>Ga0164290_1000243_pt1 | contig 208412 bp, 197 predicted proteins | sample Micstemetagenome_FD_108782 | JGI IMG/M metagenome (GOLD analysis project Ga0164290, IMG submission 108782) | Contaminated culture microbial community from soil near Moab, Utah, USA - Microcoleus steenstrupii SON62 (Illumina Assembly) | ecosystem: Environmental > Terrestrial > Soil > Soil crust... | reverse complement strand
CAGGGCTGCCACCGATTTGCCCACCACGATGATCAGGAAGGTAGCCAATACGGGCAGCGGGTCGCGCAGCAGGATGCCGGGATCAAACAGCATGCCCACAGAGACGAAGAACAAAACCGCGAAAGCGTCGCGCAGGGGGAGCGATTCTTCCGCCGCGCGATGGCTCAATTCGCTTTCGGCCAAGATCATACCGGCAAAGAAGGCGCCGAGCGCAAAGGACACGCCAAACAGCATGGCGGCCCCATAGGCCACGCCCAGCGCGATGGCCAGTACGGCGAGGCGGAATAATTCGCGCGAGCCGGTATGGGCGATGTAATGCAGCAGCCAGGGAATGACGCGGCGGCCCACCACCAGCATCAGCACCACGAAGGCCGCCACCTTGCCCAAGGTGATCGCCAGGATGAAGCCAAATTCGCGTGCGCCCAGCGTGGCGGCATCGTCTTTCATCAGCGTGGCCAGCGGAGGCAGCAGCACCAAAGCCAGCACCATGGCCAGGTCTTCCACGATCAGCCAGCCCACCGCGATGCGGCCGCGCTCAGACTCGATCATGTGGCGCTCCTGCAGGGCGCGCAGCAGCACCACGGTGGAGGCAACGCTCAAGGCCAGGCCGAACACGAAGCCGGCGCCGAAGCCCCAGCCCATGGCCCAGGCCAGGGCCATGCCGAGCAGGGTGGCCACCGCGATCTGCGCGATGGCGCCAGGGATGGCGATGGCCTTCACGCTGAGCAGGTCTTTCAGCGAGAAATGCATGCCCACGCCAAACATCAGCAGGATTACGCCGAGTTCGGCCAGTTCCGGCGCCAAGGCCTGGTCGGCCACGAAGCCGGGCGTAAAGGGGCCCACAGCCACGCCGGCCATCAAATAGCCAACCAGCGGCGAGATGCGCAGCCGGTTGGCGATGGCGCCAAAGATGAAGGCCAGAACCAGGCCGCCAACAATGGTGGCGATCAGCGGGGTGTGATGCGGCATGGGCGGGCTCCAGGCTGGATCATGTCGGGAGGCAGCCGAAGCGTACCAAGTTTTGATATAAAATCGGCATATAGAAAGTCAACCTTTTCCGCCGATATTGCCTTGCTAACACACTTTGTTTATCATCGAACTATGATCGCACAGCAATCCGGCCCCAGCCTGTCTGAAATCGCCGCCCTGATCGGCGATCCTGCCCGCGCCAACATGCTGGCCGCCCTGATGGCGGGCAAAGCCCTTACCGCCACCGAGTTGGCGATGGTCGCCGGCGTCAGCCCCTCCACCGCCAGTAGCCATTTGGCCAAGCTGCAGGCCGGCGGCCTGCTGGCCCAGGAGGCCCAGGGGCGGCACCGCTATTTCCGCCTGGCCGGGCCGCTGGTGGCCCAGGCCCTGGAAGCCATCATGGCGGTAGCGGGCGGTGCGCCGAAGCCGAAGCGCCTGCCGGGGCCGCGCGATGCCGATATGCGCCGCGCCCGCACCTGCTACGACCATATCGCCGGCGAACTGGGCGTGAAGCTGACCGATGCTCTGGTGGCGCGCGGCTGCATCGCGCGCGATGACAAGACCTTCGTGCTGACGCCGAGCGGCCAGGATTTCTTTCACGCACTCGGCCTTGATCTCGCGCCGCTGCAAGCCGAGCGGCGCGGCCTGGCGCGCGCCTGCCTGGATTGGAGCGAACGCCGCCCGCATCTGGCCGGCGCGTTGGGTGCTGCGCTGGCGCGCCATTGCCTAGAGGCCGGCTGGGTGGCGCAGGAGAAAGACAGCCGCACGCTCAGCGTCACCCGCTCGGGCCGCGCCGCATTCAAGAAGTATTTTGCAGTGGAAGCGGCCTAGGCCTTAAGCCCGAGCACATCCGGCATGTGATAGAGGCCCGGCGGCTTGCCGCGCGACCACAGGGCGCAGCGCACCGCACCACGGGCGAAGATCGAGCGGTCGGTAGCCTTGTGGCTCAGTTCCAGACGCTCATTCTCGGCGGCGAAGATCACGCTATGCTCGCCGGCCACATTGCCGCCGCGCAAGGCCGCAAAGCCGATGGCGCCGGCCTGGCGCGCGCCGGTGATGCCGTCGCGGCCTGATTCCTTCACATCCTTCAGGCTCACACCACGGCCTTCGGCCGCCGCCTCGCCAAACATGATCGCGGTGCCTGAGGGCGCATCCACCTTCATGCGGTGATGCATTTCCACGATCTCGATATCCCAGTCATTGCCCAGGCTGGCCGCCACCTGGCGCACCAGGCCGGCGAGCAGGTTCACGCCCAGGCTCATGTTGAAGCTCTGCACCACGGGGCAATGCCGCGCCGCCTTGCGCAGCTGATCGAAATGCGGTTCTTCCAGGCCGGTGATGCCGACGATATAAGCGGTCTTGGCCTGGGCGGCGAGGGCGGCATGGCCGGCGATGGCGGCCGGCGCACTGAAGTCGATCACCGCATCGGCGTCGGCGAAAAGCTGCGCTGCCTCGGCGCTGATTTCCAGGCCGCTGGCTGGCAGGCCGGCGAGCAGGGCGGGGTCCTTGCCCAGCAGCTTCGATTCCGGCCGCTCGGTGCCGCCGGCCAAAGCCGCGCCCGGCGTGGCGGCGATCTCGCGCAGGATCGCCTGGCCCATGCGGCCACCGATGCCGATGATGCCAATCCGGGTGTCGTCGCTGCTCATGGAACTCTCCCGGAAAATCGTTCTGTCCGGTTTCGCAGACCAGGGCGGCGGCGTCAATCCGCCCTTTGGCCGGTCACTCCGGCTTGCCGCCCAGCATCTCCTTCACGCGGGCAAAGAAGCCGGCACTTTCCGGGCTGGTATTATCGGCGTCGATCTCGGCGAATTCCTGCAGCAGCTCGCGCTGGCGCTTGGACAGCTTCACCGGGGTTTCCACATTCACCTGGATATAGAGGTCGCCAAAGGCGCTGCCGCGGCCCTGCTGCGAGAGGCCGGGCATGCCCTTGCCACGCAGGCGGAACTGCTTGCCGGTCTGGGTGCCTTCAGGGATTGTGATGCGGGCCTTGCCGCCATCAAGCGTGGGGACTTCCACCACGCCGCCAAGTGAGGCGGTGGCCATGGAGATCGGCACCTTGCATTGCAGATGCTGGCCCTCGCGGCGGAAAATGCGGTGCGCGCTCACGGTAAGGAAGACATAGAGATCGCCTGGCGATCCGCCACGCAACCCGGCTTCGCCTTCGCCGGCCAAGCGGATACGGTTGCCCTCATCCACGCCCGGCGGGATATCTACGCTCAGGTTCTTCTCGCGATGCACGCGGCCGGCGCCGCCGCAGATCTTGCAGGGCCGCTCGATCACCTTGCCGGCACCGGCGCAGCTTGGGCAGCTGCGCTCGATGGTGAAGAAGCCCTGCGCCGAGCGCACCTTGCCAAAGCCTTTGCAGGTGGGGCAGGAGATCGGCTGCGCGCCGGCTTCGGCGCCCGAGCCATCGCAGGCTTCGCAGGCCGCCGAAGTGGGTACGCGGATCTGCACGGTTTTGCCACGGAAGGCGTCTTCCAGGCTGATTTCCAGATTGTAGCGCAGGTCGGAGCCGCGATTGCCACCACCGCCACCGGCACGGCGCCCGCCGGCGCCCATGATGTCGCCAAAAAGGTCGTCGAAGATATCGGAGAAAGAACCGAAATCGAAACCGGCAGTGCCCGGGCCGCCGGGACCGCGCCCGCCGCCCATGCCGCCCTCGAAGGCGGCGTGGCCATATTGGTCATAAGCCGCGCGGCGCTGATCATCCTTCAGCACTTCGTAGGCTTCGTTCAATTCCTTGAATTTATGCTCGGCGGTCTCGTCGTTCGGATTGCGATCCGGATGGTATTGCATGGCGAGCTTGCGGAAAGCCTTTTTCAGCTCTTCCGCATCAGAAGTGCCGCGCGGCACGCCCAGCACATCATAATAGTCGCGTTTGGTCGCCATTCTGCACCCCGCCCGAAGCGGAACCGGGCGCCTTCAATCTGGCGCCCGGTCCGTCGGTTATTCCCCGAGCTTATTTCTTCTTCTTGTCGTCTTTCACTTCCTCGAATTCGGCATCCACCACGCCGTCATCGGGCTTCTTGGCTTCCGCCCCCGGTCCGGCACCGGCATCGGCGCCGGGGCCACCAGGGCCGCTCTCGCCGGCCGCCTGTTCCTTGTAGAGCGCCTCGCCGAGCTTCATGGCGATCTGGCTCAGCTTCTGCGCCTTGGTCTTGATCGCTTCTGCGTCATTGGCTTCGATCGAGGTCTTGAGGTCGGCGATGGCGGCTTCCACATCGGCCTTGTCACCCGCCGGGGCCTTGTCGCCGAGATCGATCAGAGTCTTCTCGGTGGCATGGATCAGCGATTCAGCCTGGTTCTTGGCTTCAGCCGCATCGCGCCGCTTCTTGTCCTCGGCGGCATGCTCCTCGGCGTCACGCACCATTTTCTTGATGTCGTCTTCCGAGAGGCCGCCGGAGGCCTGGATGCGGATCTGCTGCTCCTTGCCGGTGCCCTTGTCCTTGGCCGAGACATGCACGATGCCGTTGGCGTCGATATCGAAGGTCACTTCGATCTGCGGCACGCCGCGCGGCGCCGGCGGAATGCCCATCAGGTCAAACTGACCAAGCGCTTTGTTGTCAGCGGCCATCTCGCGCTCACCCTGGAACACCCGGATCGTCACGGCGTTCTGGTTGTCCTCGGCGGTGGAGAAGACCTGGCTCTTCTTGGTCGGGATCGTGGTGTTGCGCTCGATCAGCTTGGTGAACACGCCACCCAAAGTTTCGATGCCGAGCGACAGCGGCGTCACGTCGAGCAGCAGCACGTCCTTCACGTCGCCCTGCAGCACGCCGGCCTGGATGGCGGCGCCGATGGCGACGACTTCATCCGGGTTGACGCCCTTATGCGGCTCGCGGCCGAAGAGCTGCTTCACCACTTCGATGACCTTGGGCATGCGGGTCATGCCGCCCACCAGCACCACTTCATCAATATCGCCGGCCGAGAGCGCCGCGTCCTTCAGCGCCTTCTTGCAGGGCTCGATGGTGCGCTGGATCAGATCGTCCACCAGGGCTTCCAGCTTGGCGCGGGTCAGCTTCATCACCAGATGCTTCGGGCCCGAGGCGTCGGCGGTGATGAAGGGCAGGTTGATCTCGGTCTGCTGCGAGGAGGAGAGCTCGATCTTGGCCTTCTCGGCGGCTTCCTTCAGGCGCTGCAAAGCCAGACGGTCGCCACGCAGGTCGATGCCGTTTTCCTTCTTGAACTCGGCCGCGAAATACTCGACCAGACGCAAGTCGAAATCTTCACCGCCAAGGAAGGTGTCGCCGTTGGTGGAGCGCACTTCGAACACGCCATCGCCGATCTCCAGGATCGAGACGTCGAAGGTGCCGCCGCCCAAGTCATAGACCGCGATCTTCTTGCCGTCACCCTGCTTATCCAGGCCATAGGCCAGCGCCGCGGCCGTCGGCTCGTTGATGATGCGCAAAACCTCCAGGCCGGCGATGCGGCCGGCATCCTTGGTGGCTTGGCGCTGGGCGTCGTTGAAATAGGCCGGCACGGTGATGACCGCCTGGGTCACCTTCTCGCCGAGGAAGGTCTCGGCCGTTTCCTTCATCTTCTGCAGCACGAAAGCCGAAGCCTGGCTCGGGCTGTACTTCTTGCCATCGGCTTCCACCCAGGCATCGCCGTTATCGCCGGCCACCACCTTGTAGGGCACCATCTTGGTGAATTTCTGCGCCGCGTCGTCGCGGATGCCGCGGCCGATCAGGCGCTTCACGGCGAAGAGGGTGTTTTCCGGGTTGGTGACCGCCTGGCGCTTGGCCGGCTGGCCGATCAGGCGCTCGCCGTCCTTGGTGAAGGCAACCATGGAAGGCGTGGTGCGGGCGCCTTCGGCGTTTTCCACCACCTTCGGGGTCTTGCCATCCATGATGGCGATACAGGAATTGGTCGTCCCCAAGTCGATGCCGATAACTTTGGCCATTGCTACTCATCTCCTCGATTCAGGCAGTCCGGAGCAGCCTTATGGCGTAAGCGCCGGGCCGGACCCCTTGTCTGGTTCCACTTGTGACCGGTATGTAAGTGTGGACCTGGGGTCTCGCAACCGCCCAGGGTAAAAAAACTTGAAGCACAGCGGTGTTTTGCCTCCCCTTGTGCGCCGCCTGTGCCCCGTCCGAGGAACTCCTGTGTCCAATCCCGCCACCAACCCGTCCAAGGGCGCGCCAGACCCGTCACCCCACTCCCCCATGTTTATGGGAATTTTATCTGCGGTAACCGCCTATAGCATCTGGGGAATCTCGCCGCTGTATTTCCGGGCCGCGAATTTCATGACCCCCCTGGAACTCACCGCCCAGCGCATCCTCTGGGCCTGCCTGCTCTGTCTCGCCCTGCTGGCTCTGTTCGGCAAGCTTGGCCTGCTGCTGCAGGCCCTGCGCAACCGTCGCCTGCTTGGCGTGCTCAGCCTCACCGCCGGCCTGCTGGTCACCAACTGGATGATCTTCGTTTATGCCATCGATCGCGGCCAGGTGATGGCCTGTTCCCTGGGGTATTACATCAACCCGCTGATCGCCGTGCTGCTCGGCCGCCTGGTGCTGAAGGAGCGCGTGAACCGGCTGCAATGGGGCTTGCTCGGGCTGGCCGCCATTGGCGTATTGGTGCTGGTGCTGGCGGCCGATAGCGGTGTCTGGCTCTCACTCATCATCGCCGTGTCCTGGGGCTTCTACGCGTTGCTGCGCAAGCGCTTCCCCGTGGATAGCCTGGTCGGGTTCACTATCGAGATGCTAGTGCTGCTGCCGCCGGCCATCGGCTATGTGCTGTGGCTGGGTGGGGGCGCGTTGATCCCGGGCATGGCCGATCCCTGGTTGCTGCTGCTGGTGCTGCTGGCAGCACCCGTAACGGCGGCGCCGCTGGTAGCTTTTGGCGCCGGGCAGCGCCGGCTCAGCATGGCCAGCATGGGTATGCTGCAATACATCTCGCCCACCCTGCAACTCCTGCTCGCCGTATTGGTCTGGGGCGAGGCCTTCACCAGCAACCACATGATTGCCTTCGCCTGCATCTGGACCGCCGTGGGGCTGTTCAGCCTGGAGAATTGGCGCCGCGCACGGGCGGCATAATTGGCATAAACTCGGGCCATGACCGACGGCCTGCGCCATCTTCCCGGCTATCTTGACGCCCCGGCCCAGTATGGGCTGGCCGAGGCGGTAGCGGGCCTGCTGCGCGCGGCGCCGCCTTATCACGCTGCTATGCCGAAAAGCGGCCAGCCCATGCGCGTGCGCATGAGCAATGCCGGGCCGCTGGGCTGGTATACCGACCGCGATGGCGGCTATCGCTATATCGCCACGCATCCGGTGACCGGCCAGCCCTGGCCGGCGATCCCGCAGACGATTCTGGATATCTGGCGCAGTGTGAGCGGCTATGAAGCCGCGCCGCAATGCTGCCTGATCAATCTCTATGACGCCACGGCGAAAATGGGTCTGCATCAGGATCGCGACGAGCAGGTCTTCGATGCACCGGTGGTGTCGATCTCGCTGGGCGATACGGCCTTGTTCCGCATCGGCGGCACCAGCCGCAAGGATGCCACACGCTCCTTCAGGCTGGCGTCTGGCGATGTGCTGGTGCTGGGTGGCGCGGCCCGCATGGCCTTCCACGGCATCGACCGCATCTATGGCGGCAGCAGTCGATTGTTACCAGAAGGCGGCCGCATCAACCTGACATTACGGCGGGTAACGCCACCCTAGATGTTGCTGCCGCATGTGCCGGCGGGAAATGCAGCGTGATACAGGTGCCCCGGCCGGGTTCGCTACGCAGTTCGAAATGGCCGCGATGCAGGTCGATCAGCGCCTTCACCAGCGGCAGGCCCAAGCCCGCGCCCTCATATTTGCGCGTCAGATCGTTTTCCACCTGGCCGAAGGGGCTCAACACCAGATCGATATCCTCGGCCGCGATGCCGATGCCGGTATCGCTGACCCAGAGCCGGAAGCCGCCGCGTGGATCAAGGGCCGCGCCGACCTCTACCTTGCCACCTGCTGGCGTGAGCTTGATCGCGTTGGAGAGCAGGTTGAGCAGCATGTGGCGCAATGCCTGGGCATCGGCATAGCCCTCTAGCAACGCCGGATCGAGCTGTGTGCTGAGCGTCAAACCCTGTTGCTCGGCATGATGGCGCAATGTGCGCAGGCAAAGCTCCACGGCTTCATGGGGATCAATCATGCCGGGATGGATATGCCAGCCGCCGCTTTCGATTTTCGCCATGTCCAGGATGTTGTTGATCAGGCCGAGCAGATGCTGGCCGCTGGCCAGGATATCGCCGACATAATCGCCATAGCGCGGCGAGGTGAGCGGGCCGAACAGGCGGTCGCGCATCACTTCGGCGAAGCCGATGATGGCATTCAGCGGCGTGCGCAATTCATGGCTCATGGTGGCGAGGAAGCGTGTCTTGGCGCGTGAGGCTTCTTCCGCCGCCTGGCGGGCGCGCTCCAGCGAACGGTTGCGCCTTTCGCTGCGTACGCGGCTCAATTGCAGCAGGGAAAGCGCCGTGCCAACGCCATGGTAGCGCCCGTCATTGGTGACGATGAAGCCGCGCAACAGGGCGCTGGGATGCTCATCGGCGATCAGGGTTTCCAGCCGGTCGATGCTCACATTGCCCTCCACGGTGAGTGGCGCGGGGTCCATCAGCGCGGTCACCGGCTTGCGGGCATAGAGCGCGCGGCCATAGTCGCGCGAGAGATGGGTGATAAGCTCGTAGCGGTTTAGCAGGCCGAGCGGCCGGCCATCCTGCACCACGGCCAGGGCACCAAGATCGGGATCGGCGGCGAACAGGCGGTCCACCTCGTCGCAACGCATATTGGGCGGCACGGGGGGCCGCGAACTGGCAACACTGCCGATGGTTTCGAGCAAATCCGCGTCGCTCATAAGCACAGAAAGCCTCCATGGAACAGGAGGCTTTCTTATCGCCGCCGAAGATGACGGCGGAGTGACAAAGGCGGCTATTATGCCTTGGTATCAACACCACCATGGGTGGCGGATTCCGCCGGGCCGCCCTTCGACACGCCCACCATGGCGGCGCGCAGCAGGCGGCCATGCTGCACATAGCCGGCGGCCACCACCTGCACCACAGTGCCGGTGGGCAGGTTGGGATTTTCCAGCTCGAACATCGCCTGATGCAGGTTGGGATCAAAGCGCTGGCCCTGGGGATCGACGCGCTGGATACCATGGCGCTCGAACACGCTGAGCAATTCACGCTCGGTGGCCTCGATACCCACCAGCAGGTTGCCCAGCGGATCATTCTCGGCCGCCGGCTTGGGCGCGTTCAGCAGCGCGCGCGCCAGATTGTCGGCCACGCTCAGGATGTCCTTGGCGAATTTACTAGAAGCGAATTTCACCGCGTCCTCGCGCTCGCGCTCCAGGCGGCGGCGCAAATTCTCGGTCTCGGCCGCCATGCGCAGCAGCTTGTCCTTCAACTCGGCGGCTTCCGCCTGGGCCTTGGCCAGGTCGGCGGCGAGCAGCACGGCATCCGCGCCAGGGCTCGGCTCGGTATTGATCGCCGCGTCCAGGTTCAGGCTGTCATTGGCGGGCTGGGTCGGGTTGGTGCTCATCATTCTGTCTCTGTCTGGGTGCGGCCCTGCATATACGGGCGGAGGCGGTAAATTTCAACCAAGCCGGCGTCAGCCAAGCAGGCGGCCCACCACCTGGGCGGTGAAATCCACCATGGGGACGAGGCGGGCGTAATTCATGCGGGTGGGGCCGATCACCCCAATGGCGCCCACGATGCGCTGTTGCTGGTTCTGCAGCGGCGCCACGATCAGCGAACAGCCGGCCTGGCGGAACAGGGTATTTTCCGAGCCGATGAAGATGCGCACGCCCTCGCTGCCATGGGTCAGGTCGATCAGGCGCAGCATTTCCTCGGTATTTTCCAATTCATCCATCAGGGCGCGGATGCGTTCCAGATCGGCGATGGCGGCCACGTCGTCGAGCAGGTTGGCCGAGCCGCGCACGATCAGCGTGCCGCCCAGGTTGCGCCCCGTTGCACGCACACCGCCGGCCTCGCCGCCCCATACCGCCAAGCCGGCTTCCACCACTTTGGAGGTGAGCTGGTCCAGCTCGGCGCGGCGCGCTGAAAGCTCGCCAAAGATTTCCTCGCGCGCCAGATCGATGGTGCGGCCCTTCAGGCGGCGTGAGAGGAACTGCCCGGCCTCGGCCAGCGCCGAAACGCTCATGCCGAGCGGCAGTTCGACCATGCGGTTTTCCACCTGGCCATCCTCGGTCACCAATACCACCAGGGCCTTGCCCGGCGAGACCGGCACGAATTCCACCTGGCGCAACGGCGCGTCCACCTTGGGCGCCACCACCAGGCCGGCATGGCCCGACAGGCCAGACAAAGCCGAGGTGGCCTCAGTCAGCACTTCCTGGAAGCCGCGGCCCGAGGCGGCGCAGCGGTTTTCGATTGCCGAGCGTTCGTCGCGGGTCAGGTCGCCCACCTGCAGCAGGCCATCCACGAATAGCCGCAGGCCGCTATCGGTGGGCAGGCGGCCGGCCGAGGTATGCGGCGCGTAAAGCAGCCCGGCATCCTCCAGATCCGCCATGGTGTTGCGGATGCTGGCCGGCGACAGCTTGTGTTCGAGCTTTTTGGATAGAATGCGCGAACCCACTGGCTCGCCCGTGGCCATGTAGGTTTCCACCACCAGACGCAAAATCTCGCGGCTTCGCTGGCCGATTTCCTTGATCATAGGCCAGACTTAGGCGCAGCCGGGGGCGGCGTCAACCTCTGTTCAGCCACACGATCAGGCCATTGAGCAGGGCGGCATAGCTGACCCAGGCCAGATAGGGCGCCAGCATCCAGGCGGCCAAGCGGTCCAGGGGCCAGAAGGCACGCAGGCAGGCGGCGATGGCGAGCCACAAAGCCGCGATTTCCATCAGCGCCCAGGCGGGCTGCCGCAGCCCGAAGAACAGCACCGACCAGAGCAGGTTCAGCGCCAGTTGCAGGCCGAAGAGCAGCAGGGCTGGGCGGGCGGCACGCGAGCCGCCGGGGCTGATATAGGCTGCTCGCCAGACGCGCCAGGCGGCAAACGCCATCAGCATGAAAAGCATGGCCCAGACGATGGGGAAGGCGATGTCTGGCGGCGTCAGCCCCGCCGGCTTCTGCAAGCCGCGATACCAACCCTGCACCTGCTCGCGCGTGACGGCATTACCCAGCGCGGAAACCCCGAAGCAGATAAGAATCGACAGAGCGAGGGCGGAGAGGTCGCGGCGGCGGCTGAGCATGCCGCTGATATAGGGCGCAGGCCGCAATCGGCCATGGCCTGGCTGGCGGCCAGGGTGGTAAACACCAGAATTGTTTGAGAAATTGGAGCGGGCGATGAGATTCGAACTCACGACCCCAACCTTGGCAAGGTTGTGCTCTACCCCTGAGCTACGCCCGCTCGGACGGCGACGCGTCCCGTACTGAAGCAAGCGGGCCGCGTTGCAGGGGCGGACTATACTCAGCCGTTTTGCCAATGCAAGCGTCTGGTTAGACAAAATACAGGCCGGGATCAGGCCGGGCGGGCAGGGGGCTTTTCCGCCCCGGGGCCGCCGGAAACCTCTTGCACCCCCGGCTCGCCTCTAGTATCAGAAGGCCGCCTCGCGCTGGCCCTGCCGGCGCAGACCCGGCATGGTTCCGGCGCTTTTGCGCCGCTGCCCCCAGGTCCCCATCGTCTAGAGGCCCAGGACGACGCCCTCTCACGGCGTAAACCGGGGTTCGAATCCCCGTGGGGACGCCAACTTATCCTCCGCATCAATCGACCGCCACGCGCTTGCTTTGGCCGCAAGTGCGATCTGGCTATTTGCGCATGCTCGAGATCGCATGCGTACCAGAGCACCGCTCCCTTAATCCCTGCACGCATTCGTGATCGCCATAATGCATCCGGCAATTGCATCGGTAACGATGCGCCAAGCCCATCACCGATAGATTTCATCGCAATCGCACAGAGTCGTGCGTTGCAATTTGTCGCAATCATCCTGCATCACGCGATCTCAGGATGAACTCGATCTGCAACACCCAACCACTGCATTCGCATCATCAAAGCTTGCAGTTGTAATCACGCATAGCGTGATGACTGGCACACATAAGTGATACTTCACGCGCCCGCTACGATAAGATTACGCGTTACCTGTTAGCTATGTTCGTATGGCTCATCAAAGGTAACCCAGCGCGATGGCTAGCTTTGCCAATCCAAATTCAGCAGCCAATCCATTTCCTGTGCCAGCGAAATTGCGGCGGCTGCAAATTGAGGTCACCACCGGGTGCAATCTCAAATGCGCCGGCTGTCCGCGCACTGTGGCGATGACGGCGAAGCAATGGCACAACGCGCATATGCCGGTCGGCCGCTTCCGCAGCATCATCAATCACGCGCCGCTGGCCGATGCCATTGTGCTGCAAGGAGTTGGCGAACCCACCTTGCATCCGAAATTCCCTTTGCTGGTGGAGATTGCCATCAAGAGCGGCAAATTCGATTTTGTGAGTTTCAACACCAACGCGCTGGTGCGCGATCTCGGCTATTATGTGCAACTCGCCCGTCTCGGTCTGCGGCATTTAAGCATTTCGGTGGATGCGCTGGATCAAGAAGGCGCCGAACTGACCCGGGCCGGCACCGATGCGGCTTTGCTGCAGCGCCAGCTCAGCGGGTTGCTGCGCCTGTTTCCCGGCCTCACGGTATCCATCGTGCTGAGCAAGATGAATCTGGAGCGGTTTGAGCCGCTGCTGCGGCAGCTGCTGGGGCTGGGCGTGTGGATGATCGAGGTACAGCCGCTGGTCAGCTATGCCGATCTCACCAACCCGCTCTGCCTGACGCCGACTGACATACGCCTCGCGCTGGCGACAATACATAAGCTGCGCGCCGAGCATGCCGAGCAGCATATCCTGCCCGCCCCAGGCATGACGCCCAATGGCCAACGCTGCCATCGCCCGCTGAACGCGGCTTATTGCACCGTGGATGGTTTTCTCACGCCCTGCTGTGTCACTAACGATACCGAGTATTTCGCCCGCACCAGCCTGGAAAATCTGTCGTTCAAGCAGGCCTGGGAATCCGACAGCGTCGGTGCCTGGATGGCCGAATTCCAGCAGCAGGAACCGGAGATGTGCAAAAGCTGCGGCTATAACCCGCGCGGCTTTGATCCGAATAGCCATTCCATGAATATAGCGCCGCCGCCACTGGTCCTGGCGCCGCATTGATGCTGCCGGGCGGTGGCAGCTTTGCGCGGCATCGTCGGATGCCGCGCGACGGCTAGCGTGTCTTAAGACCGCGCCAGAATCTGCGAACAGGCATTCGCCACTTCCGGATCGCCGGTTTCACGGCCTGGCATTACAGCAAATTTTTCCGCCAGTTCGCGGCGGGCTGACCAATTCAGCACAGCCGGATCGTGCGTGTCGCGGCGGGCGAGCACGGCGCAGATCTGCGCCTGCTGATCCACGGCGCTGGCATGCACGCGCGCCTCGGATGTGCCGCGCATTACCTGCCAGCCCATGAAGCCGGAGATCAGCGGCCCGGCCACCAGGCCAATGCCCAGCGCGATGGCGAGCGGTTTCATCGTGCTCCATTGATCGGCAAGGCGATCCTGCCAGGTAGTCTTGGCGATAAGTGTGGTCATGATGTTCAGTCCTTCGCCGCCTGCCGCTGCGGCTTTGAGGGATGGGAATATGCGTCGCCGGCAGTCGGCGCTATAGCAGCGGAAAAAAGGCGAGAACCGCGGTAGGCCGGTGCCGCCCCGGCCGCTCCAGATGGCCTCATCGGCCAGCGAAGCTTGCTCGGGCAGCGCTCCGGCCGCACCGTCATCGGCCGTTTTGCAGGCCGACGAACAGGGGCGCTAGCTGCCGTGCGATACCAAAGCGGCCGCCCGCGCCCCTGTCGGATTACTGCTTGGCGGCAGAGGCCGTGTCGCCCTGCTGGGCGGTGGGGGCGATGGTCGCGCCCTGCTGCGCCACCGGCTTGTCGTTGGACGGACCCTGCACCGGGGCCTGCATCACAGGCTGGGCCTGGGCATCGGTCTTCTTGCCGTCGGCAACCTTCTGGTCAATGGCGGAAAGTACATTGGTCTTGGCAGCTTGATTCTGACTCTGAGAATTAGTCATAAAGTTCACGCTTTCAATTGGCAGGAATATGCCAGAACCCTGATATAAGCATTATTTGGGATTTAGCTATGAATTAAACCGAGTGAACTATAAATACATACGAATATTATAAGTATTTCTTCGGTAAGGCCCTGCATTTGTTTATCTATTGTTGTGTTTATTTAATTCTTTTCTTTTTACCGCCCTATCCTGCTTTCGGCCAATACCTATCACGCAGCAGGCGCTTCATCAGCTTGCCAGTGGGCGTGCGCGGCAAGGCGGCCTCGAAATCGATGCTTTTGGGACATTTGATGCCGGAGAGATGCTGGCGGCAGAAAGCGATCAGCTCGGCGGCCATGGCGGGGCCGGCTAGGCTCGGGTCTTGTAGCTGAACAACTGCCTTCACTTGTTCGCCCATCTCTTCGTCTGGCACGCCGAACACCGCGCAATCCACCACAGCCGGGTGGTTGATCAGCGTGTTCTCGGTCTCCTGCGGATAGATATTCACGCCGCCGGAAATGATCATGTAGGCCTTGCGATCGCTCAAATAGAGATAGCCTTCCGCATCCAGATGGCCCACATCGCCCAGCGTGGACCAGCCCTCCCGGTTATGCGCGCCGGCCGTCTTGTCTGGATCATTATGATAGGAGAAAGCCGGGCCGCCCGCGAAATAGACTGTGCCGATCTCGCCGGTGGGTAATTCCGTGCCATCCTCGCCCAGTATCTTGATCGCGCCGACCAGCGAGCGGCCAACAGAGCCGCGATGGTCAAGCCATTCGGCTGAATTGATGATGGTGACGCCGTTGCCCTCGGTGCCGGCGTAGTATTCGACAAAGATCGGGCCCCACCAATCGATCATCTGCTGCTTCACATCCACCGGGCAGGGCGCTGCGGCATGCACGGCGGCTTGAAGCGAGGAGATGTCGTAACGCTGGCGGATCTCGGGCGGCAATTTCAGCATGCGCACGAACATGGTGGGCACCAATTGCGCCTGGGTGATGCGGTATTGCTGCACCAGGCGCAGGAAATCCTCGGGTTCAAATTTCTCCATGATCACCGCCGTGCCGCCCACGGCCGCCATCATCATGGTGAAGCGCAACGGTGCGGCATGATAAAGCGGCGCCGGCGAGAGATAGATGCTTTCTGCCGTCATGCCGCACATCTTCTGGCACAGCAGCACCAGCAGCGGATTGACCCAGCCCAGTGGCTCGTCGCCTATCACAGGCTTCACACCTTTTGGCCGCCCGGTGGTGCCGGATGAATAGAGCATGTCACGGCCAGTCACTTCGTCGGCTACCGGCGTTGTGGGCTGCGCGTTGCTGGCCGCCTCCCAGGATTGATAGCCCGGCAGGGCGCCGCCGGCCATGAAGCAGGCTACATCGGGCCGCAGCAGCGGCTTCACGATGGCCGCGGTTTCGCTCATGGCTACGGAGGTGATGAAGGCGCGGGCGCCGCAATCGCCAACGATATAGGCGATTTCGCCCGGCGTCAGATGCGTGGAGATGGCAGTGAAGAACAGGCCGCAGCGCTGTGCCGCCCAGCAGATTTCCATAAAACTGAGCGAGTTTTCCACCAGCAGCGCGATATGGTCGCGCGGCTTGAGGCCCAGGCTGCGGAAAAGCTGCGCGCCCTGGTTGGAGCGGCGCTCCAGTTCACCATAGCTGAGGCTCTGGCCAGAGCCGGCCATGATATAGGCCGGCTTGTCCGGCTGCGTGCGCGCGTGAAAAGAGGGGTGCAGCATGCCCGGCATTCCTCCCGTTTATCCTTGGGAGAAATGTCGCCTTGTTCAGCAAGCTTGGCAACTACTCGGCTGTGGGCCTTAGAACTCGACGTCGAGTTCTTCCATCTCGGCGGGCTCGAGCTGAGCTTCGGCATTCCATTCGCGCATCGCCGGCAGATCCAGGATCAGCTGCTTGTAATCGGCGCAAAGCTGATCAAGCTTTACATCATAAGTCTCGAAGCGGGTGCAGACCGGGGCATACATGGCATCGGCCAGCGTTGGCGTGGCGCCGAACAGGTAAGGCCCGCCATAGGTGGTGAGGCATTCGGTCCAGATCGCCAGGATGCGGTCGATATCGGCCTGGGCGCCGGCCCAGACCTTGAAGTTGGGGTGCTTGGCCTTCAGGTTCATCGGTAGGGCGGCGCGCATATTGGCGAAGCCGGAATGCATTTCGCCGGAAACCGCGCGGCAATGGGCGCGTTCGCCGCGATCCTTGGGCAGCAGGCCGGCTTTCGGTTTCACCTCGTTCAGGTATTCGGCAATCGCCAGCGTATCCCAGACCTTCACCGCATCGTCGGTCAGGCAGGGCACCAAGAAGGAGGGCGAGAGCAGCAACAATTCGGCGCGCGAGGAGGGGTCGTCGGCCGAGAGCCGCACTTCCTTGAAGTCCAGCTTCGCCATTTTGCACAGCAACCAAGCGCGCAGCGACCAGGAGGAATAGTTCTTACTGCTGATGGTAAGCGTGGCCTTCGCCATGGGCGTCATCCCTTATTCCGGCGGCGAGTGCTATCCCCTTGATACTCAAGGGTGCCTCACCGTCCTGTGCGGTGATACGCGGTACTGGGCCGCACCGCCGCCCGGGGGCTTCAGCAACACGGCTTCGCATTATTATCTCGCAGTGCAACAAAAATTGCACTAGCCTTTTATCGTTCCGGTTGGGCTTTCGCTAAAGAACTGCCTGGTCCGGGGCCGGTGTCGCCAAGCAGCATGGGTCGCCTCCCGCATGATGTATTACGCCTATCAAGCCTATTCCGACCTGATGGAGCCGGTGCGGGCCATGGCTCGCCTCGCCCAGGGCGCCTTTGCCAATCCGGCGAACCTGCTCAGCGAAACCGCGACCTTCCGGCATCTGGCGGCAGGCTGTGAGATGGTGACCCGCTCCACGCTGACGCATCACCGGCCGCCTTATGGCATCGAGCGGGTGAAGGTGGGCAAGAAGGAAGTGGGCATCACCGAGGAAGCCACCATGGTGACGCCGTTCGGCACCCTGCTGCGCTTCAAGAAGGATATCGAGATCACGCAGCCGCGCGTGTTGGTGGTGGCGCCGCTTTCCGGCCACTACGCCACGCTGCTGCGCGGCACGGTGGAAACCCTGCTGCCAGAGCATGATGTCTACATCAGCGATTGGCACAATGCCCGCGATGTCAGCCTGGCGCATGGCCGCTTCGGCTTTGATGAATATGTTGAACATATCATGCAGTTCCTCGAGAAACTCGGCCCTGGCGCCCCTGTGGTGGCGGTGTGCCAGCCCTGCGTGCAGGTGCTGGCGGCGGTGGCTTTGATGGCCGAGGGCGGCAACAAGGCGCAGCCCCGCAGCATGACATTGATGGCCGGCCCGATTGATTGCCGCGTCAATCCCACAGAAGTGAATAATCTGGCCACCGGCAAGCCGATTGAATGGTTCGAGAAGAACCTGATTGATGTGGTGCCGCAGCGTTTCGCTGGCGCTGGCCGCCGCGTCTATCCCGGTTTCGTGCAGCTCACCGCCTTCATGTCGATGAACATGGACCGCCATGTGAAGGCGCATGTGGAATTGTATGAGAATATCGCCGCCCGCGAGATGGAAAAGGCGGATGCCACCAAGACCTTCTACGATGAATATTTCGCCGTGCTTGATCTGGCGGCGGAATTCTACCTTGAGACCGTGCGGCTGGTGTTCCAGGAATACCATCTGGCCGAGGGCCGGCTGATGTTCCGCGGCCACAAGGTGAGCCCGAAAGCCATCAAGCGCACGGCTTTGCTCACGGTAGAGGGCGAGAAGGACGATATCTGCTCCGTGGGCCAGACGCTGGCGGCGCATGATCTGTGCACCGGCCTGCGGCCCTATCTGAAGAAGCATCATCTGCAACCCGGTGTGGGCCATTATGGCGTGTTCAACGGGCGCCGCTGGAACACGCAAATCTATCCGCTGGTGCGCAACCTGATCCTGGCGCACGACTAGCCAGCGGCTAGATCATCATCCGCTTCTGCATCAGGGCATCCAGGCGCTGCCCGAGCAGTTGCAGCGATACCGGCTTCACCAGATAACCATCCACTTGCAGCTTTTTGGCCGAAAGCACGGTTTCCTGATGCATGTCGGCGGTGAGGAAGATCACCGGTGTTTCTGAAATTGCCGGGTTGCTCATGCCACGCAGCTTGGCCAGAAAGCCCAGGCCATCCAGCGGCTGCACATGCACATCGCAGAGCACGATCAGCGGCCGGGTGCGCACCAACTCCTTGAAGCCGGCTTCGCCATCAGCCGCCTCCTGGATCAGGCGAAAGCCGAGCTGACGCAGCAAGGTGCAGATGATCTGGCGGGTATAATCCTCATCCTCGATCACCAGGATGCGGATTTTGGCGTAAGGCGATTCGCTCATCAGATCATCCGTTTCTCAGCTTTGCAGAATCAACGGCAAGGTTTCGTTCAGCTCACGCCAGGTATCGGGCAGCAATTCCGCCATCAACGTGGCGGTGTCGGTGTCGTTGGCATCGCAGGCATCCTGCAGATCAGATGCCAGCTGGCCCAGCCTGATCGTGCCCATGGAAAGGCCGGAGCCTTTCAAAGCATGGGCGATGAAACGCGTGGCGGCAAGGTCGCCCTTGGCTATGGTGGCTTCAATTTCAGCCACCTTCTTGCCGGCATCGGCTACGAAATTGCTCAAGAAGCTCTTGGCGCCGGCATCCAGGCTGCCAAACATCTCGCGCAGCGGCGCGGGGTCGAAGATGTCGTTATCCCATTCAGGCAAGGCCGCAACGGCTGGCGCTGCAGGCTCCACCGGCTTCGGCGCGGCGTCGGCCGGCATGCGCAGCGGCAGGGCCTGGGGCAGCCATTGCGCCAGCATGGCGCCGAGCGCGCGGCTGTTGATCGGTTTGGTGAGATAGCCATCCATGCCGGCATCCAGGCATTGCTGTTCGGTGCCGGTTAGCGCATCGGCGGTCAGTGCCACGATGGGCAGGCGCGGCCTTTCCTCGGTGGCCTCGGCGGCGCGCAGCGCGGCGGTCAGCTCGAAGCCATCCATTTCCGGCATATGGAAATCAGTCAATAGCAGGCCATAGCCGCTGTTATTCTGGTAGAGCGCCAAGGCTGCCGCGCCGTTATCGGCGATCTCGCAGGCAAAGCCCATGCGGCCCAGCATCTGCCGCACCACCACTTGGTTGGTCAGGTTATCTTCCGCCACCAGGATCAGCGCATTGGCCGCGCGCGCGGCATCCAGCGGTGGCGCGGTCCAGGCCATATCCTCGCGGAAAGCGCTTTCGGCATCGTCACCCGCAGCCAGGCCCAGCGCCATGGCGGCGGCACGCCACAGGCTGTGGCGGCTGATGGGATAGGTCAAGGCCAGCGCGAAATGCCCGCGCGCCGCCGCATCCAAGGTCGAAACCAGGCTGCGGGGCGCCACCAAGGCGAAGCGGATAGGGCCCTTGTTGTTGCCCGGCAGGCTCAGCGCACCACCGCCTGGCGCGCGTGCATCCGTGAGCACCAGATCCAGATCGCCCTGCGCCACATGCGCTGCCGCCTCGGCGATATTCGCGGCCTGCTCCAGGCTGCTGATGCCGGCGGCGCGCAGATACTGCTCAGCCAGCTGTGCCTGCGCCACCGGCAAACCCACCAGCAGCAGGCGGCAGCCGCTGATATCGTGTTTCGGTTTCGGCGCTTCGGCCCCTGCATCGGGCGGCAGCGGTAGCTCGAACCAGAAAGTGGAGCCCTGGCCCGGCTGGCTGCTGGCGCCGATGCGGCCGCCCATCAATTCGCAGAGGCGATGGCAGATCGAAAGTCCTAGCCCCGTGCCGCCATATTTGCGCGCCGTGGACGTATCGGCCTGCTGGAAGGGTTGGAAGAGCTTGGCCTGCTGCTGCTCGGTTAGGCCGATGCCGCTGTCGATCACTTCAAAGCGCAGCCAGCCTGCCTCGGCCAGGGAACGCACACGCAGGGTGACACCGCCATAATGGGTGAACTTCACCGCGTTGCCGCCCAGGTTGAGCAAGACCTGGCGCAACCGCGTGGGATCGCCAAGCCGCGCATCAGCGATGGCCGGATCCACATCCACCAGCAGTTCCAGTGCCTTGTCATCGGCGCGCGGCGCCAGCAATTCGCCCACGCCATCGGCCAGTTCACCCAGGCTGAAGGGCACGCTTTCGATATCCAGCTTGCCGGCTTCGATCTTGGAGAAATCCAGGATGTCGTTGATCACCGTGAGCAAGGCTTGGGCGGAATCGCGGATCACCTTCGACATGCGGCGCTGTTCACCGTCCATCGGCGTCAGTTCCAGCATCTCCGCCATGCTCATCACGCCATTCATTGGCGTGCGGATTTCATGGCTCATGGTGGCAAGGAAATTGGATTTGGCGCGCGTGGCGTCTTCCGCCACGAGGCGCGCCTTGCGCGATTCCTCTTCCGCCAAGGCCAGTGCCACGGATTTCTCCCGCAATTTGGCAGTGTAGAACAGGCCCATGGCGAGTAACAGCAGGGTGCCGAAGGCCAGCACCATGTTGCGCAGCATGCGCCGTGTGGCGTCTTCGATCACGGCGGATTCCGGCAGGCCGACATAAGTGTAGAAGGGCGCATTGGGAATGTCCGAGCGGCTGTAACCGCCGATCAGCACGCCGCGTGGTGTGTTGATCAGCATCGTCTCGCTGCCATCCTGCAGCGCATCGTAGAGCGCAGTGGCGTCGGGATCGCCCAGATCGGCCACGCTGCCCGAGCGGATATTGGTTTCCGCCTTGTTGCGTCGCATCAGCGCGGTATGGCCCAGTACTTCGCCTTCGCCGGTGGCGATGAAGACGGTGCCGCCAATGCGGCGTGCCTCGGCATCAATAATGCTCGCCACTTCGCTCAATTCGATATCCACGCCAATCACCGCGCGCATCACGCCGTCGCCATCGAAGATCGGCACGGCATAGGTGATGCCCTGATTACCGGATGTGGCGAAGGTATAGGGTTTGGTCCAGATCGGGCGGCCGCGCTGCTGCGCGGCGATATACCAGGGGCGACCGCGCGGATCGTAGGGCTGGGCCTCGCTTATTGAGCGGAGATAGCCGCGGCCGCTGGCATCCGGCATCAGGAATTCGTTGCGCACGATCTGGTCATTGCTGGGATCACGCAGCAACTCGCGCATCAGGATGGCGCGTTTGGCGGTGATATCGAAGCCAACCCAGGCGGAATCCTGCTGCGAGAAAGCTTGCACGGCATGGAAGGCGCCATCGGGCAGGCCAACATAGACGCCATTGAGGAAGGTGTTGCGCCGCATCAGCGCTTCCGCCATGGGCATGAACAGCGCCAGGAAGGCCTCTCGGTTTGGCACTTCGCGCGCCAGGTCGCGGATGAAGTTGGTGGTGATCAGCAGGCCATCGAAGCGTCGGTCAGTCTGCTGCCGCACGGCGGCGGCATTCTCCAGCGCGTCATACCGGCCTCCCTGCAACAGCGCTTCACGTTCTTGCTTGTAGAGGTGCATGATGCCCAGCGCCGTGCCCAAGCCGATCACGCAGATGCCAAGGATCAGCTTGATGAGCAGGGAAGAAGGCCGCATTCATATACCTTACAGTTGTGCGCCGCACCGCCATCATAGTCGAAGCAGGCTACCGCGCGACCCATATTAGGTTGCAGTTTTGGGATATGCACGCCCGGCAATAATTGCCGCGTTGAGGGGCGCAACCTGCCGCCTCCGGTTGCAACTATTCCATTGCCGGGGTTGCCATTTCATGGTTAACTCCAGCCCAGTGGTGTAGAAGACGCGTCGGATTCCGCCAGTGAATTCGCGGTTTTTGAGCTGATTGGAGGCCCCACTGCGGCCAGACAGGATGTCATCGGCCGGGCTTTTTCGGATTTGGCACAAGGCTTGCGCTTAAGCCTGGGCTGGAAAAGCATCTCAGAAGGAGAGGATGCGTATCGTGCCTGTGGTGATTACCCTCGGCGATGGTGGCAATACGGAGACCTATGGGAAGGTGGATAGCCTTACCAGTGGGTCCGGTGCCGATTCCATCACCATCACCAGCTCGGCCGGCGCAGGCGTCTTCGATCTGGGCGGCGGTCAGGATACCCTCACGCTCCAGGCCGGCAGCAGCGGCGCCATTATCAAGAATGTCGAAACCCTGGTGGGCGGCGCTGGCGCCGATACGCTGATTCTCGGCACCGCCCTGAATGGCGGCCAGGTCGATCTCGGCGGCGGCAACGACAAGCTGACGCTCGCTAATGGCAGCAATACTTTCACGGTGCTCAATACCGAAACCGTGCTGGGCGGCAGCGGCGCCGATACCCTGACCCTGCAAAGCACCCTGGCCAAGGGCAGCTTCGACCTCGGCGCCGGCAATGACAAGCTGACCTTGGCCGATGGTGGCAACAAGCTGACCGTCAGCAATGTGGAAACCGTGGTTGGCGGCAGTGGCGCCGATAGCGTTTCGCTCGGCGCGGGCACCAATTTCGTCACCATAGCTCAAGTGGAGACAATCACCGGCAATAGCGGCGCCGATACCATCACCGTCACCAGCAGCCTCAATGGCCAGGTCGATCTGGGTGCCGGTAGCGATACATTGAAATTGGCCAGTGGCGGCAATACCGCCACAGTGATGAATGTGGAGAGCATTGCAGGTGGCAGCGGCGCCGATACGCTGACGGTGAGCGGCAAATCCAGCATTGATCTGGGTGGTGGCACCGACAAGGTGACCATCGCCGATGCCGGCGCCACCATGACCCTGGCCAATGTGGAAACCATCCAGGGCGGCGCGGGTACAGACAAAATCACCCTGACTACTTCGCTCACCACATCGCAAAGCGTGGATCTGGGTGCGGGTAACGACAGCATCACCCTCGCGGGCGGCGGCAATGCGGCCAATATCTCCAATGCCGAAACGGTGATCGGCGGCAGCGGCGCTGATACCGTCACCTTTGGCCAGGCGATGACCAAGGCCAGTGTTGATCTTGGCGGCGGCAGCGACAAGCTGACGCTCGCCGATGGCGGCAACACGGTGGTGGTGAGCAACGCCGAAACCATTTCCGGCGGCAGCGGCGCCGATGCGGTAACCCTCAGCAACGCGGCGGTGGGAACCAATATCGATCTGGGCGCGGGCAATGACAGCCTGAAACTGGCCACAGGCGACAATGCTCTTACGCTCGCCAATGTGGAAACCGTCACCGGCAATAGCGGCCTCGACAACATCACGCTGTCCACCACGCTGGATAACGGCAAGGTCGATCTTGGCGCCGGCAACGACAAGCTGAAGCTGGCCGATGGCGGCAATGTCGGCACGGTGGTGAACACTGAAACCATCACCGGCGGCAGTGGCGCCGATACCCTGACGATCAGTGGCATCAGCACCGTTGATCTCGCTGGCGGTAATGACAGCGTCTCGCTTGGCGGCGCCTCCACCATCACCCTGGCCAATGTGGAAACCATTCAGGGTTCGGTCGGTAATGACACGGTGACCTTGGGCAGCACGCTGAATGGCAGCCAGAGCATCGATCTGGGCGGCGGCAGCGACAAGCTGACTCTGGCCAACGGCAGCAACACCGCCACCATCAGCAATGTTGAGACCATTACCGGCGGAACGGGTGCCGATACCATCACCCTGGGCCAGACAACGGCTAAGGCAAGCATCAATCTGGGCGCTGGCAACGACAAGTTGACGCTGGCCGATGGCGGCAACACGCTGAGCGTGGGCAATAGCGAAACCATCATCGGCGGCAGCGGCGCGGATACGGTCACCTTGGTTGGTACCATCGCCAATGCCAGCGTCAATCTTGGCGACGGCGCCGATAAGCTGATCCTGGCTGGTGGCGGCAACAGCCTCACGGCCAGCAATATCGAAACCATCACGGGCGGCAGCGGTGCCGATACAGTCACCCTGGGCACCACGGTGGCTGGGGTCCACGTCGATCTCGGCGGCGGCGAGGACAAGCTGGTGCTGGCCAATGGCGGCAATACGCTCACGGTCGCCAATGTGGAATCGATCACCGGCGGGACTGGCGGCGATGTCATCACTTTCTCGGCCGCGGCGAAAACCTCGGTCGATCTCGGCACCGGCAATGACTCGATCACCCTCGCCAATGTGGCCAACAGCGTCACGGTTGCCAGTGTTGAGACGCTGACCGGTGGCACAGGCAGCGATGCCATCACGGTCACATCGGTGCTGGCCAGCAACGCGGTGATCGATCTTGGCGGCGGCATGGACAAGCTGACGCTGCAGAATGGCGGTACGCTGACCCTGACCGGTGTTGAGACGGTGGTCACCGGCGCCACGGATGACAGCATCACCCTGGCCGAAGCCAGCACCAAGGGCACCATTGATCTCGCTGGCGGCAATGACAAGCTCACGCTCGCGGCCGGCACCAATGCCTTGATCGTCTCTGGCGTTGAAACGCTCACCGGCAATAGCGGTACCGACAGCATCATTTATGCCACAGCTTCCGCCGCCTCCAAGGTCGATCTGGGCGGCGGCACTGATAAGCTGACCATGGGCAAGGGCACGAACAATTTCACGCTCACCGGTGTTGAAACCGTGCTCGGCAATACCGGCAACGACACTGTGGTGCTCAGCGATACGGTGGCGAGCCGGGTTGACCTCGGCGCCGGCAGCGACAAGCTGACGCTCGCCAATGGCGGCAACACGATGACCCTGGCCGGAATCGAAACCGTGCTGGGCGGCAGCGGCGCCGATATCCTCACCCTGGTTGGCGGCGTGACCAATGGTCAATACGATCTGGGTGGCGGCAGCGACAAACTGGTGCTGGGCCTGGGCACCAACACCATCACCATCGGCAATGTGGAAACCATTGTTGGTGCCAATGGCAGCGATCTGATCACGCTGACCAATGCGGTGGCGGGCGGCAACATCGACCTGGGCACCGGTAGTGACAGCCTGAAACTGGCCAATGGCGGCAACACGCTGACGCTCGCCAATGTGGAAACCCTCACCGGCGGCACCGGCGCCGATGTCATCACCTTCTCCGCCAGCTTGGCCAAGGGCAGCATCGAGCTTGGCGCCGGCAGTGATTCGCTGGTGCTTGGTGACGGCACGCAGAACCTGACACTGGGCAATATCGAAACCGTCACCAGCGGCAGCGGTAACGATACCATTCTGTTCACTACCGGCATCACCGGTCAGGTCGATCTCGGCCTGGGTAATGACAAGCTGACGCTGGGCAATGGCGGCAACACCATCACGCTGAATGGTGTGGAGACCCTCACCGGCGGTATCGGCAACGACATCATCGTGCTTGGTGGCGCGCTCAGCGCCGGCAGCATTGATCTCGGCCTGGGCAACGACAAGCTGACACTGGCCAATGGTGTGAACAATGTCACGCTTGGTGGCATTGAAACCCTGGTGGCCGGCAGCGGCGACGACAGCATCACCTTGATCAACGCCGTGGGCACCGCTGGCAGCGTTGATCTTGGCGCCGGCAACGACAAGTTGACCCTGGCTGCTGGCGTGAATACCGTCACGCTCACCAATATCGAAACCATCGTCGGCGGCGCGGGTGCTGATACAGTCACGCTCGGCAATGCCATGAGCGGCGCTACTATTGATCTCGGTGCCGGCAATGACAGCCTGAAGCTGACCAATGGCGGCAATTCGCTGACGCTGACCAATATCGAAACCATCACCGGCGGCAGCGGCAACGATCTGATCACCCTGGTTGGCGGCATTGGCAAGGGCAGTATCGATCTTGGTGCCGGCAGCGACAGCCTGGCGCTGGGCACCGGCAGCAATGTGCTGACCATCACCGGCATCGAAACCCTTACCGGCAATACCGGGGCTGATAGCATCACGCTGACAGGCGCCATCACCGGCAGCATCGATCTGGCCGATGGCGCCGACAAGATCACCCTGGCCGAAGGCGGCAATACCGTGACGCTGGCCAATATCGAGACGATCATCGCCGGTGGCGGCGCCGATACCGTCACGCTGTCCACGCTCGGCACCAAGATGCAGGTGGATCTCGGCCTCGGCGCCGATAAGCTTACGCTGGCCAATGGCGGCAATATCGCCAGCATCGCCAATGCTGAGACCATCCTGGGCGGCAGCGGCGCCGATATCGTCACCATGCTGAGCGGCGTGACCAGCGGCAGCATCGACCTTGGCGCGGGCAACGACAAGCTCACCCTGACCGGCGCTAATCTGCTGACCCTAACCAATATCGAAACCATCACCGGCGGCAGTGGCGCCGATACCATCACCCTGGGCGCCGCCGCCACCGGCCTGGACATGGACCTGGGCGGCGGCAACGACAAGCTGACCCTGGCGAATGGCGGCAACACGCTCACGATCGGCAATGTGGAAACCCTGGTGGGCGGCTCTGGTGCCGATCTCATCACCTTCGAGAAGGGCATCGGCAAGGGCTCGGTTGATCTTGGCGCTGGCGCCAACACGCTGACGCTGGGCCTGGGCAGCAATGGTATCAGTATTTCCAACGTCGAAACGCTCACCGGCAATATCAATGCCGATATCATTACGCTGCTCACCAATGTCACGGCCGGCAGCATCAACCTGCTGGGCGGCAACGATAAACTCACGCTGGCCGATGGCGGCAACACACTCACAGCCACGGGCATCGACACGCTCACCGGCGGCAGCGGCATAGACCTGGTTACCATCAGCGCGGCGCAGAATTCGCTGGTTGTGGCGCTGGGCGGCGGCAATGACAAGCTGACGTTGGCCGATGGCGGCAACACCGCGACGATCAGCGAGGTTGAAACCCTCACCAGCGGCAGCGGCAATGATGTGATCAAGCTGGGCGCCGCACAGGTGGGCAGCATCGATCTGGGCTTGGGCAACGACAAGCTGACGCTCGCCAATGGCGATAACAGCCTGACCATCGCCGGCATCGAGACCGTGCAGGGCGGCACTGGCACGGATGATCTTGTGCTCACCGCCGCCATCACCAATGGCAGCTATGCGCTTTCCACCGGCGTGGACAGCATCACGCTGGCCAACGGCACCAATAGTATCACGGTCAGCGGTGTTGAATCGATCAATGGTGGCAGCGGCAGCGATACCGTCACTTTGGCGGCGGGCGGCGGCAGCATCACGCTTGCCAATGTGGAGACATTGATTGGCGGCAGCGGCGCTGATCTGGTGGTCTTAAGCAGCACTTATTCGGGTGATATCAACCTGGGTGCCGGCAACGACAAGCTAACGCTGGCCGATGGCGGCAATACTATCGCGCTGAGCAACACGGAGTCGGTCACCGGCGGCACCGGCGCCGACATCATCACCCTGCAAACCACGCTTACGGCTGGCAATATCGATCTCAATGGCGGCAGCGACAAACTGATCCTGGCCGATGGCGCCAATGTCATCACCGTCACCGATGTGGAAACCATTACCGGTGGCACCGGCGACGACAAGATCACCCTGGCCAGCGTGGCGGGCACCGGCTCTGATATCGACCTAGGCGATGGCACGGATACCCTCACGCTCGGCGGCAGCGGCAACACCATCACCATCAGCAATGTCGAAATCCTGAATGGCAGCGCCGGTATCGATACTGTCACCTTCGATACGGTCTTGAGCAATGCTACCGTCTCGCTTGGCGCCGGCAGCGACCAGCTTAAATTAGCCAATGGCGGCAATTTGCTCACCGTCAATTATGTGGAAACCGTGATCGGCGGCAGTGGCGATGATACCGTCACTTTCGGCACCGCGCCGGCCAGCGGCCGCGTTGATCTGGGCGATGGCGACGATGCCCTGGTGCTCACCGCCACGGCCAATACCCTGCTGGTCTTCAATGTGGAGACGCTCACCGGCGGCACTGGCGCCGATATCATCACGCTTGGCGGCAGCCTGGCGCCGGACGCGATCATTGATCTGGGCGCCGGTAATGACAGCCTGACCCTGGCCGATGTGGCCAATGACCTGACCCTCAGCAATGCGGAAACCATTATCGGCGGCACGGCCGCTGATGAGATTACCCTGGCCGCCACGGTCAGCGGCGCCAGCGTTGACCTTGATTTAGGCTTGGATGTGCTCGTGCTGGCCAATGGCGGCAACACGCTGACGGTGAGCAATGTCGAAACCCTGACCGGCGGCACTGGTGCCGATATCATCACCCTGGGCGCGGCCTTGTCGGGCAGTGTGATGATCGACCTGGGTGCCGGCAATGATAGCCTGACGCTTTCGGCGGATGGCGGCGCGGCCACCATCGCCAATATTGAAACCCTGGTCGGTGCTGCGGGCGATGATGCCATCACGCTCCTCACCGCTTTGAGCGGCATCAGCATCGATCTTGGCGGCGGCGCCAACAGCTTGGAACTGGCCGATGGCGGCAACACGCTGACGGTCAGCAATATTGAAACCCTGATCGGCGGCAGCGGCGGTGACTCGGTCACGCTTGGCGCCGGCGGCAACACCCTGACCATCACCAGCATCGAGACACTGACTGGCGGCAGCGGCAACGATGCCGTGACGCTGGATGAGAATGGCTCGACGTTGACGATTTCTGGCATCGAGACGCTCACCGGCGGCAGCGCCAGCGATATCGTCACGCTCGCCGATGGCGGCAACACCATCACGCTGAGCGGCATCGAAACACTGACTGGCGGCAGCGGCAGCGATATCGTCACGCTGGCGGCCTCGCTCGATCCTGGCGCACAGGTTGATCTTGGCGCCGGCAATGATTCGCTGACGTTGGCCAATAGCGGCAATGAACTGACCATTTCCAATGTGGAAACCGTGGTTGGCGGCAGTGGTGCTGACACCATCACGCTTGGTAATGCCGGCAATATCATCACGGTCAGCAGCATTGAGAGCCTGACCGGCGGTACTGGCGCCGACCAGGTCAGCTATACCAGCGCGCTCACCAGCGATGCCATCGATCTGGGCAGCGGCACGGATACGCTGACGCTTGGCAATGCCACCAATAATGTGACCGTGGCGGGTGCCGAGACCATCATCGGCGGCAGCAACAACGACAGTATCACGTTGACCGGCAGCCAGGCGGCCACGGTGAATGGCGGCGGCGGCAACGATACCATTATTGGCGGCATTGGCGCCGATACCCTGATCGCCGGCGCCGGTACCAATTCACTCACCGGCGGCAGCGGCAATGACCGTTTCGTGTTCGATAGCGCCGCTGGTGGCCTCACCACCGTGCTCGACATGAGCAGCGGTGACAAGATCGGCCTGGATACCAACAATAATACCACGCTGACCGGCAACGCCTTCGTGATGTCTGATGTGCTGACCGACAACGTGAATATCAAGATGGTGGTGGATGCCGCCAGCCGCGCCGCCACCATGCTGGGCGAGGGTGGTTTCGTCTATCAGCAGGATACCGGCCAGCTTTATTACGAAGCCAATGGTGATTTCTTCAGCGGCAGCGCGGTGCTGATCGGCAAAGTCACCACCGATGGCAGCAACCCCTGGACCTACGACTTCAATTCATTCCGCGAAATGTAAATTGGCCGCGAAATCTACCGCGCCCTAGAAGGAATAGCCGAGGATTAACTGGCCAAGCCAGATGGTGCGGTCCACGGCTTCGCCGTTACCGGCATTGCTGCTGGTGGCCGATTGCTTCTGCCCATCCGCCGGCCGGCCCATGCCGCCAAGCGCGGTGAGGTTCAGGCCCTTCAGCGGCGTTTCCCATTGGGCATAGACATTCACTTCGTCCATCAGCCGCTTGGACCGCGCGCCACTCGGTGTCACGTCGAAATCATGGCGGTAATAGATGGCGCCCAGCGCCAGGGCTTCATCGGGCTGCAGCTTCAGATGCACCATCTGGCTCTGCAGATTGCTGTTGCCGCCGATATAGCGGGCATAGATTTCGCCCTGGTCCCAGGTGCCTAAGCCACGCGGGCCGCCGCCGCTGAACAGCGCATCCCATGAGCGGTCGGTCGTGTCATTGGTATTGGCGTCGCCGCTGAAGCGGCTGTAGCGGTAGGATAGCTTTGGCTGCCATGGCAGGCTGGCGGCGGTGTATTGCGGCTCCAGATACCAGGCATCGGCGCGTACTTTGCGGCTGGCGCTATCGTTGCGCTGCAGGGCGTATTCGCCATAGAGCCCGAAATCGCCAAATGCCGTATCCTTCAGGCCCGGCGGTGTGCCGCCGCCACGCAGGGCATAGACATTCAGGCCATCGCGGTTGGCGCCGCCGGCCGTGCCGGTCACGCTGGTATCGGCATCATAGAGGCGCAGATAGGTGGCGCCGAGATACCAGGCGCGCTCCTCATATTCGCTGCGGCCATGATCCATATGGCTGGAGCCGAACCATTCCAGATTGGCGCCGTAGAGGCTGGTGGCAGGCGAATCATTGCCGCGCATGCGCTTTTGATCAACACGGCCGCCGAGGTGGAAGAAATCGGCACGCACCGGATCGGTGTTCAGTTTCAGGATCGCGGTGCGCTCGAAGGCGGCGCGCGGCCCCATCACATAGGCGCCACGACCCCAGCCTTCGGCGGTGCCATCCACCAGCAGGAAGCCGTCGCCAATACTGAAAGCCTGATTGCCGGCGGAGATATCCACCGCATCCTCGCCCAGCGCGGCGAATCTGTTGCCCGAGCGCCAGCCGATCACCGCATCCTCGAGGCCGATATGCTCGGGCTGATTCGCGGTGCCCGAGGTTGCCTGCGCCTCGCCATTGCCGCGCGTGAAGCTGGCGATGGCGGAGAGGCCGGCATAGCCGGTGCTGCCGCCAAGATCGCGCTCCAGGCCCAGGCCCGGTTTAACGAAGCCTTCGAACCAGTCTCGTTTAGCCGCGCGGTCGCCGCCAGAACTCGTGCTGGCACCGCCGAATTGCGGATTGGCGACACTGAAGCTGCCAAAGCCGGCATCGAAGCTGAAGGTGACGGTATTGCCGCCCAGCTCGGCGCTGATGCCTTTCTTCTCATGATCATCCTCGGCCCAGGCGGGCGCGGCTAATGCAAGCAAGGCGGCGGCAAGGGAGAGAGAATGGCGAATCGACATGGCTGGTAGAATCCGATGGGGCGGGGCATCGACCCTGCCAAGATTTCGCAGGCCACGCAAAGGGCCGTCCGCCTTTAAACCTTGTAACCAGATGGAGAGGGCCGTGGTTGCATTGTGCAAAGGGCGGGCGCAGGCAGGCATGGTAATTCCTCGAAATGTTACTTTATAACAAATGTTATACTATAACATAATAATCCCTGGCAAGCCCCGCCGGCGGGACAAGGCTTGCCCCCCGGGGAGGGCTCCACTAGAACGGCACATCATCTTTTCCAGCCAAGGAGTTCGCCCATGCGCCCGAGCGGCCGCGCCCCCGATCAACTGCGCGCCATCCGGCTCGAGCCGGGCTTCGCCAAATATGCCGAAGGCTCCTGCCTGGTGAAATTCGGCGAGACCCATGTGCTCTGTGCCGCCACGGTGGAAGAGCGCGTGCCGCCCTTCCTGCGCAATACCGGACGAGGCTGGGTGACGGCGGAATACGGCATGTTGCCGCGCTCCACCCATAGCCGCACCGAGCGCGAAGCCGCCAAGGGCAAGCAATCCGGCCGCACACAGGAAATCCAGCGTCTCGTCGGCCGCTCATTGCGCGCCGTCACCAAGCTGGATGGCTTTGGCGAGCGCCAGATCCGGCTCGATTGCGACGTGCTGCAGGCCGCTGGCGGCACCCGCACCGCCGCCATCACCGGCAGCTGGGTGGCGCTGTATTTCGCCTTCCAGAAACTGGTGCAGTCTGGCGCCATTCCGGCTATCCCGCTTACCGGCCATGTGGCGGCGATCAGCTGCGGCTTGATGCAGGGCCAGCCGGTGCTGGATGTGGATTACGTCGAGGATAGCGGCGGCGAGGCCGATGCCAATTTCGTGCTCACCGATGCCGGCAGCATCGTTGAGATTCAGGGCACGGCGGAGAAGGAGGCTTTCTCTGAGGAAGTGTTTCTCTCCATGCTGCGCCTGGCCAAGAAGGGCGTGGCCGAATTGGTGGCGCTGCAGCGCCAGGCTGTTGGCAAGTAACAATGGCGCGGCGTTTCGCAGGGCCCAAGCTGGTCATCGCCAGCCATAACAAGGGCAAGCTGCGTGAAATCGCCGAGCTTTTGTCGCCTTACCGCGTCGATGCTCTATCGGCGGGCGATCTTGGCCTGCCCGAACCGGAAGAAACCGGCATCACCTTCATTGCCAATGCGGAATTGAAGGCGCTGGCTTCGGCGCGCGGCGCCAATCTGCCCGCCCTGGCTGATGATTCCGGCATGAGCGTGGATTGCCTGGGCGGCGATCCCGGCATCTATTCCGCGCGCTGGGCCGGGCCATCGAAGGATTTTTCCGTGGCGATGCGGAAAGTCTGGGACGCGGTGCAGGCGACAGGCACGACCCGAAAAATCACCGCGCAATTCGTCTGTGCGCTCACGCTCGCCTGGCCCGATGGCCATGTGGAAAGCTTCCAGGGCGTGCTGCCGGGGCAATTGGTCTGGCCGCCACGCGGTGAACGCGGCTTCGGCTATGATCCAATGTTCTTGGCCGATGGCCAGACTTTAAGCTTCGGCGAGATGGAGCCTGCGGCCAAGCATGCCATCAGCCATCGCGCGCTGGCTTTCCGCCAGTTGATCGATGCCTGTTTCGGCTGACATAGCCATTCCGCCGCGCGGCTTCGGCTTGTATGTGCATTGGCCTTTCTGCGTTTCCAAATGCCCGTATTGCGATTTCAATTCCCATGTGCGCGAGCGCGTGGATGAGGTGCGCTGGCGCGCCGCCTTGCTGCGTGAACTGGCCTGGTATGCTGAAAATGGCATCGGCCAGGGGCAAAAGCTCAGTTCGATCTTTTTCGGTGGCGGCACGCCCTCCCTGATGGCCCCGGAAACCACGGCCGCGATCCTGCAGGCCGCTGAGCGCTATTGGGGCTTCGCAGCCGATATCGAAGTGACCCTGGAGGCCAATCCCAATTCGGCGGAAGCCGCAAAGTTCGCCGGTTTTGCTGCGGCCGGCGTCAATCGATTGTCCATCGGCGTGCAGAGTTTCGATCCGCAGGTGCTGCGTTTCCTGGGCCGTGCCCATGATGCCAATGAAGCCCGCCGCGCTATTCTTGCTGCACGCGCCGCCATGCCGCGCTATTCCTTCGACCTGATCTATGCCCGGCCCGAGCAGAATGCGGCGGCTTGGGCCGAGGAATTGAACGCCGCGCTCGATCTCGCCGGCGATCATCTCTCGCTCTACACGCTCACCATCGAACCCAATACCGGTTTCGCCGGTGCTGTGGCGCGTGGTGTGCTCAAGCCGATGCCGGCGGATGAGCAGGCCGCGCTCTATGATCAGACTCAGGCGCAGATGGCGGCTGCGGGTTTGCCGGCTTATGAAATTTCCAACCATGCCAAGCCGGGCGGCGAAAGCCGGCATAACCTGGTCTATTGGCGCTCCGGTGCGTATATCGGTGTTGGCCCCGGCGCCCATGGGCGGCTGCAAGATACGGCTGGTGCCTGGAGTGCCACGCAGACGCGGCGCAAGCCGGAAGTCTGGCTGGAGCAGGTGGAGGCGGAAGGCCATGGCCGCGAAGCGATGCTGCCGGTGGCGCTGCACGAGCGCGCCGAGGAAGCGCTGATGATGGGCCTGCGTTTAAGCGAAGGCATCTACGACGCCAATCTGCGCGCCGCTTCCGGCTTTTCGCTTGCCGATCTGGTGCCGCCATCGCGCAGCCAGCCACTGGAGCAGGCCGGTCTGCTGATCCGCGACGAGCAGCGCCTGGTGGCAACAGCGGAAGGCCGCGCTGTGCTTGATGGCCTGCTGGCGCGGCTGTTGGCATGAGCGACATCATCGTCACGCCTGATGCCGATGGTGGCCAAACTGGTTGGCTGGAGCATGACGGCTGGCGCGTGCGCTGCGCCCTGGGCAAGGGCGGCTGCAAGCCGGCGGCCGAGAAGCGCGAGGGCGATGGCGCCACGCCGCGCGGCCGCTGGCCGTTGCGGCTGGTATTCATCCGTCAGGATCGCGTGGCGCCGCCGCGCTCAGCGCTGCCGCTGGTGCCGCTGGATGAAGCCATAGGCTGGTGCGATGACCCAGCCGACCCGGCCTATAACCGCCCGGTGCGGCTACCCTTCGCCGCCAGCCATGAAAAGCTTTGGCGCGAGGATCATGTCTACGACCTGATCGTGGTGCTGGGGCATAACGACGACCCGCCGGTACCGGGCCTGGGCAGCGCCATCTTCCTGCATGTGGCGCGCGAGGGTTATGCGCCCACCGAAGGCTGCGTCGCCCTGGCCCTGCCGGATCTGATCACGCTGCTCGGCCGTGTGGCTGGCGATAGCGTGCTGGTGGTCGCCTAGGCCGGGATCGGCGTTGAGGGGAATTTGCAATCCACCTTGAAGCGCTCTTCAGGCGAATCCGGATCGGGTTCAACGCCAACAAGGATCAGGTCTTTGCGCGCGGCCACGGTGGGATTGAAGAAATGGAGGATCTGGTAGATCTGCGGCACCTTGGATTCCGCGATCACGCTGGTGGCCAGCGAAACCATGCGGCAATCGGCGGCATACACCACCTTGGTCAGGTCTGCCTGGGTGGCCACTTCGTTGAAAAAGATGCCATGGGTGCCCTGGCGCGCGGCATCGCGCACGCCCTCATTAGTCAACTGGCCGCCATCGGCCCGGAAGGGGCGCTTGATGCCCTGGAACAGGAACCAGCCCAGCATGGTGGCGCAGGCGGTCTTGCCGCCACCGGGCGGGCCGGCGATGAAAACCACATGGGAATAGCGCAGCCGCTGCGCCATCTGCTGCATATCGGCCTGCGAAAAGCCAAAATCCGTCAACGACGTGAATACGCGAGAAACCATGGCCCCCAAGCCCGACCGACAATGCAAAGCGGGCCAACACTTCTCATCTCATGGCCCACAGGTTGCTGATTCTGACCATGAATGACCGTGCATGCAAGACTGCCGCTGCCTGTTTTATACATCTGCGCGGCAAAGCCCCAAATTTAAGCACATAAAGCCGCCAAAAAACCGTCACGCAGCCTGGCGGCGCAGCCCCAACTTCTCCCAGACGCTGAGCAGCGCATGGGCCAGTTCCTGCATCATCGCGTCGGTATGCACCGGGGTGGGGGTGATGCGGAGCCGTTCGGTGCCGCGTGGCACGGTGGGATAGTTGATCGGCTGGATATAGATGCCGTGGTCGCTGAGCAGCAGATCGCTGGCCTGTTTGCACAGGGCCGGATCGCCCACCATCACCGGCACGATATGGCTGTTATTCACCAGCACCGGCAGGCCGACATTCAGCAGCAGGCGGCGCAGGGTGGTGGCGCGTTCCTGGTGGCGGGTCCGTTCCGCCTGACTTTGCTTCAGGTAGCGCACGCTGGCGGCGGCCGCGGCGGCCGCGGCCGGCGGCATGGTGGTGGTGAAGATAAAGCCCGAGGCATAGGAGCGGATCGCATCCACCAGGTTGCGTGAGCCGGCGATATAGCCGCCCACTACGCCAAAAGCCTTGCCCAGGGTGCCCTGGATCACGGTGATGCGCTGCATGGCGTCGTCACGATCGGCCACGCCGCCGCCGCGCGGGCCATAGAGGCCCACGGCATGCACTTCGTCCAGATAGGTCATGGCGCCGTATTTGTCGGCCAGATCGCAGATGGCGTGTATCGGCGCGATATCGCCATCCATGGAATACACGCTCTCGAAGGCGATCAGCTTCGGCCGCTCCAGCGGCTGGGCCCTCAGCAGTTCTTCCAGATGCGCCACGTCGTTATGCCGCCACACCTTACGTTCGCAGCCGCTCTGGCGGATGCCCTCGATCATCGAATTGTGGTTATCGGCATCCGACAGGATGATGCAGTTGGGCAGCAGCTTGCCCAGAGTGGAAAGCGTTGCCTGGTTTGCCACATAGCCCGAACCAAAGGCCAGGGCGGCTTCCTTGGCATGCAAATCGGCCAGTTCGGCTTCCAGTTCCACGATGGCATGGTGGTTGCCCGAGATATTGCGCGTGCCGCCGGCGCCGGCGCCATAGCGCTGCACCGCCTCGATCATGGCTTCTGTCACCACCGGATGCTGGCCCATGCCGAGATAGTCGTTGGAGCACCAGATGGTGATCCTGGCAGGGCCGATGCCGGAGTAATTGTCGGCCACCGGAAAAGTGCCGGATTGGCGCGCCAGTTCGGTGAAGACGCGATAGCGCTTCTCACTGCGCAGCGCATCAACGGCACGGCCGAATTGGGCTTCATAATCCATGGGGCGAAACTCCCAGTCACCCTGGCCACTTGTCTACATTTCGGCCAAGGCATTGAATTGCTTGAACTGCTGGTGGTCACCATCTTAGCGGGCAGGGCCCCGGCCTGACTAGGGGGTCTGTGGGGGCGGATCGTCGCAGGGGGATCACGGTTATGCTAGCGTTTCGCCATGCCATTCGATCTTGCCCGTCTCAGCCTGATAATCCTGGATGCCGAACCTGGCGCCGCTCCGCTCTGGCGCCAGCTTGGTTCCGGGATCGGGCTTAAAACGCTGGCGGTTCTGCCCGATCAGGCCCAGGTCTGGCCCCGGCTGGCTGGCCAGGGGGCGGCCGATGTGCTGCTGCTACGCTGGGATGATGCCGGCAGGGCCAGTGAGTTGATGCGCCGGCTGCGGCGCGACCCGGCTTCACCCAATCCATTCCTGCCCTGCCTGACGGTGATCACGGCACTGACCCGCGAGCGCGCCAAGGCGGCGCTGGATGCCGGCGTGCATGGCATCCTGGTGCCACCGCTGGCGCCTCAGACGCTGCGTCAGAAACTCACCGAGGTAGTTGAGGTGCCGCGCAAATTCATTCGCGATCAGAGCTATTTCGGGCCCGACCGGCGGCGCCAGGCGCGGGCCGATTTCGCCGGGCCGTTCCGGCGCAAAAGCGATAAAAGGGCTTAACTGCCGCCTTTGGCCGCAGCGGCTTCCAGGCTGGCCAGGATTTCCTTGCCTAGTTCGCCGGCATCGCCCTGCACCCGGTTATCGATCACCGTCTTCAGCGCCTGCACATGGGCATCGATCACCGCCAGGTCATAGGCGTTGCGTTTCTCGGCACGCTGTAGATAGCGGCAGAGCAGCGCACCGATATCGGTGACCAGGCGATAGCCGAAGGTGGCGCCCTGGCCCTTGATGTCATGCGCCACATCATGGGTCATCTTCAGGCCATGGGCCGGATTGGTGGCGTCGATGCGGGCGATGGCCTGATCCAGGCGCTCCAGGTCGGCGGTCACCCAGCCGATATACTGGTCGGCCATGGCGGCCACGGCGGCCTGGGCCTGGGCGAGGGCGGCCGTGAAGTCGTCTGGATTGCTCATTCCGCCGCCTCGGGTTTGCTGGCCTCAAGATCGGGACGCTTGGCGTCCATTTCTGAAAGCCGCCGGGCAATATAGCCCGCCGGCTTGGTGAAGCGGGCCAGCAGCAAATACAGCGCCGGCACCACGAAGAGGCTGAGCACGGTGGCGAACGACATGCCGCCCACGATCACCCAGCCCAATGCCTGGCGGCTCTCGGCACCGGCGCCATGGGCATAGGCCAGTGGCACGGCGCCGAAAATGGTGGCGATGGTGGTCATAAGGATCGGCCGCAACCGCACCACGGAAGCCTCGCGCACGGCTTCATAGACATCGCGGCCCTCGTCACGCAGCTGATTGGCGAATTCCACAATCAGGATGGCGTTCTTGGCGATCAGGCCGATCAGCATGATGATGCCGATTTGGCTGTAGACGTTCAGCGATGTGCCGGTGAGCAGCAATGCGCCAAGCGCGCCGGTGATGGCCAGCGGCACCGAGAAGATGATGATGGTGGGGTGGATCCAGCTCTCGAACTGCGCCGCCAGCACCAGGAACACGATCAGCAGGGCGAGGCCGAAGGTGAGGTAGATCGCCGCCGAGGAGTCTTTGAACTCGCGGCTCTGGCCACCATAGGAAATGCGGGCTTCCGGCGGCAGCACGTCAGCCGCGGCTTTTTCCATGAAGCTGAGTGCCTCGCCCAGGGTGTAGTCTGGCGCCAGCGAGGCGGCGATGGTCACCGAGCGCAGGCGATCCGTGCGGTTCAGTTCGCGCGCATTGGCGCCTTCCTTGATGGTGACCAGGTTCTGCAGCGGGATCAGCGTGCCGCCAGAGGTGCGCACATAGATGTTGTTCAGATCGTTGGGCGTCACGCGGTCATTGGGCCGCGCCTGCACCAGCACCTTGTATTGCTTGCCCTCGCGCTGGAAGTTGGTTACTTCGCGCGAACCCAGCATGGTTTCCAACGTGCGGCCGATGGTCTCGATCGGCACGCCCAGATCGGCGGCGCGGTTGCGGTCGATATCCACGCGCAATTCCGGGCGGGTTGGCAGGTAGCTCTTGTTCACGTTCAGCAGCCGCGGATTCTGTGCTGCACGTTCCATCACCCTGTCGGCCCAGCCATCCAGTATCGGATAGGTGGGCCCGCCAAGGATGAACTGCACCGGTGCCTGGCCGCCGGGCAAGCCTAAGCTCGGCGGATTGATGGCGAAGGCGCGCACCCCGGTCTGCGCCAGCAGCTTGGGGAATACCTGTTTCACGATTTCCTGCTGCTTCACATCGCGCTCGCTCCAATCCTTGAGCCGCACCACCACGAAGCCGGTATTCACCGGCGCCGGGCGGCCACCCCAATTGGGCGCCACATTGGCCAGGATGCGCGTCACGTTGCCGGAATCGAGCAATGGCTGCAGCGTATTCTCCACCTGGATCACGTTGCGCTTGGTGTAGTCGAAACTGGAACCCTCTGGCCCGGTGACCGATACGAAGAACACGCCACGATCTTCCGTGGGCGCGAATTCACGCGGCAGCGCCATGAATATCAGGTGGGCGGCCAGCGACACCACGAGGCCCAGCGCCAGCACCACCATCGGCGCGCCGAGCGCGGCCTTGAGCATCCAGTTATAGCCATTGGTCATGCCGACGAAGAATTTCTCCGTCACGCGGTAGAACCAGCTATCGCCGGAATGGTCGCTCAGCAGCTTGGAACACATCATCGGCGTCAGCGTCAGCGCCACGAAGCCGGAGAACAGCACACTGGCCGCCACGCTCATGCCGAATTCACGGAACAGCCGGCCGGTATTGCCTTCCATCAGCGAGATCGGCACGAACACGGCGATCAGCACAATGGTGGTGGCGATCACGGCAAAGCCGATCTGGCGTGCGCCGCGCAAGGATGCCAGCAAGGGTGGCTCGCCCTGCTCGATGCGGCGATGGATGTTTTCCAGCACCACGATGGCATCATCCACCACCAGGCCGATGGCCAGCACCAGGGCCAGCAGCGTGAGCAGGTTGAGCGAATAGCCCAGCGCGCCGAGCACGATGAAAGAGCCGATCACTGAAACCGGAATCGCCACCGCCGGAATCAGCGTGGCGCGCCACGAGCGCAAGAACAGGAAGATCACGCCGATCACCAGCCCCAGCGCCACCGACAATGCGTGGAACACCTCGTAGATCGACTGGCTGATGAATTTCGACTGGTCGTAGGTGATTTCCAGGTTGACGCCAGCAGGCAGTGAATCTTTCACGCGCTCCACCGCCCGGGTCACGCCTTCGGAAATCTCCATGGCATTGGCCTTGGATTGCCGGATGATGCCTAGACCAATCGAGGATTTGCCGTTGGTGCGCTGTTCGGTGCGCTCATCCTCGGCGCCAAGTTCAACGCTGGCGACCTCGCTCAGGCGGACCAGATAGCCCTCCTGCTGGCGCACCACGATGTTGCGGAACTGCTCCGGCGTGCGCAGGCCGCTTTCGGCGCGCACGGTGAATTCACGCTGGCTGCTTTCCACGCGGCCTGAGGGCAGTTCCACATTCTGCCGCGCGATGGCGCTTTCCACGTCCTGCACCGTGACATTGCGCGCCGCCATGGCCAGACGGTCGAGAAATACGCGCATGGAATATTTGCGCGCGCCATAGATATTCACATTGGCCACGCCATCGACGATGGAGAACTGGTCCACCAGGAAACGGTCGGCATAGTCGGTTAGGTCGAGGAAGCCGAGCCGGTCGCTGGTCAGCGAGAGATAGACGATCGGCCGTGCATCGGCCTCGGTCTTCACCACGGTGGGCGTATCGGCTTCCACCGGCAGCCGCGCCAGCACACGGGCGACGCGGTCGCGCACGGCGTTGGCGGCTTCATCCACCTTGCGGTTGAGGTTGAATTCCACGCTGACGGAAGAGGATTCCTCGCGGCTGGCCGAGGTAATGGAGCGGATGCCCTCGATGCCGGCGACGCTGTCCTCGATGATCTGGGTGATCTTGCTCTCGATGATCTCGGCCGAGGCGCCACGGTAGATGGTGTTCACGGTGACGATGGGCGGATCGATATCGGGATATTCGCGCACCGCCATGCCACGCAGGGCGAAGAGGCCGAAAATCATCAGCACCAGCGACATCACGGTGGCGAAGACCGGGCGCTTGATCGAAACGTCGGAGAGGACCATGGCGCTGCTCCGCTTCAGGTGGCCGGTTTGGCGGCGGCGGTCGGAGCCGGGGGCGGCGGCCCGGGCGTGCGCACCGGCATGCCGTCGCGTAATTGCTGCAGGCCGGTGACGGCCACGCGGGCATCGGCATTGATGCCGTCGATGATCTGCGCCTGGCCAGGCAGGCGCTGGCCCACCACCACCTTGGTGCGGGCGGCGCGGCCCTCACGGATCACATAGACGAACTGCTCGCCACCCTGGGCCAGCAAGGCCTCCTCAGGTACTACGAGAGCGTTCGGGGTGCTGCCAATGCCTAGCGCCACGGTCATGAACATGCCGGGCTTGATCTGGTCCTCGGTATTGGGGATCTGCGCCCGCACGCGCACGCTGCGGGTGGCGGGATCGATGCGGGTATTCACCGTGGCGACATTGCCCTGGAATTTCTTGCCCGGAATGGCGGTGGCGAAGGCGTTCACCGTGTTGCCGATGCTGATGCCGGCCAGCGCGGTTTCCGGCACCTCGAATTCCAGCTTGATCACCGAGGTATCGTCCAGCGTGGTGATGGAATCGCCGGGCCGTACCAGGGCACCGAGCGAGACGCGGCGCAGGCCGAGCCGGCCGGAGAAGGGCGCGCGGATCACGCTGTCGGAGAATTTCGCCTGCTCGCCACGCAGGCGTGCTTCGGCAGCCTCGAAGGCCTTGGCCAGATCGTCCACGCGGGCCTGGGCCACGCTCTTGGTATCCAGCAGCGAAGCGGCGCGTTCATAGGCCAGCTTGGTGGCATCGCGCGCGGCGCGCAGCTCGGCCAGCTTGGCATTCGACTCCCCGGCTTCCAGCTCCACCAGGATGGTGCCGGCTTTCACCAGTTGGCCTTCCTGGAAATTGATCCGCTCGATGGTGCCGTTGGCCTTGGCGGTGATGGTCACCGCCTCGTTTGATTGCGCGGTGCCCACGGCTTCTAGGCTGCGCGCCACATCCATGCGGCGCACCGGCTGGGTCTCGATCGGCAGGGCGGCAATCGGCGCATTGGCCCTCACGGCCACTGGTTGTGAACTGATCCCCACGAAAGGCAGCTTGTCACGATACACATAGCCCGTTCCGGCCACGGCCAGGACAACGCCGGTCACAATGATCTGACTCAATAATTTCATCGCCTTCGCAAACCCCATGCCGCTGTCTTGCATACAGAATACACGCGCCGCCGGAGCGTTGCCTAGCGATGTATTTGCATGACAGAATTAAGTTTGTACCAACTCGGTACGCACGGTCGAGCGACGCCTTTCCTGCGCTCTGCCGGCCTTGAGGAAGCGCTCAAAAAATGGTCACGGCCCTCTTCAGCCATGCCGCCTTTCTACGCCATGATACCGGGCCGGGCCATCCCGAATGCCCGGAAAGGTTGCGCGCCATCCTGGATCGTCTGGAAACCGAGGAATTTTCCTGGCTTGACCGCCGCGAGGCCCCGGAAGCCAGCCTGGAACAGATCGCCCTGGTACACCCGGCCGGCTTCGCCGAAGCCCTGCTGGATGCGGTGCCGCCGCGCGGCTATGCCGCCGTGGATGGCGATACGGTGATCTCGCCCGGCTCCGGCGAGGCGGCTTTGCGTGCCGCCGGCGCGGTCTGCGCCGCCGTGGATGCCGTGATGGCCGGCGAGGTGCGCAATGCCTTCTGCGCGGTGCGGCCGCCGGGCCATCATGCCGAGCCGGATCAGGCCATGGGTTTCTGCCTGTTCAACAACGTGGCCATCGGCGCGCTGCATGCCCGGGCCCGCTGGGGGCTGCGCCGCGTGGCGGTGATCGATTTCGATGTGCATCACGGCAATGGCACCCAGGCCGCTTTCGCGGCTGACCCAGACCTGTTCTATGCCTCCACGCATCAGGCGCCGCTCTATCCTGGCACCGGCCTGGCGCATGAGCATGGCGTGGCCGATAATGTGCTGAACCTGCCGTTGCGGCCCTTTGCCGGCTCGGCCGAATTCCGCGGCCAGGTGACGGATCGCCTGCTGCCGGCCCTGCGCCGCTTCAAACCGGAATTGATCCTGATTTCCGCCGGTTTCGATGCCCATGCGCGTGACCCGCTGGCGCAGCTCAACTTTACCGACGAGGATTATTACTGGGTCACCGAGCATTTGCTCAGCGTGGCGCGGGAAACCGCAGGCGGCCGCGTCGTCTCGGCGCTGGAGGGCGGCTATGATCTGACGGCTTTGGCCAGCGCCACCGCCGCCCATGTGCGGGCCCTGATGCTGGGGTGATGTCCGCCGCCACGTTGCGTATCAGCCCCTATTTCTATACAAATCCGCCAACTTTTGCCGATCTCACCCGGAGCAATTCCCATGGCCGCCTACCAGTATATTTATGTGATGAAGGGTCTGAACAAGACCTATCCGGGCGGCAAGCAGGTGTTGAAGAATATCTGGCTGAGCTTTCTGCCCGGGGCCAAGATCGGCGTGCTGGGCCTGAACGGCTCGGGCAAGTCCACCCTGCTCAAGATCATGGCCGGGCTGGATAGCGAATTCACCGGCGAGGCCTGGTCGGCCGAGGGCGTGAAGGTTGGCTATCTGGCGCAGGAGCCGCAACTGGATGAGGCCAAGGATGTGCTTGGCAACGTGATGGAAGGCGTCGCCGAGACCAAGGCTTTGCTCGACCGCTTCGAAGAAGTCTCGATGAAGTTCGGCGAAGTGACCGACGACGATGAGATGAATGCGCTGATCGCCGAGCAGGCCGATCTGCAGGAAAAGATCGACGCCGCCGATGCCTGGGATTTGCAGCGCAGCGTGGAAATCGCCATGGATGCTCTGCGCTGCCCACCAGGTGATGCCGAGGTGACCAAGCTTTCCGGCGGTGAGCGGCGCCGCGTGGCGCTCTGCCGCCTGCTGCTGTCCAAGCCCGACATGCTGCTGCTTGATGAGCCGACCAACCATCTGGACGCGGAATCGGTGGCTTGGCTGGAGCGCTTCCTGCACGAATATCCAGGTACCGTGGTGGCTGTCACCCACGACCGCTACTTCCTCGACAATGTGGCCGGCTGGATTCTGGAGCTTGATCGCGGCGCCGGCATTCCCTGGGAGGGCAATTACTCCTCCTGGCTGGAGCAGAAGGAAAAGCGCTTGGAGCAGGAAGGCAAGGCCGAGGATGCCCGCCGCCGCTCGCTCAAGACCGAGCTGGAATGGGTGCGCCAGAGCCCCCGCGCGCGTCAGGCCAAATCCAAGGCCCGCTTGAACGCCTATGAGCAGATGCTGGAGCAGCAGCAGGACAAGGGCGCCGATCAGGTGACCATCACCATCCCGGACGGTCCGCGCCTGGGCAATGTGGTGATCGAGGCGGAAGGGCTCACCAAGGGTTTTGGTGAGCGCATGCTGATCGAGAATCTGAACTTCAAGCTGCCCGCTGGCGGCATCGTTGGCATCATTGGCCCCAACGGCGCCGGCAAGACCACCTTGTTCCGCATGCTCACCGGCGGTGAGACGCCCGATGCCGGCGCCCTGCGCGTCGGCGAGAGCGTGAAGCTCGGCTATGTGGATCAGAGCCGCGACAGCCTGAACGACAAGAAAACCGTGTGGGAAGAGCTGTCCAATGGCAATGACATGATCGTGCTGGGCAAGCGCGAAGTGCCGAGCCGCGCCTATTGCTCCTGGTTCAACTTCAAGGGCGCCGACCAGCAGAAGAAGGTCGGCATGCTTTCGGGTGGTGAGCGCAACCGCCTGCATCTGGCCAAGATGCTGAAAGAAGGCGCCAACGTTCTGCTGCTCGACGAACCGACCAACGATCTCGATGTTGATACGCTGCGCGCGCTGGAAGAAGCGCTGTTGGATTTCGCCGGCTGCGCCATCGTCATCAGCCATGATCGCTGGTTCCTGGATCGCATCGCCACTCATATCATGGCCTTCGAGGGCGACAGCCATGTGGAATGGTTCGAGGGCAACTTCCAGGATTATGAAGTGGACAAGAAAAAGCGCCTGGGCGCCGATGCGGATCAGCCGCACCGCATCAAGTATAAGCCGCTGGTCCGCAGCTGAGCATGAATAGGCGGGAGCGGCGCAAGCTCGGCAAGGCGGCGGATAAAACGCCGCCGGCCGCTGCTGCCGCGCCCGCTTCCATCAGCGCCATGCTGATGGGCCTGGGGGGTCAAAATCCGGGCGGGCAGCAGGCATCTGCGCCGTTGGGTCCCGTTGCCGACCTCCACGCTGATCCGATCCAGGCTTTGCTCGCCCGCGAGCGCCAGCAGCGCGATCTGGCCGAAGAATTGGCCCGCCAGCAGCGCGCCTTGCTCGCCGAGCCGGATTCCGAATTGCTGTTGCGCAGTGTCGGGCGTTTGCAGTTGCGCCTGGAGCGCCGCGCTGATGCGTTGATCACCTATCGCCATCTGCTGCAGCTCAAGCCCGATCATGCGGAAGCCACGCATCTGGCCGCTATCCTGTCTGGCGCCACGCCGGAAAAGGCCGATGCGGCTTATGTGGCCAAGCTATTCGATGCCTTTGCGGATAATTTCGACCGCACGCTGACCCATTGGCTGGATTACCGCGCGCCGCAATTGGTAGCTGAAGCCGCGCGCCAGGGGCTCGCTGGCCGCATCGCGGAAACCGCGCTGGATTTGGGCTGCGGCACCGGGCTGCTGGGGCCGGAAGTGCGCGCGCTGGCGAGACGGCTTGATGGCATCGATCTTTCACCGCGCATGGTGGCGAAGGCGGCTGAGCGCAAGCTTTATGACCATCTGGAAGTCGCCGAGATCGTGGCATATCTGGCGCCGCGTGGCGGGCGGTATGACCTGCTGCTCGCTGCCGATGTGCTGGCTTATTTCGGCACGCTGGATGAGGTATTCGCCGCTGCCCATACGGCATTGCGGCCCCGGGGCCTGTTCGTCGCCACGGTGGAGCAGCATGCCGGCGAAGGCTTTGTCGGCGGCAAGAGCGGGCGCTTTGCTCATGCTGAAACTTATCTGCGCCAGGCTGCACAAGCTGCCGACTTCACTATCCTGTCGCTGGCCCCAGATGCCCTGAGACAGGAAGACGGCAAGCCGGTGCCGGGCTTGGTTTTCGCGCTGCAACGCTGACATTCCGCTGGCGCCGCTTTTCGCAGCGGCATAGCCTTGCCGCATGACGCAGCGCTTTTTAATCCTGCTGTTCGCCTGCTTGTTGCCGGGTCTTGCCAATGCGCAAACCAGGTTGGATCAGGATGTGCCGGTGAGCGTGGATGGTGAGACCGTGCGCCTCAAGCTCAGGAGTTATCAGCCGGATGGGCCGGGGCCGTTTCCAACCCTGATTTTCCATCATGGCTCCACCGGGCGCGGCAATGATCCATCCCGCTTTGGCGGCTTTTTTGATCCCAAGCCGTTGGTAGATTGGTTCGTGCAGCGTGGTTGGGCCGTGATGCTGCCGGCGCGGCGCGGGCGGGGTGGTTCGGAAGGGCTTTATGACGAGGGTTTCGCGGCAAGGCGCGAGAGCGGTTATAGCTGCGCGCCAGAACTCTCGCTGCCAGGCGCCGAGCGTGCCCTGCGTGATATCGAGGCGATCACGCAGACGATTATTGCCAAGCCCATGGTGGATCGCCAACGCCTGCTGATCGGCGGCCAGTCGCGCGGCGGTATCCTCAGCGTGGCCTATGCCGGCCGGCAGCCTAATCTTTTCAAGGGCGTGATCAATTTTGTCGGCGGCTGGATGGGCACCGGATGCAACACGGCGTCCCATATCAATCTCACGCTGTTTCGCTACGGGGCGCGCTACACCGCTGACATGCTCTGGCTTTATGGTGATGGCGATCCGTATTACGAATTATCGCATAGCCGCGACAACCACGCTCAATTCCTCAAGGCGGGCGGGCGCGGCCAGTTTCTGACCTATGCCAAGCCCGAGCGCGGCGATGGCCACGGCATTCTCTATAATCCGGCGCTGTGGTCAGAGGCGTTGGATGCCTATCTCAGCCAGCAGCTTGGCGCCGCTTCAGGCGGTGCAGGCAGTTCACGGTAAGGATCAATTCGCCATGCTGATTGAAGGTATCGTGGCGCATCACCACGATGCCGCGATCCGGCTTGGAATGCGATGGCTTCACTTCCATCACTTCCGCCTCCACGCGGATCGTGTCGTTGGGCCGCAAGGGTTTCAGCCAGCGCAATTCCTCCATGCCCGGCGAGCCCAGATTGGCGCGCGCGAAAACGCCCAGCCGGAAAAACAGCGAGAAGCTGAGCGACAATGTGTGGAAGCCAGAGGCGATCAGGCCGTTGAATTCGGTGGCCTTGGCGGCTTCCGCGTCGATATGGAAAGGCTGCGGATCATAGACGCGGGCGAAGTCGAGGATCTGCGCTTCCGTCACCGTCATGCCCGGCGTGCTGAAGCTGTGGCCCGGCAGCAGGTCGTCAAAATACCAATCATGCGTCATGGCGCCCTAGCCCTTCTGCGCGCTGGGTTGCTGTGTGCCCAGCCGGGTAATGGCGAGGCCGGCCAGCACCACGCCGGCGCCGATGGCCTGGGCCAGCGAGATGCTTTCGCCCAGCACCAGAGCCGCGCTCACCATGGCGAAGACCGGGATGAGATAGGAGTAGGTGACCGAGCGCGCCACGCCCAATTTGGCCACGCCTTCATACCACCACAGATATCCCAGCGCACCGGCGCCAATCGCGGTAAACAGGAAGCCGGCCCAGACGCCAAACGGCACGGCGGCGAAGCTGACTTGGCCAATATCGAAAGCCGAGAAGGGCAGCAGGATCAGTGCGCCGAACAGCATCGACCAGGCGGTGACGCGCAGCGTGCCCAGGCTGGCGAGATAGGGCGGCGCCAGCACGGAATAGCAGGCCCAGCAGAAGGCCACGCCTAAGAACATCAGGTCGCCGAGCAGGTTGCCGCCTGCGAGCGTGAGCGATGTGAGGCTGTTATTGATCACCAGGAACACACCGGCGAAAGACAGGATCACGCCGCTCCAGGCCAGCAGGCCGGGGCCTTTTTCCTTTTTGATGAAACTTTTCACCGCCGTGAGCAGCATGGCGAAGATCGGCGACACCGCCACCAGGATCGCGCCTTTGGAGGCGGCGGTGAAAGACAGCGCGTTGGTCCAGAGCAATTGCATCACGGTGATGCCGAGGAAGCCGAGGAAGATCAGCGCCGGCAGGTCGCGGCGGCGCGGCGGGCTCAGGCCCTGGCGCAGGGTCATCAGGCCCATCAGGGCCAGCGCGGCCAGCATGTAGCGGCCACTGGCATAGGTCATGGGCGGCAGGCTGCCGAGCACATATTTGGCGATGGGGAAGGTGTTGCCCCAGATGAACACGGTGACCAGCAGGTAGAGATCGGCGGTGCCAAAGCCCAGCTTTGATTTCATGGCGCCGCCTCCAGCGGTTTTTCCACGCGGCGCAGCAACAGGCCAAGGCCCAGGCCGAGCAGGGCGCAGAGCGCCAGCAGCCAGCGGCCTTGCTGCCAGCCGCCCAGCGCTGCCACGGCCGCCGCGAGTGCCGGCGGCCCAAGGAAGGAGCCGATATTGGAAAGCTGCACCACCAGGCCGTTCAGCGTGGCGATCTCGCCGGCTTCGCGCGCATGCAGCGGCACGCCGGCCAGCACCGTGGCGGGCAGGGCGCCGCCGATGCCGGAGAAGGCCATGCCCAAAGCCACCACGGCCCAAGGATTGGCGCCATCATTCAGGCCGAAGATGGCCAGCCCCAGCAGGCTCATGGCCAGGGGCACGCCGGCCAGGATCAGGCCGCGCGGCATGCCCTGCTGCAGCAGGAAGGCGGCCGAGAGGCTGCCGCCGGCATTGGCGATCACCACCAGCGCGCCGGCCGCGCCGATGGCGCCTGTGCTCATGCCGCCGCTTTCAGCCAGGTAGGTGGGCAGCCAGGTGACCACGGCGAACCATTGCGTGGTGTAGCAGGCGAAGCAGCCGGCCATCAGCCAGGGGCCGGGCCGGCGCAAGGCCGCCCAGGCCAATCTGCGTTGCGGCGTCGGCGCAGCCTGCAGCGGCCGGCGCAGCAGGGTCACCAGGGCAAGCATGGCGAGCAGCGCCGCCATCACCAGCCAGGCCACGCGCCAATCACCGGCAAGCTGCGCCAGCCAGGGGGCCAACACCATGCCCAAAGCCACGCCGATGGGCATATAGGCGCCCCAGATGCCGAGCCAGAATTTGCGCCCATCCGCGCCAGCGCCTTGCGCGATGGCAACAGGGGCGGCCACCACGGTGAGCACAAAGCCCAAGCCTTCCACCAGGCGGCCCAGCAGCAGGCCATCAGCCAAAGGCGACAGGCCGCCGATCAGGCTGCCGAGGCAGAGCAGCATCAGGCCCAGCGCGATGGCGCGGCGGCTGGTGAGATAGTCGCTGGCGAAACCGGCCAGTACACCGCCGAGGGCTGCAAGGATACTGAAGGAGGAGGCGATCACGCCGGCCAGTACCAGGCCGAGATCGAATTCGGCGCGCAGCTCAGGCAGCAAAGGCGGCAGCTTGCCCACCTGCATCGCCGTGCAGATGCCGGCGGCCAGCGCCAGCAGCACGGCGCCGCGGTCAGATTCTGCATGCCGGGCTTGCATATTCTTCAACCCTTCCTCCCAAAACAAAGACGGCAGGGGAAACCCCTGCCGTCTGCAGTCTATAGCGCAGATTTAGCGGCGCGTCACTTCGCCGGCATCATGCGATCCGCCTTGGGCGGCAGGTAGGCACTGGTGAACAGCTCGTCGGCCTTGGGCGCGCGCGGCAGGTTCACCGCCGAGGCCACCGCAGCAGCGGCACGCTCAAGGCGGGCGGTATCCACATCGCCGAAGCCATTCTTCTTCACCCAGGGGGTGAGCACATTGCGCTCCAGCGACATATACAGGCGCTCCAGCTCCAGGCCTTCATCAATCAGGCCGTCGCGGGTCTTGGCAGCGCGCGCCCCCAGCGTCGGGTCGGCGGCGATTTCCTTCCAGGCCTTGATGGTGGCCTTCACGAAGCCCCTGATGGCGTTCGGGTTGGCGGCCATGAAGGCCGGCGAGGCGATCACCGCGTTGCCGTAGAAGTCCATGCCGTGATCGGCATAGAGGAATACCTGAATATCCTCGGGCTTCACGCCGATCTTCTTCAGATCGAGGAAGGACGAGAAGTAATGGCCGCTGATGAAATCAACGCTGCCATTCTTCAAGGAAGGCTCGCGCAACGGCGGCGCCAGATTCACGGACGTCACCTTGGAGCGATCAATGCCAACCTTGGCGGCGAAGGCCGGGAACAGCTTGAACGAGGCGTCGAAGACCGGCGCGCCCAGCTTCTTGCCTTCCAGATCCTTCGGCGTCTTGATGCCGGAAGACTTCAGCGCATAGACGCCGAATGGCGGCGCGTCATAGGCCATCATCACGGCCTTCACCTGCTTATCGGCATTGGCGACGTTGTATTCGATCAGCGCATTCACATCGGCGAAGCCCATCTCGTAGGCGCCGGTGGCCACGCGCTGCAGCGCGCCAGCCGAGCCCTGGCCGGCATCCAGCGTCACATCCAGGCCCTCGGCCTTGTAGTAGCCCTTCTGGTCGGCATAGAGGAAAGCCGAGGTCGGGCCCTGGAAGGCCCAATCCAGGGTGAATTTGAACTTGGTCTGGGCTTCCGCCTGGCCGATGGCCGCGAAGGCCAGGCCGGCACCGATCACGGCGGCCGAAAGCTTGAGCATGGTGGTCATTGCGAGAGGTCTCCCATGAATAAATCGCTGCCTGGACGATTCCCCCCGGCGGCGCGTGGCTGCAGTTTATGCCGCCGTTATGAACCCCGCCAAGGCTGAATCGTTACAAGGCTGGGGATAAGTGCATGCAATTCCAGGACCAGTCCTGGCGGCTAGAATAAGCCGCTTTGGGGCTGATCCGGCCACTCATGGCCCGGGCCCTGCCCAGGCTTGGGGCAGCCTGCCGCTTTGGCAGGCAAAAGGCCGACCAACCGGGACAATTGGGACATTGTTGCGGTTGCCTAGGCTCTTGCCCCGGCGTAATGTCCGGCCCGCCCGTTAACCTGTGCAAAATACCTGGGAGTCGCTTATGCCGTTTCTGTCCGACGCGCTCGGCCGGATCAAGCCGTCCGCCACCATCGCCGCCACGCAAAAGGCCCGCGCGCTCAAGGCCGCCGGCCGCGATGTGATCGGCCTTGGCGCCGGTGAGCCTGATTTCGATACTCCGGAAAACATCCGCAACGCCGCCAAGGCGGCGATTGATCGTGGCGAAACCCGCTACACCGATGTGGACGGCACGGCGGCGCTGAAGGCGGCCATCGTCGCCAAGTTCAAGCGCGAGAACGGCCTGGATTACAAGCCCGAACAGGTCAGCGTCGGCACCGGCGGCAAGCAGGTTTTGTTCAACGCCCTGCTGGCCACCATCAATCCCGGCGACGAAGTGCTGATCCCGGCACCCTATTGGGTGAGCTATCCCGATATCGTGAATTTCGCCGGTGGCACGCCGATTGGTTTGCCCACCAAGGCGGAGCATGGCTTCAAGCTGCAGGCCGCCGACCTGGAAGCGGCGATCACGCCCAAGACCAAGTGGTTGATCCTGAATTCGCCGTCCAACCCTTCCGGCGCCGCCTATACCCGCGATGAGCTGAAGAAGCTCACCGATGTGTTGCTGCGCCATCCGCAGGTCTGGATCCTCACCGACGATATGTATGAGCATCTGGTCTACGACAATTTCGTCTTCACCACCCCGGCGCAGGTGGAGCCCAAGCTGTATGACCGCACGCTGACCATGAACGGCGTGTCCAAGGCCTATTGCATGACCGGCTGGCGCATCGGCTATGCCGCCGGCCCGGTGGCGCTGATCAAGGCCATGGGCGGCTTGCAGTCGCAGTCCACGTCCAATCCGTCTTCGATCAGCCAGGCGGCTGCCGTGGAAGCGCTGAATGGCCCGCAAGACTTCATCGCCAAGAACAACGCCGTGTTCAAGCAGCGCCGCGATCTTTGCGTCGCCATGCTGAACGAGGCCAAGGGCATCACCTGCCCGAAGCCCGAAGGCGCCTTCTACGTCTATCCGAGCTGTGCCGGCACCATTGGCAAGACCACCAAGGGCGGTGTGAAGATCAATAATGATGAGGATTTCGCCAACGCGCTGCTGGAAGAGGCAGGCGTGGCTGTGGTGTTCGGTGCCGCTTTCGGCCTGAGCCCGCATTTCCGCATCTCCTACGCCACGGCAACGGAAACCCTGCGGGAAGCCTGCGCGCGGATCCAGGATTTCTGCGCCAAGCTCACTTGAGCATTGCTCCGTATACGAAACAGGCTGTCCCGGTGCTTGCCGCCGGGGCAGCCTGCATTGTTTTCGTGACCGCCATCACGGCGCGGCCTCGGCGCCGACCTTCCGCAACAGACTCTTCTTTGTGCCGCACCGCAGCGATGCTACAGGGGCAGCACAGGGACGCGCGCGACGCGAGGCTGGCACTATGCCGACGACCGTAAAGAAGCGGTCCGTCGTCGTTGGCGGACACCGCACCAGCATTTCGCTCGAACGCGCCTTCTGGGACGCATTGCGCGTGTTCGCCGCCCGTGAGGGCAAGACCATTAATCAGATGGTGAGCGACATAGACGCGGCGCGGCAAGGCAACCTGTCGAGCGCGATCCGGGTCTATGTGCTGGAGCGCGCGCAGCGGGGCGAAATGCCGCCGGGGGAAGTGCCCCCGGAGGACGAGGACGAAGTTTAGGGTTGCGGCATCGCCAGTCTCGATGCCGCCCAAGGCGGAGACTGGATCATGCGCAATCTTTCATCCATTGCCCTGGTGGCCCTGCTGGGCCTCGCTGCCTGCGACCAGCCACCACCACCGCCCGAACCGATCCGCCCGGTGCGTGTCACCACCGTGTCGCCTCAAGCCTATGAGGGCCGCTCCACCTATACCGGCGAAGTGCGCGCCCGCTACGAGACCAACATGGCTTTCCGCATCGGCGGCAAGATCGTGGCGCGCTATGTCGAGATCGGCTCGGAAGTGAAAAAGGGCACCCTGCTGGCCCGTCTGGACCCTGAGGATACCCGGCTCGCCATCGAGAATGCCCGCGCGCAGCTCAACGCCGCGCAGGCGGATCACAATCAGGCGCAGACCGACCTGGCGCGCTACCGCAAGCTGTTTGAGACCAAGGTGATCAGCCAGGCCGAGATCGACCGCCGCTCCACCCAGGCCGATTCCGCCTTCGCAAAGCTGGAAAGCGCCCGCTCGCAATTGCGCGTGATGCAGAACCAGCAGGCCTATACCGAATTGCAGGCCGATGCCGATGGCGTGATCACCGGCATCAGCGTGGAATCCGGCCAGGTGGTGGCGGCTGGCCAGACCGTGCTGAAGCTGGCGCGGCCGGAAGAGAAGGAAGTGGTGTTCAACGTGGCGGAGAACCGCCTGGATGAGTTGCGCGGCGCTTCCGCCATCCAGCTCACTTTGTGGTCGCAGCCTGATGTGCAATATAATGGCGTGGTGCGCGAGATCGCGCCCGGCGCCGATCCGGTGACGCGCACTTACGCCGTGAAAGTAAGTGTGCAGAAGGCGCCCGCTGCCATGCGCCTGGGCATGACGGCCTCGGTGGCGATCCTGCGCCGCGGCGATGATCGCATGGTGGCCTTGCCGCTGGCCGCGCTCTATCAGGAAAAAGACAAGCCGGCGGTCTGGGTATATGACCCGGCGAGCGAGACCGTGTCTTTGCGCCCAGTGCAGGTTGCCGCCTATGTGGAGCGTTTCGTGCTGATCGGCGATGGCCTGAAGCATGGCGAGAAAGTTGTGACTGCTGGCGTGCATAAGCTGATCCCAAACCAGAAAGTGCGCCTGCTGCCTGAAACGCCCGGTATCGCGCTCGGGGGCAAGCCGTGAATCAGACTGATCTCGAGCGCGGCAATCTCTCCGCCTGGGCGCTGAAGCATCCTTCGCTGATCGGTTTCCTGATCGTTGTTCTGTTGCTGACCGGCGCGATGTCGTATTTCAGCCTCGGGCGTGCTGAAGACCCGGATTTCACCTTCAAGCTGATGATCGTGCGCACCAACTGGCCGGGCGCCACGGCGCGCGAGATGGAGCAGCAGGTTACCGACAAGATCGAGAAGAAGCTGCAGGAGACGCCGTATCTCAGCCATGTGATGAGCTATTCCAAGGCCGGTGAATCCACCGTGTATGTCGTGTTGCGCGACGACACCCCGCCCAAGCAGGTGGAGGGCGTGTGGTATCAGGTACGCAAGAAGGTGAATGACATGCGGCACACCCTGCCGCAGGGCACCGCGGGGCCGTTCTTCAACGATGAATTCGGCGATACCTTCGGCACCATCTATGCCTTTACCAGTGATGGTTTCAGCCATCGTGAATTGAAGGATTATGTGGAGACGGTGCGCGAGGAATTGCTGCGCATCCAGGATGTTGGCAAGGCCGACCTGCTGGGTGTGCAGCCTGAGCGCATCTATATCGAATTCTCCAACCAGAAGCTGGCCAGCCTGGGCGTTTCGCCGCAGCAGATGATCAATGTGGTGCAGCAGCAGAATACCCAGGCCGCTTCTGGTGTGGTGCAGACCGCGTCTGACCGCATCTTCACCCGAGTCAGTGGTGATTTCCAGGATGTGCGCGCGCTCACCGAGCTGTCGATCCAGGCCAATGGCCGCCTGCTGCGCCTGGGTGATATCGCCGAGATCAAGCGCGATTATATCGATCCACCCTCGGCGCAGTTCCGCTTCAATGGTGAGCCGGCCATCGGCCTTGCCATCGCCATGGCCAAGGGCGGCAACATGATCGAGCTTGGCGAGCGGCTGAAGCCGGTGCTGGCACAGATCAAGGCTGACATGCCGATTGGCATTGATGTGCAGCAGGTGGCCGACCAGCCCAAGGTGGTGCAGCGCAGTATCGACGAGTTCATGAAGGTTTTGCTCGAAGCCGTGGTGATCGTGCTCGGTGTCAGTTTCCTCAGCCTCGGCCTGCGTTCCGGCTTGGTGGTGGCGCTCTGTATTCCGCTGGTGCTGGCCATCACCTTCGTTTCGATGCAGGTATTCGGCATCGATTTCCAGCGCATCTCGCTCGGCGCTTTGATCATCGCGCTGGGGCTATTGGTGGATGATGCCATCATCGCGGTGGAGATGATGCAGGTGAAGATGGAGCAGGGCATGGATCGCTTCCATGCCGCCAGCTTCGCCTATAAATCCACCGCTTTCCCCATGCTCACCGGCACGCTGATCACCGCCGCCGGCTTCGTGCCGGTTGGCTTCGCCAAATCGGCCGCTGGTGAGTACACCTTCTCGATCTTCGCCGTGGTCACTATTTCGCTGGTGGTATCCTGGATCGTGGCGGTGATCTTCACGCCTTTCATCGGCTTCAAGCTGCTGCCTAATCCAAAGGCTGGCCATAGCCATGACGAGGTGCATACCCGGGGCGCCTACCGCTATATCCGCCCCATCGTGGCCTGGTGCGTGCGCTTCAAATGGATCGTCATCGCCATCACGTTTGGCATCTTCCTGCTCTCGGTCTTTGGTTTCAAATTCGTGCAGCAGCAATTCTTTCCCAGTTCCAACCGCCCGGAATTGATGATCGATCTGCGCCTGCCGCAGGGCGCCAGCATCGCCGCCACTGAGGTGGAGGCTTTGAAACTGGAGGCCCTGCTGAAGGGCGATCCGGATATCGAGAATTTCACCACCTATGTCGGCAGTGGCGCACCGCGCTTCTACCTGCCGCTGGATATCCAGTTGCCGAGCGATAATTTCGCCCAGGTGGTGGTGCTGACCAAGGGCGATCCCGAACGCGAGCGGGTGCGGACCAAGCTGATCAAAGCCTTCCAGGAGGATTTCACTCTGCTGCGCGGCCGTGTTAACCGGCTGGAAAATGGCCCGCCGGTGGGCTTCCCGGTGCAATTCCGTGTCAGCGGTCCGGATCCGATGGAGGTGCGACGCATTGCCTTTGCCGCCGCCGATGTGCTGCGCGCCAATGCCAATACCCGCGATGTGAATCTGGATTGGGACGAGTTGAGCAAAGTGGTGAAGCTGGAAGTGGATCAGGCCAAGGCGCGTCTGGTTGGCATTTCCTCGCAGGATTTGGCCGGCACGCTGAACGCTGCGCTCACCGGCGTTACCATCACGCAGTATCGCGAGGGCAAGGAACTGATCGATGTGGTGGCCCGCGCCGAGGCGGCCGAGCGCCTCAGCCTCTCTGGCATCAAGGATTTGAATGTCGGTGGGCCGGAAAGCGGCCGGCCGGTGCCGCTCACCCAGGTGGCGGAAGTCACCTATGCCCTGGAAGAGGGCATCATCTGGCGCCGCGACCGCCAACCGGTGATCACCGTGCGCGCCGATGTGGTGGATGGTATTCAGGCGCCCGTGGTGTCAATGCAGATCGATCCGATGCTGAACGAATTGCGCAAGCAGTTACAGCCGGGCTACCGCATCGTCATGGGTGGCGCCATCGAGGAAAGCGCCAAGGGCAATTCCTCGCTGGCCGCCGTGATGCCGGTGATGGTGCTGATCATGGTCACCTTGCTGATGGTGCAGTTGCAAAGCGTGTCACGCATGCTGCTGGTGCTGATCACAGCGCCGCTGGGCCTGATCGGCATCACCGCCGCGCTGCTGCTGTTCAACGTGCCCTTCGGCTTCGTGGCCCTGCTTGGCGCCATTGCGCTGGCCGGCATGATCATGCGCAACTCGGTGATCCTGGTGGATCAGATCGAACAGGATATCAAGGCTGGGCATGAGGCCTTCGATGCCATCGTGGATGCCACCATGCGGCGCTTCCGGCCGATCATGCTCACGGCACTGGCTGCGATCCTGGCCATGATCCCGCTCTCGCGCTCCAATTTCTGGGGCCCGATGGCGGTGGTGATCATGGGCGGGCTGGCGGTGGCAACGCTGCTCACCGTGCTGTTCCTGCCGGCACTCTATGCCGCCTGGTTCCGCGTCAAGCCGAAGGCCGCCTAGCCTAGATCGCCTCTTCCGCGATCTTGGCCGCTATCACCGGCCGCTCGGTCCAGTCGGTGCCGCCAGACATCACGCAGCTCACGCCGTCAGGCCGGGTGAGCAGGATGGTCCAGGAACCGGCGGCGGAGACGAACAGCTCGATCATCTGGCTGCTGACCAATCCGGCGGCTTTCGGCTTTTCCTGGAATTGCTGATTGAGAAGCTCGGTCACTTCCTTGCGGGGCCCGCAGAGCATCTGTGCCTGGGCCGGCATGGGGGCGAGCAGGGCGATGGCGGCAATGGCCGCAACTGGTACGAGGAACTTGCGCATGGCAACCTCCTACGACGCCTTATCGAACGGGTGCGCCCGGCTTCCTGCTAAGCGCTTGGGCCGCTCAAGGCTTACTATTACAGATAAGCCTTAATTTTGCGTGTTCAAGCCGCGTCGTTCAGGTGGCAGGCACTCAGGCGGCCGGGCGCGATCTCGCGCAGGGCCGGTTTTTCCGCCTTGCAGCGCGCCATGGCATGGGGGCAGCGCGGATGGAAATGGCAGCCGCTCGGCGGTTCCAGCGGTGAGGGGATTTCGCCGCTAATCGGCGTGTAGTCGCGCCGTTTCGCCACCAGCTTGGGTGCTTCCGCCAGCAGGGCCTGGGTGTAGGGGTGGTTGGCGCCCTTGAACAATTCCACTGTTGGCGCGCTTTCCACCACGCGGCCCAGATACATGATCACCACGCGGTCAGAGAGATGCTCCACCACGGCCAGATTATGGCTGATGAACAGGTAGGTAAGGTTCAGCCGCTCGCGCAGATCCATGAACAGGTTCAGCACCTGGGCCTGGATCGACACGTCGAGCGCTGCTACCGCCTCGTCGCAGACGATAAAGCGCGGCTTCACCGCCAATGCGCGGGCGATGCCGATGCGCTGGCGCTGGCCGCCGGAGAATTGGTGCGGGAAGCGCTTCTTGTAGCGCGGGTCGAGGCCCACCTGCAGCAGCATCTCTTCCACATAGGAATCGAAATCGTCGCGCTTGATCAGATCATGGGCCAGCGGCGCCTCGCCGATGATGTCCTCCACGCGCATGCGCGGATTGAGCGAGGCATAGGGGTCCTGGAAGATCATCTGCACGGCGAGCTTGTAGGCCTTCAGCTCGGCACCGTTCATGGCGGTGAGGTCCTTGCCCTCGAAGGCCATGCCGCCATCGGAGGCATCCATGATGCCGGCGACGATGCGGCCCAATGTGGACTTGCCGCAGCCGCTTTCGCCCACCAGGCCCACCACTTCGCCATGCCGCACGCTGAGCGACACGCCATCCACGGCATGCACGGCGCGTTCCTTCACGCCGGCGCCCAGCAGGTTGGCCAGCTTGGCGGCGAAATCGAGCCGCCAGACGAAGCGCTTGGAGATGTTGTTCAGTTCCAGCATGGCGGTCATAGCGCGGCCCCGCTTAAAGGATGCTGGCAGCGCACGCCATGGCCCGGCGCCCGCTCCAGCAGGTCCGGCATCGTGTCGCAGGCGGTATCGGCATAGCCACAGCGGGTTTTGAAGCGGCAACCCGGCGGCAGGTTCAGCAAGGGTGGCGTCATGCCCGGAATCTGGAACAGCCGCTTGCCCTGCTGGCCCACATTGGTATGCGCGCCGGGCACCGAGCCGATCAGGCCGGCGGTGTAGGGATGGCGGGGGCTTTCGATCACCGACGCCACGCTGCCGGTTTCCACGATGCGCCCGGCATACATCACCATCACGCGATCGGCGAGGCCGGCCACTACCGAAAGATCATGGGTGATCCAGATCAGCGCCGTGCCGGTCTCGCGGCAGAGCTTGCGCACTTCATAGAGAATCTGGCCCTGGATGGTCACATCCAAAGCCGTGGTCGGCTCGTCGGCGATGATCAGTTCGGGCTTGTTCAGCAAAGCCGTGGCGATGGCGATGCGCTGGCGCATGCCGCCGGAAAGCTGATGCGGATAGGCCTGCAGGCGGTCTTCCGGTGCGGCGATACCCACCGCCTTCAGCGTCTCGACGGCGCGCGCGCGGGCGGCGGCCTCGCTCACCTTGTCATGCGCCAGCACGCCCTCGATCATCTGCGTGTCCACCCGCAGCACGGGGTTCAGCGTCATCATCGGATCCTGGAAGATCATGGCGATGCTTTTGCCGCGCAAACTGCGCAGGCGCTCGGGCTTGGCCTTGGAAATATCCTCACCCTTGTAGAGCACGCGGCCGGCGGCGATATGGCCTGGCGGATCGAGCAGGCCGATGATCGAGAAGCCGGTGATGCTCTTGCCCGAGCCGCTCTCGCCCACCAGGCCCAGGATTTCGCCAGCACCAACTTCGAAGCTCACGCCATCCACGGCGCGCACAATGCCATCCCGCGTCGGGAAATGGGTTTCCAGATTCTCAACCTTCAATGTCGGGATCATCGCATCAACGTTTCAGGCGGGGATTGAGCACGTCGCGCAGCTGATCGCCCACCAGGTTGATGGAAACGATAACCAGCGTCAGCAGAATGCCGGGGAACATGGAAATCCAGTAGACGCCACTGAGCAGGTAGTCGAAGCCATTGGCGATCAGCATGCCCAGCGATGGCTCGGTTACCGGCACGCCCAGGCCAAGGAAGCTGAGCGTGGCCTCCAGCGTGATGGCGCGGGCGATGTCGATGGTGCCGATCACGATCAGGGGGGGGAGGCAATTGGGCAGCAGGTGGCGCCACAGGATGCGGCTGCGCTTCAGCCCCAGGCAGCGCGCCGCTTCCACATATTCCTTGTTGCGTTCCACCAGGGCGGCGCCGCGCGCGGCGCGGGCGAACTAGGCCCATTGCACCGCCACCAGCGCCATGATCACCTTATCCACGCCATTGCCCAGCACTGCCAGCAGAATCAGCGCCACCAGGATGGCGGGGAAGGAAAGCTGGATATCCACGATGCGCATGATCAGGGTTTCCACCCCGCCACCGAAATAGGCCGCGGCCAGACCGGCCGCTGAGCCGATGGCCAGCGCGCAGCTTACCGCCACCACGCCCACGAACAGGCTGATGCGCAGGCCATGCAGCATGGCGCTCAGCATGTCGCGGCCCTGGCCGTCGGAACCGAGCCAGAAAGCGAAGCCGTCACCCGCCAGTGAGCCCGGCGCCATGCGCGAATCCATGATATCGAGCTTGGCGAGATCATAAGGGTTTTGCGGCGAAATCCACGGCGCCAGCAGCGCGGCAACGATGGCCAGCACAAACAGTGCCAGGCCGAACAAGGCCAGCTTGCTCTCGGCGAATTCCGAGACAATGCGCTGCAGCGGCGTCTGCGCCGCCACGGGCTTGATGGCGGGAAGCACGGCGTCGGTCATTGCGCACCCCCGAGCCGCACGCGCGGATCAAGCACGGTGTAGAGAATATCCACCACCAGATTGATGACCACCAGCAGGAACACCACCACGAGCAGATAGGCCACGATCACCGGCCGATCGAGCTGGTTGATCGAATCGATCAGCAGCTTGCCCATGCCGGGCCAGGAGAAGATGGTTTCGGTGATCACCGCGAAGGCGATCAGCGCGCCAAGTTCCAGGCCGGTGACGGTGACGACCGGCACCAGAATGTTCTTCAGGATATGCACGCCGATGACGCGGCGCTCATTCAGGCCTTTGGCACGGGCGAATTTCACATAATCCATCAGCATCACCTCACGCGCCGTGGCGCGCGCCAGGCGAACGATCAGGGCGCATTGCGACAGCGCCAGCGTCACCGCCGGCAGCAGGATATGGTGCCAGCCCTTGGCGGAGAAAATGCTCAGCTGCAGCCCCAGCACTTCGGTGGTGGGGCCGCGGCCCGAGGCCGGCATCCAGCCGAGCTGCACCGCGAAGACCATGATCAGCATCAGCCCCACCCAGAAATTGGGCAGGCTGAAGCCCAGGATCGAGCCGGCCATGATGGCGCGGGCGCCAAAGGTTTGATGCTGTAGGCCGGCATAGACGCCGAGTGGCAGACCGATCACCACCGACATGATGGTGGCGGTGAAGGCCAGTTCCAGGGTCGCCGGCATGCGCTCCAGGATCAGCGCCATGGCCGGCTGGCCATAGACGAAGGATTTGCCGAACTCGCCGATGAAGGCCGAGCCGACGAAGCGCATATATTGCACCCAGATCGGCTGATCCAGGCCGAGCGACTTGGCGATCTGCTCGCGGTCTAATTCCGTGGCTTCCGGGCTGGCCAGCACCGCCAGCGGATCGCCCAGCAGATAGATGCCGCCGAAAACCAGCACCGACATCACCGCCACGACCAGCACTGCCTGCAGCAAGCGCCGGATGATGAACACCAACATCCCCCGATGTCCCCGTTTGTTATACTGGCGAAACCCTAACCGAAAGCGCCGCGCGGGGCCAGCCTGATATCTGGATTAGATGCGCCGCGCGCGGCCTGAAACCCGGATCGAGGCACCGGGCACCGGCGATATTTCCGCCATCAGACGCGAGCGCATGCCCATATCCTCGCCTTGCACGATATGGATCGCGCCGCCATGCGGCCAACCAATCTCGCGCAGGTAGCCCGCAAACGCCGCCGTGGCGGCGCCGGTGGCTGGGTCTTCATACACGCCGCCAGCGGCGAAGGGATTGCGGGTGTGGAAAAGCTGCGGCGTTTCGGCGTAGACGAGAATGATTGTCACCAGCTTGGCCGCGTTCATCAATGCGCGGCCCTGCTCCAGGTCATAGCGCATGGCGCGCAATGTCTCGCGGCTTTGCAAAGCCAGCACCAGATGCTGCGCACCGGCATTGGCGATGGCCGGCGGGATGCGCGGATCAAGATCGGCTGCCGCATAGCCAAACAGCGCCAGCGCATCGACGATCAATCCCGCCGCGGCCGGCTGGCTGCTCGTGGGCGGCGATTGCAGCGCGGCGGCGATGGTATTGCCCTCGCGCCTTCCTTCCACGGTGATGCTGGCATCGTTCAGTTGCAGCGTGAATACGCCATCGCCCTGCTGCAGCGCCAGCGCCGCGCCCAGCGCGATGGTGGCATGGCCGCAAAACGGAACTTCGGTGGCCGGGGCGAAATAGCGCACGCGCCAGGCGCCATCAGGCTGCGGCGCGGCAAACGCGGTTTCGGAATAGCCGACTTGGGCCGCGATGGCCTGCATCTCGGCTGCCGTGGGCAGGGCGGCGGCAATCACCACGCCGGCTGGATTACCGCCCACTTCGCCATCGGAAAACGCCGCCAGTCTTTGTACATTCATGGTCGCCTCAACGCATTTCCGGCGACGGTAGACGATGCGCCTGCTGCCGGCCAGCGCGCAATTGTATCGCTGCAATCACGGCTGTAGCAGCAAGCGATGCACGCTGGCCCAGAAGCCGCGCAGATCGCGAGCCTTGGTTGTGGTCAGCATGGTGCCCGCGAAAGCCAGCACCACCAGATAGGCGCGGTCGCGGGCTTCCGCCGGCCGCAGGCCACTGCCGCGCAGCAAATCCTCAACATAGCTTGCGCGCCGCGCATCCACGCGGGCCACGGCGGCAGCCGTGCGCGCATCGTGCAAGGCCCAGGCGCGGATGGCGGCTTCCGTGGCGGAGCGGTCATGCCGCGCGCCCAGGGCGATCAGCCGCTCCAGGCGCTGCGCCGGACTGCCGCCATCGGCATCCACCAGCGCGATCACGCCCAGAGTGGCCACTTGTTCCCAATGCGCCAGCAGGCCATCCAGCAACGCCTCACGGTCGCGGAAATGCCAGTAGAAGCTGCCCTTGGTCACGCCCAGCGCCTGGGCCAGCGGTTCCACCCGCACGGCTTCCACGCCGCTGAGCGCCAGCGCCTTGGCGGCGGCGCGCAGCCATGCCTGGCGATTCAGCGGCGCGGCTTTCGTGGCGGCAGGCTTGGCGGTCTTCTTCCGGGTGCTGGCCATGGGCTCCATACGGTGGCGTATTGACTTGGGGTGAGATTAGCGTTAGCTTTCACCATACGCAACCGTATGGTAATGCCATGTCCATCGCTGCCCTGATTGCCGGCTTCCTGCTGCTGCTGATCGCCGCCGCCCATTCCTGGCTTGGCGAAAAGCTGATTCTCGCACCGCTGCTCAGCCAAGCCATGCCGGCTTCCAGGCTGGGGCCATCGGCCATGAAGCGCGTCCTGCGCTTCGCCTGGCATATCACCTCGGTAGCCTGGATCGGCATCGGATGTGCCGCGCTGCTCTACGCCTTGCAGCCGATGGCAGGTGCCGAAAGCTATCTGCTGCTGGCGGCGCTCACGCTGCTGGTCACCAGCGCCACCATCTATGTTTCCTCGCGCGGCGGGCATTTCGCCTGGCCGGTTTTTGCCGCCGCCACCCTGCTGCTGCTCTATACCGCAGCACCGGAAACCGCAGCGGCCAGCAAGCCCTGGCTCGGCGCGCTGGCTGCTGTGCTGCTCATGGCTGCCGGTCTGCTGCATCTCTATTGGGCTATTGGCGGCAAGGCCGGGCTGGCGGCGGCGATCCCGCAGGATGGGGAGGGTAGACTGACCCTGAAGCCGCGTCCGCTTGTCACCGCCATGATCGGCTTGCTGCTGCTTGGGCTGGCGGCTGTGTATTGGCTGGCGGGCAATGATGTGCCCGGCTGGCCGCAATGGCTCTGTGCCGCTGCCGGTCTGGTTTTCGCGCTGCGCCTCATCGGCGAGGGCAAGTATGTCGGGATATTGAAGCGCCGGCGCGGCACGGCCTTCGCGCAACGCGACGACGCGCTTTACGGCCCGGTGCTGTTTATACTAGCAGCTTGCGCGGCACTGATCGCGGCGTGAGTGAGAAAAGGCGCGCGGCCTGAATTAAGCCGCGTCCTCGCCGTCGATCGCTTCCAGCGGCTCGGCTGCTGCCTTGGGCGCTTCCATCGCTGCCATGCCGGCTTTAGCGCGCTCGCGGGCTTCGCGCTTTTCCTTGTTGTCGCGGCGCTTGGCGGCTAGCAGCAACACGCGGTCGAGTTCGGCCTGGCTGCAGATGCCAAGGCTCACCGGATCGCGCGGCTTGATGTTCGGCGCGTTCCAATGGGTGCGCGAACGCACGGAGTCAATGGTGGACTTGGTGGTGCCGAGCAGCTTCTGCACCTGGGCATCGCCCACTTCCGGGTGATACTTCAGCAACCAGGCGATGGCATCCGGGCGATCCTGGCGCTTGGATAGCGGTGTGTAGCGCGCGCCCTTGGTCTTCTGCCGCGCCAGCGGCACGGTGGGCGCCAGCAGCTTCAGATTGGCGGCCGGGTCTTTTTCGCAACGGGCGATCTCATCGGCGGTGAGCTGGCTGTTGGCCACCGGGTCCTGACCCACGATGCCGATGGCCACTTCGCCATCCGCGATGCCCTTCACTTCCAGCGGATGCAAACCGCAGAAAAAGGCAATCTGGTCGAAAGTCAGCTTGGTATTGTCGATCAGCCACACGGCGGTGGCTTTCGGCATCAACGGTAGGGCCATGATACGCATCCTCTTGGGCCGGGCAGCCGGGGGGCGAACGCCGGGCGGCTACTAAACCGCCCCGGGCCACGCCGAGCTGGGGGTGTCCGGAAATTCGGTCGCCACTATACCCGAGCCGACGCCCGACGCAACCACTGGAGGCCCAAGTTTACGCTATTGTGTTCAAAGAGTTAGCAAAACTTTGCCGATATGGTCGCCGGCATCCAGGCGGGCATGCGCCTGGGCCGCCTGGGCCAGCGGAAAGCGGGAATCGATCACCGGTTTGATCTTGCCGGCCGCGAAAGCCGGCCAGATTTTGGCCTCCAGGGCCGCCGCGATGGTGCCCTTGAAGGCCACCGGCCGGGGCCGCAGCGTGGAGCCGGTGATGCTGAGGCGACGGCGCATCACATGGCTTAAGTCGCCTTCGCCCTTGGGCCCGCCCTGCAAAGCAATGATCACCAGCCGGCCATCATCGGCCAAGGCCTTGATGTTGCGCGGCAGATAGCTGCCGCCCACCATGTCCAGGATCACATTCACGCCCCGGCTATCAGTGAATTGTTTCACGGCGGCCTCAAAATCCTCGGTCTTGTAGTTGATGCCGCGCTCAGCCCCCAGTTGCTCGGTGAAGCGGCATTTGGTGTCGCTGCCTGCCGTGGCGAAGATGCGCCCGGCGCCGAGAATTCTGGCCAACTGGATCGCCGCCACGCCGATGCCGGAAGCGCCGCCATGAATCAGGATGCTTTCGCCCGGCTGCAGCGCGCCGCGATCGGCGATGTTGCTCCACACCGTGAACCAGTTCTCGGGTAGGGCGGCGGCCTCCTCCATGGAAAGGCCCGAGGGTATCGGCAGGCATTGCAACCCCGGCGCCGTGCAATATTCGGCATAGCCGCCGCCGGCTACCAGTGCCGTCACCTTGTCGCCGACTTTCCAGCGCGTCACCGCCTGGCCCAGGGCCACGATCTCGCCAGCCACTTCCAGGCCAGGAATATCCGGCGCGCCGGGCGGCGGCGGATACATGCCGGTGCGCTGCAGCAGGTCGGGGCGGTTCACGCCGGCCACGGCCACCTTGATCAGCACCTCGCCGGTGGCGGGCTGCGGCATTGGGCGCTTGCCCGGCTTCAGCACCTCAGGCCCGCCCGGGGCGGTGATCTCGATGGCGGTGATGTCCTGCGGCAGCATGTGTCTCTCCCGGAAATAAGGTCTTGTGCTTCATCTAACGCTTGCCGGGGGGCGCGGCAAGGCTAGGATCGGCCAAAGCAGGCGCGAGGAGGCGGCGATGGACTGGGATGAAGCGCAAAACAAGGCGCCGGCAAAGCCGAAATACGATGTGATGTCGGTGGCCGATCTGGAGGAACGCATCGTCGAATTGCAGGAAGAGATCGAACTGATCCGCGGCGTGATCGCCAAGAAACAGGCGGCGCGCGGCACCGCGGCGGGCTTCTTCAAGAGCTGAGGGGGCCAGCATCAGCTTTTCCGTCATGCCCGCGAAAGCGGGCATCCCATTTTGTTCGGCCCGAAAAAAATGGGACCCCGGGTCAAGCCCGGGGTGACAATTAAGCGATCACCGCTCCGTCAGCTTCAACTCGATGCGGCGGTTGCGGCGCAAGGCAATCTCGTCATTGCGTGCATCCAGCGGCTGGAATTCGCCGAAGCCGGCTGCCGCCAGGCGTTCGGCCGGCACGCCCTGGGCGATCAGGAATTTCGTTACCGCAATGGCGCGTGCCGCCGAGAGTTCCCAATTGGAGGGGAATTGCGGCGTGTTGATCGGCACGCGGTCGGTATGGCCATCCACGCGCAACACCCAGGGCAGATCGGCGGGAATCTTTTTCGAAATCTCGATCAGCGTGCGCGCTAATTGCCCCATCTGCTCGCGGCCCTGCGGATTGAGATCGGCCGCGCCGCTTTGGAACAGCACTTCCGATTGGAATACGAAGCGGTCGCCAACGATCTGGATATCCTTGCGGTCACCCAGCGCCTGGCGCAGGCGACCAAAGAATTCCGAGCGGTAGGTCATCAGGTCGTCAACCTTGCGCGCCAGCGCGGCATTCAGCCTTTTGCCCAGGTCCAGCACCTGGGCCTGGCTGAGTTTTTCCTTCTGCTCGCTTTCGCGCAGGATGCGGTCGATCTGCGCCAGCTGCTCGCGCAAAGCCAATATCTGCCGGTTCAGGAGATCAATCTGGCTGCGGGCTTCGGCCGAGACGCGGCGTTCCTGCTCCAGCGCACCGCGCTCGGAAACCAGCTTGCCATCCATATCCACGATGATCTGCTTGGATTCCGCCAGCTTCTTCTCGGCATCGTCATGGCGCGTCTGGGCATCGGCCAAGGCTGCGGCCAACTGGTCGCGCTCGGCGATATTGGCCGCCAAGGTGGCCTGCATCTGGCCGAGATTGAGGCGCAGCGCATCGCTGGTCTGTTTTTCCAGCGACAGCTGCTCCACCAGGCGCGAGAGATCGCCGCGCAAGGCGTCGATGGCCTTGTCCTTGCCGGAAATCGCATTGGCGAGGAAGAACTGCGCCAGGATGAACACCGCTAGCACGAAGACGATGACCATGAGCAGCGTGGAGAGCACATCCACATAGCCCGGCCAGGCGTTGCTGACGCCGCTATCGCCCTTGCGCCAGGCGCGGCTGGCCATAATTTAACCGCCCCGCCGGGAGTTGCTGTCAGCGGCGGCGGCGATGGTGCGCGACAGCAGCTTGATCTCGGCACGCATGTCATCCACCAGCTTGGCGCGGCCTTGCGCGGCATCATCCAGCAGGCGGGTGAGCAGGATATCCATGTTGCGCAAATGGCCACGGCTGGCGGCATCAAAGCCGCCGCTCTCGGTATTCTGCGCCAGCTTGGCCATGATCGGCCGCATCTCGATCTGATGCTCGGTCAGTTTCAGCAGCAGGCCCTGTTCGGCGCGCATCTGCTCGGTCAGCAGGCTCAGCTTTTCGTTCAGTTGCAGCAGGGCGGTGCTGGCATTGGAGCGATTGTCTTCGCCGCGCGCCATGGTGCGCTGCAGATTGTCCTGGCTGTCGGCGGTCTGCTCCAGCAAGGCCTGCACATAGGCCGGCACTGATTGGTCGCCTTCCATCACGCCGCCGCCGCCGCTGACGCGGGTGAAGCCGGCGAGCCATTCTTCCAGATCATTGTAGAAGCGGTTCTGCGCCTGGCCGGCCTGCAGATCCAGGAAGCCCAGCACCAGCGAGCCGGAAAGCCCGAGCATGGAGGAAGAGAAGGCGAGCCCCATGCCAACCAGCGGCCGCTGCAGGCCGCCTTTCAGCTTATCGAACAGGTTGTTGATATTCTCATCGCCGCCGAGCGACAGGCCGGAGATGGTGTCGCTCACCGAGCCGATGGTTTCAAGCAAGCCCCAGAAGGTGCCGATCAGGCCTAAGAACACCATCAGGCCGATGAAGTAGCGCGAGATGTCGCGGGCTTCATCCAGGCGCGAACCAACGGAATCCAGCAAGGCGCGTGTCGCGGCCGCCGAGAGCTGGCCGCGTGGTCCCCGGTTCTCCAGCATCTTGGCCAAAGGCGCGAGCAGGTTGGCTGGCTTGCCGACATGCGGCACGGTGCTGGACAGCTGCGATTTCTGCCAGGCGCCGAGCCAGGTGGCTTCGCGGCCCAGCACGAAAATCTGGCGGAAGCTGAACAGGATGCCGATCACCGCCACGGCGGCGATCAGGCCGTTCAGCGCCGGGTTGGCCAGGAAGGCGCGTTCCAGCGGCGCATGCAGCACGAAGACCACGGCGCCCACGGCGATCAGGAACAATACCATGCGCACCAGGTAACGGCCGGGTTTGGTCATGCCTGCACCTTATCCTTCAGTCGGGAGTTGCGACTGATTTTGGAATTAAGCAGCGAATATGGCTTTTCCAGGGCGAGGAGCGCGGTCATCGCCGCAAGCGCCGGAGCGTTTAGCGCCCCACCGTGGCCACTTCCACGCGATCCGCCGGGCTGTTGTCGGTCGGCGCGCCGAGCGCCCGCACATCGATGCGCGTGGAGCGGATGCCGCGATCAATCAGGAAGCCGCGCACCGCCAGCGCCCGGCTGAGCGAGAGGCGGCGCGCGCCGCTGGCGGCATCGGCGCCAGACGCACTGGCATAGGCGCGGATCTGGATGCGGTCTTCGGTATTGGCGAGCGAGCGCGCCAGGGCTTCCAGCGCGCCGGTGCCTTCGCCGGCCAGATCGCTCTTGCCGGGCTCGAAGGTAAGATTCACCTGGCCGGCACTCGGCGCCGCGCTGGCGGCTGAAGGCGGCGTGAGCAAAGCGGTCTGCTGGCTGGCCGGATTGCTGGGGCGGATAGTGGGCGCGGCCGGGGCGGGCGCGGCCATCGGCGCCGGGGCGGCAGCGATGGCGGCCGGAGCGGGGGCCGGAGCCGGGGTCAGCGGCGCCACGGTTGGGGCTGGGGCTATGGCGGAGGGCGGCGTGGGTAATTGCAGTGGCCGGCCAGGCTGGGCGGCAGGCGCCGGCAGCGGCGCGGCGGCGCTTGGGGCCGGAGCAGTGGCCACAACCGGCGGCGGCAAATTCACCACCACGGCCGGAGTCTGCGGCGCGGCAGTGGTGCCCTCGCCCCTCTTGCCCGACGAACGGCGCGGCGCGGCGGCGCTATCGCTGGCCGAGGGGGTGGGGGCATTGGCCACCGCTGGCGTGGCGGCGGGCGCAGTGCTGGCCTTGGCGGCGCGCGGCGGGCGCAGCTTCACGGCGCCGGTCTGGCCGCCGGAATCGCCGATCAGCGGCTTGGCCGGGCCGCCGTAAAGCGGCTGGTCGGGGCTGGAATTATTGAGAAAACCGGGCAGGGGCGGGCCTAAGCGGTCGAGCGCCTGCATGTTCACGATGACAGAGCCGCCACCGACATAGCTGGTCTGGGCCAAGGCGTCAGGGGCGACCGGCAGCGCCAGCGCCAGCATCAGGGCTGGGAGCGAATGCGGTTTCAGCTTGACGGCCATTGGTTGATCCCCCGTTACGCAACATGGCGCGAACGATAGCGGACCTGGGGCTTTACCTCAACCCGGCAATGTGGCCGGATTCACCCTTTGGCGGGCTTATTCAGCAGCTTCTGCACCGGGGTATAGAGGGCATCGTTGCTGGCCAGGATGTTGCCGGTGGCCAGCATGGTCTCGCCGCCCTTCAGGTCGGTGACGATGCCGCCCGCCTCACGCACCAGCACGATGCCGGCGGCAATATCCCAGATCGAGAGGCCGCGCTCCCAGAAGGCGTCATAGCGCCCGGCAGCGACATAGGCCAGCTCCAGGGCGGCGGCGCCCATGCGGCGGATGCCGGCCACTTCCGGCATCACGGCGGCCAGTTCATGTTGGAATTTCGGATGGTCGCCACGGCCATGGAAGGGGATGCCGGTGGCGATCACCGCCTCGGTCAGTTTGCGCCGCGCGGAAACGCGCAGGCGGCGCTCATTGACATAGGCGCCTTGGCCCTTTTCAGCCCAGAAGAGTTCATCGCGCACCACGTCCAGCACGATGCCAGCGATCATCTCGCCTTCACGCTGCACGCCGATGGAAATGGCGAAATGCGGGATGGCATGCAGGAAATTGGTGGTGCCATCCAGCGGATCGATCACCCAGTAATGCTTGCCGTCCTTGGCCTCGATGCGGCCGCCTTCTTCCATGATGAAGCCGAAATCCGGGCGCAGCTTGGCCAATTCGGCCTGCAACGCCTTCTCGGCCTTGCGGTCGGCGGCGGAAACGAAATCGGCCGGGCCCTTCTTCGAGACCTGGAGATGCTCAACCTCGTTGAAATCGCGCAACAGGCCGCGAGCAGCCTTGCGCGCCGAATTGGTCATCGCGTTGATCAGGGCGGATCGCAGGGCCATGGGTTTCGTGCTCGACCGAATTAGGAAACGGGGGGTGCCGGAAAGGCGCGGAACCTATCAGCCGGGCCGATGCTTGGCAATCGCCTGATTGAAGGCGGCAACGGCCGCCGCAGGCCCTTGGGGATGCTGCCAGATTCCGGCAGAAACGGCGAGAAAATCGGCTCCCGTGGCGATCAGGGGCGGGCAATTCTCTACGGTGATGCCGCCGATCGCCACGCAGGGTATCTCCATCAGCTCATGCCACCAGGCCAGCAGATCGGGCTCGGCCTGGAATTTCGGCTGCTTAGTTGCGGTGGGGAAGAAGGCACCAAAGGCCACATAATCGGCCCCGGCTTCGGCGGCTTCCATGGCCAGGTGGCGGGAATTATGGCAGGTCACGCCCACGATGCGATCAGGCCCCAAAATGCGCCGGGCTTCCTCATAGGGCGTGTCCTGCTGGCCGAAATGGGCGCCATCGGCGCCGAGCTTCACCGCCAGATCGGGCCGGTCATTGATGAGCAAGGCCACGTCATGCTCGTGGCAGAGCGGCAGCACGGCCTCGGCGGCGCGGCGGAAGGCATTGTCGGAAGCCGCAGCCTCGCCATCCTTGAGGCGCAATTGCAGGCAGGCCACATCGCCGGCGCCCAAAGCCGCCTTAAGCTGCTCGGCGAAGGCGGCCGGTTCGATCAGCGGCGGCGTGATCAGATAAAGCCGCGTGGTGGCTTGCTCGCTCATGCCAGGAAACTCCGCAAGGCATCCAGGGTTTCATCGGGCTTCTCGCCCATCATCATATGGCCGCAATCGGCCAGTACATCCACGCGCGCATTTTTCAGCTTCTTGGCGAAACTGGCGCCGTTGCGTGCTGGCGTCATCATGTCGCGCGCGCCAGACAACACCTGCACCGGGCAGGCGATGGCAGCCACCGCCTCATCGCTCACCGCATAGGCATTGCAGATGCGGAAACCGGTGGCCAGAGCCACGCGCGGCGCGCGGTCATTCAACTGGATATTGCCGCCGAGTAGCCAGCCGCCGGGGCTGCGGTTGCCGCCGATATGGCTCTTGCGCGCCAGCATCCAATCATTCATCAGCGCCACGGCCTTGAAGTCGCCGGCATCGGCCAAAGCCTGCAATTCCGGGTTCACGCTCATCGGCAGGCCGAAGCCGAGCAGGGCGAGCTTGGCCACGCGATCCGGATGCCGCACAGCGGTTTCCACCGCGATCAGAGCGCCCATGGAATGGCCAACAAGCGCGGCCTTCGCCACGCCGGCGGCATCGAGCAATTGCGGCAGCCAATCGGCGAAGGCTTCAACACTTTGCGGCATCGGGCCTTCCGACTTGCCATTGCCCGGCAGATCAACCGCCAGCACTGACCAGCCATGATAGGCGAACCAGCGCGTCTGCAAGGCCCAGTTGGTATGGTCGCAGGCATTGCCATGCACGAACACCACGGTAGGCAACGCTTTGTCGAAGGCCTTGCCGCCGGTGGCGGCGAATACTTTCTTGCCCGCTACATCAAGCCACATAACGCTTACTCCGCAGCCTGGGCCGGCGCAGCCTTGGCCGCCGCGCGCAAGGCCTGGTTCAAATCGTCGATCAGGTCGCCGGCATCTTCCAGGCCCACGGATAGCCGCACCAGCTCCTCGCCGATGCCAGCGGCCTTCAATTCCGCCGCGCTCATCTGCTGATGCGTGGTGCTTGCCGGATGGATCACCAGCGACTTGGCATCGCCCACATTGGCCAGATGCGAGAAGACCTGCAGCGCCTCAATCAGCGCACGGCCCGCAGCCCTGCCGCCCTTCACGCCAAAGCTGAACACCGCGCCGCAGCCCTTGGGCAGCAGGCGCTTGGCCAACTCATGGTCCTTATGTTCGGGCAGATCAGGATGGCTCACCCATTCCACGCCCTTGTGGCTTTTCAGGAAGGCAACGACCTTGCGGGTATTCTCCACATGGCGCGTCATGCGCAAAGGCAGCGTCTCCACGCCCTGCAGGATATGGAAGGCGTTGGTCGGGCTGAGGCAGGCGCCGAAATCGCGCAGGCCTTCGGCGCGTGCGCGCATGATGAAGGCCGAAGGCCCGAATTCTTCCGCGAAATCCAGGCCGTGATAGCCGGCATAGGGCTCGGTGAGGGTCGGGAACTTGCCCGAGGCTTCCCAGTCGAAGCGGCCGCCATCGATCAGCGCGCCGCCGATGGCAACACCATGGCCGCCGAGGAATTTGGTGGCGGAATGCATCACCAGATCGGCGCCATGGTCAAAGCCCTTGAACAGAAACGGCGTGGCAAAGGTGCAATCGAGCATCAGCGGCAGCTTCGCTTCATGGGCAATCGCCGCCCAGGCCGGCACATCCAGCACTTCCAGGCCGGGATTGCCCAGGATCTCGCCAAATACCAGCCGCGTCTCCGGCTTGATCGCGGCTTTCACCGCCGCATGGTTGCGCGGATCAACAAACGTGGTGGTGATGCCAAAACGCGGCAGGGTGTGGATCAGGATATTGTAGCTGCCGCCATAGATGTTGCGCGAAGCCACGATATGCCCGCCCTGGCCCATCAGCGTGACGATGGCGAGATGCAATGCCGCCTGGCCCGAGGCGGTGCAGACCGCGCCGACGCCGCCTTCGAGTGCGGCGAGGCGTTCCTCAAGAACCGCCACGGTGGGATTGGAGATGCGCGAATAGATATGGCCGGCGCGTTCCAGGTTGAACAAAGCGGCGGCATGGTCGGCATCGCGGAACACATAGGATGTGGTCTGGTAGATCGGCAGCGCGCGCGCCCCGGTGGTGGGGTCGGGCTGCTGGCCGGCATGCAGGCTCAGCGTGTCGAAGTTGAGGAATTTCGGGTCCATCGGGCGCCTCCCTAAAATCTCGCGGGACAATAGCGGGTTCGCGGCAAAAAAATAGGCCGTCCCCAATCGGCTGGGACGGCCCTGTGAATTGCCTGAACCTCAAACTGAGTCGGATTAACGCATCGGGCCTGATTCAAGTCAAGGATATGTGACGGATTGTGACGGCGATCCGGGAGGGTGATCGGTGTGGCCTGCCAGCGTCAGGGCTGGAGAAAAACGGCCGCCGGAGTTGGGACGCTAGGCACGGCGGCCGTTTTGAGTCCAACAGGGAGGAAACACACGATACTAACTTTAGAAATAGCCCATACCCCTTAAGGAAGCGTGAAGCCCAATTCGCGGTTTTCTGCACGTGGAAATGGTGTAGGGTCCAGCCTCCATGGTCGAACGCACGGATATGCAAGCCTTGCCGGTGCCGGACCGCCTGTTGGAGGCGGCGCTGGACAGCTTTCGCCGTTTCGGCGGCCAGCGCACCCGCATCGAAGATATCGCCGCCGCCGCCGGCATGGCGCGCACCGCGGTCTATCGCTTTTATCCCAATAAGCGCGCCATCGTGGCCGCCCTTGCCGCCCGCGCCTTCCATGCCGATGAAGCCCGCCTGGCCGAGCTGGCGCGCGACCGCGACCGCAGCCCGGCGGCGCGGCTGAAAAGCCTGTTGCTGGCGGAAGCCGAATGTTTGCGCGTGCATCTGGCGGATCGCTGTTTGGCCGAAGTGATATTGGGCGAGATCGGCGATGTGTGGGAACAGCATCGCCGTGGCCTGCGCGCGCTCTATGCCGGCGTGATCCGCGATGGCCAGCGCGCCGGCCGTTTCCGCAGCGGTGACGCTGACATGCTGGCGCAGACGGTGGAAGATATGGCCTGTCCGCTGCACGATCCGCGCCTGCTGCTGGAGCCCGGCCCGCGCGAAACCGCGCTCGCCGATGCCGTGGCGGAATGGCTGGAGCGCCGCGCGCGGTAGGTTTCTTTTTGTCATCCCGCCGGGCCCTTCGGGCCTGTGCGCCCACGCCGCCTTATGGCGGCGCGCGCTTAAAGTGACCCGGGATCCCATTTTTTCGGTTACCCATCAAAAATGGGATGCCCGCTTTCGCGGGCATGACCGGGAACTTCTTTTTTCATCCATAGGGCTCGGCTATAATCGCCTCATCGCCGCTAACCCGAGATTTGAATCGTGCTCTCCCGTCTGATCGAACCCCGCACGCTGCTTGGCCGTGCCGTCGCGGCTCTCGGCCTCGGCTTCGGCTTTCCTGTGCTGCTTTATGGCATCCTGCTGCTGCGCACCCATGGCAACGAGCCGCAGGGCATGTGCACGCGCGTGCCGGGCAAGGGCGGTACGCTGCCGATCCAGATGGGGCGCGGCGATGGCGAATTCACCTGCGGCCTGAACTGGGATTACACGATCTGGAATCTGCTGCTGCCGGCGCTTGGTTTCGCGCTGCTAGCCTTCGTGCTGATGGGCCTGGCTCGCCGCAAGCCCTGATATCAAAGCGGCGTGTAGGTCACGATCTGACTATTCGGCTGATGCGGCGGCCGGGGCGTGTCGTCGGGCAGCGGATACATCGTGGCGCCGAGAAAGAAATTTGGCTCGTCATGCTCGTCCAGCAATGGCATCACGATGCGCTCGCCAATGCCGGTGCCGCCCATTTGATGGAACACATTGCCGATATTGTGCATCACGCTACGCTGGAAGCAGACGCGGCGGTAACGCTCAAGCATGGTGGGGTGGACGTTGGGCGGGAATACTTCCGACAACAACGCGCCGGCCTTCACGGTTTGCAGCATCTCGGCAATCGTGTTGCCCGCCAGGCGCATGCGGAAATCTCCGGCGGCTTTATCATATTCGTAGAGAAACACGCTGCTCAGCAGCTTGGGAAAATCCATCGGCGAGATCTGGTTGCGTCGTGGCGCAGGGCGCTGCTGACGCAGACCGAGATAATATCCCAGCAGCTGCCTGAGCTGCGGATGCCTCACATGGGTGAAGGCCGATATATCTGGAACTTCTTGGCGTTCTGGGATCATAGTCCACCGTGGCTGATTGCTTCAGCCTATGGGACGCACGCAGCGGGTGCAACTGAAATGGCTGTAGCGTGTCGCCGCGATCAGGATGCGATCTCGCGCATTTTCGCCGGATCGATGCGGCAATCCAGTATCGTTGGCTGGAACACCGCACCGATCAGCAGCCGGCCTTGATGATGCGCCGCCACGCTGGCGCCCGATAGCAGCGTGCCGGGATCGCCAAAGGCCTGCATCACGCGGGTGGCGCCGCGTGCATCGCGGTCGATGCGCAAAACCAGGCTGGGGCTTTCCTTCTGCGCATCACGGGCGTGGCCGATGAAGGCGAAGGTATTGGGATGCAGGGCGGCCCAGAGCGCGCCTTCCGTATCATAGCGGATATTGTCCACGCCACCGGGCAGGGCCAATGATCCGGTGCGCTTGAGCAGCCCGCTCACCGGATCACGGTCGAAGGCCAGCAGCATGCGCCAGAGCGTGGAACCGACCAGGGTGGTGAGGCCATCAGGCGTGAGCGCGATGCCATTGGCGAAGGCGATGTCTTCCGCCACCGGCCGCGTGCCGCGCGGATCGTGATAGATCACCGTGGAGCGCGCCAGTTGCAGCAGGTTCTCCACGCCATGCATCCAGCGCGGGCCGGGGCCACGGTCATTGGTGAGGTAGAAACTGTCCGGCCCCGTGGCCGCGATGCCATTGGGGCTGACAAACAGATCGCTGCCCACGCTGCCCCGATGCTTCAGGCGGCGGCCATCCAGATCGAAGAGTTCCACCGTGTTGCGCTGGTCGTCGCGGGCATTGATCACCTGCAGGGTCCAATTGCCATTGGCCGGCGCATGCAGCGCCAGGCCGCGCGGCCGGAACGGCATCTGCGGCGGAATCTCCAACGCCACCGGCTGCACCGGCGCCTGACTGGTCAGATCGTAGAACCACAGGCCGCCGCGGCTATCGCGGTTGCGCCGGTCATGGGCCGAGATGATGGCGCCGCTGCCATCGGGCAGGATCACGATATCTTCCGGTCCCGGCGGTGCTGGCACCGCCATGCATTGCCCGGCGATGAAGGCATCGGCCGAGCGATAGGCGCCGCCGAGCCAGGCGGTATAGACCACATAGACCACCAAAGCCGTGGCTAGGAAGCCCCACCACAGCCGCATGCGCGGCTTGGTATCAGGACGCGGCTTGGCTGTCATCGAGGGTCGCATTCATGAATTGCAGGCGGGCGAGGCGGGCATAGAGGCCATCTTCGCGCATCAGGCTGTCATGCTTGCCGATGGCGAGGATTTTGCCCTTGTCCATCACCACGATGCGGTCCGCCTTCTGCACGGTGGCGAGGCGATGGGCGATCACCAGCGTGGTGCGGCCGTGCATCAGGCGTTCCAGGGCGCGCTGCACCTTGCGTTCGGATTCGGCATCCAACGAGGAGGTGGCTTCGTCCAGCAGCAGGATCGGCGGATCGCGCAGCAGGGCGCGGGCGATGGCGATGCGCTGGCGCTGGCCGCCGGAAAGTCGCACGCCGCGTTCGCCCAGGTAAGTGTCATAACCCTGCGGCAGGGCCTGGATGAAGCCATGCGCCGCTGCGGCTTCGGCGGCTGCACGCAAAGCGGCATCATCGGCATCGGGGCGGCCATAGCGGATGTTTTCGGCCACGCTGGCGCCGAAGATCACCGGGTCCTGGGCCACCAGGCCGATATGCTGGCGCAGGGCCACCGGATCGAGCCGCTGCACGGGAATGCCGTCGATGCGGATTTCGCCGCCCTGCGGATCGTAGAAGCGCTGCAAGAGCTGGAACAACGTGGTTTTGCCTGCACCCGAGGGCCCAACGATGGCCACGGTTTCGCCAGCCGCGATATCCAGGCTCAGGCCGTCGATGGCCTGCATGTTGGGCCGCGCGGGATAGACAAAGCGCAGATCGTCGAATTGCACATGGCCGCTCGGCTTGGCCGGCAGGGTCAGCGGCTGCGTCGGCGCGCGCACGCTGGGTTCGGTGCCAAGCAATTGCATCAGCCGCTCGGCGGCGCCAGCGGCGCGCTGCACATCACCCCAGACTTCCGAGAGCGCGCCCACGGCGGCGGCGCCGATCACGGCATAGAACACGAAGGCGGAGAGTTCACCGCCTGACATTTCGCCGGCGAATACCGCCTTGCCGCCGATCCACATCACGGCATTCACCGCGCCAAAGACCAGCAGCATCACCAGGGCGGTGAGCGAGGCGCGGGCGCGGGTGCGCCGCACGGCGGTGCCAAAAGCGCTTTCCGCATTCTGGCCGAAGCGGCGGGCTTCGCGCCCTTCCGCCGTATAGGCCTGCACCGTGGTGATGGCGTTCAGCGTCTCGCCAGCCTGGGCGGAGAGATCGGCGACGCGATCCTGGCTCTGGCGCGACAGCAGGCGCAGGCGGCGGCCGAACACCACAATGGGCAAAACCACCAGCGGAATCACTAAAGCCACCAGCAAAGTCAGGCGCGGCGAGGTGATGAGCAGCAGCCCGGCGCTGCCGATGAACAGCAGGATGTTGCGCAGGGCCACCGAGATGGATGAGCCGACGAGCGTCTGGATCAATTCGGTATCGGTGGTGAGGCGGGAGAGCACTTCGCCGGTGCGGGTGCTCTCAAAGAAGGCGGGCGAGAGTTTCAGCACATGGGCAAACACCGCCTTGCGGATATCGGCCACCACGCGCTCGCCCAGCCAGGTGACGCAGTAGAAGCGGGCATAGGTGGCAATCGCCAGCACCACCACCACGCCAAACAGCGCACCGAAATACAGATCGAGGAAGCGGCCATCGCCGGCGGCCGCCGCTGCCGCCTCGCCGCTGACCGCGCCGCCGGCGCCAAAGCCGATATCGATAACGCGGCGGATCGCCTGGCCGATGCCCAAAACCGCCACGGCGGCCACCACCAGGGCCACGCCGGCCAGGGCTGCCACCCAGCGATAGGGTGCCACGAAGCCGAGCAGGCGGCCCAGCGGGCCAAAGCGTGGGCGCTTGGGCAGGTCGGTGGGCGAGGGCGGCGTGGCGGCGGTCGATGTGCTCATGATGCTGGGCGATATAGCATATTGGCGCCCGGGGTGTGACTCTGGGCGTGACCACTGGGCGGGTAAAATTGCGCGCAGGAACAGAACGGGGGTGCGGGATGGCGGCTTCGCTCTTGCGGAGGCGGTCAGCTTTGGTTATAACCCGCCGCCATTGCGGATTTTACACGAGGCCGGGCCTGCCAGAGCGCCCCGGCCAGGAGACTGAGACATGAAGGCCGATATCCATCCCGATTACCACGAGATCAAGGTCCAGATGACCGACGGCTCGACCTATATGACCCGTTCGACCTACGGCAAGGCCGGCGATACCCTGGCGCTGGATATCGACTCCAAGTCGCATCCGGCCTGGACCGGTGGTCCCGCGCGCCTCAACGAGGCCGGTGGCCAGGTCGCCAAGTTCAACAAGCGCTTCGCTGGCCTGGGTCTCGGTCTCAAGAAGTAAGCTTTTCCGGGGCAGCTTTCCCCGGCGCTCGAATCAGCAGGCGGCCCCGCAATGGGCCGCCTGTATTGTTTTGGGCTTACGCTACCTGGACTTCTGCTATGATGGCCGCGCCGGGGTGAATTTTTCGCCCGGGCATAGAGGCGGCAGATGTCCCAGGTCTACCACGCGGCATCGTTCTCCATGGGCAAGGAAGTGGTCACCATTGTGATGGTGGCCGAGGCTGCGGTTGCCACCAATGAGATGGCCGCGCGCTCCTTTGCCCAGCTCAGGCCCTTCTTCCCCAATTCCACCCTGGTTCTGGCCTATCAGAGCCTTGGCCTCGCGCCGCAATTCGTCGGGCCTAAGCATATCGTTGACACGCTGGGTGGCCGCACGCTCGGCGCCTTCCCCTGGAAGCCGGTCTCCATCGGCTGAATTTCCGGCAAAATTTTCCCCCTTGAAAGCGCCAAAGCGCTTCCCTACATCGCTGTCGTCCCGGTGCCGCTCACGGACCGGGATATCCCGGCGATCCGGCCAGCTCTGGCGGGTCGCGCATATCTCTTGTCGCTCAAGGAGGATAAGACCCATGCGTGCTTTCGACATTTCCCCCCTGCTGCGGTCCAGCATCGGCTTCGACCATGTGAACCGCCTGTTCGATCTGGCCAACCGGCTCGACGAATCCGCCGTCAGCTATCCGCCCTACAACATCGAGAAGCGCGGCGAGGACAGCTACCGCATCACCATGGCGGTGGCCGGCTTCCGCCTCGATGAACTGGATGTGACGGTGAAGGAAAACAGCCTCACCATCGCCTCCAAGGCCGCCGAAGCGGCTGCCGAGGCAGAGGGCGTCACCTACCTGCATCGCGGCATCGCGCGCCGCGCTTTCGAGCGCCGCTTCGAGCTGGCCGATACCGTGAAGGTGGTGGGCGCGCAGCTCATCGACGGCCTGCTGCATATCGAGCTGAAGCGCGAGATCCCCGAGGCGAAGAAGCCGCGGCAGATCAACATCGTTGCCGCCAGCCAGCCGGTGACCATCGAGAATGCCCGGGCCGCATAACGCCCTTGGGCCGCGTAACGCCGCTGCGGTGAAATGAGGAAAGCCCGGGTGGCAACACCCGGGCTTTTTTCACGTTCCGGCTCGCTCCGCGCTTGCCGTTTGAATAGCGCAGCCAGCGCCGCGCTTAAGCCGGCTTCAGCGCCGCCACACCAGGCAGTTCCTTGCCTTCCAGCCATTCCAGGAAGGCGCCGCCAGCCGTCGAGACATAGGAGAATTCTTCCGCCACGCCGGCATGGCGCAAAGCCGCCACGGTATCGCCGCCACCCGCCACACTAAGCAGGCGCCCGGCATCGGTCAGCGCCGCAGCCGTGCGCGCCACCATCACGGTGCCGGCATCAAACGGCGCGATCTCGAAGGCGCCGAGCGGGCCGTTCCACACCAGCGTCTTGCAATCAGCCAGCACGGTGCCGAGCCGCGAGGCGGCCACCGGGCCGATATCCAGGATCATCTGGTCAGCCGGCACGCGGTCGGCCGATACCACCTTGCTCGGCGCGCCGGCGCGGAATTCCCGCGCCACCACCACATCATCGGGCAGGATCACGGCGCAGCCGCGCGTCACCGCATCGCGCAGAATGTCGCGCGCGGTATCGGCCATGTTCTTCTCGCACAGGCTGGTGCCAACCTCGCGGCCCTGGGCATAGAGGAAGGTGTTGGCCATGCCGCCGCCGATGATCAGCTTGTCCACCTTGGCCAGCAGGTTGCCGAGCATTTCCAGCTTGGTGGAAACCTTGGCGCCGCCGATCACAGCGGCCACCGGATGCTCCGGCGCGATCAGCGCGGCTTCCAGATGCTTTAATTCCACTTCCATGTTGCGCCCGGCATAGGCCGGCAGCAGATGCGCCACCGCTTCGGTGGAAACATGGGCGCGATGGGCGCAGGAGAAGGCATCATTCACATACACATCGCCCAAAGCCGCCATGGTCTTGGCGAAGGCGCCGTCGTTCTTTTCCTCTTCCGGATGAAAGCGAGTATTCTCCAGCAGCACGATGCCGCCCTTGCGCAAGCGATCAATCGCCGCCTTGGCTTCATCGCCCACGCAATCATTGGCAAAGCCCACTGCCGAACCCAGCGCCGTGGCGAGCGCGGCGGCCACCGGCCGCAGGCTCATTTCCGGCACCACCTTGCCGTCCGGCCGGCCGAAATGCGACAGCACCACCACCTTGGCGTCCTTGCGCGAAAGCTCGTGCAGGGTGGGCAGGATGCGGCTGATGCGCAGATCGTCGGTGATGCGGCCGTCCTTCATGGGGACGTTGAGGTCCACGCGCACCAGCACGGTCTTGCCGGAGACGTTCACCTCATCCAGGGTGCGGAAACGAGCCATGGTCGGGCGATCCTTACAGCTTGGCCATCACCACGGCGGTGTCGGACATGCGGTTGGAGAAGCCCCATTCGTGGTCGTACCAGCTCAGCACGCGCACCAGGTTGCCTTCCATCACCACGGTCTGATTCAGATCGAAAGTGGAGGAAGCCGGGTAATGGTTGAAGTCAGACGACACCAGCGGCTGATCGTTCACATCCAGCACGCCCTTCAGCTTGCCCTTGGAGGCGGCGATCATCGCCTTGTTGATCTCGTCCACATTGGTGTTGCGCTTGGCCACGATCTTCAGATCGATCAGCGACACATTCGGCGTCGGCACGCGGATGGCGCTGCCATCCAGCTTGCCCTTCAGCTCTGGCAACACCAAGCCCACGGCCTTGGCCGCGCCGGTGCTGGTGGGGATCATGCTGAGCGCGGCGGCGCGGCCGCGATAGAGATCCTTGTGCATGGTGTCCAGCGTCGGCTGGTCGCCGGTATAGGCATGGATCGTGGTCATATACCCCTTCTCGATGCCTACCAGTTCCTGCAGCACGGCAGCCACCGGCGCCAGGCAGTTGGTGGTGCAGGAAGCGTTCGAGACCACGGTATGCTCAGGCCGAAGCTTGTCGTGGTTCACGCCATACACCACGGTCAGGTCGGCCTCGTTGCCGGGCGCCGAGATCAGCACCTTGCGCGCGCCAGCGGTGAGATGCAGGGCGGCCTTGGCACGGTCGGTGAACAGGCCGGTGCATTCCAGGGCGATATCCACGCCCAGCTCTTTCCACGGCAGCTTGGCCGGGTCGCGCTCGGCGGTCACCTTCATGGCGCCGCAGCCCACATCGATGCTGTCGCCCTTCACGGTCACCTGGCCATTGAAGCGGCCATGCACGCTGTCGAAGCGGAAAAGATGCGCGTTGGTTTCCACGGGGCCGAGATCGTTGAGGCCCACAACCTCGATATCCGTGCGGCCGGACTCGATAATGGCGCGCAGCACGTTGCGCCCGATGCGACCGAAACCGTTAATGGCTACGCGAACCGTCATCTTTCGTCTCCGAGAGAGCTGACGCGGGCCGGCTATTTGGACCCGCGAGGGGTGAGGGGAGTTTTCGGGCCTGGATGTAACGTCTTTGATCCCCCTTCGCAAGGCGGCGGCGCCCGATAAACAGGCAATCTTCACATCAGGGCTTGGCGCCATGGCGGGGCTTGGCTAAAGTCGGCCTCGATAAATAAGTACAGGATTTCGGGGGAATAATCGGATGACGCGGTTCTGGCGGGTTTCTCTTCTTGGCGCGGCCCTGGTCGGGCTTGTGGGCTGGGCCCTGCCCGCCCAGGCGCAATATCAGTATCAGGGCCAGGCGCAAGCCCAGGCCCAGCGCGCCGCACCGCCCCAGCCGGCCTATCCCGGCCCAGTCTATGCCCAGAGTACCAAGGCCACGGCGCCGGCCGGCGGCCAGGCGCCAGCGGCCGACGATCCGGCCTTCTGGGCCTTCTCGGCTGGCTGGTTCGATGTGAACAAGCAGAAGAATGAGGCCTTCGAGGGCCGCATCGAATACCGCGCGGCGCAGAAATTCTGGATCTTCAAGCCATTCGGCGGCGTGATGGCCACGTCTGACCGCGCCTTCCATGGCTATGCCGGCGTGCTGATTGATCTCTATTTCGGCCGCCGCTGGGTGCTCACCCCCAGCTTCGCGCTGGGCTATTATGAAGAGGGCGATGGTAAGAAGATTTCCAGCGGCATCCAGTTCCGCTCGCAGATCGAGCTGAGCTACCGCTTCGATAACCGCTCGCGGCTCGGCATCAGTTTCAACCATATCTCCAATGCCGGCATCAACGACCCCAATCCGGGCTCCGAGACGCTCGCCATCACCTACGCGATTCCCACGGACAAGCTGTTCAAGTGGTAAGGGGAGAAATCAGTCGCGGCTGGTAAATGAATTTTCAAACAGACACGATATGTGCTATTAGTGTAGTGGTATTTCATTGAGATTGGTGATGCGCCATGGCGAAAAAACTTTCGACATATCGTAAAGCTGCTACCATGGGCACCGGGTTCGTTTTGACCCAGAGTGATGCCAATAAATTTGAGAAAAGTGCGAAAAATTACGCTGCGGCTGCCACAACGTCAAAAGCGAAAGCTCAGAAAACTTTAGTTTCCCTGGGCATTTATACGTCGACAGGGAAGCTGACCAAGCGGTACGGCTAGTCATTGCACCGCCTCTCCTCCGCTTTCATTCTTGGCTATCACGGCTGCGATAGTTCGGTGGCGGAAAGCTTGCTCGCAGGAAAAGACTTTAAGCCCAGCGGAAATGATTATGACTGGCTTGGCCCAGGCATCTACTTCTGGGAAGCGAATCCGCGTCGTGGGCTGGAATTCGCCACCGAGGTGAAACACCTGAAGCGAAATCGGAAAATAGTTAAGCCGACAGTAGTAGGAGCGGTGATCGACCTTGGTTTATGCCTGGATTTAACCACATCCAGCGGCGTGCAGCAGGTCCGCAATGCCCACCAGAATCTTGTTCGTATTACCGAGTAGGCCGGCTACGGTTTGCCGAAAAACAGTGATGACAAGTTGCGTCGGCCGCTTGATTGCGCAGTGATCCGATTGCTGCACGATGTCAGGCAGAGAGATGGCGAACCTGCGATCGATTCGGTTCGGGGGGTGTTTTTAGAGGGCGAGCCTGTCTATGAAGGGGCGGGCCTCTATGAGAAGACACATACTCAAATCTGTGTACGGAATCCGGTGTGTATCAAAGGAGTCTTTCGCGTCCCTAGGCATCAATTGATATAGTGTAACGAAATCGGCCGGGGGCGACTTTGGCCGGCCTTTTGTCAGACAAAATGTTCTTTAAAAGTTCCGATTGTGTGATAGGCTGCAAAGGCGGCGAAATCCGGCGGGGGCTATTGGCCCGGGCGGAGCGGCATAGTGCCGGTTAAGCCTGAATAGGGCTGTTTAGGCCCGAGCGAATACCAGCGAAGCGTGGCGAAGCCGTAGCGAACACCAACGAAGGCAAAACGAACACCAGCGAAGCATAATGACGCAGTTATGAAGCAAAAACGTGCCAAAACCGGGCGCCACAACGCCACGAAACAGTCTGGGCCGCTGTCCAACCCGGAGGCTGTCTTTTAGAATAAGCCTCTGTTTTTTATGGCAGGAGCAGCCATGCGGCTGGCGTTTACTTTTCTGGCCCGGCTTGGCCTTGCCCCGCTTGCCCTGGGCTGCCTCGCCCTGGTGGCGGCTGCCCTGCCGAGCCGCGCCCAGGCCCAGGCCGGGGCCGCCGAGGAACTGCTGTGGTTGAAAGCGAGCTGGGCGCCGGTCTTTGTGGAACAGGGCGATGGTTTTGGCGATGGCGCGCTGGAATGGCTGCGCCAGCGGCTGCCCGAGCATCGCCATGCTGACCGTTTCCTGCCGCTGCCGCGCCTGCAACTGGCGCTGGCCGAACTACCCCATGCCTGCACCGCCAGTCTGGCGCGCAACCCGGCGCGCGAGGCGCAATTCCTGTTCTCGCGCGATTTCCTGCGCATGCCGGGGCTGGCCGTGGTGGTGCGGCCCGGCAGCCTCGCCGCCCTGGCGCCATTTGGCGATGCCCAACAGGGCATCGACCTGCCGCGCCTGGTGCAGGATGCCGGGCTGGATGGCGTGATCAACGAGAACCGCTCCTATGGCGCAAGCCTCGATCCGGTTCTCCAGGCGGCGCCGCCGGAGCGGCTGAAGCGGCTCACCCGCGCCTCCACCATGGTGGCGATGCTGGCCGCCGAACGGGTGGATTGGGTGTTGCTCTATCCTTTCGAGGCGAATTGGCAGGCGCGCAAGCTGCAGCCACCGCCTGCCATCGCGGCTTTGCCGATCCAGGGCCAGAAGCCGGTGATCGCCAGCGGCATCGCCTGCGCGCGCAGTGATGTCGGCCGCCGCGTGATCGCGAAAGTCGATGCCCTGATCGCGGCGCATCCCACGCGGCCCTGGCAGGCGGCGCTGAATGCGCTGCTAGACGCCGAGACGCGGGCGCGGATGGACGCGCATTAGAAGCCGAACAGGCCCGGATCGAAGCCCAGCCGCCGCCACAGATCGGCCGGCTGTTCGCCGGCTTCGCGGCGGGAGCGCAAGGCTGGCGCATTCTTGCGCTTGGCCAGCCGCTCACCGCTTGGATCGCGCAGCAAAGGATGATGCGCATAGGCAGGTGTGGGCAGATCGAACAGGGCTTGCAGCAGGCGGTGCAGCGGCGTGGCGCCGCGCAGGTCTTCGGCGCGGGTCACCAGCGTCACGCCCTGGCTGGCGTCATCCAGCGTGACGCAGAGATGATAGCTCGCGGGCGTTTCCTTGCGCGCCAGCACCACGTCGCCATGGCTTTGCTGCAGGCTGGTCAGTGTCACCGTTTGCGTGCCGATGGTTTCATCCTGCCATGTGAGCGGCTCCAGGCCGGCGAAAGCCGCCGCGATATCCAGGCGCAGGGCATAGCTTGTCCCTTGGGCGATGCGCTTGGCGCGTTCGGCGCTTGCGAGATGCCGGCAGGTGCCGGGATAGATCGCTTGGCCGTCTTCCGCGTGCGGCGCGGCACCGATGCGCGCCAGTTCCGCCTGCACCTGCTCGCGGGTGCAGAAACAGGGATAGAGCAGGCCGCGTTGCGCCAGACTGTCCAGCGCTGCGCGATACTTGCCGAAATGCTGCGCCTGCCGCCGCACCGGTTCTTCCCAATGCAGCCCCAGCCAGGCCAGGTCCTGCAGCAGCGCGGCATCAAATTCCGGGCGGCAGCGGGTGGCATCGATATCCTCGATGCGCAACAGGAAGCGGCCTGCCGCCTGGCGCGCGCGCTGATAGGCGATGCCGGCCGAGAAGGCATGGCCTTCATGCAGCAGCCCGGTGGGGCTGGGGGCGAAGCGCGTGATCACGGAACAGGTGACAGGGGCCCCCGGCACCGGCATGGTTTGCCTGTGTTGGTTCATGGAGTCTAGCTATGGCAAAGGCGCCGGCGAAAGTGAAGCCCGCCGCCAAGATCAAAGCAGATCGGCGCCGCCATACCCTGGCGGCCCTGGCCGAACTCTGCGCCCGCGAGCCGCGTTTCGCCCCGGCGCTGGAGGTCTGCGGCTTCGTCGCCGATCGCCGTCGCCCGGCTGATCTTGCCACGCTGTGCCGGATCATCGTGGAACAGCAGGTATCGGTAGCCTCGGCCGCCGCGATCTGGGGCCGCGTCACCGCGCTGGTCGATCCCTTCACGGCCGAAGTTTTGCTCGGGCATGAGGATGCCGCTTTGCTCGGCTGCGGCCTCAGCCGGCCGAAGCTGCGCTATTTGCGCGAGATCGCTTTGGCGGTGCAGTCCGGCTATCTTGATCTCGCGGCCCTGCATAGCCTGCCCGATGATGAAGTGCAGGCGCGACTCACGGCGGTGAAGGGCATCGGGCGCTGGACGGCGGAGATCTTCCTGCTCTTCGCGCTGGATCGTGGCGATATCTGGCCGGCCCATGACGTGGCGTTGCAGGAAGCGGCGAAGCGGCTGTTCAACATGCGTCTGCGCCCCGATGTGAAGAAGATGGATAAGATCGCCGCACGCTGGCGGCCGCATCGCGGCGTCGCGGCGCGGCTGCTTTGGCGCTATTATAGCGTCACCAACCAAAAGCCCGTGCCATAAGCAGGCCGGGCCCTAGAAGGGAAACCATGAGCCAGTCCGCGCGCCATCTCGAAGGACCCCGCCTGCCGCCGGCCCGCGGCGCGGCACAGCAATTGATCGTGCTGCTGCATGGCTATGGCGCCGATGGCAATGACCTGATCGAACTGGCCAGCCATTGGCGCCGCGAATTGCCCGGTGCCGCCTTTGTGGCGCCCCATGCGCCCAGCCTGATTCCCGGCATGGGTGGCGGGCCCGGCATGGGCGGTGGCCGGCAATGGTTTGGCTTGAACGATTATGATCCCACCCAGTTGCGGCGCGATCCCAGCCGCGCCGGCGGGGTTTATGAGGCGCTGCTGCAGGGTGCTGAACAGGCGGCGCCCTTGCTGGACGCGTTTCTGGATGCCGAGATGGCGCGGCTCAATCTGGCGCCCAACCGGTTAGGCCTGGTCGGCTTCAGCCAGGGCACCATGATGGCGCTGCATGTTGGCCTGCGCCGTGCCGCCGCGCCGGGTGCGATCCTGGGTTTCTCTGGCGTGCTGGTAGGGGCGGAGAAGCTCAAAGCACAGGCCAAAGCCAAGCCGCCGATCCTGCTGGTGCATGGCTCGGCCGATGATGTGGTGCCCATGGAGGGTATGTTCGACAGCTTGAACGGCCTCGGTGCGGCGGAAATCCCGGCGCGCTGGCATCTCTGCCTCGGCTTGCCCCATGCCATCGACCCGGTGGGGCTGAAACTGGGTGGGCATTTCCTGGCGCAGAACCTATAAGACAAAATAAGGTGGTTGTCACAGGGGCGTCACGCAGCATATTGTATTGTCTAAGGCATTCGAGTTTACGACCACCCTGATGCAACGACGTGGGAGTGACCACTGGATGGGGCCAGACAATTGTCCGGCATTGGTGCTGAACGCGGATTACCAGCCGTTGTCATACTTCCCCTTGTCCGTCTGGCCTTGGCAGGAAGTGGTGAAGGCGGTCTGCATGGATCGCGTGACGATCCTGTCTGAATACGACCAGGAAATCCGTAGCCCGAGCTTTCGCATGCGGCTGCCCAGCGTGGTGGCGCTGAAGCGCTATATCCAACCGGCGCGGCGTCCAGCCTTCACCCGGTTCAACCTGTTCCTGCGCGACCGTTTTGCCTGCCAATATTGCGGCAGCCGCCATGAACTCACCTTCGATCATGTGGTGCCGCGCTCGCGCGGTGGCCTCACGCGCTGGGATAACGTGGTGGCGGCCTGTGCGCCCTGCAACCTGCGCAAGGGTGGCCGCATGCCGCGCGAATGCCGCATGTTCCCGCGCATCGCGCCGCATGTGCCCAGCGTGCAGGAATTGCAGCAGAACGGCCGCGCCTTCCCGCCCAACCACCTGCATCAAAGTTGGCGCGACTATCTCTACTGGGATAGCGAACTCGAGCCCTGAGGCTCAGATACGCTCAGACAGCCAGATGGCGGCGCGCGTGGCCGCCTTCACGCCCTGGCTCAAGGCCGGATAGGCCGGCGCCTCGGCGGCGCCGGCTTCGCGCGCGGTGTCGCGATGTTCGATCTCCTCGGCGCGAAATTGCTCGATCATCTGTGCCAGTTCCGGCTCGGCCTTGCCTTCGGCGGCCATCGCTTCCAGTGTCTCCAGCTGCTTGGTGTAATGCGCGTCGATCACTTCTTCCACGGCCTCGGTGCAGGCCATGGCGGCTTTCTCGCCCAGCAGGGCGGTGGCGGCACCCAGCGCGAAGCCGGCGGCATGCCAGAGCGGCCCCAGGATCGTCGGCCGCACCCGGCGCTGGGGCAATAGCTTGTTGAAGGCGGCGAGATGCTTCAATTCCTGTTCCGCCATATGGCGGATAGTGGGGGCGGCTGGCGCGGTTTTCAGTACCGCGAGCTGGCCATCGTAGATGCGTTTGGCGCCGTATTCGCCGGCATGGTCAACGCGCAGCATGCGCTCGATCACTTGTGCGGGCGTCAGGTCGCCGGGCAGGCGTGGCTTGCTCATGGGCGCAACGCCTTGGTGGCGGCAAGCAGAGCGAGCAACGCTGCCCAGAGCGCGTTCCAGCCGGCCATGCTCAAGCCCAGGAAGGAGAAGGCGATGTCGTCGCAGCGCACCACGGGCGCGGCAAGAATCTGGGCGCGCAGAGCTTCGATGGAAGTGGCGGTATTGCCGCCGCTGCAGCCTGATAAGCCCGGCCACCATTTTTGCTCGACGCCGAAATGGAACACACCCACCGCTGCCGTGGCCATGAAGGCCAGCGCTACAAGGCCAAGCAGCGCGGGGCGGGCGCGTTCCAGCTTCCAGGCGGCCAGGCCGAGCAGGATGGCGGCGGCATAGGGCCAGCGCTGCCAGATACAGAGTTCGCAGGGCGCTAGGCCAAAGCCATATTGCGCCAGGAAAGCCATGCCGAGTGTGGCGGCCCCGAGCGCTGCGAAGAATGGCCCGGCAAGGGCGGGGGAGAGGCGGCTAAGCATGGGCTGAGTTTACAAAGCTGCTGGCGGCTGCGGAAGGCTGCTACAGGAGGAAACGCACCACCACAAAGCCGCCGATCAGGCCGATGAAGAAGATCCAGGTCAGGATGGTCAGCCGCCGCTCGATGAAATCCTTGATTGGTGGCCCGAAGCGCCAGAGCAGGGCGGCGATCAGGAAGAAGCGCAGCCCGCGCGTGGCGATGGAGGCCAATGTGAAGGCCAGCAGGCTGAAATGCGCCGCACCGCTGGCGATGGTCACCAGCTTATAGGGGATCGGCGTCAGGCCCTTGATCAGGATGATCCAGACGCCCCATTCCTGATAGGCCTCCTGGAAGGTATGCAGCTTCTCGCCATAGCCATAGACGCGGATGATCCAGTCGCCCACGGTCTCGATCAGGAAATAGCCGATGGCATAGCCGAACATGCCGCCCAGCACGGAAGCCACGGTGCAGATCAGCGCATAGTGAAAGGCGCGCTCGCGCTGCGCCAGGCACATCGGCACCAGCATCACATCGGGCGGGATCGGAAAGACCGAACTCTCCAGGAAGGAGATGAAACCCAGCCAGCGGCCGGCCCGGGGGCTGGCGGCCTGGCGCATGGTCCAGTCGTAAAGCTTTTTCATGGTCTGCGCAGATATCGGGTTGCCGGTATTTTGTCCATGTTCGGCAACCTGGCTGCAATAGTATTGAAGGGGAGGGATGGTGCGGGTGGTCGGACTCGAACCGACACTCCTCTCGGAACCAGATTTTGAGTCTGGCGCGGCTACCAATTACACCACACCCGCACTAACGAGCCGCAACATATGGGCCGATCCGGCGTTTTGCAAGCTCTAGAAACTGCCGCAAGCAGCGTGTTTGCTGGTCCTTAAGTGCTTGAGAAGAAGCCCTGATTTCTTGGCGCGCCGGATTGATGCGTGGCATCATTTCCTGGCTTCCGCCTGCCTGGAGAAAACCAGCGTGCCGTCAGCGATGGCGCCAAAGCGGAAGGCCAGCAGGTCCTTGATGTAATTCTGGTGGCTGCGCCATGGCCAGGCGAGGCCCTGCTTGGGCAGCCGGTCTTGCGCGCGCTGCACATAGCCGGAGGCTAGCGGCAGGGTGGTTTCCGCGCTCGCGCCAGCATCGCCGCGCTCGGGCCTGCAAGCGGCATAGCCCTTGGCATCCATGAAGCGCAGCAAGCGGCAGAGATAGACGGAGATCAGATCGCATTTCAGCGTCCAGGAGGCATTGGTATAGCCAAAGGCGGTGGTGAGATTCGGCACACCGCTATACATCACGCCCTTGTAGCTCAGTGCTGCCGCGAGATTGACCGCCTCGCCATCCACGGCAAGCGCCATGCCGCCCAGGAATTGCAGCTCGAGTCCGGTGGCAGTGACGATGATATCGGCGGCAAGCTCGGTGCCTGAGCGCAAGCGGATACCCTGTTCGGTGAAGTAGTCGATTTCATCGGTGACGACACTGGCGCGGCCCTGGCGGAGGGCGGCGAATAGATCGCCATCGGGCACCAGGCAGAGGCGCTGATCCCAGGGCGCGTAACGTGGATTGAAATGCTTCTGCACATCATAGTCCGGCCCCAGTTCGGCGCGGACACCGCCGAGGATCAAGCGGCGCACTGCATCCGGCTTGTGCCGTGCTGTGGCATAGAAATAGCGCTGCAGCAAGATATTCTTCCAGCGCGCCAGCCAATAGGCGGGCTTGGCTGGCAGGTGGCGGTTCAGCGCGGTGGCTATTGGATCCACTGCCGGCCGCGAAACGATATAGGTCGGTGAGCGTTGCAGCATGGTGACATGGCTCGCTCGTTCGGCCATGGCCGGCACCAGCGTCACGGCAGTGGCGCCGCTGCCGATCACCACTACGCGGGTACCATCATACTGCAGCCCGTCCGGCCATTGCTGCGGATGCAGGATGCGGCCCTTGAAGCGCTCCATGCCTGGCCAGCCTGGCATATGGCCCTGGGCATAATTGTAATAGCCGCTGCACATATGCAGATGCTTGCAGGTGAGTTGCGCCATGCCACTATCGCTGCCCTGAATATCCACAATCCAGAGCGATGTGGCTGATGACCATGAGGCCTTCACTGCCCGCTGGCCAAAGCGGATATGGCGATTGATGCCGCAGTCTTCAGCGGTTTGCCGGATATAGCTGAGGATCGCGGGGCCATCGGCGAGCGCTTTGCCGCCGCGCCAGGGCCGGAAACTATAGCCCAGAGTGTACATATCTGAATCAGAGCGCACCCCGGGATAGCGAAACAAATCCCAGGTGCCGCCGACGGACTCCCGCGCTTCGAGAAGGATAAAGGTCTTGTCGGGGCATTGGCGGCGGAGATGGCAGGCTGCACCGATGCCGGAAAGCCCGGCGCCAACAATCAGTACATCCACATGCTCTTGCGGGGCTGCGGCTTGCGGATCGGCTGCGATCACGGCCTCGTTTTCCTGGCCCATATCCCTCCCGGCGCCTTGGTCTGCCCTTGATACTTACAGGATACAGCTTTGCCGGGCTGCCAGTAATACGCTTAAGCCACGCTCACGCCTTTCCAGAAGGCTACGCGGTCGCGCACCATGGCGGCTTCCGGCTTCGGCTCGGGGTAATACCAGCAGGCATTGGCGTTTTCCTGGCCGTTCACACGGATCGAATAGTAATGCGCCGTGCCCTTCCAGGGGCAGAAGCTGGTATGGTCGCTGGCTGCGGTGAATTCGCGCTTCAATGCGGCGGCGGGGAAATAGTGGTTGCCCTCCACCAGCACGGTGTCGTCGGATTCCGCCAGCACGACGCCGTTCCATATTGCCTTCACCATGATCGCTCCTCCGTCGCTTGCAGCCAATGCAGGCTGAACAGGCCGTCTGAATCAGTCCAGACCGGGCCGGGGTGGAAGCCGGCGGCCGCCGCCAGCTTGCGGAAATCCGCCTTGGTGTATTTGTGGGAATACTCTGTATGGATCGCCTCACCTTCGGCAAAGTCGATCACGCGGCCAAACAATTCCAGGCGATGGGCACGGGTGCAGACCAAATACATCTCGATGCGGCGCGCTTCCGGATTATAGAGAGCGTAATGGCTGAAATTCTCCAGCTTGAAATCGATGCCGAGATCGCGCCTGGCGCGGGCTAGCAGGTTGAGATTGAAGGCGGCCGTGACACCGGCAGCATCGTTATAGGCGGCATGCAGGATGGCGGGCTGCTTCACCAGATCAACGCCAATCAGCAACCCGCCGCCCTGCAGCAGGCCTCGTGCATTGCGCAGGAAATGCAGGGCGTCGTCTGGCGTGAAATTACCAATGGTGGAGCCGGGGAAGAAGCCGACGCGATGCGTCTTGCCTTTGGCTGGCGGCAGGCCAAAAGGTTTGGTGAAGTCAGCGATCACCGGCGTCACATCCAGTGCCGGATAATCAGCGGCGATGGCGGCGGCGGCGGCAGTGAGATGGTCGCCGGAAATATCGATTGGCGTATAGCGTGCGGGTTTATCCAGGGTATCGAGCAGCAGCCGCACCTTGTGGCCAGAGCCAGCGCCGAATTCCACGATCTCGGCGTATGGACCGATATGAGCGGCGATCTCGGTGGCATGGTCACGCAGGATGCCAAATTCAGTGCGGGTCGGATAATATTCCGGCAATTCGCAGATGGCGTCGAACAGCTTAGAGCCGATATCGTCATAGAAGAATTTGCACGGCAATTGGCGTGGCTTGGCGCTTAGGCCCTTGATCAGGGCTTGCGCGAATTCCCAATGCGGGCTGTCGCTATCTGGCGCGGAGGCGCGGCTTGGATTGATGTTGTTCATGCATCGGCCGCCAGTCTAATGCCGCTGAATTGCCAGCGCGCGGCGGCCGGAAAGAAGTTGCGATAACTGGCGCGGATATGTCCCGGCGGTGTGGCGCAGGAACCGCCGCGCAGCACGATTTGGTTCACCATGAACTTGCCGTTATATTCGCCCACTGCGCCGGGCGGCGGCTGGAAGCCGGGATAGGGTGCATAGGCCGAACGTGTCCATTGCCACACATCGCCGAACATCTGTTGCGGGCCTGGGCCGGCAGGCGCGGCTTGCGGATGCAACTGGCTGAGATCGAGGAAGTGGCCTTCGCTAACCGAGCATGCGGCGGCGGCCACTTCCCATTCGAATTCGGTAGGCAGCCGCGCGCCTGACCAGGCGGCGAAGGCGGTGGCTTCGTAGAAGGAAACATGTGTCACCGGCAGGGCCGGATCGATTGCCTGCAGGCCATGCAGGGTGAAATGCCGCCAGTGGCCGTTGTTGTCTTGCTCCCAATAGGCTGGCGCCTGCCAGCCTTCGGCCTGCAGCATCGCCCAGCCTTCCGAGAGCCAGAATTCCGCGCGGCCATAGCCGCCATCGCGGATGAAGTTCAGATACTCGCCATTGGTGGCCGGGCGGCTGGCAAGGCGGAAGGGCTGCAGAAAGAACTGATGCCGGGGGCCTTCATTGTCGAAGGCGAAGGGGGCCGCGTCATCCGCGCCGATCCAGTGCAGCCCGCCGAGAAAATCGATCCAACTCAGCGGCGTTTGGTTGCCCACCATGCCGAGATCGCGTGGCAGATAGGCCGGATTAAGCGGGTTGCGCGAGAGAGCGTGCTTGATATCGGTGAGAATCAATTCCTGGTGCTGCTGCTCGTGATGCAGGCCGAGCATGAGCAAGGGCAGGGCTTGTTGCCAGGTTTTCTCGGTTGCTTGCGCCACGAAATCCGCCAGGGCGGCTTCCACATGGGCGCGATAGGCCATGATCTCAGCGTTGCTGGGCCGGCTCAGCATGCCGCGCTCGGGGCGTGGATGGCGCGGGCCCAGGGCTTCGTAATAGGAATTGAACAGCTGCGCATAGGCGGGATGGAAAACCCGGTAGCCAGCGGCCAGAGGCGCCAGCACCATGGTCTCGAAGAACCAGGTGGTATGGGCCAGATGCCATTTGGTTGGGCTGGCATCCGGCATCGATTGCAGGCAGCGGTCTTCTTCCGAGAGCGGTGCGGCCAGCGCCAGGCTGAGGGCGCGGGTCAGCCGGAAAGCCTCGAGCCAGGTTTGGCGTCGGTCGGAGCGTTGGGCCTGCGCGGCGCGCGTCATGCCGGGATTCCCTGTTTTTCCTGTTTTCCGGCCGCCACTTTAGGCCATCCCGCCAGCCCTGGCATGAAAATGCTGTGACTGGCCGTCTCAAGCCAAGGAAGGTGGCGCGCGAAGCCGGTAAAACAATGCTTGCCAGAAAACATACTACCTAGTAGGTTCTTTCAGTGGAGGGAACGTAATGTCAGAAGTAAAAAGCGATTCGCGTTGGAATGGTGAACCATCCTACGCGGCGGCGGGCACACCCATTATCTGGCAGCCGCAACTGGATGCGGCCGCAGCTGCCTGGCGCGATAAAGCGCGCCGGCTGTCGCTGGATCATTTCAGCCATCTGGCGCCGATCATTGATCGCGAACAGCGTTTTCCCCATGAAAATGTCGCCCTGCTGCGTCAGGCCGGCATCAGCAGCATGTTCCTGCCCAAGAGCTATGGCGGTGCCGGCGCCTCGCTCACCTCGCTCAGCGCGGTGATCGAGGAAATTGCCGCCCATTGCGCCTCCACCAGCGGCATTATTGCCACCCTGCAGCTTGGCGCGCATCCGCTGCTGCTCGGCGGCACGGAAGCGCAGAAAACCGAGCATCTTGGCGCCCTGGTGCGCGACGATGTGTTCATCTCCTTCGCCCTCAGCGAACCGGGCGCGGGCTCTGATCCGGCCAGCATGACCACCACAGCAACGGCCGAAGGCAAGGGCTGGCGCCTCAAGGGCACCAAATGCTGGATCGGCAATGGCGGTATCGCCAAGAAATACCTGCTTTTCGCCCAGGCCAATCCGGGCAGCGGGCGCAGCGGCATCGCCGCCTATCTGGTGCATGCCGATGCGCCGGGCGTGACAGTGCATGCGCCGGAAGACAAGATGGGCATGCGCGGCACCGCCACCACGGTGATTGATTTTGATACCTGGGTGGATGACGCTGCGATCATAGCCGCACCAGGCGCTGCGCTGCGCTTGGCGCTGGAGACGCTGAATGTCGGCCGCATCACGGTTGCCGCGCAATCGGTGGGCATTGGCATGGGCGCCTATCGCGAGATGACGGCCTTTGCCGCGTCGCGCCAGACCTTCGGCCAGTCGATCCTCAGTCATCAGGGCCTGGGTTTCCAGATCGCCGATATCGCCATGCAACTCTCGGCCGCCCGCATGATGGTCTATGAGGCCGCCCGGCAATTCGATGCCGGCGCGGATATCGCCAATCTTGGCGCCATGACCAAGCTGTTCAGCACCGAAGTGGCGCATCTGGCCGTTGATCTGGGCGTGCAGGTGTTCGGCGGTCGTGGCTATGTGCGCCCCACCCCGGTGGAACGTTTTTACCGCGACCAACGCGCCACGGAAATTTATGAAGGTACCTCGGAAATTCAACGCCTGGTGTTGATGCGTGCCATACGATCGGCCACTGCCGCAGCTTTGGGAGAGACCGCATGAACGTAGCCGCCATCCGCTCGGGCTCCAGTTCCGAGGAACAGAATCGCGCCGAAATCCTCAAGGCCGCCGCCATCGCCTTCATGCGCAAAGGCTTCTCGGCTGCCAGCATCGATGACGTGGCAGACCTGATGAACGCCACCAAGGGCCGCGTCTATCATTATTACCGCAGCAAGGCGGATTTGTTCTTCGATGTGCATCTGGAAGCCATGCGGCTGGATTTGGATGTAGTGCGGCCTTTGGCCGGCAGTGGCGGCGATCCGCTAAAGCGCCTGCATGCCATGGCGCGGGCTCATGTGCTGATCATTATGACGCAGTTGCCTTTCCAACGCGTGGCGGTGCAAGGGCTGGAAATGCATCTGGCTGGCCAGACCACGCCGGAGCAGCGTTCGCTGCTGGCCAAGATTCTGCAGCTGCGCGATGAATACGAAGCCCTCTTCTCGGCCCCAATCAACGAAGCGCTTGCGGCGGGCACGATCCCGCAGCAGGAAACCCGCACCATCGTGAAGGCGTTTTTCGGCGCGCTGAACTGGACCACGATCTGGTATCGCCCAGGTGAAGGCGAGACACCGGAGCGGCAGGAACAGCTTGCTGAGCAGATCGCCACTTTCGCTATTCGCGGGCTTGGGCAACAAAAGCCATGACTGAAGCGCGTGCGTTTTCCGACCGGTTCTGGGATGAGCGCGAGACTTGGTCACGCGACCGCCTGGAATCCGAGCAGCTTGCCGGATTGCAGCGGCAGTTGCGCCATGTCGGCGAGAACAGCATCTATTATAAGCGTGCTTTCAAGGCTATCGGTTTCGATCCAGCCAGCTTGCAAAGCTTTGATGATCTCAAGCAGCTGCCGCTGACCAAGAAGGCGGATTATGTCAGCTCAGTGCAGCGCTTGCCGCCCTGGGGCGAATTCGTTGCCGCGCCGCGCGAAGACGTGCGCCGCGTGCATTTCTCCTCAGGCACAACGGCCAAGCCGGCGCCACAATTCTGGACTGCCAAGGATCTGGACCGCTGGGCTGACAATTATGCGCGGGGCGCCTGGTCGCAGGGCGTGCGCCCGGGGCAGGTTTTCCAGTGTCTATTCACCTATACCTGGTTTGTCGGTGGCCTGGGCGCCACGGCGGGCTATGAACGTGCAGGCGCCATCTGCATTCCGGCCGGCAGCGGCGAGACCGAGCGGCAGATTCACGCGATCTATGAATTCGGCACGCAGATCATCTGTGGCACGCCATCCTTCATGATGCATCTGGCGGAAACGGCAGCCAAACTGGGTTACGACACGGCCACCTCGCCGGTGCAGCGCATCATGGTGGGCGGCGAACCTGGCGCCAATATCCCGGCGACACGGCGCAAGATCGAGGCGCTCTGGGGCGCCAAATGCTACGACGCCTATGGCTCGCTGGAGTTCCAGACCATCGGCTGGGATTGCGAGGCGCAGAATGGCCCACATCTGCTGGAAGATTTTGCTTATGCCGAGATCGTTGATCCGGAAAGTGGCAAGGCGGTGGCCGATGGTGAGCGCGGCGTGCTGGTGCTTACCCATCTTGATAAGCAGGCCGGCCCGCTGGTGCGCTGGTGGACCGGCGATATCGTCTCGCGCCGCAGCGAGCCCTGCGCCTGCGGCCGCACCCATGCCCGGCTGGTGAATGGCGTGCTCGGCCGTGGTGACGACATGCTGGTGATCCGTGGTGTGAACCTGTTCCCCTCAGCCATCGAGGAATTGATCCGCGCGTCCGCTGGCACCACTGGCGAATACCGCATCATTGTTGGCGGTGCCTTGCGCGATGCCGGCGGCTTCCCCACCGGTATCCGCTTGCAGGTGGAAGCTACCGATGGCGCGCCGGCCGATCTCCATAGCCGTCTCACCGGCCTGATCAAGGAGCGCCTGCAGGTGCGGGCGGAAGTGGAGCTGCTGGCACCGAATACGCTGCCGCGCAGCAGCCACAAATCGAAGCGCGTGGTGGAGGAACCAGCGCTATGAGCGATGCCGTGCTCAAGGACGAATGCCTGAAGGCGGAGACCGTGGTGGTCACTGGCGCCGGCAGCGGCTTGGGGAGGGCGATTGCGCTGCGTCTGCTTGGGCTGGGCGCCAAGGTAATCGGTATCGGCCGCCTGGCGGAGCGCCTGGAGGAGACCGGCGCATTGGCTGGTGACGGAGCCAAGCGATATAGCAGCCGGGCACTCGATTTGCGTGATGAAGCAGCGCTGGAAAGCCATGTGGCCGCGATATCGCAGGCACATGCCGTGACCGCCTTGGTGAACAATGCCGGCGGGCAATTTGTGGCACCGGCCACCGCCATCACGCGGCGTGGCTGGAATGCGGTGATTGATCTCAATCTCACCGCCGTGTTCCGCCTCTGCCAGTTATTTCAGCCGGCCTTGGCGAAAAGCGGCGGCGCCATCGTGAATATCTCGTTGAGCCCGATTGAGCGCGGTGCATTAGGCATGGTGCACGGCATTGCCGCGCGCGCCGGCGTGCTGGGCATGACCAAATCCCTGGCGCTGGAATGGGCACCGCAGGGTATTCGCGTCAATTGCATCGGGCCAGGCAGTGTGGCCACTGCCGGGTTGGATGAGGAAGTTTCAGCTGAGACCAAGCCGCGCCTGGTGGCCGGCATTCCCTTGGGCCGCCTGACGCGGCCGGAAGAGGTGGCCGAGTTTGTTGGCTATCTGGTGAGTCCCGCCGGTCGGATGATCTCCGGCCAAATGTTGCAAATCGATGGATTGGCGCACCTGGGAGCGCCGATTGATCTCCTGCCATAAAAACCCCAGGAGGAACGCTCAATGAAAAAGACTAATCTGGTTACTGTTCTCGCTGCTGGTGCATTTGCGCTGGCCAGCGGTTCTGCTTTTGCCGCCGAGAAGGTGGTGATCGCCATTGGCACCAGCGTGTTTGATGCCTCGCAGGCCAATAACACCTCGCTGCCTTTCTTCACCAAATGCTGGGAAAAGGAAGGCCTGAATGTGGAATTGCAGCCGACTAGCTCCACGGCGGCGATGCAGGCTGTGCTGTCTGGTCAGGCGCATATGGTGAATATGGGCCCGGCGGCCGGCGTGATCGCGCGTGGCAAGGGCGCGCCGCTCACTGCCGTGTATGTGAACATGCGCAAAAATTTCCAGTTCCCTGTGGTGCTGGAAAGCAGCCCGATCAAGACCATTGCCGATTTCAAGGGCAAGACCATGGGTGTCTTCTCCTATGGCGCGCAGATGGTGAAGGTGTTCCGTGGCATGGCCGCTGAATCCGGTCTCAATCCCGATACCGATCTCAATATCGTCGAGACCGGCGTGGGTGCGCAGGCGATCACCGCTTTGCAGACTGGCCGTGTGGATATCTGGGGCACCTGGGATTCGCAGATCGCCACGGCTGAGAATGCTGGCTTGAAGCTGCGGCGCTTCACCACGCCGGCAGCCGAGAAGCTCACCTGGGGCGGCTCGTATTTCGTGCGCGATGATTATGTGAAGTCCAACCCGCAGGCGATCGAGAAGACGTTGCGCTGCATCGCCCAAGGCTCGGTCTATGCCATCGCCAACCCGGAAGCCGCTGTGAAAGCCCATTGGCAGATCTACCCGGCAACCAAGCCGACCGGCATCGAGGAATCCAAGGCATTCCAGCAAGCACTGCATCTGCTCAATACGCGTATTGAGTTCCTGAAGCTGAATCCGGGCGAGAAGTGGGGCGAGTTCCCGCATCAGATGGTGGCTGAGACCGTGAAGTTCATGCGCGATACCGGCGAATTGCAGGCCGATCTCGATCCCAAGCTGCTGTATACCAACCAGTTCGTGGAAGGTATCAACCGCTTTGATGCGAAGGCGGTCGAGGCGGCAGCCAAGGCGGCGAAGTAACATGGTTGCCGTAGCCGGCCCGGATTCTGCCGGCAGCCGCCTGCGGCGGCTGCTTGAGGCCAAGACGATGGCGCTGCTCCCCGGATGCCATGATGCACTCGGGGCTCGCCTGATCGAGGATGCCGGCTTTGGCGCGGTCTATATGTCGGGCTTTTCGGTGGCGGCCAGCTTCGGCCGCCCCGATCTTGGCATCCTGACCATGACCGATGTGGTGGCGCGATCAATCCAGATCGCCGAAGCAGTATCGATCCCCTTGCTGGTGGATGCCGATACCGGTTATGGCGGGCCGCTGAATATCGCCGAAACCGTGCGTCGCCTGGAGCAGGGCGGTGTGGGTGGTCTGCATCTGGAAGACCAGAAGACGCCAAAGAAATGCGGCGCGCTGGCCGGCAAGGAACTGGTGCCGGCGGAAGAAATGTGTGCCCGCATCGTGATTGCCAAGCGGGCGCGGCGCGGTGAAGGCTTCGTGATTGTTGGCCGCACCGACGCCGTAACGGTCTCTGGCCTGGATGAAACCATCCGGCGCGTGAAAGCCATGGCGGCAGCCGGTGCCGATGCCATTATGGTGCCGTCGCTGGAGACGCCGGAACAGCTTCGCGCCGTGGCGCAGAGCGTGGCGACCCCGGTGCTCTATGTGGCGGCAGAGACGGTGCGGCCGATGTATGATGCCAAGCAGCTGGCCGAGTTCGGTTTCGCTGCCTCGCTTTATCCGCTGTCGCTGATCATGGCCAGTGTGGCGGCGCAGCGCCATGTGCTGAAGGATTTGCTGGCCACCGGCAATACGGCGCAAAATATCCCGAACATGACGCCTTTCCGCGAAGTGGGCGCCCTGGTGGGCACGCCGGCGGCTGGTGAGGAAGAAGCTGCTTTGGTGGCGGGGACCTGATGGCTGGGCAAACCACAGCGCAGAAAATCCTGGCCCGCGCCGCGGGGCGCGAGAGCGTGGAGATCGGCGAGGTGCTCTGGGTCTATCCCGATCTGGTCACCACGCCAGAAGTGTCTTTCCCCGCCTATGTGAAGCGGCTGGATAGCATCGGCGTGCATAGTTTCCGTTATCCTGAGCGCGTGGTGGTGGCGATTGACCATGAAGTGCCGGTGCATAGCCGCGATGGTGCCGAGCGCAATCGGCTGACGCGCAAGCTGGCGCAGGATTTCAAGGTTGGCCATTTCTTTGATGGCGATGGCATCACCCATCCGTTGGTGGTGGAGCAGGGCCTGGTGCGGCCGGGCATGTTCTGCGCTGGCGCCGATTCCCATGCTCCTGGCTTGGGTGGCGCTGGCGCGCTTTCCATGCCGTTCGGCTTCGAACTGACCATGATTCTGGCCTTGGGCCGCATCTGGCTGCCGGTGCCGGCCACGGTGCGCGTGGTGCTGGAAGGAGCCCTGCTGCCTGGGCTTGCCGCACGCGATATCATCCTGCATGTCTTTCGCCATCTCGGGCCGGAGCGCGCCCATGGCAAGGTGATTGAATTCACCGGCCCTGGCATTGCTTTCTTGAGTGTGCGCGAGCGCATGACTTTGTGCGGCCTCTGTGTCGATCTGGGTGGCGAGACTGGTATCGTGCCGGCCGATGCCATAACGCTGGAATATTTGCGCAGTGCTGGCATCAGCGATCCGGTAGCCGTGGCATCGGATGCTGATGCGATGTTCGCCGATGAATTACGCATTGATCTTTCGATTCTGCAGCCTCAGGTTTCGGTGCCGCCATCGCCACTGGACGTGCGCAGCGTGGCCGAGCTGGGGCGCGTGCCAATCCAGCATGCCTATATCGGCTCCTGTGTTTCCGGCAGCCTGGCTGAGTTGCGTGCCGTGGCCGAGTATATGAAGCATCGCCATGTGCATCCCAATGTGCAGATGCTGGTGATACCGGCCACCCGAAATGTCTATCGCGAAGCCATGGCGGAGGGCCTGCTGGACACGCTGCTTGCCGCCGGCGCTCAGGTGGCACCGCCCACATGTGGGCCTTGCTTTGGTGGTTTGGCGCAATTGGCGCCGGGCGAAACGCGGATCAGCACCAGCACACGCAACGATCCCGGCCGCATGGGCAGCAAGGATGCGGCGATCTATCTCGGCAGTGCACTGACTGTGGCGGCTTCTGCCGTGGCCGGTTTCATTGCCGATCCCCGGAAAAGCTTAGCTGGGCAGGGAGGCCAGTTATGAGCATGCTGCGCAGTGGCCGTTGCTGGAAGTTGCCCGATCAGGTTTCGAGCGACCAATTGATTGGTTCACATCTGGCGTTTGAATTCGACCCACAGATTCTGCGTAAGCACCTGCTGGCGGAGTTGCGGCCCGAACTGGCTGCCGAAGCGCAACCGGGCGATTGCCTGATTGCGGGCAAGAATTTTGCTCATGGCAGCGTGCATAGTCATCCTTTCCTGGCGATGCAGGCCATAGGCCTCAGCCTCATCACCCGATCGATGCCGCGCGGCGGTTTCCGCCTCGCGGTGTTCATGGGCATTCCGATGTTGACAGCCGATGAGACGCTGTATGACGGCGTGAATGACGGCGACCGGCTGGAAATTGATTTTGCCGCCGGCCGGGTGAGCAATGTCACCCTTGGGCAAGCGTTTGATGTGCAGCCGTTGGCACCCTTCCTCTACGACATCGTCGCCTCTGGCGGCGGCCTCAATTATGTGCAGCGTTTGGTGAAAGAGCAGCCGGCATGATCAGTATCCATGATGTAACCAAGGTCTACGCCACCCATTCGGGCGAGCGGATCGGCGCTTTGGGCCCGATCTCGCTGGATATCCGCGAGGGCGAGCTGATCTGCATTGTCGGCCCCTCGGGCTGCGGCAAATCCACGCTGCTGAAGCTGCTCGCCGGTTTGATGAAGCGTTCGGGCGGCGACATCACCTATCGCGGCCAGCCGATGAATGGCCCGCAGAAGGATATCGGCGTGGTGTTCCAGAGCCCGGTTCTGCTGCCGTGGAAGACCGTGCTGCAAAATGTGCTGTTGCCGGCTGTGGTGCTTGGGCTTGATATGAAGGTGGCCGAGCAGCGCGCGTATGATCTGCTGGCCATGGTGGACCTTTCCGCCTTTGCCGGGAAATACCCCAACGAGCTTTCTGGTGGCATGCAGCAGCGCGTCGCCATAGCCCGCGCCCTGCTGCACGATCCGGCAATTCTGCTGATGGACGAGCCCTTTGGTGCGCTGGATGCCATGACGCGCGAAACGATGAATGTCGAGCTGCTGAAAATCTGGCGGCAATCGCGCAAGACCATTCTGTTCGTCACCCATTCGATCCCCGAGGCCGTGTTCTTGGGAAGCCGCGTGGTGGTGATGACACCGCGGCCCGGCACTATCGCCGATCTGGTGGAAACTGACCTGCCCGAGGATCGTGACCTCGACATCATGACGACCGAGCGTTTCGGTGTGTACACCAAGCGCATTCGGCAGCAATTCAACGCCCGGGGGATGATCGAATGAGCGATATGGAACAATCGACCCGCAAGCCTGAGCGCTATCTGATCCCTGGGGTTTTCATCCTTGTGGTGGGGAGCTGGGAGTTTGCCGTCCGCTGGGGCAATGTGCCGGATTATATGGTGCCGGCGCCATCCGCGATCTGGAATGCCCTGGTCGTGGGCATAAAGAATGGCAGTTACCTTTCCAACAGCCTCACCACGCTCAGTGAGGCCATGGCCGGTTTCGTGATCGCCTCTTTGCTTGGCCTTGCGCTCGGCACGCTGATCGCGCAGTCGCGCACCATCGAGAAGACGCTTTATCCCTACCTCATTACCATCCAGACCACGCCGAAAGTAGCCATTGCGCCGCTTTTCATCATCTGGTTTGGCTTTGGCATGACCTCCAAGGTGATCATTGCCGCCACGGTGGCCTTCTTCCCGATCCTGGTGAATGTGATTGCCGGCCTGCGCTCCACCGATCCACAGCGTGTTGACTTGATGCGCTCGCTGAACGCCACGCCATGGCAGATTTTCCGCATGGTGCGGCTGCCTAGCGCGGCGCCGATGATCTTTGCCGGCCTGAATATCGCGATCATCTTCTCGATTCTTGGTGCCATTGTTGGTGAATTCGTTGGCTCCAAGCATGGCCTAGGCAACCTGATCCTGCAGAAGAACTTCAACCTGGACACGGCCGGCGTCTTTGCCGCTTTGGCTTGTCTCTCGGCCATGGGCGTCAGCCTGCACCTGATCATGCATTGGCTGCAGCGGCGCCTCCTGTTCTGGGCAGACAACAGCTCGATCCCTAACGTGTGAAGCGGAGGTAGCCATGCAGACCGATATCGCCAGCGATGCACGCCTGGGTTTGCGCGTGTTCTGGGCGCCGGGCTGCACCAGTTGCCTGCGCACCAAGGAATATCTCACGCGCAATGGCATCGCGTTCGAATCGATCAATGTACGGGAAGACCCCGAAGGCATGGCCAAGCTGCGTGCCGTGGGCGCCAGCAGCGTGCCCATCGTGGCGCGCGGCGAGAGCTTCGTTTATGCCCAGTCGCTGGAAGACCTGAAGGCCTTTATCGGGGTTGCTGGCCCAGCCGAGCAGAAGCTGAGCCCGGCAGAACTGGTGCGCCGCATCGATATCGTGCTGGCAGCCGCCATGCGCTATCTGGTCCAGATGTCTGATACCCAGCTTGATGCGCCGTTCCGCAACAGCTGGGCGCCGCCGCGTGGCATCGGGCATCATGTCATCCGCATCATCGAGGCCTATCTGGAGGTGGTGGAAACACCTTGCGAGCTGACCTACGAGATGACCATGCGCGGCACCTACGAGGTGAGGCCGGGTGATGATGTGATCGCCTATGGCCGCGTGGTCCGTGCCCGCATGCAGGCTTGGTGGGCCGCTAATCAGGGCTGTGATTTCAGTGTCATGGTGCCGACCTATTATGATGAGCAGACCCTGCATGAAGTGCTGGAACGCACCACATGGCATTCGGCGCAGCATACGCGCCAGCTCATCGTGATGCTGGAAAGCTATGGGCTGGTGCCAGATCAACCCTTGACCAAGGCCGATCTCGCTGGCTTGCCGCTGCCTGAGAAGGCCTGGGATACCGATTAAGGAGTTGGCCGTCATGGAAATACGACCCATTGCCGCCGCCCTTGGCGCCGAGGTGCTCGGCCTTGACCTCTCCCAGCCCCTGGCGCCTGAAATACGCGCCAGCCTGAATCAGGCCTGGATGAAGCATCTGGTGCTGCTATTCCGGGACCAGAAGCTGCAGCCGAAGCACTTGATCGATTTCAGCGCTGAATTTGGTCAACTGGAAACGCATGAGACCTATCAGCCTGAATTACGCCATCCCGATCATCCGGAATTGCTGGTGGTGAAGGCCACCGAGGTCGGCGGCCGGCGCATCATTTTCGGCCAGCAATGGCATTCCGATCTCTCCTACACCACGCGGCCTTCGCTCGGTTCCTGCCTCTATTGCCGCCGGTTGCCCAGCGTTGGCGGCGATACCCTGTTCGCCAATATGTACATGGCCTATGACGAGCTTACGCCTGCCATGCAGCGGATTCTCGAACCACTTCAGGCGGTGCATGATCTGAGTAATGGCCGCAGCCTGCGGCAGGCCAGCCATGAAGCCCGTCAGGGCATACGCCTGCGCAATCCACCCGTGGCGCAGCCCATCGTGCGGGTGCATCCAGAAACTGGCCGCAAGGCGCTTTATGTCAGCGAATGGATGTGCTCCCGCATCGTCGGCATGAGCGAGGAGGAAAGCCAGGGCATCCTGCGTTTCCTGTTCGATCATAGTGTGCAGGAGGCTTTCACTTTGCGCCAGCGCTGGCAGGTGGATGATGTGCTGATGTGGGATAATCGGGCCACCATCCATATGGCATTGGCCGATTATGCCGCCGGTGAGCCGCGCGAATTGCTGCGCACGTCGATCATGGGTGAGGCCCATGGGCGCCAATTGGATGAGGCAACGATCTAAGGGATATGACAATGGCTATAGAAGTGAAGCGACTGTCGGCCGGCATTGGCGCGGAAATTTCTGGTGTGGATTTGACTCAGCCGGTGAGCAATGCCGATATGGCAGTGATCGAGAAGGCTTGGCAGGACCACCTGATTCTGCTGTTTCGCAACCAAGCGCTGAATCATGAGCAGCATATCGCTTTCAGCCGCCGCTTCGGTGCGCTGGACGACCATGATGCAATCCCGAAATTCCGCCTGCCCGAATATCATGAGATTCTGCCAGTGACGAACCAGGAGATCGATGGCCGCAAGCAGCCGGTGGGCCGGCAATGGCATTCCGATCTCTCCACCACATTGCGCCCGGCGCGTGCCTCGCTTTTGCGCTGTGAGGTAATCCCGCCGGTGGGTGGTGATACCATGTTCGCCAATATGTATCTGGCCTACGAAACCCTCTCGGAAACGATGAAGCGGATGATCGATGATCTCTGGGGCATCCACGACATGACGGTGGCCAAAGCTTCCCAGGGGCGTGACCTCTCAGAGGTGCGCAAGCGCAACCCGCCGGTGGCCCAGCCGGTGGTGCGGGTGCATCCGGAAACCGGCCGCAAGGCGCTGTATGTCAGCGAGATGACCACCACCGGCATCGTTGGGATGACGGAAGAGGAAGCGCGGCCGATCCTGGAGTATCTTTTTCGCCATTCAGTGCGGCCAGAATTCACCTACCGCCATCGCTGGGCGGTGCATGATATGATCGCCTGGGATAATCGCTGCGCCATGCATCTGGCGCTGGATGATTACGATATCAATGTGCCGCGCAAGCTCTATCGCACCACCTTGCTGGGTGAGCCCTCGGGCTACATCGTGCAGAGCAACGCCGCGTGAGTGGACGGAGCCCGGAAAAATTACATCTGAGGTGCAAGCTGGAAACCGGCCATGTGCTTACTGGTATGGCCAGCTTCACCGCCAGCCCGGTACTAATCGAGGCGATGGGTAGCGGGGGCTTGGATTTCGTTACCATAGACATGGAGCATTGCCCTACCGGGCTTGAGACCGTGGCGCATCTGCTGCGCGCGGCCGATGCCAGCGGGCTTTCCGGCCTGGTGCGGGTGCCGGGCCTGGACGCCTCCCTGATCGGCCGCGTGCTTGATCTCGGTGCCGATGGCATCGTGCTGCCGCAGGCCACGGCAGAAAAGGTGAGGGGCGCGGTGAAAGCCGCCCGCTATGCCCCTGAAGGCGAGCGCGGTGCGTGCCCGGCGGTGCGTGCCGCTGGTTACCTGCCAACCGATTGGGCCGCGTTTCAGCGCCAAGCCAACCGTGATGCCTTGGTCATTCCCCTGATCGAGGACCGTGCCGGGTTGGAGCAGATCGAGGCTATCTGTGCTATTCCCGGTGCCGATATCCTATTCCTCGGCCCCTTCGACCTGGCTGCTTCGCTCGGCCTTGATGGCACCGATTTCCGCCATCCGGTGCTGGCCGAGACGCTGGCCAAGCTGGTGGCTGCGGCGCGCCGCCATGGCAAGGCCGTGCTCACCACCATGGGCACCTCGGTTGATCCGGCCTATGCCCGCATGATCCTGGGCATGGGCGTTAATTTGCTCAGCTTCAGCGCCGATGTGGTGGTGTTTGCCGCCGCCTGCCGGCGCATCGGTGATCTGGCCGATAGCCTGGGCGCCTAGGCCCGCCGCTTGCGGCCTCGAGGCCGAGCCTGATAGGTAGAAGCGGCAATCCCTAGGAGATTGAGCCTTTGTCGCGCCCCGATCCTGTTCCCAATGTGCTGATCGCTGATGGCTGGGCGGAATACCGCCTGCTGGATACCGGCCATGGCCGCCGGCTGGAACAGCTTGGCCGTATCCGCGTGGTGCGGCCGGAGCCGCAGGCGATGTGGTCGCCCAAGCTGCCCGAGGCGGAATGGGACAAGGCCGACGCGTTTTTCGGGCCGAACGAGAAGAGCGAGGAAGATGCCGGCAATTGGCGCTTCCGCCGCGAAGTGCCGGAAACCTGGCCCGTTACTTACCGCGAGCTGCGCTTTTATGGCCGCTTCACACCCTTCCGCCATCTCGGCTTTTTCCCCGAGCAGATGACGCAGTGGGATTGGGTGGCCGATTGCGTTACCAAGGCCGGGAACGAGCCCAAGATTCTCAACCTGTTCGGCTATACCGGCGTCATCTCGCTGATGGCGGCGCGGGCCGGCGCGCGGGTCACGCATGTGGATGCCTCCAAGAAGGCCATCGCCTATGCGCGCGAGAATCAGGAACTAGCCAAGCTGGAACAGGCGCCGATCCGCTGGATCCTGGATGATGCGCGCAAGTTCATCGCCCGCGAGGCGCGGCGCGGCAGCCGCTATGACGTCATCATCCTCGATCCGCCGAAATTCGGCCGTGGTCCCAAGGGTGAAATCTGGAAAGTGTTTGAGCATCTGCCGCTGCTGTTGAGCGAATGCCGCGCCGTGCTATCCGACAAGCCGCTTTTCGTCATCCTCACCGCCTATGCCGCGCGGCTCTCGCCGCTCTCGCTGCATGCGTTGCTGGAAGAACATATTGGCCCTGGCAATATTGCCTGCGGCGAAATCGCCATGCGTGAGCAATCGGGCAACCGGCTCGTATCCACAGCTTTGCATGCGCGCTGGACGCCCTAAAGCGTGTTGCGGTTGATCTCGTAGAGCGCGATGGCGGTGGCGACCGCCACATTCAGCGAATCCGCCGAACCGCGCATCGGGATGCGTATGCGGGCATCGCAGGCATCTTCATACTCAGCTGGCAGGCCGGCCTGCTCATTGCCCATCAGCAGGAAGACTGGGCCGCGATAATCGATCTTGCGATAGTCTTCCGAGGCACGCAAAGACGTACCCACCAGCATGCCGCCCTTAGGCCTGCGCCAGGCATCGAAATCATTGAAGCGGGCGCGGGCCAGCTTCACGGCGAAGATCGAGCCCATGGAGGCGCGAACAGCCTCGATGGAAAATGGATCGCAGCATTCGTCGATGAGCACGATGCCTTCGGCACCCACAGCATCTGCGGTACGCATGATGGTGCCGAGATTACCGGGATCGCGGATCATCTGCAGCGCGATCAGGCGGGCATTGGGCTTGGCGGCGAAATCATTCAGCTCAGACCAGGCAATGCGGTAGATGCCCACCACGCCTTGCGGATTATCCCGCCGCGCGATCTTTTCCATCGCCTGTCGGCTGGCTTCGATGCATTCAATGCCCTTGGCTAGGCATTGGCCCACATAATCGCGCAGCTTCGGGTGGTCTTTCAGGTCAGCGCTGAAGATCAGGGTTTGCGGCCACACGCCCTGTTCGGCGGCGGTGAGCGCCGTGCGTAGGCCCTCGGCGACATAAAGCCCGGTTTCGCGCCGATGCTTCTTGTCTTCCAGGGCGCGCACCAGCTTGATCGTCGCATTGGCGGCGCTGGTCACGATCTTCACGGTATTGGCGTCTGGCATGGCCCTGCTTAGCAAGGATTGATAGTCATCGGCAAGGAAAAGCCCGGGGGATGCCCGGGCTTCTCTTTCAAGCGATGTTGAATGACTTAGACGCGCTGGCCGCCCTGGCGTTGGCTGCTGGGGCGCTGACCACCCTGGCGCTGTTCGCCAGAGCGCTGGCCCCCCTGATGGCCGCGATTCTGGCTTGCTGCACGCTGCGGCTGGCCGGGCTTGCCCGGGTTCGCACCCTGGGCAGGACGCTGACCAGCGGGGCGATGGCCTTCTGCACGATGACCCTCGCTGCGCTGGCCCTCATGACGCTGGCCTTGCGGCCGGCCACCATGGCCCTGAGGACGACCGCCACGGCCGCCGTGATTCTGGCGCGGGCCGCGCGGGGCTTCCGCCTCGGCCACGATCTTGATGGTGCCACGGCGATCCTCGGCCGGGATCTTCTGTTTGATCAGGCGCTCGATGTCGCGCAGATACTGGCGCTCTTCCTGATCGCAGAAGGCGATGGCGATGCCAGCGCGGCCGGCGCGCGCGGTGCGGCCAATGCGATGCACATAGGATTCCGGAATGTTGGGCAGTTCATAGTTGATGACATGCGTCACTTCCGGGATATCGATGCCACGGGCGGCGATATCGGTGGCAACCAAAGCCCGCACCTTGCCAGCGCGGAAGCCGGCCAGAGCGCGCTCGCGCTGGCCCTGCGACTTGTTGCCGTGGATCGCGGCAGCTTCCACACCGCTGATTTCCAGATGCTTGGCCACGCGATCAGCACCGCGCTTGGTGCGGGTGAAGATCAGCGTGCGGTAGATCGAATCATCCTTTAGCAGCTCGCTGAGCAGGCTGCGCTTGGCAGCGGTATCCACATGGATCACTTTCTGCTCCACGCGATCAGCGGTGGTTGCCACTGGAGTGACGGCCACGCGCACCGGGTCGCGCAGGAAGCCGGCAGCCAGCTTGGCAATGTCGTCGGGCATGGTGGCGGAGAAAAACAGGCTCTGGCGCCGGGTGGGGAGCTGTGCGGCGATCTTGCGGATCGGCTGCACGAAGCCCATGTCAAACATCTGGTCGGCTTCGTCCAGCACCACGATCTCGGTGAGGTCGAGGCGGATATGGCGGCTGCCGGTATGGTCTAGCAGGCGGCCCGGGGTGGCAACGAGTACGTCGACGCCGGTGGAGAGTTGCTTGATCTGCGGGCCGGGAGAAACGCCACCGAAAACGATCGCGACGCTGACGCCGAGTTTATTGCCATAGAAGCTGAAGCGCTCGGCGATCTGGCTGGCCAGTTCGCGGGTCGGGCTCAGCACCAGCACGCGGCAGGATTTTGGCTGCGCCTTGGGGCGGCGGCCATCGGGGCCGGGCTGGGCCAGGCGGTGCAGGATCGGCAGGGCGAAGGCCGCGGTCTTGCCGGTGCCGGTCTGGGCGATGCCCAGCAGGTCGCGGCCCTGCATGACGTGCGGGATGGCCTGGGCCTGAATCGGGGTGGGGGTCTGGTAGGGGCCGGAAGCCAGCGCCTGGAGAAGCGGAGCGGCGAGGCCGAGTTCGTTAAAGCTGGTCAAAACAAAGTCCTTAGAAGGCACCGCAGCGCCAAGCGCATGCGGCTTCGCTAGCCGTGAATCACGGATAGCGGGGGATGAAAACGCCCCGCGTGACCTGGGTCGCATGATGGAGAGATGTAGGGCGCCCGGCAGGATGATCCGCGTATGGGATCGTTCACGCGGCCTGGGTGCCGATGACCGGCAGCCCTAGCGGAGCCGGCGGTGGCGTGGGTATGGCAGCTTCCCGCCGCCCCGTCAAGCAAACAATTGTGCGGTGCGGCAAACGCAACCCAGCCATGCGTGAATCACCAGGGCTCCATCCAAGGCCGTAGGTCGGTCTCGAAAGTCCAGGCGCTGCGCGGCTGGCTATGAATCTGCCAATAGGTCTCGGCGATGGCGTTGGGATCCAGGATCCCGTCCTTGTCTTTCAGCGCATAACGCTCGGGGAACATGTCCTGGATGAATTTGGTGTCGATGGCGCCATCGATCACCACATGGCCCACATGGATGCCCTGGGGGCCCAGTTCGCGCGCCATGCTCTGGGCCAGGGCACGCAGGGCGTGCTTGGCGCCGGCAAAACCGGCAAAGCCGATGCCGCCGCGCAGCGATGCGGTGGCGCCGGTGAACAGGATGCTGCCTGTGCCGCGTGGCACCATGTATTTGGCCGCCTCCCGCCCGGCCAGGAAGCCGGCGAAGGCCCCCATTTCCCAGACCTTGCGATAGACCCGCGCCGTGGTCTCGCGGATACCGAAGCGCACATTGGCGCCGATATTGAACACCACCACTTCCAGCGGGCCGACCTCGCGCTCGATGGTCTCGAACAAAGCCGTGACCTGATCCTCTTCGCGCGCATCGGAGCCAAAGGCCCGCGCCTTGCCGCCCTCGGCTTCGATCTGGCGCACAAGGCCCTCAAGCTTCGCCACTTCGCGCCGCGTGACACAGGCCGTGTAGCCGGCGCGGGCGAAACGCCGCGCGATGGCGCCGCCAGTGGCATCCCCTGCGCCGATCACCAGGGCTGCCTTGCCATTGTTTGCTTGAGCCATGTCCCGCTCCCTCTTTTTCGCTTCCTGCCAAAATCATGACATGATAAGTTCTAAAATGGAACTAACAAATCACAGGTAGTGGTATGCGCTGGGATGAATTGGATCGGGAAGCCTGCTCGGTGGCGCGCTGTGTGGCGGTGGTGGGCGACCGCTGGAGCCTGCTGGTTTTGCGCGACTGCTTCCTGGGCATACGCCGTTTCGATGATTTCCAGGCCCGATTGGGCATCACGCGCCATGTGCTAGCGGCGCGGCTCAAAAGCCTGGTGGATGAGGACGTGCTGCGCCGCGTGGAATACCAGCAGCGACCGACACGATATGAATACCGCCTCACACAAGCCGGCCTCGATCTTTATCCCGTGATCATGGGCCTGGTTTCCTGGGGCAACAAACACCGCGCGGGCACGCGCGGCCGGCCGGCTTTGCATCGGCATAAGAACTGCGGCCATTTCTTCGATGCCGGGATGATCTGCTCGGAATGCGGCGAGCCGCTCGACCCGCGCCAGGTGGCGGTGGAACCGGGGCCCGGTATGCCGCAGGCGCAGCGCGCGCGGCATATGCCGGCGGCTTCATAAAAATCACACAGGGGAGGATACAATGAGAAAAGTGGAATTCCTGTTCGATTATGGCAGCCCGACCTGCTATCTCGCCTATACGCAATTGCCGGCATTAGCAAAGCGTTGCGATGCTGAGATTGTTTGGAAGCCGATCTTGCTCGGCGGCCTGCACAAGGCCACTGGCAACCGCTCGCCGGTGGAGGTGCCGGCCAAGGGCATGTGGATGATGCAGGATTTGCAGCGCTTCGCGGCACGCTATGGCGTGCCTTATGCGATGAACCGGCATTTTCCGATCAATACCCTGCAATTGATGCGCGGCGCCGTGGCGATGCAGCGCGAGGGCAAGTTGATCCCATATTCTGATGCCATCTTCCGTGCCATCTGGGTGGATGGACTGAATATGGGCGATCCGCAGGTGGTGGGTGCTGTGCTGGCCAAGGCTGGTTTCGATCCGGCGGCGGTGATGGCGGCAGCCAGTGATGATGCCGTGAAGCAGATGCTGAAGACCGAGACCGAGCAGGCGGTCGAACGCGGCGCTTTCGGCGCGCCGGTCTTCTTTGTTGGCGAGGCCATGTTCTTCGGCCAGGATCGGCTGGATTTCGTGGCCGAGGAATTGACCCGCGCGGCTTGACGGCCAGTGCGGCTTGACTAGGCGGGCCAAAAGCCGTCCCATCGGTTAAATGACGGACTCGAAAATTGCGGCCAGCCGCCTGCTCTGGACGCTTTGCATCGCCGAAGTGCTGAGCATGGCCGGCTTCTCGGCTTTTCCCGCTTTGCAGCCGGAATTGAGTACGCTGTGGCAGTTGAGTGCTGCTGAGGCCGGCTGGATCAACGGCCTGTTCTTCGCCGGCTACACCCTGGCTGTGCCCTTCCTGGTGGCCTTCACGGATCGCAGCGATCCGCGCCGGGTGATGTTGGTGGGCCTTGGCCTCGCGGTAATTGGCAATCTCGGTTTTGCCCTGGCTGCGCAGGGTTTTGTTTCAGCAGCAATATTCCGCTTCATCGCGGGCGCCGCACTCGCCGGCACCTATATGCCGGGCTTGGTGCTGCTCACCGACCATGTGCAGGGGCCGCTGCAATCGCGCTCTGTGGCCTTCTACACTTCCACTTTCGGCATCGGCAGCGCCGGGTCCTTCCTGGTGGCGGGTGAATTAGGTCAGCTTTTCCCCTGGCCGGTAGCCTTCGCCGCGGCCGGCCTGCTGGCGGTGGCGGGCTTTGCGCTGGTCTACTTCCTGCTGCCCAGCCGCTCGCTTGAGAGCAGGCCGAAGGTGCCGCTGCCGCTAAGCCGCGTAGTGGATTTCCGCCCGGTGCTGCGCAACGGCAATGCCATGCGCTATGTGCTGGGCTATGGCCTGCATTGCTGGGAGCTGTTCACCGTGCGCTCTTGGATCGTCGCCTTCCTTGATGCCCGCGTGACGGCGGGCGCCGAGGCCCTATGGCGGCCTACCACGGTGGCCATGATCGTGGTGCTGGTGGGCGTGCCCGGCAGTATCCTAGGTAATGAACTGGCATTGCGTGTCGGCCGGGTGCGCGCCATCGTTGGCGTGGCGATCATCACCGCGAGCCTCGCCGCCCTGGTAGGCTGGTCCGGCACCTGGCCCGCTTTGCTGCTCGGTGCCGTGCTGGTGGTCTATAAATTCATGATCATGGCCGATTCCGGGGCGCTTACCGCCGGCGCGGTGGGGGCGGCCGAACCCGATCGCCGCGGCGCCACCATGGCCGTGCATTCGACCATCGGCTTCCTCGGGGCCTTCCTTGGCCCGGTGGTGTTCGGCCTTACTTTGGATGGTCTGGGCGGGCCGGATCAGCCCATGGCCTGGGGTATTGCCTTCACATCCCTGGCCGCCATCGGCTTGCTGTCTCCCCTGGTCCTGCTTACCCTGGGGCGCGCCCGAACCTGAGACCCCCACCGGGCTGAGAATCCTCATGCTCATCCCACTCATCGTCGCCTGCGCATTGTTCATGGAGAATCTTGACTCCACCGTGCTGGCCACGGCGTTGCCTGCCATCGCGCAGGCTTTCGGCGAGAGCCCGCTAAAGCTCAATCTCGCCATCACCTCCTATCTGTTTAGCCTGGCGGTGTTCATCCCGATCAGCGGCTGGATGGCAGATCGCTATGGCACCCGCACGGTGTTCCGCGCCGCCATGATCGTTTTCACGCTCGGCTCCATCCTTTGCGGCCTCAGCCAATCCTTCTGGGAGTTGGTGGGCGCCCGTGTGCTCCAGGGGATCGGCGGTGCCATGATGGTGCCTGTGGGGCGGCTCTTGGTGATTCGCTCCACCAGCAAATCGGAACTGGTGCGCGCTATGGCATTTCTTACGTTGCCGGCGCTGATCGGACCAGTGATCGGGCCACCGCTCGGCGGTTTCCTCACCACCTATCTTTCCTGGCGCTGGATTTTCTGGATCAACGTGCCGATCGGCATTCTCGGCGTCACGCTGGTCAGCATATATATCCCCAATACCCGTGCGGCCAGCGTGCCGCCGCTGGACAGGCTGGGCTTTATTCTCTCCGGCTTGAGCCTGCTCGGCCTGGTTTTCGGCTTTGAGACCATTGGCCGCGATCTGCTGCCTGTCTGGGGACCGCCGTTACTGCTTAGTTTCGGTGCCTTTGGCCTCTGGCTCTATCTGCGTCACGCCAAGCGCATTCCCTATCCGGTGATTGATCTGCGGCTGCTGCGCGAGCAGACCTATCGCATCTGCATCCTGGGTGGCTTCCTGTTCCGCATCGGCGTGGGCGCTATCCCCTTCCTGCTGCCGCTGATGCTGCAAATCGGCTTCGGCCTCTCGGCTTTCCAATCCGGCATGCTCACCTTCGCCAGCGCGGTTGGTGCCCTGGCGATGAAGGCCACGGCGGGGCCGATCCTACGCCGTTTCGGCTTCCGCCGCGTGCTGGTGACCAATGCCCTGATCAGCGGGTGCTTCATCATTGTCACGGGTTTCTTCCGGCCCGATTGGCCTGGCTATGTCATCCTGTTCCTGTTGCTGCTTGGCGGCTTTTTCCGTTCGCTGCAATTCACCAGTATCAACACGCTGAGCGTGGCGGATTTCTCGTCGGAGCGGATGAGTGCCGTCACCAGCTTCTCGGCTATGGCGCAGCAATTGTCGCTCAGTGCCGGCGTGGCGGTGGGGGCGCTGGTGCTGCATGCCACAGTGCTGCTGGCTGGCGACCATGCGTTGACGCCCGGCGATTTCACCCCGGCTTTCCTGGTTGTCGGCTTGTCTGCGATGGCCTCCACCTTGCTCTTTTGGCCACTGAAGCCCGATGCCGGGGCGGAAGTGAGCGGCCATCGGCTGCCACCGCCAGGGTGATGTCATAAACCACAGCCTGGTGCGTCTTGTCTGCTCTACCCCCCCGACAGGAGACAAAACCATGCAACCGCGTGTCCCTTTCACAGCCGTACCTATTGCATTGATCTGCATACCGGGACTTTGCTGAAGCGCGGCGCCGATAACCGCCGCCTGACCACGCTGATCCATAGGCGCGAAACCGGCTGGTTCGATACCCACGAGGCGGCAATGCTGGCCCGATCCGGCGCTTTATGCCGAGTTGGAAAAGCATCTGAGCCGCGCCGAAATCGTGGAGCTGACCTATGTCATCGGCCTGATGAATGCCTTGAACCGCACCGCCATCGGTTTCGGTATGGCGCCGAAAGCCTGAAAATGCGGCCCTGCTTGACCAGGGCTGGCGGCTGGTTTAACCCCTGTGGGACAGGAGGCCTCGTGGATGGACCGGATTTGGGTGAATGAGGCGGTGCGCCGCATCGATGCGGATTACAACCGCTCGGCCGATACGCACCTGCTGCGCCTGAGCCTGCCGGCCTTTCCGGGCATCGATCTTTATTTCAAGGACGAGTCGAGCCACCCCACCGGCAGCCTGAAGCATCGCCTGGCGCGCTCGCTGTTCCTCTATGGCCTGTGCAACGGCAAGATCGGCCCGAATACCACAGTGATCGAGGCGTCGTCCGGCTCCACGGCTGTTTCGGAAGCCTATTTCGCGCAGTTGCTGGAGCTGCCCTTTATCGCCGTGATCCCGCGCAGCACATCGCGGGAGAAGGTGGCGCTGATCGAATTCTATGGCGGCCGCTGTCACATGGTGGACCAGCCGGCCCAGGTCTATCCGGAAGCCGAGCGTCTGGCACTGGAAACCGGCGGCTATTATATGGATCAGTTCACTCATTCCGAACGCGCCACCGATTGGCGCGGCAACAACAATATCGCAGAATCGATCCTGCAGCAGATGGCACGCGAGCCGCAGCCTTCGCCAACCTGGATCGTGGTGGGGGCTGGCACCGGCGGCACTTCGGCCACCATCGGTCGCTATCTGCGCTATTGCCGGCTGGAGACCCAGCTCTGCGTGGTTGATCCGGAGCATTCGGTGTTCCACGATTACTGGCAATGCCGCGATACCGGCCTGGTTTCTGCCAAGCCCTCGCGCATTGAAGGCATCGGCCGGCCGCGCGTGGAGGCCAGCTTCATGGCCGATGTGGTGGACCGCATGATCGCCGTGCCCGATGCCGCGTCGATTGCAGCCATGCGCCTGATTTCCGATCTGCTCGGTCGGCGCTGTGGCGGCTCCACCGGCACCAATTTCGCGGGACTGCTGCAAGTGATGTGTGAAATGAAGGCGGCGGGCAAAACCGGTTCGGTGGTCAGCCTGCTCTGCGATGGTGGCGAACGCTACAGCCAAACCTATTATGATGATGCCTGGCTGGCGACTGCCGGCCTTGACATCGAACCCGATCTGGCGCGTTTGCGGCAGGTGCTGGCCAGGGGCATCTGGGCATAAGGAGCAAGATTATGAGCGATGCGGTGGAATTGCTGATCGAGCCCCGGACCCAGGATCTGGGCGATGGTTTCATGGTGCGGCGCGTATTGCCTTTTATGAAGCGCCGCCATGTCGGGCCTTTCGTGTTTCTGGATCATATGGGGCCGGCGCAATTCAGCCCCGGCCAGGGCCTGGATGTGCGACCGCATCCGCATATCGGGCTGGCGACGGTGACTTATTTATTCTCCGGTGAAATCCTGCATCGTGACTCTCTCGGTTATCTGCAGCCGATCCGGCCCGGCGATGTGAACTGGATGACTGCTGGCTCCGGCATTGTGCATTCCGAGCGCACGCGCGACGAAGTGCGGGCCGCAGGCCAGTTGCTGCATGGGGTGCAGGCCTGGATTGCCTTACCGTTGGGCTCGGAAGAAGTGGCGCCGAGCTTCCAGCATCATCCCGCAGCCAGTCTGCCGGAAATACAAATTGATCGTGCTACTTTGCGGCTGATTGCCGGGCGCTATGCCGGGCTGGAATCACCGGCGCAATGCCTGTCGCCGATGTTCTATGCTGATTTGCAGCTACCGGCTGGCGCCAGCTATGCCTTGCGTGATGAGTATGAGGAACGGGCGGTGCATATCTCCATCGGCGGCATCCGCATCGATGGCGTCGACTATGCCGAAGGCAGCATGGCGGTTTTGCGCAGCGGTGGCGTGATCGAAATCACCGCGCAGGTGCCGAGCCGGCTGATGCTGCTGGGTGGTGCGCCGCTGGATGCGCCGCGCCTTTGTGGTGGAATTTCATTTCCAGCTCGAAAGAGCGGATGGAGCAGGCCAAGGCGGATTGGCGCGACGGGAAATTCGCCGCCGTACCGGGTGAAACTGAATTCATCCCGCTGCCGCAGGGTTGAACCGGTTTAATGCCCGCTGCGCCTGAGTGCACGCATCCAGCCAATAGCCCCCACCAGCACCGATGCTGCGAGAATTGCCGGCCAAATCCAGAGGCGGATCGTCTGCTGGTCTGCGGTCGTCTCGTTCAGCGCCTTGCGTGCCAGGATGATCCAGCCAAGGCCAGGATAAACACCTTCGCCTTTGCTCGCCTGGGCAGCGACAATATAGTCAACGCCGTTCTGCCAGCGCTCTAAGGCCGTGCCGGGTTTGCCCGCAATGCCAAGCGCGCTGCTGGGCTTGCTGCCAATCTCGCCGGGTCGGCCAAGCAGCAGGCTGCCCTCGGCGGAAATGATTAATAGGTCGATGCTGCGGTTGCCGGCATCGCGATGAAGAATTTCATCACGCACTTTCTGCGCCCAGGTCCAGCCCATATGCACGGCGAATATGCCGGCAAGAGTGCCATCGCCGCCACGGATCGGCGCCGTGAAATCAACAAAGCGCAGCATTTCGCCATCGGGACTGGGCAACAGCTTGGCCAGCATCAGGGCATCATGCACATCACCCACCCAGCGACCCTTCTTGCCTTCGATATAGACCGGCCGCTGCGAGCTATCGGCGCCCACCAGGATGCCATTGGTCGAGGCCAGCACAATGCCGCTCGGACTGATGATGCCAATCCAGGTGAAGGCTGGTTCGCGGTCATGCAATGCCTGCACAATGGGGGGCAGCAGGGCGGGATTGTCGATGATGGCGGGAAGGGCGGGGTCCTCGGCGGCGGCGAAGGCTGCGGCGGCGCGCAGCGCAATGCCGCGATCAAGGGCGGCAGTGAAGTCAGCCGCCAGGTTCTGCAGTCTGGTCTGATCGCGCTCAACGGCTTGCCGTTGCAGCAAGATATCTGCGAGCAGCCAGAGGCTGCCCAAAACGGTAAGGCCTATCAACGCCCAGAGGGCGCCCTTTAGCGGTGCTCGGTCTAGTTCAGTGCTAGGCATTGGCGGGCATAGAAGCAGCATTGCAGAGGTGGCTATCATAATCACGACCTGAGTGAACGTATAGTTTTCCGCCTTATGGAGATTAATGGAACGCCGTATAGTGATGATTATTCATACTCATAGGATCGCGAACAATTATGGCGAGTAAGGCATTTTCCGATCAGGACCGGTGGGCCGATATAGTGATCATTGGTGCCGGCATCGCGGGGGCCGGTGCGGCTCACGCCCTGGCTCCGTACCGCCGTGTGATCCTGCTTGAGCAAGAGAGCCAGCCCGGCTACCACACCACCGGGCGCTCAGCAGCCCTATTCTCAGAAACATACGGCAACGCGCTGATTCGCGCCCTGACCGTCGCGAGCCGTGACTTCCTGGTGAGGCCGCCACCCGGATTCTGCGACGGGCCGCTGCTCACGCCGCGTGGTGTGCTGCAAGTAGGTATGGCCGGTAAAGCCGATCAGCTTGACGCCGCCTATGAGGAGATGCGCCGCCTCGTGCCCTCAATACAACGGCTGGATGCGGCGGCTGTGTTGCGCCAAGTACCGGTCTTGCGGCCCGAGATGGTGGTGGCCGGGGCGCTAGCCGAACCCGAAGCCATGGATATGGATGTGAACGCGATCCATCGTGGTTTTCTGCGTGGCGCCGGGGCGGCAGGTGCCCGGATTGTCACCGATGCAGGGGTAGGGGGTTTGTCGCGCGATGGCCTTGGCTGGCGGGTGGAAACCAGCATAGGCGAATTCCGTGCCGATGTGGTGATCAATGCTGCCGGGGCTTGGTGCGATGTGATTGGCGGCATGGCTGGATTGCCGCCCATCGGCCTGAAGCCGAAGCGGCGCACCGTGCTTACTGCCGATCCGCCCGCGGGTCTTGATTTCAGCCATTGGCCGATGGTGATCGATGCCGATGAAATGATCTACTTCAAGCCTGATGCTGGCCGTTTTTTGATTTCCCCGGCAGATGAAACGCCCTCTGAGCCAACCGATGCACAGCCTGATGAAATGGATATTGCCATCGCGGTGGATCGCTTCGAGGCGTTGACAAGCCTGAACGTACGGCGCATCGCGGCGAAATGGGCCGGCCTGCGCTCCTTTGTTGCCGACAAGACCATTGTGGCCGGGTTTGATGCGGCGATGCCGGGCTTCTTCTGGCTGGCGGGCCAGGGCGGCTATGGTATCCAGACCGCCGCGGCCATGAGCCGAGTAGCCGGGATGCTTGCTTTGGGCAACGCTTTGCCCTCCGATATCCAGGACCTTGGTGTGACCGAGGCCGCCCTCAGCCCCAGCCGCCTGCGATAGAGTGATCCGCGATGAATGCCCTCAACCCAGCCAAGCCGATCATTGCCCGCAGCGCCTGCCCGCATGACTGCCCCTCCACCTGTGCGCTGGAGATCGAGAAGCTGGACCAGTACCGCATCGGCAGGGTGCGGGGCGCTGAGGCTAACAGCTACACCGCCGGCGTGATCTGCGCCAAAGTGGCGCGGTATGCCGAGCGGGCGCAGCACCCTGATCGCTTGGTGCAGCCGATGCGCCGCACCGGACCCAAGGGCTCGGGCCAATTCGCGCCTATTTCCTGGGCTGAGGCGCTGGACCGCACGGCGGAAGCCTTCCTGGCGGCTGAGAAGAAATGGGGCAGCGAAACCGTTTGGCCCTATTATTATGCCGGCACCATGGGGCTGGTGCAGCGCGACGGTATCCATCGTCTTCGTCATGCCAAGCGCTATTCTGGCTTCCATTACACGATCTGCGTCACGCTGGCCTGGAGCGGTTTTATCGCTGGCACCGGCGCGTTGCGCGGGCCCGATCCGCGCGAGATGGCGAAAAGCGATTGTGTGGTGATCTGGGGCACCAACGCGGTGCACACGCAAGTGAATGTGATGACTCATGCGATCCGTGCCCGTAAGGAGCGCGGCGCCAAGATCGTGGTGATCGATCCCTACCGCAATGCCACCGCCGAGCAGGCCGACATGCACCTGATGCTGCGGCCGGGTACCGATGGCGCGCTGGCTTGCGGCGTGATGCATGTGCTGTTCCGCGATGGCCTGGCCGACCGCGACTATCTGGCGCGCTATACCGATGTGCCGACTGAACTGGAAAGCCACTTGCAGAGCCGCACGCCTGAATGGGCGGCCGCGATCACCGGCCTGACTGTGGCCGAGATCGAAGCCTTCGCGCATCTCTTGGGAGAGCGCAAACGGCATTACCTGCGACTTGGCTATGGCTTCTCACGCAGCCGCAACGGTGCCTCAAACATGCATGCCGCAGCCAGTATCGCGGCCGTCACCGGCGCCTGGGCCTTGGAGGGCGGTGGCGCCTTCCACAATAACGGCGCGATCTTTCATTGGGACCGCTCGTTGATAGAGGGCCATGACTTGCGCGACCCCGGCATCCGCATGCTGGATCAATCGCGCATCGGCCCGGTCCTGGTGGGCGAGGCGGAAGCGCTGAAAAACGGCCCACCGATCACGGCCATGCTGATCCAGAATACCAACCCGATGGATGTGGCACCGGAACTGGCCAAGGTGCATCGCGGCTTTGCGCGTGAGGATTTGTTCACCTGCGTGCATGAGCAATTTCTCACCAACACCGCGAAGATGGCCGATATCGTGCTGCCTGCCACCATGTTTACTGAACATGACGACATCTATCAGGCCGGCGGGCAGCAGCATATTCTGCTGGGGCCGAAGATCGTGGATGCGCCGGGTGAGGCACGCGAGAATCATTATGTGATCTGCGAGCTAGCTAAGCGGCTGGGCGCTGAGCATCGCGGTTTCGATATGACGGCGCGCGAGATCGTGGAATGGACCCTGCAGGCCTCTGGCTGGCCCGATGTGGCGACGCTGGAGCGCGATTTCTGGATCGACTGCCAGCCGGATTTTCGCTCCAGCCATTACCTTGATGGTTTCGGCCATCCTGATGGTAAATTCCGCTTCGCGCCCGATTGGGCTGCCATGGGCCCCGATGGCCACAAGTTGCCGAAGCTGCCAGACCATGCGTTGCTGATCGATGCCGCCACGGAAGCCATGCCATTCCGCATGGTGACGGCACCGGCACGGAATTTCCTCAATTCCAGCTTCACCGAAACACCCACTTCCGTTAAGCGGGAAGGCCGACCCAGTGTGATGCTGCATCCCGATGATGCCGCTAAGCTAGGCGTGGCTGAGAACGAAGTTGTGCGGCTGGGCAATGCGCGCGGCAACCTTGCCATCCATGTAAAGCTGTTCAGCGGCATGCAGCCAGGCGTGGTGATCGTGGAAGGCATCTGGCCGAATCAGGCCTTCATTGAAGGCGTCGGAATCAATCTGCTTACCGGTGCCGATCCGGCCCCACCAAATGGTGGCACGGCCTTCCATGACACAGCGGTGTGGATCAGAAAGGCAAATTAGTCGTCGCCACCGTCGCGTTTGCGGGTTTTTAGCAAATCCACTAATTCGTCATGCAGCCAGGGGCCAGTGGCAATCACGGTGGGATGGCGATGCTTGGGCGCCGAATATATTAATGCCTTACCATCAGCGGTGCCAACGCGGCCGCCGGCTTCCTTCACCAACAGGTCGGCGGCGGCAATATCCCAGTCGCTTTTCTCGCTTAAGGAAATCGCCGCATCAAAGCGGCCATCAGCCACCAGGGCCATGCGGTAGGCAATGGAATTGCGGTGCTCGAATTCGGCGCGGCCAACGCGGGCTAGCCAGCCATGGCGATCAAAAGTGCGGCGGCTGGCGAGCAGACGGGCCTCGGCCAGCGTTGAATGGCCAGACGCGCGGATCGTCTTGCCGTTCAGCAGGGCGCCGGCACCCAAGGCAGCCTCGAAGAATTCATCGGTGGCGGGGTTGTAGATCGCGGCCAGCACGGGAGCATTTTCCGACATCAGCGCCACGCTCACGGCGAATTCCGGCTTGCCGGCGATAAAGGCACGGGTGCCGTCGATCGGGTCCACCACCCAGGTGGCGGCATCGCCCACGGCGGCGCTGAACTCGCTTTCCTCGCTCAGCCAACCATAGCCCGGCCGGGTATCAACCAGGCGGGCGCGCAGCAACTTGTCGATGGCGATATCGGCTTCCGAAACCGGATCATTTGGATTCTTGTTCCAGGATTTCACGCCATCGCGGAAATATTTCAGCGCCAGTGCGCCGGCCTCGCGCACGGCATCCAGCAGCAACGGCCGGTCATCGCCATGCTTCATGATCAGCGCCCGGCGATGGTCATGCCATCCACCAGCAAAGTGGGGGCATCGGTGCCAAAGCGGAAGATCAGGTCGTTGGCCGGCGTGATGCGGCGGAACATGTCTTTCAGATTGCCGGCAATGGTGATCTCGGAAACCGGTTCAGTCAGCTTCCCGTTCTCAATCAGGAATCCAGCGGCGCCACGGCTGTAATCGCCCGTCAGGGGGTTGATCGAACTGCCCATCATCTCGATCACATAGAGACCGCGCTTGATGCCGCCAAGCAGTTCTTCCACGCTCTGCTTTCCTGCCGCGAGATAGAGATTGGTGGCGCCGGGCGAAGGCGGCGAGGAGGTGCCGCGTGAGGCATGGCCGGTGCTGCGCAGGCCAAGCTGGCGCGCTGTGGCGCAATCCAGCAGCCAGGTGGTGAGCTTGCCCTGGTCGATCAGCTTGCGGCGCTGGCGCGCCACGCCTTCCATGTCAAACCAGCGCGAGCGGAAGCCGCGCGGCCGCAGTGGGTCGTCGATCACATCCAGGCCAGGAGCGAAGATTTCCTCGCCCATCTTGTCTTTGAGGAAAGACGTGCCACGCGCCACAGCCGCGCCATTGATGGCGCCCGAAAGATGCCCGAGCAGGCTATTGGCCACGCGGTTTTCATAGATCACCGGCAGGGCCTGGCTTTCGATCTTGCGCGGATTGAGCCGGCGCACAGCGCGCTCGCCGGCATTGCGGCCAATGGCTTCCGGGCTGGCGAGGTCGGCGAAATGCAGGGCGGCGCCATAATCGTAATCGCGCTCCATGCCGGTATCCTTACCGGCAATCGCAACCGCCGAGATGCTATGCGAGCCACTGAAGCCAGCACCGCTGAAGCCATTGGAGGCGGCATAGGCGCTAAGGCCGAGATTGCGTGAGGCGCTGCCGCCTTCGGAATTGGTGACACCGGCCACATCCAGCGCGGCTGCTTCGCAGGCCTTGGCGCGCTCCAGCAACTGCGTCATGTCGAGTTCAACGCCATCAAGTTGGTCGAGATCAACGGCCTTGGTCGCCAATTCGGCCGGATCGGCCAGGCCGCAGAATTTATCCTCAGGCGCCAGCTTTGCCATAGCAACACCGCGCTCGATCAGCGCCGCCACCGCATCCTTGCCGAAATCAGTGGAGGAGACGCAGGCCTGGCGCTGACCAATCAGCACGCGCAGGCCGATCTCCCGGCTCTCGGAGCTTTCCACATCCTCCGGCTGGCCCAGCCGCACACCGGCGGAAAGCGAGCGGCTCTCATGGTAGACGGCATCGGCGGCATTCGCGCCGGCCTTGCGAGCGGCGGTGATCAGGTCGGCAAGCAATGTCTGGGCATCAGCAGCGCGGCGGGCAAAATCGGTCATGTGTTCCTAATCACTCCTGTCGTCCATGCGATAGGACATATAGCTAACAAAGGCGACAAAACAACCAACTAGCCAGCCTAGCCAATCGAGCCGGTCGCTCCACAGCCGCCAATCCTCGCCGCTGATGCGTGCTGCCACTTGGGCAATCAGTTCCTGCGCCATAAAGCCGATGCCGGCACCCAGTGCCAGGGAAAAGGCAATATTCCAGCCGCCGCGCATCAGCGACCAGGGATGCCACCAGGGCAACAGATCGCGCTCGCTCGGGCGCTGGGTCTTGAATGGCAACATGGCGCTAATGGATCGTCGGTGGCGGTTCAGCCCGGGGCTGGCCCGTGGCTTCGGGCGCCGTATTCGGTATCTCTGGGGCCTCGCGCGGCAGCATCCAGATCGCCATCCGCTCGCGCAGGCCGCGGATTGCTTGCGGCCGCAATTCGGTCAGATCGCGCAGCGGCGCCAGATCGCCGCGCGTTTCCTGTTTCAATTGCTCCACAAAGCTCTCGCTGAGGCAGAGCGTAGCGCCCAATGTGCGGGTCATCTGCTCCAGGCGATGCGCCACATTCACCGTCTCGCCCACCAGGGCATATTCCACGCGGTGTTCGTCGCCGATATTGCCCAGGGTCAGCGGTCCATAATGGATGCCGATGGCCAATTGCAGCGGCGGCTGGCGCAAGGGCGCGCGCTGGCGGTTCAATTGCTCAATGGCCTGCAGCATGGCGCGTGCCGCCAACAGGGCGGCTGAGGCATCGCGCGGCCCCGGCTTCGGCGTGCCGAAGGAGGCCATGATGCCGTCACCCAGATACTTATCCAGCGTGCCCTGTTGTTCGAACACGGCATGGGCGAGGCGGCGATGCACTTCGCGCAGCAGAGCAATGGTCTGGGCTGGTGACATGTCGTCGGTCATCTTGGTGAAGCCAACCAGATCGGCAAACAGCACCGCCGCATCCAGCTGCGTCACGGCACCCAGGGGATCGTCCATCCGCTCCAGTTCCTCGGCCATGTGGGGCGAGAAATGCCGCGCCAGATTGCGCCGGGCGCGCTCGCTCTCGATCTGGCGCGCCACCAGATGGCGGGCGCGTACGGCGGCCACCACCAGGATACCGCCGATCATGCCCACCAGGATCACGCGGCGGATCAGGTCACCATAAGAGACTTGCCAGGGATCCAGCAGCATGGCGATGCGTTCCAGTGCCGGCACATGCGCCACGTTATCGAGCATCAGCGTGGTCTGCACGCCCGGCTGCGCGGCGATGTAAAGCGTGACGGCGATCCAGACCAGCACGGCGGAGATGGCGGTGAACAGCACGGTACGAGCCGATTGGCCTAAAGCCGCCAGGGCCAGGAAGACCGGCAGATACATGATCGTGTCGAAAGAAAGCTGCATCGGCGGTGGCAGCGGATTGGGATCGAATGGGTTGGGTAGCGCGATGGCGGCGCCCAGCAGGCTCATGTCGATCAGCGGGAACAGCCAATGCATCCAGGGCCGTTCCACCCCGGGCTTGCGCACCAGCAGCTGGATATAGCCGGAAAGGCCGAGCGCCAGCAACCAGGGATAATAATTGATCACCATCGGCCAGCGCATCTCGGCGGTGAGCAAAGCCGCCACGATGCAGAGAGTCAAAAAGCGCAAGCCGATAGCCAGCCGCAGGCCTTCATATTCTTCGGCGGCGAAGGCATTGGCGAGGCGGCGCTGCTCGGCGTCGACGAGCTGCTTACAGCCCTCGCCACAGATCATGTCATGCATGCGCCGCCAGATTGACATCCGTCTTCAGTCCCCAAGCTCGTTGCAGCTTAAGATAATGCCTTAACCCAGCCTGGGCGAGGGGCATTCGGGCTTATTTGTGCCCCGGATCACCAAACCGCGCCGCTCAGACACAAGTCTCTGGCGCGGCTGCCGGATCAGTCCTTCCAGATCGGTTTGCCTGATCCTGGCAGGCCGAGCTTTGGCCATTTCTCGCTCACAGTGCGGATAACTTCCGCGTCCATGTCCAGTTTTTCGCCCCATTCGCGTTTGGTCTCAGGCGGCCATTTGTTGGTGGCATCCAGGCCGATCTTGCTGCCTAAGCCGGATTCCGGCGAGGCGAAGTCCAGATAGTCGATGGGGGTATGCTCAACGATAGTGATGTCACGCGCCGGATCCATGCGGGTGGAGATCGCCCAGATCACATCCTTCCAGTTCCGTGCGTCAATATCATCGTCCACCACGATCACCCATTTGGTGTACATGAACTGGCGCAGGTAAGACCATACCGCCATCATCACGCGCTTGGCATGGCCGGGATAGGCCTTCTTGATGCTCACCACCGCCACACGGTAGGAGCAGCCTTCCGGCGGCAGCCAGAAATCGACGATCTCGGGGAATTGCTGGCGCAGTAAAGGCACAAACACGTCATTCAGCGCTTCACCCAACACGCTGGGCTCATCCGGTGGTCGGCCCGTGAAGGTGCTCAGATAGATCGGCTGTTTGCGCCGGGTAATTGCCGTGATGGTGAATACCGGAAAAGGCTCCACAGAATTATAATAGCCGGTATGGTCGCCATAGGGGCCTTCATCGCCGTATTCATTCAGGGAGACATAGCCTTCCAGCACGATCTCGGCTTCGGCGGGCACTTTCAGCGGGATGGTCTTGCAATCCACTAGTTCCACTCGTTTGCCGCGGAGTAGACCGGCGAACTGGTATTCCGAAAGCGTTTCCGGCACTGGTGTGACGGCGGCAAGGATGGTGCCGGGGTCGGCGCCGATCACCACGGCGGCTGGGAATGGCTCGCGCTTGCCGGCTTGCTTCCAACGCTGATGCTGCTGCGCGCCACCGCGATGCTTCAGCCAGCGCATCAGGGTCTGCTTCTTGTTCAGTACCTGCATGCGGTAGATGCCGAGATTGAAGCTGTCTTCCTTGGCATTGCTCGGCCCCTTGGTCACCACCAGTGGCCAAGTGATCAGCGGCGCCGGCTCGCCGGGCCAGCAGGTCTGGATCGGCAGGGCGTTCAGGTCGATATCGTCGCCCTGCAGCACCACTTCATGCACCGGGCCGCTGCCCAGAGTCTTGGGCGCCATGGCCATCACGGTTTTCACCAGCGGCAGCAGGTTCAGCGCCTCGCGGAAGCCGCCCGGCGGTTCCGGCTGGCGCAGGAAGGCCAGGGTCTCGCCGACCTCCTTCAACTGCGCCGGCTCGCGGTCCATGCCCCAGGCGACGCGCTCCACGGTGCCAAACAGATTCACCAGCACCGGGATGTCGCTCGGCGTGCCGTCGGCCTTGATCGGCTTCTCGAACAGCACCGCCGGGCCCTGCTCGGCCAGCAGGCGTGTCTGGATTTCGGTCATCTCCAGCACGGTCGAAACCGGCTCGGACACGCGCACCAGCCGCCCCTTGGCTTCGAGCTGGGTGATGAAATCGCGCAGCGAGGCATAGGCCATCAACTAGTCTCCGCAACCGGCTTGTGGGTGGCGAGGTAAAGCCCCGGCAGCACCAGGGCCGAGCCGACCCAATGGTAGAAGGCAAATCCCTCGCCGAGAAGCATCCAGGCGGTCAAAGCGGTGTAGATCGGCGAGAGATAGAGCATCAGGCTGGTGCGGGTGGGCCCGAGATGCTTGGTCATGTAGCCATAGGCCGCATAGGCGCCGAGGCCGGGGATCAGGATCACGGTGAGCAGGGACAGGATGGTGCGGCCATCCATGAGCGGCGGGCCGACCAGTGCTGCCTCCACCAACAGGCCGGGCAGCAGCAGCAAAGCCCCAGCGCCGGTGATGCCTGCCAAGCGGCCATTCACGCTCAAACGGCTGGGCCAGCGCTTCAGCAGCACGGCATAAACCGCCCAGGCGAAGGCAGCAGCCAGGATCAACAGGTCGCCCAGGGTGAAATTGAGGCTGAGCAAAACCTGCCAATCGCCCTTCAGCACAATGAATACCGTGCCGCCCAGGGCCAGGGCAGTGCCCAGGGTTTGACGCGGAGTCATGGACTCGCCGAACCACAGCCGCGAGAGCAGGATGATCAGCACTGGCGAGATGGCGTAGATCAGCCCGATATTGGTGGCCGTGGTGCTGGCAGCACCCCAATAGACCACGGCACCGCAGATCACCATGCCGAGAAAGCCCAGGATCAGGAATTGCCCGGCTTCCTGGCGCAGCACGCTACGGCGATGCCACAATTCGGCGCGGCAGAGCAGCAGCAGTATCACGAACACCCCCGTCCAGCGCCAGAAGGCAAGCGCCACTGGTGGGATGAAATCGGCCACCGCTCGGGCCATCACCATGTTGGTGGTGAACATGAAGGGCGTGATCAATAGCAGGGCTTGCGCCAGGCGCTGGTCGCGCGGCGAGGAGGGGGGAGGGCTCATGGCGCTGGAGGATAGGCTGTACCGAGAGTGCTTTCCAGGCTTCGGGAATATTGCTATGCCAACCCCCATGCGCCGTTTTCCCACCGAATTCGCCGACCTGCTTAGCCGCCAGGGCTTGGCCCTGCTGGCCGGCCGCCACCCGGATGCTGGGCGGCTGGCCGAGCCGCGCACGCGTTTCCTAGCCCTGAGCGGTTTGCTGGAGGCGCGGCAATCAGCCGGAGCGGCCAGCTTGCTGGAGCAGGCAGTGGGGCCGCATCTGCGCCTGATGGCTCAACCGATCCCACCAGAAAGCATCTGGGAGATGCGGGCGAATTACGCCGAGCAATTGCCCAAGGTGATGCGCCAGCGCACGCTGCATCTGGACTCAGGCAAGAGTGCCGGCATCCGCGCAGCGCAGGAGATCGGCCTTATCACCATGCTGCGCTCGGCCTCTTATCGCGCTTTTGTTGAGGCATTGGCTGGCCGGCCGTTGCGGCGCAAATACGGACTGCAGGCCATCGCCTATCATCCTGGCGATTATGCCGGGCCACATAACGACCATCACCCGGAAGAGGCTTCAGCGCGCCAGGGCTATGTGGATATGCATATCGGCTTCGTTACGCCGGGCGTGAAAAGCCAGTTGCTGGTCTATGCCAAGGCGGGGCATTTTACTGAAGTGGTGGATGTGGTGGGCAACGGGCTGGTGAACGCCTATCGGCTGCCCTTCTGGCATTACACCACACCGCTGCTGCCCAAGCGCGGCCAGCAGGAGCGGGCGCGGCGCTGGATCCTGCTCGGCACCTTTCTCTATGAAACGAGCTTTTACGGGGCTAAATAGCCGCCCTTGGGTTCAGGCCCCAGCGTGCCGCCGGCCTTCTTCACCGCGCGCTTATAGGCGGCTTCAGAGGCATAGGCGCCGCGCGGCTTGAAATCGGCCATGGTGGCCGGGCGCAGCTCATGGGTACGCGGCATCACCTTCAACAGCTCGCCATTGCGGCCGATTACCGGGATCGGGCGATTCCAGCGCGAATAGACCCGGCGCGTGCTGGCGCCATGGCTCAGCATGGTTTCCCACTCCTCAGGATCAAAGGCGAAAATCTTCTCGAAAGCCGCCACCATTTCCTTCACGAAGGCGGGCTCGGCCAGGTCCATGCGCGCGATCATCCAGCAGCGATCCTCGAAGGTCCAATAGACCGAGAGGCCGATGAACTCACCCTTGGCGGTGACATAGGGATAGAAAGGGAAGGCGCGGCAGGCGATGGTGCGGTTGTCGCGCTCGCAGAAGGCAGCGCCCTTGCATTCGATGGCACAGGTGGAACTGGGCAGTTCCTCCACGATCTTGCGCGAGGTGGCATCCGTGGCCCTGTAGCGCGACCATAATTCGCTGCGCGATTTCAAAAGTGCGAACTCAGCTTTGTGCACCACCGGGATGGCATTGCCCGTGGTGCAGCAGACCGGTTGCCCGTCATTCAAGGGGGCGCATTTACGCCCGCAATCGAATTTGGAGATCGACGCGTTGAATTGTTCATAGACGGCGCCGAAATGCTCGGGCGCGATTCGGATTTTGCTCATGCGCGGACTATAGAGCGGAATCAGCCGAGCAGGAAACCGAGAAAGACAATCAATCCCGCATCGCGGTTTGCCCGAAATTTGGTCAGGCAATCGGCAGGCTCGTCGGGCTTGAGCGTCAGCACCTGCCAGGCGAGGTGGCCAGCCAGTGCAGCAAGGCAAAGCCAGAAGCCGAGCCCGAGGCCCGCCAGCCAGCCGCAGATGGCGATGCCGAGCAAGGTGAGATCGTAGAAGCCGGCGATCCATAGCCGCGCCTTGCCGGCAAATAGCCGAGCGGTGGATTTCACCCCCACCAAGGCATCATCTTCCTTGTCCTGTAGGGCATAGATGGTGTCGTAGCCCAAGGTCCAAGCGATGCCGGCGGCATAAAGCGCCAGGGCGGCGGCATCCAGCCTGCCGGCCACGGCGGCATAGCCCAGCACCGCGCCCCAGTTGAAGGCGAGGCCAAGAAAGAATTGCGGCCACCAGGTGACCCGCTTCATGAACGGATAGATCGCCACTAAGGCCAGCGAGGCAACGCCGAGCCAAATGGCCAGCGTGTTCATGCTGATCAGGATCAGGAAGCCGATCAGGCATTGCAGCATCAGCCAGGCCCAGGCCTGGGCCACGCTCACCTGGCCCGCCGGGATCGGGCGCAACCGGGTGCGTTCCACCTGAGCGTCGAAATCGCGGTCCACGATGTCATTAAAAGTGCAGCCGGCGCCGCGCATCACCAGGGCGCCGATGCCGAACAGGATGATCAGGCCGAAATCGAGCCCGCCCTCAGCGTGCCGTGCCAGGGCAATCGACCACCAGCCGGGCAGCAGCAGCAGCCAGGTGCCGATGGGGCGATCTAGGCGCGAAAGCCTGGCATAAGGCCGCCAGGCCGGCGGTAGCCAGCGGCCAACCCAGTGACGATCTACTGCATCGGCGGGCGCGGCATCGCCGCTCGCGGGGTGGGGGGGCGTGACTTCCGGGTCTGGCTTTGCCATAACGCTCTTCCGATAGTCCGAAGCGCGAGGCCGCACAAGCATCATGGCGAGCATGGCCCGACTTTACGTCTCAGCCGATCTGGCGCCCGGCGCCGAACCGGTGTTGGACGAGGCGGCGGCGCATTACCTCCGCCATGTGCTGCGTCTGAGCGATGGCGCTGAGCTGCGGCTGTTCAATGGCCGCGATGGCGAATTCGCCGCCCGGCTGATCGCGGCCGGCAAACGCGATGCGAAGCTTGCCGTTGGTGAGCGGATGCGGGCCTTTCAGCCGCCGCGCGATCTTTGGCTCTGCTTCGCGCCAATCCGCCAGGGCCGCATCGAATTCATCATCGAGAAGGCCACCGAGCTTGGCGCCGCCCGGCTGGTGCCGGTGCTGACCCAACGCTGCCAGGTGCGCCAGATCAATGCTACTCGGCTCGAAGCCCATGCGCGCGAAGCGGCCGAACAATGCGAGCGGCTGGACCTGCCGGCCATCGCGCCATTAACGCCGCTGAATGACCTGCTGGCCGCTTGGCCCGGCGAGCGCCGCTTATTCGCCTGCCTGGAGCGGCGGGAAGCACCCAGGCTGTTGCAGGCGGTGCAGGCGCTGCCGGCGGGCGCGCCTCTGGCCTTGCTGATTGGCCCCGAAGGCGGCTTTGCGCCGGAGGAAGCCGAGCGGCTGGCAGGGCGGCCTTTCGTCACAGCAGTGTCGCTGGGTGATACTATCCTGCGGGCGGAAACCGCCGCCCTGGCCGCCCTGGCGGTGGCCACGGCCCTCTAGGGGCCCCTAGACATTCCGGGTATTCTGCTCCATATGCCGGGCAGCCATTCAGGGGAAGATGCCTGCTGCCAGCGGCAGGTTTGTAACGAGAATAAGAAGCAACGAGGATTCCATGTCCGGACCGGCACAGGCCCCTGAGACCCCGATTACCGATTTTTCCCAGCTCGTCTCCTATATCGCGGAAGGCTGCAAGCCCAAGGAAGATTGGCGCATCGGCACCGAACATGAGAAGCTGGGCTATACCACGCATGATTTCCGCCCGATGCCCTATGAGGGCCCCACTGGTATCGGCAAACTGCTGACCGAATTGCAGCGCTTCGGCTGGCAGCCGGTGCAGGAAAACGGCAAGACCATCGCGCTGACCATGAACAACCAGTCCATCACCTTGGAACCGGGCGGGCAGTTCGAGCTTTCCGGTGCGCCGGTAGAAACTATCCACCAGACCTGTATTGAGGTCAGCACGCATCTCAAGCAGGTGCGTCAGGTGGGAGAGGACATGGGCATTGCCATGGCCGGTTTGGGCATGCAGCCGAAATGGCGCCGTGCCGATATCCCGATGATGCCCAAAGGCCGCTACAAGATCATGACCGAGTATATGCCCAAGAAGGGCAATCTGGGTCTCGACATGATGTATCGCACCTGTACCGTGCAGGTGAATCTGGATTTCTCCTCTGAAGCCGACATGGTGAAGAAGTTCCGCACCGGCCTGGCCTTGCAGCCGCTGGCCACTGCGATGTTTGCCAACTCGCCTTTCACCGAGGGTAAGCCAAACGGCTTCCTCAGCTTCCGCAGCCATATCTGGACCGATACCGACCCCGACCGCAGCGGCATGCTGCCTTTCGTGTTCGAGGACGGCATGGGCTTTGAGCGCTATGCCCAGCATGCGCTGGATGTGCCCATGTATTTCGTCTATCGCGACGGCCAGTATGTCGATGCCTCGGGCCAGAGCTTCCGCGACTTCATGGCCGGCAAGCTGCCTGCCGCGCCGGGTGAAACGCCGACCCTGCGCCATTGGGCCGACCACCTAACCACGCTCTTCCCCGAAGTGCGCATGAAGCGCTTCCTGGAAATGCGCGGCGCCGATGGCGGGCCGTGGTCCAGGCTTTGCGCGCTGCCCGCGCTTTGGGTTGGCCTGCTTTACGATCAGGCCGCATTGGATGCCGCCTGGGACCTCTGTAAGGACTGGACCCATGAGGAACGTGCCCGTCTGCGCGTCGAGGCGCCGAAATTCGGCCTGCATACGCCGTTCCGCAAAGGCACCCTGCAGGATGTGAGTCGGGAGATGGTGAAGATCGCGCAAGCCGGCCTGCGGGCCCGCAAGCGCGTGTCGCCAGCTGGCGAGGATGAAACGCATTTCCTCGAGCCGCTGCAGGCGATTGTTGAAAGCGGCGAGACGCCGGCGGAAGCCTTGCTCAAGCTCTATAATGGCCGCTGGAACCGCTCGGTCGATCCGGTATTCACCGAGTTGGCATACTGAGCCAGCTTCGCAGGCGGCCTGGATCATAGAGCGAGACCGGCGCGGCTGCGGTCAGTGCCTGAGGCGGTGCTGCAACCACTTTTTGCAGGCCATCCAGGCGCTCACGCGCCTGCGGCCATTGGCCGGCTTCGGCCAGTTCGGCAATCGCCTTCAATTGCTGTGACCAGCCTTCCAGCACTTGGCGTGGCGGCGGCGTCTCGAAGCGTTCATGCATGAAGCCGATCTGGCCGCGCAGCATGGTGGCAACGCGTCCAGAGAGCAGCATGTTTTCCTCAGCCAGCGGCAGCCGCAGCACCCGCAAGGCCCGCATGAAGTCGGCAAGCTCGCCCTGGAAGGTCACTGCCACATCCGGGGCCTGGCTGGGCTGCAAGGCTTGCTGATAGGCGACCAACGCATCCAGCAGCAGCGGTTCAGGTTCGGCACCGTCGAATTCCAGCACGATCACGTTGCGGGTGAATTCGCGCAGCGAGCCGCTGCGATGGTCATGGCCAAGGCGAGGTTTGTCCCTCACGCCGCGCAGCGTTGGAATGGTCAGCGGGTTATCGCGGTTATCCTCGGCCCGCGCCGACCACAGCGCGTTGGACACATCGATGCGGCCTGGACGATCCGAAAGCCTTGGGATGAAGAAATGCTGGTTGGCATGGCCGTTGGGATGGCAGCCCTGACAGGACAGCCCGGCCTTGCGGGCATTGCCGCCCAGCACATCGGGGCTGCGGAAGGCGAGGCGGCCATATTCAACATAGAAGGATTGTGCCGTGCCGCCAGCCATGGCTTCCGTGGGCCGCGTGGTCAATTCCTGCACATTGAGCGAGCCAGGCGGCAGCCATTCCAGGGCGCCCCGCAGAGATTGCGCCGCTGCTGGCGCCGCGTGCAGCAGGGCCAGCAGGGCGGTTAAGCAGCCGAGCTTAGCTGGCGGCATCCGGCGGCAGCGCGTGGTTCATTTCGCGTGATGGCTGCTCGCATTCGCAATCGCCGAGCAGCTTGGCCGGCACGCCGGCCGCCGTGCAATGCGGCGGCACTGGAATCAGCACCACGCTGCCGGCACCGATCTTGGCACCTTCGCCGATTTCGATATTGCCCAGGATATTGGCGCCAGCGCCGATCAGCACGCCGCGGCGGATCTTCGGGTGGCGGTCTCCGGTTTCCTTGCCGGTGCCACCCAGCGTCACATTCTGCAACAGCGACACGTTATCCTCGATCACGGCGGTCTCGCCAATCACCACGCCGGTGCCATGGTCGATCAGGATGCCGCGGCCGAATACGGTGGCGGGATGGATATCCACGCCAAAGACTTCCGAGCAGCGGCTTTGCAGCAGGAAGGCCATGGTCTCACGGCCTTGGTGCCACAGCCAATGCGCCACGCGATGGCCCTGGATGGCCAGGAAGCCCTTGAAGAACAGCAAGGGTTTCATATAGCTGCGGCAGGCGGGGTCACGCTCGTTCACCGCCACCAGATCGGCACGCACGGCATGGCCGATATCCGGGTCGGCGGTCAGCGCCTCGTTGATGACTTCACGCATCACCAGGGCCGAGACATCGGAATTGCCCAGGCGCTGGGCAAGCTGGTAGCTCAGGGCGTCTTCCAGCCGCTGGTGATGCAGCACCGAGGCATGCACCAGACTGGCCAGCAGCGGCTCCTGCGCGATGGCTTCGGCGGCTTCATTGCGGATGCGGCTCCAGACCGGGTCATGGGTCGCGATCTTTGAGGCGGTCACAGGCATGTGGGGCTCCCCCAGGCGGATCGTATCGTCATTATAGCGTCAGGCGGCGGTGCCGCCCACCGTCAATCCTTCGAGCAGCAAGGTGGGCTGACCCACCCCGACCGGTACGCCCTGGCCGTTCTTACCACAGGTGCCGATGCCGTCATCCAATTTCAGGTCATTGCCCACCGCGCGCACCTTGGTCAGCACGTCGGCACCGGCGCCGATCAGTGTTGCGCCCTTGATCGGGGCGCCGATGCGGCCATTTTCGATCATGTAGGCCTCGGTACAGGAGAAGACGAACTTGCCCGAGGTGATGTCGACCTGGCCGCCGCCGAAATTCACCGCGTAGATGCCTTTGGGCACGCTGGCGAGAATCTCGGCCGGGTCGCGGTCGCCGCCCAGCATGTAGGTGTTGGTCATGCGCGGCATCGGGCTATGGGCGAAGGATTCGCGTCGGCCATTGCCGGTCGGTTTCATGCCCATCAGTCGGGCATTCAGGCGGTCCTGCATATAGCCCTTCAGAATGCCGTCTTCGATCAGCACGGTGTTTTCCGTCGGCGTGCCTTCGTCATCCACCGAGAGCGAACCACGGCGGCGATCCATCGTGCCGTCATCCACGATGGTGACACCGGGGGCGGCCACGCGCTGGCCCAGCAGGCCGGCGAAGACGGAGGTTTTTTTGCGGTTGAAATCGCCTTCCAGGCCATGGCCGATGGCTTCATGCAGCAGGATGCCGGGCCAGCCCGGACCCAGCACCACCGGCATTTCCCCGGCCGGCGCGGGCACGGATTCCAGATTGGTCAGCGCCATGCGCAGGGCTTCGTCCACTTCCGCCTGCCAATGGTTGGGGTCAAAATACTTGGCGAAGCTGACGCGGCCGCCGGCGCCACGGCTGCCGCTTTCCTGGCGATCACCCTGGCCTGCCACCACCGAAACATTCAGGCGCACCAGCGGGCGGATATCCTCCACCAGGGTGCCATCGGCGCGCAGGATCGCCACCGCCTGCCACGAGCCGGCGAGCGAGGCGCTGACTTGGCGCACCCGGCTATCCTTGGCTCGGGCATAGGCGTCGATATCCTGCAGCAGCTTAACCTTGCGCTCGAAGGCGATCTCGGCCAGCGGATTGTCGTCGCCATAAAGATGCCGGTTGGTCGGCTTGGGCGGTTCAGACATCTGGCCGCCATGGCCGGCCCGCACGGCCCGCACGGTGCTGGCTGCCCGGCGCATGGCCTCTTCGCTCAGTTCCGAGGCATGGGCATAGCCGGTCTGCTCGCCCGAAACGGCCCGCAGGCCAAAGCCCTGGCTGGTGTCGTAGCTGGCCGATTTCAGCCGCCCGTCGTCAAAGCTAAGGGATTCCGACTGGCTGTATTCCAGGAATAATTCGCCGTCATCGGCGCCATGCAGGGCATCGCCCACTAGCCGGTCCAGCCGCGACCGGTCGAGCCCGGCGCGGGTGAAGAAAAGTTGCTGGGCCGTGTCGACACCGCTCATGACGATTTCCTCTGTAAGCACATATTTTGAGAGTATATGGCGCGCCGGTTGGGGAAATACAGCCCCCCAGAAAGAGCCTAGCGGCGGCGACGGTCGCTTTGCTGCAGCATCTCGGCCATGGCTGCCGCAGGCACCGGCCGGCTGATCAGGTAGCCTTGCAATTCACTACAGCCCACGCCGCGCAGGAAGTCACGCTGCTCCACGGTTTCCACACCCTCGGCCACCACGGGCAGATCAAGACCTTTTGCCATACCGACCATGGCGCGGACCAGGGCGACATCCTTCTCGTTTTTCGGCAGATCGGCGATGAAGGCGCGATCCAGCTTGATCTTGCGGATCGGCAGCCGCTGGATGTAGCTCAAAGATGAATAGCCGGTACCGAAATCGTCCAGTGCCGCATCGATGCCGATATCGGCGAGTTCCTGGATGGCTCTGACGGTTTCTTCCATATTCTGGATCGCCGCCTGCTCGGTGATCTCAATGCCCAGAAAGGGGATAAGGTCAGGTTCTTCCTTCGCCATACGGCGGAAATAGCCGGGCAGATCGTCGCGCACGAATTGCTGGCCGGAAACATTGATGAAGCAGCGGCGCGGCTCGATGCCATTGGCTCGCCACTGGCGCACCTGATCCGCCACATGGCCGATCACCCAGCGCGTGATCGGCACGATGGCGCCGCTTTCCTCGGCCAGCGGGATGAATTCACCCGGCGAGACCAGCCCCAGTTCGGGATGCTGCCAGCGCAGCAACGCCTCCATCGCGGCCACGGCGCTGGTGGAGGCCTCCACCACCGGCTGATAGACGATATGGAATTCCTCGTTCTCAATCGCCGCGTCCAGATTGAGTGTGAGCCGCAGGCGGCGTTCCGCCGCACGGGTCATTTCCGGGCTGTAGAAGCGCGTGGAATCACCGCCGGCTGAGCGCACCAGCTTCTGCGCCAGTTCGGCCTTGGCCAGCGCTTCGTTGATCTTCTCGGTCGGGTCATCAAGGATCGCCGCACCCATGGAAATTTTCAGCGACAGCACGCGGCCTTCCGCCGATACCGGCCGGGTGAGATGGGCGTGTAGAGCCTGGGCCAGATTGAGTGCGTTATTGAGATCATGCACCGCTGCCAAGGCGGCATACTGATCGGCGGCAATCCGGCCAACCAGGGCCTCGCGCGGCAGGCCTTCGCCGAGCCGCTCGGCCACCGCCCGCAGCACGATATCGCCGATATGGTAACCGAAGCCCTCATTCACATCACGGAAGGAATCCACATCCAGATCGAATAGCACCCAGAGGCCTGGCTCCACGCGGTGCTGGGCGCCCAGCATGCGCTCGGCTTCGGCGATGAAACTGGCGCGGTTCAGCACGCCGGTCAGCGGATCGTTGCGGCTGGCGAATTCGGCGCGCAGTTCCACGTCGCGGCGGTCTGAAATGTCGCGCATCACGCCAATGAAGGCTGGCTCGCCATTGTTATCAAACTCACCGACGCTCAAATGGATCGGGAAGATTTCACCATTCTTCTTGCGCCCCAGCGTATCGCGCCCCAGGCCGAGAATCTTCGCCCGCTTGGTGTTCAGGTAGTTGCGGATATAGCTGTCATGGCCGGTGCGGAATGGCTCTGGCATCAGCACGCGCACATTCGGCCCCACCAGATCGATAGGATCGTAGCCAAACAGGTTGGCGCCCACGGCGCTCATCGACACAATGGTGCCTTGGCGTTCAATCACGATCACGCCTTCGCCCATGGTGTCGAGCAGCACCCGCAGGGTCTCGCCGGCTGAGGAGTCGAGCTGTCCCGACTCTGCTTTGGCTGCTTCCTGCGTAGCCCCTACGGTCGCGGCCGGTCGCGGCGTAGGCGCCGAAGCTACGGGCGGTTCCACCGGTGCCACCCAGCTGTCATCCGCATCGTCCAGCAGGCGCCAGGCGGGGAAGTTCAGGCGTGCTTCGGTGCCGATGCCGACCGTGCTGGTCAAGGACAGCGAGCCGCCATGCAACTCCATCAGGCGTTTGGAAATGCTCAGGCCCAAGCCCGTGCCGCCATGCTGGCGCGCCACTTCGGCCTTCGCGAGCTGGAAGGGCTCGAAGATATGCTCCAGGCGGTCAGGCGTGATGCCGATGCCGGTATCCACCACGCCCAGCGTGAGGCCGCCATCGCTGCTGGCGCGGTAGATCACATCCACCGTGCCGCCGGCAGGGGTGAATTTCACCGCATTGCCCAGCAGGTTGATCAGCACCTGTTTCAACACGCGCTCATCGGCGCGCAGCTGCGGCAGGGTCTCAGGGCAAAGGTTGCGCAAGATGGCGCCAGCGCGCTCGGCCTGGGGCCGCACCATGGTCAGCGCCGAGGAGATCACCGCCACCATATCGACCGGTTTTTCATCCAGGGCGTAATAGCCGGCCTCGATACGCGACATATCCAGGATGTCGCCGATCACCGCCAGCAGATGCGTGCCCGACGCGTTGATGTCGCGGGCGTAATCGACATAGCGCGGCACGCCCACCGAGCCGAACATCTGGTCACGGATGATTTCCGAGAAGCCGATGATGGCGTTTAGCGGCGTACGCAACTCGTGGCTCATATTGGCCAGGAACTGGCTTTTGGCCCGGCTGGCCTCCTCGGCGCGGCGCAAGGCTGCTTCGATGCGGCGCTGCTGGCGGTATTGCTCGGTAATGTCGCGGCCCGAGCCGCGATAGCCCATGAAGCGGCCGTTGATATCGAAAACCGGCTTGCCGTTGATTTCGATCCACATCTCCTGGCCGTTATTGACCGAGCAATAGCGGAAGCCACGGAAGGCCTCGCGCCGCTCAAGCTGCAGGCGATGTTCGTCCCAGAAGACTTCGTCCTCGTCGTCGCGCCCCGTTCCGATCTCCCAGCGCCGATGGCCAAGATGACGGGGCCGCTGCTCGTTCACATAGGTATTGCCGCTTTCCGATATCCAGGAAAAGCGATGCTCGTGGTCGGTCTCCCAAAACCAGTCCGAAGCCAGTTCGGCGAAGTCGCGGATCTTATGCTCCGCCACCTGCAGCGCAGCCTGATGCACCTGATCAGGATCGGTGGCTTCCGCGATCACCACCAAGGCCCCCACTTTGCCATCGGCGTTACGCACCGGGGCGATGGTGATGGTTTGGCACAACCAGCCATTGGCCCAGCGCAACAACTGGTTCATCACCTGGCGGCTGCCGGCTTGGTAGACATTTTCCAGGTAGGGCCGCAGCTTATTGGCCTCGCCCAGGGCGAATCCGATTGAAAAATCCTGCCCCTGCAATCCAGAGGAGGGTAAACCTGCAATGGCAGAATAGGCGTTGTTACACGCGAAATAGCTGAATTCGTTAGGGTGGTGGCATTCCAGCGCAAAGCCTGGCCTGTCGAGCCATTCCAGCACGTCTTGCGTCAGCTTTTTCTGCGCCGGATCGAGCATGCGCGCCCCCTCAAGTGGCGCAGCTTAAGAGCTGCCCGGCTTGGGCGCAAGGGCAAGCAAAATCAAAGCTTAAGGGGCTGAATTCGAGGCCCTGGGATGATCGCGACAAATCGTCGCACAAAGGGCCGGGGCTGGGCGGCCCAAACGCTTCGGTGTATGTTCCGGCCTGGAAAAACTAGAACCCTGCCCGAGCAGTAGCGAGGAATTGTACGATGCGGCGGATTTTTGATCGGCGCCCTCTGGGCGCTGCGCCCCGGATGGTTATGCGTGTGGTGGCCCTGATGGGTGTCCTGGCCATGCTGGTCATGGGGGCGGGCAATGCCCTGGCCCAGCAGGTGCCGCAGCAACTGCCCCAGCCCTGGAAATTGAATTTCCAGCCTGCCGCCAGCCCTGTCATGGCGCGGGTCGATAGCTTCCACGATCTGCTGTTGTGGATCACCACCCTAATCACCGTCTTCGTTCTGGCCCTGCTGGTTTATGTCATGGTGCGCTTCCGCGCCTCCAAGAACCCGGTGCCGTCCAAGACCTCGCACAACACCCTGATCGAAGTGGCCTGGACTGTGGTGCCGATCTTGATCCTAGTGGTGATCGCGGTGCCGTCGTTCAAGCTGCTGTATTACGGCGACAAGACCAAAGAAGCCGGCCTCACCATCAAGGCTATCGGCAAGCAGTGGTTCTGGAGCTATGAGTATCCCGACAACGGCAATTTCACCTTTGATGCCATCATGGTGCCCGAGAATGAATTGAAGCCGGGTCAGCCGCGCTTGCTGGAAACCGACAACACCGTGGTAGTGCCGATTGATACCAATGTGCGCCTGCTTGTGACCGCCGCCGATGTGATCCATGCCTGGGCCATGCCGGCCTTCGGTGTGAAGAAGGACGCCGTGCCGGGGCGCTTGAACGAGACCTGGTTCCGCGCTGACCGTGAGGGCCTGTTCTATGGCCAGTGCTCGGAAATCTGTGGTGCCTACCACGGTTATATGCCGATCAAGCTGCAGGTTGTGTCCAAGGAAGCCTTCGCCAAATGGGCGGAGGAAGCCAAGACCAAATTTGCTTCCGTCGACGGTCCGTCGCCGCGGCTTGCCGCCGTCGGCGTCACCGCCCAGTAATCGACCCAATTTCGCGTTAAGGGGAACGACATGGCTCAGGGACACGCTCACGCGGACCACGCCGCGCACGATCATCACCATGATGACGCGCACCACAATCCGACCGGCTGGCGCCGCTGGATGTATTCGACCAATCACAAAGATATCGGCACGATGTACCTGATCTTCGCTGTTTGCGCGGGTCTGATCGGCGGCCTGATGTCGGTGCTGATGCGCGCCGAGCTGATGAATCCCGGCAACGGCATCCTCGGCGACAACCATCACCTGTTCAACGTGCTGGTCACCGGCCACGGCCTGATCATGATCTTCTTCATGGTGATGCCGGCGATGATCGGTGGCTTTGGCAACTGGTTCGTACCGCTGATGATCGGTGCGCCGGACATGGCCTTCCCGCGCATGAACAACATTTCCTTCTGGCTGCTGATCCCGGCGATCGGCCTGCTGGTGATCTCGATCTTCGTGCCCGGCCCGGCCGGCGGCAATGGCGTGGGCGGTGGCTGGACCATCTATCCGCCACTGTCCTCCGATGTCGGCCATCCCGGCCCGGCGGTTGGCTTCGCCATCCTCAGCCTGCATATCGCCGGCGCCTCATCGATTCTGGGCGCGATCAACTTCATCACCACCATCTTCAACATGCGCGCGCCGGGCATGACCCTGCACAAAATGCCGCTGTTCGTGTGGTCGGTGCTGGTCACTGCTTTCCTGCTGCTGCTGTCTTTGCCGGTGCTCGCCGGCGGCATCACCATGCTGCTCACCGACCGCTATTTCGGCACGGCCTTCTTCAAGCCTGAGGGCGGCGGCGATCCGATCCTGTTCCAGCATTTGTTCTGGTTCTTCGGCCACCCGGAAGTCTACATCCTGATTCTTCCCGGCTTCGGCATTATCAGCCAGATTGTCTCCACCTTCTCCAAGAAGCCGGTCTTCGGCTATCTCGGCATGGCCTATGCCATGGTCGCCATCGGTTTCGTCGGCTTTGTCGTGTGGGCGCATCACATGTACACCGTGGGCCTGGATGTTGACACCCGTGCCTACTTCACCGCCGCTACCATGGTGATCGCGGTGCCTACCGGCGTGAAGATCTTCTCCTGGATCGCCACAATGTGGGGGGGCTCCATCGAGTTCAAGGTGCCGATGCTGTTCGCCATCGGCTTCATCTTCCTGTTCACCGTGGGCGGCGTTACCGGCGTGGTGCTGGCCAATGCCGGCCTCGATATGGCGCTGCACGACACCTATTATGTGGTGGCGCATTTCCACTATGTGCTGTCCCTGGGCGCCGTATTCGCCATCTTCGCCGGCTTCTACTATTGGTTTGGCAAGATGTCGGGCTACGAACTGAGCGAGACGGCGGGCCAGATCCATTTCTGGACCACCTTCATCGGCGTGAACCTATTGTTCTTCCCGATGCACTTCCTCGGCCTGCAGGGCATGCCGCGCCGTATCCCGGACTACCCGGATGCCTTCCATGGCTGGAACTATGTGGCCTCGATTGGCGCTTACATCGCCTTTGCCTCCACGCTGTTCTTCGTCGGCTCGGTGATCTACGCCTTCATGAAGAAGAAGCAGGTAGCGGATAATCCCTGGGGCGAAGGCGCCACAACGCTGGAATGGACGCTGTCCTCGCCGCCGCCATTCCACCAGTACGAAAAGCTGCCGATCATCAAGTAAACCTGTCGCAGCGGCCCTTCACTGGGCCGCTGCCATTCGGCCCATGGAGCCCCAACGATCGTGACGGACGCCAGTTATAGCAGCAAAGGTCCTGAGGCCGGTCAAGCCGGCCTCGGCGTCGCTTACAGCGCCGGTGAGCTTGCCGAGGTTGAGGCGCGTGCTGCCGATTATTTCGCGCTGCTCAAGCCGCGCGTTATATCTCTGGTGGTGTTCACGGGTTTGGCTGGCATGGTGTTGGCGCCAGGTTCGCTGCATCCGGTTCTGGCCTTCACCGCCTTGCTCTGTATCGCCATCGGCGCCGGTGCCTCGGGCGCCATCAATATGTGGTACGACGCTGATATCGATGCCGTGATGGCCCGCACCAAGGGCCGCCCAATTCCGCAGGGCCGCATCGGTGCTCAGGAAGCACTTGGTTTCGGCATCCTACTCTCGGTAGCTTCCATCGCCGTGATGGGCTTGGCGCTGAATTGGTCGGCTGCTGCCTTGCTGGCGCTTACCATCGGCTTCTACGTTTTCATCTACACCATATGGCTCAAGCGCCGCACGCCGCAGAATATCGTGATCGGTGGTGCCGCTGGCGCTTTCCCGCCGATGATCGGTTGGGCCGCCGTTACCGGTGATATGGCCCTGCTGCCGGTCTTGCTGTTCGGCATCATCTTCATGTGGACGCCGCCGCATTTCTGGGCCTTGGCGCTCTATCGCTCTGATGACTATGCCCGTGCCGGTGTGCCGATGCTCCCTGTGGTGGCCGGCCAGCTGGAGACGCGGCGTCAGATTTTGATCTACAGCCTGCTGCTGGTGCCGCTGACGCTGTCGCCGTGGGTGCTTGGCCTGGTTGGTCCGATGTATGGCATCGGCACTGCCTTGCTCGGCCTCGGCCTGCTGATGCTGGCCTTCCGCATCTGGCGCGGCAGTGACATGCGCGCGCCCAAGCAGATGTTCGGCTATTCAATCCTGTATCTCTTCCTGCTCTTCGGGCTGCTGATGCTTGAGCATGGTTTTGGTATCGCCCCTGGCTTCCCCGGAATGGCGCTGTGAGCAAGGAACCGAAGCAGCGCCCCAATCAGCGACGTGGCCGGAATCTGGCGCTCGCCCTGGTGCTGGGTGGCTTGGCGGTGCTGTTCTATTTCATCACCATCGCCAAGATGACCGGGCCTATGCTCAAAGGGGGCGCCGGATGAGCCGCGACCCTGCTCAAGCTAACAAGCGCGTCGCTTTTATATGCGTGGCCGTGGTTGCCAGTATGACTGGTCTCGCCTTCGCCTCGGCGCCACTTTACGACCTGTTCTGCCGTGTCACCGGTTTCGGCGGCACACCGCAGCGCAGCGCTGCGGCCCCTGGCGCCATCAATCCGATGCCCGGCCAGCTCATCACCGTGCGCTTCAACGCTGATATCGCACCTGACATGCCTTGGCAGTTCCAGCCGGTGCAGCGCGAAGTTAAGGTGGTGCCGGGCGAGGAAACGCTGATCTTCTACCGCGCTAGCAACCCCACCGATAAGCCGATCACCGGTACGGCTGCCTTCAATGTCACGCCCGACAAGTCCGGCCAGTATTTTGATAAGATCGCCTGCTTCTGCTTCACCGAGCAGGTGCTGCAGGCTGGTCAGACGGTGGATATGCCGGTTTCCTTCTTCGTTGATCCCGCCATCCTGAAGGATCCGAAGACACGCGATGTGAAAACCATCACGCTCAGTTACACCTTCTTCCGCAAGCCGGGCGAGGCCCGGCTCTCCGACCGCGCTACCGGCACCGCCCCGGCGACGCGGGCGGTGAAATGATGTTAATCTCTACGAGTCATTAGGGGGTATCGCCATGTCAGCTGGCAGCGCACGCAACCACGATTATCATCTCGTCGATCCCAGCCCGTGGCCGTTCATCGGCGCCATGGGTGCCTTCATCCTGGCGATCGGTGCCGTGGCTTATTTCCATGGTGCCAGCCTGTGGTGGGTGGTGCCTGGCTTCGCCATCGTGATCTACACCATGGTTGCCTGGTGGGCTGACGTGATCCGCGAAGCCGAGCATGACGGCCACCATACGCCGGTGGTGCAGTTGCATATGCGCTACGGCATGGTGATGTTCATCGCCTCCGAGGTGATGTTCTTCGTTGCCTGGTTCTGGGCCTATTTCGGTGCCGCGCTTTACCCGACCGAAGCCATCGGCCACCAGTGGCCGCCGGCCTCGATCGAGACCTTCAACCCCTGGGAATTGCCATTCATCAACACGCTGATCCTGCTGCTCTCGGGCACCACGGTGACCTGGGCGCATCACGCGCTGCTGCATGGTGACCGCAAGGGCCTGATCCAGGGCCTGACCGTCACCGTAATCCTGGGCGCGCTGTTCACCGCCTGCCAGGCGTTTGAGTACAGCCATGCCGCTTTCGGCTTCAAGGATGGCATCTACGCCTCCACTTTCTACATGGCCACCGGCTTCCACGGCTTCCATGTGCTGATCGGCACCATCTTCCTGGCCGTCTGCCTGGGCCGTGCGCTGAAGGGCCATTTCAAGCCTGACCACCATTTTGGCTTCGAGGCTGCAGCTTGGTATTGGCACTTCGTGGACGTGGTCTGGCTGTTCCTATTCGCCTGCATTTATTGGTGGGGTTCGGGTACGCCGGCCGCTCATTGACCCGCCGTATGGAGCGATAGCGGTGCTGTATCCCCCGCTATCGCCGTTTTCCACGGGGCTTCGCTGCCGCTGTCCGCGCTGTGGCGAGGCCCCGATGTTTTCCGGCCTGCTGACGGTGCGGTCGGCCTGTCCGACCTGCGGATTGGATTATGCTGCGGGCGATTCCGGCGATGGGCCCGCGGTATTCGTGATCCTGATTCTCGGCTTTGTCGTGGTTGGTCTGGCGCTTTGGCTTGAGATGAAATACGAACCGCCCTTCTGGCTGCATATGGTGCTCTGGGCGCCGCTGATCCTGGGCGGTTCGATTGGCCTGCTGCGGCCCTTCAAGGCCACGTTGATCGCGCTGCAGTTCAAGCACAAGGCATCGTCTGAAATCGAATTGCTGTAAACGGCGAGTAGAAACCTTGACCCTATTTGGCTTCCGCCCGGCCTTCTGGCCCACCCTGATCACCATTCCCGCTCTGGTGCTGCTGCTTAGCCTCGGCACCTGGCAGACCAAGCGGCTGTTTTGGAAACTCGACCTGATCGAGCGGATGGAGCGCGGCCTGGCGGCCGAGCCGGTGGTGCTGCCTGCTGGCAAGCTCGATCCGCAGGAATGGAGCTATCGCCGGGTGACCGTGCGCGGCGTCTTCGACTATGCCCATGAGTTCCATATGCTGGCGCATTCCGAGCGCGGCAATTTCGGCTACCTGATCATCGTGCCGCTGAAGCGCGCGGATGGCTCGGGTCATGTATTGGTGCGCCGTGGCTGGGTGCCGCCGGAATTGAAGCCGGTGGAGACCCGGCAGGCGGGCCAGCTGGCCGGCGAGGTGACTGTTACGGGGATGGTGCATGTGCCTGGCATCCGTGGTTGGATGATCCCTGATACCGATACCAAGGCCAATCTGTGGTATCACGCCGATGCTCAGGGCATGCTGGCCCAGGCCGGCATCCAGGATGCGCCGCTTTTCTTCATCGATGCCGATGCCACGCCCAATCCGGGTGGCTGGCCGCGCGGCGGCCATGCCAGGGTCAGCATCCCCAATAACCATCTGGCCTATGCCTTCACCTGGTATAGCGCCGCCGTGGTGCTGGCTGTGATCTATGTGTTGTGGCATCGTCGGCGGCAGCGCGACAGCGTCTGACCGAGAGGCCGTGATCCGATGAAACCCTATGCCGCCCTGGAACAGCGTTTCCGCCGCCTTTCGGCGCTGAACGGTGCCCTGGCCGTGCTGGGCTGGGACCAATCGGCGATGATGCCGGAAGGCGGTGCTACGGCCCGTGCTGAGCAGATGGCAACGCTGAGCGTGATCCGCCATGAATGGCTCACCGATCCGGCGTTGGGCGGCTTGATTCAGGAGGCCGAAGCCGGGGCAAAGGGCCTGAACGACTGGCAGCGCGCCAACCTACGCGAAGCACGCCGCCAATGGCGCCATGCCACGGCGCTCAATCCGAAACTGGTGGAGGCGCGTTCCAAGGCGGCCAATGCTTGCGAGATGGTCTGGCGCAAGGCCAAGCCGGCTAATGACTTCAAGGCTTTCGCCAAGAGCTTCAAGCCGGTGTTGGAACTGACCCGCGAAGTGGCCGCCGCCAAAGCCGATGCCTTTGGCTGTTCGGCCTATGATGCCCTGCTGGATGAATATGAGCCGGGTGGCTCATCGGCCAAGATCGATGCGCTGTTCGCCGATCTGGGTAAATTCCTGCCTGGCTTCATCGACAAGGCGCTGGGCCGTCAGGATAAACAACCGGCGCTATTGCCGCTTGCAGGGCCGTTTCCGATTGACCAGCAGCGTCAGGCCGGGCTCGCCTTCATGAAGGCGCTGGGTTTCGATTTCAAACATGGCCGCCTGGATGTTTCGGCGCATCCCTTCACCGGCGGCGTGCCGCAGGATGTGCGCATCACCACACGCTACGCGGAAGCCGATTTCACCAAGGCGTTGATGGGCGTGCTGCACGAGACCGGGCATGCGCTCTACGAACTCGGTCTGCCCAAGCGCTGGGCCGACCAGCCGGTGGGCGAGGCGCGCGGCATGGTGCTGCATGAAAGCCAGAGCTTGCTGGTGGAAATGCAGGTTTGCCGTGGCACGGAATTTCTCACCTATGCCGCACCAGTTCTGCGTCGTAGCTTCGGCGGCGAGGGTCCGGCCTGGAGCCTGGAGAATCTGCAGCGCATCTATGCCCGGGTGAAGCCGGACCTGATCCGCGTGGATGCAGACGAGGTGACCTATCCCGCCCATGTGATCCTGCGCTACCGCCTGGAACAGGCGATGCTGGCTGGTGATCTGGCGATCAACGACCTGCCGGATGCCTGGGCGGATGGCATGCAGACCCTGCTCGGCGTTGATGTGCCCGATCATGCCCATGGCTGCCTGCAGGATATCCATTGGCCGGTCGGCTCGATCGGCTATTTCCCCACCTACACGCTTGGTGCCCTGGCCGCGGCGCAGCTTTTTGCCGCTGCCCGCGAAGCCGATGTGGCAATAGCGCCTGGTATTGCCAAGGGCGATTTCAAACCCCTGCTGCGCTGGCTGCGTACCCATGTGCATGGCCAGGGCTCGCTGCTTTCCACCAACGACCTGTTGCGCCAGGCCACTGGCAAGCCACTCGGCACTGCCGCCTTCAAGGCGCATCTCAAGGCGCGTTACCTGAACTGAGTGATCCGATGCGATATGTTTCCACACGGGGCCTGGCCCCGGTTCTCGATTTTGAAGGCGTTCTGCTGGCTGGCCTGGCGGAAGATGGCGGCCTATACCTGCCGGAAAGCTGGCCGCAATTCTCAGTCGCCGAATGGCGCGCCATGCGTGGCCTGTCTTATAACGAACTGGCCTTCCGCGTGATGCGGCCCTTCCTGGGCGGCCTGATCACCGATGCCGATTTCCGCCGTATGATCGCCGAAGCCTATGGCAGCTTTGGTCATAAGGCAGTGACCCCGCTGAGCCAGCTGGATGCCAATGATTGGCTGCTCGAGCTTTATCACGGCCCCACCATCGCCTTCAAAGATGTGGCGCTGCAATTGCTCGGCCGGCTGTTCGACTGGGCGCTGGCACGCTCGGGCAAGCGCGCCACTATTCTGGGCGCCACTTCGGGCGATACCGGCTCGGCCGCCATTGAGGGCTGCCGTGGCCGCGAGGCTTTGGAAATCTTCATCCTGTTTCCCCATGGCCGGGTTTCCGATGTGCAGCGCCGGCAGATGACCACGGTGGCTGACAAGAACGTGCATGCCATCGCGCTGCAAGGCACCTTTGACGATGCCCAGGCGATGGTGAAAACCCTGTTCGGTGAGCCTGATTTCCGCAAGCGTGCCGGGCTCACGGCGGTGAACTCGATCAACTGGGCCCGCGTGATGGCGCAGATTGTCTATTACGCCGCCGCCGCCCTCAGCCTGGGCGCGCCGGACCGCCCGGTTTCCTTCTGCGTGCCGACCGGCAATTTTGGCGACATTTTCGCCGGCTATTGCGCCGCCCGCATGGGCCTGCCGGTACAGAAGCTGATCGTGGCCACCAACCGTAACGATATTTTAGCCCGCTTCTTTGAAAGCGGCGCCTACCGCAAAGGCGGCGTGGCGCCCACCATCAGCCCCAGCATGGATATTCAGGTGGCGAGCAATTTCGAGCGCCTGCTATTCGACCTGCATGGCCGCGACGCTACGCAGACGCGCAACCTAATGGCTGAATTGGACAGCGCCGGCGGCTTCACCGTCTCGGTCAATGCGTTGGCCGAAACGCAGCACCTGTTCGCCGCCGGTCGCGCTGACGAGGCGGCAACCTCGGCGGCCATCCGCCAGGCTTTCCTGCAGACCGGCCGCCTGATCGATCCGCATACCGCCGTGGGCCTGCATGTGGCCGCCGAAGCGCGTGCCACGGGCATCGTGCCGGCCGAGTTGCCGCTGGTGATCCTGGCCACCGCCGATGCCGCCAAATTCCCCGCTGCCGTGCAGGCCGCCACCGGCCAGCATCCGCCGCTGCCAGCGCGCATGGCCGATCTGTTCGAGCGTCCGGAAAGGATGACCGTTTTGCCCAATGATGTGAGTGCCGTGCGCGGCTTTGTCGATGGCATCATCGGGAGGCGGGCATGAGCGCGCGCCTCACCACCCTGCCTAATGGCCTGCGGGTAGTCAGCGAGACCATGCCGCAGGTGAAAACCGTGTCGGTTGGCGTGTGGGTGGATGCCGGTGCGCGCGACGAAACGCCGGAGATCAATGGCGTGGCGCATATGCTGGAGCATATGGCCTTCAAGGGCACTGAGCGGCGCAACGCCCGGGCCATCGCTGAGGAGATCGAGGCGGTAGGCGGCCATCTCAACGCCTTCACCTCGCGCGAACAGACTGCCTATTACGCGCGCGTAATGCAGAACGATATGCCGCTGGCGCTCGATATGCTCGCCGATATCCTGCAGCATTCCACCTTCGATCCGGAAGAATTGGAACGCGAGCGCGAAGTGATCGTGCAAGAGATCGGCCAGGCTGAGGATACGCCGGACGACATCATCTTCGACCATCTGCAGGCCAAGGCCTACCCCGACCAGTCGCTGGGCCGCGCCATTCTTGGCACCGTCGAGCGGGTGGAGGGCATGCGCCGCGAGGATCTGCAGGGCTTCCTGGATCGTCATTATCATGCGCCGAACTTGGTGGTGGCGGCGGCAGGCGCGGTGGAGCATGACGCGCTGGTGGACTTGGCTTCGCGTCAGTTCGGCAATTTGCTTACCACGGCACGGCGACCCAACGAGGTGGCGGTCGATGGCGGCGGCGATACGCGCGAGGAGCGCGACTTGGAGCAGGCGCATGTTGCCTTCTCGGTGCCCGCCTTGGCCTTCGGCGATCCAGATTTCTACGCCTTGCAGGTCTATGCCACGGTGCTGGGCGGCGGCATGTCGTCGCGGCTGTTCCAGGAAGTGCGCGAAAAGCGCGGCTTGGCCTATTCGGTCTATGCCTATCCTACCAGCTACCGTGATACCGGTTTGCTCACGGTCTATGCCGGCACTGGCGGCGAGAAGCTGCCGGAATTGATGCCGGTGTTGGCCGACGAGATGGCGCAACTCGCGCAAGCGGTTGGCGCTGATGAAGTGATGCGGGCACGCAATCAGTTGAAGGTAGGCTTGGTCATGTCGCTGGAGAGTTCGGGCGCACGGCTGGAACAGATTGGCCGGCAGATGCTGGTCTATGGCCGCCTGCTGGATATCGACGAGATATTGGCCGCTGTGGAAAATGTTGACGAGGCGGCAGTGCGCCGGGTGGCGGATCGCGTCATGCGTGGGGCCAAGCCGGCGCTGGCAGCGTTGGGCCCGGTACGGCAGCTTGAAGCGTATGATCGCTTCGCTGCCCGGTTCGGCTGAGGCCAGACATGATCTTTGGGCGCTTCCTGTCGCAGCCAGCGCCCGCGATGACCTCGGATCGGCTGTATCTGCGCCCGCCCGATGCCAGTGATTTCGATCAATGGGCGACATTGCGGGCGGTGAGCCGCACGCATCTGCAGCCCTGGGAGCCGAGCTGGGCCGAGGATTCGCTCACGCGCGAGGGCTTTCGCCGTCGTTTGAATTGGTTCGAACGCTTGCGCCGTAGCGATAGCGGCGCGGCCTTTTTTGCCTTCGCCGCGAATAATAACGCTCTGCTCGGCGGCATCACTTTGTCCAACCTGCGGCGCGGCGCGGCGCAATGCGGCGAGCTAGGTTATTGGATTGGCCGGCCCTATGCCGGACAGGGTTATATGACCGAGGCCCTCGCGGTGATAACAGTCTGGTGCTTTGCCGAGCTGAAATTGCATCGTCTGGAAGCCGCCACCCTGCCAGAAAACCAGCCAAGCCAGCGGCTGTTGCTGCGGGCGGGTTTCAAGCCGGAGGGGTTGATGCGTGGCTATCTGAAAATCGATGGCACCTGGCGCGATCACCGTCTTTACGCACGCTTGGTTTCGGACTCTGCCCCCTGATTCTTGCAACCCATGAGATAATAAGTGCCATCCTAAACGCCACAGAGGCACTCTGACGGTTTGCTTTACGACCCTGCCTGGTTTCCCTTAAGGTTGATTGAACCTGGCTCCAGACCGGGGCATTGAAGGGGAGAATAGCATGACAAGCAGCAGAATGGCCCGCTTGTGTCGCATCACCGCCATGGCGGTGGTGGCGGCAGCGTTCGTTGGAGAGGCCCGCGCGGCTGATCCAGGCGTGTTTCCTGATCGCATTGTCTTCGGCCAAGCGGCTGTGATGGAAGGGCCGGCATCGGCGCTCGGCACCGGTATGCGCGATGGCATCCTTGCCGCATTCGGCGAGGTGAATGCCGCTGGTGGCGTGAAGGGCCGCAAGCTGGAATTGGTGGTGCGCGATGATGGCTACGAACCCGGTAAGGCGGCCGTGGCCGCTCGGCAGCTGCTCAACGACGACAAGGTCTTTGCCTTGATCGGCCCGGTCGGTACGCCCACTTCGGCGGCCATGGAGCCGATCATGGCGGCAGCAAACGTGCCATTCATCGGGCCCTTCACCGGCGCCGAATTCCTGCGTAATCCCTACAAGCCTCATGTGGTGAATGTACGCGCCTCGTATTTCCAGGAAACCGAGGAGATGCTGGAGCGTCTGACCACGGATTTGAAACATGAGCGCATCTCGATCCTGTATCAGAACGATGCTTTTGGCCGCGCCGGCCTTGCTGGCGTGCAGCGTGCCATGGCCAAGCGCAAGATGGCGTTGACTGGCGAGGCCACGTTCGAGCGCAATACCACCGCTGTGAAGCGGTCGCTGATCGAATTGCGCAAGGGCAATCCACAATCCATCATCATCATCAGCCCTTATGCGCCGGCCGGCGAATTCATCCGCGCGGCGAAGAAAATCAATCTCAAGACCGTGTTCGTAAATATTTCCTTCGTCGGTTCAGATGCCCTGGCCAGCGATCTGGGTTCGGATGGCGCCGGCGTGGTGGTGACCCAAGTGGTGCCATTCCCTCGCGATACCAGCATCCCGCTGGTGGCGGGGTATCAGAAGGCGCTTGGCACGCATTTGCCCAAGGCGTGGCCAGGTTTCATCTCGCTCGAAGGATATATGGTTGGCCGGTTGGCGATCATGGCGCTGCAGAAGCTGGATGGTGAGCCGACGCGCGCCGCGCTGCTGAAAGCGCTCAGCGACGGCAATTACGACCTTGGTGGTGTCACGCTCGGGTTCGGACCTAATGACAACCAGGGCTCCGATACCGTGTTCCTCACCGTGATTGGCCCCGATGGCAGCTTCAAATCGATAAAGGCATTGCAATGACCGCCTCAACCGAGACCCTGCGCGTGGAGGCTGCCATGGCTATCGACACCTCCAGCCGTTCGCCCAAAGCCAGCCGCCGCTTCGGCATTCGCCAAAAGCTTTATCTTGCCTTTGGCGCCATCGCCGCGCTCACGCTGGTTTGCAGCTTGGTCGCCGGCTTGTTCATGAATCGTATCAGCGCAAGCTTGTCGCGTGTGATGGAGGAAAGCCTGCCGGCAGTTACCGCCTCGCTTTCGCTGTCCACCCAGGCGGCACAGCTTGCTGCGGCCGCACCGGCATTGGGCGCTTCGCGCACCGAAGCTGAGCGTAACGAGCAGGAACAGCGTATCCATAAGCTGATTGATAGCATTGGTATTGGCCTCAATGAGGTCAAGCGCACTAGCAGCAATGCCGATTTCAGCAAGATCGAGGCCGCGATCGCCACTATGGACCGGCAGGTGAATACTATTGGTGAGCGCACGGCTTTGCGGCTGCGCCTCACGGAACAGCGCGCGGAATTGGCGCGCAATGTCAACCGCACCCTCGATACCTACACTGCTTCCACGGCCAAGCTCTCGGACGATACGGTGTTCTCCATTGTCACTACCCTGGAAACTGTGGCGACAAGTGGGCGAAATCTGAAAGATGTCGCCGAGTATATGAAGAGCTTGTCTGAGTTCGAGTTTGCCCTGGTGGATGGCTTGTCCGAACTCACGGCGGGTATGAACCAGGCCGCCAGCCTGCTGGAAGCCATCGGCAACACGCCATCCGAGGCTGCTCTGAATGGGCTGGTGGATCGCTTCCAGAGTACCGAGGCGCGGATGAAGGGTGCGCTCAAGCGCGTTACCGATGCATACAACGATGATGCGATCAAAGCCGGCGTTGAAGCCATGATCGGCTTTGGTACTGGCCGCGATAGCATCACTGCTTTGCGCCGGCGTGAACTGGTGGCGCTTGCCCAGGTGGAAAGTGCTTTGGCTGCGTCGCGGCAGGCGGCGGCCACATTGTCTCAGGAGACGGAACAGATCGTGGGGGCAGCCAATGCGGGCGCTGATGCGGCGGCGGAGCAATCCTTTGCCACGGTGCGCACCGGCATGATTGCCCTGGCCATTCTGGCCGCGCTGAGCCTTGTGGTGGCCGGGCTGATTGGTTGGTTTTATGTCGGTCGTCGGGTTGTCGACACCATGGTTGGCCTTACCGGCATCATGGAGCGGTTGGCGCAGCGCGAATGGGGCACCGAGGTGCCGGACCGCTCGCGACCGGATGAAATCGGCGACATGGCCCGCGCAGTTCAGATATTCAAGGAAAACGGCCTGGAGAATGAGCGCCTGCAAGATGAGGTGGAGGAAGGTCGCAAGCGCTTCGAGCGGGAGCGTCAGGCACAAGAGGCCTTGATTGATCGCTCAGTGGGTCAGATTGTCAGCGCGGCTGCGGCGGGTGACCTGACGCAGCGGATCGATACCGCGGAGCTTGACGGCGTGATGCAGCGACTGGCGGGCGGTGTGAACACCCTGCTGGATAATTTTGCCGGCGCCCTGGAAGCGGTGAACCGCACGCTGGATTTGATGGCCCATGGCAACATGACCGGCCGGGTGAATGGCAATTTCCAGGGTGTATTCGCGGCATTGCAAACCAATGTGAATCAGACCGCCGAACAGCTTTCCAGCGTGGTGCAGCGTATCTCGCAGACAGCCCAGACAGTGCGCGAGGCGGCGGCTGAAATTTCGGCTGGCTCCACCGATCTGGCGGGCCGCACCGAGCAGCAGGCGGCTAGCCTGGAAGAAACTGCGGCCTCGATGCATGAAATCACCTCGACGGTGAAGCTGAATGCCGAGAATGCGGAAGCCGCCAATCAACTGGCGGCGGCGGCGCGTGGCACGGCGAATACCGGCGGCAGCGTGGTGGAGAAGGCGGTGGCGGCGATGACCGGCATTGAGGAAAGTGCTAGCAAGATTGTGGATATCGTTGGCCTGATCGACGAAATCGCCTTCCAGACCAACCTGCTGGCGCTGAATGCCTCCGTGGAAGCGGCCCGCGCTGGTGAGGCTGGCAAGGGCTTTGCGGTGGTGGCGCAGGAGGTGCGCAGTTTGGCGCAGCGCTCTGCCAATGCCTCCAAGGACATCAAGGCCCTGATCTCCACCTCCAATGCCCAGGTGCGGCAGGGTGCTGAACTTGTCAATCGCGCCGGCTCGTCACTCACCGAGATTGTCACGTCGGTGAAGAAGGTGGCGGATATCGTGGCCGAGATCGCCTCCGCCAGCCGCGAGCAGGCCACTGGGCTGGATGAGGTGAATACTGCCGTGTCCAACATGGACGAGATGACCCAGCGCAACGGTGCCCTGGTGGAACAGACCACGGCTTCGGCCCAGGCGATGGCCACCCAGGCGGATCAGCTCAACGAATTGGTGGCTTACTTCAAGCTTTAGGCCCGGTCGCGCTTATGCGTGGCCGGCGGTGCCAGATAGATGGCTGACATGCACGCCGAGGGACGCGATGGAGCGTTCCCAAAGCGAGTCGAGATCAGGATCGAAGATCAGGTCGAAGCTGGATGGCACGGTGAGCCAGCCATTCTGGTGCAGTTCGGTATCGAGCTGGCCGGCGCTCCAGCCGGCATAGCCAAGCGCGAATAGGCGGTGCTGCGGCCCGGTGCCGCTGGCGATAGCGCGCAGCACATCCAGGGTCGCGGTTAGGCCGATGCCGCGCCGCTCATCGATCGGCACACTGCCGGGCTGCATGTAATCGGTGGAATGCAGCACAAAGCCGCGCCCGGTTTCCACCGGTCCGCCCAGCCGCACCACGATATTGGAATCCACTTTGGTCTCGATGCTCAATTGCCGCAGCAGATTGGGGAAGGTAAGGCCGGGATAGGGCTTGTTGATCACCAGCCCCATGGCGCCCTCGGGATTATGCGAGCACATGTATATGACCGTGCGGGCGAAGCGTGGGTCGCCGATGCCAGGCATCGCCACCAGCAGCTGCCGTTCCAGATAGCCGGACATCTTCTTGCCCTTGGCCGTACGCTTCATGCCACCTTCCTGCATGCTCGATTCACCCGAATGTTACCCCGCTGGGCGCCAATGTCTATATGGTGCCGAGCCATGAAGTTACCCAGACTGAAATACTGGCGACTCGGGTTGCTTGCCTTGGCGGCTATCTTCGCGCCGATCCATGCGGCCCTGGCGGCTGGGCCGGTAGAGCCGATCAAGCTGGCGTTGCTGCAAGGCAGCGAGGGTTATGCCGGGCTGCATCTGCGTCTTGCCAAGGGCTGGAAATTCTATTGGCGCCAGCCGGGCGATGGCGGCATTCCGCCAAGGTTTGACTGGACGGGCTCGGAAAATCTCGCTGATGTGAGTGTGGAATGGCCAGCGCCGCGCCGGTTGGCCATCGGCGACTCGGAGATTATCGGCTATGAGGGCGAGACCCTGCTGCCGCTGCGCTTTACGCGGTTACAGACCGACAAGCCAGCGCGCCTGGCTGCCAGGCTGGACTATGGCATCTGCCGCGAAATCTGCCTGCTCCGCGAAGACAATCTTACTCTGGACTTGCCGCCGGGCGAGGGGCCAGGCGCTGCTCTGGTGGCGGCCTATCGTGCCCAGGTGCCGGGGCCACTGGCCCGACTCGGCGTGCATTCGGCTCTGGTGGCTTTTGCGCCCGGGGAATTGCGCCTGAGCCTGCGGGCAAAAGCGCCGCTGGTGGCGCCGGATTTGTTCGTGGAGGGGCCGGAAGCCTATTGGTTCGGCCGGCCCAGCCTGCATCTGCTGGCCGATGGCGCCCAGGAAATCCGCATGGCCTTCACGCCCGGCCCAGCGCCGCCCTTGGGCAGCCTGCGTTTCACGCTGGTGGATGGTACCCGGGCCGCGGAGTTCCGGCCATGACCAGTAAGGCTTGTTTCCAAGCCCAGACCGACCCATGTTATGGGCGCTTTGGCGTTGCCATGCCCATCAAGGGCGCGCCCCACGAAAAGACAGACACAGCGAGGACATCATGACGATCAAGGTCGGCGACAGCATTCCCGACGTGACCCTGTTCACCAACGGCGCCAATGGCCCCGAGGCGGTGAAGAGCGGCGAATTGTTCAAGGGCAAGAAAGTGGCGTTGTTCGCGCTGCCGGGCGCCTTCACGCCCACCTGCTCGGCCAAGCATCTGCCCGGCTATATCGAGAAGGCGGATGAATTCAAGGGCAAGGGCTATGATCTGATCGCCTGCCTTTCGGTCAACGATGCCTTCGTGATGGGCGCCTGGGGCAAGCAGCAGAATGCCGCCGAGAAGGTGATGATGCTGGCCGATGGCAGCGGCGAATTCACCAAGGCGATTGGCATGGAATTCGATCTCACGGCGCGTGGCCTCGGCGTGCGTTCGCAGCGCTATTCGATGATTGTCGATAATGGCGTGGTGAAAAGCCTGAATCTCGAAAAGCCAGGTGCTTTCGAGATTTCCGATGCCGGCACGCTGCTCAGCCAGTCCTGATCTTTTCGTATTACCAAAGCCCCTGGGGGAACCTGGGGGCTTTTTTATGTGCCGTCGCGGCCCTTGATCGCCGCCTCGCGGGCCAGTTGGTCCACGCGCTCATTCTCCACATGGCCGCTATGGCCGCGCACCCATTGCCAATCCACCTGATGCGGTTCCTTGGCGGTTTCCAGGCGCTGCCACAGATCCACATTCTTTACCGGCTGGCGGTCAGCGGTTTTCCAGCCGCGCGCCTTCCAGGGCCGCAGCCACTTCGTCACGCCATCGATCACATAGCGGCTATCGGTATAGAGCGTCACCATGCAGGGGCGCTTCAGTGCCTCCAGGGCTGAGATCGCGGCCATCAATTCCATGCGGTTATTGGTGGTGGCCGGATCAGCGCCGCTCAACTCACGCTCGCGGCCGCCAAAACGCAGCAGCGCGCCCCAACCGCCGGGGCCAGGATTGCCCAAGCAGGCGCCATCGGTGAAGGCCTCGATCCGCTCCAGCTCCTCCGGCATCGCGTCAGCGTTCGATGCCATAGGCGCTGGGCCCAAGGACCAGGCGGTGGAAATTCAGCTTCTGCCAGTATTCCAGGGGATCTTTCGGTTTCACCAGCGCGCCGGGTACCTGGTTCAGCCAATCGTAGAGGCGGGTGAGCAGGAAGCGCAGGGCCGAACCGCGGGCGAAAAGCGGCAGGCTATGCACTTCGCCATCGGTCAGCGGCCGCACACTTTCATAACCGCTGATCACCGCGCGGCCCTTGGTGACATTGAAGGCGCCATCGGCCTCGAAACACCAGGCATTGAGCAGCACCGCGAGGTCGTAGGCGAAATAATCATTGCAGGCGAAGTAGAAGTCGAATAGGCCGCTCAGCCGCTCGCCGATGAAGAAGACATTATCGGGGAACAGATCGGCATGGATAACGCCATGGGGCAGCGGCTTGTCACCCATGCGGCCTGGCATATCTGGCCATGCGGCGCGCAAGCTGTCCCATTCGCGGGTCAGCTCCTGCTCCAGCCCAGCGCGCACTTCGCTGGCCCGGGCGCCGCAATCATCGATCAGCTTCTTCCAGCCATCAATGCTGAGCGCATTGGCGCGATGGCCGGGAAAATCGCGGCCAGCCAGATGCAGGCGCGCAGTGCCGGCGCCCACCGCGAAGCATTGCTTCACTGTCAGCCGCTTGGGCGACACGCCATTGAGGAAGCTGATGATGGCACAGGGCCGGCCGGCCACTTCACGCAGAGCGCGGCCATCGCGGCCATGCAGCGGCGTGGGAGAGGGCAGGCCCTTCTGCGCCAGATGATCCATCAGTCCGAGGAAATAAGGCAATTCGTCGCGGTTCACCCGCCGTTCATAGAGCGTGAGGAAATAGTTGCCAGTCTCGGTGCCAAGCAGGTAGTTGGAATTCTCCACGCCCTCCGCGATGCCCTTGCACGAAAGCAACGTGCCCAGGTCGTATTGCGCCAAAAGTTCGCAGAGCTGGTCTTCATTGATCTCTGTATAGACAGCCATGGTTTCAGGCTGCGCTGCTGTCGAGCGCGCCGGGTAGCTTGAACTGCACGGCCTCGGTGGCGCTGGTCACTTCGCGCAGGCGCACTTCATAGCGCTGACGGAAGGCGTTGATCACTTCTTCCACCAGCACTTCCGGTGCGCTGGCGCCAGCGGTGATGCCCACGCGGTTGATGCCGACGAGCGCTATCCAGTCGATATCCTCGGCGCGTTGGACCAATTGTGCCACAGCGCAGCCGCTACGTTGCGCCACTTCCACCAGCCGCAGCGAATTGGACGAGTTCGGCGCGCCGATCACCAGCATGGCATCACATTCGCTGGCAATGGCCTTCACCGCCGCCTGGCGATTGGTGGTGGCGTAGCAGATATCTTCCTTCTTCGGGCCTTCGATGCCCGGGAAGCGCTGCTGCAGCGCGGCGATGATCTCGGCGGTGTCGTCCACAGACAGCGTCGTCTGGGTGATATAGGCCAGTGCCTCGCCCGGCTGGGCCGGCAGGGTGGCCACATCGGCCACGGTCTCCACCAGGGTCACTGTGCCTTCGGGCAATTGTCCCATGGTGCCGATCACTTCCGGATGCCCGGCATGGCCGATCAGCAGGATATGGTGGCCCTCGCGGTGATGCCGCTCGGCCTCGCGATGCACCTTGCTCACCAGCGGGCATGTCGCGTCGAGGTAGAACAGGTTGCGCGCCTTGGCCGCCGCCGGCACTGATTTGGGCACCCCATGGGCGGAGAAGACCACCGGCACGCCAGCCGGCACCTGGTCCAACTCATCGACGAAAACCGCGCCCTTGGCGGCCAGATTCTCAACCACGAATCGGTTATGAACGATTTCGTGCCGCACATAGACCGGGGCGCCGTATTTCTCGATGGCGCGCTCCACGATCTGAATGGCGCGGTCCACCCCGGCGCAGAAGCCACGGGGCGCGGCCAGTACGATATCGATGGCGGGGCGGCTAGGGGTAAGCGGGCTGTTCATTCCGGCCTTGGGGGCTGTCGCTTGTAAGGGGACGGGGCCTCTTTTATACAGGGAAGCGGCCCGTCGAACTGCTGGGCAAGCTATCGTACCTGAGGTGGGAAGGAAAGTGCGCCATGACCGATACGGCCGGTTTCGGGACCATTGCTCGCACCCTGCGCCCCGTCGCCCTTTTGGCCCTGTTGCTTGTGGCCGGCTGCGGTTCCGGCGGCTGGTTCAGCAAGAAAGAAGTGGGCCCCGCGCAGGTCTGCCCGCGTCTGGGTATCCTGGGTGATGCTCAGAAATCGGTGCAGTTCCGGCCTGGCCCGGGGCGCGACCTGACCGACGTGACGCACGAGATCGAATTGCCAGATTTCAATGGCGGCTGCAAATTCACCGAAAAGAACGCCGCTGTCGTCGTTACCTTCACCTTGCAGGTGGCGGCCACCCGTGGCCCAGCTGCTGGTGATATGCGCGAAGTGACTGTGCCCTATTTCATTGCCGTGGTGGACAAACAGCAGAATGTATTGTCGCGCGATGGTTTCAGCGCCCGCGTACCGATGCAGCCCGGCCGCCGCCGCATCGTGGTGGGCGAGGAGCTTGAGCAGGTCATTCCGTTGCCGGCCGGTCGCACCAGCCGCGATGTGGAAATCCTGATTGGCCTGCAGCTTGATAGCGAGCAGCTTGAGTTCAACCGCAAGCAGCGCGGCTTCTAGTCCGCCCCCGCTGCCCAGTCAGCGGCCCAGCGATCCAGCGCCACCAGAATTGGCTGCAGCTTCATGGCTTCAGGCGTGAGGGCGTAGCCGCTTTCGCCATCATGCGCCACCAGGCGAGCTTCACGCAGGTCAGCCAGGCGTTGCTGCAGCACGCTGGGCGAGAGCGCGTCACAGGCCGCCTGCAGGGCACGGAAGCTCAGCGGCCCCTGTCGCAGTTCCCATAGGATGCGCAGGCTCCAGCGCTTCCCCAGCAGATCCAGCGCCACCATGATCGGCCGGCCGGTAGTGGAACCGCGCACGCGCTTGGTCGGCTTTGCCATGGGAATCTCCTTGCGCTACTAAAAAAGTAGCGATAATGTCCTGTTGCTACGAAATTAGTAGCATGCAAACAGGAGGCACGCCATGGCCGATACGCGCCTTGCCCCACTTGAACCACCCTATGCGGCGGCAGTGGCCGATGAATTCGCCCGCATGATGCCGCCGGGCATGCCGCCCATCGCGCTGTTCCGCCAGGTTGCCCATAACCCGCGCGTGCTCGGGCGCTGGCGCGGCAGTGCCCTGTTGGATACAGGCTCGATCAGCCTGCGCCAGCGCGAACTTGTGATCCTGCGCGTCACAGCCAGGCTCGGTGCCGAATATGAATGGGGCGTGCATGTGGCCTTCTTCGCCACTAAGGCCGGCTTCACGCCAGCGGAAATCGCCGCCACGCGCCTGGGTGATGCAGCCAGTTTCACGACCCGTGACGACGCCCTACTGCTGCGCATCACCGATGCGTTGCTCGACCATAAGAGTCTGGACGATGCCTTATGGATTGAGGCCAGCGCCGTGTTCTCGGCCGAGCAGGTGATCGAAATCCTGGCGCTTGCCGGCTTCTATCACACGGTGTCGTTTACGGTGAACACGCTACGCACGCCGCTGGAGCCCGGCGCACCCCGTTTTCCGCAATAGGCCGACTTCAATAAGCTAGCGCGCAGCCATCCTTACGCTCATCGGAGCCGGCCATCAGCACGCCAGTGGCCGGATTGAGCATGATCGCCTGGGCACCGCCATGGGGCATCTCGGCCATCTTGATCTCATGGCCCAGAGCCGCCAGACCGGCGAGCACTTCGGCCGGGATGCCGCGCTCGGCCTCGAACTTGCCGGCGACATGGAAGGCACGCGGGCTGTCGATGGCTTCCTGCACATCCATGCCGTAATCCACGATATTGCTTAGCACATGGCTCTGGCCCACCGGCTGGAAGCCGCCGCCCATCACGCCATAGCAGAGCCAGGGCTTGCCGTCCTTCAGTGCCATGGCCGGAATGATGGTGTGCATCGGCCGCTTGCCCGGCGCCACATTGTTGGGATGATTGGGATCGACGCGGAAGCCGGCGCCGCGATTCTGCAGCAGCAGGCCGGTCTTGGGGCTGCTCAGGCCGGTGCCAAAGGGCCAGAACAGCGAATTGATGAAGGAGCAGCAATTGCCCTCACCATCCACTACCGAGATATACACCGTGTCGCGATAGACCGCGCCATTGCCCACCGGGCCGGGCGAGGGCATCGCTTTCTTGATATCGATGCGGGCGCGCAATTCATCGGCGAAAGCGGCGGAGAGCAGCTTTTCCACCGGCACATTGGCAAAGGCCGGATCGGCCACATAGGTATCGCGGGCCTGGAAGGCCAGGCGGGTTGCCTCAGCCTCCAGGTGATAGCGCTCCACGCTATGCGGGCCGTATTTGCCTAGATCAAGGCCGGCCAGGATGTTCAGCATGATCAGGGTGGTGATACCCTGGCCGCTGGGCGGGATCTCCAAAAGCTCAACACCGCGATAAGTGGTGGCGATGGGCTCTACCCAGAAAGCCTCCTGGGTGGCGAAATCTTCCAGTGTGTGCGTGCCACCCAGGCTCTTGAGGTAGCTGACAATATCCTCGGCCACCCAACCCTTGTAGAAGCCGTCGCGGCCCTGCTTGGCGATCTCGCGCAAAACCTTGGCATAGGCAGTAAGCCGCATCACGTCGCCGGCCTTCGGCGGTTTGCCGCCGGGCAGGTAGACGGCCGCTGAATTGGCATCGGCGCTCAGTTTGGCCACATTGATGCCGCGGTTGAAATCCACGCTCACGCGCTCGGTGATGGGGAAGCCTTCCTCGGCGAACTGGATGGCTGGCTGCAGCAGGTCGGCCAGGGGCAGCTTGCCGAAACGCTGGTTCAGCTTGGCCCAGGCATCCACGGCGCCGGGAATGGTGACGGCATGCACATCGGTGAGGCCGATTTCCTTGATGCCTTTGGCCAGCAGAAAATCCGAACTTAAACCCGCCGGCGCGCGGCCAGAGCCATTCAGGCCATAGACCTTGCCGCCCTTGCGCGTGTCGGTGCCAGCCGGGGCATAGAGCACGAAATTGTCGCCGCCTATGCCAGTCGATTCCGGTTCCACGATGCATTGCACGGCACAGGCCGCGATGGCGGCATCGGTGGCGTTGCCGCCGCGCTTCAGGATATCCAGCGCGGTGATGGTGGACAGCGAATGTGAGGTGGCGGCGGCGCCATGGCGCCCCATGGCAACGGAACGGCCGGGCAGATGCAGATCACGCATGGGAAGGAACTCCGGGGGAATGGACATGGCAGGCAGCGCCATTGATCAGCTTGGGCGTCGCAGCCTGGCAGCTGGTTATGGCATCGGTGCAGCGCGGATGGAACGGGCAGCCGGGTGGTGGGTTGAACGGATCGGGGAAGGCGAGGCCCAATCCGGTATCGGGAATCCCCAAGCCCGGCTCGGGCGTCAGCACGGAAGCCAACAGGGCCTTGGTATAGGGATGACGTGGCGCGGCGAAAAGCGCCGTGGTTTCCGCCTGCTCCACCACGCGGCCGAGATACATCACGGCCACGCGGGTGGCGATATGCTCCACCACAGCCAGGTTATGGCTGATGAACACATAGGTGAGATTGAATTCGCGGCGCAGGTCGAGCAGCAGGTTGATGATCTGCGATTGCACCGACACATCAAGTGCCGAGGTCGGTTCGTCGCAGACCACGATATCCGGGCGCATCACCAGCGCGCGGGCAATGGCCACACGCTGGCGCTGGCCGCCGGAAAGCTCGCGTGCATAGCGGTCGGCATAGCGGGCAGCCAGCCCGACGCGTTCCAGCATATCAATGGCCTTGCGGCGGCGTTCGGCGGCATCGCCGATGCCATGCACTTCCAGCGGCAGGGCCACCAGGGAGGCCAGGGTACGGCGTGGGTTGAGCGAGGAATAGGGGTCCTGGAAGATCGGCTGCACATGCCGGGCGGTGGCCCGGCGGCCCATGCCAGCCACATCCTGGCCGTTGAGTTTCACAACCCCTGCATCGGCCTTCAGCAGGCCGAGCAGGATGCGGGCCGGCGTGGACTTGCCGCAGCCGCTTTCACCGACGATGCCAAGCACGTCACCGCGCCGGATTTCCAGATCAACAGCGTTAACCGCATGCAGTTTGCGGCTGCCACGGAACATGCCCTGGCTGACGGTGAAGCTTTTGGTGATGCTTTGGGCCGAGAGCAAAGCGGTCATGCCGCGCCCCTGATGCATTGCCAGCCATGGCCGGCATTATCGTCATGGCGCGGCGGTGTTTCGGCGCAGATGGCTTCGGCATGGGCGCAGCGGCTGCGGAAGCCGCAGCCCTTCAGGCCGCCTACCAGATTGGGCACTATGCCCGGCACCACCCCTAAGCGATCACCAGGTTTAGAGCGGCCAGGCACCGGAATACAGCTCAGCAGGCCGTCAGTATAGGGATGGCGCGGCTGGCGCAAGATGGCTTCGGTGCTGCCGCTTTCCACGATCTCGCCGGCATACATCACGCCCACCCGGTGCGCCACATGTGCCACCACGCCAAGATCATGGGTGATCAGCAGCAGTGCAATACCGAATTCCTGCTGCAGATCAAACAACAGCCGCAGTATCTGCGCCTGGATAGTCACATCCAGGGCCGTGGTCGGTTCGTCGGCGATCAGCAGGTCTGGGCCGCACATCAGCGCCATGGCGATCATCACGCGCTGGCGCAGGCCGCCGGAAAGCTGATGCGGATATTGCCCTAGCCGGTCGGCGGCGGAAGCCATGCCAACCTTGCCAAGCAGGTAAATGGCGCGCTCGCGGGCGGCAGCGGCCGTGGCACCCTTATGCTTGATGAAGCCTTCAGTGAGCTGGTCGCCGATGGTATAGGCTGGGTTCAGTGCCGTCATCGGCTCCTGGAAAATCATGGCAAGGCGATTGCCACGCAAGGCCTCCACATTGCCGGGCTTGGCGAGATCAATGCCATCAAAATGCAGCCGACTGGCGCTGCGCTGGGCGCGGCGCGGCAGCAGGCCCATGATGGAAAGCGCGGTCATCGACTTGCCGCAGCCGCTTTCGCCCACCAGGCAGAGCGTTTCGCCACGCGCGATATCGAAGCTGATGCCGCGCACGGCCTGCAGCGCGCCGTCTGGCGTGGGCAGTGAAACGCGCAAATTTTCAACAGAGAGCAGAGGCTGCGCCATGGTCAGCTCCGTCCCTCAGGCGCCAGCAGGTCGCGCAGGCCATCGCCGGCCAGGTTGATGCAGAAGACCAACAGCGCCAGGGCCGTGCCCGGGATGGCGATTAGCCAGAAGCTGAAGAACATGTAGCTCTTAGCTTCAGAGATCATCAGGCCCCAGGAGGGCAGGGGCGGCTGCACGCCAAGGCCGAGAAAGGACAAAGCGGCTTCCAGCAGGATAGCGCTGGCAGCTTCCAGGGTGGCGATCACGATCAGATGCGGCGCGATATTCGGCAGCACCTCGCCCAGTATGATGCGCGGGGTGGAGGCGCCTGCGGCCTCGGCAGCCGCGATATAGTCCAGGGAGCGGGTCTGCTGTGTGGCGCTGCGTATCACCACGGCGAAGCGGTCCCATTTCAACAAGCCGAGCGTGATGATCACCACCGGCAGGGATGAGCCGAGCAGGGCGACCACAGCCAGCGCCACCAGGATCACCGGCATGGCTAGGCGCGCGGTGGTGAGGAAGGTGATGAGCAGATCGACACGGCCACCGAAATAGCCGGCGCAAAGCCCGATGGTGGTGCCGATCAAGCCTGAGATCGCCACTACAGAGAGGCCGATCAACAGCGAGATGCGGGCGCCATAGATGGTGCGTGACAGGTAGTCGCGGCCGAGATTGTCGGTGCCCAGCGGGTGGAGCCATTGGCCCTTCTCGGCCCAGATCGGCGGAATCAGCCGGCGGGTGAGGTCTTGCGCATAGGGATCATGCGGGGCCAGCAAAGGCGCGAAGAGTGCCATCAGGATAATCAGCACCAGCAGGCCGCCACCGAAGATCAGGCTGTGGTTGCCGCCTAGCCGGCGCAGCAGCCGCTCGCGGGGAGTGAGTTCGATCACGGTTGATTCAGCCATCACGACACGCGGATGCGCGGATCGAGCCAAGCATTGGCCAGATCGGCGAGCAAGGTGAGCAGCACATAGAACACTGAGAGCAGCATCACCACGGCTTGAGTCACCGGAAAATCCTTGTTCGTGATGCTCTGATAGGCGAGGTAGCCCAGGCCATCCAGCGCGAAGATCGCTTCGATCACCACCGAGCCGCCGAGCAGGAAGCCAAGCTGCACGGCGGCCAGGGCCACCACCGGGATGGCGGCATTGCGAAGTCCGTGCTTGAACACCACAACAGCTTCGTTCATGCCCTTGGCCCGCGCGGTGCGGATATAGTCTGCATTCAGTACCTCGATCATGCCGGCGCGCACCAGGCGCATGAAGGCCGGCGCGATGTAGTAGCCAAGCGCGATGGTGGGCATGACGAAATGCGCCCAGCTATCGCTACCAGAAACCGGCAACCAGCGCAGCTGAATCGAGAAAAGCATTATCAGCAGCAGAGCGAAGAAGAAATTCGGCAAGGCTTGGCCGAGAACGGCGATGCCCAATGCCAAGCGGTCAATCCAGCTATTGGCGAAGATGGCGGCGCAGACGCCGAGTGGAATGGAGATCGCTAGTGCGAAAAGCAGGGCGCAGAGACCTAGCATCAGCGTGGTGGGCAGCTTGTCCATCACTAGGCCGGTCACATCGGTCTTGAAATACAGCGACATGCCGAAATCGCCTTGGAGCATGCGCCACAGCCAGTCGAGATACTGCACGGCCAGGGGGCGGTCGAGGCCGAAATTACGCCGCACCGCGTCGATGTCGGCTTGGCGCGCGCCTTCACCCGCCAGGGCTGCAGCCACGTCGCCAGACAACCGGACCAGCAGAAAACACACCACCGATACCGTGATGGCAACCAGCAAGGCGAGGCCGAGCCGCTTGGCGATAAAAATCAACATGCCAGCAGCCCGGCCTCGATAAACGTTACTTCCACGTCATTTCCCAGAAGCGCGGCATCTCGTCCGGATAGGCTTTGAAGACCAGATCCGAGGTGGCGGCGTAGAAGACTGGCAGCGAGAAGAGCGGCACGGCATAGGCGCGGTCGGCAATCAGCTTCAGCGCCTGGCGGTAGGCCGCTTTGCGGCCCTCCGGATCAACCGTGGTATTGCCTTTTTTAAGCAGATCGCGCACTTCCGGGTCGCGGGTGATGTCCTCGCCCTCGAAGGTGAAATAGTTCGGTGTGGAGGCCGATACGTCATTCACCGAGAAGGAGCCCCAGGTCTGGTGCGACAGGCCGGTCTTGTTGCCGCGCACCTGCTCGCGCATGGCGGCATATTGCAGGAAGTTCAGGTTGGCCTTGATGCCCACCGCCTGCAGATAGCCGATCACCGCCTCGGTGTGGTGCCGCTCGCGATACGCCACGATAGGCAGTTCCAGGCCGTTCGGATAGCCGGCTTCGGCCAGCAACTGCTTGGCCTTGGCCGGATTATAGTCGTAGCGCGCGGCCCCTTCGTCGGTGCAGCCGAACTGGCTCGGGAAGCAGATGGTGTGCAGCACGCGCGAGCCTTCGCCCACCAGGGCTTTCACCATAGCCGGCCTGTCGATGGCATGGTTGATCGCGTGGCGCACACGGATATCCTTCAGCGCCGGGATGGAGCTTTCCGCCTGGCTGTTGGTCTGCAGAAAGACGATGCGCATCGTCTCGCCGCTCACCACCTGGATGCCGGGCTGGCCTTTCAACTGTTCGGCCTGGTCCTTGGGCATATGCATCAGGAAATCAGCGCCGCGGCTCATCAGCTCAGCCAACTGCGTCTGGCGATCCGGGATGAAGCGGATTTCGATTTTCTCGATCTTCGAAGCACCCTTCGGGCTGGCCTTGAAGTAGTCCGGATTGCGCTCGAGCAGCAGCGACTTGCCGGGGACATGCTGCGTGACGCGGAAGGGCCCAGAGCCGACCGGCTTTTCGTTCTGCCCCTTGGGGCCAACCTTGTCGTAATACTCGTTGGGATGGATCACCACTGGGCCGGAGAGGTACTCCAGGATCGGCGGGAAGACTTCCTTGGTGACGATGCGTATCTTGTATTTATCGACCTTCTCGGCTTTTTCGATCCAATTCACGTTGGTCTGGGTCGTCACCTTGTTGTCGGCCTTGGCGATAAAATTCAGCGTGTAGACCACGTCATCGGCGTCGAATTCCTCGCCATTATGGAACTTGATGCCCTGGCGCAGGTCGAATTCGGTGGTGCGCTCGTTGATCTGGCGCCAGCCGGAGGCCAGCTGCCCCTTGTATTCGTTGGTATTGGGGTCTCGGTAGACCAGGGTATCCCAGACATGCTGGCCGATAATCACGCCGATGCGCACATTGTTGAAGAACGGATCGATATTCTCCGGCACCTGGTCGTAGACGAAACGGATCGAGTTATTCTTCTTATCGGCCCAGGCGGGCCCATTGCCGAGCCCCGCCAGCACCACCGCAGCCACCAGGCTTGCGCGCCAAGTATATGATGTCATTGCTGTTCCCCTGTTGCCTGAGTCTTTCGGGGCAGCCTCATGAACCGCCCCGTTCATACCATTGTCATCCAGGGGAGCGATGAGTCGCAATGTTTATATGAACACTAGTGTCTGCTTCGCGCCAAATGGGAACATTTCAAGTATTTTTGTTTTAAGGGGCCAGAGATTTGCCCGATGAAACCATTGTTTCACACAAGATTTCCGCCCAGAGTTTTATCCAATAAAAAAGCGATCTAGGGAGCGATTGATGAAACGTTTCGCGACGATTATCGCCGCAAGCCTGTTGGCCGCTGCTATGGCGGCTCCGGGTGTGGCCCAGACTGCCGCCAGCTACCCCAACAACGCCGTGAAATTCATCGTGCCGTTTCCGGCTGGCGGCAGCACCGATATCGTGTCGCGCGTCATCGGCCAGCATCTCTCCGATACCTGGAAGCAGCCCGTGGTGGTGGAGAACCGCACCGGCGCCTCGGGCGCGATTGGTACCAGCAGCGCCATCGCCGCCCCGGCCGATGGTCTTACATTGTTGATGGGCATCACGGTGCTGATCCAGATGCCGCATCTGAAGAATGATCTGCCCTACGATGCCTTGCGCGATCTGGCGCCGATCTCGCAGATCGCTTTGTCAACCGATCTGCTGGTGGTGGCGAATAGCGTACCAGCCAATACGCTTGAGGAATTCATCGCCCTGGTGAAGGCCAACCCGAAGAAATATACCTACGGCTCCTATGGCAACGCCACCTCGTCGCATATTCGTGGCGAGACGCTGAACCGCGAAGCTGGCCTCGACATGGTGCATGTCCCCTATCGCGGCAGTGCCCCGATGCTCGCTGATCTGCTCGGCGGCCACCTGCCCGTAGCCTTCGTGGATGTGGGCTCCGCCTATTCGCATCTCAGTGGCAACAAATTCAAGGTTCTGGCGGTTTCCGGCACGAAACGCCTGAGCTTCCTGCCCAATGCGCCCACCATGGCCGAGCGTGGCATCAAGGGTTTCGAGCCCTATGGCTGGTTCGCCATGTTCGTGAAGGCCGGCACGCCAAAGGACATTGTAGACAAGATATCCAAGGAAGTTGGCCGCGTTGTGGCGCGCCCGGATGTGCAGGCGCGCTTCACCGAGCTTGGCCTGATTCCAGTGGGTGGCACGGCGGAAGAACTGGCTGTGGCGATGAAGCGCGATTCCGAAATCTGGGGCCAGCTCATCAAGAGCGGCGGCATCAAGCTGGAGTAAGCCCTTCGCGCCGGCGTTGCGCCAGCAGCCAGGCCGCGCTTTGCGGCTTCAGCTTGCGCAACGTCGGCGCGCTCTCCTGCAGCACGCGCTAGACTGGCGTCAGCTTGCGCAACGGCACGCCATTGCTCTTTGCCTCCAGTGCTGCCTCGGTCACGGTACGCAGATGATAACCCATATAGACCGGGCAGGTGACATCGGCGCCCATGGCCTTGGCCAGTCGCTGGCGCAGGGCCAGGATGCTTAAGGCCTTACCGCGCGGGATGGTGCGGATCGCATCATCCACCATGCGCACATTCGGGATCAGCACCAGTTCACCCTGCTTCAGGCTGCCGAAATCCCGCGCCATGCGCTTCAGTGCCGGCGGTGTGGGATTCTGCAGCCTGTCGGTCCAGGTCTGCATGGCACCTATATCATTTCAGCGGCAGATATATATCTGAGAGCAGCTCGGTGGGAGCGGTGTCGCGCGGGCTGTTGTGGTATTCCTCCAGCCCTGGTGCATCCGCCGGCTCGCGGCCGGATCGCGGCAGCCAGGTGCCGTAGAGCCAGTCATAGGCCGCCTTCATATCGGCATAAGGCCCCTTATGGCGCAGCACGGCATAATCACCGGCGCGGAGGGCGATGCGCCGCAGCGGCGGCTCGATGGCAATGTGCAGCGCCGTGACGATGCCGGCCTCCGAGCGCAGCTGCTCGGGCGCCACCAGCGACACATCATCATGAAACAGCGCGAATGGTCGGGTATCGGCCGGCAATGCACCATGGGTGGCCAGCCAGCCGAACAGGCGGTCGAAGGCCTGATTGATCGCCATATAGGGGCCGCGATGGGCCACCGCGATCAGGCTCATTGCTGGCAGAGTTTCGATGCGCACGGCGCGCGCCAGGCCGTCAGACAACGATTCTGGCCGCTTGAATATCGTGTGGTTGCCGCCCACGCGGTATGCCGCTGGCGGCAGGCCATAGGCGGCCTTGAACAGGCGCGTGAAGGATTGCTGATTGGCATAGCCGGCACGGCGCGCGATCTCGGCGACCGGCAGATCGGTTTGCACCAGATAGGTGGCGGCACGGTCCAGTCGTAGGCGCTTCACCGTGGCCGCCACGGTTTCGCCGCGCATCGCCTGATATACCCGGTGCCAGTGATGTGGCGACAGCGCAGCCACCTCGGCTAGTTGGTCGAGATTCAGAGCTGTGTCCAGATGCTCAAAGATATGGCTCGCCACGCGCTCAAGCCGCGCCTGGTAATCCGCCCATTGTTTTGCTTGTGCCATGTCTGCCCCTTGATTCGCAGGCTAATCTAGCAAACCGGGATTTGACAAATCTTGCGGTTATGTGGCCCGGGCTGCCGTCATCTCTTGGTATGATCCGGCTACACTCACGGCCAATCGACGGGCCGTGCCTTTTCCAGTGTGATGGCCGGCACAGGCCGAGCGGTAACATCCTCGCGAGGGGATTTACATGAGCTTGGCCCGGCCCCAATTCCTGCCTGCGAGCAAAACGCAGAAAGAAGTTAACGCCATGACCCTCAGCAGCACCCTTCGCGCCAGCGCGCTCACCCTTGCCCTTATCCTCGGGGCTCATGCCGCTCAAGCTGGGCAATTCCGCCTAGCGCCGGGCGCCCAGACCTATGTGGATGTCAGCGCCCAAGGCAACTACACCACCCTGACGATTGCCAATACTGGCAGTGCGTCCGGCAGCATCGAGTTTGATGCCCCGGTCAATCGCAAGCTGGATATAGCCCCTGGTCAGAGCGCCGAGATTTATGGCCCGGTACGCAGCCGCGGCAGCGTGTTGGTGCGCAATACCGGTGCCAGCCCGCTTACGGTCACCTCCAGCTACCAGGATCGCCCGCCTGCGCCGTAAGGCGTTTCAGGCGAGGGATAGGCCCCGAGGATAATGCCGATTGGGCTGAAATGACTGATCAGCCTGGTATATGGCCGCGAGCGCGGCTTCCAGCCAGACGAGCGCCGCGTCATCTACCGCGCCGTGATGCAGGCCCGGCAACGTCACATCCAGGGCGATGATCTTCACGGGCCCACGATCATCCACCACATTGTGGAAGGGATGCCCGCGCGGCAGATAGTCGTGGTTGGCGAAGGTGGCGCTGAAAGCTGCATGGTCATCGTGGTTGCCGGGCATCGGCGAGGCAGGCATGGCTACGGCAATGCCGATGCCGGCCCGATAAGATGACCGTTTCAAGCCGCTGCTTTTTTATTCGCCACGCTCTAATCCGGTGCCTAAGCGCGCGCTGGTTCGGCCAATGTGGCGGCGTAAGCATCTGAAATGCTTTGGGTGCGGCCACTGGCATGGGGTTTGCGAAGCTGTGCTCACATAGTCTCGGCCAATGCTTAAGCCCCGGAGACCGCCATGCAGACCAATACCCTACTCGAACCCCCATCGCCTGCCATCGCCACCTTGATCGCCACTGCTTTCTCACATATCGGCGAAAATGATACGCCTTTTCAGTCAGGCGGCCTGCGCGACTTCTTCCTCTATCGCGACCTCGGTATCACGGAAGCCACCAACGGCCTGGTGATCGCGCAGCTGGTGAAAGCCAATCTGCCGCCGGAGGAAGGCACCGGCTGGCATCGCCATGAGGCGGCCTTCCATATCGTGATCATGCTGAAAGGCTGGGCGCGCTTCATGTATGAAACCGAGGAAACCCTGGTGAAGGCCGGGGATTGCGTGCATCAGCGGCCCGGCATCGTGCATTACCTGTTCGACTATTCGCCGGATATGGAATACCTGGAAATCGTCAGCCCGGCCGACTTCACCACCATCGACATGCCGGCACCCTGCGCGATACCGCCCGTCACGCCCTGGAAGTAAACCAGGGTAGACGGGGCAGCCGCCTCAGATATCCAGGTTGGCGACGTTCAGCGCGTTGGACTGGATGAAGTCACGGCGCGGTTCCACCACATCGCCCATCAGGGTCTCGAAGATGTTGTCGGCATCCTCGGCGTGGTCCACGCGCACCTGCAGCAGGCTGCGGGCATTGGGGTCCAGCGTGGTTTCCCAGAGCTGGTCCGGGTTCATCTCACCCAGGCCCTTATAGCGCTGCATGGTGAGGCCACGGCGGCCGGTGGCCATCACGGCATCAAGCAGTTCCGAGGGGCAGCGCACGGCATGCAGCTCGTCCTTGCGCTTGAGCTGTGCCGGTTCGAGGTAGGCGGCCTGCAGGTCTTCAGCCAGTGCGTTGAGCTTGCGTGCTTCCGCCGAGCGGAAAAGCGGCGCATCGAGCAGATAGCTTTCGGTGTAGCCACGCAGGGACCGCTTGGCCACCAGGGCGCCATCGCCGGTGGCAACGCATTCCCAGCCCTTTTCCAGATCGGATGCCAGGGCATTCAGGCGTAGGGCTAGCTTTTCTGCCGCCGGTACTGACTTGGCAGCATCATCCAGCACATCGTTGCGCAGCAGGCCCAGCACGGCTGCCTGCTCCACCAGCCAGGCATTATAGCGCTTACCCACGGATTCCAGCATGGCACGGGCCTGGCGGGCCTGATCCACCATGCGGCGCAGGTCGGCGCCAGCGCGCTGGCTGCCATCCTTAAGCGTCAGCACGGCGTTTTCCAGGCCTTCGCCGATCAGGTAATTCTCCAGCGCTGCCTCATCCTTCAGGTAGCGCTCCGATTGGCCACGCTTCACCTTGTAGAGCGGCGGCTGCGCGATATAGAGGTGGCCGGCATCAATCAGCGGCCGCATCTGGCGGAAGAAGAAGGTGAGCAGCAGGGTGCGGATATGGGCGCCGTCCACGTCGGCGTCGGTCATGATGATGATCTTGTGATAGCGCAGCTTGGCGGTATCGAAATCGTCATGCCCGATGCCGGTGCCCAGCGCGGTGATCAGCGTGCCGATTTCGGCCGAGCCGAGCATCTTGTCGAAGCGCGCGCGCTCCACATTCAGGATCTTGCCACGCAAAGGCAGCACCGCCTGATTGGCGCGGTGGCGGCCCTGCTTGGCGGAACCGCCGGCGCTGTCGCCCTCCACCAGGAAGAGTTCGGATTTCGCCGGATCGCGTTCCTGGCAATCGGCCAGCTTGCCGGGCAGGGAGGAGATATCCAGCGCGCCCTTGCGCCGGGTCAGCTCGCGCGCCTTGCGTGCCGCTTCGCGGGCGGCGGCGGCTTCCACCACTTTGCCAACGATGATGCGGGCCACCGCCGGGTGTTCCTCGAACCAGGCCGCGAGCTGTTCATTCACCAGATTCTCCACCGCCGGGCGGACTTCCGATGAAACCAGCTTGTCCTTGGTCTGGGAGGAGAATTTCGGATCAGGCACCTTCACGCTGAGCACACAGGTGAGGCCCTCGCGGCTGTCTTCACCGGAAAGCGTCACCTTTTCCTTCTTCAAAATGCCGCTCTCTTCCGCGTATTTGTTCACGCAGCGGGTCAGCGCGCCACGGAAGCCGGCCAGATGCGTGCCGCCATCGCGCTGCGGGATGTTGTTGGTGAAGCAGAGCACGGCCTCGTGGTAGCCGTCATTCCATTGCAGCGAGATGTCGATGCTGATGCCGTCGCGCTCGCCGCGGATGGTTACCGGCGGCTTGTGCATCGGCGTCTTGTTGCGGTCGAGATAGGCCACGAAGGCCTCCACGCCGCCTTCATACATCAGCTCCACGCTCTTCGGTTCCACGCCGCGCAGATCCTGCAGCACGATCTTCACGCCGCTGTTGAGGAAGGCCAGTTCGCGCAGGCGGCGCTCCAGGGTGGCGAAGTCAAATTCGGTCTTGGTGAAGGTTTCAGTGGAGGGCAGGAAGGTGACTTCGGTGCCGCGATTGCCATCAGCGGCGCCAACTTCCGCCAGCGGGCCTTCCGCATCGCCATGGCGGAAGCGCATGTGATAGGCCTTGCCGCCGCGCCAGATGCGCAGATCGAGGATGCTGGACAGCGCATTCACCACCGAGACGCCAACGCCATGCAGGCCGCCGGAAACCTTGTAGGAATTCTGGTCGAATTTGCCGCCGGCATGCAGCTGGGTCATGATGACTTCGGCAGCCGAAACGCCTTCCTCGGGGTGGATATCCACCGGGATGCCGCGGCCATTGTCGCGCACGGTGACCGAGCCATCCGGGTTCAGCACCACGGTCACCTGATCGCAATAGCCGGCCAGGGCCTCGTCAATGGCGTTGTCCACCACCTCGTAGACCATGTGATGCAGGCCCGAGCCATCGTCGGTGTCGCCGATATACATGCCCGGCCGCTTGCGCACGGCATCCAAGCCCTTCAGCACGCGGATGGAGGAGGAATCATAGCCTTCGCCATTACGCGCGGCTTCGTCCTTGCGGGATTGTTCTTCACTCATGGTCTCACCCTCACAGCGGGGCCGGGCGTGGCGTTACCATGCCATCAGCCACCGTAAAGAATTCAGCCCGATCATCCAGGCCCGCGAACAACTCGGCATCAGTGCCGGTGAGCCAGGCCTGGCCACCAAGGGCCAGGATTTCGTCATAGAGCGCAGCCCGCCGCGTGGCGTCGAGATGCGCGGAAATTTCATCCAGCAGCAGCAGGGGCGCGAAACTCTTGCGCTCGCGGATCAGCCGGGCATTGGCCAACGTGATGGCGATCAGCAACGATTTCTGCTCGCCGGTGGAGCAATGCTCGGCGGCCTGTTCCTTGGCGCAATGCCACACGGCCAGGTCGCTACGATGCGGGCCTTCGGTGGCGGCGCCGGCATCGCGGTCGATGAAGCGGCGCTCCTGCAGCAGGCGGCGCAATTGCTCCTCGGCGGCCAAAGCCGGCATCTCGGCCAGCCAGCCTTCCACCAGCCCGCGCGCCTGCAGGCGGCCGCGCGGAAACACGCCATCGCTCAAGGCCATGCCGGCCTCAATCAGGGCCAGGCCGTCGCGCCGCGCGGCAGCCACGGCCACACCATGTTCGGCCATCTGGCTTTCCAGCGCGCCGAGCCAGGCCGGATCAGCCCCGCCCGCCTTCAGCAGCCGGGTGCGCTCGCGCATGGCTTTCTCATAGGCTGCCACGCGGCGGGCATGGCCGCTTTCCAGACCGAAGACCAGGCGGTCCATGAAGCGGCGGCGGATCGAGAGGCCATCCACGAACAGGCGGTCCATCTGCGGCGTCAGCCACACGATATCCAGATACTCCGCCAGCGCATTGGCGCTCGGCACGGTTTCGCCGTTGATGCGCACCTGGCGGCGCTCGCCTTCATCGGCTTCAGCACCTTCGGCCAGGCCGGTGCCAACGGAGATCGGGCCTACAATGCTGTGCAACTCGGCATGCAGCGCCCAGCGCGTGCCCGTGGTGCCCTGGCGCGTCACGTCGCCCAATTTGGCACGGCGCAGGCCGCGGCCGGCGCTGAGGAAGGAGATGGCTTCGAGGATATTGGTCTTGCCGGCGCCATTGGGGCCGGTGAGCACCACAGGCCGGTCGGAGCAGGGCAGATGCAGCGCCGTGTAGTTGCGGAAATCGCGCAGGCCCAGCATCAGAACGGCGGCGCCACCCAGTTGCTTGCCCTGGGCCGGTGTTCCGTCGCTCGGTTGCTGCCGATCAAGCCCCTCCGCCAATAGCGTGGCGCTGCTGGCCATCACACACGCATCGGCATCAGCACATACAACGCGCCATCGTCGGCGGGATCGCGAACAATGGTGGGCGCCAGCGCGTCGGCCAGCAGGAAGCGGGCATTCTCGCCCTCGATCTGGCTGGCGATATCCAGCAGGTAGCGCGAATTGTAGCCAACCTCAATTGGGGCTGCGCTGTAGGAGATGGTCAGCTGCTCGGTGGCCGAGCCCTGATCCGGGCTGGTGGCCGAGAGTTCCAGGCCTTCCGGCTTCAGCGTCAGCTTCACCGCGCGGCTCTTCTCGGTGGAGATGGTGGCAACGCGGTCAACGGCGGCCGAGAAGGCCTTGCTGTCCACTTCCATCACCTTGTCGTTGTCGCGCGGAATCACGCGCTCATATTCGGGGAAGGAACCGTCGATCAGCTTCGACACCAGCACCAGATCGCCAAAGGCGAAGCGGATCTTGGTGTCGCTCAGCTCGATGCGTACATCGGCGCTGGCGCCATCCAGCAGCTTGCGCAGTTCAGTCACGGTCTTGCGTGGCACAATCACCCCCGGCATGCCTGTGGCGCCGGCAGGGATCGGGGTTTCCACGCGCGCCAGGCGATGGCCGTCGGTGGCAACGGCGCGCAGCATCGGCACGCCGGCGCTGCTGGCGGCATGCAAGTAGATGCCATTCAGGTAATAGCGCGTCTCTTCGGTGGAGATCGCGAAGCGGGTCTTGTCCACCAGGCGGCGCAGCTGTTCAGCCGGCAGCGGGAAGGAGTTGGGTAATTCGCCCGGCGCCATCACCGGGAAATCTTCCTTCGGCAGGCAGGAGAGCTTGAAGCTCGAACGGCCGGCGCGCAATTCCAGGCGCTGGTCGCCGGCAGAATGCGTCAGTTCAACCTCGGAGCCATCAGGCAGCTTACGGACGATGTCGTAGAAGGTATGGGCGGCCACGGTGGTGGAGCCGGGCTTGGACACTTTGGCGGCCAGTTTCTCGACCACGGCGATGTCGAGGTCAGTGGCGGTGAGCGCCAGCTTGTCGCCCTCGGTTTCCAGCAGCACGTTGGACAGGATGGGGATGGTGTTGCGGCGCTCGACCACGCTTTGCACATGGCTCAGGGCAGTCAACAGAACGGCACGCTCGATGGTTAGTTTCATGGCTGAAAACCGGGAATGTTGCCTCCCCGGCGGCCGACCCGCCGAGTCTGCCGAGTATAGCAAAGCAGCGCCCCGGAAGCTATTGAAAGGCAACGCAAAAGAGGGTCGCTGGGGATAATCCGGCGACCCTCTTAAGATATTGAAATAGCTATGAAATAAGCCGAATTAACCTTCGAGTTTGCGGCGCAGCAAATCGATATCCTCGGCGAAGGCGCTATCGATCTCGCGCAGCTCCTCGATCTTGCGCACGGCATGCATCACCGTGGTGTGGTCGCGGCCGCCGAATTTGCGCCCGATCTCGGGCAGCGAACGCGAGGTGAGCTGCTTGGCCAGATACATCGCCACCTGGCGCGGACGGGCCACGGCACGCGCACGACGCGGGCTGTGCATGTCGGCAAAGCGGATCGAGAAATGCTCGGCCACGCGCTTCTGGATTTCCTCGATCGTCACCTTGCGGTCATTGGCGCGCAGCAGATCAGACAGCACTTCCTGCGCCGAGGCGATGGTGATCGGGCGGCCGACCAGGCTGGAATAGGCCGAGATGCGGTTCAGCGCACCTTCCAGTTCGCGAATATTGGAGGTGATGCGGCGGGCAAGGAATTCCAGCACTTCGGCGGGAATGCCGCGCAGCCCGCTGCGTTCCGCCTTGGCCTGCAGGATGGAGAGGCGCAGTTCGAAATCGGTGGGATGGATATCCACCACCAAACCCCAACCCAGGCGTGAGCGCATGCGCTCTTCGATGCCTTCCAGATCGGAAGGCGAGCGGTCTCCGGACACAATGATCTGGCGGTTCTGGTCGCAGAGCGCGTTGAAGGTGTGGAAGAACTCTTCCTGGGTACTTTCCTTGCCGGCGATGAACTGGATGTCATCAATCATCAGCACATCGACGGAGCGGAATTGCTCCTTGAACGCCATCGTGTCCTTGAAGCGCAGGGCCCGGATGAACTGGTACATGAACTTCTCGGCCGAGAGATAGACCACGCGGCGCTCGGGGAAGCGCTGGCGGATATGCCAGCCGATGGCATGCATCAGATGGGTCTTGCCCAGGCCAACGCCGCCATAAAGGAAGAGTGGGTTATAGGCTACCTGCGGTGACTCGGCCACGCGCAGGGCCGCTGCGCGGGCCAGCTCGTTGGATTTGCCGGTGATAAAGCTCTCGAAGGTGAAGCGCGGGTCCAGCGGCGCGGAAAGCTCGCGCTCCACTTCGTCCATGTCGCGGGCCGGCAGCGGCACGCCACGGTCGGGCAGGGGGCGTTCGGCGGGCGGGCGCTCGGTCAGCTGAGCATGGCGCGGCTCGGCGGTCTCCACCACGGCGGCCGGGCGGGCCGGCGCGGCCTTGCCGGCAGCGGTAGGGGCCTGGCTGGTGGTGGCTACACGCACATGGATCAGTACCCGGCGCACATCGGGATTTTCCAGGCGCCAGATTTCACGCAGGCGCTCACTATAGTGGTTGGCCACCCAGTCGCGCATGAAGCGGGTGGGCACCGAGAGATGCACATCGCCATCGCCCAATACATTCTTGGCCAGGGCCAGCGGCTTGAGCCAGGAGTTGAACGCGGCTTCGCCAAAGGCGACACGCAGGCGGCTGCGCACGCGCTGCCATTGCGGCTCGAGCAGGGCGGCGGCTTCTTCGGCCGGACCGATGGGAGACGTGGTCTCGCCACTCGACGACGTGACCGAGCTGGGCGGGGCCAGCGAGAGCGATTTCGCGGAAACTGATTTGGGCTGCGGCTGTGACGACTTCACCATGATGCGGCCTCAGCTCTGCGACCAGGTGAGGCCGGCGGCCTTCCAACCATTGGTGAGACCGCGCTGCTTCTTCGTATCCATATCGCCTTCAAAGCCGCCGCTGATGTTGTAGCAGGGGCCGAAACCAGCGGCAGTCATGGCAATAGCCGCAGCGCGCGAGCGCACGCCAGAACGGCAGAGGAAATAGAGCGGCTGATCCGGCGCGACATTCTTGGCGCGCAATTCATCAGCGAAATGCGAATTCACAGTCATCTCAGGATACACTTGCCACGAAATCAAAAGGGGAGATTTGGATAGGGTGCTCAGGTCGGGTGTGCCGACGTAGCTCCATTCCGGCTTAGTACGAACATCGATCAGTAATGCGGCCGGATCGCTCTGCAGCTTGGACCAGGTCTCGTTCGGTGTGACATCACCAGCATAGCTCTCAACCCCCGTCCTTGCCGCCGCCTGCATCCCCAACCTCGCGCCACGTTATTTGTTACTCGTTTTTGTCGTGCGTAACGCGCTGCCAGCGCCGCCATACTCGCTTACTCTACCCCCGCAAACACTTTGGCGCCCGCTTTAGGTTCATGTCGTCTATATCGGCGGTCGGGTGCCTCTAATCTTCGTTTGGCGTCGCTCAGCAAAGAAACGAATATCGCTCAAAGAAAACTCAAGTCCCGCTCCCGTCGTCGCGTCATGTAACGTCCGCGTCCATCACGAGGTAGCGGTGCATTAAAGGCAAAAAGGCAGCAGCGGTGCAAGCGGACAGATGATGACTCCCGAAAAAAAATTTTCACTGTTGCTGCATTGGAACTTGCGGAGCGTTTCGTATGCGCAGTAGCGCGTTCTATTCGCTGCTGCGGATTAGTTGCCCGCCAGTGGAAACAGGAGAGAACATCCTGTGTCAGCGAGTCGGACCAAACGCTCTCGTTCGTTCGGATAGGGTGCGTGCTTTCGTTGCAGCGCAAGGCACAAAAAAACATCGCCACGCACCGGCTGGGCGTGGCGATGTGGGGTACTCGTTCAGCACGCGCCGGCGAGTGGCCGGCAGCGGCAGATCAACCCATCGTCTTGATGGCGGCGTTCAGACGCGACAGCTTGCGCGAGGCAGTGCCCTTGCGGACCACGCCCTTGCCGACGCTCTTGTCCAGAGCCGGCTGCGCGGCCTTGAAGGCGGCCTGGGCGGCGGCCTTGTCGCCGCTGGCGATGGCGGTCTCGACCTGCTTTACCGCGCTGCGCACCTTGGTGCGGCGGGCACGGTTCACTTCGGTGCGCTTGACGGTTTGGCGGGCGCGCTTCTCCGCAGACTTATGCTGAGCCATGGATAGGGTATTCCAGTTGCTTGGATTATGCCTTGCGGCGAAATCAGAGGGGCGCGTTATAGCCCCCTGGCCCCCCTCCGTCAACCCCATGTAGCGCCCCTTGCGCGGGGCTGCCGGGCGGCCTGCCGTAGACCCCGGCCTTGCCGCTGCATCCGGCCATGGGCATAGTGCCGCCATGGCTGAAATTTCCCTGCCCGATATTGGGCTTGTCGTCCAATGCCTGTATCTGCTCGGCACCGCCGCCGGATTTGCCTTCGCGGCGGGCAGCCCGCTGCCAGCGGCTTTATTCTGGGGCATCGGCTGCGGCCTGCAGCTGGCCCTGGCTGCGGTGGAGCTCGCAGACCGGCTCGGGCTGCCTGGACTCGCCGGCTTCCAGCCGGCCCTGCGCTTCCATAATTTGACGCTTGGCGGCCTAGCGCTCGCCTTTGGCGCCCTGCTCGGATTGATCCTGCCACCGGGCACCAAGCGTATCGCGCTGATCACCGGCATCGGCCTGGCGCTGCTCGGCGCGGTGGCTGCCGAACGGCTGCCGCTATTCCATCTGCCGATGCCGCTGATCGTGCTGGGCGTATTGATGCTGGCGGTACTCATCGGACTGCGCCATCGCCCAGCGCCGGCCCGTTGGCTGCTGGTGGGCACATTGCTCTTGGCTCTGGCCGAGCTTGCCCGCCATCGCTACCTCACCGGCCTGCCTCTGGCGCCTGAAGATGCCGGCCGCGTTTTCGCCGGCATCGGCTTCCTGTGCTGCGGCCTTACCGCGCGTGCCTCCGCCTAATCGTGGCTTGCCGAAAATTATTTTAAATATAAAATAATTTTCGCTTAGCCCGCGCTGGGCTGGCTGAGGAGAGCGGCATGAAGATCGGCATTGTTGGCGGTGGTCCCGCAGGCCTATATCTGGCCCAGCTGCTCAAGCGGGCCGAGCCGACAGATTCCGTCACGATCCATGAGCGCAATCGGGCCGATGATACCTTCGGCTTCGGCGTGGTCTTCTCCGACGAGACCCTGAACCAGTTCCTTGCCGAGGATGCCGAGACCCATCGCCTGATCACCGATCATTTCGCCTATTGGCAGCAGATCGATGTGATTCACAAGGGCGAGCGCGTGCGCTCTGGCGGCCATGGCTTCTGCGGGATCGCGCGGCAGAAGCTGCTGCTGATTTTGCAGACCCGCTGCCGCGACCTTGGCGTTGAACTGCGCTTCCAGGACGAACAGAGCGATTTCGATTCTTTACGCAAAAGTTATGACCTGCTGGTTGGTGCCGATGGCATCAACTCGGCGGTCCGCGAACAATGGCGTGAGCGTTTCCAGCCCAAGCTTGACTGGCGCCGCAATAAATTCGTCTGGCTCGGCACCACCTTGCCGCTGGATACCTTCACCTTCATCTTCCGCGCCAACCAGCATGGCCTTTTCATGGTGCATGCCTACCGCTTCGAGGAAGGCCGCTCCACCTGGATCGTCGAGACCACGGAAGCGACCTGGCGCCGCGCCGGGCTGGACCAGGCCGACGAGGCAGCAACGCTCAGCTATTGCGCCGAATTGTTCCGCGACGACCTCAAGGGCCATCCCCTGCTTGCCAACCGCTCGGTATGGCGCACCTTCCCAACGGTCTCCTGCGAGCATTGGGTGCATGAGAATGTAGTGCTGATCGGCGATGCGGTGCATACGGCGCATTTCTCGATCGGCTCGGGCACCAAGCTGGCCATGGAGGATTCCATCGCCTTGGCCCGAGCCTTGCGCCAGCCTGGCGACCTGGCAGCGCGCCTTGCAGCCTTCGAGGAGGGCCGCAAGACGGCGGTGTCGATCCTGCAGCATGCCGCCCAGGTCTCGCTGGAATGGTTCGAACATGCCGACCGCTACCGGGATTTCGAGCCGATCCAGCTGGCCTTCAGCCTGCTCTCGCGCTCCAAGCGCATCACCTATGATAACCTTCGGCTGCGCGACCCGGCTTTTATCGCTGCGCTTGATCGCTGGTTTTCTGAGAAAGCCGGAGTCCCGGTGCAGCCACCGATGTTCGTGCCCTACCGTCTGCGGGGCCTGACGCTTCCCAATCGCGTAGTAGTCTCTCCGATGTGCCAATATTCTGCGGAGGATGGCACACCCAATGACTGGACGCTGGTGCATCTGGGCAGCCGCGCCATCGGCGGTGCCGGCCTGATCATGACCGAGATGACCGATATTGCGCCCGAGGCCCGCATCACGCCGGGCTGCACCGGCCTGTGGTCGGAGGCTCAGGCCGCCGCCTGGAAGCGCATCACTGATTTCGTGCACCAGCATTCGGCGGCCAAGATCGGCATCCAGCTGGCCCATGCCGGGCGGAAGGGAGCCACCTGTATCCCCTGGAAGGGCGGCTATGATCAGCCGTTGCCGAAAGATGCCTGGGAGATCGTCGGCCCCTCGGCCATCCCCTATCTGCCCGATGGGCCCAAGCCGCGCGCCATGACCCGGGCCGATATGGATGCCGTGCGGGATGATTTCGTGCGGGCCACCCGCCTTGCCATGAGTGCGGGCTTTGATCTGCTGGAGCTGCATCTGGCCCATGGTTATCTGCTGTCCAGCTTCATTTCGCCCTTGAGCAATCAGCGGCAAGACGCGTATGGCGGCAGCCAGGAGAACCGGCTGCGCTTCCCGCTGGAGGTTTTTGCCGCTGTGCGTGCCGCCTGGCCGGCCGACAAGCCGATAGCTGCCAGGCTCTCGGCAGTGGATTGGGTACCCGATGGCGTCACTATAGAAGAGTCCGTGCAGATCGCCCGCTGGCTCAAGCAGCTGGGCTGCGATCTGATCGATGTATCCGCCGGGCAGACCTCCGTGGAAGCCCGGCCGGCCTATGGCCGCATGTTCCAGACACCCTTTGCCGATGCCATCCGCCAGGAAGCCGGCATTGCCACGGTGGCGGTGGGGGCGATCACCAGCGCTGACCAGGTGAACACCATCATCGGCGCCGGGCGCGCCGATCTCTGTGCCCTGGCGCGGCCGCATCTGGCCGATCCCTATTTCACCCTGCATGCCGCGGCCGATTATAATGTGCGAACCATTGCCTGGCCGCCACAATACCAACCCGGCCGCGATCAGCTCTACACGCTGAAGGCGCGGCAGCGGGAAGAAGCGGTGGCGGCGCGCGCCGGCGATACCTTCGAGAAGCAGAAGGCGCGGCGCGACGACGACGGGGTTTAGCGGAAGCCGTAAATCTCAGTCGGGTTATCGACGAAGATCTTTTTGCGGTCGGCTTCGTTCGGCGCCCAGTTGAGCATCAGGTCGAGCAGCATCGCCTCATTGGGATAGCCGAACTTGTCGGCCTGGGCATGGGGGAAGTTGCTGGCCCAGATCATGCGGTCGGGCGCATTTTTCACCAAAGCCTTCACCAGGGCGCCCACATCCTCGTATGTCGGCTTGCCGCTCTTCGATGTTTCGTAGAAGCCAGCCAGTTTGACCCAGACATTGCCGGTATCCACCAGGCGCAGCAGGCTGAGGAAGGCGGGGTGATCCACCGGCACCGGATCGATGAACTTGCCCACATGGTCGATGATCACTTTGCAGGGCAGGCGTTTGATCATCGCCTCATGCTCGGGCAACTCGCGGCCATTGAGCTGCAGCAGAATGCTCCAGCCGAACGGCGCGATGCGGTTGGCCATCTCTTCGGCCACATCCAGCTTCAGCGTGCCACCCAGCAGGTTCATGACACGCAGGCCGCGCGCGCCACCCTTGGTCAGGCGCTCCAGTTCGGCATCGGCCACACCCGGCTTCACCACCACCACGGCGCGGGCCTGCTCGCCCAGTTGGGCGGTACAATCCATCACCAGGCGGTTATCGTCGCCATAGGCATTGGCTTGCACCACCACCACGCGCTGGATGCCCAGCCAATCCATCACCTGGCGGTATTCGGCCAAGCCCACCGCTGGCGGTGTAGGTGTATTGGGCAACGTGGTATAGCGGTCATCATAGAAATGAATATGGGTGTCGGTGGCGCCGGCCGGCATCACTAGCTTGGGTTTCGCCCCGGTAAAGACGCGGGTATAGGTCATACCTCTATCTCCTCAAGCAACGCGGTAGCGGTCGATCACGGCCAAATCCGGTTCGAAGCCGATGCCGGGCATGTCGGGAATGGCAATGGTGCCGCCCCTGGGCAGCGGAATATCGTGGCCGATCCGGGCCTCGGGCTTCACATACATATATTCAAACAGCCCGATGCTGGGGCGATGGGCGGCAAGCTGCAGTGTCGCCCAATAGCCGGGCCCGAAATAGGGCGAATGCGGCATGGTGGTCTTGCCAGCGGCTTCCGCTAGATCAACCGCGCCAAGGAATTCGCTCACGCCACCCACCTTGATCACGCTGGGCTGCGGGAAGGCCAGGGCTGGCACCAATCGGGAGAATTCAAACGCCGTGCAGGCATTCTCGCCCGCCGAAAGTGGCACGCCGAAGCGCGCTAGCGCCTTGTGGGTGTTGTAATCTTCGGGTGGGAAGATGGGTTCCTCCACCCAATAGAGGCCCAGCGCCTTCAATTTGGGCAGGATCGCCTCGGCTTCTGCCAGGCTCCAGGCGCAATTCACATCGGTGGTGAGGCGGATATCTGGCCCCGCAGCGGCGCGGGCCGCCGCGATCACCTCATAAGCGATCTCATGCAGCTTGATATCGCGATAGCCTTCGGCCAGCGCGCGCTTCACCATGATGGCAATCGGCTCCGGCCCGGCATAGCGCACCAGCGAGGCATAAGCAGGCACTCTATTGCGCTGGTGGCCACCGAGATGCGCAGCGAGACTTTTGCCCGCGCGCTTGGCGGCCAGATCCCACAGTGCGATATCCAGGCCGGAAAGCGCGAAGATGGTGATGCCGTAGCGACCCCAGATATGCAGCGCCAGTTGCAGGTCGCGATTGAACGCCGCGATGTCGCTTACTTCGCGGCCCAGCGCCAGGGGCGCCACCATGTCCAGCAGAGCGGCACGCACTGCCGGCGCACAGCTATAGGCGAAGGCTTCGCCCCACCCCAGATTGCCATCCGTATCCTCCACCCGCACCAGCAGGGTGTCGAATTCGGTCCAGCCGCGCCTCTTGGCGCGCGGGCCATCGTAGAGATCGTCGAAGGGGATCTTCAACGTGATGGCATCGATCTTGGCCAGCTTCATTTCTTCAGGCGCTCGAAATCGGCATCGAATTCCTGAGAGCAGAACGGGCTGCCACCCTGGAAATAATCGCCGATGGCATCCGGCGGCAGTTTCTTCTGCGCCTCCAGGGCCTCGGGCGCGAAAACCTCGGACTGGCCCTCGGGCTTGTAGCCCAGGCTCAGGGCATGGCTGTTATCCCACCAGGCGCGCTGGTTATCAGACATGCCATAGACCACTTCATAGACCAGGCCGGGCTTTTCCAGGCCAAGGCGGATCAGCGACACCAGATCACTGGGCTTTAGCCAGATCGCCAGCCGGCGGGCATCGATCGGCTTGTCGCCGAAATTGCCGATGCGAATGCTCAGCACACCCAGGCCATGCTTATGGGCATAGAGCGCGCCAACGCCTTCACCGAACAATTTGGACAGGCCATAGCGCGTATCGGGCTTGGGCACCGCCTCGATGCCGATCTTCTTTGAGCGCGGATGAAAGCCCATCACGTGGTTGGAAGAAGCGAAGACCACGCGCTTCACGCCCTGGCGCCTCGCCGCCTCGAACAGGTTGTAGCAGCCGACGATGTTGGATTGCAGGATGGTTTCCCACGGGCCCTCCACAGAATAGCCGCCCAGATGCACGATGCCATCCACGCCCTGGCAGACCTTTTCCACGGCGGCGGCATCGGCCAGATCGGCAGCGATGAAGGTTTCGTCGGCACTTAAGTCGGCCGGGGCTTTGAGATCGCTCAGGATCAGTTCGGGATAGAGCGGTTTCAGCAGGCTGCGCAGCCTTGTGCCAACGCCACCGCTGGCGCCGGTAAGCAGAACGCGCTTCATCGGTCTCTCTCCCTATTGCGGCCCGAGTTTTTCAATTAAGGCCTTGAGCATAGCATGCTCTTCTTCGGAGCAATCCACCAGAGGCGTGCGCACCGGGCCGCCATCCTGGCCGACGAGGCGGGCGCCCGCCTTGATAATGCTGATGGCATAGCCCGGCCGCCGGTTGCGGATTTTGGAATAGGGCATGAAAAATTCATCCAGCAGCATTGTCGCAGTGGCGTCGTCGTCATCGCGGATCGCGACATAGAACTGCATGGCGGTGCGCGGAATGAAGTTGAACACCGCCGAGGAATAGACCGGCACGCCCATGGCCTTGTAGGGGGCGGCAAAGAATTCCGCCGTGGGCAGGCCGCCGAGATAGGCGAAGCGGTCGCCCATGCGGCGGCGCACCGCTACCATCAATTCCAGATCGCCGATGCCATCCTTGAAGCCGATCAGGTTGGGGCATTGATCGGCCAGCTTGGCCAGGGCATCGGGGCCCAGGCGGCAGATGCCGCGGTTATAAACGATCACGCCTATCTTCACGGCCTTGCAGATGGCGGCGACATGGCGGCTGATGCCTTCTGAATCGGCCTCCACCAGGTAATGCGGCAGCACCAGCAGGCCGGCGGCGCCCAGGCGCTCAGCCTCTTGCGCATAGGCGATGGCCTGGCGCGTGCCATAGCCGCAGCCGGCAATGATCGGTACGCGGCCCTTGCAGGTTTCCACGGCGGTTTTCACCACGGCGCCGTATTCATCGGGCGCCAGCGAGAAGAATTCGCCGGTGCCGCCAGCAGCGAACAAAGCCCTGGCGCCATAGGGCATCAGCCATTCCAGGCGGCGGCGATAGCCCTTGGGTTCGAACTCGCCCTGTTGATCGAAATCGGTAACGGGAAAGGAGAGCAGGCCGGATGAGATCGCGGCCTTGAGGGCGAGGGGTTCCATGGATTCGTCCTGAGGGTGGTTAATCGGCGCCTGGTTTGGGCGCGGGGAGGGCGGATTGCTCCATCGCCTTGCGCAGTCGTTCGCGGCTGTTGCTTAAGTGCAGGCGCATGGCCGAGCGCGCGGCGTCGCTGTCCTGGCGCAGGATGGCCTGATAGATGTCTTCATGCTCGCGATTCACACGGCGCAGGTATTCCGCACGGTCATCGGCGAAGAAGCGGAAGGTCTGCACCCGGGCGCGCGGGATCATCAAGGCGCCGAGATAGCTGAACAGATGCGTGAAATGCACGTTGCCGGTAGCCTCCGCGATGGTGCGGTGAAAATCCAGATCCGGCGCCACCGCATCTTCCGATGCTTCGATGGCGGCCTGCATGTCATCAAGAGACAGGCGCATGGCTTCCAGATGCGTCTCCTGCCGCCGCTGCGCCGCTAGAGCGCAGGCTTCAGCCTCCAGCGCGATACGCAGCTCCAGCACGTTGATCACTTCTTTCAGCAGGTCGAGATTGGCCTCGTCGATGCGGAAGGGTTGGGTGAGGGCATCGGTCTGCACGAAAGCGCCCACGCCCTGCTGTGTGTTCACCAGGCCGGCGGCGCGCAAGGATGAGATCGCCTCGCGGACCACGGTGCGGCTGACGCCGAATTCCTCAATCAGCTCCTGCTCGCTCGGCAGCTTGTCGCCAGGCTTGATCTGGCCCTGCGCGATGCGGGCCGTGAGGCTCCGGATCAACTGCGAGGTCAGGGTCTCTCGTCGCCGCAGGGCCGTCACGGGTTTCTCCTTTAATATTGAAGTCATCTTGTATGACAACTAATTTCTATTGTAAAGTCATCATATGTGTCGGAAGTCGGCAGTTGGCCGTAAATTGGCTGTATATGAGAATTTTACTAAAGATCAGGTCTTTCAGATTGACTCGCAGGACTCGATTTGTTGTATGATGACACGATAACACGCTAATCCGGGAAGCGTGGTTCGTCTTACAGGAGGAAACCCATGAACAGGCTCAACACCACCACGGCCACCCTGGCCCTTTTCGCCGCTTTTGCTCTGGCCGCTCCGGCAGCCAGCGCCAAGGAATTCCGCTCATCCGACGTGCATCCGGCGGATTACCCCACGGTGCAGGCGGTGGCGCATATGGGCAAGCTGCTGGCCGAGCGCACCAACAACAAGCATAGCGTGAAGGTGTTTGGCCAGAGCGTACTCGGCTCGGAAAAGGACACGATCGAACAGGCCAAGATCGGCGCGCTCGATATGGTGCGGGTCAACATCTCGCCGTTCAACAACATTGTGCCCGAAACAATCGTGCCGGCTCTGCCCTTCGTCTTCAAATCCAAGGCGCATATGCGCAAGGTGCTGGATGGCGCGGTGGGCGAAGAGATTCTGAAGTCGCTGGAACCCCAGGGCTTCATCGGCCTGGCCTTTTACGACAGCGGTTCTCGCAGCTTCTACACCACTAAGAAGGCGATCAAGACCGTTGATGACATGAAGGGCATGAAGATTCGCGTGCAGCAATCCGATATGTGGGTGGCGATGATGCAGGCACTTGGCGCCAATGCCACGCCACTGCCCTATGCCGAGGTTTATACCGCGCTGAAGACCGGCGTGGTGGATGGTGCTGAGAATAACTGGCCGTCCTACGAATCCTCGCGGCATTATGAAGTGGCGCAGATGTACAGCGTCACCGAGCATTCCATGGCGCCGGAATTGTTGGTCTTCTCCAAGCGGGTCTGGGATGGCCTGCCGGTGCAGGAGCAGGCGATCATCCGTCAGGCGGCCAAGGATTCGGTGCCGGTGATGCGTAAATTGTGGGATGACCGCGAGGCGGCGGCAGAAAAGACCGTCACCGGCGGTGGCGCCAAGATCCTGAGCGATGTGGACAAGAAGGCCTTCGCCACGGCGATGCAGCCGGTCTATGCCAAATTCGCCGGTGACGCGAAGCTGCAAAGCCTGGTGAAGCGCATTCAGGCCATCGACTGACGTGATGCTGCCTTTGTTGCGTATCCTTGGGCCGCTCAACGCCACGATCTCGCGTATCTGCATGATCGTGGCGGTGGGTGGCCTCTTTGCCATTGTCGCCGTGGTGCTGCTCCAGGTGTTTGGTCGTTATGTGCTGAACGACACGCCAACCTGGGCCGAAAGCCTGGCCCTGGTCCTGGTGCTCTACGTCACCATGTTCGGTGCGGCGGCCGGCGTGCGCGATGCCGGCCATATTGGCCTGGAATCGCTGCTCGGCATGATGCTGCCCGAGGCACAGCGGGTCTGGGTTGAAATCCTGATCCATGGGTTGGTGGCTGCTTTCGGCGCCGTCATGGCCTGGAATGCCGGTCTGATGGCGGCTTCCGTAATGCCCTACAAGATTCCCACGCTGGGCTTGCCTGAGGGCATCAACCATGTGTCTCTCAGCATTGCTGGCATACTGATCGTGCTGTTTTCCATTGAGCATATCCTGGCCCTGATGGCAGGCGAAAAGGTGCGTCCCTCATGGCATTGACGATTTTGGCGATCAGCTTTTTCGGTTTCCTGATCCTGGGTGTTCCTGTCGCTTTCGCCATCGGCCTCTCCGCAGTGGCCACAATTCTCTATGAGGGTCTGCCGCTGGCCGTGGTGTTCCAGCGTATGGCGGCGGGCATGAACATCTTCTCTTTCCTCGCCATTCCCTTTTTCATCTTCGCCGGTGAGTTGATGCTCCATGGCGGCGTGGCAGACCGCATCGTACGCTTCGCCAAGGACATGATCGGCCATATCCGTGGTGGCCTGGGTATGTCCAACGTGGTGGCCTGCACGCTGTTTGGCGGCGTGTCGGGCTCGCCGGTGGCTGATGTCTCGGCCATGGGTGCGGTGATGATCCCGATGATGAAAAAGGAAGGGTATGACGCCGATTACGCGGTGAATGTTACCACTCATGCCTCGCTGGTTGGCGCCTTGATGCCCACCAGCCATAACATGATCATCTATTCGCTGGCGGCTGGCGGCAAAGTCTCCATCGCCGCGCTGATCCTGGCTGGGCTTATCCCCGCTGCCTTGCTCACCCTCTGCATGCTCGTTGCCGCTTATCTGGTGGCGATCCGGCGCGGCTATCCGGCCGGCACCTTTCCCGGTTGGCCGGTGGTGCTGCGCTCAGCGGCGGCAGCCATTCCCGGCCTGTTCATCATCGTCATCATCTTGGTCGGCATTCTCGCTGGCGTATTCACGGCCACGGAAGCCGCAGCCGTGGCGGTGCTCTACGCCATCCTGCTCGCCACCTTGCTCTATCGTTCGCTGACCTGGGCGCATCTGATCAAGGCGGCGGCCAAGGCGGTGAAAACCACCGGCATCGTGCTGCTGCTGATTGGCGTCTCCAACACCTTTGGCTACCTGATCAGCCTCTACGAAGTCGCCGACCTGACCGGCCGTGCGCTGAGCAGCATCTCGTCTTCACCCTGGATGATCTTCCTGCTGGTGAATGTGATCCTGTTCGTACTCGGCACCTTCCTCGATATGGCGGCGACAATCCTGATCTGCACGCCGATCTTCCTGCCGATCTGCGTGCAATACGGCATGAGCCCGGTACAGTTCGGCATGCTGATGCTGATCAATTGCGCACTCGGCCTGAACACACCGCCGGTGGGCACCACGCAATTCGTCGGCTGCGCCATTGGCGAGGTGAGCATCGGCCATGTGATGCGTACCATCTGGCCGTTCTACGGCGCGCTGATCGCCGCGCTGTTCCTGGTCACTTATGTACCGGCCTTCTCACTGGCGCTGCCGGATATGATCCTGGGCGGCAAGCACTAGAATTTGCGCGCCGCCACGATCAGCGCCGGCACCTCGGCCTCACCAAGGAAGCGCATGGCCTCCAGCCTATGCAGCCCGGCCACCAGCACATAGCGCTCCTTGTCGGCGCGCACCTGGATCGGCATCTGCAGGCCTTTTTCCATGATGTCGGTGGCCAGTGTTTCCACCTTGGCGGGGTCGAGCGTGCCGTTGAACTTGTTCGGCACATAGATTTTCTTCAGCGGTACGGGCACAGCTTTCATCATGGCGGCAGCCTCCGTTTCAACTGAACAATGGCCTCATGCAGGGCGGAAAGAAAGGCCGAGCGGTCACGCGGCGTGAAGGCCTTGGGTCCACGCGTCGATTCGCCAGCCGAGCGCAAATCGGTCATCAGGTTGCGGGTGGCCAAAGCCATGCCGATGGTCTGCTCATTGAACGGCCGGCCGGTGGGGGCCAGCACTGTGGCGCCGGCCTTCACGCAGCGCGCCGCCAGCGGGATATCGGCGGTGATCACGATATCCGCCGGCCCGGCGCGTTCGGCGATCCAGTCATCGGCCGCATCCAGGCCATCGCCCACCTGCGTTAATGCAACCCACGTTACCCTTGGTGTCTGGATGAAGCTGTTGGCCACCACCTGCACTGGCATGCCATGGCGCTCCGCCACCTTGTATATTTCCGCCTTCACCGGGCAGGCATCGGCATCCACATAGATCAGGCCCAGGGCCAAAGCCGCTCCTCTCAACACCTTCAAGGCGTTAGCGCAATTTAGCATCAGTTGCGGGCGACTTTGCCGCTTTGGTATGCGAATTGCTAGCATTGGTATGCAATAATAGGTGTGGGTGATGCATTGTGAGTGGTTTGCGTATCCTGTTGATCGACGAGAACCCGGAACGGGCCGATCTGCTGAATGAAGCCCTGCGCGCACAGGGTTACGAGCTAGTTGCGCGTTTGGCGCCGCGTGAATTGAGCGCGCGCCGCGTCGCTGAAATCGGCCCCGATATCGTCATCGTGGACATGGACTCACCCAGCCGCGACACCATCGAAAGCATGCGCCAGATCAACGACGATCAGCCGCGCCCGATCGTGATGTTCGTGGATCAATCCGATGCAGGGATGATCGAACAGGCCATGCAGGCTGGGGTTTCCGCCTATATCATTGATGGCCTGAATGTGAAGCGGGTGAAGCCGATCCTGGATGTGGCCATTGCCCGCTTCCGCGAATTCCAGGCGTTGCGCGATGAGCTGAAAAAGACCAAGGCGAGCCTGAACGAGCGCAAGCTGATCGAGCGTGCCAAGGGCATGCTGATGCGGGAGAAGAAATTGAGCGAGGAAGAGGCCTATGCGGCCCTGCGCAAGCTCGCCATGGACCGCCAGCAGCGCCTGGTGGATGTGGCCGAAACCCTGCTGGCATTTGCCGACTTGCTGAAACGCGATTGAGGCCGTTTGCTTAGCAGGCAAGCAGGCATCGCCTGTTTTGTGTGCAGTGCAACACAGAATCGGGGAGAGAGGGCCCCCTCCGATAATATTAGAAAACCAGCATGTTTCTCTTTTTCAGCCGCTGGCACGGTTTCTGCTTAGTTAATACCGACCGCCCACTGCAACGGCGCAGCGGGCTTAGTGAACGGACAATGGCGTCCTGCGATGTGGCTTTGGCCTGCTTATGGCTCAAGCGCTGCATCGGAGGGCGCTTTTTTTGTTGCCGCGGGGGTATGCGGCGAAACCTTGGGACAACCAGCAGGAGGCTTCATCATGCGTGACATCAGCGGCAAAAAAGGCATCAACCGGCGCCAGGTATTCAAGGCAGGTGCGGGCGCGGCGGCTTTGCTGGCTTCGGCCAAGCTGGCTTTGCCAGCAGGTGCTTTCGCCCAGGCGGCAGGCCCTGAAGTGAAGGGCACCAAGCTCGGCTATATCGCGCTCACTGATTCCTCGCCACTGATCATCGCCAAAGAAAAGGGCATCTTCGCCAAGTATGGCCTGCCCGACATGGTGATCGACAAGCAGGCTTCCTGGGGCGCCACGCGCGACAATGTCGAGCTCGGCGAGGCCGGTGGCGGCATCACAGGTGCGCATATCCTCACCCCGATGCCCTACCTGATCGCGGCGGGCAAGATCACCAAGACCAAGATTCCCATGGCCATGCTGGCGCGGCTGAACACCAATGGCCAGGCCATCTCGGTGTCCAAGAGCTATGCCAGCCTGGGCGTCACCACCGATGCAAAGTCGCTCGGGCTTGCCTTCAAGAAGGCCAAGGCAGAAGGCAAAGACATCAAGTGCGCCATGACCTTCCCGGGTGGCACCCACGATATGTGGATCCGCTATTGGCTGGCCGCCAATGGCATCGACCCGGAAAAGGACGTCTCCACCATCACTGTGCCGCCGCCGCAAATGGTGGCGAACATGAAGGTGAATACCATGGAGGCCTTCTGCGTTGGCGAGCCCTGGCCGTCGCAGTTGGTGAACCAGGATATCGGTTATACCGCACTGACCACCGGTGAATTGTGGAAGGACCATCCGGAAAAGTCGCTCAGCCTGCGCGCCGATTGGGTGGAGAAGAACCCGAAGGCATCCAAGGCCCTCCTGATGGCTGTGCTGGAAGCCCAGCAATGGTGCGACAAGCTCGAGAACAAGGAAGAGATGTGCAAGATCGTCGGCGGCCGCGACTGGTTCAAGGTGCCGGTGGCCGACATCCTGGATCGCCAGACCGGCACCATCGACTATGGCAATGGCCGCAAGACCAAGGTCGGCCTCGATAGCCCGCTGGTGATGAAGTTCTGGCGCGACTTCGCTTCCTACCCGTTCCAAAGCCATGAACTCTGGTTCCTCACCGAGAATATGCGCTGGGGCTATCTGCCGGGCGACACCGACACCAAGGCGCTGATCAGCGCGACAAACCGCGAAGACTTGTGGCGTGATGCGGCTAAGTCGCTCGGCGTGGCGGCGGCGGATATCCCCACCACCACCTCGCGCGGCAAGGAAACCTTCTTCGACGGCAAGGTGTTCGACCCCGCCAATCCGTCAGCCTATCTGAAGAGCCTTGCCATCACCCGCGCCGTCTAAGGCAGAAAGAGGCCATGGCCATGAAGATGGAAACCATAGACAAGGCGGCGCTCGATCTGACGAGTGCTGGCTGGCGTGTCACCCTGCTGCCAAAACTGGCAGCAGGGGCCAAGCATGCGGCGGCGCGTATACTGCCGCCGGTGCTCTTCCTGGCCTTGCTGCTTGGTATCTGGGAGATCGCCTGCTCGGCGCCCGGCGCCACGCTACCGCCGCCGAGCAAGGTGGTGCAGGAAACCTGGGGTCTCATTATCGATCCCTTCTTCGACAAGGGTAATCTCGATAAGGGCCTGTTCTGGCATATCTTCTCCAGCCTCAAGCGCGTTGCCATCGGTTTCTCGCTGGCAGCCGTGGTTGGTATCGCTCTTGGCGTGCTGATCGGGCAATCGACGCTGGCTTTCCGCGGCCTCGATCCGATCTTCCAGGTGCTACGCACGGTGCCGCCGCTGGCCTGGCTGCCGCTGTCGCTGGCGGCTTTCCGCCATGCGGATCCTTCGGCGATTTTCGTCATCGCCATCACCGCTGTCTGGCCGATTATCCTTAACACCGCCGTCGGCATCCGCAACATCCCGGAGGATTACCGCAACGTGTCCCGCGTGCTGCGGCTCAATGGCTTTGAGTATTTCTTCAAAGTGATGCTGCCGGCCACGGTGCCCTTCATGTTCACTGGCCTGAAAATCGGCATCGGCCTTAGTTGGCTCGCCATCGTCGCGGCCGAGATGCTGATTGGTGGCGTGGGTATTGGCTTCTTCATCTGGGATGCCTGGAACAGCTCGCTGATCAGCGAGATCATCCTGGCGCTGATCTATGTTGGCCTGGTCGGCTTCATGCTGGATCGCCTAATCAGCTTCATCGGCAGCCGCGTCGGCGGCTACGCCCAGCAATAGGGGCGGGCAATGGTGGCGCGTCTAAAGAAGCCAAAGACTGTGAGGGCCGCCAGCGCGGCGGCCCCCCTGTCGCTCCGTATCGGATTCATCCCGCTTTCCGACAGCGCGCCGCTTTTTGTTGCTCAAGAGAAGGGTTTCTTCGCACGCCATGGCCTGAAGGTGGATCTGGTGCGCGAACCATCCTGGGCCAATATCCGGGACAAAGTGGCGCTTGGCGCGCTTGATGCGGCGCATATGCTGGCACCCATGCCGCTGGCCGCCACGCTGGGCGCGGGTGGCTGGAAAAAGCCGCAGGTCACTGCCTTCGTGCTGGCGCTGAATGGCAATGCCGTCACGATTTCATCGACACTCTGGGATCGCCTAGTCTCGGCGGAGCCGAGCCTGGCCCATTCGCGCGCGGAAAGCGCCAATGCGCTGCGCCGCCTGATCAACCAGGAGCGCAAGGCCGGCAAACCGCCGCTCACCTTCGCCACGGTGTTTCCGTTTTCCTCGCACCAGATTCAGTTGCGCTATTGGCTCGCCGCTGCCGGCATTGATCCGGACCGTGATGTGAACCTGGTGGTGGTGCCGCCGCCGCAGATGACAGACCGCCTGGCTGCCGGCGAGATCGATGGCTTCTGCGTCGGCGATCCATGGAACTCGCTCGCCGTGTTGCGCGGCGTAGGCCGCATCCTGATCTCGGGCTACGAGATCTGGAATAACCGCATGGAAAAAGTGGTCGGGGCCAACCGTGACTGGGTTGAGCGCAATCCGGTGCAGCACAAGGCCATGCTGATGGCGCTGATCGAGGCTGCTGAATGGCTGGATCGCCCAGAGAACCGCCTAGAGGGCGTGGAGATCATGGCGCGGCAGGACTATATCGGGCCGCAGGCAGCGGAAGCGATCCGGCTCGGCATGCTCGGCATCGTGCGCTATGGCCTGGATGTGAATCCCGAGCATATGCCGGATTTCCATGTCTTCAGCCGCTATACCGCCAACTTCCCCTGGCGCAGCCAGGCGGAATGGTATTTGAGTGAAATGCAACGCTGGAAGTTGATCGATCCAGCCACCGATATTGCCGCCCTGGCCGATCAGGTCTATCGCACCGATCTCTACCGTGAGGCGGCCGCCGCACTCGACCGGCCATTCCCGCTGATCGAGCGCAAGCCGGAAGGCCTGCATGCCGGCCCCTGGCTGCTGGCCCAGGCCAGCGCGCCGATCCCCATGGGTCCCGATCTCTTCTTCGACGGCAGCTATGTCTCATCCGCCCGGCCGCAAGTGCCTGGTGCGTTGCGCGAAACCGCCGCCACCGCCAACACCACGCCCCGCCGCTTGCCGGCCAATCGCTGACAGGAGCCCGCCCCATGACCGCCTATCTCTCCATCGACGATGTTGGCATGAGCTTCAAAGGCGCCAATGGCACCTTCGTTGCCCTGCGCGAGATCAACTTGCAGATCGCTCAAGGCGAGTTCGTCTCGCTGATTGGCCATTCCGGCTGCGGAAAGTCCACCTTGCTCAATATCGTCGCGGGCCTGCTGCGGGCCACCAATGGCGGCGTGCTGCTGCAGAGCAAGGAAGTGAACGATCCTGGCCCGGATCGCGCCGTGGTGTTCCAGAACCATTCGCTGCTGCCCTGGCTGACGGTCTACGACAATGTGCGCCTGGCGGTAGACAAGGTGCACCGCAAAGCCAAGACCTCTGCCGAGCGCGATGCCTGGACCCGGCATAATCTGGCGCTGGTGGGCATGGATCACGCGCTGGACAAACGGCCGCAGGAAATCTCCGGCGGCATGAAGCAGCGCGTTGGCATCGCCCGCGCGCTGGCCATGGAACCCAAGGTGCTGCTACTCGACGAGCCCTTCGGCGCGCTGGATGCGCTGACCCGCGCCACGCTGCAGGACACGGTGATGGACCTGCAGGCCAAGCTGAAGAATACGGTGATCATGATTACCCATGATGTGGACGAGGCTGTGCTGCTCTCTGACCGCGTGATCATGATGACCAATGGCCCAGCCGCCACCATCGGCGAGGTGCTAGATGTGAACCTGCCGCGCCCGCGCAACCGCCTCGCTATGGTGAGCGATCCGGAATATATCCGCTGCCGCAAGGAGATCATGGGCTTCCTTTACGCTCGTCATCGCGCGCCAGCGACGCACGCGGCCTGAATAATCTTGGTTGGTGGGCCAAAGTTAGTGGAATGGAGTAGCGGCTATGACGCAGAGTGAAACCAAGGAACGGTTATTGGTTGTGGGCAATGGCATGGCGCCGGGTCGCATGCTGGAGCATCTATTCGAGCAAGCGCCAGGCCGCTATGCAGTGACCATCTTCAATGCTGAACCTCGGGTGAATTATGATCGCATCATGCTCTCGCCGGTGCTTTCGGGTGAGAAGAGCTACGAGCAGATCGTCATCCATGGCGATGGCTGGTACATCAACAACGGCGTCACCCTGCATAAAGGCACCAAGGTTACCAGCATCGACCGCACCGCCAAGACCATCACTACGGATAACGGCCTCACTGAATCATACGACAAACTGGTGATCGCCACCGGTTCGGTGCCGATCATCATTCCAGTGCCGGGTCACAAGCTGCCTGGTGTGCTGGCCTATCGCGACCTTGATGATGTGGATGCCATGATCTTTGCTGCCAAGTCACGCGGCAACGCCGTGGTGATTGGCGGCGGCCTGCTGGGCCTGGAAGCGGCTGCCGGCCTGGCCGAGCAGGGTATGAAGGTGACCGTGGTGCATCTGATGCCCACATTGATGGAGCGTCAGCTTGATCCGGCGGCCGGCTACCTGCTCAAGAAAGCCATCGAGGAGCGCGGCATCGATGTGCTGACCGGCGCCAATACCAAGGCGATCCTGGGCGAGCAGAAGGTAGAGGCTGTGGAGCTGGAAGACGGTACGGTGATTCCGGCCGATCTGGTGGTGATGGCGGTGGGTATCCGGCCGAATGGCACGCTGGCCAAGGAGGCTGGCCTGGCGGTCAATCGCGGCATTGTGGTTGATGACCAGATGCGTACATCCGACCCAGATGTCTTCGCGCTGGGCGAATGCGCCGAGCATCGTGGCGCCACCTATGGCTTGGTCGCGCCGCTTTATGACATGGCCGGCGTATTGGCCAAGACATTGGCTGGCGAGGCGGCGGCCTATAGCGGCTCGGTCACTGCCACCAAGCTGAAAGTAACAGGCATCAACCTCTACTCGGCGGGTGACTTCGCCGAGGCCAAGGACCGCGAGGAAATCGTGCTGCGCGATGCCACGCGCGGCATTTACAAGCGTCTGGTGATCAAGGACAGCCAGATTATCGGCGTGGTGCTCTACGGCGATACCGGGGATGGTTCCTGGTTCTTCCAGCTTTTGCGCGAGGGCAAGGATATCGCCGATCTGCGCGAGACCTTGATCTTTGGCCAAGGCTTCGCGGGAGGCACCCCCCTGGACCCTATGGCGGCCGTTGCAGCCTTGCCGGATGAGGCAGAGATCTGCGGGTGCAACGGCGTATGCAAAGGCAAGATCACCGCAGCCATCACGTCAAAGGGGCTCACCAGCCTGGAGCAGGTCCGCGCCATCACTAAGGCCTCGGCTTCTTGCGGCAGCTGCACCGGCCTGGTTGAAAAGCTGATCGGTCTGACACTGGGTGAAGGCTATGCGCCCACCGTATCCAAGGCGATGTGCGGCTGCACCGATCTGGGGCATGACGATGTGCGCCGCCTGATCGTGGCCAAGGGCCTCAAGTCAATGCCGGCGGTGATGCAGGAGCTGGAATGGAAAACCTCCTGCGGCTGCTCGAAATGCCGCCCGGCGCTGAATTTCTACCTCATCGCTTCCTGGCCGGGTGAATATACCGACGATAACCAGTCACGCTTCATCAATGAGCGCGCCCACGCCAATATCCAGAAGGACGGTACCTATTCCGTGGTGCCCCGCATGTGGGGCGGCGTAACCTCGGCCAAGGAGCTGCGCGCCATCGCCGATGTGGCCGATAAATTCAACATCCCCACGGTGAAGGTGACCGGCGGCCAGCGCATCGATCTGCTGGGCGTGAAAAAGGAGCATCTGGTCGGCGTTTGGGCCGATCTCAATGCCGCCGGCATGGTCTCAGGCCATGCCTATGCCAAGGGCTTGCGCACGGTGAAAACCTGTGTGGGCACCGAATGGTGCCGCTTCGGCACCCAGGATTCCACGGGCCTTGGCATCAAGATGGAGAAATACACCTGGGGCAGTTGGACACCGCATAAAGTGAAGCTCGGTGTCTCTGGCTGCCCGCGCAATTGCGCCGAGGCCACGGTGAAGGATATTGGCGTGATCTGCGTCGATTCTGGCTATGAGCTGCATATCGCGGGTGCTGCCGGCCTGGAAGTGAAGCAGACGGTGTTGCTGTGCAGGGTGGAGAGCGAAGCCGACGTGCTGGAATATACCGGTGCGCTGATGCAGGCTTATCGCGAACAGGCGCATTACCTGGATCGCATCCATAAATGGGTGGCGCGGATCGGCCTCGACAATGTGAAGAAGCTGATCGTGGAGGATGCCGAGCGCCGCCGCGAACTGAATGCCCGCTTTATCTTCTCCCAGACCTTCGCCCAGATCGATCCCTGGGCCGAGCGCGTGGCCGGCGCCTTCGCCCATGAATATAAGCCTCTAGCCGATCTCTCTGTGCTGGAGGTGGCGTGATGACCATGATGCAGGATGAATGGCTGGATATCGGCGCGGTTGACGATATTCCGCGCCGTGGTGCCCGCGTGGTGAAATCGCCGGTGGGTGATATCGCGGTGTTCCGCGCCATGGATGATGCGATCTTCGCGCTCGAAGACCGCTGCCCGCATAAGGGCGGCCCCTTGAGTCAGGGCATTGTTCAGGGCCACGCCGTGAATTGCCCGTTGCATAATTGGCTGATCAGCCTGGAGACCGGCGCGGCCCAGGGGGCCGACGAGGGCTGCACCCGCACCATCCCGGTGAAACTGCAGAATGGCCGCATCCTGCTCAGCATGGCGGCGCTCATCGCGCGTGCGGCATAAGGCGCATGACGGGCGCGAGCGAAACCTGCACCACCTGCCCATATTGCGGGGTGGGCTGTGGCGTGATCGTGTCGCGGAATGACGCCGGCGCCATCAGCCTGCGCGGCGACCCCGAGCATCCGGCGAATTTCGGCCGCCTCTGCTCCAAGGGCTCGGCTTTGGCCGAAACGCTCAGTCTGGATGATCGCCTGCTCTTTCCCATAGTGGATGGTGCCCGCACCGATTGGGATTCAGCGCTCGATCTGGTGGCGGCCCGCTTTCAGCAGACCATTGCCGAGCATGGCCCGGATTCAGTGGCCTTCTATGTCTCCGGCCAATTGCTCACCGAGGATTACTACGTCGCCAACAAGCTGATGAAGGGCTATATCGGGGCTGCGAATATCGATACCAATTCCAGGCTTTGCATGGCGTCTGCCGTGGTGGGCCATAAGCGGGCCTTTGGCGCCGATACCGTGCCGGTGAATTACGAAGACCTGGAGAGCGCTGATCTCGTTTTGCTGGTGGGGTCCAACCTCGCCTGGTGCCACCCGGTGTTGTTCCAGCGCCTGATGGCAGCCAAGGCTTCGCGGCCGCAGATGAGGCTGGTGGTGGTTGATCCCCGCCGCACCATGACCGCGCAGGCCGCCGATCTGCATCTGGCGCTTGAGCCCGGCTCCGATGTGGCCCTGTTCAATGGCCTGCTCAGCTACCTGGAAGCCGATGGCCGCATTGATGCGGCTTTCATCAAGGATCACACCAATGGCGCCGAGGCAGCTCTGGCAGCGGCACATCAAGGCGGGATCGAGGAGGCGGCGCGGGTCACGGGCCTGAGCACCGCCACGTTGCTGGATTTCTACGGCCTGTTCGCCCGCACCGAACGGGTGATCACCGGTTTCAGCATGGGCGTGAATCAGTCGAGCCATGGCGTCGACAAGGTGAATGCCATCATCAATTGCCATCTGCTGACGGGCCGCATCGGCAAGCCGGGGCAGGGGCCGTTTTCCATCACCGGCCAGCCCAATGCCATGGGCGGGCGCGAAGTGGGTGGCCTGGCCAATCAGTTGGCTGCCCATATGGATATCGACAATGCAGCGCATCGCCAGATCGTGCAGGATTTCTGGCGCTCGCCACTGATCGCTGACAAGCAGGGTCTGAAGGCCGTGGATCTGTTTCAGGCGGTGGCCGATGGCCGGGTGAAGGCCGTGTGGATCGCCGGCACCAACCCGGTTGATTCCATGCCCGATGCCGATGCGGTGCGTGATGCCCTGCGCGACTGCCCCTTCGTCGTGGTTTCCGATGTGGCGCACCATACCGACACCACGGCCTTCGCCCATGTGCTGCTGCCGGCCGCTGCTTGGGGCGAGAAGGATGGCACCGTAACCAATTCTGAGCGCCGCATCTCGCGCCAGCGCGGCTTTTTGCCACTGCCCGGCGAGGTGAAGCCTGATTGGTGGGCCTTTGCCGAAGTGGCCCGCCGCATGGGTTGGGGCGAGGCGTTTGACTATCCCAATGCGGCAGCGATCTTCGCCGAACATGCCGGGCTCTCAGGCGCGGCGAATGACGGCAGCCGCGATTTCGATATCGCTACTCTGGCCGGTATCACGCCTCAGGCCTATGACGCGCTGGCGCCGCTGCAATGGGGTGGTGAGCGTTTCTTCGGCAATGGGCGGTTCTATACGCCCGATAGCCGCGCCCGGCTGGTGCCGGTGCAGTTCATCGCCGCCGCCTCAGCGCCGGATGAGGATTATCCGTTGATCCTGAATACCGGCCTCGTGCGCGACCAGTGGCATACCATGACGCGTACTGCCAAGACGGCGCGGCTGATGAGCCATATCGCCGAGCCCTTTGTGGAGCTGCACCCGGTTGATGCCGCCCAGCGCGGCATTGTGGCGGCATCGCTGGTGACGGTGCAAAGCCCACGCGGCCAAGTGATTGCCCGAGCCTTAATCACACCGGAGCAGCGCCCGGGCTCGGTCTTCGTGCCGTTGCATTGGACCGATCAGTTGGCCTCCAAAGGCCGCGTCGATGCTCTGATCGCGCCGCATCATGACGCGCTCTCGGGCCAGCCTGAACTGAAATACACTGTCGTGCAGCTGTGGCCCTATGCGGCGGCCTGGTATGGTTTTGCCGTGCTGGCGCGGAAGCCGGCGCAATTGCAGGCCGAATACTGGGCGTTGGCCCCGGCCAAAGCTGGCTGGCGCGTGGAGTTAGGCGATAGCGTCATGCCCGATGATTGGGATACTTATGCCCGGTCGCTGTTCGGCGCTGATGATACCGAGTTGCTCGCCTATCACGATGCAGCCAGCAACCGTCACCGTTTCGCGGCCTTCCACAATGGCCGCCTGATCGGCGCGCTCTTCGTGGCGCCTGAGCCGGTGGCCGTGTCGCGTATCTGGGCCGCCGAGCGTTTGGAAGACGAAGTCTTGGAGCCGGCCCAGCGGCTGCGACTGCTGGCCGGGCGTGCTGGCGCCGATCAGCCCGATCGTGGCGCCATTATCTGTTCCTGCTTTGAAATCGGCGTCAATCAGATTGTCGCCAGCATCACCAGAGGCGGCTGCAGCAGTGTTGAGGCGGTGGGCGAAGCGCTCAAGGCGGGCACCAATTGCGGGTCCTGCCGAAGTGAAATCCGGAGGCTGATTGATGGCACGCGAATCCAGAAAGCCGGCTGAGGCCGGCCCGGCGCGCATCGCGCCGCTCGCCAAGCTGCCGCTGTTCCTCAATCTGCAGGGCCGCCGCGCCGTGGTGATCGGCGCTAGCGAGGCCGCCGATTGGAAAGCTGAATTACTGGAGGCCGCTGGCGCCGATCTGCGGCGCGTGGTGGCCTGGCAGCTGGAAGACCTGGCTGATGCCGCCTTGGTGGTGGCCGATCTGGATGACCTTGAGGAAGCGGCCCGGCTGCAGGCGGCTTGCCGCAGCGCCAATGCACTATGCTGCGTGATCGACAAGCCGGCTTTCTGCGATGTGCAATTCGGCGCCATCGTCAACCGCTCGCCGGTGGTGATCGGCATTTCCACCGATGGCGCGGCGCCGATCCTGGCCCAGGCGATTCGCCGCCGCATCGAAACCGCTTTGCCGCTGTCGCTCGGTGCCTGGGCGCAGCTCGCCAAGGCGATGCGCGGCCGCATCGCGGCTTTGCTACCCGATAAGGCTTCGCGCCGCACTTTCTGGGAGCGTTTCGCCGATAAGGCCTTCACCGCATCGGCCGATGCCGCTACCGAAGCAACCATGCTGGCTTTGGCCAAGGGTGGCGCCAAGGCCATAGGCGAGGTGACGCTGGTGGGCGCTGGTCCGGGTGACGCCGAATTGCTGACGCTGAAAGGCATGCGCGCGCTGCAATCGGCGGATGTGATCCTGTTCGATGATCTGGTTTCCGATGATGTGCTGGAACTGGCACGCCGCGAGGCCAAGCGCATGCTGGTGGGCAAGCGCGGCCGCCGCGCTTCCTGCAAGCAGGATGATATCAATGCGCTGATGATCAAGCTGGCCAGCCAGGGTAAGAGAGTTGTGCGGCTGAAATCCGGTGATCCGATGATCTTTGGCCGCGCGGGTGAGGAGATTGCGGCTTTGCAGGCTGCGGGCATTCCGGTGCATGTGGTGCCGGGCGTGACCGCTGCTTTGGCTGCGGCGGCTGAACTTGGTGTGTCGCTCACCCATCGCCATGCGGCACATTCGGTGCGTTTCGTCACCGGCCATTCGCGCCAGGGTGCGCTGCCTGGTAATTTGGATTGGCGCGGCTTGGCCGATCCGGAAACCACCTTGCTGTTCTACATGGCGGGCCGCACGGCGCCGGAAATCGCCCAGCGGCTGATGGCCGAAGGTCTGCCGGCCGATCTGCCGGTGGTGGCTATGGCCAATCTCTCGCGCCCCGATCAGCGCCGCTGGGAAGGCCGGCTGGATGATCTGCTGCAAGGCTTGAAACTATCTGAAGACGAAGGCCCGGTGCTGCTGGGCATCGGCGCGGTGTTCAAATCGGCGCGAACCAGCGCCGCACTTGCGCATCCGACAATGCCCCCAGCAGCCTTGCCAGTGCCGCGACAATCAGCAGCGTGAGCAGCACGCGGCCAACCAGGATCACCAGCAGGTCGCCACCCATCGCCAGCATCAGCAGCGTATCCTCGATCAGGCCATGGCTGAGCGACAGCCAGGCCAGTGCCAGGAAGCGCGGCCGTGGCGGAATATCATGTTCGCGCGCCTGTTCGATGATCAGGCCGCCGCCATAAGTGAGGCCCAGCAGCACGCCCACGGTGGTCACGGGCGCCACTTGGGCATCCAGGCCGGAAACGCGCAGCAACGGCTCCAGTCCCTGCGTGATCCGCCGGGTCAGGCCGGTGCGATCCATCAGGTCGAGCAGCAAAAGCAGCAGCAGGATAATGGCGAAGATCAGCGCGAAGCTCTGTGCCGCGCCCCAGAGCCATTGCAGCCAGCTGGTGTCGTTACCCGCTGATGTGGCGATGTGGCTCAGATCGGCAGGATTGTCGAGCCAGCCGGTGGCGCGCGACACCGCTATGATGGCGGCGCCATAGGCCAGGCCGGTGCCGGCGCGCAACGCCGTGGTGAGCCAGAAGCTGGCGCCGGCGCGGCGCACAATGGCCTGTTCCACGGGCAGCGAATGGGCGAACAGCATCATGGCGCAGAGCGCAGAAAGCTGCGCTTCGGTAAGCTGCATCTGGCCGGCAAGCCCCACCATGGCGCCAACACCGCCATACATGCCCACCAGGGCGGTGGTGACCCAGACAATGCCGGCCTCCACCGGCAGGCCAACGGCCTGGGTGAGCGGATTGAGGCTCTGCGCCAAAAGCGCGATCAGGCCGAAATCCTCGGCCAGCTTCACCGCCAGCATTACCGGCAGCATCACTTTCAGCAGATCAAGGAACAGGCGGCGGCTGCGCCGCAATGTGGCGAGTGAGTAATCAAGCATGAGGGGTCAGTGCACCAAGGCGACTGGGAAGACCAGGGTGACGGTGGTGCCTTCACTCTTGCGGCTCTCGATTTCCAGCCGCCCACCATGTAGTTCGATCAAGGATTTCACTAATGGCAGACCCAGGCCGGTGCCGGTCTGGCCACGGCTGAGCAAACCGTTGCGCGCGCCATCATTCACCTGGCCGAAGGGCTCCAGCGCGATTTTGATGTCGCTGGCGGCCATGCCGATGCCGCTATCGGCCACGCTCAAACGGATCTGGCCCTGACCTTCGCTGGCCGCCACATGAATACGCCCGCCTGCCGGCGTGAACTTAACGGCATTGCTCAGCAAGTTCAGCAGCATCTGGCGCAGCATACGTTCATCAGCCAGCAACAAAGGCATGCCCTGGGGCAATTCGGCGCTCAGGGTCACCCTGGCCTTGGCGGCTTCAGGGCGGATCAGATCCAGGCAATCGGCCACGCTATGGTCCAGTTCCAGCGGCAATGGATGCGGTTCCATCTTGCCGGCCTCGATCTTGGCCAGATCTAGCACGTCGTTGATCAGCTGCAGCAGGTGGCGGCCAGATTTGTGGATGTCCTCCACATAGGATTGCTGTTTGTCGTTCAACTCGCCGAAATAGCGCGCGGTGAGCATTTCCGAAAAACCGATGATGGCATTCAGCGGCGTGCGGAATTCATGGCTCATATTGGCCAGTAAGGTGCTTTTGGCACGGCTTGCTACCTCCGCCAGTTCCTTGGCGCGGCGTAATTCGCGCTCGGCGCGGCGGCGTTCTTCCACCTCGCGGGTTAGCGCCTCAGTGCGCTCGGCCACGCGCCGCTCCAGATTCTCGGCCACATCGCGCAGTTGATCTTGGGCACGGCGCAGTTCGGTGATGTCGGAATAGGTGGTAACAAAGCCGATCCCCGGCACCGGGTTGCCGGTCACCTCCACCACGCGGCCATCGGGGCGTACGCGCTGAATGCGATGTGCCTCGAAGCGCAAGGCCAGTGTCACGCGCGTGCTCACCAATTCGCCGATATCGCCCGGGCCATATTCGCCGCGCTCGGCGTTGAAGCGGATCTGCTCGGCGAAGGAAGTACCTGGTCGGCCGAGTTCGGGCGGCAGGTCCAGGATTTCAAGGAAGCGGCGGTTGCACAGCACCATGTTGAGCTTCGAGTCGATCAGCGAGATGCCGTGGCTCATGTTGTTCACGATCACATCCAGCATCTGATTTTTGTTCAGCAGCTCGATTTCGCGCTGCGCCAGATCCTGGGTGCGCGACAGCACGGTGCTTTCCAACTCGTCACGCGCCTGGCGCAAGGAGATTTCGGCGCGTCGCTGCTCGGTGATGTCGGAATAGGTGGTGACCCAGCCGCCGCCGGGCAAAGGCGTGCCGCGGATATCCAGCACTTTGCCGTTGGGCCGGATACGCTCCAGGCGATGCGGCAGGAAGCGCCGGGCCAGGTCCACGCGTTCGCGCACCAAGGTTTCAACATCACCCTCGCCATATTCACCGCGTTGCGCATTGAAGCGGAAGATATCGGCGGCTGGTGTGCCAGGGCGGCAGAGTTCGGGCGGGAAATCATAGAGGTTGGCATAATGCTGGTTGCACGCCACCAGCTCGAGGTCGCGATTGAAAACGCTGATCCCCTGATCGAGAAAATCCAAGCCTTGCAACAACAGGTCGGCTTGCCCCACCGGTATCCTCCCGAGGCATGTTTTGCCAGAGTCTATGCCAGGGACCATCACGGCGCCAGTAGCTGCCAGAGCAGTGGCACCAGCAACGCGGTCAGCAGGCCGGTCAAGCCTAGCGCGATACCGGCGAAAGTCCCGGCCAGCTCGCTGTGTTGAAACGCCCGCGCGGTGCCAATGCCATGGGCGCTCAACCCCAGCGCCATACCAAAGGCGGCATCATCATTTTTGGTGAGGCGCCGCAGCAAAGGCGGCCCCAGCAACACGCCGGTCAGGCCGGTAAGGATCACCATGGCGGCGGTGAGCGAGGGCAGGCCGCCGAGGTTTTCCGCGATGCCCATGGCGATGGGTGCGGTGGCGGATTTCGGCGCCAGCGCCGCGAGCAGGCCGCGCTCCAGCCCCAAGGCGCGGCCGATCAGCAAGGCTGAGCCGGCTGCCACGGCGGCGCCCACCAGCAGGGCGGCGGCCATGGGCGCTGCGGCGCGTTTCACCATCTCCCAATGGCGATAGAGCGGCACGGCCAGCGCCACCGTGGTGGGCCCGAGGATGAAATGCACGAATTGCGCCCCTTCGAAATAGGTGCTGTAGGGCGTGCCGGTGATGAGCAGGATCGGGATCAACAGGCTCACGCTCAAGGCCACCGGATTGGCCCAGGGTGCATGGTTGCTACGCTGGGCCAGCCAGCTCGCCGTAGCATAGGCGGCGAGTGTCAGTGTCAACCACAGCAGTGGCGAGGCAGAGAGATAGACCCAGATATCGCCAACGCGGGTCATGGCTTATCGCCGCGCCAGCGCTGTACCAGCAGAAAGGCGCCGGCGCCGGCCAGCATTGCCAGCAGGGTGGATAGCACCAGCGTGATGGCCAGCGGCAGCAGATGCGCCTCGATCAGCGGCCAATGCTGCAACACGCCAACACCGGCCGGCACGAAGAGCAGCGAAAGATGCCGTAGCAGGAAATCCGCCGCTTGCGTCAGGGGCGGCCAGACCTGGCCGTGCCACAGCAGCAGGCCGAAAAGCAGCGCCATGCCCAGCACCGGGCCAGGCACCGGCAGGCCGAGGGCGCGCGCGATCAATTCGCCGATCAGTTGGCAGCCGAGCAGAAGGGTGAGGGCGGGAACCATGATGCGACAATCCTAAAACAACCCGCGCCATAAAACAAAAAAGCCGCCCGGATGGGGCGGCTTCTTCGGCGTTCGGAAACGCTGATCTTTAAACGCGATAGCTTTAAGCGGCGGTGCCTTCGCGCTGAGCGCGCTTGCGGGCCAGCTTGCGAGCGCGGCGGATGGCTTCGGCCTTCTCGCGGGCGCGGCGCTCAGACGGCTTCTCATAATGGCCGCGCAGCTTCATTTCGCGGAAAATACCCTCGCGCTGCATCTTCTTCTTCAGCGCCTTCAGGGCTTGGTCGACATTGTTGTCACGAACGAGCACTTGCACGTCTGGTATTTCCTTTCAGTCGCTTCCGGCGTCCTGGTCTTGAGTGAGCCGGGCGTCGAATTGAATGTTCTGGCCGTCAAATTCCGTGGCCGAGGCCTGGAGGCGCGTCGGCAAGGTTGGGCTTGTAACACGCCCCATGGGCTTTGTGAAGCGGGTTTTAGGCGTGTTTTTTACAGGGGAAACTGGGCTTTTCAGCGGTTTATGGCGCGGGAATCGCTGGGAAAACACCGCGCAAGCCTCGCTCCAGGGCCTGGTTTGACCTAGATTCCGCCCATGGCCATCCTGAAAATCGCCCGTATGGGCCATCCGATTCTTGCCCGGCCCGCCGCAGAGGTCACTGATCCCCAGGCGCCGGAGATCCTGCAACTGGTGGACGACATGGTGGAAACCATGTTTGACGCCCCGGGCCAGGGCCTGGCGGCGCCACAGGTGCATGTGGGCCTGCGTGTGGCGGTGTTCATCACGCCGCCGGATGCCGAAGACAAACGCGAGCTGGTGCGGCTGATCAATCCGACTTGGGAAAAACTGACAGACGAGCAGGACATGGCCTGGGAAGGTTGCCTCTCGGTGCCCGGCCTGCGTGGCTTGGTGCCGCGCTACACCCGCATCCGCTATTCAGGCCTGCTGCCCGAGGGCGAGCGGCTGGAGCGCGAGGTGGAGGGCTGGCATGCCCGCGTGGTGCAGCATGAATTCGATCATCTGGATGGTATCCTGTACCCGCAGCGCATGACTAACCTGAATGATCTGGTATTCGAGACCGAGCTGCGTCATCGTGCGCCTTTGAAAGCCCAAGAATTGGAAGATTAGGGGAGGCCAGAAGAATGAGCGAGCATCTGCTGGACGAGAAGCGCGCGCTGCTCGGCGCCCTGCTGCCCCATGTTGCCTTCGATGGCTGGACCATGCAGGCTTTGGCCATGGCGGCGAAAACCGCCGGCATTGATGCCGGGCTGGTAAGCCGCGCCTTTCCCGGCGGCGCTATGGAGGCGCTGGATTTCTGGGTGCGTGAAACCGATCAGGCGATGATTGCGGTTTTTGAGGCGCGCGATGGCGGTGCATTGAAAATCCGCGAGCGCGTGGCCCTGGCGATCATGCTGCGCCTCGAACTGGTGGCGCCGCAACGCGAGGCGGTGCGGCGTGCCATGGCACTGGCGGCACAGCCGCATCTGGCACCGCGTTTCCTCAGTCAACTTTACCGAACAGTGGATGCCATCTGGTATGCCGCTGGCGACACCGCCACGGATTTCAACTTCTACACCAAGCGCCTGCTGCTGGCCGGCGTGTATAGCAGCACATTGCTGGTCTGGCTTGATGACAAGTCGGAAGGCTTCGCTGCCACGCGCGCCTTCCTGATGCGCCGCATCGACAATGTCATGCAGATTCAGAAAGCCCGCAGCAAGCTGGAAGGCCTTCTCGGCAAGCTGCCCGATCCCCGGCGGATATTCCGTCGCGCCTGAAAAAGCAAAAAAGCCCGGGGCAAACCCGGGCTTTTCACGAAAATCCTAGGCAGTGAACTTAGACCGACAGGCTCAAGTTGCGACCGGCCTGATTCGGATTGCTCGATGTATTGATGCTGCCGCCCTGGCTAAAGTTGATCGGCACGCCATTCTGCTGCTCCGGGCGGCCACCAGCCGGCTCCGGGCGGTCATTGGCACTCGCGGCCTGCTGGCCTTGGGCCGAGCGGATGTCCACGCGCACGGCTTGCTCGAAACCCTGGCCCTGCTGGCTGCGGCTTTCCTCGGCGCGGTCCCGCCCACTTTCCTGACTGCGGTCGGTATCGGCGATGGTCGGGCGCTGAGCGGCTGCGGTGGCGCTGTTCACCGGCGCCTGCTGACCAGCACCAACTGTGCGGTTGTCGCTGCCGGCGGATTGCTCGCTGGGATTCTGCGGACGCTGCAGCAAAGCCTGCTGCGCTGAGGCGCCTGCGGCGGAGGTGGTGTCGATGGTGGCCATTGTTCAAACCTTAACTTCGGCAAGCCCGTTGCATTCTGAGCGGACTGCGAAGCCGGCCGCCGTTCTCGGCGAGCCAGGAATTCATACCAGGAATATAGCGTGCCGCAGGCGAAGAGTCCAAGCCGGCTTGTATCCGGTTAACTCATTGATTTTATGATTTATTCCGGGCAGAAGCAGCGCCGCCCAGGGGGTATAGCCTTGTCACATGGCCCATTTTGCGGCCGGGCCGGGCCTCGGCCTTGCCATAGAGATGCAGCTTGCTGCCGGGCTCGGCCAGCAGGCTGGGCCAGGCATCCACCTCATCGCCAATCAGGTTTTCCATCACCGCATCGGCCAGCCGCGCGGCACTGCCCAGTGGCAGGCCGCAAACGGCGCGCACATGCTGCTCGAATTGCGAGGTGATGGCAGCATCGAGCGTCCAATGGCCGGAATTGTGCACACGCGGCGCCATTTCATTCACCACCACGCGGGCGCCGGACGCTTCT
>Ga0164290_1000242_pt1 | contig 209227 bp, 198 predicted proteins | sample Micstemetagenome_FD_108782 | JGI IMG/M metagenome (GOLD analysis project Ga0164290, IMG submission 108782) | Contaminated culture microbial community from soil near Moab, Utah, USA - Microcoleus steenstrupii SON62 (Illumina Assembly) | ecosystem: Environmental > Terrestrial > Soil > Soil crust... | reverse complement strand
GATCCTGTTCATGCGCGGCGCGGGTCCGGTCGGCTATCCGGGCGCGGCCGAGGTCGTGAACATGCAGCCGCCCGCCTATCTCATCAAGAAGGGCATCCATTCGCTGCCCTGCATCGGCGACGGGCGGCAATCCGGAACCTCCGGAAGCCCGTCGATCCTCAACGCCTCGCCGGAGGCCGCCGTGGGCGGTGGCCTCGCGCTGCTGCGCTCGGGCGACCGGGTGCGGGTGGACCTCAGGAAGGGCACGGCCGACATCCTCGTCACCGACGACGAGATCACGCGGCGGCGCGCGGAATTGCAGAACAATGGCGGCTATCACTATCCGAAGCACCAGACGCCGTGGCAGGAGATCCAGCGCTCCATGGTCGACCAGCTTTCCGAGGGCATGGTGCTGAAGCCCGCCGTGAAATATCGCGACGTCGCACACACCAGCGGCGTCCCGCGCGACAATCACTGAAGCCGGCCCGGGCTTCCAATCGGGCCGATAATGCGCCACATGGTGCCGCGATGACACAGCGCGCGCTCGACCACCTCGTTCTGCCCACTGCCAGCGTGGATGCTGCGCGAGACCGGCTGACGCGGCTGGGGTTCACGGTTGCGCCGAACGGTGTCCATCCCTTCGGCACGGTCAATGCCTGCGTCTATTTTCCCGGTGGCACCTTCCTGGAGGCGCTGGCCCTCGCCGATGGCGAGGCAGCCGCCACCGCGATCGCGCACGGAAATGTTTTTGTCGCCCGCGACCATGTCTTCCGCGCCATGCGCGGCGAGGAAGGGTTTTCGGCGATCGTGTTGGTCAGCGACGACGCGGACCGCGATCATGCGGCCTTTGCGAAGTTAGACATTTCGGGCGGCGATATGCTCACCTTCTCCAGGCCGTCCGCCGATGCGCATGGCAAGGTCGGCACCGCAACGTTCAAGCTCGCCTTCGCGGCGGACATCGAGACCGCCGACGCGTTTCTGTTCACCTGTCAGCGCATCGATGCCCCGGCTATCGACCGCGGTTCGCTGGAGCGGCATGCCAATGGCGCGACCGGCATCTGCGAGATCGTCGCGGGCGAGCATGCGGGCTCCTTCATCCGGCTGATCGAGCGCGCCGTCGGCCGAAGCCGTCACGATACGACGCACGCCGTCGAGTTCGCCAACGTCGCCATGCGGATGGTCGGCTCGGACGATCCGTCCGGTGTCGCCGAGAGCGGCGCGACGCTTGCGGCGATCGCATTCAACGTCAGGGATCTGGACGCCGTGTCGCATCTGTTCGACGCAGGCGGGATCGACTATCTCGCAACTCCCACCGGGCTTGTCGTTCCGCCAGCCGTCGGACAGGGCGCGACCTTCATTTTCAGGAGACCGAACTGATGCAGCCGAACGCCACCGTCGCCGTCGGTCGGGCGATTTTTTCCAATACCGGCCCGCTCACGCTGATTGCAGGACCCTGCCAGCTCGAATCGCGCCAACATGCCTTCGACATGGCCGGCGCGCTGAAGGAACTGACCGCCGAACTCGGCATCGGTTTCGTCTACAAGACGAGCTTCGACAAGGCCAATCGGACGTCTATTGCCGGCAAGCGTGGCGTCGGACTAGACGGCGCGCTGCCTGTGTTCGAGGCGCTCCGCAGCGAACTGGACGTGCCTGTCCTGACCGACGTGCATACCGAAGAGCAATGCAGGACCGTTGCCGGGGTCGTCGACGTGCTCCAGATCCCTGCCTTCCTCTGCCGCCAGACCGACCTGCTTATCGCCGCGGCGAAGACCGGCAAGGTGGTCAACGTCAAGAAGGGCCAGTTCCTCGCGCCTTGGGACATGAAGAACGTGGTCGACAAAATCATCGGTTCCGGCAATCCGGACGTGCTCGTCACTGAGCGCGGTGTCTCCTTCGGCTACAACACCCTTGTCTCGGACATGCGCGCCTTGCCGATCATGGCGGAGATGGGAACGCCAGTGATCTTCGACGCGACCCATTCGGTGCAACAGCCAGGCGGGCAGGGCGGCTCGACCGGCGGCGAGCGCCGCTTCGTCGAGACGCTGGCGCGGGCCGCGGTGGCCGTGGGCGTCGCCGGCGTGTTCATCGAGACCCATCAGGATCCGGACAACGCCCCTTCGGACGGCCCCAACATGGTCCGGCTCGACGACATGCGCGGCTTGATCGAGCGGCTGATGACCTTTGACCGCGTGGCGAAGCACGGCTATTGATCGCAGATCGTTACAGAATGTAATGAAACGTGAGGCCACGCCTCGGCAACTGCCGGCAGCGATGCCGGTTTTCCTTTCAGGCAGCAACTCTTGAAGGGAGCACGCCATGACAACGCACACTGGGCATACCGCAGCGATTCCAGCCTCGAGAGTGATCGGCACCGACGTCTACAGCACGTCGGGCGAGAAGATCGGCGTCATCGAGGACGTGATGCTGGAAAAGACATCGAACGGCATCATGTTCGCCGTCATCGGCTTCGGCGGCTTTCTGGGCATCGGCGAGAAGTTTCACGCCATTCCGTGGTCGGTCCTCGATTATGAGAAGAGCCGCGGCGGCTACGTTGTGCCGTTCTCGCAGGACCAACTGAAGGCCGCGCCGGCCTATTCGATCAACGAACTGACCGGCGACGACGGTAAGGCCGCGCGAGACGCCTCCTACGACTACTACAAGGTCCCGCCATACTGGTACTGACGGACTGCGAGGGCGCTCAGCGCCAACGCATCGGTTCGGCTCCGCCTCGCGCGGAGCCTTTTCTTTTCGTCCCGGGATTTTCTTGGCTTCGCGCATTCGCTAAGAGCGTGGCGACTTCTCCCGCAGCCTTGCAAAGGACCGATCCATGACCGCCATCATCGACATTGTCGGCCGTGAAATTCTCGACAGCCGGGGCAACCCGACGGTCGAAGTGGATGTTACCCTCGAAGACGGCTCCTTCGGCCGCGCGGCGGTGCCGTCGGGCGCCTCCACCGGCGCGCACGAGGCCGTCGAGCTTCGCGACGGCGGCGCGCGCTACCTCGGCAAGGGCGTGACCCGCGCCGTCGAGGCCGTGAACGGGGAGATCTTCGAGACGATCGGCGGCCTTGAAGCCGAGGATCAGATTCATATCGACCAGACGATGATCGAGTTGGATGGCACGCCGAACAAAAGCCGGCTCGGGGCAAACGCCATACTTGGCGTGTCGCTCGCAGTGGCGAAGGCGGCAGCGGATGCCGCCGGATTGCCGCTTTACCGCTATGTCGGCGGCACGTCCGCTCGCGTCCTGCCGGTGCCGATGATGAATATCATCAACGGCGGTGCGCATGCCGACAATCCGATCGACTTCCAGGAATTCATGATCATGCCGATCGGCGCGCCGTCGCTGAAGGAGGCCGTGCGCTGGGGCTCGGAAGTGTTCCACACGCTGAAGAAGCGGCTGAAGGATGCCGGTCACAACACCAATGTCGGCGACGAGGGCGGCTTCGCGCCGAACCTGAAGAGCGCGCAGGCCGGGCTCGATTTCGTCATGGCTTCGATCGAGGCGGCCGGCTTCAAGCCGGGCGAGGAGATCGCGCTCGCCCTCGACTGCGCCTCGACCGAGTTCTTCAAGGACGGCAACTACGTCTACGAAGGCGAGAAGAAGACGCGCGATCCCAAGGCGCAGGCGAAGTACCTCGCCAAGCTGGTCGCCGACTATCCGATCATCTCGATCGAGGACGGCATGGCTGAGGACGACTGGGAAGGCTGGAAGATCCTGACCCATCTGGTCGGCGACAAGTGCCAGCTCGTCGGTGATGACCTGTTCGTCACCAATTCCGCCCGCCTGCGCGATGGCATCCGCATGGGCGTCGCGAACTCGATCCTGGTCAAGGTCAACCAGATCGGCTCGCTGACCGAGACGCTCGACGCCGTCGAGACCGCGCACAAGGCGCATTACACCGCCGTGATGTCGCACCGTTCGGGCGAGACCGAGGACTCGACCATCGCCGACCTCGCGGTTGCCACCAATTGCGGGCAGATCAAGACCGGTTCGCTCGCCCGCTCCGACCGGCTCGCGAAATACAACCAGCTGATCCGCATCGAGGAAATGCTCGGCAAGCAGGCCCGCTACGCCGGCAAGGGCATCTTGCGCGGCTGAGGTCTCGCGCCGGACGGCGCAGCGCGGAAATGCAAAAGGGCGGCGCTTCGGCGCCGCCCTTTTTCTTTGCCTGTTCAGGCGCTTGCGGCGCCTATTTTAGACGCCCGCTCGCATGTGCCAGCATCGTGTAGACCTTGCCGGTGTCGGACGACAGGTAGGTCTGCGCCATCATCGAGTCGCGGTCGGTGCGCGTCACGTCGGCGATCAGACGCTCGAAGTCGTCGCAATAGCGGTCGACCGCGGTGCGGAACTCCGGCTCCGCCTGGTATTTGCGACGGATCTCGTCGAAGGTCTGCTGGCCCTTCAGCGTGTAGAGGCGGCGGGTGAACACGTTGCGTTCGCCGCGGCGGTAACGGTCCCACAGCTCGATCGAAGCCTCGTGGTCGATCGCACGCGCGATGTCCACCGACAGCGAGTTGAGCGATTCGACCACGTGGAGCGGCGAGCGCTGCGGTGCCTCGGTGCGCGCAGGCTGGGCAGGCTCGGCCTCCTCCTCTTCGGACGCCCTGCGCAGCAGGTTCGTCATCCAGCCGCCCTCAGGGGCTTCCGCTTGACGTGGAGCCGCCGCGCGCGGCGCCGCGGGCGCGGGCTGTGCCGCGGCCGGTTGCGGACGCTTCGGCGCTTGAGGCGCAGGCGCGTCGAGACGGGCTGCGGGTGGTGCGGAGCGGGGCAGGGAGCCCGGCTTGCTGCTGTCGAAGCTGCGGCCCGAGCGGGCGACGATGTCCGACAGCTCCTTGAGCGCATTGATCTGCTCGGCGACGGCGCGCCGCATGGCGGTGGTCGTCTCCTTCGTCTCCTCCGGAAGGTCGAGCACGCCCTTGCGCAGTTCGCCGCGCGTCTCCTCCAGTTCGGTGCGGATGATGCTCGCGGAGCGGCGGATTTCCTGCGTCGCATCGGCGAAACGCTGCGTCGCCGACTCCACCACCTCGGACACGGCAGCGCGCATCTGCTCGGTGGTCTCGCGGGTCCGGCCCTCGGCCTTCTCGAACACGCGTTCGACGATGCCCTCGACCGAGCGCATCATCCGCTCGATATCCTCGGACTTCTTGACGAGGCCGACAGCCAGCGTCTCGAGCGCAGCCTGGCGATCGTCGAGCGTCGAGGCGAGGTTTGACTGCGCCGAGCCGAGCAGGTCCGACGCCGAGGAAAGCACGCGGCTGTGGTCGTCGAAGCGGTGCGCGATCGCGGCGATGTCCTTCAGCGTGCTGGAGGACAGCTCCGTCAGCTTCGAAGCGTTGACGTCGATGAGGCGCGCCGAGCTCGAGAAGGTCTGCGCAGCCTTCTCCGCCGACGTCGCAAACGTATGCGTCGTGCCGGAGAGGCGCTCCTCAAGTTCGGAGAGGTTGTTGGTCGCCACGTTGATCAGGTGGCCGAGCTGTGCGTTCGACGAAGAGAGACGCTCGATCAGGTCGGCGACGCCTTCGCCAAGGCTGTTGCGTGCCTTGTCGACCGCAGCGAGCGTCTCCGCCGTGCGGCTGGCGAGCGCGTTGACCAGGGCGGCATTCTCCTGCTTGAGCCGTTCGGTTGCGGCATGCGTCGCCTCCTCCAGGCTGCGCTGCAGTTCGCCGCCGCTTTCGGAGAACTTGTCGACGAGCGGCTTTGCCTGCTCTTCAAGCACCCGGCTGATCTCCGACGTGCGGCTGGCGAGCATGTCGCCCAGTTCGCGCGTGTGGGCGTCGAAGGTGGACGCGGCCTCGTTGGTGCGCTGGCCGATATGCTTGTTCACGGCCGCGAAAGTCTCGGCGATCACGTTGGCGCGCGAGACGAGCTGGGCCTCGGACACCGAGACCTGCTCGACCAGCTTCTGGCCCACCAGTTCCGCCCCTTCGGCGAGACGACGCTCGACCGAGCTGATCTGGTCGCCCATCTGTGCGGCGATCGAGCTGGCGCTGTCGCCGAGCCGCTGCTCGACGTTGGACAGCGTGTCGTCGATGGCGCGGGCGCGAGCGTGCAGCTCCTCGGCCGTCTGCTCGGCGCGTTCGACCAGCCTGCGGTCGACGTCATCGAAGGCACGCACGATGCCGTCGGCGTGGTGCGACAGCGCGGCGGAACCCTCTTCGATGCGCATCGACAGCTTGCGGTCGGCGGTCTCGAACACGCCGGCGAAGTCCTGCGCGCGGGCGGAGAGGGCGCTGTCGGCATGGTCGATCCGGTCGGCGATCTTCTGGTCGACATTGTCGAAGGCGCGGGACAGGTCATCCGCGCGTGCCGACATGGCCGAGGCGGCGAGGTCGATGCGCTCGGCGAACTTCTGGTCGACGCCATCGAAGGCGCGGCCGAGCTGGATGACCTTGTCGCCGAGCGTATCGGCTGCGACATTCACACGTTCGGCGATGGTGCGATCGACGTCCGCGAAGGTGCGGACCACGTCCTCGGCGCGGGCGTTGAGCACGCCCGAGGCATGTTCGATACGCTCGCCCAGCTTCGAATCCACGTCTTCAAACACGTGCACCAGTTCCTGGGCACGGCCGGACACCTTGTCGGCCACACCGTCGACGCGCTGCGCCAGCCTGCTGTCCACCTGTTCGATGGCGCTGGACAGGTCGCGTGCCCGGGCGTCGATGAGGTCGGACGCGAGCACGATGCGTTCGGCGATCTTGCCGTCGATCTGCTGGATCGTCTTGGAGAGATCCTCCGCCCGTGCATCGGCCGTACCGGCGACCTGGTCGATCCGCTCGGCGAGGCGACCGTCGATCTGCTCGACCGCACGGACGATGTCGTCCGCCCGGGCAGAAATGACACCCGACGCCATTTCAACACGTTCGCTGAACTTGCCGTCGGCCTGGTCGATGGCGCGAGCCAGCTCTTCGGAGCGTGCACTGATCACCGAGGAGGTCTGCTCGATGCGCTCGGACAGCCTTTCGTCGACCTTCGCCACGGCGCGGGACAGATCGCCGACGCGGGTGGCGACCGCCCCGGTGACGTCCTGGATGCGCTCGCTCAGCTTTTCGTCCGCCTGCTCGACGGCGCGGGTCAGCTCTTCCGCCCGGGCCGAGATCACGCCTGAGGCAAGATCGATGCGCTCGACCAGCTTGCCGTCGACATCTTCGAAAGCGCGGGCGAGGTCGCCGGCGCGTGCCGAAATGATGCCGGATGCCTGGTCGACGCGGGCAGCCATCTTCTCGTCGGCCTGCTCGATCGTGCGCGCCAGATCGTCGGTGCGGCTGGCGATGATGCCCGACACGAGGTCGATGCGCTCCGTCAGCTTGCCGTCGACGCCCTCGAATGCACGCGAGAGATCATCAGCACGCGCCGAGATGATGCCGGCGGCCTGTTCAACATGGCCGGCAAACCTGCTGTCGACATCTTCGAACGCACGGGTGAGGTCGTCTGCGCGGGCTGCGATGATGCCGGCGGCCTGCTCCACATGGGTTGCAAACCTGCTGTCGACGTCCTCGAAGGCACGAGAGAGGTCGCCTGCGCGGGCAGACATGACACTCGCCACCTGCTCGACATGAGCGGCCATCCTGCCGTCAGCCTGGTCGATGGTGCGGGCCAGGTCGTCGGTGCGGTTGAGGATGACGCCCGATGCGAGGTCGATGCGCTCCGCCAGCTTGCCGTCAACATGGTCGATGGTGCGTGCGAAGTCGTCCGTACGGCGCGAGATGACATCGGACACCTGGTCGATGCGACCGACGATGCGGCCATCGACATTGTCGAAAGCCTGGGCGATCTCGGCGGCGCGCGCCGAGAAGGCTGCGTTGGCGAGATCGATGCGCTCGGCGATCTTCTGGTCCGCGTCCTCAAGGGCGCGTCCCGCATCCTCGGAGAGCGCCGCGGTGATCTCCAGCACGCGGTCGCGCAGTGCGCCTGCGACGGCGCCGGCGCTGCGTTCGAGCACCGTGCGCACGTTCTCGACGCCGTTGGCCAATGCCGCCTCGATGGCCTGCGTGCGGCCCTCGACCACGCCGATCTGGCTGCGGAAGGCGTCTTCGATCTTGGCGATCTCCTGCGACAGCGCCAGGCCGACCTCACCATGACCGTCCGCGAGACGCGCGATCCCGAGCTGGATCGCATTGTCGATCTCGGCGCGCGTATCGGTGAGCTTGTCGAGGTCGGCCTCGAGGGCGCGGGTCATGATATCGCGACCTTCGGCCAGCTTCTCGACGTGACGCTCAACGGAGGCGTCGATTGCCGCACGGGCCCGCGCCAGCTTGGCGAGGTCTTCGTCCAGGGCGCCGGTGAGCGCGGTGCGGCCATCCGACAGCAGGCTCGAATGCGCCTCGACGCGCCGGTCGATCTCGCCGCGGATCTGCTCGAGCTTCTGCAGATCCTCGTCGAGCACCCGCGACAGGAAGGAGCGTCCTTCGTTGAGGGTGGCGGTGTGTTCGGCGATGCGGGCGTCGATCTCGGCGCGCGCCTCGGCCAGGCGACGCATGTCGTCGTCGAGCGCGGAGTTGAGCGCGTTTCGACCCTGCGCAACGGCCTGGGCATGGTTTTCCAGGCGCTGCTCGAGTTCGGCGCGCGATTCGGCGACGCGTGCGAGATCTTCCTGCAGGATGCTGGACAGGTAGTTGCGGCCTTCCGCGAGCTTCATTGCATGCGAGCCGACGGTCTCGTCCAGCGCTGCGCGCGCATCGGTGAGCTGGGCGAGATCCGCTTCCAACGCCGTCGAGATGAGCTGACGGCCGCTCTCGATGCGCTGGGTGAACTCGTTCGCCCGGCCTTCGAGCATGGTCGATGTCGACATGACGAGTTCGGCGAGATCCGAGCCGATCCGCGACTTGGTCTCCTCGATGACGCCGGCCATGCCTTCCTTGCCGACGTTGAAGGCGCCAGCGATTTCGCGTGCGCGATCGACCAGTGTCTCGTTGATCTGGCGCGCACGGGCCTCGAGCGCCGCGCTGAGCGTGGCGGTGCCCTGATCGAGCGCCTGAACACGCGTCTCGAACTCGCTGATCAGCGCCTGGCCGCGCTCGGACAGCGTGCGCTCGATATCGGCAAGGCGTGAATCGAATTCTTCCGCCAGCGCGCTCGACGTGCCCCCGAGCAGGGAGACGATGTTGGACGTGCGGCTGTCGAGCATGTCGGACAGGGCACGCGACGCCTCGTCGGTGCGATCGTTGAGCGTGGCGATACGCGTGTCCAGCAGGCTCGCAAAGGCCTCGCCCGACGTGACGATACGGTCGGAGATCGTATCCATGCGGTCGTCGATCGCCGTGTAGATGGCGCGGCCGCTGTCGTTGATGCGGCCAACGAGCGAATCGCCGGAACTGGTGATCATCGAAGTGAGCCTGGTCGATGCGTCCGCGACACTGTCGTGGATGATCGTGCTCGAAGAGGTGAGCTGCTCCTTCAGCAGTTCGTGCGCACCGGAGATCGAGGCGCGCACGCGCTCGGCATGGGTGATCACCGCCTCACGCTCGCTGCCGAGGCCGTCGACCAGCGAGCGGATGCGCATCTCGTTTTCGGCGTAGGCGCGCTCGAGCTCGTTCACCTCCGTGTGGACGAGCGTCTCGAGCTCGACCGCGCGTGCGAGCGTGCGTTCGATTCCTTCGCCCATGGCCTGCACTTCGCGGCGCACGGCTTGGCCGACCTTGAGGACGCGGTCCTGCGCCAGGCTTTCCGGCTCGGAGAGGCGGAACGCCGCCTCGGCGATCGACTGGGCGGCGAGGCGCATCTCCTGCGCGCGGCGCATCATCGCCGCGAAGGCCCAGAAGAGGAGCAAGGGCACCACGATCGCCACCGCGAGCGCGATCACCTGCGGCATCGCCACGAGCTGGTCGACGGAGCGGATCTGCCAGATCTGCGGCGCATAGAGGAGATGGCCGAGGCCGAGGCCGCCGGCGACCCATACGAGGCTCAGAAGCCACATGGATGCGGAAAGGGTGCGCGAGGGGGCGCGCGCGAAAGTCTGCTGCAATGATGCGTAGTCGCGCTGGCGGTCGTCGTTGGCCGGCTGGAACGAGACGGGCGCGGCGTTGGCCGCGGGGGCCTCGACCGGGCGAAGCGGCTCGCCCTTCCTCGACTCGGCGCCTGCATTTGCAGGGGCGGGCGCCTTGGGTGCCTTCGCATTGCCATTCTTGACGGTGGTGCTGGCGGAAACCTCTGGGGCGACGGTACCGGCCGCATCGCGCGTCTTGGAGGCGGGCACGCCGGCGCGGCTCTCCTTGACGAGTTCGTCGGCTGCCTGCGATATCTGCGCCTCGAGTTCTTCCATCGACGACGAGAAGTCGATGTCCTTGGTTTCGCCGAGGTCGAAATCGAGTGCCTTCTCGAGTTCCTTTTCCACGTCGCGGTCGATGGGAGACGTGTTGTTCGGTTTACGCGCCATGCAGCTACAACCCTCTACTAAGTGCGCGACCCAACCGTTTCCGGCTCCCAGCAGCCCGCGCGCAACGCGAAAATACCCAGACCCGTATCGTAATGGCACGGCCCGGCAATTGAAACCTGCATTCCAGCCCATGTGTAAAACTTTAAAGATACGGTTAACAGCGCGGCTCGTAAGCGGAATCCGCCGCGTCGCGGGCTCGAATCGTCTAGGACGTCGTTAACGGCTTGTTGGTCGGAGCATGGATAATGTCTGTATCGACAATGGACACCGGAACCGAGCCGATGCCGCAAACGAGTCTGCAGACAGTGGCTTTTTCCAATCCGGGCGGGGAAACATCGCCGCCGTCGCGCGGGCGCCCCGTCGACCTCGTCCACCTCGCCCGCCAGACGCTCGGCGACAGGGAACTGGAGCGCGAGGTGCTGGCGCTTTTTGTCCAGCAGGCGACGACGGTGAGGGATCGGATCGCGACGGCCACCGCGGCCGAGCGGACATTTCTCGCTCACGGGCTCCGCGGCTCGGCAGCCGGCATCGGCGCCTTCGGCGTCGCGGCGATCGCGACCGAGATCGAACGGAACCCGAACGACAAGCCGCTGCTGCTGCGCCTCGCCACCAGCATCGACGAGGTCCGGGACTTCATCGCGTCGATCAGCCGCTGATTCGCGCGGTTGACATGGGCTCCGGAGTGATTATCTCCGGGGAACACAGTTCCGGAATGTCTCCATGACAAAGCTGACATACATCGCCTTCGACGGCACGCGTTTCGACGTGGAGGCGGAGAACGGCTCCACGGTGATGGAGAACGCGATCCGCAATGCCATCCCGGGCATCGAGGCCGAATGCGGCGGCGCCTGCGCCTGCGCGACGTGCCATGTCTATGTCGACGAGGCCTGGACCGACGAGGTCGGCGAGCCGGAGGCGATGGAAGAGGACATGCTCGACTTCGCCTACGACGTGCAGCCGAACTCCCGCCTGTCCTGCCAGATCAAGGTGCGCGACGCGCTCGACGGCCTGGTCGTGAGGATTCCGGAGCGGCAGGCCTGAGCGAGGTTCCGGCCCACTTCTAGGCCGCTGCCCGCCGCGCAGGCGGCGGCATCCGCATGAGCCAGCGCATCAGCAAAAGCAGCGCCACCGCCGCCAGGCCAGTCGACAGGCCGATCCAGATGCCGACGCCGCCGAAGCCGTAGCGGAAGGCGAGGAGGGCTCCCAGCGGCAAGCCGATCCCCCAATAGCCGATCCCGGCGAAGATCATCGGCACGGTGGTGTCGTGCAGGCCGCGCAGCATGCCGCTGCCCACCGCCTGCGCCCCGTCCACGATCTGGAAAAGCGCCGCATAGGCGAGAAACGACACCCCGATCGCAATCACGGCCGTGTTGGCCGGGTCGTCCACATCGAGGAAGAAGCCGATGAGTTCACGCGGGAAGGTGAACATCGTCAGTGCCATCACCGACATGAAAGCGAGCGACAGGGAATAGGCGGTCCATCCGGCCCGGGTGACGCCTCCGGCATCGCCGGCACCATAGGCTCGGCCGACCCGCACCGTCACCGCCTGTCCGAGGCCGAGCGGCACCATGAAGCTGATCGAGGCGATCTGCAGCGCAATCGCGTGAGCGGCGAGCGAGGGGGCGTTGATGAGGCCCATCAAGAATGCCGAGACGTTGAAGATGGTGACCTCGAACGCGACCATGGCCGCGATCGGCAGGCCCAGCCGCCACAGCGCGCGGAAACGCGGCCAATCCGCCCGCCAGAAGCGGCCGAACAACCGGTAGCGGCCGAATGTGCGGTCGTAGGAGACGACACCGGCGAGGCCGAGGAACATCAGGAGATTGGACAGGGTCGTGGCGAGACCGGAGCCGGCAATTCCCATGGCCGGGAAGCCGAGATGGCCGAACATCAGGCACCAGTTGGCCAGCACGTTGAAGCCGACCGCCACGAAAACGATCGCCAGCGCCCAGCCGGGTTGCTCCAGCGCCGAGATGAACGAGCGCAGGACGACATAGCCGTAGAAGGGCAATATGCCCCACATCAGCATGCGCATGTATTCGCCCGCCGCGGCCGAGAGGTCCGGCTGCTGGCCCATCGCCAGCAATATGGCTTCGGCGTTCCAGAGTATCGCCCACATCGGAACAGACACGGCAATTGCCGACCACATACCCTGGCGGACCGTGCGGCGGATGTCCCTGACCGAGTGGCGGCGGCGTCCGAGTTCGCTGGCGATCATCGGCGATGTCGCCAGCATCAGGCCGAGGCCGAACATCAGCGGCGCGAAGTAAAGGTTCGCGCCAAGCGCACCGGCCGCGACCGTGTTGGCGCCAAGGCGTCCCATCATCATGATGTCCGTCGCGGTCATCGCCGTCTGCGCGACGTTGGTGAGCACCATCGGCCACGCGAGCCACAGCGTCGCACGAATCTCTTCCATCCATGCCGCGCGGGCCGCGCGGCCTTCCAGCACAAGGGTGGACATGACGATCGATCCAGTCGGCTCGACGCGCGGCCATGAGGGAAAAACCGCTCACGACGGGCTGTTCAGCCACGGCACGTCGACAATCCAACGCCATGTGCGACATTGCGCGTGCGATTGCAAGGACGATGAACTGGGCCACGCGACGCGCGGGGAAAGCGTCAGTTCTTGATCCGTCCCGATTCAATCTGCTCGATGCGGTAGCGGATCAGGCGATCCATCCTGTCCGAAAAGTTGATCCGTTCAATGCGGTCGAACCGCTCCTGCTCGGCGTCGTGCCGCGCAAGCAGCCGCTGGATCGTCTCCTGCGCCTTGTCGGCCGCGATCGCGCAGCTCTTCTGCGGCGGCAGCGCCAGCAGCGCGACCTCCATCTGGCGGGCGTGGGAGCGGGCGATGCTGACATGGCTTTCTTCGTGGCGCTTGATGTCGCCGGCGAGAGCGCCCCAGATCAGGCGGGTATCCTCCGCCGCGCCCGCCGGTCGCTTCCAGTGCGGGAGGGTGATCTTCGCCTTCACCGTCACGCTTGCCTTCGACACGCGGCATTTCCCATTGCTTTCGTCGTAGTCGAGCCGGTTGACGAACTGCATTTCCGTCGCTCCCGGATGACGCCGGCCGGTGCTCTTGACCGTGGGGCCGCGCGCCGTCAGCTCGTCCTGGAGTTCGGGCAAGGTCGCGCCGCCGATGCTGAAGTAGCTGTATGACCGCGAGACGCTCGCAGCCTCTGCGACGGCCGCGGACAGGAGAATCGGAAGCGAAAGGGCGGCGGCCAGAACGGTGCGGATCATCATGCCGCGACCATGCGCCAGCCGCCGCCGGACGGCAATCCCGGCTTCCTCTACGTGTTCACGAAGTCGTGATGAATCTCGTTGCATTGCTCCCGATAGTAGGCAACACGTCGATTCCAACGACCGTTAGATAACTATGAAAAAAGCAACCTGGTCACTGGCGCACGATCGGCAGATCGCAATCGGACCGAAATCGGTCGTGATGGGGATCGTGAATGCTACGCCGGATAGCTTTTCCGACGGTGGCCGGACCGAGAGGGTCGAGGATGCCGTCAGGCTGGCGCTGGACCTTCGCGCGGCCGGTGCGGACATCATCGACATCGGCGGCGAATCGACCCGGCCCGATGCGGAGCCGGTGAGCGCGCTCGAAGAGCAGCGGCGCGTGATACCGGTCGTCGAGGCACTCGCACATCATCCCGATGTCGTCGTGTCGATCGATACCTATCGCGCGGAAACCGCCAGGCTCGCCGTCACCGCGGGCGCCCATATCGTCAACGACATCTGGGGCCTGCAGCACGAGCCCGGCATCGCACGGCTCTCTGCCGAAACCGGCTGCGGCCTGGTCGCCATGCACAACGGCCGGGACCGGGACAAGCTTCCCGATCCGATCGACGACCAACTGGCCTACTTCCGGCAGACGCTCGAGATCGCCCGCGCCAATGGCGTCCCGAACGAGACGCTTGTCCTCGACCCTGGCTTCGGCTTCGCGAAGGATCCGGCCGAAAACCTGGAGATCATCGCTCGATTCGGTGAACTGCTTCACCTCGGCCACCCGATCCTGGTAGGAACGTCGCGGAAGCGGTTTCTTGGCCATGTCACCGGGCGTCCGGTCGACCAGAGGGACACGGCGACGGCCGTTTCCTGCGCCATCCTCCGGTTACGTGGAGCCTCCATCTTCAGGGTTCATAACGTAACGGCATGCATCGACGCGCTCAGGCTGGCCGATGCGATCCTGGAGATGCAGAGCGGTTTCCCCGCACCATGAATTATGTGATCCGGCTCAAGAACTGCGCCTTTTTCGCCCGCCATGGGGTCCATGACGAGGAAGAGCGCATGGGACAACGCTTCTATGTCGACGCCGAGCTGGCCGTCGAGGTGCAGGATGCGGTCGAACTGGACAGTGTCGAGGGAACGGTCGACTACGGCGCTGCGTTTCGCGTGATCGAGGAGATCGTGACGGGACAGCGCAGATATCTGATCGAGGCGCTGGCCTGCGACATTGCCAGAGCGCTGTGTGAGCGCTTCGCGCCGATCACCCAAGCCATCATTACCGTCAGAAAGCCGAACGCGCCCGTAAACGGCGTTCTGGATCACGTCGAGGTCACCATTGCCTGGCCACAGTGAAGAGGCCGCCTATCTCGGCCTCGGTGGAAACATCGGCGACCCAAGGGCGGCGATGGCTAAGGCCCTGCGCGCGATCGACGCTGACCGCATGACCAAGGTTATCAAGGTCTCGTCGCTCTACAGCACACCGCCGTGGGGGAAGGTCGACCAGCCGAGTTTTCTCAACGCGGTCGCGCAGGTCAGGACGCAGCGGTCGCCGAGGGCGCTGCTTGACCTGTGCCTCGACACCGAAGTCTTTCTCAAGCGGGTCAGGGGCGAGCGATTCGGGCCCAGGCTGATCGACATCGACGTGCTTCTCTACGGAACGCGGTCGATCCGGGAGGTTGGGCTGGAAGTGCCGCACCCGCGCATGTTCCTGCGCGCCTTCGTGCTGGTTCCGCTTTCGGACGTCGCCCCGGACCTGACGATCAGGAACGTCAAGGTGTCGAGCTATCTGACAGGGCTCGACACGAGCGGGATCGAAAAGGTGACGGCGGACGGATCGTGGTGGCGGGAGTAGCTACTCGGATGCCACGGTCGCGACCGGCGCTTCGCTGGTCCGCTTCAGGTCCATCGCGATCACGCGGACCATCCGGCTGTCGACGCGAACCGACACGCTGACGTTCATGGAGTCCTTGTTCGGGATCCGCGCGCTCATCGCGCCGTTCAGCTGGTTGCGCGAGATGGAGAACGTGACCTTCTTGCCGGCGACCGCGCCGGACACGATGTCGAGGCCTTCGCCCGCCGCGCCGTCGAGGAAGGTTCCCCGATAGCCGCGACCCTTGCGCTCGACCGTCGCGGACATGCGCTGCGAGAAGACGCCGACGCGGCAGGAGCCGTCGAGCGTCATGCCGACCTTGCCCGACGGCGTCGTTCCGTTGAGTCGGCAGGTGAACTTGGTGCCCTTGTACTTGCCGGCAACGATCTCGCCGGGACCGGTCCACACGCCCTGGACCGAGCGGAAGAACTGTTCGTCGCCATCCGCGGCATGGCCCATTGCTGGAGCCAGGAATGCCGGCAGGGCGGCAGCGAGCGAAAGAAGGGCAGTTCGGTTCACGCGCATCATGTCAGATCCGGCAATTCTCGGGAGCGGGGCTGATCGGAGCATGGCCACGAATGGTTAATGCTTCGTCACCCGCCATCGCCTATCCACAATGCGCGAGCGCGGCGCCGGAAGCAAGGTCAAACCTCCCCGCTGCCTGCCGTCTCGCGCTTCCTGGAGGCGAACATGGCGAGCGCGGAGGCGAAATCGCCCATGCTCGGGCGCTTCACCGCGTCGAAGGGGAAGGGGCGCGCCGTCTCCATGGCGGCGATTCCGATTCGCACCGTCATCATGCCGTTCACGACGCCTTCGCCGAGCTTCGCCGAGATGCGGGCGGCCAGTCCGTGCCCGACAAGCTGCTGGATCAGGCTGTCGCCGGCGGCGATCGAACCGGTGACGGCGAGATGCGCAAGCACCGAGCGCGTGAGCCTGAAAAAACCGAGCGTTCCCGGCCGTCCGCCATAGAGTTCGGACATGCGACGCACCAGCCGGCCCGCTTCCCACAGCACGTAGCCGAGGTCCACGAGCGCGCGTGGGCTCACCGCCGTGACGATCGACACGCGCTTGGCCGCATCGAGAATGAGATCCCTGGCCTTTTCGTCGAGAGGCGCCAGGATTTCCGCCTCGGCGAAGCGCACGAAGTCGGCGCCGTCCATCACCTCGCCCTTGAGGTCGACCACGGCCCGGCGGCCGGCCGCGGTTTCCGGCTTCTTGCCGACGAGGACGACCAGGTCGGCCACCGCCGTTCGTGAGGCTCTCGCGTCATTAGTACTGACCGCCAGCCCGGCGCGTTCGCGCAGTGCCTCGACGGAGGAGAGGCGTGCGAGCGCATAGAGCTCGCGCACGAGGATCGCCAGAAATGTCGCCAGAACGGTCGCGGCGAGCCCCATGCCCAGCCAGCCGAGCCAGTCGCTGCGCGAGAACAGGTCGCGGATGAGCCGCTCGGCCCAGAGACCGACCGCGAGGGACAGGAGCGTGCCGAGCGCGCCGAAGAACAGGATGCCCAGCCGCGACGGCGGCCGTGGCTTCAGCGGCGCCGGCGGCGCCAGCGCGTCGAGCCCGTCATTGTCGAAGACGTCGACTTCCGCCGGCACGACGACTGCGACTTCTTCCTTGCGGATCGCCCGCGGCTTGCGCGCCGGCTGCGGGGGAGGTGGCGTCGGCTCGGGTTCCGGCGTCAGGCGAAAGGATGCCGGCTGGCGCGGCTCTGTCATGCCAGTGCGTCTCCGATCAGGAACTGCAGGGCCCGGTCGAGCCGGATGTGCGGGAGCGACAGGGTAAGACCGTCGGCGGTCCGCTCGAGCCTTGGCGGACGGAAGCGGACGAAGCGGATCGCTGTCTTCTCCGCGTCGTCCTTGAAGATCGAATCCGGCCTTCGAGGCAGGTCTCCCGGGAAGATGGCCGTCTCGGTCTCGCCGTCGAATGTCTCGCCGCCGATCGTCTCGCCCTTGAGCGGGGTGCCGATGATCACCGGCAGCGTCTCGCCCCGCTGCTTCACCGTGCCCTCGCGTGTCGCCCGGATTGCGGCCATTGCCAGCACGTCGACCTTGGCACCGGTGAGATCGGCGCGCTGCACCGCCCGTTCGGCCAGCCGACGCACGATCGCCTGGAGCCTGTCGTGGCTCTCGTGGTGGATCTGGTCGGCCTTGGTCGCCGCCACCAGGATCCGGTCGATCCGGCGCGAAAAGAGGCCGGTGACGAAGTTGCTCGAGCCGGGCCGGAAGCAGGCGAGGATCTCGGTCAGCGCGCGTTCGAGGTCGGCGACCGCTCCCGGACCTGCGTTAAGGGCCTGCATCGCGTCGATCAGCACGATCTGCCGGTCGAGACGGGTGATGTGCTCGCGGAAGAACGGCTTCACGACATGCGTCTTGTACGCCTCGTAGCGGCGCTGCATCATGGCATGGAGGGAGCCGTTCCGCGGTTTCGCGCCGGCGAGGTTGGGCAGGGGGGCGAAGGTCAGGGCAGGGGAGCCTTCGAGGTCGCCGGGCATCAGGAAACGACCGGGAGGAAGCGTCGAGAGCGCACGGTGATCCGCCTTGCAGGCGCGCAGATAGGCGGTGAAGGTCTCGGCCAGCCGCCGCGCCGTCATCTCGTCCGCCTCGGCTGTGGGATCGACCGCGCCGGCTTCTCGCAACCAGGCGTCCGAAAGATCAGCCCGCACGTCGAGCGCGGCGAGGTCGAACGAATCCTTCGAGAACTCTTCATAATCCTTGCCGAGGAGCGGCAGGTCCAGGAGCCATTCGCCCGGATAGTCCACGATGTCGAGCGAGAGGCGGCCCGGCGCGAAGGTCCGGCGCCAGCCGGATGCCGATTCGAACTCGATGGTGAGCCTGAGCTCGGAGATCGCGCGGGTCGATTCGGGCCATATGCGGTCCGAAAGCAAGGCGGCCACGTGATCCTCGTACTGGAAGCGCGGCACGGCATCGTCCGGCTGGTGTTCGAGAAAGGCCTTGGTCAGACGCCCCGACTTGGCCGCGTCGAACAGCGGCAGGCGGCCGCCATGGATCAGGTTGTGCACCAGCGCGGAGATGAAGACGGTCTTTCCCGCGCGGGACAATCCGGTCACGCCAAGCCGCAGCGATGGCTTGCCGAAGCCTGTCAGGCGTCCTGCCAGCGTATCGATCGCGATCAGCGCCTCGTCGGTCAGAGTTGTATGCGACGCCAATTCGCCTGCCTCGTCATGCCCCGCCCCGGATGCGCTGCCGTCCGATATAGGCAAGGCAGCGGGTCATTGGAATGGCCTTGGGCCGCAAGTTCATCCGCCCGGCGTGTAGAAGGCCTCGAGAAAGCCCGTGGACGGCGCGACATCGGCCAGGTTGCCACGAAAGTCGATCACGGCGAGCCCGCAGGCGGGAAATCCGCTCGACCGGGCGCCCGTCGCATCGTCCTTGCCGTCGGGCGCAAGGGCGAAGCAGACGTCCTCGATCATCGGATTGTGGCCGACGATCAGCAGCGAGTCGACCTCGGCATTGTCGCGGATGAAGTTGAGGTAGCCGGTCGCGTCTGTGATGTAGAGCTGGTCGGTGACGATCACGTCTGCGACGGGCAGGTGCCGCACGACCGCGTCCCACGTCTCCCGTGCACGCCTCGCGGACGAGCAGATGACGCGTTGCGGCAGGACTCGGTCCTTCGCCATCACAGCCCCCATGGCGTCCGCGTCGGCGCGGCCGGTCACGTCGAGAGGGCGATCGAAATCGCGCATTCCGGGCTCAGCCCAGGCCGCGCGCGCATGGCGCAGCAGTAGAAGACGGCTCATTCTGCGCACTCCTCGCTTTCGATGGTCGTCCGGGCTGTGCTTGTGTCATCGTCTAGTGAATGGCGTGAATTCGTGCAATCCACTCTCGACGGCCACTTCGCCGCCCCGAGCGGGCGAAAGAAAAGAACCAGCCGAAACAAGATGTTGCTTGTCCGCAGCCAGCCAGGGCGAGTTGCGACGAAGTGCTCGCGTTGCGATTTTTCAACTGGCGTGACTTTTGCGTGAATGCTCTTGCCTTTCCGCTTGTGCGGTCCCGGTGCCGCGAATATATAGGCGCCCGGGTAGCTGTTTTGGGGTGACTCGATGAGCTTGATCACGGACGTGAACTACATACCCAGTGACGACGAGCCGTTCATGAACGATCGTCAGAAGGCCTACTTCCGCTCCAAGCTGATTGCGTGGAAGGGCGACATCCTCCGTGAGGCCCGCGAGACCCTGGAGGTCCTCCAGCAGGAGAACGCCAACCATCCGGACCTTGCCGACAGGGCTTCTTCCGAAACCGATCGCGCCATCGAGTTGCGCGCGCGGGACCGGCAGCGCAAGCTGATCGCCAAGATCGACGCAGCGTTGCTGCGGTTGGACGAGGGGACGTACGGTTATTGCGAGGAGACCGGCGAGCCGATCTCGCTCAAGCGGCTGGACGCCCGTCCGATCGCCACGCTGTCGATCGAAGCGCAGGAGCGCCACGAGCGCCGCGAAAAGGTCTACCGCGACGACTGAGGCGCGGATTTCGCCGCAGCGCCTGCGCTGGGAAAACCCCTAGGCTTTCTTCGTAATTTCTCCGAGCAGCTTGTTCATCTGTTCGTCGAGGGACGTGTCCGGCTTCTTCGGAGATGCAGATTTCGAGCCGGACGCCGTCTGTTCGAGCGACAATGACAGCTCGTTGAGCAGCGTGTCGTCCAGCGATTTGGCAGGCGGCAGGCGAGATGGAGCGGCGGACGACGCTGGCCTCGAGGGTTCGTAGGGCCTTGGCGTCGTCCCGGGCGTCGCAGGCCTTGCCGCGCCGGGCGGGGGCGGTGGAGCAGGCATCGGAATCGTCGGCCGGGGCAGCGTGACGTTGGATGCCGGGGCTACCGGGCGCGGCGGCAGGACGGGTTCGACGGGACGCGGGGCTTCCGCTGGCCGCGATACCGGATGGGGAGCGGGCCGCATCTGTGCGCGGGCGCGTTCCAGCTCGGGCGAGGAATGGGCCGGAGCGGATATCGCCTCGTCATGGTGCTCTGCATGTCGCGCCGGGCGTGACATGACGCGGATGTCGCGCTCGATCACCACGTCGGTCGGTCCGCCGATCAGGACGAGATGCTCCACGTCGTCGCGTCGCACGAGCACAAGGCGGCGCCGGCTGTCGACCGCCGCGGCATCCATGACCGCGAGCCGGGTGCGGCGGTTGCGTCCGCCGGCAACGAAGGTTCCGCCCGAAACGCCGCGAATCAGCCGGATGAGGCCGAGGATCACGACCAGCGCGAGGAGCGCCGCCGCCAGCCACAGTATTGCATTGGCATACCCCTCAGGGAGCGCGTCCTGGATGCTCTCGATCAATCCCATGCCCCGATAACTCCCGCAGGAACCGCAATCTATGCACCCTGAGCGCGATGTCGCAAGGTGCCAGTTTCGTCGGGAAAAACCCCCGTGGCGCGGAACGGGGCCTTTCCGGCATAATCAGAATGTGATTCAAGCGGCCTGCAGGGCGCGCACGCGCCGCCCGGGCGCATGAAGGCTGGGGAAGAATGGCCAAAGAGACAAGCCGCGATTTCTATCCGGCGCCGTTCGTCGATGAGAACTCCCGCCCCGGCGCGGTGACGCGGCTCATCATCTTCATCCTCGTGCTGATCCCGCTCGCAGTCATCTTCCTGATGTTCCGCGAACGGATCGGCGATCCCTTCCTTGTCGGCATGCTCGGCATGCTGGCCATGATCGGCGTCGGCTACCTGTTCCTGACGGCGATCGGCTTCGTGCAGTTCGCACCCCGCTCGACCAATGACGAACTGTCGAAGGCGTTCGTCGATTCGATGCGTCAGGGCCTGATCGTCACGGATTCGCGCGGCCGCGTCATCTATGCCAACCGCGCCTATGCCGAGATGACCGGCGCGGCTTCGCCGGCCGAGATCAAGACCGTCGAGGGGCTGCTGTCCGACAATCCGGAGGCCGGCTCGACGGTGGTGGGCCTTGCCGCGCAGCTCAAGGACGGACGGGCCGGCGATGGCGAGTTCCGACTGTCGCAGGCGATCAGGCCGGGCGCCGAGCCTGGCGCGCGCTGGTATCGCGCGCGGGCGCGCACGTTCAACATGCGCTCGCAGCGCAAGCCGCTGTTCGCATGGCAGTTGTCAGACATTTCCGAGGAGCGCGCCGAGCAGGAGCGCTTCTTCCAGGATCTGCAGCAGGCGATCGACCATCTCGACCATGCGCCCGCCGGCTTCTTCTCGGCCGATGCATCCGGCCGCGTCACCTATATCAACGCCACGCTTGCCGAATGGCTGGGGATCGACCTGGCGGGCTTCGTCCCGGGTTCGGTCACGCTTCCGGAGATCGTGGCGGGCGACGGCATGGCGCTGGTGCGCGCGGTGAAGGCCGAACCCGGCGCGACACGCAACGCCGTCATCGATCTCGACCTCGCCACCACCAAGGGCGAGGCGCTGCCGGTACGCTTCATGCACCGCGTCACGGCCAGCCGCGAGGGCGTGCAGGGGGCGACGCGCACGATCGTGCTCAACCGGACGCAAGGCGAGGATTCGTCGGCGGATCTCAGGGCTTCCGAGGTGCGCTTCACGCGTTTCTTCAACTCGACCCCGATGGCGATTGCCGGTGTCGACGCCAACGGCCGCATCCTGCGTACGAATGCCCCGTTCCTGATGCTGTTCTCCAGCGTCGTTGACCAAGCGGCCGTCGACCGCCGCACGCGCCTCGACACCGTTATTCATCCGCGCGATCGCGAGGCCTTTGCGGCCGCCATCGATCGCGCCAAGCAGCGCCAGGCTGATATTTCTCCGATCGACACCGTGCTGCCGGACAACGAGGAGCGCCATATGCGCTTCTATGTCAGCGCCGTGGCCGACGGCGGCGGCGCCGACGGTGCGGAGGAGGCCGCGATCGTCTATGCGGTCGAGACGACGGAGCAGAAGGCCCTCGAGGCGCAGATGGCGCAGGGCCAGAAGATGCAGGCCGTCGGACAGCTCGCCGGCGGCATCGCGCACGACTTCAACAATGTGCTCACCGCCATCATCATGGCGTCGGACCTGCTCCTGACCAACCACCGGCCGTCGGATCCGTCCTTCCCGGACATCATGAACATCAAGCAGAACGCCAACCGCGCCGCGTCGCTGGTCCGGCAGCTGCTCGCCTTCTCCCGCCGCCAGACGCTGCGGCCCGAAGTGCTCAACCTTACCGACGTCCTTGCCGACGTTCGGATGCTGCTCACCAGGCTCGTGGGCAGCAACGTCCGGCTGAAGATCGATCACGGTCGCGATCTCTGGCAGGTGAGGGCGGATCTCGGCCAGTTCGAGCAGGTGATCGTCAATCTGGCCGTCAATGCCCGTGACGCGATGCCGGAAGGCGGCGACCTGACGATCCGCAGCAAGAATGTCGCCGCCGCTGAATGCGCCGACTACAGCTATCGTGAGCTCGTGCCCAACGACTATGTCGTGGTCGAGGTGGAGGACAGCGGCACCGGCATCCCGCCGGACGTGCTGAAGAAGATCTTCGAGCCGTTCTTCACCACCAAGGAAGTCGGCAAGGGCACCGGCCTCGGCCTGTCGATGGTCTACGGGATCATCAAACAGACAGGCGGCTACATCTTCTGCGATTCCGAGGTGGGCAAGGGCACCGTGTTCCGCATCTTCCTGCCGCGCTTCGTGCCGGGCGCTGTCGTTGCCGAGCAGTCTGCCGGCGACATCGCGACGACCGAAGCCAAGGCGATCGCGTCGGCCGCCAAGGGCGACGCGCCGAAGGACCTGTCCGGTTCGGCGACCGTGCTCCTGGTCGAGGACGAGGATGCGGTCCGTATGGGCGGCGTGCGCGCGCTGAAATCGCGTGGCTATGAGGTCTACGAGGCCTCATCGGGCGTTGAGGCGCTGGAAATCTACGAGGAACTGGACGGCAAGATCGACATCGTCGTGTCCGACGTCGTCATGCCCGAGATGGACGGGCCGACCCTGCTCGGCGAACTGCGCAAGCGCAATCCCGACATCAAGTTCATCTTCGTGTCCGGCTATGCCGAGGACGCCTTCGCGCGCAACCTGCCGGAGGACGCCAAGTTCGGCTTCCTGCCGAAGCCCTTCTCGCTGAAGCAGCTCGCGACCGTCGTGAAGGACGTGCTGTCAGAATAGCGCAGCCGGTTTGCATATTTGCTAATCAGCCGTCACATCCTGCCTAAAATAGCAGCAGGACGTGCGGCGACTGCGTAAAACTTTCTCACCAAATCGTTAATGCCTTCGCCGTCGGTCATCGCCGAGGCCGACCAAGCATGTGCAACAGGCTGATATTCCGTGGCGTCAGCCGCGCAAGCCCGACGTTGCGCCATCTGGCATATCCGTTGCTTCTATTGCTGCGGTGCAACAGGCAACCGCGGAGGTATCAACAATATGAGGGGTTACAATTTGTCATTCAAAGCTCTGGTGACGGCAGGTGCGTTCGCCGCGGGCATGCTCGCGACGTCTTCGGTCTTTGCCCAGGAGGAGACGATCAAGGTCGGCGTCCTGCACTCTCTGTCGGGCACCATGGCGATTTCCGAGACGACGCTGAAGGACACGATGCTGTTCCTCATCGACGAGCAGAACAAGAAGGGCGGCCTGCTGGGCAAGAAGCTCGAAGCCGTCGTCGTCGACCCCGCTTCCGATTGGCCGCTCTTCGCCGAAAAGGCGCGTGAGCTGATCTCCGTGAACAAGGTCTCGGCCGTCTTCGGCTGCTGGACCTCTGTGTCGCGCAAGTCGGTCCTGCCGGTGTTCGAGGAACTGAACAACATCCTGTTCTATCCGGTGCAGTACGAAGGCGAGGAAAGCCAGCGCAACGTCTTCTACACGGGTGCAGCGCCGAACCAGCAGGCGATTCCCGCCGTCGACTACCTGATGAACGACGAAGGCGTCGAGCGCTGGGTTCTGGCCGGCACCGACTACGTCTATCCGCGCACGACCAACAAGATCCTCGAAGCCTATCTCCAGGCGAAGGGCGTCAAGGCCGAGGACATCATGATCAACTACACGCCGTTCGGTCATTCCGACTGGCAGACGATCGTGTCCGACATCAAGAAGTTCGGCTCGGCCGGCAAGAAGACCGCCGTTGTGTCGACCATCAACGGTGACGCCAACGTGCCGTTCTACAAGGAGCTCGGCAACCAGGGCATCAAGGCCGAGGACATCCCGGTCGTGGCCTTCTCGGTCGGCGAGGAAGAACTGGCCGGTCTCGACACCGCTCCGCTCGTCGGCCACCTGACTGCCTGGAACTACTTCCAGTCCGTCGACACGCCGGAAAACACCGCCTTCATCGACTCCTGGCGCGCTTTCATCAAGAACGACAAGCGCGTTACCAACGACCCGATGGAAGCGCATGTGATCGGCTTCAACATGTGGGTCAAGGCGGTCGAGAAGGCCGGCACCACCGATCCGGACGCGGTCATCGACGCGCTGATCGGCGTGTCCGTGCCGAACCTGACCGGCGGCTACTCGACGATGATGCCGAACCACCACATCACCAAGCCGGTGCTGATCGGCGAGATCCAGGCCGACGGCCAGATGTCGACCGTGTGGCAGACCTCGGGCCTCGTGGTCGGCGACGAGTGGTCCGACTACCTGCCGGACTCGAAGGACCTGATCTCCGACTGGCGCGCGCCGATGTCGTGCGGAAACTTCAACGTCGCCACCGGCAAGTGCGGCGGCAAGGGCGTGAACTGATCCCCGATTGGGATCGGCCCAATATCGTTCCGGGCGGCAAGCCCGCCCGGAACAAACTCCCGCAACACAGATGAGCGGTCGAGAATTGATGAGATATTTCAGGGCGATCGGTCTGGTGTTGGGCGTGCTGGCCATGATGGTCTCTGCCGCCTCGGCCGACGACACCTCGATACGGACGACGATCGCGAAGTTCGCGACGGCGAAGAATTTCAACGAGACGGGGCAGATCGTCCGCGAACTGGGCGCCACCGGCGACGCGCGGGTCGAGCCTCTCCTGATTGCGCTGGGCGAAGGCAATGTCGCGTTCCGCAAATCCGATCAGGCCGTCTTCATTGTAAAAGAGAGCGGCCAGACGGGCAGCCTGCTCGACCCGCTGACAGGCGAGGCGGCCGGCGAGGAGCCGAAGGCGGCTTACACCAAGATCAAGGTCAACAACTCGCTGCGCCGCGCCATCCGCGACGCGATCGGAGCGCTTACGCTCGGTGCGGAAGATCCCGCCGTGCGCCTGACGGCCGCGACGACGATGTTCCTCAATCCGGATGCGGCGAACCTCGAAGCCATCGAAGCCGCGATCGCGTCGGAAAGCGATGCGGCGGTCAAGGCGAAGCTGGAAGACGCCCGCGCCTCCGCGATTCTGGTCTCCGACCGTCCTGATGCCGAAAAGCTCGCAGCCGTCGAGCTGCTCGGAAAACGCGGCGACCGCAACACGCTGTCCCTGCTGACGGCCTACGGTTCGAAGGCGCAGGGCGAGCTCAAGACTGCCGTCGATAGCGCCATCCAGCGCATCAACGATTCGCTTGCGCTGTGGCAGGCCGGCCAGAACATCTGGTACGGCATCTCGCTCGGCTCGGTTCTTCTGCTCGCCGCGATCGGCCTCGCCATCACTTTCGGCGTGATGGGCGTCATCAACATGGCGCATGGCGAGATGGTGATGCTCGGCGCCTACACGACCTTTGTCGTGCAGGAGGTGATCCGCACCAGCGCGCCGGGCCTGTTCGACTGGTCGCTCGCGATCGCATTGCCGCTCGCCTTCCTCGTTTCTGGCGCGGTGGGTCTCGCGATCGAGCGCGGCATCATCCGCTTCCTCTATGGCCGACCTCTGGAAACGCTGCTCGCGACCTGGGGCGTCTCGCTGATCCTCCAGCAGGCGGTGCGCACCATTTTCGGGCCAACGAACCAGCAGGTCGGCAACCCATCGTGGATGTCCGGAGCTTTCGAGGTCGGCCAGCTGGCCATCACCTGGAACCGGCTCTGGATCGTCCTGTTCACGCTCGCGGTGTTTGGCATCCTGCTCTTCGTGATGAACAGGACGCCTTGGGGACTGCATATGCGGGCCGTCACCCAGAACAGGCGCATGGCGGCCTCGATGGGCATCCGCACACCCTGGGTCGATGCCTTTACCTTCGCGCTCGGCTCCGGCATCGCGGGAATCGCCGGCGTGGCGTTGAGCCAGATCGACAACGTCTCGCCGAACCTCGGCCAGGGCTACATCATCGACAGTTTCATGGTCGTGGTGTTTGGCGGCGTCGGCAATCTCTGGGGCACGCTGGTCGGCGCCTTCTCGCTGGGCATCGTCAACAAGTTCCTCGAGCCCTATGCGGGCGCGGTGCTCGGCAAGATCATCGTGCTCGTCCTCATCATCCTGTTCATCCAGAAGCGCCCGCGCGGCCTGTTCGCGCTGAAGGGCAGGGCGGTGGAAGCATGATCCTGTCCCGCCTCTTCGCCGACGGCTTTTCGCGCCGCATCGTCATCACCATTCTGGTCCTGCTCGCGATCGCGGTGCTGGTGCCCATCCTGCATCTCGCCGTGCCGCCGACGAGCGCCTTCCACGTGCCGGCCTATGCCGTTGCGCTGGTCGGCAAATACCTGACCTATGCGCTGCTCGCCCTCGCGCTTGACCTGGTCTGGGGCTATTGCGGCATCCTCTCGCTCGGCCACGGTGCCTTCTTCGCGCTCGGCGGTTACGCGATGGGCATGTATCTGATGCGCCAGATCGGCGACCGCGGCGTCTACGGCAATCCGATCCTGCCGGACTTCATGGTGTTCCTGAACTGGAAGGAATTGCCCTGGTTCTGGTACGGCTTCGACCAGTTCTGGTTCGCCGCGATCATGGTGATGCTGGTTCCGGGCCTTCTCGCCTTCGTCTTCGGCTGGTTCGCCTTCCGCAGCCGCGTCACCGGCGTCTATCTCTCCATCATCACGCAGGCGATGACCTATGCGCTGCTGCTCGCCTTCTTCCGAAACGACATGGGATTCGGCGGCAACAACGGACTGACCGACTTCAAGGACATTCTCGGCTTCAACGTGCAGGCCGGCGGCACGCGTGCGGCGCTGTTTGCCGCAAGTGCGCTCGCACTGGCGCTCGGCGTGGCGCTGACGGCCGCGATCGTCTCGTCCAAATACGGCAAGCTGCTCGTCGCCGTACGCGATGCCGAGCCGCGCACGCGCTTCCTCGGCTGGCGGCCGGAGAACGTGAAGCTGTTCGCTTTCACCGTCTCTGCCGTCATGGCCGGCGTGGCGGGCGCGCTCTACGTGCCGCAGGTCGGCATCATCAATCCCGGTGAATTCGATCCGGCGAACTCGATCGAGGTCGTGGTCTGGACCGCTGTGGGTGGGCGCGGCACGATCGTCGGTCCGATCATCGGCGCGGTGCTGGTCAATCTCGGCAAGACCTTCTTCACCGGCTGGCTGCCCGAATACTGGCTGTTCGCGCTCGGCGGCCTGTTCATCTTCGTCACGCTGTTCCTGCCGCGCGGCATCATTGGCACGTGGGATCACTGGCGCAAGGCGGGCAAGGACAAGCGCGTCGCGGCACGCACGCCGACCGGCGGCGCGCCGGAGCCCGTCGTGCGGGCCGCGCAGCGTCCGGAAGCCAAGGACGGCCCCGCGCTCGGCGCCGCCGAACCCCAGCCGGCGGAGTAGGGACCATGTCGCGCAAGGAAACCATCCTCTATCTCGACGGCGTCTCGGTCTCGTTCGACGGGTTCCGCGCCATCAACAATCTCTCGCTGGTGCTCGGCAAGGGCGAAATGCGGGCGATCATCGGCCCCAATGGGGCTGGCAAGACGACGATGATGGACATCATCACCGGCAAGACGAGACCGGACACGGGCGATGTCTATTTCGACGGCGATGTCGACCTGACCAAGCATGACGAGGCCGAGATCGCCATGATGGGCATCGGCCGCAAGTTCCAGAAGCCGACCGTGTTCGAGAGCCACACGGTGGAGGACAATCTTGTCCTGTCGCTGAAAGGACCGCGCTCGATCTTCCCGGCGCTGTTCCATCGCCGCGCGGCCGAAGAGAGCGAGCGCATAGACGAGATCCTCGCCGTGACGCGGCTTGGCGAGCGCCGCCACGACCTCGCGGCCAACCTGTCGCACGGACAGAAGCAGTGGCTGGAGATCGGCATGCTTCTGGCGCAGGACCCCAAGCTGCTGCTGGTCGACGAGCCGGTGGCCGGCATGACGGACGCGGAAACCGAAGAAACCGCGCGCCTGCTGAAGGAGATTTCCAGGACGCATTCGGTCGTCGTCGTCGAGCACGACATGCATTTCGTCCGCGAGCTCGGCGTGCGCGTCACCTGCCTGCACGAGGGCTCCGTGCTTTCGGAAGGCTCGCTCGACGCTGTGAGCGCCGACGAGCGCGTCATCGAAGTCTATCTGGGGAGATGAGCATGTATTGGCGCGTTCCCTTTTCTAGCGAGCCGACGCCGATGGACGGTGCGCAACTCCTCTGGGCGCTGGCGCGCAGCATGGAATCCCTGCCGACCCTTTTCCCGAACCCCCTCCGTCTGGCGATGCCAGCCTCCCCCGTTTCGGGGGAGGAGGGGGACCAGGGGCGTTTCGGGTACAATGCGGAGCGACACCATGCTTGAGGTGCGCGACGCGACGCTCCACTACGGCGCGGCCCAGGCGCTGCGCGGCGTATCGCTGACGGCTGCGGGCGGCAAGATCACCTGCGTGCTCGGCCGCAACGGCGTCGGCAAGACCAGTTTGATGAGATCCATCGTCGGCCACCACCGGTTGACGAGTGGAACGATTGCCTTCGAGGGGAAGGCGCTCGACCGGAGCGCGGCGTATGACCGCGCCCGGTCGGGCATCGCTTTCGTGCCGCAGGGGCGCGAGGTGTTTCCGCTGCTGACGGTGAAGGAGAACCTCGAGACCGGCTATGCGCCGGTCAAGCGGGGCGACCGCAACATTCCGGACTATGTCTTCGACCTATTTCCGGTGTTGAAGGACATGCTCGGCCGGCGCGGCGGTGACCTGTCGGGCGGCCAGCAGCAGCAGCTCGCGATTGGCCGCGCATTGGTGACGCGGCCGAAGCTGCTCGTGCTCGACGAACCGACGGAAGGCATCCAGCCGTCGATCATCAAGGACATCGGTCGCGCCATCCGCTTCCTGCGCGACCAGGCGGGCATCGCGATCCTGCTGGTCGAACAATATCTCGATTTCTGCCGCGAGCTCGCCGACGAGGTGAACATCATGGACCGTGGCGTGATCGTGCATACCGGGCCGGCCGAGGACCTCGACAAGCCTGAAGTACGCCGCTTCCTCACCGTCTGAGCGCGGTTTCGCCGCGCCGGTAACCGCGCCTTAAGCATGACGGGTCCATCTTTGCTCTGACGGCGCAAGTATGGATTCGCGGCATGTGGACGAAGCAGAGGAAGAAGCGGCGCAGCGGTGCGCTGATCGTGCCGGCGCTTGCCACCGTGTTCCTGTCCTACTTCGGCTTCCACGCCTGGCACGGCGAATTCGGCATCTATTCCAGCTATCAGCTCGTCGACCGCAAGGCCGAGCTCGAGGCGAAGCTGGCCGGGCTTCGCACCGAGCGGCAGGCGCTTGAAGCCAGGGTGCTGCTGCTCCAGGACGGCACGATCGAGAAGGACATGCTGGACGAGCAGGCGCGTCGCGCGCTCAACCTTACGGCAAAGGACGAGGTCATGATCATCAGATCGGGCCGAAATAGCCATTAACTGAATTCCAGTTCATTTCCAATTTTATACGTATAATCATGTGGTTAGATGTATGTCGGCTGTGCGCAATTTGGCATGGCCGAACGTAAGGCGCTGTGCTACGTTGTCTTCAATCGGGGGTGTCGGAGACGAGCTTCCGTCATGTCCGCCAAGAGACAGTCCAGGGAGTAGTCGATGGCCGTAGCCGCCCGCAAAGCCTCTGCTAAGTCGAAGTCCGAATCCGGCGCGATGTCGCAACCGAAGGCACCGAAGCCCGCGGATTTCACCAAGGACGAGGAACTGCGCGCCTATCGCGACATGCTGCTCATCCGCCGTTTCGAAGAGAAGGCGGGCCAGCTCTACGGCATGGGCTTCATCGGCGGCTTCTGCCATCTCTATATCGGCCAGGAGGCAGTGGTCACCGGTCTCAAGATGTCGCTCGTCGAGGGCGACCAGATGATCACCGCCTATCGCGATCACGGCCACATGCTGGCGATGGAACTGTCGCCGCGCGGCGTGATGGCGGAGTTGACCGGGCGCCGGGGAGGGTTGTCCAAGGGCAAGGGCGGCTCGATGCACATGTTCTCCAAGGAGAAGAATTTCTACGGCGGCCACGGCATCGTCGGCGCGCAGGTGTCGCTCGGCACCGGCCTCGCCTTCGCCAACCGCTATCGCGAGAACGGCAATGTCTGCCTCACCTATTTCGGCGACGGCGCGGCCAACCAGGGCCAGGTCTACGAGAGCTTCAACATGGCCTCGCTGTGGAAGCTGCCGGTGATCTACGTCATCGAGAACAACCGCTACGCCATGGGCACGTCGGTACAGCGTTCGTCGGCGGAAACCGATTTCTCGCATCGCGGCATCTCGTTCCGCATCCCGGGCATCCAGGTTGACGGCATGGACGTCCGCGCCGTCAAGGCAGCGGGCGACATGGCGACCGAGTGGTGCCGTTCCGGCAAGGGGCCGATCATCCTTGAGATGCAGACCTACCGCTATCGCGGCCACTCCATGTCCGACCCGGCGAAATACCGCTCCAAGGACGAAGTGCAGAAGATGCGTTCCGAGCACGATCCGATCGAGCAGGTGAAGGCGCGGCTCGCCGACAAGAAGTGGGCCTCCGAGGACGACCTGAAGGCGATCGACAAGGAGGTCCGTGACATCGTCGCAGATGCGGCCGATTTCGCGCAGTCCGATCCGGAGCCGGACGTGTCCGAGCTTTACACCGACATCTACGTCGAAGCCTGAGATCGGCGCCTCTGATGAGCGCGCTCATCCCTATATATGGCTTGGCCGCCTTCACCGCGTGGGCGATTGTCGCGTGGAGCAGCCTAGAGATTTTGGCCCGTGCGCCCTACGGACAAAAGCGCGCCACGTCTCGAAATTTGGGGCTATGGAACCTCGGTGCGATCGAGCGCCAGCTTGGTCCGCAAGTTCATTCGAAATTACTTCGACTGAAATGGGCAGGAATCGCTTTCATCGCATTGGTGGCGGCACCAATAATTCTCTCTATTGCCGTCTTGGTACTTTCCGCAGTCGCGCGGAAACTTGGTATCGCCTGAACTCGCGGAGACACAGATGCCGATCGAAATCCTGATGCCCGCGCTCTCGCCGACCATGGAGGAGGGCAATCTCGCCAAATGGCTGAAGAACGAGGGCGACAAGGTCGCCGCTGGCGACGTCATTGCCGAGATCGAGACCGACAAGGCCACCATGGAGGTCGAGGCGGTCGACGAGGGCACGCTCGGCAAGATCCTGATTGAGGCAGGCACTGAGGGCGTCAAGGTCAACACGCCGATCGCCGTGCTACTCCAAGATGGGGAGAGTGCGAGCGACATAGGCAGTGCCAAGGCGCCGCCAACGGCGGAGGCCAAGGCAGAGCCCGCGCCCACCGAAGAAGCGGGCGGCAAGGCCCGCGAGGCTTCGCAGGAGCCTGTCGTGGAAAAGGAAACGGCAAAGGTTCCCGCCGCACCGAAGGTCGAGGCCGCTGCCGATCCGGGTGTTCCCCCTGGCACCGAGATGGTCCCGACCACCGTGCGAGAGGCGCTGCGCGACGCAATGGCCGAGGAGATGCGTCGCGATCCGGACGTCTTCGTCATGGGCGAGGAGGTCGCCGAATACCAGGGCGCCTACAAGATCACTCAAGGGTTGCTGCAGGAGTTCGGGGCTAAACGCGTCGTCGACACCCCGATCACCGAGCACGGCTTCGCCGGCGTCGGCGTGGGCGCCGCGATGGCTGGCCTGAAGCCGATCGTCGAGTTCATGACCTTCAACTTCGCCATGCAGGCGATCGACCAGATCGTCAATTCCGCCGCCAAGACGCTCTATATGTCCGGTGGCCAGATGGGCGCGCCGATCGTGTTCCGCGGGCCGAATGGCGCAGCCGCCCGCGTCGCGGCGCAGCACAGCCAGGACTATGCCGCCTGGTACAGCCATATCCCGGGCCTCAAGGTGGTGCAGCCCTACACGGCCGCCGACGCCAAGGGCCTGCTCAAAGCCGCGATCCGCGATCCGAACCCGGTGATCTTCCTCGAAAACGAGATCCTCTACGGCCAGACCTTCGACGTGCCGAAGCTCGACGATTTCGTGCTCCCGATCGGCAAGGCGCGCATCCACAAGCCCGGCAAGGACGTGACACTGGTCTCCTTCGGCATCGGCATGACCTATCTGGTCAAGGCCGAGCCGGAACTCGCCAAGCTCGGTATCGACGCCGAGATCATCGATCTGCGCACCATCCGCCCGATGGATCTCGATACGGTGATCGCATCTGTCCGCAAGACCAGCCGGCTGGTGGTGGTGGAAGAAGGCTACCCGCAATCCTCGGTCGGCGACTTCATCGCCAACCAGGTGTCGCAGCGCGCCTTCGACTATCTCGACGCGCCCGTCATCACCGTCGCCGGCAAGGACGTGCCGATGCCCTACGCCGCCAACCTCGAAAAGCTCGCTTTGCCGAACGTCGGCGAGGTGATCGAGGCGGTGAAGGCGGTTACGTACAAGGGGTAGCGAGGGTTAGGTGAAACAATCGCCAAGCCAGCCTCTTCCCGCCAACCAGCTTGCGTTCGAGCAGGCTGCGATGGAGCAGATTTGCGCGCGATCCGGTCATCTTGGAGAGATCGTCAGGCGAAACTATCTCTCAGCAATGGTGGTTGAGCGGTGGGGAAGTGGCGCCGGATTCTACACAGACTACGAGGTCGGGTCTGGTGACGTTGCCATGCCGCGCAGGCTGTTTCGGGAAATGGCCATCGCTACCTTTGAAATGATGGGTGCTGGCCGTATCCAGGATGAGTCGCCGGATGGATACGTCGTCATGATGTGCCAACTGAACTTCGCCGACGATGGGCGCTCGTTTGGACTTGAATGCGTGAATTTCGGTGGTGGCCGATGGCCCTCCGATTGGTATGTGTGGCGCAACGTTGCCCGTGTGCGACACTTGGGGTCTGGCAATGGCTGACGCTCCTAGAAAGCCTGCGACCTACGCCGACCTGGAAGCGGTCCCCCCACATCTGGTCGCGGAGATCATCGACGGCGAACTGATGACCCATCCAAGGCCGTCGCCGCGACATGGAGTAACGGCAGCAAGCCTAGGTGACGAGTTGACGGGTCCGTTTCAGAAAGGCCGGGGCGGACCGGGCGGATGGGTGTTTGCCGTAGAACCGGAAATCAAGTTTGGCGGGGATATTCTAGTACCCGATCTCGCAGGCTGGCGGCGCGAACGCCTGCCCGGACTGCCCGCCCGGAATTTCTTCGAAATTGCGCCGGATTGGGTGTGCGAAATCCTGTCCGGGTCGACCGAGAAGCGCGACCGGACATTGAAGAAGCGGATCTACGGACTTCACGGCGTAGGCCATTTGTGGCTGATCGATCCACGGCTACAACTGCTCGAAGCGTTTGAGTTGAGGAATGGATTCTGGACCGATGTCGGAACCTGGAACTCCGCCGACGAGGTCAGAGCCCCGCCCTTCGATGCCATTTCCTTTTCCCTAGCCGACCTCTGGCCGCTCGACCCGCCGCTCGGCTTCAACGAAGACCCTACGCCCTATTACGCCGGAGACCGCTAGATGCCCATCAACATCACCATGCCGGCCCTCTCGCCCACGATGGAGGAGGGCAATCTTGCCAAGTGGCTGGTCAAGGAAGGCGACAAGGTTTCGCCCGGCGACGTGATCGCGGAGATCGAGACCGACAAGGCGACGATGGAAGTGGAAGCCGTCGATGAGGGCACGGTCGCAAAACTCGTCGTGCCGGCCGGCACCGAGGGCGTGAAGGTCAACGCGGTGATCGCGATCCTCGCCGGCGAGGGGGAAGACGCCTCCGCCGCGGCGAAAGGTAGTGATACCGCGCCGGCCAAGGCCGAGGTGAAGAAGGAAGAGGCTAAGGCGACAACCGAGACTGCGAAGCCGGAGCCTTCCAGGACCGAGGCTCCGAAGGCGGATGGCCCCAAGGCGGAAACCCCTCCGGCAAAGCCGGAGGTCGCTCCTGCAGCGACTGCTTCTTCCGGCGAGCGCACCTTCGCCTCGCCACTCGCCCGTCGCATCGCCAGGGATGCCGGCGTGGACGTTTCGGCGATCGCCGGTTCCGGCCCGCATGGCCGCGTCGTCAAGGCGGATGTCGAGGCAGTTGTCGCCGGTGGCGGCGCGAAGATGGCGACCCCTGCCGCTGCCGCACAGGCTGGCGCCCCAGCTGCGGCGGCTCCCGCTGCGAAACCCCTGTCCGACGACGCGGTGCTGAAATTCTTCGCCGAGGGCTCATACGAACTCAAGCCGCATGACAACATGCGCAAGACGATCGCGAGCCGGCTCACGGAATCGCACCAGACGATCCCGGCCTATTTCCTGTCGATGGACTGCACGCTCGACGCACTGCTCAAGCTGCGTGAGGAAATCAACAAGTCCGCGCCGACCACCAAGACCGAGAAGGGCGATGTTCCCGCCTTCAAGCTGTCGGTCAACGACTTCATCATCAAGGCGATGGCGCTGGCCCTGCGCGACGTGCCGATGGCGAATGCGAGCTGGACCAGCTCCGCCCGCGTGCTGCACAGAAACGCCGATGTCGGCGTCGCGGTCGCGATCCCCGACGGGCTGATCACCCCGATCGTGCGCAAGGCCGATCAGAAGACGTTGTCCGTCATCTCCAACGAGATGAAGGATCTCGCCAAGCGCGCCCGCGACAAGAAGCTGAAGCCCGAGGAATACCAGGGCGGCTCTACGGCCGTGTCGAACCTCGGCATGTTCGGCGTGTCCAACTTCACCTCCATCATCAACCCGCCGCATGCCTCGATCGTCTCGATCGGCGCCGGCATCGAAAAGCCGGTGGTGAAGGACAAGCAGATCGCCGTTGCCACGGTGATGACGGCCACCTTTGCTTTCGACCACCGCGTCATCGATGGCGCCCTCGGCGCCGAGTTCGCGGTCGCGTTCAAGCGATACATCGAGAACCCGATGGCAATGCTCGTATAACGGCCTGCCGATGCGCTTCGTCGTGACCGCCGCGCTCCTCCTGTTCGCCGGCTTCCTCGCCGGAGGCCTCGCGTTGCAGGCGATCGTCATCTGGGGCGACGGCGACCAGGAATTCATCATCGCCTTCGTCGCATTCGCGGCGATGTTCCTGCTGTCCTCCATCGTCTTCCTGGCCGTCCATGTGTTCCGCGACGTCCGAAGTGCGGCCAATGTGGCCATGCTGCTGCTTCTGGTCGTTATTGGCGTCGCCGCGCTTGGCCTCGTCTTGATCGATCTGCTGGAGGATCCGAACCACGGCGCCATCGCCGACAGCCTGCCGATCATCGCCGGCCTGACCGTGCCGAATGCGTTTGCCGTCATTGCCCAGTGGGCGATCGTGCGCTGGAGGGGACGGCCCGCGCCGCCGGCACACTTATTCGGGCGGGGCCCGGTGGCGCCAGTATGAAAACCGTTCTCTGCTACGGCGATTCGCTCACCTGGGGATACGATCCCGACGGCCCTGGCCGGCATGCCTTCGCAGATCGCTGGCCGAACGTGTTGCAGGCTGCCCTCGGGCCGCAGGTCACCGTCATAGCCGAAGGCTTGAACGGCCGCACGACGGCCTTCGACGACCACTTGGGCTCCGCGGATCGCAACGGCGCGCGGCTGCTGCCGACGATCCTCACCACCCATTCGCCGATCGACCTCGCTATCCTCTTTCTCGGCGCCAACGACATGAAGCCGTGGATCGCCGGCCGGGCGATCGCGGCGAAGCAGGGCATGCAGCGGCTGATCGATATCATTCGCGGCCATGCATACCCGATGGGCGAGGATGCGCCCGATATCCTTCTGGTCTCGCCGCCGCCCTTGTGCGAGACCGGAGACCCTGAGTTTGCGGCCATGTTCGGGCCGGGGCTCGAACAGTCAACAATGCTGGCGAGCCTCTATTCGGATCTCGCCGACCTGACCGGCTGCGGCTTCTTCGACGCGGCGTCCGTGGCCAAGGCCTCACCGCTGGACGGTGTGCATCTCGATGCGGCCAACACCCGCGCGATCGGGCGCGGCCTCGAGCCGATCGTGCGCGTGATGCTGGGACTTTAGGAGAGTTAGATGGCTGAATCCTATGACGTGATCATCATCGGCGCCGGTCCCGGCGGCTATGTCGCGGCGATCCGCTCTGCCCAGCTCGGCCTGAAGACGGCCATTGTCGAACGCGAGCACCTGGCCGGCATCTGCTCCAACTGGGGCTGCATCCCGACCAAGGCACTGCTGCGCTCGGCCGAGATCATGCACTATGCCGAACATGCCAAGGATTATGGCCTGACGATCGAGGGAAAGATCTCGGCCGACCTGAAGGCTGTCGTCGAGCGCTCGCGCGGCATCGCGGCGCGGATGAACGGCGGCGTCGGCATCCTGATGAAGAAGAACAAGGTCGACGTCATCTGGGGCGAGGCGAAGATCACCAAGCCGGGCGAAATCGTCGTCTCCAAGACCACCAAGAAGCCGATGGAGCCGCAGGTGCCGCCGCCCAAGAACACCAAGGGCGAGGGCACTTACACGGCAAAGCACATCATCGTCGCCACCGGCGCCCGGCCGCGCGCGCTGCCCGGCATCGAGCCCGACGGCAAGCTGATCTGGACCTATTTCGAGGCAATGACGCCGCCGCAGATGCCGAAGTCGCTGATCGTCATGGGATCGGGCGCGATCGGTATCGAGTTTGCGAGCTTCTACCGCACGATGGGCGTCGACGTGACCGTGGTCGAACTGATGGCCAACGTCATGCCGGTCGAGGACGCCGAGATCTCGAAATTCGCCCAGAAGCGCTTCGAGAAGCAGGGGATGAAGTTCATCCTCGAAGCCAAGGTGACCAAGGTCGAGAAGGGCGCGAATTCCGTCACCGCCCATGTCGAGACCAAGGACGGCAAGGTCGAGAAGCTGACCGCCGATCGGCTGATCTCGGCCGTCGGCGTGCAGGCGAATGTCGAGAACATCGGCCTGGAGGCCGTCGGCGTCGCCATCGAGCGCGGCGTCGTCAAGATCGACGACTATTGCCGCACCAGCGTGCCGGGCATTTACGCGATCGGCGACGTGGCAGGGCCGCCGATGCTGGCGCACAAGGCGGAACACGAGGGCGTGGTCTGCATCGAGAAGATCGCCGGCCTTCATCCGCATCCGCTCGACCGCTCGCTCGTTCCCGGCTGCACATACTGCAATCCGCAGGTGGCATCCGTCGGCCTCACCGAGGCGAAGGCGAAGGAGAAGGGCCACGACATCCGCGTCGGCCGCTTCCCCTTCGTCGCCAACGGCAAGGCCGTGGCGCTCGGCGAGGATCAGGGCCTGGTCAAGACGATCTTTGACAGGAAGACCGGCCAGCTTCTCGGCGCGCACATGGTCGGCGCCGAGGTCACCGAACTGATCCAGGGCTTCGTCGTCGCCATGAACCTGGAGACGACCGAGGAAGAGCTGATGCACACGATCTTCCCGCATCCGACCCTTTCGGAGACGATGAAGGAGAGCGTGCTCGACGCCTACGGCCAGGCGCTCAACATCTGAGCGTCGATACCGTCCAGTCGACCGAACCAGGGAGAGTTGTATGGAACCGACCTATGGAATTCTGGCCATGCCGGGCGTCGGCTTCTTCGGCATGCTCGTGATCGGCTTTCTCGCAGGCTATGTCGCCGAGCGCACGATGAACCGTGACCATGGCATCCTCACCAACATTCTCGTCGGCATTGCAGGGTCTTTCGTCGGCGGAACCCTAGCCGGTCTGCTCGGGATCGCGTTTTACGGCTTCCTCGGAAACCTCGTCGTCGCCATCGCGGGTGCAATTGTAATCCTCTGGATATGGGGCAGGGCCCAGGGCGCGCGCTGAGCTAGCGCCATTCCAGTCTCCGGAACCTGCGGCCCGCCGCGGCGTTGTCGCTGCGGCGGTCGTCGCCGGGCAAAGACTGGAGAATCTCATGGAAGACGCGGGTGTGGGCTGGATCGCAGCCATCATTATTGGCGGCATTGCAGGCTGGCTCGCCGAAATGGTCATGAAGAGCAATATGGGCGTGCTGATGAACATAGTTCTCGGCATCGTTGGCGCGATCGTTGCCAATGCATTGCTGAGCGCGTTCGGCATCGTCCTCGGGGGCTGGATCGGCTACCTGGTCGCCGGCTTTATTGGAGCATGCATCCTTATTGCCATCGGCCGGATGTTCAGACGTAGCGCCGCATAGCCAAGAGCCATGCATAAAGGCCGTGGGGGCATTCGCCTTCGCGGCCTTTCGCTTTTGTCCCGTTGCGCCTAAGTATCGGGTGTGCCGGCCGTGGCCGGCGCCGCTGAATCGCGACCGGGAGCATCATGGTCACCGTCCTCGATATGATCGCCAAGCCGCGCCCGCGGCATCCGGAAAAGGCGCATCGCCCCGATCAGGAGGTGATGCGCAAGCCGGACTGGATCCGCGTCAAGGCGCCGACCTCGCGCGGCTATGCCGAGACGCGCGAGATCGTGCGCTCCAACAAGCTGGTCACCGTGTGCGAGGAGGCCGGCTGCCCGAATATTGGCGAGTGCTGGGACAAGAAGCACGCCACCTTCATGATCATGGGCGAGATTTGCACACGTGCCTGCTCCTTCTGCAATGTGGCGACGGGCAAGCCGCACGCGCTCGATCGTTCCGAGCCGGAAAGCGTCGGGCGCGCGGTCGCACAGATGGGCCTCACCCATGTCGTTATCACCTCCGTCGATCGTGACGACCTGGACGACGGCGGCGCGGAGCACTTTGCCGAGACGATCAGGGCGATCCGCCGCGCTGCGCCGGGCACGACGATCGAGATCCTCACGCCCGACTTCCTGCGCAAGGAAGGCGCGCTCGAGGTGGTCGTCGCCGCGAAACCCGACGTGTTCAACCACAACCTCGAGACCGTGCCGTCCAACTATCTGACGGTTCGCCCTGGCGCGCGCTACTTCCATTCGGTGCGGCTGCTGCAGCGGGTGAAGGAACTCGACCCGTCGATCTTCACAAAGTCCGGCATCATGGTCGGGCTCGGCGAGGAGCGGAACGAGGTGCTGCAGCTGATGGACGACCTGCGCTCGGCGGACGTCGATTTCATCACGATCGGACAGTATCTCCAGCCGTCGAAGAAGCACCATCCGGTGAAGGCGTTCGTCACACCGGACGAATTCCGCTCCTACGAGACGGTCGCTTATTCGAAGGGTTTCCTTGTCGTGGCGGCGAGCCCGCTGACGCGTTCCTCGCATCATGCCGGAGAGGATTTCGCCCGGCTGCGCGCGGCACGCGACGCACAGCTCGCCCGCAAGGCTTGACGACGAGACAGAATGCCGAAGTTCGACACGGTCAGGCGCGTTCCGTATACGCCCGAGCAGATGTTCGCGCTCGTCGCGGATGTGGAGAAGTATCCGCTGTTCCTGCCGATGTGCGAGGCGCTCAGTGTCCGCTCCCGCAAGGAACGCGACGGTGTCACGGTGCTGATCGCCGACATGAGCGTCGGCTACAAGGCGATCCGCGAGACCTTCACCAGCCAGGTCGTTCTCAAGCCCGACGAGCTCGTCATCGACGTCAAATACATCGACGGCCCGTTCAAGTACCTGCGCAACCTGTGGACGTTCAAACAAGCGCCCGCCGGTGGCTGTGATGTCGGCTTCGACATCGACTATGAGTTCAAGAGCCGCATGCTCGGCGCCCTGATGGGAGCCGTGTTCGACCGCGCGTTCCGCACCTTCGCCGGCGCCTTCGAAAAGCGTGCCGATGAGATCTATGGCCGTCCCGCCGCCGCGGTGAGCCGACCGTCCGCGATTTGAGTGACTTAGCGCCTTAGGACATCCAGCCCGAGTTCGAGCGCGGTCTGGACCGTCTCGCGTCGGATGTAGTCACGACCTAGGTTCTGGAAAATCCGCTTCTCCGTTCGCGTCGGCTTGCCCTTGCAGGCTACCCCGAACCAGACGAGCCCGACGGGTTTTTCCTCGGACCCGCCGTCCGGCCCGGCGATGCCTGTCACGGCGAGCGTGATGCCCGCGCGCGAATGCACCAGCGCGCCGTCGGCCATTTCGCGCGCGATCTCTTCGGACACGGCGCCATGCCGATCGAGAGTCTCCTTGCGCACGTCCAGCATGTCCATCTTCGCCTCGTTCGAATAGGTGACGAAGCCGCGGTCGACCATGCTGGAGGAGCCCGGCATATCCGTCATCAGCGCGATGATGCCGCCGCCCGTGCAGGATTCGGCCGTGGCGACGAGGATGCCGCGGTCCTTGCAAGCTTCGAGGAAGGTGCGGGCGAGCGCGGCGCGGTCGGTCATTCTGGCAGGCTCCCTGGATAGACGACGCTGGCGGTCGCGATCGCCGCGATGCCTTCCTCGCGGCCGATGAAGCCCAGCCGCTCGTTGGTGGTCGCCTTGATCGAGATCCTGTCCGCTGAAATGCCGAGCATCGAAGACAGTTCCGCGGTCATCGCGGCGCGGTGCGGGCCGACGCGCGGCGCCTCGCAGATCAGCGTGATGTCCGCATTGGCGATGCGGCCGCCCCTGGCGCGGACGATCGAGGCCGCATGTTCGACGAAGATCCGCGAGGCAGCACCTCGCCATTGCGGATCCGACGGCGGGAAGTGGGTGCCGATATCGCCCGCGCCGCAGGTCGCCAGCAGCGCGTCGGTGAGCGCGTGCAGACCTACGTCGGCATCCGAATGGCCGGAAAGCTTCCTGTCATGCGCAATGCGCACGCCGCACAGGAAGACCGCGTCGCCCGGTTCGAAGGCGTGAACGTCGTAGCCGTTGCCCGTCCGCACATCGGGAAATGCGAGCCTGTCGCGATTGAGCTTTTCGTCGGCCATGGCGAGATCCCACGGATAGGTCAGTTTGAAATTATCGGGAGAGCCCAGCACGAGGCGCACCGGCAGCCCGGCCCACTCGGCGATGGAGGCGTCGTCGGTGAAGTCGGTCCGGCCAGACCGGTGCGCCGCCTCGTGCGCCGCGAGGATCTGGGCAAAGGGAAAGCCCTGCGGCGTCTGCGCGGCGTGCAGGCCGATGCGGTCGACGGTGACCAGGCCCTCCACCATGTCCTTCTTGAGCGTATCGGTGACCGCGAGGGCGGGAAGGGCGCCCTGGCCTTCGGACGCGGCGCGCACGACGCGGTCGATCAACTCGCCGTCGGCAAAGGGCCTCACTGCGTCATGGATCAGCACCAGTCCGGGCGGATCGGCCGATAGCTTGCGCAGGGCCAGCAGCGTCGATTCCTGTCGGCTTGCGCCGCCGATGACGGCGCTGACGCGGCCGCGGTGTTCCACGGCGGCGTCTTCGAAAAGTCCGATGTCGTCGCCATGGATCGCGACGACGATCCGGCCGATAGAAGGATGGTCGGCGAAGCGGCGAATCGTGTGGCGGATGACCGGTTCGCCCCCGATCGTGCGATATTGCTTGGGTCCCGCCTCCGGGCTGCCCGCTCGCTCGCCACGGCCCGCGGCGACGATCACCACGGCGATTTCGGAATTCTCTGTCATATGGACATGTTGCCACATTTCTGAACCGGGCTTTCGGATAAGGCACGCCATCCTGCTTGACCAGAGCCCTGAGGGCTTCGGGGCTGCCATGCACAAATCACAGCACTTGCCCGTTGCGCCGCGCTGCGAATATGTCTAGAGACTAAGCAGTCGAAAAAGTTGCCCGGTTTTTGTGCATGCAGCTTCCAAATTCTCTCGCCGAGCCGATCGATATCGGTGGCGTGAGGCTCCGCAACCGGGTGTTCCTCGCCCCGATGTCCGGTATCACCGACCGCCCGTTCCGTGAACGCGCCTATGCGCACGGGGCCGGCCTCGTCGTGTCCGAAATGGTCGCGAGCGGCGAGCTCGCCAAGCGCAACGAAGAATCGACGCGGCGCATCAGCCGGACCGGTATTGGGCCGCATATGGTGCAGCTCGCGGGCCGCGACACACACTGGCTGGCCGAGGGCGCGCGAATCGCGGCCGGCGAGGGCGCCGATATCATCGACATCAACATGGGCTGCCCTGCCAAGAAGGTGACCGGCGGCTATTGCGGATCGGCATTGATGCGGGAGCCGGACCATGCGCTGGCGCTGATCGAGGCAGTGGTGTCCGCCGTCGCCGTGCCGGTGACGGTGAAGATGCGCCTCGGCTGGGACGACCAGACGATCAACGCGCCGCAGATCGCGGCACGCGCGGAACAGGCGGGCGTGAGGATGGTCACCGTCCACGGTCGAACGCGCTGCCAGTTCTATACTGGTCGTGCGGACTGGTCGGCGATCGCTTCGGTCAAGCAGGCCGTGTCCATCCCTGTCGTGGCCAATGGTGATGTCTGTTCAGCGCATGATGCCGCCGCGATCCTCGAACAATCTGGCGCCGATGCGGTGATGGTCGGCCGCGGCCATTATGGCGCGCCTTGGCTGGCCGGAGACATTGCAGGCGGCAATGGGAGTGTGTCCGCGCCGGCTTCGCCTGAAGAGCTCCGCGACTACGTTCTGGGGCATTATGACGACATGCTCGCGCACTACGGCGCCGCGACGGGCGTGCGGCACGCGCGCAAGCATCTCGGCTGGTATCTCGACCGCCATGTGCCCCAGGTGCCTGACGCGCTGCGCGCCACGATCATGACTGGAACCGATCCGGCGGCCGTCAAACAGGGCCTGCGGCTGGCGCTCGCCGAAGCCGCGACCAGCGGGATGGAGATAGCCGCATGACCGCGCCCGCCTCGTCTCGGAAGTCACAACTGGATTCGGCACAGATCGTCCTCAACACGATCCGCCACCCGGTCATCATGGTCGGCCCGGACGGTCGCATTTCGTTTGCCAATGCCGATGCCGAAGATTTCTTCAAGGCAAGCGCGGTGATCCTATCGCGTAACACGCTCGACCATTTCGTGCCCTTCGGCAGTCCGCTGCTGACGCTGGTGGAGCAGGTGCGCGAGCGCAAGGCGGCGGTGAACGAGTATCGCGTCGACATTTCCTCGCCGCGCATCGGCCCCGACAAGATCGTCGACATCTATGTCGCGCCGGTGGTGGAGATTCCCGGTTCGGTCGTCATCATGTTCCAGGAACGCTCGATGGCGGAAAAGATCGACCGCCAGATGACCCACCGGGGCGCGGCGCGCTCGGTCACGGGTCTCGCGGCCATGCTCGCCCACGAGATCAAGAACCCGCTCTCCGGAATCCGCGGCGCCGCCCAGCTTCTAGAAACGGTGGTGCCGGACGAGGACCGGACGCTGACGCGGCTGATCACCGAGGAGACCGACCGCATCGTCTCGCTGGTCGACCGGATGGAGATCTTCTCCGACGAGCGGCCGATAGAGCGCTCGGCGGTCAACATCCACGCCGTGCTCGACCGCGTGAAGGCGATCGCCAGGAACGGTTTTGCCAGCCGCATCAAGATCGTCGAGGAATACGATCCCAGCTTGCCGCCGGTCTTCGCCAATCGCGACCAGCTCGTGCAGGTGTTCCTCAATCTGGTGAAGAACGCCGCCGAGGCGATCGGATCTGACCCGAAGGGTGAGATCAAGCTGTCGACGGCGTTCCGGCCCGGCATGCGCCTCTCAGTGCCCGGAAGCGCGGATCGCGTCTCGCTGCCGCTCGAATTCTGCGTCACGGACAATGGTCCGGGCGTTTCGGAAGACATTCTCCCCATCCTCTTCGACCCGTTCATCACCACCAAGCAGAACGGCTCAGGCCTGGGTCTCGCCCTGGTGGCGAAGATCGTAGGCGAGCACGGCGGCATCATCGAATGCGAATCGTCCCGCGCCGGAACGACCTTCCGCATCCTGATGCCGGCCTGGAGAGAAAGCACTTATCCCGCGGGCCATGACCCGGACGGAGGTCTCGACGGATGACGACACGCGGCAGCATCCTCATCGCCGACGACGATGCGGCAATCCGCACCGTCCTGAACCAGGCGCTCTCGCGCGTCGGCCACGACGTGCGCGTCACCTCCAACGCCGCGACTCTGTGGCGCTGGGTGCAGGCGGGCGAGGGCGACCTCGTCATCACAGACGTCGTCATGCCGGACGAGAACGCGTTCGACATGCTGCCCCGCATCAAGAAGGCGCGGCCGGACCTCCCGGTGATCGTCATGAGTGCGCAGAACACGTTCATGACCGCGATCCGCGCCTCGGAGAAGGGGGCCTACGAATACCTGCCCAAGCCCTTCGACCTCACCGAGCTGCTCAACATCGTCAACAGGGCGTTGTCCGAGCCGAAGAAGGCCGTGACGACCGAGCGCGCCGAGGAGCCGCCGGAATCGATGCCGCTGGTCGGACGCTCGGCAGCGATGCAGGACATCTACCGCATGCTCGCCCGCATGATGCAGACGGACCTGACGGTGATGATCTCGGGCGAGTCGGGCACAGGCAAGGAGCTGGTTGCGCGGGCGCTGCATGACTTCGGCCGCCGCCGCAACGGGCCATTCGTGGCAATCAACATGGCCGCGATCCCGCGCGACCTGATCGAGTCGGAACTGTTCGGACACGAGAAAGGCGCCTTCACCGGCGCACAGAACCGCTCGACCGGCCGTTTCGAGCAGGCCGAGGGCGGCACTCTCTTCCTCGACGAGATCGGCGACATGCCGATGGAGGCCCAGACGCGCCTGCTGCGCGTGCTGCAGCAGGGCGAATACACGACTGTGGGCGGCCGCACGCCGATCAAGACGGACGTGCGCATCGTCGCCGCGACCAACAAGGACCTGCGGACCCTGATCAATCAGGGCCTTTTCCGCGAGGACCTCTTCTATCGCCTGAACGTCGTGCCGCTGCGCCTGCCGGCGCTCAAGGAGCGCTCGGAAGACATTCCCGACCTCGTGCGGCATTTCTTCAAGCAAGCGGAGAACGAGGGGCTCGCGGCCAAGCGCATCTCCAGTCCCGGCATCGAGTTGATGAAGCGCTATCCGTGGCCGGGCAATGTGCGCGAGCTGGAGAACCTGATCCGCCGACTTGCGGCGCTCTATCCGCAGGACGAGATCTCGGCCGAGATCATCGAGCATGAACTGCGCACCGGCGAACTGCCGCAGCCGGCGGGCAGTTCGTCCAGCCTGCCGGACGACATCTCCGTCAGCCAGGCCGTGGAGCATTACCTGCAGCACTATTTCACCGGCTTCGGCGACGATCTTCCGCCGCCGGGACTCTATCAGCGTATCCTCGCCGAGGTCGAATATCCGCTCGTGCTTGCCGCGATGACGGCGACGCGCGGTAATCAGATCCGGGCGGCCGAGCTTCTGGGGCTCAACCGCAACACGTTGCGCAAGAAGATCCGCGAACTGGGCGTGAACGTGTACCGGACATCGCGACAGGCCTGAGGGAAAACGCGGTCTGCCATCGAATTGTTGCAGAATCGCCACAATGCGTTGCATAGCTGCAACGCAGACCATGCTGCTCGACCTGACATGAACCAAGCCGTGGACCCCGCCATATCGGGAGCAGAGCTGCCCGTGGCCGTCCCCGCCGCGCAGCCGGCCGACGGCCGGCGCCTGCTCGCATGGCCGGGCATCGTGACGGTGGTCTGTTCGCTGGCATCGGCCGCGATCTCCTTCGTCATCCTGATGGGTCTCACGTCGATCGAGCCGACCCGTCAGACGACGCTCGTTCTCATCGCCGTCAATGCCGCCTTCATCCTGGTCCTCCTGGCGCTGATCGGCCGCGAGGCGCATCGCATCCTGATGGCGCGCCGCATCGGCAAGGCGGCCGCGCGACTGCATGTGCGTATTGTCGCCATGTTCGCGCTCGTGGCGGCGCTGCCTGCAATCCTGGTCGCGATCGTCGCCTCGATCACGCTCGACGTCGGCCTGGACCGCTGGTTCGACATCCGCACCAAGACGATCATCAATTCGTCGCTGTCGATCGCAGATGCCTATGTCCGGGAAAACGCGCGCAACCTGCAGGGCACGACGCTGTCGATGGCCAACGACCTCGACAACAACCGCACGCTCTACAATCTCGATCGTCTCCGCTTCGAGGCGCTGCTGACGCAGCAGGCGCAGGGTAGGGCGCTCGAACACGCCGCGCTCATCCGGTCCGACGGATCGATCACGATGCAGGCAGCGACACAGAGCGACATCGAGTTTCCCGATCCGCCGATCGAGGCGGTTCAGACCGCGGCCGACGGTCAGCCCGTGCTGATTGAGCCACGCATCCGTAACATCGTCGGCGCGATCATCAAGCTCCGGCAGATTCCCGAGGCCTATCTCTTCACCGTCCGTGAGGTCGACCAGGAGGTCATCCGCGCCAGGCAGCTGGTGCGCGCGAATGCGGGCGCCTATCGCGGGCTGGAGGAAAATCGCACGGCGACGCAGATCGCCTTCGCATTGCTCTATCTCGGCCTGACGCTGGTCATCGTCATGTCGGCGATCTGGACCGGCATCGCGGTGGCGGACCGCCTGGTGCGTCCGGTGCGCCAGCTCATCGGCGCGGCCGACGAGGTCGCGACCGGCAATCTCGACGTGCAGGTGCCTGTCCGCTCGTCCGATGGCGACGTGGGCTATCTCGCACAGACCTTCAACACGATGCTGACCGAGCTCAAGTCGCAGCGCAACGAGCTGCTGGGCGCCAAGGATCAGATCGACGAGCGGCGGCGTTTCTCGGAAGCGGTTCTGGCGGGTGTGACGGCGGGCGTCATCGGCGTCGATTCGGAAGGCCTGGTGACGATCGTCAACCGCTCGGCCGAGACGATGCTGGCGCTGCCGCTCGCGGCCACGATCGGCAAGAACATCTCTGCCGTGTTGCCGCCGATCGGCCGCGTCTTCGAGATCGCGCGCGATTCGTCGCGTCCGGTCTACCGCGAACAGGTGACGTTCTATCGCGCCGGCGCGGAGCGCACGTTCAATGTCCAGATCACCGTGGAAGGCAGCGAGGAGCGCAACGGCCCGAAGTCCTACGTCGTCACCGTCGACGATATCACGGATCTCGTCCAAGCGCAGCGCTCGACCGCCTGGGCGGACGTGGCGCGCCGCATCGCGCACGAGATCAAGAACCCGCTGACGCCGATTCAACTCTCGGCCGAGCGCATCCGTCGGCGCTTTGGCAAGGTGATCGTCGAGGATCGCGAGATCTTCGACCAGTGCACGGACACGATCATCCGCCAGGTCGGCGATATCGGCCGGATGGTGGACGAGTTCTCCGCCTTCGCCCGCATGCCGAAGCCGGCGATGCAGCAGATGGACCTGCGCGAGGCGCTGCGCGAGGCGTCCTTCCTCGTCGAGGTGAGCCGGTCCGACATCGTCTTCGAGCGTCAGTTCGGAGATCAGCCGCTCGTCGGCACGTTCGACAGCCGCCTGATGGGCCAGGCGCTCGGCAATGTGATCAAGAACGCTGCCGAGGCTATCGACGCAGGCGAGCGACCCGAAGGCGAGCCCGGCGTCATTCGTATACGGGCGATCCAGGCAAAGGGCTTCATCGCCGTCGACGTCATGGACAACGGCAAGGGCCTGCCGCGCGAGAACAGGCAGAGGCTGCTCGAGCCCTATATGACCACGCGCGAAAAAGGCACCGGCCTCGGCCTCGCTATCGTCAAGAAGATCGTCGAGGACCATGGTGGCCGGCTCGAACTGCATGACGCGCCGGCCGATTTCCACGGCGGCCGCGGTGCGTTGATCCGGATGATTCTTCCGGGCGTCGGCGCGGCGCAGGCCGGCTCTCGATCCGTGAAACGGGCCGAGGGCGAACAGCAAGCGGAGAAGGTGCAAAATGGCGTCTGACATCCTGATCGTTGACGATGAACAGGACATCCGCGAACTCGTGGCCGGCATCCTCGGCGACGAAGGCCATGAGACGCGCATCGCGCATGATGCCGACAGTGCACTGGCGTCGATCTCGGACCGGATGCCGCGCCTCGTCTTCCTCGACATCTGGCTGCAAGGCTCGCGTCTCGACGGCCTTGCCCTGCTCGACGAGATCAAGGCGATCCATCCCGAGCTGCCGGTGGTGATGATCTCGGGCCACGGCAATATCGAGACCGCGGTGTCGGCGATCCGGCGCGGCGCCTATGATTTCATCGAGAAGCCGTTCAAGGCGGACCGCCTGATCCTGATCGCCGAGCGCGCGCTGGAGACGTCGAAGCTTCGCCGCGAAGTCTCGGAGATGAAACGGCGCACCGGCGACACCTTTGATCTGATCGGCACCTCGACGGCGATGAACCAGCTTCGCCAGACGATCGAGCGCGTGGCGCCCACCAACAGCCGCGTCATGATCATCGGGCCTTCCGGCTCCGGCAAGGAGATGGTCGCGCGCGCGATCCACGCCCATTCGACGCGCGCGGGCGCGCCTTTCGTGTCCGTCAACTCCGCCTCGATGACGCCGGAGCGGATGGAGATCGAGCTGTTCGGCACCGAGGCGAATGGTGTCGAGCGCAAGATCGGCGCTCTGGAGGAGGCCCATCGCGGCATTCTCTATCTGGATGAAGTGGCCGACATGCCGCGCGAGACACAGAACAAGATCCTGCGCGTTCTCGTCGACCAGCAATTCGAGCGGGTAGGGGGCACGAAACGCGTCAAGGTCGACGTGCGCATCATTTCCTCGACCGCCTACAATCTGGAGACGATGATCGCCGACGGGCGTTTTCGCGAGGACCTCTATCACCGTCTCGCCGTGGTGCCTGTTCCGGTGCCGGGCTTGTCCGAGAGGCGCGAGGATATCCCGCTGCTCGTACACCATTTCATGGAAATCGTCGGCGCCCAGGCCGGCATCAAGCCGCGCCGCATGGGCGACGATGCGATGGCCGTGCTCCAGGCGCATAACTGGCCCGGAAACGTCCGGCAGCTGCGCAACAATGTCGAGCGCCTGATGATCCTCGCGCGTGGCGACGATGCCGACGCGCCGATCACGGCCGACCTTCTGCCGGCGGAGATCGGCGACGTGATGCCGAGGGCCCCGAACCAGTCTGACCAGCACATCATGGCGCTGCCGCTGCGCGAGGCCCGCGAGCTCTTCGAGAAGGAATATCTTATCGCGCAGATCAACCGCTTTGGCGGCAACATCTCGCGCACGGCCGAGTTCATTGGTATGGAACGCTCCGCGCTTCACCGGAAGCTGAAGTCGCTCGGAGTCTGATCTATGCGCGTTATCATCTGCGGTGCTGGACAAGTAGGATACGGCATCGCGGAACGGCTGGCGGCGGAGCGCAACGACGTCTCCGTCATCGACACCTCGCCCGAGTTGATCGGCGCGATCCGCGATTCGCTCGACGTGCGCGGCATCGTCGGCCACGGCGCGCATCCGGACGTGCTGGAAGCCGCGGGTGCCGCTGAGGCCGACATGGTCATCGCCGTCACACTCTACGACGAAGTGAACATGATCGCCTGCAAGGTCGCGCACTCGCTGTTCAACGTGCCGACCAAGATCGCGCGCATTCGCTCGCAGTCCTATCTGCGGCCGCATTACCAGGACCTGTTTTCGCGCGAACATCTGCCCATCGACGTGGTGATCTCGCCCGAGCTTGAAGTGGGCGAGATGGTGCTGCGGCGCATCGCTCTGCCCGGGGCGACCGATGTCGTGCGCTTCGCCGACAGCAAGGTGGCCATGGTCGCGATTGAGTGCCTGGAGGAATGCCCGGTCATCAACACACCGCTCGCCCAGCTGAGCGAGCTGTTTCCCGACCTGCCGTCGACCGTCGTCGGCGTCAGCCGCAACGGCAAGCTTTTCGTGCCGCATTCCAGCGACCAGTTGCTCGCGGGCGACCTCGCTTATGTGGTGACAACCAAGGACCAGGTGCGCCGCACGCTCGGCCTGTTCGGCCACGAGGAGACCGAGGCGTCGCGGATCGTCATCGCCGGCGGCGGCAATATCGGCCTTTACGTCGCCAGAGCGCTGGAACAGCGGCAGATCCGCACCCGTGTCAAGCTGATCGAGAACACGCGCGAACGCGCGATCGCCATCGCGGACCAGTTGCGGAAGACCGTCGTGCTGCATGGCAGCGCGCTTGACCAGAAGCTGCTGCTGGAGGCCGACATCGAGGCGGCCGACCTGATGGTGGCGCTGACCAACAACGATCAGGTCAACATCCTGTCGAGCGTCATGGCCAAGCGGCTCGGCTGCAAGTCGAACCTCGCCCTGATCAACAACCCTTCCTACCACGACCTGACCAAGACTATCGGCGTCGACGCCTACATCAACCCGCGCAACGTGACGATCTCGCGCGTGCTGCAGCATGTGCGGCGCGGCCGCATCCGGGCCGTCCACAGCGTCCAGAAGGGGGCGGCTGAGATCATCGAGGCGGAGGCGCTGGAGACCTCGCCGCTGGTCGGCCCGCAGCTGCGCGACGCGGACCTGCCCTCGGGCATGCGCATCGGCGCAATCTACCGTGACGGGCAGGTGTTGAAGCCTGACGGGACGATGCGGATCAAGCCCAAGGACCGCGTGGTGATCTTCGCCATGGCGAACGAGGTCCGGCAGGTGGAGCAGATGTTCCGCGTCAGCCTCGAATTCTTCTGACGTCCGGCCTACCGACCGTTCCAAATCCTCCAAGGAGCAACAATGCCTCGCATCGCTTACGTCAACGGCCGCTATGTTCCGCACCGCGATGCCGCTATCCATATCGAGGATCGCGGCTATCAGTTCGCGGACGGGGTCTACGAGGTCTGCGAGGTCGCGCGCGGAAACCTGATGGACATGACGCGCCATCTCGACCGGCTCGACCGGTCGCTGCGCGAGTTGCGGATCGGCTGGCCTATGCACCGTTCGGCCCTCGTCATGGTCATGCGCGAGGTGGTGACCCGCAACGGCGTCACTAACGGCCTGGTCTATGTGCAGGTGACGCGAGGGGTGGCCAGCCGAGACTTCGTGTTCCCTGACGAGACCGTCCCGGCCGTCGTCGTGACCGCGAAGAAAGTCGATCTGGCTCTCGCCGCGAGGCGAGCCGAGACGGGAATTAAGGTGATCACCCTGCCGGAAAACCGCTGGGACCGCGTCGACATCAAGTCCGTCGGGCTGCTGCCCAACGTGCTCGCCAAGCAGGCTGCGAAGGAAGCGGGCGCGCAGGAAGCGTGGTTCGTCGATGCCGAGGGCAACGTCAAGGAAGGCGGGTCGTCGAATGCCTGGATCATCACCAAGGACGGTTGCCTGGTCACGAGGCCCGCGGAGCACGGCATCCTGCGCGGCATCACGCGCACGACACTGTTCGAGGTCGCCGCGAAGCTGGGATTGAAGATCGAGGAGCGTGGCTTTTCCGTTGATGAGGCAAAGGCTGCCCGCGAGGCCTTCATCAGTTCCGCCACCACCATTGCGATGCCGGTCGTGGAGGTCGACGGGTCTCCGATCGCCAATGGCCATCCGGGCTCGGTCGTCCAATCGCTGCGGCAGGCGTTTTTTGACGTTGCGGAAAAGACTCCGGCCTGATAACCGCATCGCGAGCCCTCATGGCTCGATGTCGAGTTCCCCACCGAAACGCAGGGTTGCCATGCGCCGGATTCAGGTCCGCGACGCTTGACAAGCCCGGTCTTGTTCGGTGCTACTGTCGGTGAACTTGCGGGCAAGGTGAAAGATAAGAAAAATGGCGGAACGATCGCAGAACCTCCAGGACCTGTTCCTCAACTCGGTTCGCAAGAGCAAAAATCCCCTGACCATCTTCCTGATCAACGGCGTCAAGCTTACCGGCGTCGTGACATCGTTCGACAATTTCTGCGTTCTGCTGCGCCGCGACGGACATTCGCAGCTTGTTTACAAGCACGCGATCTCCACGATCATGCCGAGCCAGCCGGTGCAGATGTTCGACGGCGAAGAAGGCGCCTGATTGAGCGAAGCCGGCGACAAGCCGCGGGGCCGCAAGGCCGGACCCGCGGAGGCTGTTCCCGAAAGCACCGGCCGCGCTGTGGTCGTGGTGCCGGTGCTTACGCGTCATCCGCGCAATGATGACAGCGGTGATTCGCTTTCGCGCCCGAGACTGTCGCGCTCTCCACAGGCCAGGCATGACGAGGCAGTCGGGCTTGCGCTCGCGATCGACCTCGAACCCGTCTACACCGAGATCGTGACCGTCGCCGACCCGCGACCGGCAACCCTGATCGGCAGCGGCAAGATCGAAGACCTCGCGGCCGTCGTGGCTGAGAAGAAGGCCGAGCTGGTGATCGTCGACCACCCGCTCACGCCGGTGCAGCAGCGCAACCTCGAGAAGGAACTGAAGGCCAAGGTGCTTGACCGCACCGGCATCATCCTCGAGATCTTCGGCCGGCGCGCCCGCACCAAGGAGGGCGCGCTCCAGGTCGAGCTCGCGCATCTGAACTACCAGAAGGGTCGGTTGGTCCGCAGCTGGACACACCTTGAGCGCCAGCGCGGCGGCGCGGGCTTCCTCGGTGGTCCCGGTGAAACCCAGATCGAGGCCGACCGGCGCATCCTGCAGGAGAAGATCCTGCGGCTGAAGCGCGAGCTGGAGACGGTCAAGCGCACGCGCGAGCTGCACCGCGCCAAGCGCAAGAAGGTGCCGTATCCAATCGTCGCCATCGTCGGCTACACCAATGCCGGCAAGTCCACCCTGTTCAACCGGCTGACCGGGGCAGGGGTGCTGGCCGAGGACATGCTGTTCGCCACGCTCGACCCGACGCTGCGCCGGGTACGGCTGCCGCACGGCACGATCGTCATCCTCTCCGACACGGTGGGCTTCATCTCCGACCTGCCGACCCATCTCGTCGCGGCCTTCCGCGCCACCCTGGAAGAGGTGGTGGAGGCCGATCTCGTGCTGCACCTGCGCGACATCTCCGATCCCGACACGGCCGCGCAAGCGGAGGACGTCGAGCGCATTCTCGGCGACCTCGGCGTCGACGCGTCGGATAGCCGCCGTGTGATCGAGGTCTGGAACAAGATCGACCTGCTGGAAGAGGGCACCCGTCAGCGCCTCCTCGAAGAAGGTAGTGCGCCGGACAAGGAGCCGCCGATCGCGATCTCCGCTGTTACCGGCGAGGGCATTTCACAACTGCTCGACCTGATCGAGGCGCAGATATCGGGCGCGCTGACGCTGGCTACGATTGTCCTCACGCCAGAGCAGCTCGGCTCGATCGACTGGCTCTACCGGAATGCCGCAGTCCAGTCCCGAAAAGACAATGATGACGGGTCCGTAACGCTCGAACTTCGCGCAACGCCTGCGGCGCTGGGGGAATTCAACGCCAGGGTAGGGCAGAAATAGGCGTCAGTTCAGCCCGTTATGCAATTTTCTTCGCCTTTTGCCAAAGCTCTTCCATCTCTTCAAGAGATGCATCCTTAAGACTTGATTTCGCGTCGGAAAGTGCTTTCTCTACAAAGTGGAAGCGCGAGCGGAATTTCTCGTTGGTTCCGGCGAGCGCGGCCTCGGCATCCACGCCGAGGTGGCGGCCGAGATTGACGACCGCGAAGAGGATGTCGCCGAACTCGTCGGCGATCTCGCTCTGTCGTCCGGCGGCCATCGCGGCACGCAGTTCGCCGATTTCCTCCTCGATCTTGTCGAGGATGGGGGTTGCCTCGCCCCAGTCGAACCCGACCGTCGCGGCCTTCTGCTGCAGCTTCAATGCACGGGTCAGCGAGGGCAGGGCGACCGGGATCCCGTCGAGGAAACCGGTGCCGTGGTCCTCCGGATTCTCGCCGCGGGCGATGCGCGCCGCGCGCTTCTCGGCTTTCTCCTCGGCCTTGATGCGGTCCCACTGGCCCTTGGCGGAACCGGCTGCACGCGCGTCAGCATCGCCGAAGACGTGCGGGTGGCGGCGGATCATTTTGGTCGTGATCGCGGTGACGACGTCGCCGAACTCGAATTCACCGGCCTCCTGCGCGATGCGGGAATGGAAGACCACCTGGAGAAGCAGATCGCCGAGCTCATCGCGAAGGTCGGTGAGGTCGTTGCGCGCGATGGCGTCGGAGACTTCGTAGGCCTCCTCGACCGTATACGGCGCGATGGTCGCAAAGGTCTGCTCCAGGTCCCACGCGCAGCCCGTGCCCGGCGTGCGTAGCGCGGCCATGATCTCGATGAGGCGGGCGACATCTCTCGACGGTTGCATTTGTCCACACGCGCAATAATTTGGTTCGGCGCCCCGGATCTCCCGGTCGGCGGGGAGACGGCGACGCGTGAAGTCCAGCCTGAGAGCATTCGCCCTTGGTGTCCTTCTGGCGACGCCGAGCCTGTCCGACTCGGCCGCCAAAGTCACCTATAGCGAGAAGACCATCCACTACACGGTGAGCGGCCGCACCGGCCAGGAGATTTACGCTCAGATCGCCAGGAAAGGCCCCAGGCTCACCGGCCAGCGCGACCACAAGGTGGCGACTACCAGCATGACCTTTGACGTGCGCGACATCAAGGCAGGCGTCAGGGGAACCCGGTGCGTCGTGACCAGCCTCGACGTGCACGTCTCGTTCACCTACCGGATCCCGAAATGGACGGGGAAGGGGAGTGCTTCCGTGCGCAAGGCGTGGACCGCTTTCGAAGCGCATCTGTGGCGGCACGAGAAGCGCCACCGCGACATCGCGCTGGACTATGCTCGGCGCGTCGAGCGCGACATCCTTCGCCTGAGGGGCGATGCACGCCGGGAATGCGCCGGTATGGTGGAGCAGGCGAAGCGGCAGTCGACGTCGTCCGAGGCTTGGCACCAGCGCAAGCAGGCGGCCTTCGACGCGAGTTGGTTCGGCGATGGCGGCCAGCAGTTCAAATATGACCGCTCCCTGATCTCGGCGAAATAGCGCGGCCTTTGCGCCCTATCGCCTGTCGCCTTTTGCCCTGTGGATGTCGCTTTCCTGCCGCCCGGAATCGAGCAGTGGTGCTTAGATCATCCTGTCCGAGGTGCCGGCGCGCGATGAACGCGCCGGAGAATTGGGAAGCCGGTGAAAGGCCGGCGCTGCCCCCGCAACGGTAGCGGAGCTGAACGTCTCGACGGGAGACCACTGGGTGCTGAACCCGGGAAGGTGTCGAGATAGTCCGACAGGACGGCTCCGGAGCCCGGAAACCAGCCCTGGACATGATGAACTCGACTGATCGCGGTGGGCGGTCAAGCGGCGGATCTCCGTGCCCGGCAAATGCCGTGCGCGGATGCTCTTCCCTGAAATCACCACCAGTTCAGTCCTTGGACCGCGAGGACAGGACATGGATATCCGCAACGACATGCTGCGCCGCCTGCGCAACCGGCGCGACGGCTACAGCCTGGAGCAGGCGTTCTACACCGACCCGGACTATTTCCAGGCCGATCTGGAACTCATCTGGTACCGCGACTGGCTGTTTGCGGCGCATGACTGCGAGATCCCGAAGCCGGGCAATTACGTGACGCTGCAGGTCGGCGACTATCCTGTGGTGATCGTGCGCGACCGGCAGGGGCAGGTGAGGGCGTTCCACAACTCCTGCCGCCACCGCGGCAGTCGTGTCTGCGCCGGCGCCAAGGGTGCCTCGGCGCGGCTTGTCTGTCCCTACCACCAGTGGACCTACGACCTCGACGGCAGGCTGCTGTTCGCCCGCCAGATGGGACCGGACTTCGATCCGTCGCAGTTTTCGCTGAAGCCGGTCGCCTGCGAGACGGTCGGTGGCTACATCTTCATCTGCCTCGCCGACGAGCCCGCCGATTTCGGGCCCTTCCGCACCATGGTCGAGCCGTTCTTCAGGCCGCATCGTCTCACGGAGGCGAAGGTTGCGTTCGAGACCACCATCGTCGAGAAGGGCAACTGGAAGCTCGTCTGGGAAAACAACCGCGAGTGCTATCACTGCGCAGGCAACCATCCGGAACTGTGCAAGACCTTCCCTGAGGCCCCGACGGTCACCGGCGTCCAGGGCGCGGATGGCGATCCCGAGATCGTCGCACACTGGCAGCGCTGCGAGGCGGCGGGACTGCCCAGCCGCTTCACCATCGCCGATGACGGTCAGTACCGCACCACCCGCGTGCCGCTGCTGCGCGATGCCGTGAGCTACACAATGACCGGCCGGCGCGCGGTCAGAAGGAACCTGTCCGACGACGTCTCGACCGACCGCATCGGCTCGCTGCTGCTCTATCACTATCCGACGACGTGGAACCACATCCTCGGCGACCATGCGGTGACCTTCCGCGTGCTGCCGATCAGCGCCACGGAGACGGCTGTGACGACCAAATGGCTGGTCCACAAGGACGCGGTCGAGGGCGTCGACTACGATCTCGCCGAACTCACCCATGTCTGGACCGAGACCAACGACCAGGACCGACGGATCGTCGAGGAAAACGCCTTCGGCATCAAGTCGCCGGCTTACGAGCCGGGACCTTACTCACTCGACCACGAGGGCGGCGTGATCCAGTTCGTCGAGTGGTACTGCGCCTTCATCGAACCGCGTCTTTCCGGCAGCGGCAAGCCGGCGCTGCGCAGCGTCGCCTGAGCACGGGGAGGGGACCATGAACGCCTTCGCCGCCCCGCCTCTCTACCGCCATCTCGACGAGATGGCGCCCTGGAACGACCGTCTGCAGACGCTGGAATGCATCGGCGTATCGGACGAGGCGCCGGAGGTGAAGACGTTCACGTTCCGGTCGGACAACCAGACCTGGTTCCGGTATCAGCCCGGGCAGTTCGTCACGCTCGAACTCCCGGTCGGTGACGAGCCGCTGATGCGCACCTACACGCTGTCGTCCAGCCCGTCGCGGCCGTTCTCGATCGCGGTGACGGTCAAGGCGCAACCGGGCAGCCTGGGCACCCGCTGGATGTTTGACACCGTCCGGCCGGGCACGCTGCTGAGAGCCTACGGTCCTGCCGGCGACTTCACGCTCCACCGCCACCCCGCGGCCAAGTATCTCTTCATATCGGCGGGCTCCGGCGTCACGCCGATGATGTCGATGCTGCGCTGGCTGAACGATTGCGCGCCCTGGACGGACGTCGCCTTCGTCACGTGCGCGCGGCGGCCGGAAGAGATCATCTTCCGCAAGGAACTCGAGCTTCTCGGCTCTCGCATGCCCGGTCTCTCGCTCGGCTTCCTGATCGAGGAGCGGTCGAGCCGCGAGAGCTGGTTCGGCCATATGGGCCGCATCGACGCGGTGCGCCTGCCGCTGCTCTCTCCGGATTTCCGGGAGAGGGAGGTCTTTTGCTGCGGCCCCGAGCCCTTCATGCAGGCAGTCCGCGCGATGCTGGACAATGCCGGTTTCGACATGGCCCGCTATCATCAGGAAAGCTTCGCTGCGCCGGCGAAGGAAGATGTGCCTCCCGTCGCTTCACCGGCGGATGACCCGGTTGCGGAGGCAACGCCGATCACCTTCAGCCTTTCCGGTGTCGACGCGTCGTGCCTCTCCGGGCAAACGGTTCTGCAGACGGCGAGGTCGGCCGGTGTCAGGATCGCGGCGGCCTGCGAGTTCGGTCTGTGCGGCACCTGCAAGGTCAAGTGCGACGGTCCGGTCGACATGCAGCACAATGGCGGCATTCTCGATGACGAGATCGCCGACGGCTACATCCTGGCCTGCTGCTCGCGGCCGCTGGGCGCGGTCCAGATAGAAGCCTGAGAGCGCCCGGTTACGACGATTCGAGAAAGGCGCCGACGCTTCCCGAGAACAGGACGATACCGGAAAGGAACAGAAGCAGAAGGACCAGGCGGCGGAATGCCGGCGTCGGCATGCGGCGGAACACCTGCACGCCAAGGATCGCCGGGATCGCAAGTGCCGGGGCGATCAGGGCAAACATCGCGAGCGTGTCCTGGTTGATCGTGCCGGAGAGGGCGTATCCGCTCAGCGTCGCCACATGCATGGCGATGTTGAACGCCTGCAGCACCCCGCGCTGCGTCTCCTTCGCGAAGCCCCGCAGCGTGGTCCAGAGCGTGGGAATCGGCCCCGACGCGCCCGACAGTCCGCCCATGACGCCGCCGATGAAGCCGGCCGCGCCGTCGGCGAGGCGACCGCCCGCGCGCAACTTGAAATCGTGCGGCAACAGCAGGGCGAGCGGGCAGTAGATCAGCAGGAAGATGCCCAGCGCCAGCTTGAACAGGTTCGGATCGAGCCAGTGCAGCAGCAAGATGCCGAGCGGCACGCCGAGAAGGCCGCCGATGACGAGCGGCATGAGGAGCGCGAGATCGAAGCCGCGCCACACCCAGGGCAGGGTCACCAACTGGCCGGCCAACGAGCCGAAAACGGCCATGGGTGCCGCGATCTGCGGCGATATCGCCCAGACCCAGATCGACAGCGACACCAGCGAGAAGGCGAAGCCCGACACGCCCTGCGCGAAGCCCGCGGCGGCGGCACCCGTCAAAACGACCGCTGTAGTCCAGTCCATCAATTCATCGCAGGCGAGGGTGGTTGTTGAAGGTCGACGGACGGAACAGGAGCTGGTTTCTCCGCACAATCTGCCCGTGCCGAAATAGCGTTTCCAATGCTGTGGTGCAAATGCGGGCGCAGCGCATCGCGTGAGCGGAACGAATCCTAGCGATTCTCGGCCAGGGCTTCGATTACCCGGCAGTCGCACACCTGTCCGCGGCCGCATTCGTCGACCGTCCGCTGCAGCTCCACGCGTAGCGTCGTCAGATGTGCGATGCGGCGGTCGATCTCGCCGATGTGCCGCCGCGCGATATCGTCGATCACGACGCAGGATTGGCTCGGCTCTGCGCTCATCGCCAGCAGCTCGCGAATCGCGTCGATCTCGAAACCCAGTTCGCGCGCGTGGCGGATGAAGTTGAGCCTGGATGTGTGGCCGCTGTCGTAGCGCCGCTGCTGGCCTTGCGTGCGCGGGGGAGCCGGCAGAAGCCCGATCTGCTCGTAATAGCGGATCGTCGGCACCTTGACCCTGCTGCGTCGCGCCAGTTCTCCGATCGAAAAATCCATGCCGAAATCTCTTGAACCTCTAGTGACTATAGAGACTACGGTGGCTCTAGAAAAGGAGACAGGGCATGGCCGATCACTGTTGCAACGACAAAGCGGGCGGCTGCGACGCGCCCCCGGCACTGGTGCTTCCTTTGAAGCCCGGCGCCGGCCGTTGCGAGGCCGAGGACGCTTGCTGTTCGGGCGGCGTACCCGTTTTCGACGGCATGAGCCCGCGCTATCGGCGGGTCTTATGGGCTGTGATCGGCATCAACGGCGCGATGTTCCTGACCGAAATGGCCGCGGGCCAGCTTGCCGGGTCGCAGGCTTTGCAAGCCGATGCGCTGGACTTTCTCGGCGACACCGTGACCTACGGCCTCAGTCTCGCTGTGATCGGCACTTCCGTGCGCTCAAGGGCGATGGCCGCTTTGTTCAAGGGGCTGTCGCTCAGCCTGATGGCATTTTGGGTCTTCGGCTCCACGGTCTACCAGACGCTGATCCTCGGACTGCCCAGTGCCGAGCTGATGGGCGCCATCGGTCTCCTGGCGCTCGTCGCCAACCTTGCTTCCGTCGGCCTTCTGATGCCCTACAGGAACGGAGATGCGAATGTGCGTTCGGTGTGGCTGTGCTCGCGCAACGACGCCATCGGCAATGCGATCGTCATGGCCGCGGCACTCGGCGTCTGGGGCACGGCGAGCCCTTGGCCCGACCTGATCGTCGCGGCGGTCATGGCGGGCCTGTTCCTGACGTCGTCCGTGCAGATCCTGCGGCAGGCGTGGAAGGAATATCGGACAGGGGCAGATATCGCACCGGTGCCAGCCGAGTGACGAGACGAAGTTATTAAAGGTGATTTTTACAAGTAAAAACGATAACTTATATCAATTAGATGTAACCGTCCAGGGCAGGGCGCAAGACGATGAAAATAGATCGCCTACACGCTTTGAGGCTCTGACCTGCGCTTGTTCAGACACGTCCGCCTGGTGCGAGAGCTTCCGTCGACGGCCGAGAGATGCAATCTACATTCCGCTTGCTTGAAACAGGGGGCACAGCATGGACCGATTCACCGGCGGTTGCCTGTGCGGCGATGTCCGGATCGTGGCGTCGGGACGCCCGTACCGCGTCGGGCTGTGCCACTGCCTCGACTGCCGCAAGCATCACGGGTCTCTGTTTCACGCGTCCGCGATCTTCCCGCAGGATGCAGTGACGATCGAGGGCGAGACGCGCGACTATGCCGGGCGGCATTTCTGCCCGCGCTGCGGCTCGTCCGTCTTTGCCCGCACCGGGGACGAGATCGAGGTAAGCGTGGGATCGCTCGACGCGCCGGACCAGTTGAAGCCGACCTACGAGCTCTGGACCATCCGCCGCGAATCCTGGCTGCCGCCGTTTCCCCTCGCGAGACGATACGAGCGCAACCGCGATGGCACGGGCAGGTTTGAGGAGTAGGTGGCCCAAGCCGCGCGACGTTCGCGACGGCAGCTCACCGCCACATCAGACGGTCGCATAAGATAGATTATGGAACTTATCCGTATACGCGAACGCCAGGAAATCTATGCGCGCTCAGTGATTTAGCGTCCTGGGCAATGGCTTTGGCCAATCGCCTGAATGGCTCAGCCCGCAGTGAACATCGTCCTTGGCAACACCCAGCATATGAAAAGCGACGCCTTACGTGGACGCAGCGCTGCTATGCTCCGTAATCGAGCTCTATCGTCATTCCATCAAACGCCGGCTCGACGTGGTCCGGCGTGGTGCGTCGCACGGTCTCATAGTCGAGTGGCGTGTGCATGTGGGTCAGCACGGCGCGCTTCGGGTCGAGCCGGTCGATCCATTGCAATGCCTGCTCGAGCGACAGATGGCTCGGATGCGGCCGGTACTGCAGCGCATCGATGACGAGGCAGTCGAGATTTCTCAGCCGGTCGGGCGTGGTGCCGGTGAAGCCGCTGACGTCGGCGCAATAGGCCAGGTTGCCGATGCGGAAGCCGAGCGAGATGATGTCGCCGTGGATCTGGGGCAGGGGTTCGAACACGATCGGACCGCCCTCGCCTGCGATCTCGAACGGCACGCCGTGCTCGATCGGCACATGCTTCAGGATCGGCGGATAGGAGCTGCCTTCCGGCGTCACGAAACAGTAGCCGAAGGCCTCCATCAGGCGCGCCGAGGTGGGTGCGTCGGCATGGACCTGCATCAGCCGGCGCTGCTCGATAACGAAGCCGCGCAGGTCGTCGATGCCGTGAATGTGGTCGGCATGCGGATGGGTGTAGATCGCGGCGTCGAGACGTGTGACCCCGGCAGTCAGCATCTGGTCACGGAAGTCGGGTCCCGTGTCGATGACGACGCGCGTAACGCCGCTGCTCGAAATGCGCTCCACCAGCGCCGAGGCGCGACGGCGACGGTTCTTCGGATTGTCGGGATCGCACTGGCCCCAGTCGCCCGTGATGCGCGGCACGCCGGGAGACGAGCCGCAGCCGAGAATGGTGAGGCGCAGCCGGTCCGCCATTGCTCAAGCCGCCGCCGGCCGGACGGCTTTGGAGAAGAGCCGGTAGAAATTGTCTGTCGTGATGTCTTCGATCTCGTCCACTGAAACGCCGATCGTCTCGGCCAGCACCTCGGCCGTGTGACGCACGTAAGCCGGCTCGTTGCGCTTGCCGCGATACGGCATCGGCGCCAGATACGGCGCGTCGGTCTCGACCAGCAGCCGGTCGCGCGGCACCTCGCGGGCGATCGCGCGCAGCTCGTCCGAACGGCGGAAGGTCAGGATGCCGGAGAAGGAAATGTAGCCGCCGAGGCGCAGGCCGACGCGGGCAAGGTCCGCGCCGGAGGAGAAGCAGTGGAGAAGGAAAGGGAAGGCGCCCTTCCCTGTCTCGTCCTCCAGGATCGCGGCGACGTCGGCATCCGCGTCGCGTGCATGGATGACAAGCGGCAGGCCGGTGCGCCGCGCGGCCTCGATATGGGTGCGGAACCCCCTCGCCTGCGCCTCGCGCGGCGCATGGTCGTAGAAATAATCTAGGCCCGCCTCGCCGATCGCCACGCAGCGCGGATGCGCCGACAACGCGACCAGTTCGTCGGCCGAGATGCCGTCCTCTTCGGCTGCATTGTGCGGATGCGTGCCGACGGAGCACCAGACCTCGGGATAGGCTTCGGCGATGGCGCGGACCTCGTCGAAGCGGCGCACGCGCGTCGAGATCGTCACCATCGCGCCCACGCCATTGGCCTTGGCGCGAGCGATCACGTCCGAGCGCTCGGAGGCAAAGTCCGGAAAATCGAGGTGGCAGTGGCTGTCGACCAGCATCCGATCAGTTGCCCGCAGCCTCGACGTAACGCGGAAACACGCCCGCCGGCGCCGGCAGCGGCGTGCCGGAAACGAGCGCGTCGGCCTCGCCGGCATGGGCGAAGCCGCGCTTGTCTTCGGCCACGGCCAGCAGGTCGAGCAGCTTGGCCGCCGAGCCCGGCACGAAGGGCTGCAGCATGATCGCAATGCGGCGCACGGCTTCCGCCGTCGTCCACAGCACGGTCTCCATGCGCGCCGGATCGGTCTTGCGCAGCGCCCACGGCGCTTGGCGGTCGAAGTAACGATCAGCCTCGCTCACCACCGCGATCACGCCTGCGAGCGCCTGGTGGATCGCCTGCTCGCCCATGGCGCGGCGCGCCTGGACGAGCGCCTTGTCGGCCTCGGCAAGCACGGCGCGGTCGTCGTCGGTCAGGTCGCGCGCGGGAACCTTGCCGCCGCAGTTCTTGGCGATCATCGACAGCGAGCGCTGGGCGAGGTTGCCGATGCCGTTCGCCAGGTCCGCATTGGTGCGGTTGACGATCGCCTCGTGGCTGTAGCTGCCGTCCTGGCCGAACGGCACCTCGCGCAAGAAGAAGTAGCGCACCTGGTCGAGCCCGTAATGCTCGACCAGCGAGAACGGATCGACCACGTTGCCCACCGACTTCGACATCTTCTCGCCGCGGTTGAACAGGAAGCCGTGTGCATAGACGCGCTTGGGCAGCGGCACGCCGGCCGACATCAGGAAGGCCGGCCAGTAGACGGCGTGGAACCGCACGATGTCCTTGCCGATGATGTGCGCGTCGGCCGGCCAGAAGCCCCAGCGCGGGTTGTTCTCGTCGGGAAAGCCCGCCGCGGTGATGTAGTTGGTCAGCGCGTCGACCCAGACATACATCACATGCTTGTCGTCGCCGGGCACCGGCACGCCCCACTTGAAGGTCGAGCGCGACACCGACAGGTCCTTCAACCCCGATTTGACGAAACTCATCACCTCGTTGCGCCGCTCGGAGGGGCCGACGAAATCGGGCTGGCTCTCGTAGAGTTCGAGCAGCTTGTCCTGGTAGGCGGACAGGCGGAAGAAATAGGTCTCTTCCTCGTTCCATTCCACCGGCGAGCCCAGCGGCTCGCGGCGCACGCCGTCCTCGCCGACGGTCGTCTCGCTTTCGTCGAAATAGGCTTCCTGGCGCACCGAATACCAGCCGCTGTAGCGGTCGAGATAGATGTCGCCGTTGTCGGCCATGCGCTGCCAGATCGCCTGGCAGGCGCGCTTGTGGCGTTCTTCGGTGGTGCGGATGAAGTCGTCGTTGGAGGCGCCGAGCGTCTCTTCCATGGTGCGGAAGATCGCCGAATTGCGATCGGCCAGTTCCTGCGGCGTGACGCCTTCCTTTTCGGCCGTCTGCTGCATCTTCAGGCCGTGCTCGTCCGTGCCCGACAGGAAGAATACGTCCTTGCCGTCGAGGCGCTGGAAGCGCGCCAGCGCGTCGGTTGCGATCACCGTATAGGCGTGTCCGATATGCGGCTTGCCGTTCGGATAGAAGATCGGGGTGGTCAGATAGAATTTTTCGTTTGGCATGGGGACGCTTGGGCTTCGGTCACTGCGCGGTCAGATAGCGCATAGGCCAGCGCATTGCTATCCCGGATAGGCCCTACCGGCTCAATGCCTCGCCGATGCGGTTGAGAAGCCCGACGACGTGTTGGCGCTTGTCGAGATTATAGGTGTCGGTCTCGCGGATTGTCGCATTGGCCTCGTCCCACAGTTCGGCGAGGCGGGCGGCCCGCCTCCCCTCGCCTTGCGCCGCCGCGTCGGCCGCCGCGCGCGCGACCTTCTCGAGCAGATGGTCGTTGAGGATCTCGAAGGTCACCGTCTGGTCGCGGCCGGTCACGACATCGGCCAGCTTGTAGGCGTCCAGCGGGTCGCGCCTTGCCTTGCCGACGAACTGGTCGGCCGCCTCGGTGATGTCGAAGCCGCCGTGCTCGGCAAGCAGGATGGCCTGCCTGGCGCTGCCGCCGGCGCGGTCGAGCAGCGCGCGGCGCGCCTCCGGTGCGTCCGGCAGGCCGGTGCCGAACGAATTGAGCACCGAGCCGATCTCCGTCTCGGACAGCGGCGCGAGCCGCAGCACCTGGCAACGCGAACGGATGGTCGGCAGCAGGCCTCCCGGCGAATGCGAGACCAGCAGGAAGATGGCGCGGGCCGGCGGCTCCTCCAGGCTTTTCAGCAGCGCGTTCGCCGCGTTGCGGTTCATCTCGTCGGCCGGATCGATGATCACGACACGGTAGCTGTCGTCATGCGCCCGCAGCGACAGGAAGCGGCCGACACGGCGCACTTCGTCGACGGTGATGGCGCTCTTGAACTTCTTGGCCCGCTCGTCATAGGGCCGCGTCAGATGCAGCACCGCCGGATGCGCGCCGCTCGCCACCTGCCGCGAGAGCGCGCTTGACGGATCAGGCCGGCCGAACGTCTCGGGCGCATCCTCGCCGCGCGGATGCGACAGGAGGTGATGCGCGATGTGGAAGGCAAAGGTCGCCTTGCCGATGCCCTTCGGCCCGGTCAGCAGCAGGGCATGATGCAGCTTGCCGGTGCGGTACGCGCCAGCGACATGGGCCGCATGCTCGGCATGGCCGAACAGATACGGGTTTTCCGCCGGTTCCGGCACGTCGGGCAGGCTGTCGGCCTGTTCGGGCGCGAGGCGCTCGCTCATGCGCCCTGCCCTTGCAGCCTTGCCTGCGCCGTTTCCTTTCCGGTCAGGCGCGCGCGGACTGCGCGTTCAATGTCGGCGGCCACACGATCGGCGGGCGCGGATGCGTCGACCACGACGCAGCGTTCCGGCTCGCGCGCCGCGATGTCCAGGAAGCCCCGCCTGCGCCGCTCGTGGATGCCGAGCGTCTCCTTCTCGAACCGGTCGGCCGTCTCGTTGCCGCGCCGCGCCGCCGCCCGCGCCAGCCCGAGCGCCGGATCGAGGTCGAGGATCACCGTCAGGTCGGGCATCATTCCGTTGATCGCGACCGCTTCCAGCGCGCGCATGAAGCCGGCGTCGAGATTGCCCGTCACGCCCTGGTAGACCCGCGAGGAATCGAGAAAGCGGTCGCAGAGCACGATCATGCCCTTCTCGACGGCGGGACGGATCACCTGCTCGACATGGTCGGAGCGCGCCGCGGCGAACAGGATCGCTTCCATCGCCGGACCGAAGGTCTCGGCCGCACCCGACAGCAGCACGTGGCGAACCGCTTCCGCGCCGGGAGAGCCGCCCGGTTCGCGGGTCACCAGCACGTCCCTCCCCTCGGCGCGCAGCGCCTCGGCCAGCCGCACGATCTGCGTCGACTTGCCGGCGCCCTCACCGCCTTCGAATGTCACGAAAAGTCCGCGCGCCAAGAATCCACCGTCGTGCCGGATAACAGCCCAAGCGTTTATTCGCCCCGGCCCCAAAGGTCCACCGGCATCAGCGCAGCCAGCCGATCGCCAGCTCCTCGAGCGCGTCGAGTGTGCGCTGCCACAGCGAACCGACGCCCACCGATTCGGCGGCGTAGAGCGGCGTCTCCTGGGTCAGCATGTCGCCGACCCACACTTTCAGCTTGCCGACCGGCTGACCTACCTCGACCGGAGCTTCGACCGGCCCTTCGTAGACGATGCGCGCGATCACCTTGTCGCGGTTCTCGGCCGGTACGAGCATGGAGACGGGGCCATGCGCGGAAAGCCTGACGCGCGCCTTCTCGCCGCCATATGTCCTTGCCTCGCCCACCGTCTCGTCCGCCGCGAAGATGTCGATCCTGCGGAAGGCGCGCATGCCCCATTCGATCAGCTTGCGCGACTCGTCCACACGCTCCTTGTCGCTCGACATGCCGCTCATGGCGAGGAAGAGCCGCTTGCCGTCGCCCGTCGCCGAGGCGACGATGCCGAAGCCCGCTCCCTCGGCGAAGCCGGTGGCGAGCCCGTCGGCGCCGATCCCGAGCTTGATCAACGGGTTGCGATTCTGCTGGTTGATCTTGTTCCACTTGTATTCGGGCTGCGCATACAGCGGATAGAACTCCGGGTAGGCCTGCCAGATATGGCGGGCGAGCGTGACGAGGTCGCGCGCGGTGACCGACTGGCCGTCGGCAGGCAGGCCTGTTGGATTGACGAAGACGGACTTCGTCAGTCCCAGTTGCCTGGCCCTCTCGTTCATCTGTTCGGTGAAGCCCGCCTCCGAACCGGAAATCCCTTCCGCCATAACGATGCAGGCGTCGTTGGCCGTGATCACCGTCGCGCCCTGGATCAGGTCGCCCAGCGGCACGAAGGACTTGACCGCCGCGAACATCGTCGCTGTCCTCGACGGCGCGCCGCCGGTGCGCCAGGCATGTTCGCTGACCTGAAATGTCGTCTCGCGGCTGAAGCGTCCGGATTTGAGTGCGCCGAAGACGACTTCCATCGTCATCAGCTTGGCGAGCGAAGCCGGCGGGAAGACCGCGTCCGGATCCTTGGCATAAAGGATCGTGCCGGTCTCGGCGTCGATCATGTAGGCGCGCGCGGCTTTCGTCTCGAACTGCGCGAAGGCGGCGCCGGTCGAAAAGCCAAGCGAGATGGCGACGGCCAGGGCCGCCGAAAGGCCGCGCGCAAAGCTGGATGTCACCACGTTCCCTCCACCTGTCCCCGACACTGATCCTAATGATGTCGTGCGAAGGCAGAAAGCCGGAAAGAAGGAAGAATGTGTGACGACCGCGCCGCGGCGGTCAGTTGCGGACGATGAAGGCGTCCGAAGCGCCCTCGTTCCAGGCGGTGCGCAGCAGGTCGTCGATCGCCTTGGCCGATTTCGGCCGCGCGGTGACGGAATACCAGGTCTGCGACCCGTCCCTGCCCTGCTCGATCGAGGCGATGCCCAGCGGCATGAGGGCGGCGGCCAGCCTTTCGGCCTCGGCGCGGTCGGCGAACGTGCCGACGGAAACGTATTCGCTGTCCGATGGCTGGCCGGCAGACCAGGAGGAGAGAAGCTCGGCAGGTGCCAGCCCGCCCTTCGCCATGCCATCGAACGGCTGGGCGACACGGCCGCTGCGCTCTTCGGCATAGCCGAGCACCACAGGCTTCGAGCCGTCGCGCCCGCCGAGCCGCGCCAGCGGCCGGTCGATGATGACCGGGCCGTTTTCCGGGAATTCCAATACGCCGTCGGCGGGAGCGACGGCTCCTGAAGAGGTCAACTGGCCTGGGAAGGCCGCTGCCGCGGCGACAGCCTGCGACGCGCCATTTCCGCTCGTGGGCGTCGGGCCGGCCATGGCGATCATTACGCCGGTCGGCATGCCGTCCGACGGATCGGGAGCTGCATTGCCGGGCTTGTAGGAGGCGATAAGATATTCGTCGTCCCGGCCCTCGAGCGGGGCGCGGCCGACATAGTCCACCTTCACGTCGGCGATGCCGCTGTGCTGGTAATCCAGCATCTCCGCGGCGCGTCGCGACAGGTCGATGACGCGGCCATGCGCAAACGGCCCACGGTCGTTGACGCGCACGATCACCGAGCTGCCGTTCTTCAGGTTGGTCACGCGCGCATAGCTCGGCAGCGGCATGGTCGGATGCGCCGCCGACAGGTGCGTCATGTCGTAGATTTCGCCATTGGCGGTCAGCCGGCCGTGGAACGCGTCACCGTACCACGACGCCTTGCCCTTCTTCGAATAGCCGGGCTGCTCCTTCGGATAATACCATTTGCCGGCGACCTGGTACGGCTTGCCCAACTGGTCGCGCCCACCGCCACGCGGCAGATTGCTGCGCTGGCTGGTCATGCGCGGGCTCGCCTTGCCGTAGACGGCTTCGGGGAAATATTCCTTGGTCGTGGGGCGTTTGGACAGCGACACCTTGGGTTCGTGCGAGGTGCAGCCCGCAAGGGCCGTCGCAGCGGCCAGCAACGAGACGATTGCACCGGATTTGAGCGCCCCCCGGCCTCTCCTGTCGGTCATGCTCTGCCTGTCCCCGTCATGTCCACCGGCCCGGCCGGACGGTGTCTGATGCATTCCGCAAGCCCAGACCTTCGCTGGCAGCTCGCCAGATATCTTCTAACGCCTCAGTCTTTAGCGCCGTCTTAACCGATTGTGACCCGAAGCGGGCGAATTTGTGACGGCAATGTCGACCATGCCGGCCCGGCATTTGTTTGTCACGGCGGGCACAGGATTGCCGATGCGAATTCGCTCATACCGCCCCGTCCCACGACGGGTTGCAAACAAGTGGCCGGATCCCGATTTCGTTCGTCTCGCCGGAAGGCTTACAGTGGGTGGACCGGCGCTCGCGAAACCGAAGCTCCGTTCGTCGGTTGACGCCAGCCCGGCTGCCGCACTACAGAAAAGTCTCAACGAACCGGCGCGGACTTCGGTGCTATCTAGCGCGAATTCTCGTCTCCGGCGTCGAGGTTCCTGCAGGAGATCTCCCTGCTTTGGAGGGATGGCCGAGCGGTTTAAGGCACCGGTCTTGAAAACCGGCGTGGGTGCAAGCTCACCGTGGGTTCGAATCCCACTCCCTCCGCCAGATTCGACGTTTGCATCGAGACGTTGTGATAAGATGCGAAAGTGCGGCCTGCGGCACAATCGTACTTTGCCGGGAACGTCGGTAAGAAACTGGTGCTGCCAGAGAGGATTGAACTCTCGACCTCTCCCTTACCAAGGGAGTGCTCTACCACTGAGCTACGGCAGCGTCTCCAGGAACGCGGCGGCTTTTGCCACACGAAGGCCTGATGCGCAAGCGGGGTCGGGATGGTATTGCAGAAGACAAGTCCTGCGGGTTTCTTTACGGGTCAACGGTCGGGTGATCGCACGGGTTAGCTGATGTCGACGAAGAACGAGACGGCAAATGTCAAGCAGGAGCGCGCCGCGCGGCTGTCGGAGCAGCTGCGCGCCAACCTGATGCGCCGCAAGAGCCAGGCCCGCGCGCGTCGCGAGGGTGCTGCCGACGAGCGCGCGGAGGGCATCACGCTGGCGCAGGCACCTGTTCGCACCATCAAAGACGACGAAGCATAAGCGGCAAACCGGAATTTCGCCGCATTGAGCTGGCGAATGAAACCAACCGCGAAGGGGACGCGCGGAGCGCCCGGAATGCCCGTTCCTTGATGCCGGGCGTCGCTTGGTCTAGACGGTTCTTTCCGGCGACTCTCGCGGCGCAATGCCCCGTCGAATGCCATCTCTTCTGCGAAAGACCGTTTCATGGACAGAATCAGGATCACGGGAGGCCGCAAGCTCGAGGGCGTGATCCCGATCTCCGGCGCCAAGAACGCAGCGCTCCCGCTCATGATCGCCTCGCTCTTGACGCGCGAGACGTTGACGCTCGAAAACGTGCCGGACCTCGCCGACGTCAACCAGCTCATCAAGATTCTCGGCAACCATGGCGTGGACGTGTCGGTAAACGGCCGCCGCGGCAGCCAGAAGGAAGGCTATTCGCGCACGGTCAACTTCACGGCCGGCGAGATCGTGGACACCACCGCCCCCTATGAGCTGGTGTCGAAGATGCGCGCCTCGTTCTGGGTCATCGGCCCGCTGATCGCTCGCATGGGCGAGGCCAAGGTCTCACTGCCGGGCGGCTGCGCCATCGGCACGCGCCCGGTTGACCTTTTCCTCGAAGGCCTGGCAGCGCTCGGCGCCGAGATCGACGTCGACAATGGCTATGTCGTCACCCGCGCAAGGCACGGGCTGAAGGGCAACCGCTTCGTCTTCCCCAAAATCTCGGTCGGCGCCACGCATGTGCTGATGATGGCGGCCTCGCTCGCCCGCGGCGAGACTGTGCTGGAGAACGCCGCGCGAGAGCCCGAGATCGTCAACCTCGCCGAATGCCTCACCCTGATGGGCGCCAAGATTTCGGGTGCTGGCACGTCGCGGATCGTGATCGAAGGTGTCGACACGCTGTCCGGCGCCACCTGCAAGATCATCCCCGACCGCATCGAGACCGGCACCTATGCGATGGCGGTGGCGATGGCCGGCGGCGACGTGGTGCTGGAAGGCGCGCGGCCGGAGCTGCTACAGTCCGCGCTCGACGTGATCGCGCAGACCGGCGCCGAGATCACGCCGCTCAACCACGGCATCCGCGTACGCCGCAACGGCCACGGCATCGAGCCGGTCGACGTGACGACCGAGCCGTTCCCCGGCTTCCCGACGGATCTCCAGGCGCAGTTCATGGGCCTGATGACCATGTCGAAAGGCCGCTCGCGCATCACCGAGACCATCTTCGAGAACCGCTTCATGCATGTGCAGGAGCTTGCCCGGCTCGGCGCGCACATCACGCTCGCCGGCCAGACCGCCGTCGTCGATGGCGTCTCGAAGCTCAAGGGCGCGCCGGTGATGGCGACCGACCTGCGCGCGTCGGTGTCGCTGGTTATCGCCGGGCTCGCTGCGGAAGGCGAGACGGTGGTCAACCGCATCTACCATCTCGATCGCGGCTTCGAGCGGCTTGAGGAGAAACTGTCGGGCTGCGGCGCCATGGTCGAGCGCGTCTCCGACTGAGGCGCATCCTCCGGTAAATTGTTGCGCCGCATCACGAACCCGCCTAACTACGGGCCGTAACCGACTGGCAACGCCCGCAGAGGCGACGGATCCGCATGGAACAGCTCAAACTCCTCGCCCTCGACGCGGACGGCCTGGAAATCATCTCGGCCCATGTGCAGGATGCGGTGATGCAGATCGGCGCGCTGGACTGGTCGCCGAAGGACAAGCGTTTCCTGATCGAGATGAACCGTTTCGTCTGGGAAAAGGCAGGTGGCACCTTCCGCAGACACAATGAGCGCCGGCGCAGCATCCTCCATTTCGACCGCGTTCTTGCGGTGCGCTCCACCGGCATCGACCGCCGTAAGCGGGACGACGTGCTGTCCCTTTTGACGATCGGCTTCGTCGAGGACGATGCACCGGCCGGTACGATCGAACTGCTTTTCGCCGGTGGCGGTTCGATTGCGCTCGACGTCGAATGCGTCGAGACGCGCCTGACTGACCTGGGCGCGGCCTGGGCGGCCTCCTCCCGCCCCGAGCACGGGAACTGAGTGGCCATGGCAATCACGCTCGACGCGGCCGCGGCCGATTTCGAAGACCGTTTCAAGGCTTTCCTCACCACCAAGCGCGAAGTTTCCGAGGATGTTGACGCCGCCGTGCGAAACATCCTCGCGACGGTCAGGGCCGAAGGCGACACGGCGCTGTTCGAATACACGCGTCGTTTCGACCGTTTCGACCCGTCCGGCGGCAGGATGACCGTCACGGAGGCCGAGATCGACGCCGCCTTCGAAGCCGCAGACCCGAAGACGATCGAGGCGCTGACCTTGGCGCGCGACCGCATCGCCGCGCATCATGCGCGGCAGCGCCCGCAGGACGATCTCTACATCGACGCGATCGGCGTCGGGCTCGGTTCGCGCTGGACGGCGGTCGAATCGGCCGGCCTCTACGTGCCGGGCGGCACGGCGAGCTATCCGTCCTCGGTGCTGATGAATGCGCTGCCGGCCAAGGTCGCCGGCGTCGAGCGCGTCGTGATCACGGTTCCGTCGCCGGACGGGCTGATCAATCCGCTGGTGCTGGTCGCGGCACGGCTCGCCGGCGTCTCGGAAATCCACCGCGTCGGCGGCGCGCAGGCTATCGCCGCGCTTGCCTACGGCACCGAGACGATCCGCCCTGTCGTCAAGATCGTCGGCCCTGGCAATGCCTATGTGGCCGCGGCGAAGCGTCAGGTCTTCGGCACCGTCGGCATCGATATGATCGCCGGCCCGTCCGAAGTTCTGGTTCTTGCGGATGCCACCAACGATCCGGAATGGATCGCCGCCGACCTGCTTGCCCAGGCCGAGCACGACACCGGAGCGCAGTCGATCCTGATCACGAACGACGCCGCATTCGGCCGGGCGGTGGAGGCCGCCGTCCAGCGTCAGCTCAAGCGCCTGCCGCGCGCTGAAACCGCAGCCGCAAGCTGGCGCGACTTTGGCGCAGTCATTCTGGTGAAAGACTTCGAAACCGCCCTCCCCCTCACGAACCGCATCGCGCCTGAGCATCTGGAGCTCGCGATCGAAGGTGCCGACGAATTTGCCGGACGCGTCCGCAATGCCGGTGCGATCTTCATCGGCCGCCACACGCCGGAGGTCATCGGCGACTATGTCGGCGGGTCGAATCACGTCCTTCCCACGGCCCGCTCCGCCCGCTTCTCGTCGGGTCTCTCGGTTCTCGATTTCATGAAGCGCACCTCGGTCCTGAAGCTGGGGCCAGACCAGTTGCGCCAGCTCGCGCCGGCGGCGATCGCGCTGGCGGAGGCGGAGGGGCTCGGCGCGCATGCCCGCTCCGTCGCCATCCGGCTCAATCTCTGAGGGCCGCGATGGGGAGGGAGAAGAGCAACGCCCGGCTGGTCGACGTCGAACTCGACGAATCGATCGGTCGCTCGACGCCCGACGTGGAGCATGAACGGGCAGTCGCGATCTTCGACCTTGTCGAGGAGAATTCTTTCCGTCCCGTCTCGGATGCGGGCGAAGGCCCCTACAGGCTCAGGCTTTCGCTGCAGGAATCGCGGCTGATCTTTGCCGTCACGCGCGAGAACGGCGAGGCGGTCGTCACGCATATCCTGTCGCTGACGCCATTCAGGCGCATCGTCAAGGACTACTACCTGATCTGCGAAAGCTACTACGACGCCATCCGCTCGTCCTCGCCGTCGCAGATCGAGGCGATCGACATGGGCAGGCGCGGGTTGCACAACGAGGGTTCGCAGACCCTGATGGACCGGCTCGCGGGTAAGATCGAGGTCGATTTCGATACCGCCCGCCGGCTCTTCACCCTCGTCTGCGTTCTGCACTGGCGTGGGTGAGGGTTCGCTTCGCTCCCGGCCGGGCAGGCGTTCCGACCGGCCAAACCTTGGGAAGGCTCAATGACGCGTCTGCCCGGCTCCGTGCTGTTCCTGTGCGGGCAGAACGTGATCCGTTCGCCGATCGCCGAGCAGCTTGCGCGCGCATTTCTTCCGCGTTCGGTCTTCATCGCCTCCGCCGGGATCCGGCCGGGCGAGCGCGATCCCTTCGTCGACGCGGTGCTCGCCGAGCGGGGCCTTTCGCTCGGCAACCGCCTGCCGCAGCAGCTCGACGAGCTGGAGGACGCCTATTTCGACCTGATCGTGACGCTGGCGCCGGAAGCGCATCACGCGGCACTGGAGTTGACGCGATCGGCGGCGGTCGACGTCGAATACTGGCCGATGCCGGATCCGACGTCGGCGACCGGAACGCGCGAGCAGATCCTGGACGCCTATCGCGATGTCGCCGCGCGGCTCGACCGGCGCATCCGGGAGAGATTTGACGCGGATCGCGCCCTCCCCGCGGCGTCGACATAAGCGCTGTTCACAAAATGCCCGAGATCATATAGGTTCCGCGCGATTTCCGGCCCCAGACTCATCCTGGATCTGTAGCGCCGGTTCTTTTCCGTGCAAAAAAGGTATCGAATGCCGAAGGAAGAAGTCCTCGAATTTCCCGGTCTTGTGACCGAATTGCTTCCCAATGCCATGTTCCGCGTCAAGCTCGAGAACGAGCACGAGATCATCGCGCATACGGCGGGGCGGATGCGCAAGAACCGTATCCGCGTGCTCACCGGAGACAAGGTTCTGGTCGAGATGACGCCGTACGACCTGACCAAGGGTCGCATCACCTACCGCTTCAAGTAGGCGGCCGCACCGCGCGGCAGATCTTCCGCGCATATCACCTCGACGGGACTGCAGCAGCGATGAGCGTCTTCCAGAAGCTGGTTCTGGCCTCCGGGTCGCCGCGCCGCATCGAACTTCTGCAGCAGGCGGGCATCGAGCCCGACCGGATCGTGCCGGCGGATGTCGACGAGACGCCGCAGCGCGCCGAGCATCCGCGTTCGCTCGCCAAGCGCCTGTCGCGCGAGAAGGCTGAGAAGGCGCTGGAAAAGCTCTCGAAGGACAGCGAGTGGGAGGGCGGCTATATCCTCGCCGCCGACACGGTGGTGGCGGTCGGCCGGCGTATCCTGCCCAAGGCCGAGCTGGTCGACGAAGCGTCCAACTGCCTGCGCCTGCTCTCGGGCCGCTCGCACCGCGTCTATTCCGGCGTCTGCCTGATCACGCCGTCCGGCAAGGTGCGTCAGAAGCTGGTCGAGAGCCGCGTGCGCTTCAAGCGCCTCTCGCGCGAGGAGCTGGAAAGCTACCTCGCCTCGGGCCAGTGGCGCGGAAAGGCGGGCGGTTATGCGATCCAGGGGCTCGCGGGCGCCTTCGTGGTGAAGCTCGTTGGTTCCTACACCAACGTCGTTGGCCTCCCTCTCTACGAGACCGTGAACCTGCTCGCCGGCGACGGCTACAAGGTCTACTTCAACTGGCTGTCGGGAACCCGCGCTGCCTGAGGGCGTTTGCGCGGAACCGACCGAAAGCCGAGGGATTGTCTCGATGCCCGATCAGTCCACAAGCAATGTCACGCCGCTGCGCGCCCGCCGCCCTTGCCCCGAATGCGGCAAGCCATCGGCGCGCGAGACCTATCCGTTCTGTTCTACCCGCTGCAAGGATGTCGACCTCAATCGCTGGCTTTCCGGGTCCTACGTCATTCCGGGCAAGGACGACGAGGAAAACGACGTCAGCAGCAGCGGGAGCGAATGAGCCTGGCGAACCGGTCGAGGCTCGCCTTCCGGAGTTTGGGATTTGTGCGGCGAGGCGCTGGACAGGCCAGAATCCCGTGCTATAACGCGCCCGCTTCCGGTGGCCGCCAACGCCTCCGCCCGGACGACCTCCGGTTCGCCTTCACGAGCGGAAGCCAGTGCCCAGTTAGCTCAGTTGGTAGAGCAGCGGATTGAAAATCCGCGTGTCCGTGGTTCGAATCCGCGACTGGGCACCATTGACCTCCTGAATCGGCATAGACAGGTTAGCACCTCGTCCGCTGCGTCTCAGAAAGCTTGATTGCCGCTCAAATGTTCGCAGCCCGACGTCGCTGTGGTGAAATTGCGGACGACGTTGTTTATGCAACCATCCAAGGGCGAGCCGCCCATGATCCCGGTTGATCCGGTCACGGTATTTGTGAGGATGTTGTCTCGAATAACGGCGCCGGAGCCCGTAGCGCTGATTCCGCGCATCGTGGCTGCCTGCAGGCCGCTGATTCTATTCCCCTGGATGACGGCGCCGTCGGTGCTGAAGGCGGCGATGCCATAAGCCGTGTCGGTCTCGGTCACTCCACCGATCGTGTTTCCGATGACGTTGATGGAAGCGCCATAGGAGGCCACGATTGCCCATGCTCCGGTATTCAGTCCGTTCCCCGTGCTGAACACCATGTTGTCCCGGACCGTGCTGTTCGATCCGTAGACCGAGATGCTGGTCTCGCGGCTGGCTTCGCTGCGGATGCCCTCGACCAGATGCCCGCCGCCATTTCCGATCAGCCTGATGTTCTGAAAAAAGCCGCGAACGGTCCCGTTTCGGATGGTAATGTTCTGGCGCCCGTCCGCGTGAATGCCATAGGCCTGTGTGTTGTTGCCCGCGGCGAGCCCTCCCAGCTTGTAGCCGTTCATCTCGATCGTGACGTTGTTCGTGTTGATGGCGATCGCGATTCCGTTCGTCGCCGACATCGACAGATCCTTCTTCAGGCAATAGATGCCCTGCTGTGTGATGACCGTGGGAAGCGCGGCGATCTCGGTGCAGGCCTGAACCTCGGCTGAAGCGGGAGACAAGAAAAGCGACAGCAAGGCAGATGCGCCGGCAGCCGTATATGCAAGTTTCATGACGGGTTTCCCTTACGTTAACCGGGCGGCCTATTAGTGTCCCGGAGGCGATCTGTCTAGGCTCATCCGGCACCGACACGTTTGAGACGGCGACGACACGCAATCATGCGGGAGAGGCGGCCCCTGCCCCTCCGGGCGGCTTGACCCGGGGCGGTCTACCCCGCAACAGTCGTTGCCGACACGCGAATTGAAACGAAGGGAACGAGGATGGCGGGAGAAGCCGCGGAGCATGCATCGCTGGCGAGCGAGCTCGTCTCTGTCGTCTCGCTTCTCGGCGCCGGTGTGCTCGCGGTGCCGATCTTCAAGCGGCTCGGTCTCGGCTCGGTGCTCGGCTACCTCGCCGCCGGCCTTGTGATCGGGCCGTGGGGCCTGCAGCTTTTCAACGATCCGGGTGCGATTCTCCACATCGCCGAACTCGGCGTCGTGATGTTCCTGTTCATCATCGGCCTGGAGATGCAGCCGTCGCGGCTTTGGGGTCTGCGGGGCGACATCTTCGGGCTCGGGGCGGCGCAGGTCGCCGTGTGCGGACTGCTGCTGATGCTCTTCGGCATGGCGATCGGCTTCCCCATCATGCAGTCCTTCGTCGCGGGCATGGGCTTCGTGCTCACCTCCACCGCGATCGTCATGCAGCTCCTGGAGGAAAAGGGCGAGATGGCGACGCAGGCCGGCCAGCGTATGATCTCGATCCTGCTGCTCGAAGACCTCGCCATCGTGCCTCTGCTGGCGATCGTGGCGTTCCTGGCTCCAGGTTCGGGACAGGAGGAAGGCGGCTCGTTGTGGACGACCGCCGGCATCGCGCTCGCCGCGCTCGGCGGCCTTGTCATCGCCGGGCGCTACCTGCTCAACCCGATGTTCCAGCTCCTGGCCGCGGCGCACGCCCGCGAAGTGATGACGGCCGCGGCGCTGCTGGTCGTCTTCGGCGCGGCGCTCGCGATGGACCTCGGTGGCCTGTCGATGGCGATGGGCGCATTCCTCGCCGGCGTGCTGCTCTCTGAATCGACCTTCCGCCATCAGCTCGAGGCCGACATCGAACCGTTCCGCGGCATCTTGCTCGGCCTGTTCTTCATGGGCGTCGGCATGTCGCTCGACCTCGGCGTACTGACGCGCGAATGGCAGCTCATCGCGGCCGCCGTCGTCGGCTACATGGTGCTCAAGTCGATCGGCATCTACACGGTCGCCCGCTTCCTCCGGTCGTCGCACCGCGAGGCGTTGATGCGCGCCATCTACATGGCCCAGGGCGGCGAATTCGCCTTTGTGCTCTATGCGGCCGCTACCAGCGTCGGCATCTTCGACGCGGACATGAACGCGGCGCTGACAGCGACGATTATCATCTCGATGGCGCTGACGCCGCTGATGATCATGTTCCTGCCGCGTTTCCTCCCGTCGGAGGAGCAGTCGCTCGAGGGCATTGAGGTCGTCGACGGCCTCTCCGGCAACATCCTGATCATCGGCTTCGGCCGTTTCGGCCAGATCGCAAGCCAGCCGCTCATCCTGCGCGGCGCCGACGTGTCGATCATCGACAACGATGTCGAGATGATCCAGGTCGCGGGCCGCTTCGGCTTCAAGGTCTACTACGGCGACGGCACCCGGCTCGACATCCTACATGCCGCCGGCGCCGACAAGGCGCAGGCCGTGCTGATCTGCGTCGACAAGGCGGACGCGGCCGTGCTGATCGCCGAGCATCTCAAGGCAAACTTCCCGATGGTGCCCGTGTTTGCGCGCGCTTTCGACCGGGGTGCCGCGCTCAAGCTCGTCCATGCGGGCGTCGAGTATCAACTGCGCGAGACGCTCGAATCCGCCCTTACCTTCTCCACCGAGGTGCTGCAGTTCATCGGCGTTCCGTATGCGGACGCGGCAGAGACGATCGAGGAGGTCCGCCGCCGCGACCAGGAACGTTTCGCGATGCAGCTTGCGGGCGACATCTATTCCGGCAGCAACCTGTTCAAGGGCAACCAGCCCGTGCCCGCGCCGGTTGCCACGCCGAAGCGCGCCGGCAAGGCGCTCAATAAGGAAGCAGAAGACGTGCTTCGAGGCGGATCGACTGAAACTGAGGGAGCGCGCCGATGACGGGCGACGAGAAGGATATATCGATCATCACCGGCTTCTGGCGCGAGGCGGGTCCGGACGCGTGGTTCCGCAAGGACGATGGCTTCGACGATGCATTCCGCGCCGCGCATCAGGACCAGCACTGGCGCGCTGCCCGGCGCGAGCTCGATCACTGGAATTCGTCGCCGGACGGCGCGCTTGCCCTGATGATCCTGCTCGATCAGTTCCCGCGCAACTGCTTCCGGGGCACGGCGCACATGTTCGCGACCGATCCGCTGGCGCGTCATCATGCCAGGCATGCGGTGGCGATGGGCTATGACAAGGGCGTCGCCGAGGAGCTTCGGTCGTTCATCTATCTGCCTTTCGAACATTCGGAAGACCTCGCCGATCAGGAACGATCGGTCGAGCTGTTCACGCCGCTCGGCGGAGAGGCGCTGCAATACGCCATTATCCACCTAGACATCATCAAGGCGTTCGGCCGCTTCCCCCATCGCAACCGTTCGCTCGGACGCGAGACGACGCCGCAGGAGCAGGCGTTTCTCGATCAAGGCGGCTTCGCGGGCTAGCTGCGGCGTTGCGGATGTTGTCGTTTGCGGCGCGCTGTGGCATAGGGCGCGACTTCCGCCCAACAGGTTGTGCCCAATGAACGCCCCGCGCGTCAGCTTCGTCAGTCTCGGTTGCCCGAAGGCGCTCGTCGATTCCGAGCGCATCATCACGCGCCTGCGCGCCGAGGGCTACGAGATCGCCCGCAAGCACGACGGGGCCGACCTGGTGGTCGTGAACACCTGCGGTTTCCTCGATTCAGCCCGCGACGAGTCGCTCGCGGCGATCGGCCAGGCCATGTCCGAGAACGGCAAGGTGATCGTCACCGGCTGCATGGGCGCCACGCCGGACCTGATCCGCGAGAAGCATCCGAACGTGCTCGCGATCACCGGACCGCAGGCCTATGAGAGCGTGATGGCGGCCGTTCACGAGGCGGTGCCGGCCGCTCACGAGCCCTATATCGATCTCATCCCGCCGCAGGGCGTCAAGCTCACGCCGCGCCACTACGCCTATCTGAAGATTTCCGAGGGCTGCAACAACCGCTGCACCTTCTGCATCATCCCGGCGCTGCGCGGCGACCTCGTCTCCCGGCCGGCGGCGGACGTGCTGCGCGAGGCAGAGAAGCTGGCCAGTGCCGGTGTCAAGGAACTGCTGGTCATCTCGCAGGACACCAGCGCCTACGGCGTCGACATCAAATACCAGACCAGCATCTGGAAGGACCGCGAGGTGCGGGCAAAATTCCTCGACCTGTCGCGCGAGCTCGGCGACATGGGCATCTGGGTGCGGCTGCACTACGTCTACCCCTACCCGCATGTCGACGAAGTCATCCCGCTGATGGCGGAAGGCAAGGTGCTGCCCTATCTCGACATCCCCTTCCAGCACGCGGCCCCCAACGTCCTGAAGAACATGCGCCGCCCGGCGCATCAGGAAAAGACGTTGGAGCGCATTCGCCGCTGGCGCGAGATCTGTCCCGACCTCGCCGTGCGCTCGACCTTCATCGTCGGCTTCCCCGGCGAGACGGACGAGGACTTCGAGATCCTGCTCGACTGGCTGGACGAGGCGAAGATCGACCGCGCCGGCTGCTTCAAATACGAGCCGGTCGGTGGCGCCCGCTCGGAGGCCATGGACCTGCCGGCCGTGCCGCAGGAGGTCAAGGAAGCCCGCTGGCACCGTTTCATGCAGCGCCAGCAGAAAGTGTCCGCCACCCAGCTCCAGAAGAAGGTTGGAAAGCGGCTCCCGGTCATCATCGACGAGGCGAACGGCCTCGCTGCCAAGGGACGGACGAAATACGACGCGCCGGAGATCGACGGCAACGTCCATATCCAGTCGCGCCGTCCGATGCGTGTCGGCGATATCCTCACCGTTAAGATCGACCGCGCCGACGCCTACGACCTCTACGGCACGGCGGTCTGAGCCTACTCGGCCGCGGCCAGCACCTCGAAGCCGGATGTCAGCATTGCGCTTTCGACGTGGCCGATCATCAGCGGCCGCCGCCACGTGCGCATGGCGGTGAACGGGTCGGCAGCGCCCTGCCCTGCGAACGTCTCGAACGGCTCCCACGTCCCGTCCTTTTCGGTCAGCACCACTGCGTCCGAGGCGTCGAGCAGCGCAAGGCCGGCGGCAACGTCCCATATGTTCGGGCTCTCGAAGCGGGCGGCCTCCAGGATCCCGGCGGCGACGAAGGCGCATTCGAGCGCCGCGGAGCCGGTTTTCCGCGTCTCCCAACCGCCCCGTCCCGGGATTGGCCTCGGCACACCGGCCAGCCTTCGCCTGACCGCGGGGTTCGCCTTCGGGACGATCTCGTCCGTGCCGAACCGCAGCGGACCGCCCGCCGAGGCGTGATAGACGCCGGGCCGGAGCGCCTGGCTCGTGCCGCACCAGACGGCACCGACCACGGGAACGCCCTTCCACAGCACGCCGATGGAGACGGCGCAGAGCGGAAAGCCGTTGACGAAATTGGTTGTGCCGTCCACGGGGTCCACCGCCCAGACGAAGTCGCTGCTGCGCGTTGCCTCGGCGGGCGCAAACTCCTCGCCGATGATGCCGTGGTCGGGAAACTTGTCAGCCAGCCGCGCGCGGATCATCTCCTCCACGCGCTGGTCCACCTCCGACACCGGATCGCGCCACATCTGTTCGGCTTCGGTCTCTCCCTTGTATTTCACCGCCAGGATGCCGCCGAGCGCGTTGGTGATCTCGGCCCCGGCGAGACTGGCGAGCTCCACCGCCACGCGCTCGATCTCCGCCAGGTCTTTCGTATCTGGAAGTTCGATCATCGGACTGCCTGCCTTTTCTCCTCTCCGCGCGAAACTTCACTCCGGGGAATGACCACCTGGAGGGGCTCTCCGTGGACGCGCATCTCCACCGACTTCACCGATGACGGAAGCTCCGCCCGCTGGTCATCGATGCGCAGCAGCGGCTTCTCCGACCATTCGAAGACCACCTTTTTCCCGCGCTCGATGCGGACGGGCGGATCGGAGTTCTCCGGCGATGTCACCCAGGCCGCCATTTCCTCGCCCCGCTCCTCCTCGAGCAGGACGATATCCAGCAGGCCGTCGCCGGAATCGGCAAGTGGACACAGTCGCAGCGCCGGGCCGCAGAACGCGTGAAGAAGCGCCTCGACGAAGAGGAACTTCCCTTCGACGGTCCGGTCGGCGATCTGCAGCGTCGCCTTGAACGGCTTCGCCTTCGAGATGACGCGCGCCACGATCTTTCGCGCGGCGACGATCTTGTCCTCGCCTTTCTCGCCCTTGCCGACCTTCTCATCCATGGTGGCGGCGAGAGCGCCCATCCCGATGCCCTCGGCGAGCACGGTTGTGATTTTGCCGAAGGTGCCGAGACCCAGATCGAGCCTCTCCAGGCAGTCACCGATCTCGTCGGGGCGTGGAAGCTCGAAGCCATCCAGAGGTATGCCAAGCGACCGCGCGACATTGTTGGCGGTACCGAGTGGCAAGACGATCAGCGGCGTCGCGCGGTGGGTGAGCCTCGTGACGACCTTCCTGACCGTACCATCTCCGCCGGCGACCGCGAGAAGGTCGAAGGGTTCGTCCAGGAGCTCGGGGAAACGGTCCGATTTGGTCGAGCAGTAGTGCGGCTCGTAACCCGCCTGCTCAAACCGCGCAATGAGCTCGATCCGGTCGTGATCTTCCCGGCCCGCGGTCGGATTGTGCAGCAGCAATGCCTTCATGCCCGATCAACGGGCGAACAGCAATTTGGCTCCCCCTTCATCGGAAGCTCGCGCTAGCCTTTTGCAAACTCCTTGGCAAAGAACGGCACCGTCCGAGCCATCTCCATGTCCTTCGCCTGCGCCTGTTTGTAGGCGGGCCGGTCCACGATCCTGGACATGTAGTCCTCAAAGACCGGTCGTCTCGGCAGCACGTTCATCATGTTCATCGTGTAGCCGATCGCCGATCCCAGTTGCGTATCGGCAGCGGTGAAACTGTCCCCGGCGGCGTATCTGCGTTCCGAGAGGACCCGCTCCAGATAGTTCACCATGTCGTCGAACAGTCCGAACGAGAACTGGTTGCTCGTATATCGGAAATCCTGCGCATGGGCCGAGATCGCAGGATCGAGCACCGAATCGCAATAGACCGTCATCGTGAGATACGGCCCGCGTGCCGGATCGCCGACTGCCGGCGCGAGGCCGAGGTTGGGAAACATGTCCGCAAGGTAGATAGCGATCGCGGCGCGTTCGGTGATGACGATGCCGCGATGCGCGATGGCGGGAACCTTCTTGTTCGGTTGAACGGCCCGATAGCTCTCCGAAACGCCGCCCTCCGCACGGATGTCGATCATCTCCATCTGATAGTCGACCCCGAGTTCCTCCAGCAGCCAGAGCGTCCCCGACGATCGCGACCATGGGGCGTGGTAGAATTTCAGCATGGCAGCCTCCTCTTGCTGTGCGATTCCAATCCGCAACCGTCAGCCTAGCCGAAGGTTCCTGACAGCCTTTTGTCAGCAGCAGGCAGCGAGCCGGTCTCCCTCCTCGGAGTTTTTGCCTCTCGTGGGACAGACAACCCGGCTCCATCTGGCAAGGCATTTGCACTGGGAAAGGTATGTCCCGGAACGTGTCACCTGCCGATCGCATCGCCACTCTGGACTGGCTCCGCCTCGTCGCGGCGCTCGCGGTCGTGGCGTTCCACTATCTTTTCCGTGGCGCGGCCGCGGGCGGCTTTCTTCAGGAGGGTTATCCGCAGGCCGCTGGAATCGCGATCTATGGCTATCTCGGCGTCCATCTGTTCTTCCTGATCAGCGGCTACGTTATCGCCTGGTCGGCCGAGGGACGCGGCTGGCTCGACTTCGCCGTCGCGCGCTTCGTGCGTCTCTATCCCGGATTCCTCGTCTGCATGACCATCACCTTCGCCGTGATGCTCGCCGTTCAGCCGGAATGGGGCAGTGTCACCGTCCGGCAGTATGTCGCGAACCTGTTCATGTTCGCGCCGGCGCTGGGCGAAGAGTTCGTCGACGGCGTCTACTGGTCCATCGTGCTCGAGCTGATCTTCTACGGCTGGGTGACGTTCGCGCTGATGTCGGGTGCCTTCCAGACGCTTCGCCTCGAACTCGTCGCCGGATGGCTGGTGCTTTCGGCCGTGAACGAGTTCGCGATCGGCAGCCACGCGATGCGCTTGCTGTTCCTCACCGAATACGCGCCGCTCTTCGCCTCGGGCATTCTGATCCACTATATCCAGACCCGCGGGCGCTCCGCGGAGGCGCTGGTGCTGCTGGCAGCCTCGCTCACCCTGTCGACAAGTCTGATGGCGATCGGCAAGGCGTGGATGCAGGCCCATTATGGCACATCGGTGCCGATGATCGGCCTAGCCGCCGCCAATCTTGCCATGCACGCCCTGTTGGTCGCCGCGATCCTGCTGCGCGCCAAGGTCAGCGCGACGCGCCTGTCGCTCGCGGTCGGCGGCCTCACCTATCCGCTCTACCTGCTGCACCAGAATATCGGCTATGCAGCGATCGACGCGCTCGCGCCTCTGGCAGGCAAGTGGCCGGCAGCCGGGCTCGTCGCTGCCGCGATGCTGGGTCTCTCCTGGTTCATCTGGCGCTGGATCGAAACCCCGATGCGGCATGCCCTGATGCGGGTTGCCGGACCGGCGCTCTCCCGGCTCGCTCTGTCGATCACGTCGATCACCAGGAACATCGCGCACGCCAAGCCGGCTTAGGACAGGGTGGACCCAAAAAGAAAGGGCGCCGCGATGGCGCCCTTCCCTGTTCCTGGATGTCTGCCGATCACTGCTTCGGCAGCTGGTCGTCCACGCCCTGGACGTAGAAGTTCAGGCCGAGCAGTTCGCCGTCCGGAGCGGTTGCGCCGGCGGCCAGCCAGTCCGAGCCGTCCTGCTTCTTGATCGGGCCGGTGAACGGATTGAAGCCGCCCTTGATCTTGGCCTCGGTCTCCTCGGCCAGTTTCTTCACGTCGTCGGGCATGTTGGTGTAGGGCGCCATCACGACGTGCCCTTCCTTCATGCCGCCCCAGACGTCCACCTGCTTCCAGGATCCGTCCATCACCGCCTTGACCCGCTCGATGTAGTACGGACCCCAGTTGTCGACGATCGAGGTGAGCTGGGTCTCGGGACCGAACTTGATCATGTCGGAGGCCTGGCCGAACGCTTTCACGCCGCGCTCGTGCGCCACCTGCATCGGCGCGGTCGAGTCGGTGTGCTGGGTGATGATGTCGACGCCCTGGTCGAGCAGCGCCTTGGCGGCATCGGCTTCCTTGCCCGGGTCGAACCAGGTGTTGGCCCATACGACCTTGACCTTGAAGTCCGGATTGACCGACTGCGCGCCGAGCACGAAGGAGTTGATGCCCATCACGACCTCGGGAATCGGGAAGGAAGCGATGTAGCCGGCAACGCCCGCCTTGGACAGCTTGGCGGCGATCACGCCCTGCACGTAGCGGCCCTCGTGGAACTTCGAATTGTAGGTCGAGACATTCGGCGTGTCGCGCTTGAAGCCGGTCGCGTGCTCGAACTTCACGTCCGGGAACTTGGCGGCAACCGTGTTGGTCGCGTCCATGTAGCCGAATGAGGTCGTGAAGATGATCTTGCAGCCGGAGCGGGCGAAGCGCTCGATGGCGCGCTCGGCGTCCGCGCCTTCCGGCACGCTTTCGAGATAGGCGATCTCGACCTTGTCCTCGCCGATCGCCTTTTGCATCTCCAGTGCGCCCTGGTGATGCTGGTACGACCAGCCGAAGTCGCCGATCGGGCCGACATAGATGAAGCAGGCCTTGGTCTTCTCCTGCGCGAAGGCGTTGCCCGATGCGATGATCGCGGCTGCCGACGCCGCGAGGGCTATGACGAGTTTTCTCATGGTGTCTTCCTCTATGGTTGCAAGCCTTCCGGGCTTTCGGTTGAGCCGGACCTCAGCGGTCCGGCACGAAGGGGCGCCCGAGACAGGCGGGCGTGTTGATCAGCGTCAGGCGCCGGTTGCGCGAGATAAGCACAAGCACCACCACCGTCGCCAGATAGGGCAGCGCCGACAGGAACTGTGCCGGGACCGTCTTCAGCACCGACAGCAGCCAGCGACCGCTTTCGCTCAGCAGCCAGAACGGGCCGGAGTCGACGGCGATGTCGTTGGGGCTGAGCGCCTGCACATGCAGCTGGGCGATGGTGATCGCGCCGAAGAGGTACGCGCCGAGCAGCACGCGGAAAGGCCGCCACGAGGCGAACACCACCAGCGCCAGCGCGATCCAGCCACGGCCGGCCGTCATGTTCTCGATCCACTGCGATGTATAGACCAGCGACATCTGCGCGCCGGCGAGCCCGGCGCAGGCGCCGCCAAAGGCGACCGCCGCATAGCGGATGCGGATCACCTTGATGCCGAGCGCGTGCGCCGAGGTATGGCTGTCGCCGACAGAGCGCAGCGTCAGTCCCGCCCGCGTGCGGAACAGGAACCACGACACCGCCGCGACCAGGATGAGCGAGATGTAGAACATCGGGTCCTGCCCAAACAGGAAGCGGCCGAACGGCAGGTCTGTGAGGCCGGGAATGTGGATTGGTGTCAGCTTGACGCCGGGCTGTCCGACGAAGGCCTCGCCGATCATGCCGGACGCGCCGACGCCAAGCAGCGTCAATGCCAGTCCGGTCGCGACCTGGTTGGTCGCGAGCGTGAGCGCCAGGAAGGCAAAGAGCATCGAGAAGGCCGCGCCTGCGACGATGCCCGCCAGCACGCCGAGCCAGGGATTGCCGGTGGTCAGCGCCACGCCGAAGCCGATGACGGCACCCATCAGCATCATGCCCTCGACGCCGAGGTTCAGCACGCCGGAGCGCTCGACCACCAGCTCGCCGATGGCGGCAATGAGCAGCGGCGTCGAGGCGGTCGCGATGGTGAGCAGGATCGATTCAAGCATCGGCCTTGGCCTCCGTCACGGGCGCCGTCGCCTTCTCGGGTCGCGTCAGGCGGATACGGTAGTGGATGAGCGTGTCGCAGGCGAGCACGAAGAACAGGAGCAGGCCCTGGAAGGCGCGCACGACCTTGTCGGAGACGCCGACCTCGATCTGCGCGACCTCGCCGCCGAGATAGGTCAATGCCAGCACAGTGCCGGCGGCGATGATGCCGAGCGGATTGAGCCGGCCGAGGAAGGCGACGATGATCGCCGCGAAGCCATAGCCCGGCGAAATCGACGGCTGTAGCCGTCCGATCGCGCCCGACACTTCGGAAATGCCGGCAAGCCCGGCCAACGCGCCGGAGAGAAGGAACGAGAAGAAGATCGCGCCGGTGGTCGAGAAGCCGGCAAAGCGCCCTGCCCGCGGGCTCATGCCGATCACACGCACCTCGAAGCCCTTCTTGGTGCGCGTCAGCAGGATCCAGACCAGCACGGCCGCGATCAGCGCGAACAGGATGCCGATATTGGCGCGGCCGGACGCCGGCAGCAGTTCTGGCAGGATGGCGTAGCCGGTGAAGCGCGGCGCCTGCGGAAAGTTCATCGCCGCCGGATCGCGCCATGGGCCGCGCACCAGCCAGTCGAGGAAGAGCTGTGCGACATAGACCAGCATCAGGCTGGTCAGGATTTCGTTGGTGTTGAAGCGGGCCTTGAGGAAGGCGGGAATGGCCGCATAGGCCGCCCCCCCGAGTGCGCCCATGACCAGCATCACCGGGAGCGCCATCGGCGACTGCTGCAGGCCGGGATAGAGGATCGGCAGCATGGCGCCCACCACCGCCCCCATCACGAACTGGCCCTCGGCGCCGATGTTCCAGTTGTTCGACAGGTAGCAGACCGACAGGCCGACCGCGATCAGGATCAGCGGCGCAGCCTTGATGGCGAGCTCGTGCAGCGACCAGAGGTCGGTCAGTGGCGCGATGAAATAGGCGTAGAGCGCAGCGCCCGGGCTCTTTCCCAGCAGCGCGAACAGGATCGCGCCGGCAATCACCGTCAGCAGGAAAGCGATGAAGGGTGACAGTGCGCTGAACAGCTTCGAATGCTGCGGGCGCTTGATGAGTTCCAGACGCATCAGTGCGCTCCCGCGTCCGCGCCGCCCATCAGGAGGCCGATCTTCTCGCGCGTGGCCTCCTGGATGGGGATCGTCTGCGACATCTCGCCATGCGCCATGACAGCGATGCGGTCGGCGATCTCGAACAGCTCGTCGAGGTCCTGGCTGATGACTATGACGGCCGAGCCCGACCGCGTCAGGTCGATCAGCGCCTGCCTGATCCGGGCGGCCGCTCCCGCGTCGACGCCCCAGGTCGGTTGGTTGACGACGAGCACGGAAGGCTTGCGGTCCAGCTCGCGGCCGATGATGAACTTCTGCAGGTTGCCGCCGGACAATGCGGAGGCTTCCGGATCCTCCGCGCTCTTGCGCACGTCCATCTCCTCGATCACCCGCTTGGTCGTCGCCTCGATCGCGTCGCGTCGGATGAAGCCGAGCGGACCGCCGCCGAGGAAGGCCTTGGCGTCGGACCTGTGGCGCGCGAGCAGCATGTTGTCGGAGAGCTTCATGCCCGGCACCGCGCCATGGCCGAGCCGCTCTTCCGGCACGAAGCCGGCGCCGAGCAGCCGGCGGCCGGTGATGCCCAGCGTGCCCGCATCGATGCTGCGGATGCGCACGGTGGCTGCATCGCCCTGCGTCGCCTCGCCGCTCACCGCATCGAAAAACTCGCCCTGCCCGTTGCCCGCGACACCGGCGATGCCGACCACCTCACCGGCCGTGACCGTCAGGCTGATGTTCCTGAGCGGCATCGAGAACGGGCCCTTCGGCGCCTGCGACAGGTTGCGGATCTCGATCAGCGGCGCGCCCTCGACATGATCGGGATGCTCGCGATGCACCTCGTGCACGTCGCCGCCCACCATCATGCGCGCCAGCGAGCCGGCCGTCTCCTGGCGCGGATTGCAGTGCGCCACCACCTTGCCATGGCGCAGCACCGTCGCGCGGTCGCAGATGCGCTGCACCTCTTCCAGCCGATGGCTGATGTAGACGATCGATTTTCCTTCGCCGCGCAACCTTTCCAATGTCTCGAACAGCTTGTCGGCTTCCTGCGGCGTGAGCACCGAGGTCGGCTCGTCGAGGATGATCAGGTCCGGCTCCTGCAGCAGGCAGCGGATGATCTCGATGCGCTGGCGCTCTCCCACAGACAGATCGCCGACGAGCGAGCCCGGATCGAGCGGAAGGCCGTAGCTGTGCGACAGTTCCTTCGCCTTGGCCGCGATCGCGCCGATCGGCGTCGAGGAGTCGAGCGAGAGCGCAATGTTCTCCGCCGCCGTCAGCGCCTCGAACAGCGAAAAATGCTGGAAGACCATACCGATGCCGAGCCGCCGCGCCTCGGCGGGGCTGCCAATCCTGACCGACCTGCCGTTCCAGAATATCTCGCCGGAGTTGGGCGCCAGGGTGCCGAACAGCATTTTCACCAGCGTCGACTTGCCGGCGCCGTTTTCGCCCAAGAGAGCGTGGATCTCGCCCTTCGCGATCTGGAGATCGACGCTGTTGCAGGCGGTGAGGGATCCAAAGATTTTCGTGAGCCCCCTCACGTCGAGAAGGAGCTCCGGCTCAGATGCCGGTCCGCCCGCCAATTCGTTCCCCATGCGCTGATTTTCCAGCTCGTTTATGTTCCCGCCCTGATGGTAGGCGGGGCCACCATCAAACGCAAAGCGTTTCGCGCGTTGAAAGTGCTTCAACGATTCCTGCGCAGAAATCGGGCAATCGATCAGGGCAGGAGCACCGTGGCTCCAGTCGTGCGGCGCCCTTCGAGATCGGCATGGGCCTTCGCCGCGTCGGACAATGCATAGGTCTGGTTGACGTCGATCTTGACCACGCCGCTGGCGACGATATCCATCAGGGAGCCCGCGATCTCCTCGAGATCCTCGCGCTTGGCGATGTAGACGAACAGCGTCGGACGCGTCGCAAAGAGCGATCCCTTCTGCGCGAGCAGGCCGAGGTTGAAGGGCGGTATCGGCCCGGACGACTGGCCGAACGCGACGAACATGCCCATCGGCCTCAGGCAGTCCAGCGAGCCCATATAGGTATCGGCGCCGACGGAATCGTAAACGACGTCACACATCCTGCCGCCGGTGATCTCGCGGACCTCCTCGACGAAGTTGCGCTCGCGGTAGTTGATGACGTGGTCGTAGCCGTGCGCTTTCGCAAGCTCGACCTTGTCGGCCGAGCCCGCTGTGCCGATCACGGTCGCACCCAGATGCTTCGCCCACTGGCCGGCGATCAGACCGACGCCGCCGGCGGCCGCATGGAAGAGGATCGTGTCGCCGGGCTTCACCTTGAAGGTGCGGCGCAACAGGAATGAGGCAGTCATGCCCTTCAGCATCATCGCCGCCGCCTGCCGGTCGCTCACGGCGTCCGGAAACTTGACGAGCCTGTCGGCGGCGATCGCCCTGTCCTGAGCGTAGGCGCCGATGGGTCCCGCATAGGCGATACGGTCGCCCACCTTCAGGTCCGTCACGCCTTCGCCCAACGCGGTGACCACGCCCGCGGCCTCATTGCCGGGAACGAGCGGCAGACCCGTGGGCGCCGGGTAAAGCCCGGTGCGATAGTAGACGTCGATGAAGTTCAGGCCCACGGCGGTCTGCCGGATCACGACCTCGCCGGGTTTCGCGATCGGCTCGGGAATCTCTTCCCACTGCATCACCTCCGGTCCGCCGGGCTGATGGATGCGGATTGCCTTGGTCATGTCTCAGGTCCTCCGGGCGCCCAGGGTGGGAAAGAGCTGCATGATGCCGCCGATGACAAACAGGTAGATACCGGTGACGGCGATACCGATCTTGACCCAGTCGAATGCTTCCATCTGTTGCACGAGCGCCACCGCGCCGAAGCCGCACCACAGAAGCGTGACCGGCAGGTTCAGCCAGCGCAGCCGCGCGACGCGTACCGGATGGAGAAAGTTCATCGGCACGAAAGTGAGGATGCCGGCGATCACGACCACGGCGAAAGACACCCATTCGCCCGGCTCGATGACGAAAAGCGTGAACACCACCATGTTCCAAACGACCGGGAAGCCTTTGAAAAAGTTCTCCTTCGTCTTCATGCCGGTGTCCGCGTAGTAGATCGCGCTCGAGACGACGATGATCGCGGCCGACAGGAAGGACAAGTTCTCGCCCATGAAGCCGCGCTGGTAGAGCGCGAAGGCGGGGATCAGCACGTAGGTGACGTAGTCGATGATGTTGTCGAGCAGCTCGCCCGACCAGGTCGGCAGGATTTCCTTGACCTGCAGCTTGCGCGCCACCGGCCCGTCGATGCCGTCGACCAGGAGGGCAAGGCCCAGCCACCAGAACATCGCCGTCCAGCGCTCCTCGCTCGCCGCGACCAGCGACAGGAAGGCCAGGAACGAGCCCGACGCCGTGAACAGGTGAACGGAGAAGGCCCTCGCCTGGGGCCAGGTGACTTTGGTCGGCTTCTTCACCGCGGCAAGGTCCGGCAAAAGGGAGTGGCGATAAGGCCGCTGCCGCGACGGTCCGCCGCTGGCCCTGCCGACTGTCGATACCCCGCCACGCGCCTCACCGCCGCTCCCTCCATTTCGCCGCGAAGATACAGGCACGGCTTGCCGCCGCACAAGCGGTAAGGCGCGATTGCACAGCCATTTGGCCACCCGCTCCCCTGCGCCACTTTGAACGCTGGCAATATGCGCCGACTTGGTCAATGACTTCACCGAAAGCGAGGAATGGAAACCGCCATGTCCGCATCAAACGAGCATGATGTTCTCGTCGCCGGAGCAGGCCCCGTCGGGTCGATCGCTGCGCTCGCTCTGGCGCGGGCGGGCCTGTCGGTCGCGCTCGTCGGCCCGCAGCCCAATGCCGGCGACCGCCGCACCACGGCGTTGATGCTGCCGGCGCTGGAATATCTCGAAAAGCTCGGTCTCCCGCCTTTCTCTCGCGATGAGACCGCGCCGCTGGAGGTGATGCGGATCATCGACGGTACCCGCCGCCTCATCCGCAGCGCGCCGGTGACCTTCCGCGCCAGCGAGATCGGCGCGGCGATGTTCGGCACCAATATCCCCAACACCGTCCTGCTGCGCATGCTCAAGGAGGCGGTGGAGAAGGAATTACGGATCACCCGTGTCGAGTCGCTCGTCAGCGAGTGGCGGCTTGGCGACGAGCGGGCATCCGCCATTCTCCCTTCGGGCGAAACCATCTCCGCTTCCCTCGCCGTGGCGGCCGACGGACGGATGTCGCCGGCGCGCGAGGCCGCCGGCATCACGGTGGCGAAGCGCGACTATCCGCAAACGGCCCTCGTACTCAACTTCGGCCATTCGCGCGGCCATGGCCATGTCTCGACGGAGTTCCACACCCAGACCGGCCCCTGTACCCAGGTTCCCCTGCCCGGCAACCGCTCCAGCCTTGTCTGGATCGTCTCGCCCGAGACGGCGACCGAGCTGTCGGCGCTCGATGATCGCAGCCTGTCCGACCGCATCGAGGAGCGTATCGAGTCGATCCTCGGCAAGGTCGAGGTCGAGCCCGGCCGGCAGATCTACCCGATGTTGGCGCTGATGCCCTCCACGATGGCTTCGAGCCGCGTCGCGCTGGTCGGCGAGGCCGCACACGTGTTCCCGCCCATCGGCGCGCAGGGCATGAACCTCGGCATCCGCGACGTCGCGGACCTTGTCGACGTCGCCGTGAACCACCGCGACGATCCGGGCTCCGAACGGGCGCTTTCCGCCTACCGCTCGGCGCGGCGGCTCGACGTTATCGCGCGGCAGACGGCGGTCAATTCGCTCAACGTCACGCTGCTGTCAGACTTCCTGCCCGCCCAGGTCGCCCGCAGCGCCGGCCTTGGTCTTCTCGCGGCAGTCTCGCCGCTGCGCGGCTTCGTCATGCGCGAGGGCATGCAGCCCGGCAGCGGCTTCGCGCGGATCGCCTCAGGCTGGCGGAAACAGGTCCGGCGGTAGCACGCCGGTCTTGATCAGGTAGAGCAGGCCCGTCACCGTGCCGACCGACAGCAGAGTTGTCAGCAGGATGCTGGCCGAGGCGCGCTCGACCCACACGCCGTATTGCTGCGCGATGACGAAGACGTTGGTGGCGGTGGGAAGTGCCGCGAGCAGCACCGCGGTGTAGATCCACACCGGCTGGAAGTCGCCCACGGCCGAGAGCACGACATAGCAGAGCACCGGGTGAACGACGAGCTTCAGCGCTGCGATCAACCCGAGCTCCTTCGGCACGCGCTTCAGCGGGCGCAGTGCGAGTGTCACGCCCATTGCGAACAGAGCGCAGGGTGCGGCCGCCCGCGCCAGGGTCTCGAACAGGCGGTCGACCGGCACAGGCGCCTGATAGTGCAGCGCCGCGGCCGCGACGCCGACGGCGGTGGCGATGATGAAGGGATGCACCACGATCTTGCGGATCACGTCGCCGGCCAGCGCCAGCGGCGGCCGCTTCTCGCCGCCGGACAGCGCCATCATCATCGGCGCGATAGCGAAATGGATGATGTTCTCGAAGCAGAAGATCAGCGCCACCGGCACCGCCGCCTCCTCGCCGAAGGCGAGCAGCGCCAGGCCCGGTCCCATATAGCCGATATTGCCGTAGGCGGAGGCGAGGCCCTTGATCGTGGATTCGGCGATGTTGCGACCCGTCAGCCACGAGCCGGCGAACATCAGCGTGAAGATGATGTAGGTCGACGCAACCGCGCCGAAGATATAGCTCCACTCGGTCAGCCGCTCGATCGGCGTCTTGGACAGGAGCTGAAAGAACAGTGCCGGCAATGCCACATAGATGATGAACGTGTTCATCCATCCGAGCGCTTCCAGCGGCTGGCGCGTGATCCGCGCCACCACGAAGCCGAGGAAGATCAGTCCGAAGAACGGCAGGACGAGGCCGAAGACGTCATACATGGGCGTCCGCGCTATCGCGCTGCGTCATGGGGCGTCAAGCGCCAGCGCCATTGAATCGGCGCGGTTCCTGCGTCACATAGAACCAAAGAGGTAGGCGATGACGCAGATCCGTCAGGCAAAATTCCAGATCGGCCAGGTGGTGCGGCACCGGATCTTTCCGTTCCGGGGCGTCATCTTCGACGTCGATCCGGAGTTCAACAACACCGAGGAATGGTACCAGGCGATCCCGGCTGAGGTGAGGCCGCGCAAGGACCAGCCGTTCTACCATCTGCTGGCCGAGAATGCCGAGACGGAATACGTCGCCTATGTTTCGGAGCAGAACCTGCTGCCCGACGACACCGGAGAGCCTGTACGCCATGCGCAGCTGGGCGAGATGTTCGACGCCCTGCCCGGCGGCGGCTACGAGCGCAAGCGCACCGCGCGGCACTGAGCGGGACGAAACCGGATACTCAGCCGTTTCAGCCTTAAGATGTGACGCGTCGACACTCAGGTCGTCATTCTCGGACTTGTCCCGGGAATCTACCGGCGCTGGTCATTGCCGAAAGAGGTAATGTTCTCAGTTGTTTGGCAAGGTCGCAGATCCTCGGGACAAGCCCGAGATGACGCCGATGATCGGAAGGCAGAAAGCAAAACGGGGCCGTAAGGCCCCGTCGCGTATTCGACTTCGCTTGAGATAGCTCAGTTGCCGGCCTTGGCCTTTTCCTGCGCGGCCTTGAGCTGCTCGGCGAGCTTCTCCTGGTTGCGCTGGATGTATTCCTCGGCGGCCTTCTGGCGCTCGGCCATGTCGCTCTGCTGCAGCGGCTCGCCGTCATAGGCGCCGGTGAAGCCGGAGAGCGATACCTTGATCGGGTTCGGCTGGTTCTGGAAGTTGTAGGTGGTCAGCGTCAGGTCCGTGCCCTTCTTCATCGCCGCGACGATCGCGTCGGTGAGCGGCGCGTCGGCGACGCAGCGGTCCTGGAAGCAGGTGGTGAATTCGAGCTTGGTCGGCTTGTTGCCGTCGATCTGCATTGTCACGCCGGCGGGAAGCAGGCGGCCGACCGGAACGGAGACTTGCAGCGCGCGGCGGTTGATCTTGCCCTTGAACTCGGCGAGCTGCACGGCGGTCAGCATCTGGCCGGTCTGGGCGAGAACCTGGTTCTGCACGTTGCAGATGTCGAAGTCCTGCTCCTTGCCGCAGACCTTGAACCAGCCGCGCGGAATGCCGCCCGGGCCGGCTGCTGCGGGCTGCTGCTGCGCGTAGGCCGAAGGCGCGCTCGCTGCAGCAAGGCCGACGAGGCCAGCCGCGATGACCGAGATGCGAGTAGCTTTGCTGCTCATCAAGTAGTTTCCTCTCAGACGACATCGTGCCCGCAAGGCGGAGCGTTGCGAAGCTCATTGTTGCCCAATTGAGGCAACAGGATGACTTGTGCGGGCCTGTTACACCGCATGGCCCGCGGAATCCAGCGCGAAAGACGCAGCATGCGGTGCTTTCGACAGCTTGGCTAAGGTCCGCCGTCGCATGTTAAACCGGGTCTGCGATTCGGAAGGTCGGATGGCGCCAAGGAGGCTCTGATCGGATGTTGCGACCACTTTCTCTCGCCCTGGCGGCACTGCTCGCGCTGGCATCGGCCGCTGGCGCGCAGCCTTCGCACGGCATCTCCATGCACGGCCAGCCCGCCCTGCCCGCTGATTTCCACCACTTCCCCTATGCGAACCCTGAGGCGCCCAAGGGCGGCGTGATCAATTACGCGCTCCAGGGCACGTTCGACAGCCTCAACCCGTTCATCGTGCAGGGCCAGGGGGCGTCTGGCATCGTTGACCTCCAGCGCGGCTACAACGTTTTCGATTCGCTGATGCAGCGCTCCGCCGATGAGCCGTTCTCGATGTATCCGCTCATTGCAAAGAGCGTCGAGACCGACGACGCGCGCAGCTTCGTCGAATTCCAGCTCGACGAGCGGGCGAAATTCTCCGATGGGCAGCCAGTGACGCCCGACGACGTGATTTTCAGCCTCGAACTGCTGCGCGACAAGGGCTGGCCGCGCTACGCCACCACGGTCAAGAAGATCGACAAAATGGAAAAGGTCGCGCCGAACGGCGTCCGCCTCACCTTCGTCGCGCCGGACAGGGAACTACCCCTCATCCTCGCGCTGTGGCCGATCCTGCCCAAGCACGCGACCGATGCCGAGACGTTCGGCAAATCCTCGCTCAAGCCGCTCATCGGCTCCGGCCCCTATGTGATCTCGTCCGTGCGGCCAGGCGAGCTGCTCGTGCTCAAGCGCAATCCGGACTACTGGGCCACTGACCTGCCGTCGCGGCGGGGCTTCAACAATTACGACGAGATCCGGCTCAACTATTTCCGCGACGACAATGCGATGTTCGAGGCTTTCAAGAAGGGCCTGATCGACGTGCATATCGAGGCCGATTCGAGCCGCTGGGCCAAGGACTACGGCTTTCCGGCCGTGGCCGAAGGCAAGGTGATCAAGGACACGTTCAGGAGCGGCGTGCCGTCGGGCATGCTCGGCTTCGTGCTGAATTCGCGCCGGCCGGTTCTCCAGGACAAGCAGCTCCGGCGCGCTCTGGCAGACCTGCTCGATTTCGAGTGGGTGAACGCCAACCTGTTCAGCAACTCCTTCACCCGCACCAAGAGTTTCTACGACAACTCCTCGCTGTCCTCCTTCGGCACGCCGGCGAGCGAGGGAGAAAAGGCCCTGCTCGCTCCTTTCCCCGACGCCGTCGATCCCGACATCCTCGCCGGGACCTGGAAGCCGCCGGTCTCCGACGGGTCCGGCCGCGACCGGGCCTTCGTGAAGAGGGCTTACGACATCCTCGTCGCGGCAGGCTACAAGCGCCAGGGCTCCACGATGGTGTCGCCATCGGGCGAGCCGGTGGCCTTCGAGATCATGCTGAAGAGCAAGGGAGGCGAGCCGGTCGCCCTCGCCTGGCAGCGCACGCTGGCGCTGCTTGGCATCCGGCTCGACATACGCTCGGTCGACGACGCGCAGTACCAGCAACGGCTGATTTCGCGCGATTTCGACGCGATCCTGAACTATTATCCCTCGTCGCTGTCGCCCGGCGTCGAGCAGGTCGGCCGCTGGGGCAGTGCCTCGAAGGACGCGCAAGGCTCGATGAACTATGCCGGCGTGGGCGAGCCCGCGGTCGATGCGATGATCGACGCGTTGCTCAATGCGCGCGACCGGCCGGCCTTCGAGGACGCCGTGCGCGCCTATGATCGCGTTTTGTTGAGTGGCGCCTGGGTGGTGCCGCTCTATCATCAGCCAGAGCAATGGGTCGCGCGCTGGAGCCATATCGGCCGGCCCGACACGACACCCCTGACCGGATACCAGATGACGACCTGGTGGCGGCAACCCTGATTCCGGAAAGGAATGGCCATGAGCGACAAACAGACGATCAGCGTCGACGTCATTTCGGATGTCGTCTGCCCCTGGTGCTACATCGGCCAGAAGCGGCTTGAAAAGGCCGTGGCCGCGCTGCCGAACGTCGAAGTCGACGTGCACTGGCGACCCTACCAGCTCGACCCGACCATCCCGCCGGAGGGCAAGGACCGCAGGCAATACATGCTCGCCAAGTTTGGCTCCGAGGAGAAGCTGAAGCAGATCCACGACCGGATCGTGCCGCTGGGCGCGGCGGAAGGCATCGACTTCCACTTCGAGGACATCCGGATCGCCGCCAACACGCTCGACGCCCATCGCCTCATCCGCTGGGCGGCCTCGGCCGGCGAAGGCGTGCAGACCCGCGTGGTGAAGGCGCTGTTCGCGGCCAATTTCGAGAAGGGCGATTATATCGGCGACAAGGCCGAGCTCACACGCATCGCCGCCGAGAACGGCATGGACGAAGCGCTCGTGACCTCACTTCTCGCCTCCGACGCCGATAAGGACGCCGTGCAGGCCGAGATCGAACAGGCCCAGCGCATGGGCGTCACCGGCGTGCCCTGCTTCCTCCTCGAAGGCAAATACGCCGTCATGGGCGCGCAGGACACCGCCGTGCTGGCGGACGCGATCCGGCAGGTGGCGGAGATGAAGGCGAGCGGGCAGCTGGCCGCAGAGTAGACTAATCGCTGGCGGAGAGAACTTCTATGAGCTTTTTTCCGCCTTTGGAAATCGGCGAAAGAGATGCGCCTCGTGCATGTTTCGCGTCGTATGTAAGGACTCTACTACCGCTCAGACCCCAACTGCCTACTTGTCGTGACACGATCAGAAAGTCGCCACGGGCGGCGAGCGTATGCGCAAATTCCAACATCATCTTCACGGACGGAAGCGTCTTAAGTAGGCGATGGGAGCGAAAATTCTTCGAATGGTATGGGAAAAGCTCGAGGGCAGCTACCTTCGTCGAGAGCCATCGAGAGGATTCGAAGTAGTCTGTATTACGTTTCTCTGCGAAAAATTCGATGATTCCGTTTAGTTTATATATCCACCAGCGGTAACCACCGGTCCAACAATATGTTGGATCCAGGTGAAGGAACGGAAACTCATCTTTCTCTAAGCCTTCTTGGCGAAGCTGACGCCCTAGCTTAGCCCGATAGTCCTGCTTTTGCTCGGCGTAGAAATCTACGTCGGCCAAGCCAGGGTTAAGCATGCATAGAAAGACTTTTGCATTCCTGATGTCGCCACAGTACGGAGCTGGAACCAGTCCAAGCTCGATCTTTCCGTCACGCGCACCCAGCATCCAATCTTTTGGCGTAGACGGCATATGATCGCGGATTGACGCTGTCAGGGTATCGAAAATCAGCCGATCATCGCGATGAACTTGTGCGCCGTCGGCAGGATCGACTTGGGACCAGAATGAGATTAATCGCTCGGCTGGCTCTTCCATTCTCGTTACTCCGGGTCCTACCCCGCCGCCAGCCGAGCCAGCTGCGTGATCACCACCGCCGAGCCCTGCAGCCGTTTCGCCGGCGTCGGCCAGTCGCGGATAAACACCACGCTCTGGTCGCCGCGGATCTTCGCCAGCGAGCCCTGCCCCGCGATCATCTTCACCAGCCCGGCCGGGTTGGCGAAGGTCTTGTCGCGGAACTGGACGACGACGCCCTTCGGCCCGGCATCCAGCTTCTCGACATTGGCCTTCCGGCACAGCGCCTTGATGTAGACGATCTTCAACAGGTGCTGCACCTCGTCCGGCAGCGGCCCGAAGCGGTCGATGAGTTCGGCGCCGAAGGCGTCGATCTCCTCTGGTGTGTCGAGGTCGGCGATGCGGCGATAGAGGCCGAGGCGCAGTTGCAGGTCGGCGACGTAGCTTTCAGGGATCATCACCGCGGTGCCGATGGTGATCTGCGGCGACCAGGTGCCGTCTGTCGCTTCCGGCTCGCCCTTCACCTCGGCGACGGCTTCCTCCAGCATCTGCTGGTAGAGCTCGAAGCCGACTTCCTTGATGTGGCCTGACTGCTCCTCGCCGAGCAGATTGCCGGCGCCGCGGATGTCGAGGTCGTGGCTGGCAAGCTGGAAGCCGGCGCCCAGCGTATCCAGCGATTGCAGTACCTTCAGACGCCGGTCGGCGGTCTCGGTCAGCTTCCTGTTCGCCGGCAGGGTAAACAACGCATAGGCGCGGACCTTGGAGCGCCCCACGCGCCCGCGCAACTGGTAGAGCTGCGCCAGGCCGAACATGTCGGCGCGATGCACGATCATCGTGTTGGCCGACGGGATGTCGAGGCCGGATTCGACGATCGTGGTCGAGAGCAGCACGTCATACTGGCCGTCGTAGAAGGCGTTCATGATGTCGTCCAGCTCGCCGGCCGGCATCTGGCCATTGGCGGTGGCGACCTTCAGCTCTGGAACCGTTTCGCGAAGGAAATCATGGATTTCCTTCAGATCACTGATGCGCGGCACGACGTAGAAGCTTTGCCCGCCGCGATAGCGCTCGCGCAGCAGGGTCTCGCGGATCACCAGCGGATCGAAGGGCGAGATGAAGGTGCGCACCGCCATGCGGTCGACCGGGGGCGTGGCGATGAGCGAGAGTTCCCGCACGCCGGTGAGCGCCAGTTGCAGCGTGCGCGGGATCGGCGTTGCCGACAGCGTCAGCACGTGCACGTCGCTTTTCAGTTCCTTCAGCCGCTCCTTGTGCTTGACGCCGAAATGCTGCTCCTCGTCGATGATCAAAAGGCCGAGGTTCTTGAACTTGATCGAGGAGCCCAGCAGGGCATGCGTTCCGACGACGATGTCGACCGTGCCGTCGGCAAGCCCGTTCTTCGTCTCCGAGAGTTCCTTCGCCGTCACCAGCCTTGACGCCTGGCGCACACGCACCGGCAGACCCTTGAAGCGCTCGGAGAAGGTCTTGAAGTGCTGGCGCGAGAGCAGCGTGGTGGGCACCACGACCGCGACCTGGAAGCCCTCCATGGCCGCCACGAAGGCCGCGCGCAGCGCCACTTCCGTCTTGCCGAAGCCGACGTCGCCGCAGATCAGCCGGTCCATCGGCCGGCCCAGCGACAGGTCGTCCAGCACCGCGTCGATCGCGTTCTGCTGGTCGTCGGTCTCGTCGTAGGGGAAGCGGGCGGCGAACTCGCCATAGAGCCCGTCGGCCGGCACCAGCGACGGCGCACCGCGCATCTTGCGCTCGGCGGCGATGCGGATCAGCTGCCCGGCCATTTCGAGCAGCTTCTTCTTCAGCTTCGCCTTGCGCGACTGCCAGGCCCCGCCACCCAGCCGGTCGAGCGCCACCTCGGCATTGTCCGAGCCGAAGCGCGACAGAAGCTCGATGTTTTCGACCGGCAGGAACAGCCGCCCGTCGCCCGCATAGTGGATCTCGAGACAGTCGTGCGGTGCACCCGCTGCCTCGATCGTCTTCAGGCCGATGAAGCGGCCGATGCCGTGGTCCTGGTGGACGACGATGTCGCCTGTCGACAGCGACCCTGCCTCCGAGATGAAGTCGGCAGCGCGCTTCTTCCGCGCCCGGCGCACCAGCCGGTCGCCGAGCAGATCCTGTTCGGCGACGACGACCAGCTTTTCGGTCTCGAAGCCATGCTCCAGCGGCAGCACGGCGAGGCCGACCTTGTCGTGCGACAGCGCCTCCAGCCCGGCAATCGAGCCGACACGCTCCATGTTGCCCAGGCCATGGTCGTCGAGGATCTGGGTCAATCGGTCGAGCGAGCCCTCGCTCCAGCCGGCAACCATGACCTTGCGGCCCGAAGCGCGCAGCGAGGCGATGTGGTTCACCGCGTGGTCGAACACGTTCTGCGACGGGTCCTGCCGCTCCTGCGCGAAGCTGCGGCCTGCCTTGGTTCGGGCATGCACCAACCTGCGGCCCGGCACATGCGGCACCTCGAACGCGGTCAGATCCACCGACAGCCGCCCTGCCCCCGCCTTCGCCAGCGTGTCGGCGGACAGATACATCCGGTCGGGCGCGATCGGCTTGTAGGGCACGGCCTCGCCGAGGCTCTTCGATTCGGCCGTGCGCAGGCGCGCGTCGTAATGGTCCTCGATCTGCGTCCGGCGCTCGGCGATCGCCTCGTGCGCCAGCGCATCGAACACGACCGGCGCATCGGGCAGGTAGTCGAACACCGTGACGAGGCGCTCATAGAACAGCGGCAGCCAGTGCTCCATGCCGGCGAAGCGGCGGCCTTCGCTCACCGCGGCATAAAGTGCATCATCCCGCGATGGCGCCCCGAACGTGTCGATATAGCCGCGGCGGAAGCGGCTGATCGTGTCGGGCGTTAGCGCCACTTCGCTCATCGGCTGCAGCGACACCTGCGACCTGGACCCGGTGGTGAGCTGGGTGGCCGGGTCGAAGGCGCGGATCGACTCCAGCGTGTCGCCGAAGAAGTCGAGCCGCAGCGGCTCGTTGGTGCCCGGCGCATAGAGGTCGAGGATGCCGCCGCGCACCGCGAACTCGCCGACGTCGCGCACCGTGCCGACGCGGTCGAAGCCGGAGCCCTCCAGCCGCGCGATCAGCGTGTTCATGTTCACCTGGTTGCCCGGCCGCGCCGAAAAGCCCTGCGCGGCGATGATCTCTGGCGGCGGGATCAGCTGCAGGATGGCGTTGGCCGTGGTCAGCACCACGGCGCGATGCGGCTTCTCCTTCAGCGCGATCATGCCCGACAGCGCATCGAGGCGGCGGGCGGCCGTATCGGCACCCGGCGAGACGCGGTCATAGGGCAGGCAGTCCCAGGCCGGCAGTTCGAGCACCTGCAGCTTCGGGTCGGCGAAGGCAAGCGCCTCGACGATCCCCGGCAGGCGCTGGCCGTCGCGGGCGACGAAGATCACCGGGCGGTCCTTGCCGGCCTCCGCCGCGATACGTGCAACGGCAAAGGGTTCAAAACCCTCGGCCACGCCGTCGATGGTTGCCTGCGCGGCGTCGATGCCGTCGAAGCCGAATGAATCGATCAGTTTCATGCGTCAGAACTGCCTGTGGCGGCGGTGGTCGAGGATCTTCCGGTAGACTGCGGTGTCGTGCTCGGCGGGAACCGGCTCCTCGCCGGAGAACCATTTGAATAGCAGCGGGTCGAGCTGGTCGAGCACCACCTCGTAGAGATCCATCTCCGCATCGGTCAGCTCGCCGATATGGTCGTCGGCGAAACCGCCGAGGATGAGGTCCATTTCGCGCGTGCCGCGATGCCACGAGCGGAACAGCGCCTTGCGGCGGCGCGGATCAAGGTCGGCGCTGGAGCGGATCGTTCCGGTCATGGGGAAATTCCTTCAGAGACGGCGCATATAGCGCCTTGATCCGCAGATGTCAGCCTTGCACTGGAGGTTTGCGGGGCTATGGTCCGGTCGTGAACGCAGCGCTTCCGAATACCCCCCTCTGGCCTGCCGGCCATCTCCCCCTCAAGGGGGGAGATTACGCACGTCGCCGAAGCTGCCAATCTCTCCCTCAAGGAGGTAGATTACGCGCGTCGCCGAAGCTGCCAATCTCCTCCCTTGAGGGGGAGATGGCCGGCAGGCCAAAGGGGCGCGCCGTCCCGCCGACATCTGGTATTGGGGTGCGCTGATGCGCCCCTCGCTCCTCGATCCGCTCTTCGCGCCCATCACCTCGCTCGACGGCGTCGGCGAGCGCACGGCCAGGCTGATCGACAATGTCGTCCCGGCCGACGTGACCGGGCGCGGGGCACGAATCGGCGACCTCATCTTCACTCTGCCGCATTCCGTGATCGACCGGCGCAACCGGCCGGGCATCGCGCTGTCGCCGGAGGGCGCGATCGTCACGCTGGAGGTGCGCGTCGACCGCCACCAGCCGCCGCCGCGCGGTAACCGCTCGGTGCCCTACCGGGTCTTCGCGCATGACGACACCGGCGAAATCGGACTGACCTTCTTCCGCGGCCACCGCGAATGGCTGGAGAAGCAGCTGCCGGTCGGCGAGCAGGTGGTCATCTCCGGCCGGATGGAGTGGTTTAATGGCCGCCCGACCATGGTGCATCCCGACCACATCGCCGTGCTCGGCAAGGACGAAGACCTGCCGCTGGTCGAGCCCGTCTATCCGCTGACAGCCGGCCTGTCGGGCCGCACGTTGCGCAAGGCGATCACCCAGGCGCTGACGCGGCTGCCCGCGCTGCCGGAGTGGCAGGACGCGAGCGTTATGAAAACGCACACGTTTCCCGCCTTCGCCGACGCGCTAGGCCGTATCCACAACCCCGCCGATCCGATCGATGTGTCGCCGGAAAACTCCGCCTGGCGCCGTCTCGCCTATGACGAGCTGCTCGCCGGCCAGGTGTCGCTTGCCTTGGTCAGGGCCCGCACGCGGCGGCTCTCCGGCCGTCCGCTAGAAGGCGACGGCGCTCTGGAGCAGGCGATCCGCGACGCCCTGCCCTACTCGCTGACCACTTCGCAGCAGACGGCGCTCGCCGAGATCCATGCCGACATGGAGAAGCCGGAGCGGATGCTGCGCCTCCTGCAGGGCGATGTCGGCTCCGGCAAGACGGTCGTGGCGCTGCTCGCCATGGCCCGCGCGGCTGAAGCCGGCGCCCAGTCCGCGCTGATGGCACCGACCGAGATCCTGGCGCGCCAGCATCACGCGACCATCGCGCCGCTGGCGGCGAAGGCCGGCCTCAAGGCCGCCGTGCTCACCGGCCGCGAAAAGGGCCGCGAGCGGGCGGAGGTGCTGGAAGGGCTGGCGGACGGCTCGATCCACATCGTCGTCGGCACGCACGCGCTGTTCCAGGAGGGCGTCGAATATCACGACCTCGGTCTGGCCATCGTCGACGAGCAGCACCGTTTCGGCGTCCATCAGCGCCTCGCCATCACCGCCAAGGGCACCGCGCCCGACATGCTGGTGATGACGGCCACGCCCATCCCGCGCACCTTGGTGCTCACCGCCTTCGGCGACATGGACGTGTCGCGCCTGACGGAAAAGCCCGCCGGGCGGCGGCCGATCAATACCGTGACGTTGCCGCTCGACCGGCTGGACGACCTCGTCGGGCGCATGCAGGCGGCGGTCGCCGAGGGCCAGAAGATCTACTGGATCTGCCCGCTGGTGGAAGAGTCCGATGAGATCAAGCTGACCTCGGCCGAGGACCGCCACGCCTCGCTGAAGCCCGTGTTCGGTGAGCGCGTCGGCTTGGTGCACGGCCGCATGAAGGGCGCGGAGAAGGACGAGGCGATGCGTGCCTTCAAGGCGGGCGAGACGCGCGTGCTCGTGGCGACCACCGTCATCGAGGTCGGCGTCGACGTGCCAGACGCCACGATCATCGTCATCGAGCACGCCGAGCGCTTCGGCCTCGCCCAGCTCCACCAGCTGCGCGGCCGCGTCGGACGCGGCGACAAGCCGTCCACCTGCGTCCTCCTCTACAAGGCCCCGCTCGGCGAGACGGCGCACAAGCGCCTGTCGGTGATGCGCGAGACCGAGGACGGCTTCCTGATCTCGGAGGAGGACCTGAAGCTGCGCGGCGAAGGCGACCTCCTGGGAACGAAGCAGTCCGGCACGCCGGGCTTCCAGGTGGCCCGCATCGAGTTCCACGCCGACCTGCTCGAAGTCGCCCGCGACGACGCGCGCCTGCTGCTGGCGCGCGACCCCGAACTCGTCTCGGAGCGCGGCGAAGCCGTCCGGCTGCTGCTCTACCTTTTCGGCCGCGACGAGGCGGTGCGGTTGCTCAGGGCCGGGTGAACATCTCCAGCGCCGTCATCCTCGGGCTTGTCCCGAGGATCTACCGATTTGAATTTTGGTTTTTTGTTCGAAATTCACGCAATGGCAGCAGATCCTCGGGACAAGCCCGAGGATGACGCCCTGTACGATAAGTTCGCTCGACCGAAGAGCCAGCTGTCACCGACAATAAGCTCGTTCGAAGCCTACTTCTCCGGCCTCGGCTTCTTCAGCGCCTTCTCAGCCGAAAGCGGTCCGCCCTCCTCGTCCGGCGTCACCAGTCCCGCCGAAATCAAAAACCGCGCCGCCTCCTCGATCGACATCTTGAGCGGGATCACGTCCTTCTCGGCGACATACATGATGTAGCCAGTGGTGATATTGGGCGAGATGGGACGGAAGACGGCGATCGTCCTGCCCTCCTTCCCCGAAAGCGCTTCGTTGATTTCCGTCGGCTGCTGGCGCGGGATCAGCACGATCGACCAAAGGCCGCGTCGCGGCCATTCAACCAGTCCGACGCGCTGAAAGAGGTCCGACCGGTTGGCGAGCACGGTCGAGAAGATCTTCTTCAACCCGCCATAGAGATTGGTCACCAGCGGAATGCGCCCGACGACCCGCTCGCCCGAATGCACGATGGCGCGGCCAATGAAGTTGGCGGCGAGGAAGCCGACCAGTGTGATCATCAGCAGCGCGACGATCAGGCCGAAGCCGGGCACTGCAAACGGCAGGTAATTGTCTGGATTGTAGCGCAACGGGATATAGGGCTTCACCCAGCCATCGACCCAGTGGATGAACGACCACACCAGATAGGCCGTGATGGCGAGAGGCGCGCACACGATCAGCCCGGCGAGGAAATAGTTCCGCAGACGTGTCATCGGTAGGACCGGAACGAGGCGCTCATGGCCTCCTTCATATTGCACTGCGGCAGGAAAATGAACCGATGACTGCGGTCACTCCACCGTGACCGACTTGGCCAGGTTGCGCGGCTGGTCGACGTCGGTGCCCATGAACACCGCCGTGTAATAAGCCAGCATCTGGATCGGCAGCGCGTAGACGATCGGCGTGATGATCTCCGGCACGTCGGGCAGCACGATCGTCTCCATCGTCTGCAGGCTGGTCTGTGCCGCGCCCTTCTGGTCGGTGATCAGGATGATCTTCCCGCCCCGCGCCGCGACCTCCTGCATGTTGGACACCGTCTTTTCGAAGATGCGGTCGTGCGGCGCGATGACGATCACCGGCATCTTCTCGTCGATCAGCGCGATCGGGCCATGCTTCAGCTCGCCTGCTGCATAACCTTCCGCATGGATGTAGCTGATTTCCTTGAGTTTCAGCGCACCTTCCATTGCCAACGGATAGTTGGTGTCGCGCCCCAAATAGAGCACGTTCTTCACCTTCGAGAGCTGGCGCGACACCTTCTCGATCTGTTCGGCGAGCTTCAGCACCTGGCTGGCGATGCGCGGCGTCTCGGAGAGCTGGCGTACCAGCGCCTGCTCCTGCTTCGCGTCGACATGGCCGCGCGCGCGGGCCGCCCGCACCGCAAGCGAAGCCAGTACGGCGAGCTGGCAGGTGAAGGCCTTTGTCGAGGCGACGCCGATCTCCGGCCCCGCCAGCGTCGGGAAGATCGCATCGGATTCGCGCGCGATGGTCGATTCGCGCACGTTGACGATCGCGGTGATCGGCACGCCCGCCTTGCGGCAGTAGCGCAACGAGGCCAGCGTATCGGCGGTCTCGCCGGACTGGGAGATGAACAGCGCGGCGCTGTCGGGCGAGATCGGCATTTCGCGGTAGCGAAACTCCGAAGCCACGTCGATGTCGACCGGCAGCCGCGCCAGCCGCTCGAACCAGTATTTGCCGATCAGCCCGGCAAGATAGGCGGTGCCGCAGGCCGAGATCGACAGCCGGTCGATCTTTGCGAAGTCGAACGGCAGCTCGATCGGCTTTGCCGTGCCGGTGGTGAAGTCGAGATAGTTGGCGAGCGTATGGGAGATCACCTCCGGCTGCTCGTGGATCTCCTTCTGCATGAAATGGTGGAAATTGCCCTTGTCCACCAGGAAGGACGTGCCCACCGACTGGGTGCGTTTGCGCTCTACCGGCGCGCCCGTCATGTCGTGGATCTGCATCTCGTTGCGGCGCACCACCACCCAGTCGCCGTCCTCGAGATAGGTGATCGAGTTGGTGAAGGGGGCCAGCGCGATCGCGTCGGAGCCGAGATACATCTCTCCCTCGCCGTGGCCGACCGCCAGCGGCGGGCCGTTGCGGGCGCCGACGATCAGGTCCTCGTCGCCGCGGAACATGATCGCGAGCGCAAAGGCCCCCTCCAGCCGTTTCAGCGCCGCGAAGGCGGCGTCCTGCGGCGACTTGCCCCGTGCGAGTTCGCGCGACACCAGGTGCGCGACGACCTCGGTGTCGGTCTGCGAGGTGAACTCGTAACCGTCCTTCTGCAGTTCAGCCTTCAGCTCGGCGAAGTTCTCGATGATGCCGTTGTGGACGATCGCAACGTCCTTGGAGAAATGCGGATGCGCGTTGACCTCGTTCGGCACGCCATGCGTCGCCCAGCGTGTGTGGCCGATGCCGATGAAGCCGTCGAGCGGTTCTGACTTCAGGCGGCGTTCGAGGTTGACCAGCTTGCCCTCGGCGCGACGCCGTTCGAGCTTGCCGTGTTCGACGGTGGCGACCCCGGCGGAATCATAGCCGCGATACTCCAGCCGCTTGAGCGCTTCCACGATCAGCGGCGCGACCGGCGTGCTGCCGACGATGCCTACAATACCGCACATTGAGACCTACCCCTCGATTCGCCCGGAATTCGCCAATGCGTCGCTCATGTAGGCAGCGCGCGGCCCGGCCGGAAGTCAAACTTGGTTTCAATCCATTGCAGCGAACGAACGCCGCCATGGTGCCGAGCATGACAGGATAGTTTTCAGGAAGTCTTACCCGCGGGACTTGGATTTGATCGCTGCATAACGTTCGCGCAGCGCCTTCGCCCGGCCGGGCTTGGTCTCCTGGCGCGCACGGCCGAAGGCGAGGCCGTCGTCCGGCACGTTCTCGGTGATGACGCTGCCGGACGCGACATAGGCGTTGTCGCCGACCGAGACAGGTGCGACCAGCGCCGAGTTCGAGCCGATGAAAGCCCCTGCCCCGATCCGCGTCAGGTGCTTGTTGTAGCCGTCATAGTTGCAGGTGATGGTGCCCGCGCCGATGTTCGCGCCTGCACCGATCTCGGCGTCGCCGATATAGGTCAGGTGGTTCACCTTGGCGCCCGGCCCCACCACGGCCTTCTTGATCTCGACGAAATTGCCGACCCTGGCCTTTTCCTGCAGCTCCGCGCCCGGTCGCAGCCGCGCAAACGGCCCGATATTGCTGCCGGTCGCGACCGTGGCACCTTCGATATGCGAGAAGGCATGGACGGTCACACCCGACGCGATCTTCGCGCCCGGACCGAAGACGACGTTGGGTTCGATAACCGTGTCGGCGCCGATCTCTGTGTCGTGCGACAGGAACACCGTCTCGGGCGCGATCATCGTCACGCCCGACAGCATCGCCTCGCGCCGCGCGCGCTTCTGCCAGATCGCTTCCGCCTCGGCGAGCTCGGCGCGGTTGTTGATGCCGAGCAGGTTCTCATAGTCCGCCTCGGTGGCGGTGACCTTCAGCCCCCGCGCATTGGCAAGCTCGACGATGTCCGTCAGATAATACTCGCCCTTGGCATTGGCGTTGCCGACCGCATCGAGCAGGGCCAGCGCCTCGCGCCCGTCGATCGCCATCAGCCCGCCGTTGCAGAAGCCGATCTTTCTTTCCTCTGGCGAACAATCCTTGTCCTCGCGGATCGCAACCAGCCGGCCGTCCTTCTCGATCAGCCGCCCGTAGCCGGCAGGCACATCGGTGCGAAAGCCGATGACTGCGACCGCATTGCCCTCCGCGACCAGTTTTCGCGCGGCCGCGAGCGGTGCGGCCGCGATCAGCGGCGTGTCGCCGAACATCACCAGCACGTCGTCATAACCGCGCGCGATCGCCGCGCGGGCAGCGAGCACCGCATGCGCGGTGCCGAGCCGTTCCACCTGCTCGAAACTCTCCGCCCCCGCCGCAAACGGCGTCACCGCCTTGCGAACCGCCTCGCCGCCGCGCCCGACGACGATGGCCACATCCGTCCCCCCCGCCGCGATCGCCGCCTTCGCCACATGTGCTACCATGGGCAGGCCGGCGATCTCGTGCAGCACCTTCGGCATGGCACTCTTCATGCGCGTGCCTTCGCCGGCGGCAAGGATGATCGTCAGGCAGCTTCTCTGGCTCATGAAAGGATCCGCGGTGCGTGTTGATCGGGATTCGACGCATCTGTATCACCCAGCCGCGTCCGCTCCAATGCGAGGCGACAAGAGCGGGCGCACGAATGGCTGACGAGACGATCCGCGCAAACGCGCTTGCGGTGCTGGTAATGCTGGCGACGCCGCTTCTGTTCTCGACCAACCTGATCTTCGGCCGCGCGGCGATCGGCGACGTGGCCCCGTTCACCCTCGCCTTCATTCGTTGGGCGCTTGTGGCGCTGGTCCTGGCGCCCTTCCTGCTGCGGGAGCGACGGATGCTCTGGACGGTGTTGACGGCGCGACCGGGGCTGGTTGCAACGCTCTCCTTCCTCGGCATGGTTGTGTGTGGCGCGGGCGTCTACCTGGCGCTCACCAGCACCACCGCGACCAATGGCACGCTGATCATGACCAGCTCGTCCGTCTTCATCATCCTGATTGAGGCGGCCTTCTTCGGCCGCGCGATCGGAGTGCGTGAGGCGATCGGCTCCGCGATCGCCTTTGCCGGTGTCGCCGTCATCGTGCTCAAGGGCGATCTCACTGCCCTGCTGCGTCTCGATTTCCACTGGGGCGACGTTCTGTTCGTCGCCGCCGCCTTCTGCTGGGCGGTCTATTCGATCCTCTACCGCTCTCCAGATCTGCGCGGCGTCTCCAATCTTGGCCTCTTCGGCCTTGTCGCAGCGGTTGCGACCCTCATGCTCGCACCGACCGCTGCCATTGAATTCGCGCTCGGCGGCTCGATGCCGGGTCAGCCCTCGGACTGGATCTCCATCGCTGGCATCGTCGTCTTCGCCTCGCTGCTGGCGTTTTCCGGCTTCCAATACGGCGTACGCGCGCTGGGCGCTTCGCTTGCTGGCATCTTCATGTATCTGATGCCGCCCTTCGCCGTAACCATGGCCGTGGTCTTCCTCGGCGAGAGGTTTCAGCCGTTCCATGCGGCCGGCATCGCGCTGGTGATGGGTGGAGTGATCCTCGCGACCTTTCCGTCGCGGACGAAAACGGCTCAGCCAAGTGTGCCGAGCGCCGGGAACGTCTCCAGCAGCCAGTAGGACGCCTTCTGGATTCCGCCGGTGAGGAACAGCACGCCGGCCACGACCAGGAGCGCCCCCATCACCTTCTCCACCCGGCCGAGATGCGCGCGGAAGCGGGAGGCGAAGCGCATGAACGCGCCCGAGAACAGAGCGGCGATGATGAACGGAATCCCGAGCCCGGCCGAATAGGCCGCGAGCAGAACCGCACCGTCCGTCACCGTGTCGCGCCCGCCGGCGAGCGTGAGGATCGGTCCGAGCACCGGTCCGATGCAGGGCGTCCAGCCGAAGGCGAAGGCGAGCCCCATTACATAGGCGGCGGTCATCGACGCCGGCTGTCCGCCGGCCTGGAAGCGCGCCTCGCGCGACAGGAAAGGTATGCGCACGACGCCCAGGAAATTTAGCCCCATCAGGATGATGGCGAGCCCCGCCGCCATGGCGAGCGGCTGCTGCCAGACCCTGAGCAACTGTCCGATCGACGAGGCGCCTGCCCCCAGCGCGACAAACACGGTGGAGAAGCCAAGCACGAAGGCGAGCGAAGCGGAAAGCAGCGCCGTCCGGTTTGCCGTGGCGGTGGCCGTCCCGTCGGGATTGCGGAATTCCTCGACCGACACGCCCGCCATGTAGCACAGGTAAGGCGGCACCAGCGGCAAGACGCAGGGCGACAGGAACGACAAAGCGCCCGCTCCCACCGCGCTCAGATATCCAACATCGATCGCCACGCCGCCTGCCCGCCTTCGAATGCAAATGACGGCCCGGATATAGCGACCCAGCCCGTCACGCGCCATTCACCTTGGCGTGGCGAAGGGACGCTGGGCGGCGGGGCGTTACAGGGCCAATATGGACGACTTTCATACCGTCATGGAAACCAGAGCTGCCCGCACCGATCTTGGGGACAGATTTCCAGACTTATGAATTAAGCGTTGGTGAGCGCGATGGGACTCGAACCCATGACCTACAGAAAGGTCCCGCATTTTAATACGTTATGGAGATACAAAGGAAGACATCGCACGAGCGCCTCCTCTCGACGGGAATCGGGTTGAAGTAAGAAACCGATCGTGTGAAAAGCCTGCGGATTTGGGGGATTCAAAATTGCAGAGGCCGCCGCCGCTTGAAGCGCTTACGTCGTTGCGATTCTTCGCGGCCGCCGCAATTGTCTTTCTTCATATGCAGGCGCGGATTTTCGGATTGCCTACAGATGCACGTTTAGGGCTCGGTGTCGGCTTCTTCTTTGTACTTTCGGGTTTCATCCTGGCCTATGTTTATCGCGACTTCACAGGAAATTGGTTGCGCGCATTTTATATTGCACGATTTGCTCGCCTATGGCCTGTTCATATTGTGACATTGCTCATAGCGGCACTGGTCATTCAACCGCATGCGCTCCAGTATGCCATCTTTGCGATGACACTGCCCTATCATCTGACGATGACTCACGCATGGCTTCCGATCAATGGACTTGTTGTACAGTGGAATGGACCATCATGGAGTATATCTGATGAGATCTGGTTCTATTTGGTATTTCCATTTCTGGCTTCGGTCCGCCGTCCGTTGATTTTGTTGATTTCCATCGCGATTATATGCTTACTGATGCTATTTATTTCTAATACTATTGGCTATCCGACGTCGAAATTGGCATGGACGTTCAATGCGAATATCTTCATCCAGCACCATCCTGCGATGCGTACGCTGGAATTCGCGGTCGGAGTTGTGGCGGGCAGATATTTCAATGCGGGAAACCGCGTAAGAGGGAACCAGACCGCGCTGGAACTAGCCGCCGTCGCGATCGTAGTCTTGTTCGGGATCACATCCCATGAAGTCTATGCATGGCTTCATAGTGCTGGCGCGGAAGCATTCGGGCTTTGGTATAGCCAGTCTGGAGGATGTGTCCTCTTTGCTTTTGCGATTCTGATATTCGCGCAAAGCGGCGGTGTTGTCTCCAAGCTGCTATCCTGGCGCTTCTTCGTTATCCTCGGCGAAATAAGCTTCTCGACCTATATGCTGCATGCCCTCGTCATCAGATTCGCCACGGAACATGACTGGATAGGGGCCATAGGTCGCCCAGCAACGGCCGTCGCGACGCTGTCGCTGATCTATTTTGGATCATGGCTGCTGTGGCGCTATGTCGAGGTTCCTGCTCGCCACCGGTTGACGCAAGCCGTGGCTCCTTAAGCCGTTTCGTAAACGCCGCTGATCCAGATCGCATGTCCGGATGCGATTGGCATGGCATAAGGGGCTAACCGCAGAGGCGATGGCGAGCCATAGACCGAATCCATCCAGACGATGCACAAGCCAAGCGCCAGTTGGAAAGCTGACATCACCCCTGTGCGAGGGATTAACCTGGCACATTTCTCGCACGTTCACCTTACGTGCTTGACACCATTTCAGAAAACGCAGCAATTCCAAGCATTTCGTTGGTGAGCGCGATGGGACTCGAACCCATGACCTACAGATTAAAAGTCCGTTGCTCTACCAGCTGAGCTACGCGCCCGTCGGGTGGCACGACGCCCCCTCGAAAGTGCGGCGGAACATAGGGATGGCGCCCAGCGCGGTCAACCCGGAATCCGGGCGATTTCCGCGGTTCCCGAAGCCATAGGAACTTCTTGTTATGTCGCTCGTTGATCGCGATTGCAGCTCTTTCGGAGGGATACGACGTGAGCAAGACCATTTCAGCGAAAAAGTCGGCCGCGACAAAGCCGCTCGAAGCCAGCACGGGCGCCGGCGCCGCGATTGCCGAGCGGTCGAAAGACGCAAAGTCCGCCGCGCCTGGAAAGAAGTCGCCGCCGAAGCAGGCCAAGGCCGCCGGTAGGCCCAAGACGGCGAAGACATCCAGCGCCGCCAAGCCTGCCGCTCCGGCGAAATCGCCGAAGGCAGCCTCCAAACCCGCTGGCAAGGTCGCAACCAAGCCAGCGACGAAGGCAGCCAGGAAGTCCGATGGAGCGACCGCGAAAGCTCCGAATGGCAAGGGCACGGCAAGTACCCTGGTCGCCGGAGCGAGCAGTATGGCGAGCGGCTTGGCGTCGATCGCCGGCAGCGTCGCTGGCGCCGTTGCCGGCGTCGTGGCGGGTCGCAGCCGCGGATCGAGCAAGGACAGCAAAGCCGGACAGAAATAATCCGTGACGTGCGGAACCCTATGCCGTCCATTACGTTGTAGGGGCGTGACGGGCTGTCCCCCACCCCCGAGGCCCGTCCCGTCCCAACTGAGAGCCGGTCGTCAGACCGGCTTTCTTTTTATGCCAGGACGTCGTCTGCCCCGGCGCGGACATATTTGCAGTGGAACCAACGCTTACAGACGCGCGTTCAGCGCGCAAAGGGACATCCTCGTTCGAACCCAGGAGGTTATCATGAAAAGGCTTGCGAGCATTCTCAGTGCAGCGGCCATGTCCGCCGCGATGGCGGTGACGTCGTTCGCGCCGGCCAACGCGGCCCCGTTGCCCGCACCGCGGGTTGCTGCCGATAACGGCGTGATCAACGTGCAGAATGAGTATAGATGGGACGGTCGTCGCTCGGGCGGCGATCGCTATTGGGGCGGCAACCGCCGCGAGCGCGGTGATCGCCATTGGCGCGGTAATGGACCGCGGCATGGCTGGCACAATGGCGGATATTATTACAACGGCCACCGCGGCTATCGACACAGGCGCCACGGCTATCGCTACCATGACGGCTGGTGGTTCCCGGCCGGCGCGTTCATTGCGGGTGCCATCATCGGCAATGCGATCAATTCGGCCCCGCCTCCTCCCCCGCGCTATTATCGCGGTGGCGGCAACGCCCACGTGGCCTGGTGCTACAACCGCTACCGGTCGTATCGCGAATGGGACAACACCTTCCAGCCGTATCACGGCCCGCGCCAGCAGTGCTATTCGCCCTATAGCTGATAGCTGAGCGCTTACAGTATGTTGAAAGCCCCGCGCCGCAAGGTGCGGGGTTTTGCTTTGCTAACGGCTGAGCGTGCGTGACACCGCGTCGTGCCAGCCGGCGACCTTGCGCCTGCGGGTCGTGGCGTCCATCGCCGGCTCGAAGCGGCGGTCGAGCGCCCAGCGCTTCGCGAACGCCTTCTCCTTCGGCCACACGCCCGCGCGCGATCCCGCAAGCCATGCGGCCCCTAGCGCCGTCGTCTCGAGTATCTTCGGCCGGTCGACCGGCGCATCGAGGATGTCGGCGAGGCGCTGCATGGTCCAGTCCGACGCGACCATGCCGCCGTCGACCCGGAGCACCGTCTTCGCCGCCGCGCCCTTCCAGTCGCGCTTCATCGCCGAAAGCAGGTCCGACGTCTGGTAGGCCACCGATTCGAGCGCTGCGCGGGCGAACTCGGCAGGACCGGAATTGCGCGTCAGGCCGAACATCGCGCCGCGTGCTTCTGCATCCCAATGCGGCGCGCCGAGCCCAACGAAGGCCGGAACAAGATAAACTTCCTGGCTGTCGTCCGCCTTGGCAGCAAGGATACCGGAATGTTCGGACTTCTGGATCACCTTCAGCGAATCGCGCAGCCACTGCACGGCGGCGCCCGCGATGAAGATCGAGCCTTCCAGCGCATAGGTGGTCTTGCCGTCAAGCCGGTAGGCGATCGTGGTGAGGAGCCGGTTCTTCGAGCGGACGATCTGCGGGCCGGTGTTGAGGATGGCGAAACAGCCGGTGCCGTAGGTCGACTTCATCATGCCGGGCTCGAAGCAGGCCTGACCGATGGTGGCCGCCTGCTGGTCGCCGGCGACGCCGAGGATCGGGATTTCGCCGCCGAGCAGCGCTTTCTCCGTCCGGCCGTAGTCGTCGGCACAGTCCTTGACCTCAGCCAGCAAAGCGCGGGGCACCCGCAGCAGCTTCAGCAGCTCGTCGTCCCATTCATTGGTCGAGATGTTGTAGAGAAGCGTGCGCGAGGCGTTCGTCGCATCGGTCGCATGGACCTTGCCGCCGGTCAGCCGCCAGATCAGGAAGGTGTCGATCGTGCCGGCCAGAAGCTCGCCCTTCTCGGCTCGCCGGCGCGCGCCCTTCACCTTGTCGAGGATCCAGGCGATCTTCGTGCCGGAGAAATAGGGGTCGAGCAGCAGCCCGGTCTTAGCGGAAATGCGGCGTTCATGGCCCGCCTTCTTCAGCTTGGCGCAAAGCGGCGCGGTACGCCGGTCCTGCCAGACGATCGCATTGTGGATCGGCTTGCCTGTCGCCTTGTCCCAGACGACCACGGTCTCGCGCTGGTTGGTGATGCCGATCGCCGAGATGTCGAGCGCCTTCAGATGCGCCTTCTTCAGCGCCTCGCGCATGGTGGCGACGACGGTGGACCAGATCTCCTCTGGATCGTGCTCGACCCAGCCCGACGCCGGATAGATCTGCGCGAATTCCTTCTGGGCGACCGCGACGATGTTGATCTCGCCGTCGAAGACGATCGTGCGGCTGGACGTCGTGCCCTGGTCGATTGCAAGAACGTAGCCGCTCATGCCGGCCTCACCGCGATCTGCGCGGCCGTCGGCCACATCGGATATGACGTCATCTTCTCCTCCCAACGCAATCGCACCCCGTGGAAGGTGCATCTTCCGGCGAGACCCATTCGCCGAAAGGAAATGTTTCGAACCTCATTCGAATGTCAAACGAAATCGACACTCATACCGATGTCTCGATCAGCTCGACCTCTGCCTCGGCCAGGATCCGCCTAACCGAGGGGATATCGCAGCGGTCGGTGATGAAGGTGTTGATCTGGTTGAGATGGCCGATCCGCACCGGCGCGGTGCGTTCGAACTTGGTCCGGTCGGCGACGAGGATGACATGGCGCGTGTTGGCGATGATCGCCTGCGCCACCTTCACCTCGCGATAGTCGAAGTCGAGCAGCGCACCGTCATGGTCGATCGCCGAGACGCCGATCACGGCGTAGTCGACCTTGAACTGGCGGATGAAGTCCACCGCCGCCTCGCCGACAATACCGCCGTCGGAGCCGCGCACCACGCCGCCGGCGATCACCACCTCGATCGACGGATAAACCCGCATCCTGTTCGCGACATTGATATTGTTGGTGATGACCATCAGGCCCTTGTGGTCCAGCAGCGCCTTCGACACCGCCTCGGTCGTGGTGCCGATGTTGACGAAGAGTGAGGCATTGTCGGGAATCAGCCGGGCCGCGGCCTTGCCGATCGCGTCCTTCTCGTCGGCGGCGATCTTGCGCCGCGCTTCATATTGCAGGTTCTCGATGCCGGACGGAAACAGCGCCCCGCCATGGATGCGCGTCAGCAGCCGCTGGTCGCAGAGGTCGTTCAGGTCCTTGCGGATCGTCTGCGGCGTGACCTGGAAATGCGCCGCCAGATCCTCGACCAGCACCCTCCCCTTGTCCTTGGCGAGCTGGATGATTTCGGAGTGGCGCGGGGTGAGCAGCACGGTTTCCTCCCGTTTTCGTTTTGCGCCAGGTTAGCGGAAAACGAAAATCTCGGAAAGCCTCAGCCCGACAATTCAGCCGCGATCCCGCGGATGACCTCAAAGGCCGTGTCCGCGTCCTCCTTGCGCATGTCGAACTGGCCCGCCTGGAAGCGGATTGTCACCTTGCCGTCCACGCGCGTCTGCGTGAGGTAGATGCGCCCGTCGTCGTTGATGCGGCGCACGAGCTCGTAATTGTGAGCATCGGGGTCGCCGCCGGCTGCCGACAGGTGGCGAAAACTGAACAGCGACAGCATCGGCGGCGTAACGATCTCGAAACCGGGCTCCGCTGCCAGCCGGCTGGCGACCTTTCGCGACCAGGCGACATGGTTGCGGATCATCCCGCGCAGATGCTCGAGCCCGTAGGCGCGCAGCAGGAACCACAGCTTCAGTGCTCGGAAGCGGCGTCCCAGCGGCACCGACCATTCGGAATAATTGATGATGCCGTCGGCGCCGTGTGTCTTGAGGAATTCCGGCTGGATGGCAAGCGTGCGCACCAGTTCACCGGGATTGGCGATGAACTGGACGGAACAGTCGAACTGCGCGCCCAGCCATTTGTGCGGATTGAACACGACCGAATCGGCACCGTCGACGCCGGCCCACAGATGCCGGAATTCCGGGCAGATCATCGCGGAGCCCGCCCAGGCCGCGTCGACATGGACGTAAAGTCCGTGCCGGCGCGCTACCTCCACCACGCCCGCGACATCGTCGGTCCCGCCGACGCTGGTGCCGCCGACCGAAGCGATGATGCCGGCGGGAAGATAGCCGGCATCGCGATCGCTGCCGATCGCTGCGTCCAGCGCGCCGACATCCATCGAGCGCTTTTCGCCCTGCACCGGTATCCGCACCAGATTGTCCTGGCCGATGCCCGACACCCAGATCGCCCGGTCGATCGAGGTGTGCACCTCGCCGGAGCAATAGATGCGCAGCTTCGGCTGGCCCGGCAGGCCGTCGATGTTGCCCTTCCAGTCCAGCGCCCGCTCGCGCATCACCAGCACGGCGTTCAGCGTGGCGGACGAGGCCGAATCCTGGATCACGCCGGTGAAACGGTCAGGTAGGCCGAGTGCCTGGCGCAGCCAGTCGACCACGCGCGTCTCCATCTCGGTCGCCGCCGGCGAGGTCTGCCAAAGCATGCATTGCGCGGCCATCGCCGTGACGAGATATTCGGCCACCACCGAGGCGGGTGCGGCATTGGCCGGGAAATAGGCAAAGAAGCGCGGGTGCTGCCAGTGCGTCATGCCGGGCACGACGATTCGCTCGAAGTCGGCGAAGATCGCCTCCATCGGCTGGCCTGCCTCCGGCGCACTCGGCTCGAGCTGTGCCGCGATGTCGCCCGGCTTCGTCTGCGCCCGGACCGGCAGGTCGCGAAGTCTCGCCCGGTAGTCCGCGCCCCATTCGGCGGCCTTGGACGACCAGTCGCGAAACTCGTTGTCCTTCACGGCGTCATCCCATCGGAAAGTCGGGTAGGTTCTTGAACGCGGCCTTCAGCGCGCTCGACCAGCCGTCGGACACGGTGCGGTAGTAAGGGTCGTCGCCGGTGATCCGCTTCTGGAAGCCGACGCGCAGCGTGTCCTTCTCGTAGAACAGCATGTCGAGCGGCAGGCCGACCGACAGGTTCGACTTCAGCGTCGAATCGAAAGACACCATCAAGAGCTTCGCCGTTTCCTCGAAGCTCATCGCCGGGTCATAGGCACGCACGATGATCGGCTTGCCGTATTTGGTCTCGCCGATCTGGAAGAAAGGCGTGTCGCCCCCGGCCTCGATGAAATTGCCTTCCGGATAGATCATGAACAGCCGCGGCTCGCTGCCCTTTATCTGGCCGCCGAGGATGAAGGAGGCGTTGAAATAGCTCTCCGCCTTCTGCCCTTCCAGCGCGGTGCCGCTGATTACCTCGCGGACGATGTTGCCGACGATCTGCGCCGTCCGGAACATCGACGGGGTTTCGAGCAGTGTCGGCGCCCGGTCGCCTACCGCCTTGCTGCGCTCGTCGAGCAGGCTGACCACGGCCTGGGTCGTAGCGAGGTTGCCGGCCGAGAGCAGCACGATCACCCGCTCGCCCGGCTCTGACCAGACATGCATCTTGCGGAAGGTGGAGATGTTGTCGACGCCGGCATTCGTGCGCGTGTCAGACATGAACACGAGCCCGCGATCAATCTTCAGGCCGACGCAATAGGTCATGGAATCGATCCGCAGCGGATAGGTCGGGGATTACTGCTCGACCGTAATGTGAACCGCAAGCGTTTCCAGCGCCTGTCCCAACCTAATTCCCGACACAGGCGCGGTGTCGCGATAGTCGCGCCCGGTCGCGAGCGTGACGTAGGTCTCGTCCGGCGACATGCGGTTCGACGGGTCGAAGCCCACCCAGCCGAGCCCCGTCACATGCGCTTCGGCCCAGGCATGGCTCGCCGCCTGCTCGCCATCCTTCATCAGGTAGCCGCTGACGTAACGTGCCGGAAAGCCGCCCAGCCGCGCGGCCGAAATGAAAACATGCGCATGGTCCTGGCACACGCCCGCACCCAGCTTCAGCGCTTCCTCGGCCGTCGTGGCGGAGGTCGTGGCGCCGGTCTTGTATTCCACCTGGTCGGCGACGAGATCCTTGAGGCGGTGCAGCCGTTCGAGCCCGTCGCCCTCGCCCAAGCCCTTGGCAAGCGCTGCGATTTTCTTGCCCGAGGCGGTCAGCGGGGTTTCGGCCTCGAACAGCCACATCGGCGCGAAGCCGCGCTGCGGGCCGGTCACGCCGGCTGTGTCAGCAGTCTCGACCTCGCCGGTCGCCGTGATTGCGACGCTGCGCGGCTCGCCCTCGATCGAGAAGAGCCGCGTCTCGTTGCCGAACCCGTCGATGTAGCGCAGTTCCTCGCGCGCCCCGTCGACCACGATCTCCCAGGCGATGACAGTCTGTGAACGTCCACTCTGCGGCGTGAGCCGCAGCCGCTGCAGCCCGTAGCTCAGCGGCGCGTCGTAGCCATATTCGGTCCGGTGGGAGATCTTCAGTCGCATGGGATCAGTTGAACCGGTATTCCTCGGCGATCTGGTTGCCCAGCCGGTTGTTGTCGCCGATGAACTCGACCAGGAACTCGTGCAGGCCCCGGTCGAAGATGTCCTTGATCGAGCCGACTCTCAACTTGGCGAGCGTGGTTTCGACGGTGTCGTGGCAACCGAAACGATTGCCGTATTCCGTCGCCAGAAAGCTCAGGCTTTCCGCGATGTTGCGGTAACAGAAGGCGAGCGAGCGCGGCATGCGCCCGTTGAGGATCAGGAAGTCGGCGATGTTGGTCGGCTTGTATTCCGCCTCGTAGACCCAGCGATAGGAACGGTGCGCCGCAACCGAGCGCAGGATCGACTCCCACTGGTAGTTGTCAAGTGAAGATCCAACCCAGGACACCGACGGCAACAGGACATAATATTTCACATCGAGGATGCGAGCCGTGTTGTCGGCGCGCTCGATGAAGGTGCCGATCTGGCTGAAGTCGAAGATCTCGTTGCGCAGCATCGTTCCGTAGAATGAACCGCGGATGAAGGCGGTCTCGCGCTTGATCTGGTCGAGGATGCGCGGCAGGTCGCGTTCGTCGATCGGCGCCTTGAGCAACCGCTTCATCGACATCCACGCCTCGTTGATCGCTTCCCAGGTTTCGCGCGTTAGCGCCGTGCGCACCATGCGGCCATTGTTGCGCGCCGTTTCGATCGCCGACATGACACTCGACGGATTGGACGTATCGCGCAGCAGGAAGTCCGCGACGGTGTCCGCCGTAAACTCGGTGTGCTTCTGCAGAAAGGAAAACTCGACGCCGGCCGAGACGACGACCGAGGTCCACTCGTCGGTCGAGCTCGCCGTGCTCGTCAGCGCAAGCCGAAGCCCGGCATCGACCAGCCGCGCCATGTTCTCCGCCCGCTCGATGTAGCGGTTCATCCAGTAGAGGCCGTTGGCGTTGCGTCCGAGCATCAATTGACCGGCGAATGGAGAGTGGCGAATGGGGAGTTGGGAGGACGACGGTCGATCATGGCGCTAGTCATCCAGGACCCAAGTGTCTTTGGTTCCCCCACCCTGTGACGAGTTGACGACCAGCGAGCCTTCCTTGAGAGCGACGCGCGTCAGTCCTCCGGGCACGATCTGTATCTTGTCGGAGACGAGGACATAGGGTCTGAGGTCGACATGCCGCGGCGCAAGTCCGCCTTCGACCAGGATCGGACACGTCGACAGCGCCAATGTCGGCTGCGCGATGTAGTTTCCCGGCTTCGCCGCCAGCTTGGCCGCGAACGCTTCGCGCTCCTTCTTCGAGGCTGTCGGGCCGACCAGCATGCCGTAACCGCCGGAGCCGTGCACTTCCTTGATCACCAGTTCGGCGATGTGTTCCTGGACATATTTCAAACTGTCCGGCTCCGAGCAGCGCCAGGTCGGGATGTTGCCGAGGATCGCCTTGCGGCCGGTGTAGAACTCGATGATCTCCGGCATATAGGAGTAGATCGCCTTGTCGTCGGCGATGCCGGTGCCGGGCGCGTTGGCGATCGTGATCTTGCCGGCGCGGTAGACATCCATGATTCCCGGCACGCCGAGAGCTGAGTCCGGCCGGAAGGTCATCGGGTCGAGGAAGGCGTCGTCGACGCGGCGGTAGAGCACGTCGATCGGCTTGTAGCCCTGCGTCGTGCGCATCGCGATATGGCCGTCGACCACGCGCAGGTCCGAGCCTTCCACCAACTCCACGCCCATCTGGTCGGCGAGGAAAGCGTGCTCGAAATAGGCAGAGTTGAAGATGCCCGGCGTCAACACCGCAATCGTCGGTGTGCCCTTGCAGCCGTCGGGCTTCACGTTGGCGAGCGACTGGCGCAAGAGCTGCGGATAGTTCTCGACCGGGCGCACCTTGACGTGCTGGAACAGCTCCGGGAAGAGCTGCATCATCGTCTCGCGGTTCTCCAGCATGTAGGAGACGCCCGAGGGCGTGCGGGCATTGTCCTCCAGCACGTAAAACTCGTTCTCGCCGGTGCGCACAATGTCGACGCCGATGATGTGGGTGTAGACGCCGGCCGGCGGGCGCACGCCGATCATCTCCGGCAGGAAGGCCTCGTTGCCGGCGATCAGGTGCTTCGGGATGCGCCCGGCCTTCAGGATCTCCTGCCGGTGGTAGATGTCGTCGAGGAAGGCGTTCAGCGCCACGACCCGCTGCTCGATGCCCTGCGTGAGCCTGCGCCACTCCTGGCCGGACAGGATGCGTGGGACGATGTCGAACGGGATCAGCTTTTCGGAGGCATCCTCGTGTCCGTAGACGGCGAAGGTGATGCCGGTCTTGCGGAAGACGCGCTCGGCGTCGCCCATCTTTTCCGTCAGGCGCGCCGGATCCTGTTTAAGGAGCCACTGCTCATATCCCGCATAGGGTTTCCTGACTCCCGAACCGTCGGGACGCATTTCATCGAACGCAACCAATCGGCCTTACTCCCCTGTGCGCTCATTTCATCGGGCCGATTTCGGAATTGCAAGCGCAATCGCGCGTCAGATGCACAAAGCACGGCCAAAGTCGGATTTTGCCCAGCGTGATGGCACGGTGCTTGTTTGCTGGGCGCGGAGGTGACCGCAAAGCGGGCGACGCGCTTCCGCTCAGAAGGCGCGAAAGGTCATGATCGTCAGCGTGTCCCTGATTCCGGCGACGGAATGGACCTGCTCGTTGACGAAGTGGCCGATGTCGATGCCGTCTTCGATATAGAACTTGACCAGCAGGTCCCACTGGCCCGCCGTGGAGTAGATCTCGGACGAGATCTCCTTGTCGGCGATGGCGGCCGCGACCTCATAGGACTTGCCGAGATCGCATTTGATCTGCACGAACAACGCCTGCATTCCGACCGCCTCTCCTGTTGCGCGGCCTGACTCTCGCAGGAAGGATGCGCGGTTTCAAGGCGAGCGGGCGATGCCTGCGCATATGTTGTGAAACTGCGGCGCGATTTCGGGCGTATATTGGAGATGGTCCGGCCACGATCGACCGCCGGGAACGGGAGCCCTGCCATGCGCATCGTCCTTGCCGCATTTCTTTGCGTCCTGTCCGTCCTGCCCGCCGCTGCGGGAGAAGCCGAAGTGCGCTCGGCGCAATCGGCCATCGACGGCCAGTTGAAAGCCTTCCTCGCCGACGACGGGCCTACCGCCTACGGCTATGCGGCACCGAACATCAAGCGCATCTTCCCGACGGTCGAGGCCTTCATGGGCATGGTGACCAATGGTTACGCGCCGGTGCGGCGGCCGAAGACCTATTCCTTCGGCAAGGTCGAGGAAATGAGCCCGACCTCTATCATCCAGCAGGTGCTGATCCTCGGCCCCGACGGCAAGGAATATGAAGCCGTCTACACACTCGAACTGCAGCCCGATGGAACCCACAAGATCACCGGATGCAGCCTGCGCGCGTCCAACGCGCTCAGCACGTGACCGGTGCGATGTCCCCCCGCGCCCACCCCTCGGTCACGGCCGCCGCATGGTCGACAAAGCGGCTTTCGCGGATCGCGCCGCGCAGGCCGCGCATCAGGTCCTGGTAGTAGGAGATGTTGTTCCAGGTGAGCAGCATCCCGCCCAGCGCCTCGCCCGACTTGATCAGGTGATGCAGGTAGGCGCGGCTGTAGTCACGCGCGGCGGGGCAGCTGCTCTCCTCATCGAGCGGCCGCGGGTCGTCGGCATGGCGCGCATTGCGCAGATTGATCTTGCCGCGCCGCGTGTAGGCGAGCCCGTGTCGCCCTGCCCGCGTCGGCATCACACAGTCGAACATGTCGATGCCGCGCGCCACCGACTTGACGATGTCGTCGGGCGTGCCGACACCCATCAGATAGCGCGGCTTCTCGTGCGGCAGTTCCGGGCACGTCGCCTCCAGCATGGCGAGCATCACTTCCTGCGGTTCGCCGACCGCCAGCCCGCCGACCGCATAACCCTTCAGCTCCAGCGCCTTCAGCGCCTGCGCGGAGCGGATGCGCAGTTCCGCGTCGTCGCCGCCCTGCACGATGCCGAACATCGCCTTGCCCGGCTGGTCGCCGAAGGCAGTCTTGCAGCGGTCGGCCCAGCGCAGCGACAATTCCATCGCCCGCTCGATCTCTTGTCTCTTGGCCGGCAGCGCCACGCACTCGTCGAGCTGCATCTGGATGTCGGAATCGAGCAGCCCCTGGATCTCGATCGACCGCTCCGGGCTCATGTGCCAGGACGAGCCGTCGATATGCGAGCGGAAGGTCACGCCGTCTTCGGTCAGCTTCCTGAGCTGCGCCAGCGACATGACCTGAAATCCGCCGCTGTCGGTCAGGATCGGCCACGGCCAGCGCGCGAACTCGTGCAAGCCCCCCAGCCGCGCGACGCGCTCCGCCCCCGGCCGCAGCATCAGATGATAGGTGTTGCCCAGGATAATGTCGGCGCCCGCCCCGCGTACCTGGTCCATGTACATGGCTTTCACCGTTCCGCCGGTGCCGACCGGCATGAACGCCGGCGTCGCGATCGTGCCGCGCGGCATCGAGATCTCGCCGGTGCGCGCCGCACCGTCGGTGGCGTGGAGGGTGAACTGGAAGCTCGGGCTGCTCATCGAACCGCCTCCATGGCGACCCAGCCGTGCACCATCGCCCTCGCCTTGAGATCGTAGGCGAAGACGTTACCACCGCCCGCCGGCTGGTCGCGTATGCGGGCGATCGGCATTGCCGCAAGATGGCAGAACAGCAGCGTGCCGACGCCGCCGTGGCCGACGAGCAGAATGTCGCCGTCCTCATGCGCCACAAGCACTGCCTCGGACTCGCGTACGATCCGCGCCTGCGCGTCCACCGCCCGCTCCCACCCCCTGATGCTGACGTCAGGATTGGCGAAGAAGGCGTCGGCGACCGTTTCGAATTCTGGCGGCGGCAGAAAGCCGGTCGCCGAACGATCATTCTCGTGCATCGCCTCGCGCACCGCCATGCCGATCCCGAGCGATGCCGCGATCGGCTCGGCCGTCTCGACCGCCTTGCGCTCGGCGCTGGAGACGATCGTCGTTGTGCCGCCAAGCACGCCGCGCGCAGCAAGCGCCGCGACGCGGGCAGCACCCACCTCGTTCAGGCCCCAGTGCGGAACCGGAACGTCCGGATCGATCCGCACCTGCGGGTGCGTAAGATAGCGCAGGAGCATGGTCAGCGAAGCCCCGCCCGAAACAGCAGTCCCGCATCCCCATACGAGTAGAACCGATACCCGCCCGCGATCGCATGCGCATACGCCGCCCGCATCGTCTCCAACCCTGAAAAGGCCGACACCAGCATGAACAGGGTCGAGCGGGGCAGATGAAAGTTCGTCATCAGCACGTCGACGAAGCGAAAGCGGTAGCCCGGCGTGATGAAGATGTCGGTCGGACCCGTCCAGGCCGACAGCCTTCCGTCCTCGCCGGCCGCGCTTTCCAGCAGCCGCAGCGAGGTCGTGCCGACGCAGACGATGCGCCCTCCCCGCGCCTTCACCGCGTTCAGCGCCGACGCCGTCGCGGTCGAGACGCGCCCAACCTCGGCATGCATCTTGTGATCCGCCGTGTCGTCCGCCTTCACCGGCAGGAAGGTGCCAGCCCCCACATGCAGGGTCACGAAATGCCGCTCGATGCCCGCCGCGTCGAGTGCTGCGAACAGGTCCGGCGTAAAGTGCAGACCCGCGGTGGGCGCCGCGACGGCCCCTTCCTCATCTGCATAGATAGTCTGGTAGTCGGCCCGATCGCGCTCGTCCTCCGGCCGCTTCGAGGCGATGTAGGGCGGCAGCGGAATGTGGCCGACCGTGTGCAGGGCCTCGTCCAGCGCAGCACCCGAGAAGTCGAAGCGCAGCAGCACCTCGCCGCCATCGCCTTTCTCCTCCACCGTCGCGTCCAGCGCGCCCATCAGGCAGATGTTCTCGGTATGGCCGAAGGCGATGCGGTCGCCGACCGTGACCCGCTTGGCAGGCCTGAGAAATGCCCGCCAGGTGTCCGGGCCGACGCGCATATGCAAGGTGGCGTCGACGCGCGCGCTCGCCTCCCCGCGCCGCCTCAGGCCGGACAGCTGGGCCGGAATGACCTTCGTGTCGTTGAACACCAGCGCGTCGCCCGGCCGCAATAGGCCCGGAAGGTCGCGCACGACCCTGTCCGCGAGCGCCACGCCCGGCCTGACGACCAGCAGTTTTGCGGAATCGCGCGGCACCGCCGGGCGGAGCGCGATTCGATCCTCCGGCAGGTCGAAATCGAACAGGTCGACCTTCATTGGAGTTCAGAGCAATCCACGACGAAAGCGCCCTTGCCCTTGAAGGTGAACACGCCTCCGGCGACGCGGCTGTCGCCTTCCTCGGCCTTCGCAACGCGAAGGCGGGCGATGATCTCGTTGACGTTCTCGTCGGTGAAGTCGACCGCGAGCATACGGTCGTCCTCAAAACCTTGGCCCACCGTGATCGGGGTGCCCGGCATGATGTCGGGCGCCGTCGACCAGCTTTCGCCGCCGATGGTGATCACCGCCCGCGCGATCGACAGTACGTCCATGTGACCAACCAGCAGGTCGATGCCCACGCCCTCGCCGTCGCACGACAGCTCGCCGGTCGCCTGGGCAGGCCAGGCGGCGCATGCGAGAGCGGCGGCGAAGAGCGCGCGCTTCATGATCAGGCGACGTCCGCGGCGACGCGCATCGTCTTGATCGAGTCGGGATCGCGCACGGGCTCGCCGCGCTTGATCTTGTCGACGTTGTCCATGCCCTCGATCACCTGTCCCCACACCGTGTACTGGCGGTTGAGGAAGGAAGCGTCGTCGAAGCAGATGAAGAACTGCGAGTTGGCCGAGTTCGGGTTCTGCGAGCGCGCCATCGAGCAGGTGCCGCGCACATGCGGGATGTTGTTGAATTCGGCCGGCAGGTTCGGCTTGTTCGAGCCGCCCATGCCGGTGCCGGTCGGGTCGCCGCCCTGCGCCATGAAGCCCTCGATGACGCGGTGGAACACCACGCCGTCATAGAACTTCTCGCGGGCGAGCTCCTTGATCCGGGCGACGTGCTTCGGCGCCACGTCCGGGAAGAGTTCGATCACGACCGGTCCCTTGGTCGTGTCCATGATGATCGTGTTTTCCGGATCCTTGATCTCGGCCATGTGGTCTGTCCTTTCGGTGCTCGGAAGAGTGGGAAATAGCGAATAGCGAATAGCGAATAGTGAGTAGCGAATAGCGAAACTTGAGATCGGGATACAAGCCGACGTCGTAACCGACGGCATTCCCCCTATTCGCTACTCCCCACTCCCTACTCGCTCAATTCTTGTCCGCCGCGATGCGGACCTTGATCATGCGGTCGGGGTCGGAGACCTCGCCGTTACCGCCCGCCCCGCGCTTGATCTTGTCGACCAGCTCCATGCCCTTCTCCACCTCGCCGACCACCGTGTACTGGCCGTTCAGCGACGGATATTCGGTGAACATGATGAAGAACTGCGAGTTGGCCGAGTTCGGGTCCTGCGCGCGGGCCATGCCGAGCACGCCGCGCACGAATGGCGTCGAGGAGAATTCGGCCGGCAGGTCCGGCTTGTCGGATCCGCCGGTGCCGGCGCGGCCCGGGTTGAAGCCGTCGTTCATGTCGCCGAACTGCACGTCGCCGGTCTGGGCCATGAAGCCCTCGATGACGCGGTGGAACGCCACGTTGTCATAGGCGCCCTCGCGCACCAGCTCCTTGATCCGCTCAACATGCTTCGGCGCTAGATCGGGCCTCAGCGCGACGGTAACGTCGCCGTCCTTCAGCGTGATGATCATCGTGTTCTCGGGCTCGGCGGCGAGCGCCGGCTGTCCGAGCAGGATGGCACCGAGGGCGACGACCGACATGAAGCTGCGTCTGTTCATGAAAAATCTCCGGAAGGGTCAGGACCCGAACTTGGCCGCCAGCGCTTTCGCGACGACCGCGGGGACGAAGGGACGGATATCACCGCCCATCGAGGCGATCTGGCGGACCAATGTGGCGGTAATCGTACGCACCGAGGGGCTGGCAGGCAGGAACACGGTCTGCAGCTCCGGCGCCATGGTTTCGTTCATGCCGGCCATCTGCATCTCGTAGTCGAGGTCCGTGCCGTCACGCAGGCCGCGGATCATGATCTTGGCGCCGTTCTTGCGTGCGGCGTCGATCAGCAGGCCCTTGAAGGAGATCACCTCCAGCTTGCGCGCATCCTCGCCGAGCTCGTCGCGCGCGGCCTGCTCGATCAGCGCCACACGCTGCTCGAGGCTGAACACCGGCGTCTTCGAGGCCTGGATGCCGATCGCGACGAAGATCTTGTCCGAAATCGTGAGCGCGCCCTTCAGCACGTCGAGGTGCCCGTTGGTGAGCGGGTCGAAGGAGCCGGCATAGATGGCGATGCGTTCGGTCATGGCGAGAGCTTCTATTGATCCCGCTCAAGGAAGGCAATTCACCAGGTTGGTAGAAAGGTGAATGTTGGATGAACGCCGCGCTCAGGCTGAGTTCAAGGCAATCACGGCAATGTGCACGCAAGGACAATGAAACCGAAACGGTGTTCGGCCGTTACTGCCGTCAAGGAGACGACACCATGATCATCCTGATGCTTGCCGCCGCAATGACCATCGCCATGCTGATCGCAACTGCCTTCGGCATCCACGAAGAAAGCCGCCGCGCCCACCAGGAGCGCAACATCCGCTCCACCCGCCCGTTCGGCCTGACGAATTGAGCCGTGGCACAAGTTGAGCGCCTCCGCGAGATCATCTCCTCCGGGAGGTGATCGCACAGTCACGGGCTACCTGTACAATCGGAGACCTTCTCGCGCCGTCATCCTCGGGCTTGGCCCGAGGATCTATCGACATAGGCGCACAGAAACGGAATAACTATCAGCCACTTGCGAGCTTCGGCAGATCCTCGGGACAAGCCCGAGGATGACGGCGGCTGGAAGCAGTGATCTCGCCCGGCCAGAGCCGACGGATCACTCCGTCGGCGTTTCAGGCAGCGCGGGTGCCTCCGCCTCGCCTTCGCCTTCGTCGTCCGAGGCATCCGAAATCCGCTCGACCGAGACGACCTTTTCGCCTTCCGCCGTCTTGAACACCGTCACGCCCTTGGTGGCGCGGCTGGCGAAGCGGATGCCTTCGACCGGCACCCGGATCACCTGGCCGCCATCCGACACCAGCATGATCTGGTCGGTCGACGCGACCGGGAAGGCGGCGACAAGACGTCCGATCTCATCCACCTTCGACACGTCGGTGGCGCGGATGCCCTTGCCGCCGCGGCCGATGACGCGGAAGTCGTAGGACGACGAGCGCTTGCCGTAGCCGTATTCGGTCATGGTCAGCACGAACTGTTCGTGCAGCCTCAGTTCCTCGTAGCGATCGTCGGACAGTTCACCGCCTTCACCGACCTCCTCATTGGTCAGCGCGACGTCCTCCTCGCCGTCGCCCTCGGCGGAGGCAAGCCGGCGCTCGGCGACGGAGCGCTTGAGATAGGCCGCGCGCTCCCAAGGTTGCGCCTCGACATGCTCCAGGATGGTCATCGAGATCGCCCGGTCGCCCTCGCCCATGGCGATGCCGCGCACGCCGGTCGAGTCGCGGCCCTTGAACACGCGCACGTCGGTCACCGGGAAGCGGATGCACTGGCCGGAATCGGCGGTCAGCAGCACGTCGTCGTTCTCCGTGCAGGTTTCGACCGCCAGGATCTCGTCGCCCTCCTCGTCGAACTTCATCGCGATCTTGCCGTTGCGCTTCACGTCGGCGAAGTCGCTGAGCTTGTTGCGCCGCACGGTGCCGCGCGTGGTGGCGAACATCACGTCAAGCTTGTCCCACTCGCTCTCGTCCGGCAGCGGCAGGATTGCGGTGATGCGGTCGCCCTCTTCCAGCGGCAGCATGTTGCGCAGGAACTTGCCCTTGGACTGCGGCGTACCGATCGGCAGGCGCCACACCTTCTCCTTGTAGACGATGCCGCGCGAGGAGAAGAACAGGATCGGCGTGTGCGTGTTGGCAACGAACAGGCGGGTGACGAAATCCTCGTCCTTGGTCGTCATGCCGGAGCGGCCCTTGCCGCCGCGCGCCTGCGCCCGGTAGATCGAGAGCGGCACGCGCTTGATGTAGCCCTCATGCGTGACCGTGACCACCATGTCCTCGCGCTGGATGAGGTCCTCGTCCTCCATGTCCGCGCCGCCGTCGACGATCTCGGTGCGCCGCGGCGTGCCGAACTCGTCGCGCACGGCGGCCAGCTCGTCCTTGACGATGGTCTGGATGCGCGCGCGGGATGCGAGGATGTCGAGGAGGTCAGTGATCTCCAAGCCGATGCCGTTCAATTCGTCGGCAATCTCGTCGCGGCCAAGCGCGGTCAGGCGCGCGAGCCTCAGTTCGAGGATAGCGCGTGCCTGCTCCTCGGAAAGGTTATAGGTGCCGTCTTCGTTGATGCGGTGGCGCGGGTCATCGATCAAGAGGATCAGCGACTCAACGTCCCGCGCCGGCCAGCGGCGGGTCATCAACTGTTCGCGCGCAGTCTGCGGATCGGGCGCGGTGCGGATAAGCTTGATAACCTCGTCGATGTTTGCAACCGCGATGGCGAGACCGACGAGGACATGCGCCCTGTCGCGCGCCTTGCGCAGCAGAAACTTTGTTCGGCGGCTGATCACTTCCTCGCGGAACTGATTGAACGCCTTCAGCATGTCGATGAGCGTCATCACCTCCGGTTTGCCGCCGTTCAGTGCGACCGCATTGACGCCGAACGAGGTCTGCAAGGGCGTGTAGCGGTAGAGCTGGTTGAGGATGACATCAGCGTTGGCGTCGCGCTTGAGCTCGATCACCACGCGGTAGCCCTGCCGGTCGCTCTCGTCGCGGATGTCGGAAATGCCCTCGATGCGCTTCTCGCGCACCAGTTCGGCCATCTTCTCGATCATCGAGGCCTTGTTCACCTGGTAGGGAACCTGGTCAATGATGATCGCCTCGCGGTCGTTTGCGCGCTGCTCGATCTGCACTCTGCCGCGCATCTGCACCGAGCCGCGGCCGGTCGAATAGGCGTTATAGATGCCGGAGCGCCCAAGAATGATGCCTCCGGTCGGAAAGTCCGGGCCCGGGATGATCTCCATCAGATCCGGCAGTTCCATCGCCGGATTGTCGATCAGCGCAATGGCGCCGTTGCAGATCTCGGCAAGGTTGTGCGGCGGGATGTTGGTCGCCATGCCGACCGCGATGCCACCCGCGCCGTTGACCAGAAGGTGGGGAAACCGCGCCGGCAATACCTTCGGCTCGGAATCGGAACCGTCATAGTTGTCCTGAAAATCGACCGTATCCTTGTCGATGTCCTCGATCAGCTCGTGCGCGACCTTGGTCAGTCGTGCCTCTGTGTAGCGCATCGCCGCCGGCGGGTCGCCGTCGATCGAGCCGAAATTGCCCTGCCCGTCGATCAGCGGCACGCGCAGCGACCAATCCTGCGCCATGCGCACCAGCGCGTCGTAGATCGAGGAGTCGCCATGCGGGTGATACTTACCCATCACGTCCGAAACGGGACGGGCAGACTTCACGTGCTTGCGGTTCCAGTGGTAGCCGCTCTCGTGCGAGGCGTAGATGATGCGGCGATGCACCGGCTTCATGCCGTCGCGCACGTCTGGCAGCGCTCTGGAGACGATGACGCTCATCGCGTAGTCGAGATAGCTGCGCTGCATCTCCTCGATGATGGAGACGGGCTCGATGCCGTCGGGCTGGTCGCCCTGCGGCGGCTTGGTCAGGTCACTCAATGGGGATCACGCTTTCTGGCAGAATCTTGCTTCTATTATATAAGAACGAAGGGTGGTTTTCCAAATCCCGCGGCTCTGTCGCTGTGGGTTATTCATGGCGTCTTTTCAAATAGATAGGCATGAATGACGAAGCGGCTGCGAATTCCGGAGCCGCATTTCGCTACGGCAACCGGTCGCCATGCCACGCGGCGCCTTGAATTCGCGCCCGCGATTCGGCTTTCTGAAGGACGTGAACCGCACCGGAGCCGGAATGCCACCGACCGAAACCACCTCGCCTTTCCGGCAATATGTCGCCCTCGCGAGGGAGGGCCGATGGGGCGTCCCGTCCATCGTCATCGGTATGATGCTGATCGTGGCTCTGTGGATCGTTACCACGGTCGTCGTCATGTTCGCCGCGTCTGCGATCATCAGTGCCTGGTACGGAATCTCGTATGCGTCGATCTCCGATCGCCTCCAGACTGCCTTTGCCGGCCGCGCCGGGACGGCGACGCTGCTCGTCACCCTGGGCGTTCTGTGGGGTGTGGTCTGGGCCGTGCTGCGCATCGTGCACCGTCGGCGCCTGTCGAGCGTCCTTGGCAGGAACCGGCGGATCGACGTCCGGGACGGCCTGAAGGCGGTTCTCGCCGGCTGCCTCGCCTTCGGCCTGTCGATGCTCGTCGGTCCGGATTCGCCGGACTTGCCGATCGAACGGTCGTCGCTGGCGCTTGCCGACTGGCTGGTCTACCTGCTGCCGGTCGCGGGTTTGATCGCGCTGCAGGCGTCGGCCGAGGAAGTGGTGTTCCGCGGCTATCTGATGCAACTGCTCGCCAACCGGTTCGCGAGCCCGTTCTTCTGGGCGGCGATCCCGCTGCTCATCTTCACCATCGCGCATTGGGATCCGGAGGTGCAGGCCCACATGCTGCTGGCGATCTTCGGCTCTGTCTTCCTGTTCGCGGTCGCGGCGACCGTTCTCGTCGTCGCCACAGGCAATCTCGGCGCGGCGATGGGGTATCACGTCGTCAACAATATCTTCGCCTTCCTCGTCTTCTCGCCGCGCGGCGACGACAATGAATTCGCGCTTTATCTCTACCCCGCCCTGTCGGATCCGCGCTGGACCGGGAGCGAGGCCGCGTTGCTAATCGGAATGGATGTGCTGTCCTGCCTGCTCGTGCTGTTTCTGCTCCTTCACCAGCGCTCGCCGCTGAGGGTCGGCCGGCGGCCGGATGCCGGTTGCGCTCCGGTGCCCGTGGAGTAGCATGGCGGTGCGGAGGGGGACGCCATGCCGACCATCGAGAGCCTGTTCAATGCCTTCGTAACGGTGCTGGTGACGATCGATCCGCCGGGGCTGGCGCCGCTGTTCCTGGCGCTGACGCGCGGCATGAACCGGTCGGAGCGCAGCCAGGTGGCGCTGCGCGCCTCGGTGATCGGCTTCATCGTGCTCGCCGTCTTCGCGGTTGCCGGCGCCGCCATCCTGAACATGTTTGGCATCACCCTGCCGGCCTTCCGCGTCGCGGGCGGGCTGCTCCTGTTCTTCATCGCCTTCGAGATGATTTTCGAGCGCCGCAACGACCGCAAGGAGAAGAGCGCCGACGTCGCGATCACGCGCGACCACATCCACAACATCGCCGCCTTCCCGCTTGCCATCCCGCTGATTGCCGGGCCTGGCGCGATCTCGGCCACGGTGCTGCTCTCGGGGTCCTTCCCGACGCTCTACGGCCAGGTCGCGCTGCTTTTGATCCTGCTCGTCGGCATCGTGCTGACCTGGCTCGTCTTCTTCCTCGCCGAGCGCATCGACGGCGTCCTCGGCCAGACCGGCCGCTCGATCCTGACCCGCCTGCTCGGCGTCATCCTCGCCGCGCTCGCCGTGCAGTTCGTGGCCGACGGCATCAAGGCGCTGATGGCGGCGTGAGTCCGATCAAGCGGTCAGTGGTCCAGCTTCACCGGCACCATCAGCCTCATCGTCTCGGGCCGCCAAAAGTCCGCATGCAACGGATATTCCTCGCGGTGCTGGATCTCCGAACGGTCGCGGATAAGTCGCTCGGCGCGGAACCAGTCGAGCATCGCCGCATAGCGGTCGAGCACCTCGCCGTCGGAGCGGTGATGGCTGGCGACCACGTAATCCGCCCCCTCGATCGCGAACCCCTCCAGCCCCGCGGGCGTCGACGCATCCTGCGTCAGCTTCGCGCCGGCGAAGCACCTCACCTCATCGCCTTGCCCTGCCAGCGTCACGACCACCACCGGCCCGGGCGCGAACGCCGCCTCTTCGAGGATGCGCCCGCGCAGACGCGTCAGCGCCTCGGCCAATCCACCCGCGACCGCGTTCGCGTGGCTGCCGGTCCAGCGCAACCCGGCAAGGCGTGCATCCTCGCGCCGCTCGATGCCAAAACCGTCGAGTCCGAGGACCGGACCTTCGCACCAGCGGCACATCTGTCCTCAACCTACCCGCTCGAAGGGGATGTCGGCGTTTTGGACACGCGAGGCACCCTGCACGCCGGTACCGCCGCGCGCGAGCGGCGGTCCGACGGGCCGGTCTGGCCGAAATCGGAGACGCCGAAGCCCGTCTCGCCCAGCAAGGTCCGGTCGTCGATTCATTTCAGCTGCGCTTTCATGGCATTTCCTGCAGGATCGCCTTGACCACGGCTGCGGAATTCTTCGAGGCCAGCCCCATAAACGTCGCCATCTCGTTGGCGCCCTCGCTGCCTCCGGCTAGGTCGGATAGGCTGCGCACGGCGAGGAACGGCACGCCGTTCGAATAGGCGACATGCGCGACGGCCGCGCTTTCCATGTCCAGCACCTTCGCCCCGAAGGTCGCAAGCACATATTCACGGAATTTTGCGTTGTCGACGAAGGCCTGGCCGGACACGCCGTTGCCGCCGACGACGATCTTCGGCTTCGCGGTGAGGCACTTGTTCTCCTCGACGCAGTTCGCCAGGTCGAGTTTCGCCGCCACTTCACGTGCCGCGTCGAGCAAGCCGGGGTCACTCGGGAACCAGAAACGCTCCTCTTCGTCCGATGCATTCTCGCGAGTGACGTTGACCGAACGCGGCACGATCATGCCATAGCCGGCAATGCCCTGCTCCTCCATCCATGGCGGAATGGCAAAACCTTCTGGCGTCTCGCGGGCGAACACCGCCTCCAGGTACTGGCTCCACTGGTCGGCGATGACGACGTCGCCGATATGCAGCGTGGGGTCGACGCCGCCGGCGATGCCGGAGAATGTGACCGCCGAGAGCGAGAAGCGGTCGAGCGCGATCTGCGTGTTCATCGCGGCGTTGACCATGCTGACGCCGCTCAGGAACAACACCACGTCCTTGCCGGCGAGCTTTCCGGTAATGAAGCTGCGCCCATTGACCCGATACTCGCTGGCCTCCGCCAGTTCCGACTTCAACACCTGCCATTCCGGCTCGAACGCTGAGACGACCGCAATGCGCGGCTTGGCGTCAAGAAGTTCGGCGGCGACGGCGCCGAGCGGTGCCGCCAGCATCATGAGTGCGCTCAGGCCCGCCGCCATGGCGGGACGGAATCCGGGGAAACGGGCGGAAGAATGCATGCGATCGATCCTTTGCTCAAAAGCCGTCTCCTCCGCGAGGCCGACTATTGCCGGCCCCGTCCGGGCACGGCAAGAGCAAAATCAGGCTGGCCCACACCTTGACCAGGAAGGTCGATCAGAACGGGATGTCGTCGTCGAGGTCGCGCGATGCCGGGCGTCCGCCGCCACCGCCGCCTCGCGAACCGTAGTCCGATGGTCCCGACTGGCCGAAATCGGAGCCGCCGGAGCGGCCACCGCGGTCATACGACACCTGGCCGCCACCGCCGCCCTCGCCGCGCGAGTCGAGCATCTGCAGCTCACCGCGGAACTTCTGCAGCACCACTTCGGTCGTGTAGCGCTCGACGCCGTCCTTTTCCCATTTGCGGGTCTGGAGCTGGCCCTCGATATAGACCTTCATGCCCTTCTTCAGATACTGCTCGGCCACCTTGGCAAGCTGGTCGTTGAAGATCACGACCTGATGCCACTCGGTCTTTTCCTTGCGCTCGCCGGAATTCTTGTCGCGCCAGCTTTCCGACGTTGCGATGCGGAGGTTGACGACGGCGTCGCCCGAGTTCAGCCGGCGGATCTCCGGGTCCGCCCCCAGATTGCCCACCAGGATCACCTTGTTCACGCTACCCGCCATCACACCGCTCCGCGCTTATCCGAAACCAAATCGACCCGCATCATAACCGAACAGAACAGCCGATGCGCCGGGGCGCGGGAAAACCCTCCCGCTGTCCACATCTTTGTCTGTTCCTGTTATGTTCTAGAATATTCCGGGCCCGGTGGCAAGCGCGGTTGCGGGCGATTCCTACGTGCGACGCCGGCCGACCCTGATGCCGGCCGGGTGGCTTTCGGCGGGACGAAAGGCTATGCTGGCGCAATGCTTCGCATGAGCTCCGCCCTCCTCGCCACACTCGCTGTCCTCGCAGCCGCGAGCCTGCCGGCCATCGCCGACGAGGCGAAGAAGGACGCCGCCCTGCCCGGCGTCGACAGTACCTATTCGATCGTCGCGCCCGAACCCGAGCCCGAGGATCCGCCGGCCGATGCCTCGGGCACGAAGAAGTTCGGCAAGTGGGAGCTTACGGTCTCCGGCTATGTCTGGGTGCAGGTCGGCTCCGGCAGCCACGGCGACGGGCGGTAGCGTCGCCAGCGACCACGACGGTCATCCGAAGCCTGGCGGCCGCCCTCTCGAAGCATTGAGGCCCAGAAGGACGGCGAACGCCGCCACGCTCAGCCCGCCGAGAACGGCAAGTACCGCCCGTGCGCCTATGCCGCTCAGAAGCGCGGCCAGCACCGGCGGGGCGAGCGCATTGATCAGGTTCATCGGCAGCGCGATGGTCGACATCACCGCCGCATAGTCGGCCTTGCTGTAGAACACGAGCGGCATCGTCGCGCGCGCCACCGCAAAGGCCCCGCTGCCGATGCCGAACAGCAGCAGATAGCCGCCCAGCGACGCCGTGCCCACACCGCCGGCCCAGATCGCGGCCAGTCCCAGCGGGATCATCGCGCCCGACACGAGCGCGGTGGACAGCCCGTCCCAGCGCGTTCCGCCCAAGAGGTCGATCACACGTCCCGCGACCTTGAACACGCCCAATGCCGACGCGATGGCGACGGCGACAGGAAGCTCCGCCCCCATCGCCCGCAGCAGCTCGATCCCCAGTGCCTCGATGCCGAAGGTGACGAAGCTGTTCAGGGCGATCGCCGCCACGAGCAGCACGAAGACACGGCCCCCGCGCGCGGCCCCTTGCGGCGCTGGCGCGGCCGGTGCGGCATCGGTGGCCGGCAGGCCGAACCGGGCGAGCGGACAGACCAGCAGCACCATCACACCGCCATAGACGAGCACCGCTCCGCGCCAGCCGGCCAGGTGCTCGAGAAAGCCGGTCACGGGCCAGAACACGCTGCCGGCCAGACCCGTCACCAGCATGAGCGTGCCGATGAGGCTTCGCGCCCGGTCGGCGGCATGGTCCGCGATATAGGCATAGGCCGAGGTCGTCAGGAACATCGCCCCGGCCGCGCCGATCAGCGCCCACGCGCCCCAGAACACCGCGAGACCCGGTGCCAGCGCGAGAAGACAGAGGCCCAGCCCGATCAGGCACGCCCCCGCCGCCATGACGTCGCGGACGCCGAACCGGCGGAAGGCGCGTCCGGCATGCGGCGCGGCGAGCGCCATCGCGACGAACATCACCGACGTGCCCATGAAGATTGCGGACAGCGACGCTCCAAGCTCCGTTGCGACCGGCCGCGCGATCACCGGCAGCACGCTGACCGCGCCCCAGCCCGTGATCTGGGTCAGCGCAAGGACGGACAGGACTGGGAAATGACGCCGCATCGCGCACGCCTAGGCCCGCCTCGTGACGCTTCGGTGACGATGCGAACAGCCGTTGGCTTCCCGCCGCCGACACCGCTCATGTCGGAAGGGTCAGGGGCGCAGATGCCGCGCGATCCGCCCTCCTCCCGCTCACGCCGCGACCGGCAGCGCCTTGGCCTCTCCCGCCCCCCTTGCCTTCGGCGCCTTCGCCGCGGCCGTCCGCGTAATGTCCGCCTTCCATTCGAGGAAATAGGCAACCGCGAGCTGCGTGGCGATGCCGGTGGCGATCAGCAGCGTGTCGAAGCCCAGGCCGGGCTGGTCCAGGTGGCGCAGCACCTGCGCCACCATCGCGCACATCGTTCCGGTGACGAACACCGGCAGCGAATGCTTGCCGAGGATCGCCAGCGGATGGTCGGGCGCCGTCCGCGCCAGCCCCGACACCGCCGGCCAGCGCGCGACGAGATAGGCCAGCGCCAGTACGTCGAGCAGGCGGAAGAGCGACAGGAAGGTCTTGTTGAACCCGCCCAGCACTTCGGGCAGGCCGAGCCACGTCACCTGGCCCCAGAACGGGCCGTGGATCCACAGGAACGCAACGACGAGATAGGCGAGCGCCAGCCGGGTCCAGAGCGGATGCTGCGGCAGCGATCCGCCGGCCCTGACATGCATCATGCCGGCGATGCCGATGACGTAGAGAAACTGCCAGGACAGCGGGTTGAGGAACCAGACTCCAGGCAGCGGATAGTTCGCCGGCGCGATCTGGAAGATGCCGGCCGCGAGCCACAGCGCGCCCGAGGCGGCCAGCGTCCCGGCCATGCTGCGGTTGAGCAGCCACACGATCGCCGGCGTGGCGAGAAGCAGCAGCATGTAGACCGGCAGGATGTTGTTGTAGCCGAGCTGGTGGCCGAGCGTGCCGATGCCGATGACCACACGGGCGGGATCCTCCATCAGCGGGCCGATGTTGATCATCTCCAACAGGTCGGGCCGCAGCGCAAACACCGCGGCGCCGCAGAAGATGGTCAGCGTCGCCACCGTCATCATAATGTGGGTGTAGAACAGCACCCAGGCCCGGCGCCAGATGGCGAGCGCGGACCTTGCCCCCTGCCCGCCCTTCATCTTCTGCCCGTAGACCAGGCCGATCGCGAGTCCCGAGATCAGCACGAACACCTCGGCCGCGTCGGAGAAGCCGAGATTCTTGAGCGTGAACTTTTCGTAGGCGTTCCCCGGGACGTGGTTGATGAAGATCATCAGCAGCACAATTGCCCTGATGACGTCGATTCGAGTGTCTCGCTCGGCACGCATGTCTTTGATTCCCGGCCAGTTTTTGCCCTAGACGACGCGCTGTGCGCCGCCCGGCTCTTCCAATCCCCACGACCCCGGTCGGGTTTGTAGGCATCCCTAAACGGCGAAAAACTGTGTCGGTTCGATCAACTATCGTTTAAGGAGATAACAATGAGGGGTCGGATCGATTTGGGCGGAGCGCGCAATGAGAGGCGACTGGATGGATGCGCCGCTGCGGTTTGACCGCAGCTATGTCTACCGGCTCTATGAGCCTCAGGACCCAGCCGAGCGGACGATCGTGGCGTTGCACGGGTCGGGCGCGGATGAGGCGGCGATCCTGCCGCTGGCGCGGATGCTCGATCCGAAAGCGCGGATCGTCGCGCCCCGCGGCCGCATCCTGCAGAACGGCGAGCGCCGCTGGTATCGCAAGTTGAGCCCGATCACCTTCGACCAGTCGAGCGTGGCGCTGGAAGCCGACACCTTTTCCGGCTTCCTCGACGGCCTGCGCCGCGACGGCGTCACCGATCCGGACCGCACCCTGTTCCTCGGCTATTCGAACGGCGCCAACCTGGTGGCCGCGACCATGCTGCTACACCCCGGCGCAATCCGCCAGGCGGTGCTGATGCGCGCCATGTCCGTCCTCGAATCCGCCCCCAAGGCCGACCTCACCGCCGCGCGCGTGCTGATCCTGTCGGGCGCCACCGACCAGATCTACGGCTCCTACGGCGCGATGCTGGGCGACCTCTTGAAGCGCAACGGCGCCGTGGTGGTGAAGGACACGCTGAGCTCCGGCCACGAATGCGGCGAAGGCGACATCGCCTATGCGCGCGGCTGGCTGGACTCGGTGGAGGGCGGGGTGCCGGCCACGGCGGATGCGGGGGGAACGAGGGGGTAGGTCGCAAGATAATTTGTCAGCTTGCTCGCTCCTTGCGGCGTCTAATCTCTTCCCGCATGCGCTCCTTCTGGATAGCCATGAGGCTGTAAGGCAGTGGTATTGACATCAATACACAGAATGACACTAAGCCTAGAACGACGCTAAATATCCAATACATACTTTCTATATTTGAGCTATCAACCAATCGCGAAATAAGAACGACAAATATAGTTATCATATATGCAGAAAATAAGTGAGAGAACCGCGCTAATTTATTTTGTATCTCTTTCGCATGCTCGAACCCGGCTCGCCAGCTTCCTGGAAGCAACATGGATGGATCACCGATAATAGAAATTACAGCAACTAGAACACCTGCGAGTATGGAGAAAACGTCGACAATTCCGCCAAGAACCGCGTCTGCACCGTTCAACATCGAGCCCCACTGGAAGCCGATGTAGGCAGATGCCAAGGCAGATGCTGGAATGTAGATCGCACGGATGTTCATTGGTCGAATAGACCCGCCTCTCGCCAATCTTTCATGGCAGAACGGATCGCCGCAAACGCACTTTGCGCGTCGAGGGCAACATCATCACCTTCAACTGCGACATCACGTTTGATCACCAGTTTATCTTTGGTGATGATAACATCATGAGCTGTCACGATCTTAAAATCGTCAGCTGTTTCTGAAACCATCTCCCCGATGGAGCCTAGGAGTTTAGGCAGCAGGGAACTGCCGGAGCGGCCGTCAAATCCGAGATGAACCTTAGCCTGGATTTCGCTCGCCGCTTCAATCTCTTGTGGCGTGCGATCAGCTGCCACGATTTTTCGAAGACCCTCCCCCATGTCAGCCAGGCCGTCAACAAACGCCCTTAGAGCTGTCTTCTGTTCGCGTGCCGCCGCTGCGTTCATATCCTCGACAGTTGTGGCAAATGCCGAAACGCCAAGATCGATCGACTTTACTCCCACTCGCAAAAGCTTCTCTACCTCACGGCGATCGGCTCTTGGCAGAAGGGCAAATTGTGTCGCGGCATCATCCGCTCCATGCGCCTTTAGAAATTTATGAAGAAGGCCAGTTATCTGTCCGTCATTCGTTATTCCATTAGCCAAGTAGCCAACATGATTGCCTTCAATTACAATATAGATACCCGTCTTCAAGAATTCCTCACCTTTAGGCGGTGAACGTCGATGAACGTTTGGACCACCGTTCTCAACTGTCGCGGCGGGGCTACCCTCGGCAAACAGCGTTAGATAGCAGGCGACGCCCTGTCCGATTGAGCGCGCCGGTATTTGAACCGAAACGTCGGATTTGTATTCGAATCTTGTACTGGCAACATCAGTGCAGCCCTCTAGGCGCGGCTGGAAATAGGCTTGAAGCGTTGGTCCGCCCGCACCAACCCAAATAGCGCGACGATAGTTTGCTATCTTGTGCATTTATTCCCCCCATCCATCCCAGATACATAGAACCAAATCTACAGCCCAATGTGGAGTCTGATTCGATGCGATGATGGAAAGACGGCGTATATCATGTGCAAGGCCTAATCGAGAAATATGTTCCTATTTTGTTCTTGTCCTAGCTGAAGAGGACACATCTCCTCGCCGTCCAGTGAGCTTGCGTTTGGCTGGACCCGTCTCAAACCGCTGGAGTGTTACCGCTCTCCAGACTAGGCCTCGCCGCACTCAATCCGGACAAGCCCCTTTCGTGAGCAAGTCGTTCTACCCATCGGCCGGTTTCAAGGGAACGGCTGTTTCGAATGCGGAGATAGAGTCGGCCATCGATCCGACTACGGTCTCTGAATGTCGGCGGATAACGGCATGTGGTTCAGCGGAGACTATCCTACGCCTGCCGCGGCTCCGTCCAAAGCGAATCGCGTCTGACGCGTTCACGGTTTTCATTAAGGCTCTAGGGAGCAGACCTTATCGCGCCGCCTCAGCTGCCGGCCGCACCTGTGCTCGGCCGTCAGCGGCCCTCCCATCCGTCCGTTCCCCCGGCCATGCAGACAGCGCGATGTCCGCCACCCGCTTCAGCCTGGCTGTACACGCCCCGTCGCACGCCTGCGCGGACATGCCCTGGACGATGGCCGCATAGAAGCGGGCGAGTGAATCGGTATTCGTGTCGGCCGGGAGCTCACCGTCGCTCACGGCGCGATCGAAACGCACCTGCATGGCCCGGGTCGCGGCCTCCCGCCGCGCCGCCACATCCCGGGCAACCGACGCGCTCGCCTCGGAGTGCTGGAGCACCGCCGACGAGACGATGCACCCGCGCGGTTTGCCGGGCTGGCTGATGCTCTCGGCGACGTCGTGCAGGTAGAACGCCATTGCGTCATATGCGCTCGCCGCGCCTTGCAAGGCTTCGGCGCGCCGCCTGTTTTCGCCATCGATGGCGTAGTCGAGCGCCTGTCGGTACAGGTCCTCCTTCGAGCCGAAGGTGGCGTAGAGCGACGGCGGCGTGACGCCCATCGCCTGCGTCAGGTCGGCGATCGACGTTCCCTCGTAGCCATGCTCCCAGAACAGCAGCGCGGCCTTTTCGAGCCCCACTTCCGGATTGAGCAGCCGTGGCCTGCCGCGCTTTCGGACGGCTTCCGTCATTTTTATATCGATCCCTATAATATTCATTGACACGCGTTCCGGTCATTTATTATATCGGTCGCTATAAAATTTCAATGGAGCGAACGATGCCTGGAAGATTGTCGAACAAAGTGGCCCTGGTGACTGGAGGCTCGCGCGGTATCGGCCGGGCGACGGCGCTGGCCCTTGCCAGGGAAGGCGCGTCCCTCATCGGCGTGCATTACGGCAGCAACGCCGATGCCGCCCGCGAGACCGTCGGGCAGATCGAAGCGCTCGGCGCCAAGGCCGTCGCCATCAAGGCCGATCTCGGCAAAGGCAGGGAGGCGGCGCTCGGCATCTGGGAGCAGTTCAGGGATGCGGCCGTCGCCCATACCGGCGAGTCCGGCCTGGACATTCTGGTCAACAATGCCGGCGTGGCGCCACCGGTCTCATTGGCCGAGACGAGCGAAGCCGTCTACGACGAGGTTATGGCGATAAACCTGAAGGCGCCCTTCTTCCTGATCCAGGCTCTGGCCGAACATATCCGCGACGGCGGGCGCATCATCAACGTCTCGACCGGCTTCACGCGCGTCGCCGCGCCCAGCCACCCGGCCTATTCGGCGTCGAAAGGCGCGCTCGAAACGCTGACGCTGGCTCTGGCGCCCGAGCTGGGCCGGCGCGGGATCACCATCAACGCGGTCATGCCGGGCATCACCGAGACGGACATGAACGCCGGCTGGCTGGCCAATCCTGAGGCGCGGGCGGGCGCGGAGGCGATGTCGGTCTTTTCGCGCATCGGGACGGCCGACGACCTCGCCGACGTGATCGCCTTCCTCGCCTCCAACGATGCACGCTGGACCACGGGACAGGTGATCGACGCCACGGGCGGTGCCCGGCTCTGAGCATCCGCGGCGCTTTGCCGTGGTATGCGCATCATGCGAGATCCAAAGCAAAACCCCGCCGCGCTTCCGCGCGGTCGGGGTTTCGTTTTTGTGAGCCATTGCTCATCGGCCGGCTTCGAGGGGCCGGTCCTGTTTCGGATGCCGAGATGGCGTCAGCCATCGATCCGACTGCGGTCTCTGATTGTGGTTTTGGCGGCAATGCGTGGTTCGGCGGATTTTGACCCGCGCCTGCGCCTGCCGTGGCTCCGTCTAGCTGCGGAGCCGCAAGGGACTGTCCGGTGGAGTCATGGCTCCCTCCTATGTCCGTTTCGCTTCGTCGGGGAGCTCTGATCCGGTGTCTGCGGCGTCTCGCAGTCTGCCCATCGGCCCGGAGAGCGCCTCGCGCTCGTCATTCCCGACAGGTGGAAGTCTGCTCCCGCGCGCGCCTCAGGTCAAACATTTCCAGCCGCCCGGCCCAAATCGTGATCGAATGTTACAGGCCGCCCGGCGCGAACCGCCCTTCCCTCCTGACATCGTCTTGTCAGGAGCTTCCGTTCACTCTCCGTTCTTTTCGCTTGCCGCGTCTTCCGCCGCCGTCTAATGCTTGGGGGTCGCGGGCGCGCAGCCCTCGACCTTGCGGCGAAAATACCTACATTCGGGCTGGCGGTCTCCGCCATCCCCTTTATCAGCATGAGGCTGCGGACCGGTCATGGCCGATCAGAAGTACATTTCGATCCGCGGCGCGCGCGAACACAATCTGAAGAACGTCGACCTCGACATCCCGCGGGATTCGCTGACGGTGATGACCGGCCTGTCGGGTTCGGGAAAGTCCTCGCTCGCTTTCGACACGATCTATGCCGAAGGCCAGCGCCGCTATGTCGAGAGCCTGTCGGCCTATGCGCGGCAGTTCCTCGAGATGATGCAGAAGCCGGACGTCGACCAGATCGACGGCCTGTCGCCCGCCATCTCGATCGAGCAGAAGACCACCTCGCGCAATCCGCGCTCGACGGTCGGCACCGTGACCGAGATCTACGACTACATGCGCCTGCTCTTCGCGCGCGTCGGCATCCCCTATTCGCCGGCGACCGGCCTGCCGATCGAGAGCCAGACCGTGTCGCAGATGGTCGACCGGGTGCTGGAGCTGCCGCAGGGCACGCGTCTGTTCATCCTGGCGCCGATCGTGCGCGGCCGGAAAGGCGAATACCGCAAGGAGATCGCCGAACTGCAGAAGAAGGGTTTTCAGCGCGTCAAGATCGACGGCCAGTTCTACGAGATCGCGGAAGCCCCCGCGCTCGACAAGAAATACAAGCACGACATCGACGTGGTGGTCGACCGCCTTGTCGTGCGGCCCGACATAGCGACGCGGCTGGCGGATTCGCTCGAAACCTCGCTCAAGCTCGCCGACGGCATCGCGGTCGCCGAATTTGCCGACCGGCCGCTGCCGGCCTCGGAGACCAAGGAGGATTCCGCCAACAAGTCGGCCAACGAGACGCATGAGCGCATGCTGTTCTCGGAAAAGTTCGCCTGCCCGGTCTCCGGCTTCACCATTCCCGAGATCGAGCCGCGGCTGTTCTCCTTCAACAACCCGTTCGGCGCCTGCCCCACCTGCGACGGCCTCGGCTCGCAGCAGGCGATCGACCGCAACCTGATCATTCCCGACGAGAGCCTGACGCTGAAATCGGGCGCCGTCGCCCCCTGGGCACGCTCGACCTCGCCCTATTATCTCCAGACGCTGGAAGGGCTCGGCAAGGCCTACGGCTTCAAGGTCACCGACCGCTGGTCTGACCTTTCCGAAGAGGCGCGCGACGCGATCCTCCACGGCACCGGCGAGCGCCAGGTCGCCTTCAGCTATGACGACGGGCTGCGCTCCTACAAGACGACCAAGACCTTCGAAGGCGTCATCCCCAATCTCGAGCGCCGCTACAAGGAGACGGATTCCGCCTGGTCGCGCGAGGACATCGAGCGCTTCATGGCCTCGACCCCCTGCCCCGCCTGCAACGGCTTCCGCCTCAAGCCGGAGGCGCTGGCCGTGAAGATCGCCGGCCTGCACATCGGCCAGGTCACCGACCAGTCGATCCGCAAGGCGGGCGCCTGGTTCGATGCGCTTCCCGCACAGCTCAACGACAAGCAGAACGAGATCGCCTACCGCATCCTCAAGGAAATCCGCGAGCGGCTGAAGTTCCTGAACGATGTCGGCCTCGACTACCTGACGCTGGCGCGCAATTCCGGCACGCTGTCGGGCGGCGAGAGCCAGCGCATCCGGCTCGCCTCGCAGATCGGCTCCGGCCTCACCGGCGTGCTCTACGTGCTCGACGAGCCGTCCATCGGGCTCCACCAGCGCGACAATGCCCGCCTGCTCGACACGCTGAAGCACCTGCGCGACATCGGCAACACCGTCGTCGTGGTCGAGCATGACGAGGACGCGATCCTCGCCGCCGATTTCGTCGTCGACATCGGCCCCGCCGCCGGCGTGCATGGCGGCCGCATCATCGCGCAAGGCACGCCCGCCGAGGTGATGGCCAATCCGCGCTCGCTCACCGGCAAATACCTGTCGGGCGAGCTCGAAGTCTCGGTGCCGTCCGAGCGCCGGCCGCTGAAGAAGAACAAGCGGCTGAAGATCGTCGGCGCGCGCGGCAACAACCTGAAGAACGTCACGGCCGAGATCCCGCTCGGCACCTTCACCTGCGTCACCGGCGTCTCGGGCGGCGGCAAGTCGACGCTCCTGATCGAGACCCTGTTCAAGGCCGCCTCGCGCCGCATCATGGGCGCGCGCGAGCACCCGGCCGAGCACGACCGCATCGAGGGCTTCGAATTCCTCGACAAGGTCATCGACATCGACCAGTCGCCGATCGGCCGCACCCCGCGCTCGAACCCGGCCACCTATACCGGCGCCTTCACGCCGATCCGCGACTGGTTCGCCGGCCTGCCGGAAGCCAAGGCGCGCGGCTACCAGCCCGGCCGCTTCTCCTTCAACGTCAAGGGCGGCCGCTGCGAGGCCTGCCAGGGCGACGGCGTCATCAAGATCGAGATGCACTTCCTGCCCGACGTCTACGTCACCTGCGACGTCTGCCACGGCAAGCGCTACAACCGCGAGACGCTGGAAGTCACCTTCAAGGGCAAGTCGATCGCCGACGTGCTCGACATGACGGTCGAGGAAGGCGCCGAGTTCTTCGCCGCCGTGCCGGCCGTCCGCGACAAGCTGGAGACGCTGGCCAAGGTCGGCCTCGGCTACATCCATGTCGGCCAGCAGGCCAACACGCTCTCAGGCGGCGAGGCGCAGCGCATCAAGCTCGCCAAGGAACTCTCCCGCCGCGCGACGGGCAAAACCCTCTACATCCTCGACGAGCCCACCACCGGCCTGCACTTCCACGACGTGGCCAAGCTGCTCGAAGTCCTGCACGAGCTGGTCGACCAGGGCAACACGGTCGTCGTCATCGAGCACAACCTGGAGGTCATCAAAACCGCCGACTGGGTGCTCGACCTCGGGCCAGAGGGCGGCGACGGCGGCGGCGAACTGGTGGCGCAGGGACGGCCGGAGGACATTGTTGCCGAGAAGCGCAGCTATACGGGGCAGTTCTTGAAGGAGCTGCTGGAGCGGAGGCCCGGACGCAAGCGCGAGGCGGCGGAGTAGCCCTCCTCGCCCCTTGCGGGAGAGGATGGCTTGTCCCCGAACTGCCCTTCGCAGTTCGGCTGGACATGCCTGGTGAGGGGTGGGTGCGGCTAATGTCCGACACAGCGCTACATCGGCCCGCCTGTTTCGTGGCACCGAAGATTAGTAGTCACGACGGTCGTAAGTGAAAAGAATCTGATAGCATTTGGCTGAGTTGCCTTACCGCCACTTCGATAGACTACCCTCCTGATCTGAAAGAACCAGACACAGAATTTGCGCACCAATGAGCGAAGCAGCATCAACAAGCGGCGCAAGCGCTTCGGAGCAGGACACTTTACTGCTCGTTCTTCGTTCAATGCCGCAGATTAGCGCAGGTGTTGTGACCGCCGCTTTGCTGCTCGGCGCAGCATCGCTGACAGGAAAGGCCTATGGTCTCGGCGTCTCGGGAGCCGAGTTCCTGACTGTCTCGGATATTGGCATGGAAGCAGTTAAACGCGCGCCGTTCGCGATTGCTATCTTCGCCGGGTTCGTATTTCTTCGGTCAGTCCAAGGTTGGGGTGATAAGCCCGATCCAATTGTTCCAGGCTATCGCGCAAGCCGGATTGGATTGCGGCTCGCCATGCTGTTGTTCGTGGTCGGCTTCTTGATCGTTCCGCCGCCACTCGGCACAAACTTCATCATCGGGTCTTTGATATGGGGTTCGGTCTGTTTGTTCAACATCACGGTCGAACATACTCGCCGCGACCTGATCCCACATTGGATGACAACATTTGCTTTCGTTCTGGCGATGGGGGTAATGCATTTTGTAATCGGCTATGTCGCGATCGCAGATCCTATCTTGGAGCTTGACGGCCACCCCAGCCCCAAGCACAAAATTTGCTTAAGTGACGGCACTTGCACAACTGCGGTATTACTCGTCCGCTTCGACGAGACAACTGCAGTGATTACAGGGGGCGAGGCAGGGATTACCTACCTCCGCAACGATGCGATCACGAAAATCGTTGTCCTGGAACCTCATCGAGATCGGGCCTTCATTCCGATTTGGACTTGGCTCGGTTCGTTGCTCTCTTGGTTGAAGCTAAATATCGCGTGAACACCGCCACAGAAGGAACGAGGCGGCGGACTAGTACCTTGCCGCATTTGCCATGAGCAAACTGTCCCCTCTTACCCCCCCAACCATCCAGCCGATTCGTGAACTCGACATCGATGTAGTAATTGCAAACGCAGGCGGTGGACGGGCGCACCTCCATGCTGATCGTCGGCGGCAAGTCAGCGCAGACTACCTGCTCGGTAACGCCGTTATCGAACTCAAGTTTCTGGACGATGAAGCCCTCGCGAAGCCCGAACACCAAGCGAGGATAGCTGCGCTTTTTGCACGCTATCAACCAGAGCGGCCGGTTGTCATCGTGGACCCGAGACTACTGCCGCCCGAGGCTCGGCGTGAGTACGCTTCGATTTTGCAGCGGCCAGTTCGTGGTGCAGTGGCGAAGGCACGAGGTCAGCTCAAGCAATCGCGCGTTGAAATTCCGGGCATCACGACCACGGTTCTTTTCGTCATCAACAACGGCTTCGCCGCGCTGACGCAGGAAGAACTGGTCCAGCACGTCGAGCGACGCGCTCGGAATGACAGCCGGGAGATCGACGGCATCGTTGTCGGCGGCTGCTATTTTCACAGTGATGGGTTCGACACCGTGGCGCTTTGGCCGCTGGACTACGTACCGATCCGCACCGAGCGGCGTTTCGAGGGGTTCGAAGCACTTAGGAGTGCATGGGGCGGGTTTGCCGAACAGCATATGACTGCCTTTGTCAGGGGCGAACACGGGCCGGATGCCGAGAAGGAGCCGGTCTCCGATATCGCTTTTGATGTTGACGGCGTCACCTTCGTCAAGCCAGCGATACCTTTCGGCAATGAGAGCAAGTTTTGCGGCCCGCGACGCCCCCGTCAAAATGCCGTAAGCTTTGATGGGTTGCCACCTGTGGCGACGACAATCCCAGCTATGACGGAAGCCGAACACCGCCGAATTCGAGCTGCTTTGCAGGAGGAGCCGCTACTTTGCACTTATGCACGCTGGTTAGTCCATGTCGAAGAAGCGAAGACGACCCATACGGAATTGATGCCGATCGTTCCAATTGAGGTCACGCGGGGAGGTTGGGAAGGATGGCGCAAGCGGCATCCAGAACATCGAGCACTTGAGTCGCTGCGCCGCTATGCCAACGACGTTTTCAACCGCCGCGCTCGTGAGTTCCTTGCCGCCGCCAGCGAGATGAAGGACGAGATCACGCCGCCCCATGCGTACATCGCTGTGGGCACCGAGGTGATCGGCCAGGATGCCCGGAACGATATTTCCCACATTGCCTCAATCCGTCAGCGTTGGAACGCGCTCCCCGAAATATGTCCGCTTGTATCCAATGCGCGAATTCCACACGAGCATGCGTTGAGTTTGGCAGCAGCCTACGCGGTCCGGGAAGGAGTGGACGCAGTATTCTGGCGCCTCGATCTTCAGTTCGCCTGGACGTAGTGTGTGGGTACTTACCCCCACACCACCTCCGCCCCCATCTCCCGCAGCCCTTCGTCTTTCGACACCAGCTTCACCCCCTCGTCCATCGCCTGCGCGACCAGCATGCGGTCGAACGGATCACGGTGTTCACGCGGATAGGCGCCGGCGCGGATGGCGTGCCGCGCCGCAAGCGGCAGCAGTTCAAACCCCTCCGCCTCGACGATTTCCTCGAAGGCGGCCACCAGCCCGACAATCTCCGGCCAGTTCCCGCGGTGATGCTTGTAAGACATCTCGTAGGCGGATACAGCGCTGACGAAGCCCGTCACGTCGGGGTCCGTCAGGATGTTCCGGACTTTGGGCGGCAGAAGTTCAGGGAAGTAGAGCCACCAGTAGAAGGTGTGCGTGTCGAGCAGAATCCTCACCGGCCACCGTCGCCCGAGTACTTGCCTTCCCAGGCGTCCAGTTCATCCTTCGACAGCGACTGGTCGAACAGGTCGGGCGGCAGGTTGCCGCGCAAATGAGCGAAGCGCCCTGGCACGCGCGGCTTCTTGTCCACCGGAGCGACCTTCGCCACCGCCTTTCCATCGCGCATGATCGTGTACTCCTTGCCCGCGTCGACGGCCGCTTGCAGCCCGGTCAGCTCGAATTCAGCCTGCTCGCTCTCGGCGAAACCCACGCGCTGGACCATTTCGTCCCATTCGTATGGGTATTTGCGATAATAGGCGGCGATAGCTTCCTTGCTGATATAGTCGTCCGGCGCATGCTCGAACCAGTCGACATCCTTCATGGCGTCATGCAGATGCGCCATCGATCCGAACGCCTGCTCGCGCGACTTGCGACTCTGGACTTTGCTGTCGGCCTCCACTTTGATCAGCTTCACCGCCGGCTTGTTGCGCCGCGCGATGACGATCTCCTCCCCCGCCTCAGCGCGCGCCACGAGGTCGGAGAGCTGCGTCTTGGCATCGTGCATGTTGATGATGGCCATACCGGACAATATAGCTAGGAAGTTAGCTAGGAGCAATTGGGAGAAGGAACAGGCGGCGCCGGCCGCTCGCACCCTCACCTATAAGGCGACCGGCAATATCGCCGCGGCCCGTGATATGGCTGATACGTATCCGTCCACGCGTCGTACGACCGGTAGCGCGCTGCGCACCAGTCGGCGTGCGCAGTAAGGCCCTGGAGCGGCGGGATCGGGCGGTGCGCCTTGTAGATCGGCAGTGGATAGCCGCACAGCCGATGCGGGCACCTCGGCACGTGCCGGAGGCGGTAGTGCCGGGGGCTGTGATAACGCCGCGCCCCCGTCTCCATCGCGGGACGCTCGTTATACCAGCGGGCCACCGGGACGGAGCCGTGATAGATCACATCGGTAGCGGGATCGTATTGCCATCCGCCCGCCCCCGCCGGCGAGGCCGCGAGCAGCACCGCGGCAAGACCCAGCGCAGCTTTGCACATCTCAGGCTCCATCGACTGCAGCGCTGCATACAACCACCGGCGGGGGCGAAGGTGCCCTACGTTCCGGAGGCAAGGTTAACGATCCGCAAACGCGGCGCGCGCGCCGGACCGAAAAAGTCTTGCGAGTCGAGCTACAGTCTGCCGGGCCAAGCGGCTTTGAGGTTCGCGGGCGTCCCCAACCTCCTTCCGTCATGCCGGGCGCCGGAGGCGACCCGGTATCCATTCCTCTTCGCGCTTGGCCGCTCCTTACGCCGGGATTCCGACTGCCAATCGATCCCGGCTGACCTCCGGTCGCCGGGATGACGAAGCGCCAGGGTCTCCCGCGCCCCCGACGCCCGGCGCGAGACTTGGCCGGCCAGAGCGGAGGCGGCGGTGGACTGGAACAGGGCGATCGAGAAGAACCGGGAGGCGCTGAGGCTGGTGCTGGCGTCGCTTGTCGTCACGGCCGCCTGTGTCGGCGGCGGCCCCTGCCCCGCCGTCTCCACCGCGCCATCCTGTGCCTGCTAAGCCCAGCGCCCTGTTACGCGCGCCCGCGCCTCAGTTCGCGGCAGGCTTTGGTGCGGGGCGGAACATCTTCCAGTTCTTGTAGAAGATGGCGTTGATCTTGGAGGCGATCAGCGACACGACCGAGACCAGCGCCGACAGGAGGCCGGGGAACGGCGTCGGCCGCACGATGTCCATGAACACGCAATAGCGGCGCGCGTCGTATTCGTTGACCGAGCGGTGGATCAGCGTGTCGTCGAAGATGTAGAGCGGGTCGTCGTGCCAGTAGTGCTTGGCGTTGCCGCATTCGATGAAAATCTGGTCGGTCTTCACCGGCGAGAGATTGTAGAGCACACGCAGCGTCAGCCTCAGCGGGCCGTAATGGAAGGTGGTCGATTCGCGCTTCGAGAACACCGAGACGGCGATCGTCTTGATGTATTTGAACTCGCGCTTGAACTCCTCGATGTTGTGCGGGTTCTCCTTGCCGTACCAGGAGAAGACATACATGCCGCGCCGGCCGGCCTCGAACACCTTGTCGATGTCGCCGACGATCTCGTCCTTGCGGGTGCGGAAGGTGCCGAGCACGAACTCGACCTCCTCGCGCCAGGCCGGCGGCAGGTCCTCCATCTTCCAGATGCCTTTGTTGCGGTAGGACAGGAGGTCGATCAACAGGTTGAACGGCGACAGAAGGAAGGTCGGGATGCCGTTGCCGAGGAAGTAGCGCTCGAACACCATCGCATCGCGGCGCGTGTTGCGCATCACGTCGATCAGCCCGCAGGCGAGCCAGACGATGGTGACGACCGGGATGAACCAGAGGCCGGCAAGGACGACGACGGCGGCGACGGCGAGCTTGCGGGCGAGTTTGGCGGATATCGGCATGAGGTGATTGGCTCCGGGGCCGGTCCCCGCCGGCAGGTTTGCTTCATTACACCCGTAACGGGCGCCTGTGAATGTGATGCGAAGCCCGGCACCATATGTCAGGAGGCTGGCGGGCAGCGTGCCGCCGCGATGGACCCGTGGCCCCTTGCGACATAAGTTTTGTCCGGTGACATCGATGGGAGGCGTGATGAGCAAGGCCGGAACGATCCGCGCGGGAATGGGCGGCTGGACCTTCGAGCCCTGGGAGGGCACGTTCTATCCCGACACGCTGCCGAAGAAGCGGCAGCTCGAATTCGCCTCGCGGCAGGTGCCGACCATCGAGGTCAACGGCACCTATTACTCCGGCTTCACGCCGGCGACCTATGCCAAATGGGCGGCCGAGACGCCGGACAACTTCGTCTTCTCGATCAAGGGCAACCGCTTCGTCACCAACCGCAAGGTGCTGTCCGAGGCCGGCGAGTCGATGGCGAAGTTCTTCTCGCAAGGGCTGGAGGAGCTTGGGCCAAAACTCGGGCCGCTGGTCTGGCAGTTCGCGCCGACGAAAAAATTCGAGCCGGACGATTTTGAGGGCTTCCTGAAGCTACTGCCGCAAACCCATGCCGGGCTGAAGCTCAGGCATGTGCTGGAGGTGCGCCACGGCTCGTTTGCCGTGCCGGACTTCGTCGCGCTCGCCGAGAAGCACGGCTGCGCGATCTGCTACGCGCATCATTTCGACTATCCGGAATTCGCCGACATCACGGCGGATTTCGTCTATGCCCGCCTGCAGCGCGGTTCGGACGACATCGCGACCGCTTATGCGCCGAAGGATCTCGACGGTTGGGCCAGGCGGGCCAGGATCTGGGCCGAGGGCAGCCAACCCGACGACCTGCCCTATGCCGACCCGGCGCGGAAGGCAAAGAAGGTACCGCGCGACGTGTTCGTCTACATCATCCACGAGGGCAAGATCCGCGCGCCGCAGGGCGCGATGGCGTTCATGGAGCGGGTTGCAGGCTGAGCGGACACTCATCCGGCGGCTGCGGCAAAAAAGCGAAAATTCCTCTGCCGTCCGGGTTGCCCGTCCCGGCGAAGCTGACTATAAGCCGCCTCGGCTACGCGCCCTTCGTCTATCGGTTAGGACGGCACCCTTTCACGGTGCAGAGAGGGGTTCGACTCCCCTAGGGCGTACCACCTTCCTCCTCCCGAACATCCGCCTCGACAGCTGGGCCCAGCCTGTTCATGCTGGCGTGGTTCGTGTCACGGAGGCGGAGATGGAGGGCTTGCCGATTGCCAGGGCGTTCACGCTGCTGGAGCCGGGGCCGGTCGTGCTGGTGACCACGAGCGACGGCCGCAAGGACAATGCGATGACCATCACCTGGACCATGGTGTTGGATTTTTCGCCGACATTCGCGCTGACGACCGGGCCGTGGAACCATTCCTATGCGGCCCTGCGCGACACGCGGGAATGCGTGATCGCGGTTCCGACCGTCGACATGATCGACACGGTCGTCGGCGTGGGAACGTGCTCCGGCAAGGATACGGACAAGTTCGAAAAGTTCGGGCTCGCCCGCGTCAAGGCCAAGCATGTACGGGCGCCGCTGATCGGGCAGTGCCTCGCAAATGTCGAGTGCCGCGTCGTCGACATCGTCGAGCGGTACGGCATCGTCGTGCTGGAGGGCATTGCCGCCTATTTCGACAGCGCCCGGAAGGAGAAGCGGACCATCCACGCGGTCGGCGACGGCACGTTCATCGTCGACGGACGCAGGATCGACCGCAGGGAGATGATGCGGTCGAAGCTGCCGAGCGGACTGTAGCCCCCTCGCCCGCCAGGTCAGTTCACCGCGACGCGCTCCTGCTTGCCGAGCCAGCGGCGCCAGTCGGATTCGGAGCCGGAGAAGACGTTGAGGTCGATCTTGCCCCTCACACCGTGCGACAGGCCCGATCCCGAATACTGCCAGAACACCCAGTCGCGTCCGGGGTAGACCTTGGAGGGGTGCTGGGCGACTGCGCGCAGCCAGAACGGGTAGTTCTTGAAAGCGTTCTTCAGATTGTCGCCGTAGAAATCTGGCGCGGTGTAGATGACCGGGCGCTGGCCGTAATGCGCCTCGATCTTGTCCATGAACACCTGCATCTTCTCGAGCACGGTGGCGCGCGAGGGCCGCTTCTTGCAGGCGGAGAGATGGTTCCACTCGACGTCGATCACCGGCGGCAGTGCATTCGGATCCTTAGGCACGTTGCGGATGAACCAGTCGGCCTGGCTGGAGGCGCTGCGGCACCAGTAGAAGAAGTGATAGGCGCCGCGCTTCAGGCCCGCGGCATCGGCCTCGCGCCAGTTCTTGCGGAACATCGGGTCGAGATGGTCGCCACCATCGGTGGCCTTGATGTAGGCGAAGTTGGCGCCCTGGCTGCGCAGCTTCACCCAGTCGATCTCGCCCTGCCAGCGCGAGACGTCGACGCCGTGAACGGCATAGTCGGCCGGCTTGCGCTTGCCGAAGTTGATCGGCTTGGCGTCGCGGAAGCGCTGCCGCTGGACCGCGCCATAGCGGCGCGTCTCGGGCCGTGCCGTCGGCGTCGGCGGGGTGACGAGTGCGACGGCCTTGACGGCGGGCTCGTCGATCACGTCGGGCGGGGCGAGCGCGGACACCTTGACCGGGTCGACGTCGGCGTCGGCCTCGATCATGGCCTGCTGCTCCTCAGCCAGCCCCACCACTTCGGCCGGGCGCGGACCGGAGACGGACGCTGTGGTTTCGGAAGAGGCGCCGACCTTGAGCACGTCGGCGGCATTGCTCGACATGCAGCCGGCGAGTGCGACGCAGGCAAGGAGCGAGACGACGAGAGGGGAAAGTCGCATGTCGGACCGTTACGCAATACGAGAAGGACCGAGCAGCGCCCGGAAAGACCAGCCTCTTTATGAATGGGAAATTACCAAGAAAGATTGAATCCGATCTTTACCATGATCGGTAACGCTTGAATGCGCCGCTGCGTGCCCGCCGCGTTCGTCACGGCGGGCCATGCCAGTCATGGTTCCTCAGCTGCCCTCAGAAGCCTCGCGGCGGCACGAACAGGCAGATGGTGCGGCCCGCGTCCAGGCCGGACTGGTGCGCGCACCAGTGGAACTCGCCGTCGGGCGAATTGCGGATGCGCTTGTCGTTGTAGGCCACCACCTCGCCGGTGCTGATGACATAGCCCTCCGGCCGCTCGCTGACTGAACCGTTCGACACCGGTTTGCAGTCGAAGTTCGAGCAGCACGACAGCGGATACGCCCAGCCCTTCGGCGCTTCATGGGCGCTCGCGGCAGGTGCAACCGACACGGTCGTCAGGAGGAACGCGGCACGCACACTGGCACGCGTGGGCATCATTTGCTTGAAGAGCATGACCTTCTCCTTTGGTCTGCTCCTTGGGCGCGATTCGCTCCGCAAACTGCTTTTGTAGAATCGTGCGCCCGTCGTACCGGACTGACAAGGGATCACGTCATGTAACCGTCATATGGTCACTCGTGTGCCACAGGCGCATGGAACCGCAGCGCGCGCTGGCAGTTAGCTGGCTGGCATGACGGAACTCTCCCACCCGCACAGTCTCGAGGATCGCAACGGCCCTTCCGACCTGACGAAGCAGGCCGCGGAACGCGTCGCGCTGGTCTATGTGAACGACGGCGAGCCCGGCATCCGCCGCCTTGGGGCCGGCCGCGGCTTTTCCTATCTGGACAGCCAAGGAAGCCGGATCGACGACGACGAGGTGCGCGCCCGGATACGGGCCCTCGCCATCCCGCCGGCGTGGACAAACGTCTGGATATGCGAGGATCCCGAGGGTCACATCCAGGCCACCGGCCGCGACCAGAAGGGCCGCAAGCAGTATCGCTACCACGCGCGATGGGCCGCCTGTCGCGATGAGGCCAAATACGGCTCCCTCGTCGACTTTGCGCGGGCTCTGCCGCGCTTGCGCGCGGCGATCGACAGGGACCTGCGTCGCCGCACCCTGTCGTTCGAATGCGTCGCGGCGGCGGTGGTGCGGCTGCTGGACAAGACGATGATCCGCGTCGGCAACTCCTCCTATACGCGCGACAACGGCTCATTCGGCCTCACCACGTTGAGGGACCGGCATGTCGAGATCGAGGGCGCTAGCCTGCGCTTCGCGTTCAAAGGCAAGTCGGGCAAGGAATGGCGGCTGAAGCTGTCGGATCGGCGAATAGCGCGGGTCGTGAAGGGAGCGCAGGACATTCCCGGCCAGCATCTGTTCCAATATTTCGATGGAGACGGCGCCCGTCGCCGCATCCGCTCCGACGACATCAATGCCTATATCCGCGAGGCGACCGGCTCGCCCTTTACGTCCAAGCATTTCCGCACCTGGGGCGGGAGCGTGATGGCGGCTGAGGTTCTCGCGGCCACCGAGTTACCCGAGACCCAGGCGGGGCAACGCAGGGCACTGAACGAGGCGGTGGATCAGGTCGCGGCGCATCTCGGCAACACCCGCGCAGTTTGCCGCAACTGCTATGTCCATCCCGCACTGATCGAAGACTGGATGGAGGGCGGCCTCGCCGCGTCGCTCGCGGCGGCACGGCGCAGCTTCCGCAAGCTGCCATCCGGCCTGTCCGAGAGCGAGATGACCCTGCTGCGATGGCTGGAGCGGCGGCCGGCCTGACATTTGCCGTCAGCATGGTTACGAAAGGTGACCTGCTCGTCTCGACAGCTCCTACCGGATCGCTTATGTAATCTGGCAAAGGTCACTATAGCTACGCGCCTGCCCGGATCAGGCCGCAGCCACGGAAGGCACCACCATGAGCGCGATTGCAGAGTTCATCGACAACGAGGTCAAGAGCAACGACATCGTCCTCTTCATGAAGGGCACCCCAGGCTTCCCGCAGTGCGGCTTCTCGGGTCAGGTCGTGCAGATCCTCGATTACCTCGGCGTGGACTACAAGGGCGTCAACATCCTGACCTCTGACGAGCTTCGCCAGGGCATCAAGGAATATTCGCAGTGGCCGACCATCCCGCAGCTCTACGTGAAGGGTGAGTTCGTAGGCGGCTGCGACATCGTCCGCGAGATGTTTCAGGCCGGCGAGTTGCAGGGCTTCCTCGACGAGAAGGGCATCAGCGTCAAAGGCGCTGCCTGATCGACTAACAAAAATTTACGGGCGCCGCTCAGGCGCCCTTCGACAGGGGATGTGACGGGCGACCGCGCATCCCTTTGCATTTTCAGACGACCGATTGGACCAAGACTATGGACCAGAAGACACCTCTGGCCGAGACGCGCCAGGATTCGCTTTCGCGCTGGGAATTCATCGCGCTCGCCGCTGCTCTCATGGCGCTCAACGCGCTGGCAATCGATATCATGCTGCCCGGCCTGCAGCAGATCGGCGAGAGCCTCAACGTCGCCGAAGAGAACCACCGCCAATACGTGATCTCCGCCTATTTCGGCGGCATGGCAGCCGCACTTCTGGTCTACGGGCCGCTTTCCGACCGCTTCGGGCGGCGCGGACCGCTGCTCGTCGGCCTTACGATCTACGTGCTCGCAGCCTTTGCCGCGGTCTTCGCGCCGACGTTCGAGGTGCTGCTCGCACTACGATTCATCCAGGGCGTGGGCGCGGCGTCGACGCGAGTCATCGCCGTCTCGGTGGTGCGCGACCGGTTCGGCGGGCGTGCCATGGCCGAGGTCATGTCTTTGATCTTCATGACCTTCATGGTCATCCCGGTCATCGCCCCCTCCCTCGGTCAGCTGATGATGATCTTTGCCAACTGGCACATGATCTTCGTGCTGATGGCCGCCATCGCGGCCGCGGTCACCGTCTGGACCTGGGTGCGGCTGCCCGAGACGCTGCATCCGAAAGACAGGCGCGCGATCGACTTCGCCTCGATCATGCAAGGGTTCGCCATCGTGCTCTCGAATCGCACTTCGCTCGGCTATACGCTCGCCTCGACGGCGGTGTTCGCGGCGCTGTTCGGCTTCATCAACTCGGCGCAGCAGATCTATGTCGGGATCTACGGGCTTGGCACCTTGTTCCCGATCCTGTTCGCGGTGGTGGCGGGCATGATGGCGGTGTCGTCCTTCGTCAACTCGCGTCTCGTTTCGCGCGTCGGCATGCGCCGGCTGTCGCACGGCGCCCTGCTCGGCTTTCTCGCGGTCAGCGCAATCTGGTTCGCCTGGTCGCTGACGGGACCGGTTCCGCTCACCGCCTTCGTCATCCTGTTCGCGCTGGCGATGATGCAGTTCGGCTGGATCGGATCGAACTTCAACTCGATCGCCATGGAGCCGCTCGGCCATATCGCCGGCACGGCTTCGTCGATCCAGGGCTTCATCCAGACGCTCGGCGGCGGCGTCGTCGGCGCGCTGATCGGCCAGGCCTTCGACGGCACCGTCACGCCGCTCGCGGCGGGGTTCTGCGGCGTGTCGATCGTCGCGCTGGTGCTGGTGCTGCTCGCCGAGCGCGGCCGGCTCTTCGGCACGTCGGCGCCGGGCGGTCACTAAGGGTCTGTCGGATCAGAGGGCCGCGAAGTCGAACAGCTTGCGGTCGAGCAGATGGCTCGGCCGCACATTGGCGAACGCCCGGATCATGGTGTCCTTGCGGCCGGGCATGCGACGCTCGATGTCCTCCAGCATGGCCTTCATGGCGTTGCGCTGAAGCCCGTCCTGGCTGCCGCAAAGATCGCACGGGATGATCGGGAACTGCATCGCCTCGGCGAACTTGGCGAGGTCGGCCTCTGCGCAGTAGGCGAGCGGCCTCAGCACCATCACGTCGCCCTCGTCGTTCATCAGTTTGGGCGGCATCGCTGCCAGCCGCCCGCCATGGAACAGATTCATGAAGAACGTCTCGAGGATGTCCTCGCGATGATGGCCGAGCACCAGCGACGAGCAGCCCTCCTCGCGCGCGATGCGGTAGAGGTGGCCGCGGCGCAGGCGCGAGCAGAGCGAACAGTAGGTCGCGCCCTCGGAGATCTTGTCGGTGACGACTGAATAGGTGTCCCGGTATTCGATCCGATGCGCGACGCCGATCCGGGTCAGGTAATCGGGCAGGATATGCTTGGGAAAATTCGGCTGGCCCTGGTCGAGATTGCAGGCCAACAGTTCGATCGGCAACAGGCCCCGCCATTTGAGATCGAGCAGCAAGGCAAGCAGGCCGTAGGAATCCTTGCCGCCCGAGAGCGCGACCAGCCAGCGCTCCCCTGCCCTCGCCATCGCGAAATCCTCGATCGCCTGGCGCGTCGCGCGCAGCAGCCGCTTGCGCAGCTTGTTGAACTCGACGGTCTGCGGCGCATGCGCGAAGAACCCGGCCAGGCGGGCGTCTGCATCGTCGAGCGGCAGTTCCGGGATAGCGTTCATGATCTCATCTTGCGCGGATTGGACACTACGGAGCCGGGCCGGAAATGAAAAGGCCGCCAAACGGCGGCCTTTCGCAGATTCGCTGAGCCGAGGGATCAGCGCGAGTAGAATTCGACGACGAGGTTCGGTTCCATCTGGACCGCGTAGGGAACGTCGGCGAGGCCCGGCACGCGGACATACTTCGCGACCATCTTGTTGTGGTCGGCTTCGATATAGTCCGGCACGTCGCGCTCGGCGAGCTGGGCTGCTTCGAGCACGATCACCAGCTGCTTCGACTTCTCGCGCACCTCGATCACGTCGCCCGGCTTGCAGAGATAGGAGCCGATATTGGTGCGGCGGCCGTTCACATTGACGTGGCCGTGGTTGATGAACTGGCGCGCGGCGAAGATAGTCGGAACGAACTTGGCGCGGTAGACGACCGCGTCGAGTCGCGACTCGAGCAGGCCGATCAGGTTCTCGGAGGTGTCGCCGCGACGGCGATCGGCCTCTTCGTAGGTCTTGCGGAACTGCTTCTCGGAGATGTCGCCGTAGTGGCCCTTCAGCTTCTGCTTGGCGCGGAGCTGCAGGCCGAAGTCGGACATCTTGCCCTTGCGGCGCTGGCCATGCTGGCCGGGGCCGTATTCGCGCTTGTTGACCGGGGACTTCGGACGACCCCAGATATTTTCGCCGAGACGGCGGTCGATCTTGTACTTGGCGGCTTCGCGCTTGCTCATCGCATTTCCTCAACATGTTGCGAACCGATGCTCGCGCATCGGTTCAAGGAAACGCGCCCTCCTCTGGCTCCCTTTTGCGGAACCTGACAGGGGCTCCCACGCACGCTTTGCGGAAAGACCCCACGGGACACGTTAGTTGATCGGGACCGGCGCTTAAGACACCGCACCCGAGATAGTTCAAATGAAACACCGCGCATTTCTGCGCGGCGTTGGCGGTCGAATAAGCGCAAAGACGCGATTTGTCAACGCGACTGGCTGGTGCCGGGCGGCGGCGCGGTTTCCTTTGCCGGCAGGACATCCGGCTTGTCCGTGTCGGCGCCCTTCGCGGCGACCTTCGACACGGGAATCTTCGCGCTGACGCGGCCGCGCTGCACGAACTCGCCCCAGACGAAGCCGCGCTTGCCCTTTACGACGATCTCGCACCACTGATTGCAGCCTACGAGCTGGACCTGCGTCCTGGCAGGAACTGTCCCGATGACCTTGGACCCCTTTTTCGGGCGGCTGCGAATATTGGCGTCGTCGATCATCAGGGCGGTGCCAATGGGCTGGTTGCCCGAGCTTTCCGCCTTGGCGGGCTGTTCCTCCACCGCCGCCTCTTCCTCGACCTTCGGCGGTGGTGCGATGGCCGCTGTCTTTTCGGGCGAAGCCTGCGCCGCCTCGTCGACCTTGTCGAAAGGAGCCTGCGAGGGCCTCGTCATCGGCACGAAGGCATTTTCGGGCTGTTCGAGATCGGAGATGTCGCCGAGGTCCTCGATGCCGCGCGCGGCACTTGCGTCATGCGCGAAGCGGGGATCCCTGACGCCGAGCGCGACCAGTTCCGCGGGCGCTTCCCTGGTCGCGGCCGGGAGCGAAGGCAAAGGAACGGCGGCAGCGCTGGCCTGCATGGCGCCGGTGTTGGCGGGAACGATATCGCTGAAGATCGGCTTCTCGGCGGACGCCGGCTCTACCTGCTCGGCGGCCATGGCGGACTGGATGATTTCCTGCTCCGGCATGGGATTGGGGAGGTCGCTCGCAAGCAGCGACATCGCCAGAACGGCTGCGCCCGCGGAGCCTACGCCCACCGCGATGAACGCGGCGCCCATTGCAAAATAGCCCTGACCTACTCCGTTGGGAAGAATCTCGCCGTCCGAATTCCCCCGGTAGGCTACGTCCCTGGTCGTTATCACGTCGTTGGCTCCACGTTCGGCCTTATGCCTGGCCGTGTAGTCTGACGCCCCCGTCACCCATGCATCGCATGTCAGCGTTTGTGGACGATGGTTTTTCGCCTGTTATCCAAGTCTTTTCAGGGACGATTGTGGCCGAGATTTGATCATATTGACAAAAGTTAATGTGTCTAGCGCTTTGAACGGGCTTCGTTTCCCGCGTTCGAGATTGATACCATGCCTGAAAACGGCCGCTCAGAGGAGAACGGCCGCTAGGATTGCATACAATAGAATGCCGGAACGGCTATTTCTTGGCGGTGCGCTCGGGAAGCGCCTTGCGTTTGGTCTCAGCGAACTCCTCAAGCTGCTTTTCGCTCATCGAGTCCACCATCTCGCGCGACGCGCCCTTGGGCTTCGATTTCGGCGTCTCGCCTCGCTTGGCCGACAGGGCGGCGCCGGCTGCTTTCTGCTGGGCCTTGGACTTTGCGGGCATGGCTGCTCTCCTCGCTGTGGTGGACAAGCAACGCGGCGGGATATCGCCGGTTCCAGCGAAGCGTCAGGCGACCTTGAGGCCGAATCCCTGCATCAGCCGTCTTCCGGCGAAATCGGGCTTGCCGGAAGTGAAGATCGCGATGTCCTCGCCCGCCGGCGTGTCCCCGCGTCGAGACGGAAGGAGCGACAGGGCGCGGCGCGCGATGGCCTCGGCCGGATCGATCCAGTCGACAGGCCAGGGCGCGGTCTTGCGCATGCGGTTGGCGAGAAACGGATAATGCGTGCAGGCAAGAACGACAATGTCCGTACGCTGCCCGTCCTTCTCGATGAAACAGGGGGCGATCTCGGCGCGTACGGCCTCCTCGTCGACGAAACCCTCGCGCATATAGGTCTCTGCCAGGCCCGCGAGCTGGTCGCTGCCGACAAGGCGGACATGGCACTTCGTCGCCCATTGCGCGATCAGGTCGCGCGTATACTGGCGCTTGACGGTTCCGGGCGTGGCAAGGACCGAGACGAGGCCCGAGCGGGTGCGCTCCGCGGCCGGCTTGATTGCGGGCACGGTGCCGACGAAGGGCGTCGCGGGATAGGCCGCGCGCAGGTCGGACAGGACGATGGTCGAGGCCGTATTGCAGGCAACAACAACGATTTCCGGATTATGCGTGGCGATCAGGCCGCCAAACAGGTCGACGATGCGCCGGGACAGCGCCTTCTCTTCCCAGGCGCCGTAGGGAAAGCCGGCGTCGTCCGCGACATAGACGAAGCGACGGTCCGGCATGATCACGCGCGCTTCGCGCAGCACGGTCAGGCCGCCGATGCCGGAATCGAACATCAGCACGGGGCGGTCAGTCGATGTCATTCCCATTCCCGCTCCTGCGCGCGGCCTCGTCCGCCTCCCGCTTGCGGTCGGGATAGCCCGCACCACGCGGCTCTTTCGGCGAGAAGTAGTCGAGCGAAGCCAGCACGCCTCGCAACACCTTGACCTCCGGCTCGGTAAAGCCTGGCCGGGTGAAGACAGCGCGCACATTGTCGAGCATTTTCGGCTTCTTTTCGGCGGGCCGGAAATAACCGCGCGTGTCGAGCGCCTGTTCGAGATGGCCGAGGAAGCCGTGAATGTGCCGCTTGTCGGCCGGGGTCAGGTCAGGGCCGGCAAAGGCCGTGTCGGTCTCGTGCTCCAGGCCCGACTTCATCCACTCGTAGGACATGAGCAGCACTGCCTGGGCGATGTTGAGCGACGAGAACTCGGCATTGACGGGGAAGGTGACGATCTCGTCGGCCAGCCCGATCTCTTCGTTGAACAGGCCGAAGCGCTCGCGCCCGAACAGGAGGCCGGTCTTCTGCCCTGCCCTGCTACGCGCCCGCAAGCCCCGGCCCGCCTCGACCGGGCCTACGACCGGCTTGAAGTTGTCGCGCGGCCGCGCGGTCGTCGCGCCCACATAGACGAGGTCCGCCACCGCGTCCTGCAGGGTCTCGAACACGACCGCGCCGTCGATCACATGGTCCGCGCGGCTTGCGGTGGCGCGCGCGCTTTCGTTCGGCCAACCGTCGCGCGGCTTCACCAGGCGCAGCTCGGCGAGACCGAAATTCGCCATGGCGCGCGCGACCATGCCGATGTTCTCGCCGAGCTGCGGCTCGACGAGGATGACAGCTGGCAGCGGCATGTCGTGAGGACTGGAAAGGTCACCGGGCATGCGCGCGTCTGTGACATGAAACGCCGCCGAAAGGAACACCGCGCCGTCGCAAGCACGGCTCAGGCGGGCGCAAGTTTCCGTTGCGTCAGATTTTGACAAGGTTTAAAGGAGGCCGGCGCGAAGGAGCGCTTTTTCCGAATTAAGGGAACGACCATGAAGGTCTCGACACTCATCACGGCTGCTGCTGTTGCCGCTGTCGCACTCATTGGCTTGGCCGGAAATGCTTCCGCGCAGGCGACCCGCACCTGGGTCTCGGGCGTCGGCGACGACGTAAATCCGTGCAGCCGCACCGCGCCTTGCAAGACCTTTGCCGGCGCGATCTCCAAGACAGCCACGAACGGCATCATCAACTGCCTCGACCCAGCCGGCTTCGGTGCAGTGACGATCACCAAATCGATCACGCTCTCCTGCGAATACACGATGGGAAGCATCCTGGCGTCAGGCACGACCGGCATCATCATCAACGGCGCCGATATCGACGTGGTGCTGCGCGGTATCGATATCGACGGCTCAGGCACCACGCCGGGCGTCAACGGCATCCGTTTCCTTCAGGGCTCGTCCCTGATCGTCGAAAAGGGAGTGTTCCGCGACTTCAACGGCGCTTCGCCGAACGGCGCCGGCATCATGGTCAATGCGACCTCGGGCAACCTGAAGCTCGTGGTGCGTGATTCCGTTTTCACCAACAACGGCGCGACGACCAGCGGCGCGGGCATCGATATCTCGCCGACGGGCTCCACCAGCGTGACGGTCTCGGTCGAGGGATCACTGTTCACAGACAACAGGGTCGGAATCCGGGCCATCGGCACCGGCACGACCGGAACCATTCAGCTGTCGGTCACCGACAGTGAAATCAGCAACTCGACGTCGCATGGTCTTGTCGTTCAGGCAGACCCGGGCAGCAGCAAGGTCATGGTCACCGGCAGCCAGATCGTGAGCAACGGCGATACCGGCATTCGCGCGTCGGGCGCAAACACGATCGTGCGGGTCGGCTCGTCTGTCATCTCGGGCAACCTCGTCGGCTTGAATGCGATCAACGGCGCCAACATCCGCAGCTACGGCAACAACCAGCTCAACGGCAACGGCACCGACGGGGCCTTTGGAGGCACCATAGCCCTGCAATAAGCAAACGCACGGGACGCACAAGACCGTCCGCACATTGAAGACAAAGGCCCGGCCTGCGCCGGGCCTTTTCGTTTTCGAGTCAGGCCCCCTCCTGGCCGGTCAGGGCCGCCGCCTTCTTCGACAGGTCGATCTCCGACATGACCTCGCCGGTCAGGTGGACGTCGAACTCCTTTGGCGGCAGGTGCGCCGGCTCGTGTGCGATCGCATACCAGTTCTGGCGCGGGTGGTACCAGGGCAGTTCGCGTCCGACCAGACCCGCCTCCCCAATGAAGTGCAGGATCCGCTCCGGCAGGTACGCGGTGTTCCCGGGATACGTCCAGCCCGGCTTTTCGACCGGGCTGTTCGGCCGCCGGATGCTGTCCAGGAAGGTGACAAGCATGACGCCGCCCGGCGCAAGCGAGCGCTTCAGCGATCTGAGCGCCGGCACCACGATGTCGGGCCCTGCATGCGAGAAGATCGACTGGGCGACGATGAACTCGAACGCGACGCCGAACTCCGTCGCGTCGAAGTCATCCCGATAGCTGAAATGAGGCGCCCTGAGCTTGATCAGTTCCTCGCCCAGCTCCTTCGCCACCATGTCGTCGATGAGCCATTTGTTGGGCTCGATGCCGTAATAGTTGCCCTTGTCCAGATAGAGCATCAGAAAGCGCCCCGCCCTGAGTGAGCCGCAGCCGACGTCGAGCACGCGATGATGGTGCCGCAGGCCGAGCGAGCACAACAGCCGAAACTGCGTCGCCCCCATGAAGTCCCACTGCTTCGGCGGTCCTACATAGGCGGCGAAATGCTCCTCGCCCGGCTTCAACGCGCGGGATTCGTCGAGGCTCAGGTTTCGCTTGTCCACGTCGTGCATTCTCCGGTGAGCAATGGGTCAACCGCGCCCGGACCCTTGCCGGGCCGGCAGCTTTTCAGCATTCCCACCTCGCGGCCCGCGCTGCAAGGCCTCCGGCGGCGAAATGCCTGATCGCGGCCGCGACCGCTCCGGGCTGCTCGTGCAGGATCCAGTGGCCCGCCCCCGGCACGCGCTGGATGGTCAGGTCGGGCGCGAAGCGGTCGAGCCCTTGGAGGCACGACGCCGTCAAAGCGCGGTCCTCCTCCCCCCACAGGACGAGATGGGGCATGCGCACGGCCATTGTCTCGGGCGGGATCGTGTCGAGCACCGTCCGTGCTGCCTGCGCGCCGGGCTCCGAGACGTCGATGGGGGAAGCACGGTACCAGTTGAGCATGGCCGGCATCGCGCCGGGCTGTCCCCAGGCGTCGAGATAGCCGGCTCTGATCTCGCCGGTCATCCAGTCTGCCCGCGAAAAACCCTCGATCATGCGCAGGGTGCGCCGGAAACCGTCCTCGACCATGCGTTCGTCGGCGGCGGGAGCGCGCAGCTTGTTGATGTACTGGCTCGCCTCGCGCTGCGCCGGATCGTCATGGATCGCCTTTTGGAAGCACCAGGGATGGACGCCGTTGGCGATGACGAGGCGGCTGAGCCGGCCGGGATGCGCGAAGGCGTATGCATAGGCGACCGAGGCGCCCCAGTCGTGCCCGGCGAGCACGAAAGGCCTGCCCGGCGACAAATGGTCGGCGAGCGCCGCGAGGTCGGCGACCATGTGCTTCGTGCGGTAGGCGTCCACGCCCACTGGCTTGGAGGAGAGATTATAGCCCCGTTGATCCGGCGCGACGACGAAGAAATCTAACGAGAGATCAGCCATCACCTCGCGCCATGCGGCCCAGTATTCGGGAAAGCCGTGCAGCAGGATGATCAGCGGCCGCGACCGGTCGCCAGCATGCGCGACGTTCAGCGTGACGCCGCCGGCATCGAACGCCATGAATTCAGGCTTCAACATATGAATTTCCTCTTCCTCCCGGCATGAACCGCCCTAAGCCCTTCGCATCGTTTGCGCCTTCCGGACGGCTTTGCTATAGCGGCCCAATCTCCAGTCCAAGGCTCTGCGGAACCGCGGTTCCGACTTTCTCAAAGAGGCGCATTCAATGGCGAAGATCAAGGTGGCCAACCCCGTCGTCGAGCTCGACGGCGACGAGATGACTCGCATCATCTGGCAGTTCATCAAGGAGAAGTTGATCCACCCCTATCTCGACATCGACCTCCACTACTACGACCTCGGGATCGAGCACCGCGACGCCACCAACGACCAGGTGACGATCGATTCGGCGAACGCGATCAAGAAATACGGCGTCGGCGTGAAATGCGCCACGATCACCCCGGACGAGCAGCGCGTCGAGGAGTTCAAGCTCAAGAAGATGTGGAAGAGCCCCAACGGCACGATCCGCAACATCCTGGGCGGCGTGATCTTCCGCGAGCCGATCATCTGCAAGAACGTGCCGCGGCTGGTGCCCGGCTGGACCAAGCCGATCGTCGTCGGCCGCCACGCCTTCGGCGACCAGTATCGCGCGACCGACTTCCGCTTCCCCGGCAAGGGCAAGCTGACGATGAAGTTCGTCGGCGAGGACGGCCAGGTGATCGAACACGAAGTGTTCGACGCGCCGTCGTCGGGCGTCGCGATGGGCATGTACAATCTCGACGAGTCGATCGCCGATTTCGCGCGCGCCTCGCTGAACTACGGCCTGCAGCGCGGCTATCCGGTCTATCTCTCGACCAAGAACACCATCCTCAAGGCCTATGACGGCCGCTTCAAGGACATCTTCCAGGAGATCTACGACAAGGAATTCGCCGCCGAATACAAGGCGCGGAAGCTCTGGTACGAGCACCGCCTGATCGACGACATGGTCGCCTCCTCGCTCAAGTGGTCCGGCGGCTACATCTGGGCGTGCAAGAACTACGACGGTGACGTGCAGTCGGACACGGTGGCGCAGGGCTTCGGCTCGCTCGGCCTGATGACCTCCGTCCTCTTGACGCCGGACGGCAAGACCGTCGAGGCCGAAGCCGCGCACGGCACCGTCACGCGCCACTATCGCCAGCACCAGAAGGGCGAGGAGACCTCGACCAACTCGATCGCCTCGATCTTCGCCTGGACGCGCGGCCTCGCGCATCGCGCCAAGCTGGACGACAACGAGGCACTGGCGAAGTTCGCCGACACGCTGGAGAAGGTGTGCGTGCAGACGGTCGAGAGCGGCTACATGACCAAGGATCTGGCACTGCTGATCGGCCCCGACCAGCCCTGGCTCTCCACCACCGGCTTCCTCGACAAGATCGACGAGAACCTGCAGAAGGCGATGGCCTGAGGCACGCCGATGCAAGGTCCGACCCTCTACGGATCGGACTACAGCGTCTATGTCCGGATAGTCCGCCTCGCGCTCGAAGAGAAGCGCGTGGCGTATGAGCTTGTTCCGGTTGACATTTTCGCGCCAGGCGGGCCACCTGCCTGGTATCGCGAACGACATCCGTTCCTCCGCATCCCCGCCTTCTCGCATGCAGGCATCGAACTCTACGAGACCGGGCCAATCATCCGCTACGTCGACGAAGCGTTTGACGGTCCGCTCCTCCAGCCGATCACACCAGGCGATCGAGCGGTGATGAACCAGATCATCGGAATCATCGATTCCTACGCCTACAGAACGCTGGTCTGGGATATTTATGTCGAGACCGTCTCAAAACCCGAACGTGGCGAGACGACGGACACGGAGCGCGTGTCGAAGGCTGTTCCGGTCGCCGAAACCTGCCTCTCCTAATTGTCGCGTCTGAAGCGAAGCGGACCGTGGCTGACCGGCGAGGATATTTCTCTCGCCGACCTCTATCTCGCTCCGGTCATGGCCTATTTCGAGAAGGCTGACATTGCCGGCGCAATGCTGGACAGGCATCCCAACATATCGGCCTGGTGGCGCGCGATGCGCGGGCGGGAGAGCTTCATCGTCACCGAGCCTTCCGACTGATACGGAGATCGGGCGGAGATCACGTCGACGGCGAGGCGCTGCCAAGCGATCTTGCGACCCGGTGACGCCTAAGCAGGCGGCGTCTCACGCCACCCTTCGTGCCGCGTCAGCCCGCTATCGCCGCCTTGACCGCTGCGATCGCCGCGTCGCCCTTCGAGGCGTCGGGGCCGCCCGCCTGGGCCATGTCGGGACGCCCGCCGCCGCCCTGGCCGCCAAGCGCGGCTGCCGCCACGCGGACGAGGTCGACCGCGCTGAAACGGCCGGTAAGGTCTGGCGTCACCGCGACGACGACGCTCGCCTTGCCGTCGTCGGACGCGCCGACGAAGACCACCACGCCGGAGCCTAACGCCTGCTTCGCCTCGTCGGCCAGGCCTTTCAGGTCCTTCGGCTGGACGCCTGTGACAACCCGCCCGGTGAAGGAGACACCGGCGACCGTCTCGGTCTCCCCTGCCCCGCTCGCTCCGCCGCCGCCCAGGGCCAGCTTCTTGCGCGCCTCGGTGAGTTCGCGCTCCAGCTTGCGGCGCTCCTCGACAAGACCCTCGACGCGCGAAAGCACTTCGCCCGGACCGACCTTGAGCGCGGATGCGACCGCCTTGAGGCGGCGGTCCTGCTCGTCGAGATGGTGGCGGGCGTCCTCACCGGTCAGCGCCTCGATGCGCCGTACGCCGGCCGCCACCGCGGCGTCGGAGACGATGCGGATCAGGCCGATGTCGCCGGTTGCCCGCACATGGGTGCCGCCGCAGAGCTCGACCGAATAAGGCCGGTTCGCCTTCTGGCCATGCAGCGCCGTGCCCATCGAGACGACGCGGACCTCGTCGCCGTATTTCTCGCCGAACAGCGCCATGGCGCCTTCCGCGATCGCGTCGTCGACCGACATCAGCCGCGTGGTCACCGGGCTGTTCTGGACGACGATCTCGTTGGCCATGCGCTCGACCTGCTCGAGCTCCTCCTGAGAGATCGGCTTGTTGTGCGAGATGTCGAAGCGCAGGCGCTCGGGCGCCACGAGCGAGCCCTTCTGCGCGACATGGGTGCCGAGCACTTCGCGCAACGCCTCATGGATGAGGTGCGTAGCCGAATGGTTGGCGCGCAGGCGGCCGCGGCGCGCGTGATCGACCTTGAGTTCGACCGCGGCGCCCACCTTGGCCTTGCCCGACACGATCTTGCCGATATGGACGAAGACGCCGTTGGCCTTCTTCTGCGTGTCGGTGATCTCGATCGCTATCCCCTCGCCCGAAATCATTCCGGTGTCGCCCATCTGGCCGCCGGACTCGCCGTAGAACGGCGTCTGGTTGACGATGACCGACACGGTCTCGCCCTCCGTCGCAGCGTCGACCGCCGCGCCGTCGCGCACGATCGCGGTGATGACGCCTTCGGCCTTTTCGGTGTCGTAGCCGAGGAACTCGGTGGCGCCGAGTTTTTCGCGCAGGCCGAACCAGATGGTCTCGGTCGCGGCCTCGCCGGAACCGGCCCAGTTGGCACGCGCCTCGGCGCGCTGGCGTTCCATCGCATCGGTGAAGCCGGCGAGATCGACGGAAATCGAACGCTGGCGCAGCGCGTCCTGCGTCAGGTCGAGCGGGAAGCCATAGGTGTCGTAGAGCTTGAAGGCCGTCTCGCCGTCCAGCATGTCGCCGGCGTGCAGCGTCTCGGTCGCATCCGCGAGCAGGCCGAGGCCCCGCGCCAGCGTCTTCCTGAAGCGCGTCTCCTCCAGCTTCAGCGTCTCGGTGATCAGCGCCTGGCCGCGGCTGAGCTCGGGATAGGCCTGACCCATCTCGCGCACGAGCGCCGGCACCAACTTCCACATCAGCGGGTCGGAGGCGCCGAGCAACTGCGCGTGGCGCATGGCGCGGCGCATGATGCGGCGCAGCACATAGCCGCGCCCCTCGTTCGACGGCAGCACGCCGTCGGCGATGAGGAAGCAGGACGAGCGCAGATGGTCGGCGATGACGCGGTAGGACGCGACGTTGTCCTTGCCGGGGCCCTTGCCGATCTCGGACGAGGCTGCGTCGATCAGGTGGCGAAACAGGTCCGTCTCGAAGACGCTCTCGACACCCTGCAGGATCGAGGCCATGCGTTCCAGGCCCATGCCGGTGTCGATCGACGGACGCGGCAGGTCAATGCGCTCCTCCTTCGTCACCTGCTCGTACTGCATGAAGACGAGGTTCCAGAACTCGAGGAAGCGGTCGCCATCCTCTTCCGGGCTGCCGGGCGGTCCGCCCCAGATGTGCTCGCCGCGGTCAATGAAGATCTCCGAACACGGGCCGCAGGGACCGGTGTCGCCCATCGCCCAGAAATTGTCCGAGGTCGCGATGCGAATGATGCGGTCATCGGAGAAGCCGGCGATCTTCTTCCAATAGCCGGCCGCCTCCTCGTCGGTGTGATAGACGGTGACGAGCAGCTTGTCCTTCGCCAGCCCGAACTCCTTGGTGATCAGGTTCCAGGCGAGCTCGATCGCGCGCTCCTTGAAATAGTCGCCGAAGGAGAAGTTGCCGAGCATCTCAAAGAAGGTGAGATGGCGCGCTGTATAGCCGACATTGTCGAGGTCGTTGTGCTTGCCGCCGGCGCGCACGCTCTTCTGCGCCGTCGCCGCCCGCACGTAGGGGCGCGTCTCCAGTCCGGTGAAGACGTTCTTGAACTGCACCATGCCCGCATTGGTGAACATCAGCGTCGGATCGTTGCGCGGCACGAGCGGACTCGATTCAACCACCTCGTGGCCGTTCCTGCGGAAGTAGTCGAGGAAGGTCGACCGGATCTCGTTGACGCCACTCATCTTCGTGCCTTTGCGGGGAACGCCGGGAACCCGGCGGAATTCTGGACCTCGGCCTTTTAGCGGCGCCCTTCCGCACTGTCCAGAATGCGCGGGGCATGCTGGTCGCGCAGAGTGGCGCAGACGTGAAAAGGGCCGCGGATCGACCGCGGCCCGAAAACGTCTCTGCGCCTTGAGGGTAGGCTACATCGCGGCTGCATCGTCGGCGTCGTCGGAATCGGACGCCGAGCCGGTCTCGAGGAACTTGTCGGCGATCAGCCCGGCATTCTGGCGCAACATCTGTTCGATCTCGCCGGCGAGCTCGGGATTGGCGCGCAGGAACTCCTTGGCGTTCTCGCGGCCCTGGCCGAGGCGCTGCGAATTGTAAGAGAACCAGGCGCCCGACTTCTCGACCACGCCGGCCTTGACGCCGAGATCGATAAGCTCGCCGGTCTTCGACACGCCCTCGCCGTACATGATGTCAAACTCGACCTGCTTGAAGGGCGGTGCGAGCTTGTTCTTCACCACCTTGACGCGGGTCTGGTTGCCCGTCACCTCGTCGCGGTCCTTGACCGAGCCGATGCGGCGGATGTCGAGGCGCACCGAGGCATAGAACTTGAGCGCGTTGCCGCCGGTGGTCGTCTCGGGCGAGCCGAACATGACGCCGATCTTCATGCGGATCTGGTTGATGAAGATGACCATCGTGTTGGAGCGCGAGATCGAGGCGGTCAGCTTGCGCAGCGCCTGGCTCATCAGGCGGGCCTGCAGGCCCGGCAGCGAGTCGCCCATCTCGCCTTCGATTTCGGCGCGCGGCGTCAGCGCCGCCACAGAGTCCACAACCAGAACGTCGATCGCGCCGGAGCGTACCAGCGTGTCACAGATCTCCAGCGCCTGCTCGCCGGTGTCGGGCTGCGAGATCAGCAGGTTCTCCAGGTCGACGCCGAGCTTGCGGGCATAGACCGGGTCGAGCGCGTGTTCGGCGTCGACGAAGGCGCAGATGCCGCCCTTCTTCTGCGCCTCGGCGACCGTGTGCAGCGCCATGGTGGTCTTGCCCGAGCTTTCCGGGCCGTAGATCTCGATGATGCGACCGCGCGGCAGGCCGCCGACGCCGAGCGCGATGTCGAGGCCGAGCGAGCCGGTCGACACGACGCCGATCTCCACAACCTGCTCGTTCTGGCCGAGCCGCATGATCGAGCCCTTGCCGAAGGCGCGCTCGATCTGGGACAGCGCCGCGTCCAAAGCCTTTGTCTTGTCCACCGATTTGTCCTCAACCAGCCGCAGTGTGTTCTGAGCCATGATACATCACCCCTAGATCGTCAATGAAGGCCGAGCGCCGCTTTGTCCGATGGTGATTTGTATCCGTTTTGTTCTCTTTTGGCAAGAGGGATCAACTCATTGAAAAATATACGCATTCCACTCCATGTTCTTTTTTCGTTTCGGGAAGTCTGCTGGGAACAGATTCTGGCGCTCGTCGCAGCTGCGCGCGGCGGCGGGACAGAATCAGCCTAGTCGAACTCAGGCGCGATGCGCGGCAGGTCGTCGAAGCTGTAGCCGGCCACCTGGTTGAGATAGTAGAGCCCGCCGAAGATGATCGCCGCGACGATCGTCGTGCGCACCATCGCCCGCAGCATGTGGGCGCCGCGCGGGGCGCTCGACACGGTGCCGAGCGTCACCTCGCCGTCCTCGTCCTGCGTCTTCAGGCTGAATGGCAGCGTGGCGAAGAGCACGATCCACCAGATGATGAAGAAGATGGCGAAGGCGGAGAAGTAGCCCATGGCAGGATCAGACCTGTTCCAGTTCCACCAGCGTCCCGGCGAAATCCTTCGGATGCAGGAACAGCACCGGCTTGCCATGCGCGCCGATCTTCGGAGTGCCGTCGCCCAGCACCCGGGCGCCAGACGCCTTGAGCTGGTCGCGCGCGGCCAGGATATCCTCGACCTCGTAGCAGACGTGATGCATGCCGCCTGACGGGTTCTTCGCCAGGAAGCCGGCGATGGTCGAGTCGGCACCGAGCGGCTCCAGCAGCTCGATCTTGGTGTTCGGCAGTTCGATGAAGACGACGGTCACGCCATGTTCGGGCAACGCCTGCGGCGCCGTAACGGTCGCGCCCAGCGTGTCGCGGTAGGTCGCAGCCGCCGCCGCGAGGTCTGGCACGGCGATGGCGACATGGTTCAGGCGTCCGAGCATGAGGCGGCTCCGCAGGTTCAGGGGAGTACGGCAATAAGGCAGTAGGGCAATAGGGGGAAGCGGGAAACGGGGCGAAAGCGCGCACATCCGGGACGATCCGGCCGTCGAAGAATCTTCCCTTACTCCCCTACTGCCTTACTCCCCCATTCCCCTAGTACGTCACAAACACCGTCACGATCGGCTTCTTGCCCCAGGCCTCGTTGGCGGAGCTGCGCACGGCGCGGCGCACGGCCTCGGCCACCAGGTCGAGATCCTTGCGCCGCTGGCGCGGGATGGACTGCACGGCGCCGGCGGCAGCGTCGAGCAGCATCTCCTCGAAATCCTCGCCGCCGGCATTGACCTGCGGCAGGCCGATCGCCACGAGGTCCGGATCGCCGGCGAGGTCGTAGCGCTCGTCCAGCACGACGTTGACCGCGACATGTCCGGCGAAGGAGAGCTTTCTCCGGTCCTTCACGCCGACGCCCTCGTCGGTGCCGATGATGCGGCCATCCTTGTAGATCCGACCGAATGGAACTTGGTCAACGATCTCGGCCGGGCCGGGCGCCAGCCGGGCGACATCGCCGTTGCGCACCTGCATGACCTCGGGAATGCCCTGTATGGCGCCCAGCGAGCCCTGCGCGACCAGGTGTGCCGCCTCGCCGTGCACCGGCACGAGGATGCGCGGCCGCGTCCATTCGTACATACGCTTCAGTTCGGAGCGGCGCGGATGGCCGGAGACGTGGACCAGCGCGTCGCCGTCCTCGATGATCTTCACGCCCATGTCGATGAGGCTGTTCTTGATCTCCAGGATCGCCTTCTCGTTGCCGGGAATGGTGCGGGAGGAAAAGATCACCGTGTCGCCGGCAGCTAGCTTCACCGAGCGCAACTCGTCACGCGACAGTTTTGCGAGTGCTGCGCGGTCCTCGCCCTGGCTGCCGGTGCACAGCACCACCAGGCTCTCGCGCGGGACGGCGGCGAATTCCTCCTCGGCGATGAAGGGCGGCAGCCCGTCGAGATAGCCGAGCTCGCCGGCAACATCGATAACGCGGCGCATCGAGCGGCCGAGCACCAGCACGGAGCGGCCGGCGTCGCGCGCGGCTTCGGCGATCGAGCGGATGCGGCCCACATTTGAGGAGAAGGTGGTGATGGCGACGAGCGCCGGCGCCTTCTCGATCTCCGCCCGCAGCCCCTTGCCGACATCCTGCTCGGAGGGCGACTCGCCCTCGCGCATGGCGTTGGTGGAATCGCACATCAGCGCGATGACGCCCGCGTCGCCGAGCGCACGGAAGCGCGCCTCGTCGGTCATCGGGCCGATCTCGGGCGCGGGATCGATCTTCCAGTCGCCGGTGTGGATCACCGTGCCGAGCGGCGTCGTGATCGCCAGCGACACCGGCTCCGGGATCGAATGTGCCACCGGGATCGCCTCGATGCGGAACGGGCCGATCTCGAAGGTCTCCCCGGCGCGATAGATCGTCACCGGCACCTCAGGCGCGCCGCGCTCCGACTGGCGCTTGGCCTCGAGCAGGCCGGCGGAAAACGGGCTCATCCACACCTGCGCCTTCAGCCGCGGCCACAGGTCCAGCAGCGCGCCGTAATGATCCTCATGGGCGTGGGTGATCACGATGCCCTTGAGATTGGCGAGATCGGCCTCGATGAAACGCGTATCCGGCAGGACGAGGTCGACGCCCGGCAGGTCGGGGCCGGGAAAGGTCACGCCGACATCGACCACGATCCACTGCCGCGCATTCGCCGGCCCGTAGCCGTAGAGCGCGAAGTTCATGCCGATTTCGCCGACGCCGCCCAACGGGACGAAGACGAGTTCGGCCGAATCACTTTTCGCCATTGTCGTTTCCTCTTGCCCCGTTCAGTTCCTGCCCGCCGAGGCGACCGCGCCGAAATGCACGTCGCCGGCAGCGATGGCTACAGTGCCACCTTTATCGTCGCGGATGACGAAGCGGCAATCCTCGTCGATCGTCTCGAACACGCCGCGCACTATATTTCCGTCGACATTGACCGCCACTTCGCTGCCGAGGCCCGCGGCGCGGGCGAGCCAGAGCCGGCGGATCTTCGCGATCCCCCTGCCCCCGGCCCAGATGCGGTCGAGCCGCGTCCAGGCGTCGGAGAGCGCGAGGAAGAGCGTCTCCGCGTCGATCTTGAAGCCGAGTGCTGCAAGCGACGTCGCGGGATATGGCAGGCCGGCCGGATGCGCCACGACATTGATGCCAATGCCGATCGCAAGGGCGAAGCGACCATCCGGCAACATGGACGATTCGAGCAGGATGCCGGAGAGCTTGGCATTGGAACAGAGAACGTCGTTCGGCCACTTCAGCTCGAACCGCGGCGCGTTCGGGCCGCCTGCGCCGTCCATGCCGATGGAGATGTCGGCATCGGGCGCGAGAGCATCAAGGGCCTCCCCAAGGGCAAGGCCCGCGACAAAGCCGAGCGTGGCTGCCTGGCGCAGATCGGTCTCGACCCGAAGCAAGGTGGCTGCGAGATTGCCGTCGACCCATGCCCAGGGCCGGCCGCGACGGCCGCGCCCCCCCTCCTGGCGCGTGGTGACGAGCCAGAGCGGGCCGGTTTCCCCCTGACGTGCCCGTTCGAGCGCGATCGCATTCGTGGAGCCGGAGACTTCGAATGCCTCCAGACGGTAGCCCGCGGCTTCGGCGATCGGGGAAAGGCGAAATCCCATCCGCTCAGAAGAACGCCCGCGCGGCCGCCTCGGCAAGCGCTTCGACCGGTTGTCCGACCAGCATGTAGAACAGCACGAACAGGCCGGAGAGGCCGAGCACGATCCGGAGCTCGCCGGTCATCGGCACGAAGCCGCCGGCCGGCTCGTCGAACCACATGATCTTGATGATGCGCAGGTAGTAGTAGGCGCCCACGACCGAGGCGAGCACGCCGATGATGGCGAGCGCGAGCAGATTCGCCTGGATCGCAGCGAGGAAGACGTACCACTTGGCCCAGAAGCCGGCGAGCGGCGGGATGCCGGCCAGCGAGAACATCAGGATGGTCATGATGGTGGCCATCATCGGATTGGTCTGCGCCAGGCCCGACAGATCCTCGATCTGCTCCACATTCCCGTCCTTGCGACGCATGGCGAGGATGAAGGCGAAGGTGCCGAGCGTCATCGCCAGATAAATCGCCATGTAGATGGCGACACCGCGCACGCCGATCTCGGTGTTGGCGGCGAGCCCAACCAGCGCGAAGCCCATGTGGCCGATCGACGAATAGGCCATCAGGCGCTTGATGTTCTTCTGGCCGATCGCTGCGAAGGCGCCAAGCAACATAGAGGCGATGGAGATGAAGACGATGATCTGCTGCCAGTCGGCCGCCACCGGCTCGAACGGGCCGACCACGACGCGCACGACCAGCGCCATGGCCGCCATCTTCGGCGCGGCGGCGAAGAAGGCCGTCACCGGCGTCGGCGCACCCTCATAGACGTCCGGCGTCCACATGTGGAACGGCACGGCCGAGATCTTGAAGGCGAGGCCGGCGAGCACGAAGACCAGGCCGAAAACGAGGCCGAGCTGCCGCTCCCCCTGGCCGAGCGCTGCCGCGATCGCGTCGAAGCCGATGTTGCCGGTGTAGCCGTAGACGAGGCTGATGCCGTAGAGCAGCATGCCCGACGACAGGGCGCCGAGGACGAAGTATTTCAGGCCCGCTTCGGTCGCCTTGGTGCTGTCGCGGTTGATGGCGGCGACAACGTAGAGCGCCAGCGACTGCAGTTCGAGGCCGAGATAGAGCGTCAGCATGTTGTTGGCCGAGACCATCAGCAGCATGCCCAGCGTCGAGAGCAGGATCAGCACCGGATACTCGAACTTGTCGAACTTCTCCTCCTGCGCGAAGGAGACCGACATGGCGAGTGTCACGACCGAGCCGATCAGCGTCAGCACCTTCATGAAGCGCGCGAACGGATCGGAGATGTAGGCGCCGCCGAAGGCCTCGCCCTGCTCACCGATCAGGACCATCCAGGCGCCCGCGCCGATCAGGATCGCCACCGCGAGGCCGGTCACCATCGTGTTGCCGCGCTCGCCGGAAAAGACGCCGATCATCAAAAGCACCATCGCGCCGACCGCGAGGATCAGCTCGGGGGCGATCGTGGACAGGTTCGAGATCATGTCAGGCGTCATGTCGTCGGGCCTTCGTCAATGTGCCGGCGCCGGGGCGGCGACAGGCTCGGCGGCGGCGGCCGCTTCGCGCGAGATCGTCAGATTGTTCACCAGCGCCTCGACGGAGGCGGTGGTCGGGTTCAGCAGCGCCGACGGATAGACACCGTAGAAGATGACCAGGATCACCAGCGGGTAGAGGATGATCTTCTCGCGCAGCGAGAGATCGAGCATCGCCTTCAGGTTTTCCTTGGTCAGCGCGCCGAACATGACGCGGCGATAGAGCCACAGCGCATAGGCCGCCGACAGGATCACGCCGGTTGCCGCGAACAGGGCCACCCAGGTGTTCACCTTGAAGGCGCCGAGCAGCGTCAGGAACTCGCCGACGAAGCCGCTGGTGCCCGGCAGGCCGACATTGGCCATGGTGAAGATCAGGAACACCACCGCATATTTCGGCATGTTGTTGACCAGCCCGCCATAGGCGGCGATCTCACGGGTGTGCAGCCGGTCGTAGATGACGCCGACGCAGAGGAACAGCGCCCCCGACACCAGGCCGTGCGACAGCATCTGGAAGATCGCGCCCTGCACGCCTTCGACGTTCATCGCGAAGATGCCCATGGTCACGTAACCCATGTGGGCGACCGACGAGTAGGCGATCAGCTTCTTGATATCCTCCTGCATCAGCGCGACGAGCGAGGTGTAGATGATGGCCACCACCGAGAGCGTGAAAACGAACGGCGCGAACCAGTCCGAGGCGAGCGGGAACATCGGCAGCGAGAAGCGCAGGAAACCATAGCCGCCCATCTTCAGCAGGATGCCGGCTAGGATGACCGAGCCCGCCGTCGGCGCCTCGACGTGGGCGTCGGGCAACCAGGTGTGCACCGGCCACATAGGCATCTTCACCGCGAAGGAGGCGAAGAAGGCGAGCCACAACCATGTCTGCATGTTGGCCGGGAACTCATGCGTCAGGAGCTGGGTGATGTCGGTGGTCTGCGCCTGCCAGTACATCGCCATGATGGCCAGCAGCATCAGCACCGAGCCGAGCAGCGTGTAGAGGAAGAACTTGAACGAGGCGTAGACGCGCCGCTTGCCGCCCCACACGCCGATGATGATGAACATCGGGATCAGGCCGGCCTCGAAGAAGACGTAGAAGATCACCAGGTCCAGCGCGCAGAACACGCCGATCATCAGCGTCTCGAGCACGAGGAAGGCGATCATGTAGGCCTTGACGCGCTTCTGGATCGATTCCCACGACGCCAGGATGCAGAGCGGCATCAGGAAGGTGGTCAGGATCACGAACAGCATCGAGATACCGTCCACGCCCATATGATAGGCGATGCCGGAGTTCAGCCACTCGACCTTCTCGACCATCTGGAAGCCGGGCGTCGCATTGTCGAAGCCGATCCAGATGCCGAGCGACAAAAGGAAGGTGAACACCGTCGTGAACAGCGTCACGGAGCGGATGTTGCGGCGTCCGGCTTCGTTGTCGTCGCCGATCCAGAGGATCAGGAACGCTCCGACAAGCGGCAGGAACGTGACCGTGGAGAGGATGGGCCAGTCGGTCATGGTCTAGAAACTGCTCCCGAGCATCATCCAGGTGACGAGCGCCGCGACGCCGATCAGCATGGCGAAGGCGTAGTGATAGAGGTAGCCGGACTGTAGCTTGACGACCCGGTCGGTGACGTCGACCACACGGGCCGACACGCCGTCCGGTCCGAAGCCGTCGATGACGTAGCCGTCGCCCTTCTTCCACAGGAAGTGGCCGAGGCGCTTGGCCGGGCGAACGAACAGGAAGTCGTAGAGCTCGTCGAAATACCACTTGTTGAGCAGGAACGCGTAGAGGCCGCGATGCTGCTCCGCCAGCGCCTTCGGCGTCTCCGGCGAACGGATGTAGAAATACCAGGCGGTGACAAGGCCGAGCAGCATCGCCACGACGGGCGCGAGCTTCACCCACACCGGCACGGAGTGGAAGTCGTGCAGGATATGGTTGTCGGGCAGCGTGAACAGCGCCGACTTCCAGAAGTGCTCATAGCCCTCGCCGATGAAGAACTCGTGGAAGAGCACGCCGGCGAACAGCGCGCCGACCGCCAGGATGAACAGCGGCGCGAGCATGACCATCGGCGATTCGTGCACGTGGTGCATGACGTCGGCCGAGGCGCGCGGCTTGCCGTGGAAGGTCATGAAGATCAGCCGCCACGAATAGAAGGAGGTGAACATCGCGGCGATCACCAGCAGCGTGAACGCGATCGGCGCGATCACGTTGTGACCGACGAACGCGCCTTCGATGATGGCGTCCTTCGAGAAGAAGCCGGCGGTGCCGATGATCGTGCCAGGAATGCCGACGCCGGTCAGCGCGATCGTGCCGATCACCATCATCCAGTATGTGGTCGGAATGTGCTTCCTCAAGCCGCCCATCTTGCGCATGTCCTGCTCGTCGGAGACGGCGTGGATCACCGAGCCCGAGCCGAGGAACAGCAGGGCCTTGAAGAAGGCGTGCGTGAACAGGTGGAAGATCGCCGCGGAATAGAAGCCGAGGCCGAGCGCCACGAACATGTAGCCGAGCTGCGAGCAGGTCGAATAGGCGATGACGCGCTTGATGTCGTTCTGCACCAGGCCGACCGTGGCGGCGAAGATCGCGGTGATCGCGCCGACCAGGGTGACGACGATCAGCGCCGTATGCGACAGCTCGAACAGCGGCGACATGCGGGCGACCAGGAACACGCCGGCTGTCACCATCGTCGCAGCGTGGATCAGCGCCGACACGGGCGTCGGGCCTTCCATCGCGTCGGGCAGCCAGGTGTGCAGCGGCACCTGCGCCGACTTGCCCATGGCGCCCATGAACAGCAGCAGGCAGGTGACGGTCAGCGCCGCCGCCTTGTCGAGATGGTAGCCGAGGAAGGTCAGCACCGTCTCGCCATGCGCCGCGGCCGCCTCGGCGCCCGCAGCCGCCTCGCCGTGACCGGCCGCCGGAATGAAGGAGGCGGTGTTGTTGAAGATCGTGTCGAAATTGACCGAACCGAACAGAATGTAGACGCCGAAGATGCCGAGGATGAAGCCGAAGTCGCCGACACGGTTGACGACGAAGGCCTTGATCGCGGCAGCGCTTGCAGACGGTTTCTTGTACCAGAAGCCGATGAGCAGGTACGACGCGAGGCCGACGCCTTCCCAGCCGAAGAACATCTGCACCAGGTTGTCCGACGTCACCAGCATCAGCATGGCGAAGGTGAACAGCGACAGATAGGCAAAGAAGCGCGGCCGATGCGGATCGTGGTGCATGTAGCCGATCGAGTAGATGTGCACGAGCGCGGAGACCGTCGTCACGACGATCAGCATCACCACCGTCAGCGTGTCGACGCGGAATGCCCAGTCCACGTCCATCGCGCCGACCTGGATGAAGGTGAGCACCGGCACGGTGAAGGCCTGACCGTCGCCCAGAGCGACCGAGAAGAACGCGATCCACGACAGCGCGGCCGCGATCACCAGGAAGCCCGAGGTGATGTATTCCGACGCCGCGGAGCCGATCGCGCGGCCGCCGAGGCCGGCGATCAGGAAGCCGATGAGCGGAAGGAAGACGATGGCGTGATACATGGCTTCCTCAGCCCTTCATCATGTTGACGTCTTCCACCGCGATCGAGCCGCGGTTGCGGAAGAAGACGACGAGAATGGCAAGCCCGATCGCGGCCTCCGCCGCCGCGACGGTGAGCACGAACAGCGCGAAGACCTGGCCGACGAGATCACCGAGCGCGGCCGAGAACGCGACGAAGTTGATGTTCACAGCGAGCAGAATGAGCTCGACCGACATCAGGATGACGATGACGTTCTTCCTGTTCAGAAAGATGCCGAACACGCCGAGCGTGAACAGGATCGCCGAGACGGTCAAAAAATGCGCGATGCCGATTTCCATCAGATGCCCTTCCCCGTCTCGACCTTCTTCACCTCGATCGCGGTCGCCGGCGTGCGCGCTACCTGCGCGGCGATCGACTGGCGCCTGACGCCCGTCTTGTGGCGCAGGGTCAGCACGATGGCACCGACCATGGCGACCAGCAGCACGAGGCCGGCGATCTGGAAGTGGAAGAAATAGTCCGTGTAGAGAATGTCGCCGAGTGCCGCCGTGTTGCTGCGGGTTGCGAGGTCCGGTGTCGGCTGCGCCACCGTTGAGGCGAGCTGCGGCGCGAAGGTATAGCCGCCCACGACGACGATCAGCTCCGCCGCCAGGATCAGGCCGACCAGCGCGCCGATCGGCGCATATTGCAAAGCACCCTGCTTCAGTTCGGCGAAATCGACGTCGAGCATCATGACGACGAACAGGAACAGCACCGCCACCGCGCCGACATAGACGACGAGCAGGATCATGCCGAGGAATTCCGCGCCTGTGAGCAGGAACAGCGCCGCCGCGTTGAAGAAGGTCAGGATCAGATAGAGCACCGAGTGAACGGGGTTGCGGGCCGATATAACCATGAACCCCGCCGCGACCGCGACGAAGGCGAAGAGGTAGAAAAATACCGCTTCAAGTCCTGACAGCATGGGTTGCCCCCGGTTCGTACTGCGGCGTCCACGCGGGACGCTCATTCCGTTCTCTGGCGACTCCCGGATACCCCCGACCCGGAATTCGCGCGTTCCTTAGACCAGGCGTTGCGCCCCGTCCATCGCCCTCAGCGGTAAGGCGAATCCAGCTCGATGTTGCGAGCGATCTCGCGCTCCCATCGGTCGCCATTCGCGAGCAGCCGCTCCTTGTCGTAGTAGAGCTCCTCGCGCGTCTCGGTCGCGAATTCGAAGTTCGGGCCCTCGACGATCGCATCCACCGGGCAGGCCTCCTGGCAGAAGCCGCAATAGATGCACTTCACCATGTCGATGTCGTAACGCACCGTGCGGCGGGTGCCGTCGTTACGGCGCGGACCGGCTTCGATGGTGATCGCCTGCGCCGGGCAGATCGCCTCGCACAGCTTGCAGGCAATGCAGCGCTCTTCGCCGTTCGGATAGCGGCGCAGCGCGTGCTCGCCGCGGAAGCGCGGCGAAAGCGGCCCCTTCTCGTGCGGATAGTTGATCGTCTCCTTGGCGCGGAAGAACTGGCGTATGGCAAGGAAGAAGGCGCTGACGAAATCCTGCAGCAACAGCGACTTGGCGGCTTGGGCTAGCGCTGACATCTCTATTCTCCAAACACGTAGGGGCCGACGAACCAGCCCACGAGCGGCAGCAGCACGAACTGGCTCGCAGCCGTGACGTTGAGCACCCGCTTGGTTTCATCCAGATCGACGCGACCGGCCAGCATCCGCAGGACGACGAAATCCGCCGCTGCGATGACGAGTCCGGCCAAGGCGCCGATGAGCGAACCGGACATCAGGGGGTCCCCGCGATCTGATAGCCGGCCATGGCTCCGAAAATCGCCCATACCGGTGCGACGACGCCGAAGTAGAACACGGGCGGGCTTACCCGTGAGAAAATCGTCTGCGCCACTTCCGTATTTCGCATAAATTCCGAACGCTGCAGGACAATCAGCATGAACGAACCAGCAGCCACAGCCACCAAACCCAGAATGACCGCGCCTACCAGCGCGCCCATCGGCTTCGAAAGCTCGGCGAAGAAGGATAAATCCATCACGCCAGCCCCGTGAACTTCAGGAACGCCGCCGTGGCGATGACCATGAACAGCGAGATCGGCAGGAACACCTTCCAGCCCAGTCGCATCAGCTGGTCGTAGCGGTAGCGCGGCACGATGGTCTTCACGATCGAGAAGAAGAAGAAGCCGAGCAGGACCTTCAGCACGAACCAGACGATGCCCGGCACCCAGGTGAAGGGCGCGAAGTCGAACGGAGGCAGCCAGCCGCCAAGGAACATGATTGCGCCGAGGCAGCACAGGAGCACGATCGCGACATATTCCGACAGCATGAACAGCAGGTACGGCGTCGACGAATATTCGACCATGTGGCCGGCGACGAGTTCCGATTCCGCCTCGACCAGGTCGAAGGGCGGCCGGTTCGTCTCCGCGAGCGCGGAAATGTAGAAGATCACGAACATCGGGAACAGGCCGAGCCAGTGCCAGTCGAGGAAGCTGTTCGGCAGGCCGAGATGGGTGCCGAGACCATCTTTCTGCGACAGGACGACGTCGGTCAGGTTGAGCGAGCCGACGCAGAGCAGCACGGCGACGATGACGAAACCGATCGAAACCTCGTAGGACACCATCTGCGCCGCCGAGCGCAGTGCGCCCATGAACGGATATTTCGAGTTCGACGCCCAGCCGGCCATGATCACGCCGTAGACCTCGAGCGAGGAGATCGCGAAGATGAAGAGGATGCCGACATTGATGTTGGCGATCACCCAGCCCTCGTCGAACGGGATCACGGCATAGGTCGCGAGCGCGAGCACGGTCGAGACGAGCGGGGCCAGGAGGAAGATCGCCTTGTTGGCGCCGTCCGGAATGACCGGCTCCTTGAAGACGAATTTCAGCAGGTCCGCGAAGGATTGCAGCAGTCCCCACGGACCGACGACGTTCGGGCCGCGACGCAGCATCACGGCGGCCCAGATCTTGCGGTCGGCGTAGAGGATGAAGGCGATCGCGACCAGCAGGACGACGATCAGCACGACCGATTGGAGAAGGATCCAGAGCGCCGGGACGACGTAGATTGAGAAGAAGCTGTCCATCGTCCCTGCCCTATTCGGCCGCCTGGCGGAAACCGTTCTGCGCGAGAGCCGAGCATTCGGCCATCACGGCCGAGGCCCGCGCGATCGGGTTCGTCAGATAGAAGTCCTTGACCGCCGAGGCAAACGGCGCGCGGCCGGCTTCGCCACCTGCCTGCGCCAGGCGCGACAGGCCCTCCACGTCGGCAAGGGCGATCTGGTCGAGCCCGACGAAGTGCGGGAACTCCGCATGGAGCTTCGCGCGCAGCTGCGGCAGCGAATCGAACGGCAGGCGCTTGCCGAGCACGTCCGACAGAGCACGCAGGATGGCCCAGTCTTCCTTCGCCTCGCCCGGCGCGAAGCCGGCGCGATTTGCGACCTGCACGCGGCCTTCGGTGTTGACATAGGTGCCCGACTTCTCGGTGTAGGCCGCACCCGGCAGGATGACGTCGGCGCGGTGCGCGCCCGCGTCGCCATGCGTGCCGATATAGACCGTGAAGGCGTTGCCGATGCGGCTCATGTCGATCTCGTCCGCGCCGAGCAGGAACAGCACGTCCATCGCGCCCATCATGCCGGCGACGTCCTTGCCGCCCTCGCCCGGCACGAGGCCGAGATCGAGGCCGCCGACGCGGGAAGCCGCCGTGTGCAGCACGCCGAAGCCGTTCCAATCCTCGCGCACGGCGTTGACCGATGCCGCGAGCTTCGCTGCCAGAGACAGGACGGCAGCCCCGCCCTCGCCCGAAATCGCGCCCTGGCCGACCAGGATGATCGGGTTCTTTGCCTGCCGGAACGCGGTCATGAACTTGCCGCGGCCCGTGGAGAGATCCTTCAGCGTCTCCGCACCGGCGCCGAGGCGCTCATAGTCATAGCGCGTGTCGCCGATCTCGCCGACCACGCCGATCGGGAAGTTGCCCATCCGCCAGCGCTTGCGGATGCGAGCGTTGAGAACGGAGGCCTCGTAGCGCGGATTGGCGCCGATGATCAGCAGCGCGTCGGCCTGCTCGATGCCTTCGATGGTCGGATTGAACACATAGCTCGCGCGGCCGAACGCCGGGTCGAGCGCGGCGCCGTCCTGGCGGCAGTCGACGTTCGGCGAACCCAGCGAAGCCATCAGCAGCTTCAGCGCATACATTTCCTCGACGGCGGCGAGGTCACCGGCGATCGCGCCGATCTTCTCAGCCGAGGTCTTCGCCACCGCGTCGCGGATTGCCGCGAAGGCCTCCGGCCAGCTCGCCGGCGTCAGCCGCCCGCCCTTGCGGACATAGGGCCGGTCGAGGCGCTGCGTGCGCAGGCCATCCCAGATGAAGCGGGTCTTGTCGGAGATCCACTCCTCATTCACCTCTTCGTTGATGCGCGGCATGATGCGCATCACCTCGCGGCCACGCGTGTCGACGCGGATCGCCGAGCCGACCGCGTCCATCACGTCGATGGATTCGGTCTTGGAAAGCTCCCACGGACGAGCCTGGAAGGCATACGGCCGGGAGGTCAGCGCGCCGACCGGGCAGAGGTCGATGACATTGCCCTGCAGCTCGGAGGTCATTGCCTGCTCGAGATAGGTGGTGATCTCGGCGTCCTCGCCGCGGCCGATCAGGCCGAGTTCGGAGATTCCAGCCACTTCCGTCGTGAACCTCACGCACCGCGTGCAGTGGATGCAGCGGTTCATGATCGTCTTGACCAGCGGGCCGATATACTTGTCCTCAACCGCGCGCTTGTTCTCGTGATAGCGCGAGGAATCGACGCCGAAGGCCATTGCCTGATCCTGCAGGTCGCATTCGCCGCCCTGGTCGCAGATCGGGCAGTCGAGCGGATGGTTGATCAGCAGGAACTCCATCACGCCTTCGCGGGCCTTCTTGACCATCGGCGTGTTGGTGAACATCTCCGGCGCTTCGCCATTCGGGCCCGGGCGCAGGTCGCGCACGCCCATGGCGCAGGACGCGGTCGGCTTCGGCGGACCACCTTTCACCTCGACCAGGCACATACGACAGTTGCCCGCGATCGACAGGCGCTCGTGGAAGCAGAAGCGCGGCACCTCCGCGCCGGCCGCCTCCGCTGCCTGCAGCAGCGTGTAGTGGTCGGGTACCTCGATCTCTTTCCCGTCGACCTTGAGCTTAGCCATTCCCGTCTTTCCCCGGCCCCGTCACGCGCAGCGCGCCTGCTGCCAAAGCTTCACATGCGGCAGGTCAGACCAGCCGAAGGCATGGTCGCTGTCGCCGTTCTTTCCCAGATAGTCCAGTCTCGACTTTGCTTCGGCGGCGGTCGGCTCGTGGCCGTCCCCGACCCACCACATCGCGAAATGTGTATGCGGCATCGCATCGAACCATTCGGCCCGGCGGCGATAGAACGCGCCATGCGCCGTATTCCACACGAAGCGCTCCAAACTCGACGCGTCGCGCCACACGCTCATGTTCACAACCACCGCTGGGTCGTCGAATCCGCCTGCGGCTGTGAGTTCTCCGGTCTCATCGACAAACCGCCAGACGAAACCATCTGACTGCTCCGCCAGAGCGTTGATCCGCTCCAGTCCATCGACGAAGTCCGCAATGCGCGGATCGTCGAATGCGTATTTCAGGCGAGCGAGATTGACCTGGGCGAGGTTCGTCACGTGCGACCTCCCCCGGCAGCCTTCGCCGCTTCGTATGTTTCGAGGAGTTCCGTCACGAGGATGCCGTTGATCCGAAGCCCCGCGACGCAGGATTCCTCGATCGTGGCGTCCTGCAGCTTGACGTTGTGAAACCGCGCGCCCGTCAGGTTCACATCGTCGAAGACCGACCCCGTCATGTCGAAATCGACCGCGTCGAGGCGGTCACGTCCGGCGGCAAGCCTCATGCCTTGCCTCCCTTGACCAGCGCCCTCGCCTGCCCGACCCAGTCGTCGCGCCCGATGCGGCCCTTGAAGCCGAGCTTGTCCTCGATCGAGGCGATCTCCGATGCCGTCAGCGCCGCGACCTGCGCATAGGTGCGAACGCCGAGCCCGTTGAGCACGGCTTCGAGCTTGGGGCCGATGCCGCCGATCGCTTTGAGATCGTCGGCCGCTTTGGCACGCGCCTTTGCGACCGGCTTCACGACCGCGGGGGCCGGTGCCACGGCTTTGGCCGGCGGCGCTGCCCGATGCTTCGGCGCCTTCGCCACCTTTGCAGCGCGCTCGGCTTTCGAAACGAATTTCACCACCTTGTCGCCGGCATCCGTCGCGGCAGCCTTGGCGTCGGCCATGACGGCTTCCGCTGTCGCCTTGGCGCGCAGGCTGGCGGGCTTCGCGGCCGCGTCACGTTCGCCGGCATGGGCGATGTCATGGCCCGCCCGCATCGCACTCGAAACGGCGGTCAGCCAGAAGCCGAAGGCCTGCGTCGCCATGCCGAAGCCGAGCGCGGAGAGAGCCGCTGCGCCCGCTATCGGCTGCGCCATCAGGCGGGCCGCATTCTCGAACTCTCTCGGCATCATGTCGGAAACCTGCTGTTTCAGCTTGGCGACGTCGTCCGCATCGGGCAGACGACCGCCAGGGAGGGCGTCATTCGTCATCGATCGCTCCTTTCCTTCTGTCATCGATTGCCCCTTTCGCCCGGCACGCGGCCGGAAGCTCCTGTTCTATTCGGCCGCCATCAGCGGCTGCGTCTGATGCGCGTTGCGCGAGAACTCGTCGATGCGCCGCTCGATCTCCGGCCGGAAATTGCGGATCAGGCCCTGAATCGGCCAGGCCGCGGCGTCGCCCAGCGCGCAGATCGTGTGCCCTTCCACCTGCTTGGTCACGTCGAGCAGCATGTCGATCTCGCGCTTCTGCGCCTGGCCAACGACGAGACGCTCCATCACGCGCCACATCCAGCCGGTGCCCTCGCGGCACGGCGTGCACTGGCCGCAGCTCTCGTGCTTGAAGAAGTAGGAAAGCCGCGCGATCGCCTTCACGATGTCGGTCGACTTGTCCATGATGATGACAGCCGCCGTCCCGAACGACGACTTCTTCTCGCGCATGCCATCGAAGTCCATGATCGCGTCGCCCATGTCTTCGCCACGGATAACCGGGCAGGACGCGCCACCGGGAATGACCGCCAGCAGGTTGTCCCAGCCGCCGCGGATACCGCCGCCGTGCTTTTCCACCAGCTCCCGGAAGGAAATGCCCATTTCTTCCTCGACGGTGCACGGCGTGTTGACGTGGCCGACGAGCATGAACAGCTTTGTCCCGACATTGTTCGGACGACCGATCGAGGAAAACCAGGCCGCGCCACGGCGCAGGATGGTCGGCGCGACCGCGATCGACTCGACGTTGTTCACCGTCGTCGGGCAGCCATAGAGGCCCATGTTCGCCGGAAATGGCGGCTTCAGGCGCGGCTGGCCCTTCTTGCCTTCGAGGCTTTCCAGCAGCGCCGTCTCCTCGCCGCAAATATAAGCGCCGGCGCCATGGTGGACGTAGACGTCGAAATCGTAGCCGTTCTTGTTGCCCTTGCCGATCAGCCCGGCCTCGTAGGCCTCGTCGATCGCTCGCTGCAGCGCTTCGCGCTCGCGAATGAACTCGCCGCGCACATAGATGTAGGCCGCGATCGCGCCCATGGCGAAACCGGCAATCAGGCAGCCCTCGACCAAGGTGTGCGGGTCGTTGCGCAGGATCTCGCGGTCCTTGCAGGTGCCGGGCTCGGATTCGTCGGCATTGACGACGAGGTAGCTCGGACGGCCGTCGCTCACCTTCGGCATGAACGACCATTTGAGGCCGGTCGGGAAGCCGGCGCCGCCGCGGCCGCGCAGGCCGGACGCCTTCATCTCGTTGATGATCCAGTCGCGGCCCTTGTCGATTATGCCCTTCGTGCCGTCCCAGGCTCCGCGCGACATCGCCCCCTTCAGCGACTTGTCGAAGCGGCCGTAGATGTTGGTGAAGATGCGGTCCTTGTCCTGAAGCATGCTCTATCCCTCAGACCGGCTTCTTGCCGAAGACGCGGATGTATTCGGCGACACCGCCCTTGGCGAGCGCCTTGGCCTGCTTGACCCAATCGTCGCGCTCGATCCGCCCCTTGAAGTTCAGGTAGCCGTCGACCCATTCGCGCTCGGCCTTCTTCCACGAGGCGACCTGCGCGAAGGTGTAGATGCCGAGCGAATGCAGGATGCCCTCGATCTTGGGCCCGACGCCCGAAATCAGCTTGAGGTCGTCGAGCGCGGACGGCTTTTCGATGCCGGCCGGCCGGTTCTTGTCCGTCAGCGAGGGCTTGGCCGACGATTTGGCGGACGCCTCGGGCGCCTTGTAGGCTGAAACTGGCTCGGCCTTCGCGGCCTTGCCGTTGCGCTGCTTGACGGTCTTCTCGACCGCCGGCTCCGCGAGGTTCGCGGCCTTGGCGGAAACTGCCGGCGCGACGCTCTTGGTCTGCTCGGCGGCCGGAGCCACCTTCACCTTCGACGGCGACTTGATTGCCGGGTTGGTTTCGGGCGCGTCCGTCTTCGGCTTGGCCGCATTCGACGGCGCGACGGTCTCGGCGGCAGGCGCGGCTGCCGCAGCCGCCTTCGCCTCGCGGTCGCGCGTCGACTTCAAAACGGCTTTCTCGTCCTTCAGCGTGGTGAAACCACCCTGCGGCGCGGAATAGAAGCGGTCGATCTGCGGACCGGGCTTCACGGTGTCGCCCTTGCCCGCCTCGAAGGCATCGATGATCTCCGCCAGCCGTTCCGGCGTCAGGTCCTCATAGGTATCCTTGAAGATCATCACCATCGGCGCGTTCACGCAGGCGCCGAGGCATTCCACCTCTTCCCACGACAGTGTGCCGTCGGCATTGGTGTGGAACTGCTCGTGATGGATCTTGGAACGGCAGACGTCCATCAGTTCCTCAGAGCCGCGCAGCATGCAGGGCGTCGTGCCGCAGACCTGCACATGCGCCCGCGTGCCCACCGGCTTCAGCTGGAACTGGGTATAGAAGGTCGCGACTTCGAGCACGCGGATGTAGGGCATGCCCAGCTTGTCGGCGATGTGCTCGATCGCGGCCCGCGTGACCCAACCTTCCTGCTCCTGCGCGAGCATCAACAGCGGGATCACGGCCGACTGTTCACGGCCCTCGGGGTATTTTGCGATCCAGGTCTTTACTTCCGCGGCCTTCGCCTTGGAGAAGGCGAACGCGGCTGGCTGGAGGGCTGGCTCGGCGAGACGGCGGACGGACATTTCAGCGATCGACCTCACCAAACACGATATCGAGCGAACCCAGCACCGCCGTGACGTCGGCGAGCAGGTGACCGCGGCAGAGGAAATCCATCGCCTGCAGATGCGCGAAACCCGGTGCGCGCAGCTTGCAGCGGTAGGGCTTGTTCGTACCGTCGGAGACGAGATAGACGCCGAACTCGCCCTTCGGCGCTTCGACGGCGGCATAGACCTCGCCTGCCGGCACCCGGTAGCCCTCGGTGTAGAGCTTAAAGTGGTGGATCAGCGCTTCCATCGAGCGTTTCATCGCCTGGCGCTTCGGCGGCACGATCTTGCCGTCGGTGTTCGACACCGGCCCAACCTTTTCCTTGCCGAGCAGCAGGTCGACACACTGGCGCATGATTTTGGCCGACTGGCGCATCTCCTCCATGCGGATGAGATAGCGGTCGTAGCAGTCGCCGTTCTTGCCGATCGGGATGTCGAAATCCATCTCGGCATAGCACTCGTAGGGCTGCGACTTGCGCAGGTCCCAAGCGGCACCCGAACCGCGCACCATGACGCCGGAAAAGCCCCAGGCCCAGGCGTCTTCCAGCGACACGATGCCGATGTCGGCATTGCGCTGCTTGAAGATGCGGTTGGGCGTGAGCAGCGCATCGAGTTCGTCAATCGATTTCAGGAACGGATCGATCCATTTGCCGATGTCCTCGATCAGCTTCTCGGGCAAGTCCTGATGCACGCCGCCCGGCCGGAAATAGGCCGCATGCATGCGCGAGCCGGAGGCGCGCTCGTAGAACACCATCAGCTTCTCGCGCTCGACGAAGCCCCACAGCGGCGGGGTCAGCGCGCCGACGTCCATGGCCTGCGTCGTCACGTTGAGGATGTGCGACATGATCCGGCCGATCTCGGAATAGAGAACCCGGATGATCTGGCCGCGCTTCGGCACCTCGATGCCGAGCAGGCGCTCGGTGGCGAGCGCAAAGGCGTGCTCCTGGTTCATCGGCGCGCAATAGTCGAGCCGGTCGAGATAGGGTACGGCCTGCAGATACGTCTTCGCCTCGATCAGCTTTTCGGTGCCGCGGTGCAGAAGGCCGATATGCGGATCGACGCGATCGACCACCTCGCCGTCGAGCTCGAGCACGAGGCGCAGCACGCCGTGCGCGGCCGGATGCTGCGGACCGAAGTTGATGTTGAAGTTGCGGACGGCGGTTTCGGCCATTTTTGCTAGCCTCAGTTCGGCTTGGCTTTTTCGTCGCCGGGCAGGACGTAGTCGGTCCCTTCCCACGGCGACAGGAAGTCGAAGTTGCGGAATTCCTGCTTGAGCTCGACCGGCTCGTAGACGACGCGCTTCACCTCATCGTCGTAGCGGACCTCGACGAAGCCGGTGAGCGGGAAATCCTTGCGCAGCGGGTGTCCCTCGAAACCGTAGTCGGTGAGCAGACGGCGCAGGTCTGGATGGCCGGTGAACAGGACGCCATAGAGATCGTAGGTCTCGCGCTCGTACCAGTCCGCGCCGGGATAGACGGCAGTGGCGGACGGCACCAGCGTCTCCTCGTCGGCCTCGACCTTGACGCGGATGCGCTGGTTCTGGCGCGGCGACAGCAGGTGGTAGACGACATCGAAACGACGCTGGCGCGAGGGATAGTCGGCGCCGCAGACATCGATGATCGAGATGAACTGGCACTGCACATCGCGCTTGAGGAAATTGAGCACGTCGATGAGATCGTCAGGAGCGACGGTGACCGTCAGCTCGCCATACGCCACGACAGCCTTTTCGATGTCGTCGCCCAGCTTTTCCTTCAGATAGGCCGCGAGGTCGTTCAGCGCTTCGCTCATCTGTCCGTTTCCAGTTCACCGGACACCGCGCGTGTCCGGCCATTGTCGACGCCGGCCGAGAATCGGCCGGCATCTGTCCTCATCTTTCGATCGTGCCCGTGCGGCGGATCTTCTTCTGCAGGAGAAGGATGCCGTAGAGCAGTGCTTCCGCGGTCGGCGGGCAGCCCGGAATGTAGATGTCCACCGGCACCACGCGATCGCAGCCGCGCACCACCGAATAGGAATAATGATAGTAGCCGCCGCCGTTGGCGCAGGAGCCCATCGAGATGACGTAGCGCGGTTCCGGCATCTGGTCGTAGACCTTGCGCAACGCCGGCGCCATCTTGTTGGTCAGCGTGCCGGCCACGATCATGATGTCGGACTGGCGCGGGGACGCGCGCGGCGCCACGCCGAAGCGCTCGCTGTCGTAGCGCGGCATGGAGGTGTGGATCATCTCCACCGCGCAGCAGGCCAGGCCGAAGGTCATGAACATCAGCGAGCCGGTGCGGGCCCAGGTGATCAGCGCCTCGGACGAGGTGACGAGGAAGCCCTTGTCGGCCAGCTCGTCGTTGATCTCGGTGAAGAAGCGATCGTCATGGCCGATGGGCTTGCCCGTGGCCGGATCAAGGATCCCTTTCGGCTTCGGCGCGACGAGCGTTCCGGTCGAATCGTTCAATCCCATTCGAGCGCTCCCTTCTTCCATTCGTAGATGAAGCCGATCGTCAGCACGCCGAGGAAGACCATCATCGACCAGAAGCCGAGCATGCCGATCTCACCGAACGATACGGCCCAAGGGAACAGGAACGCCACTTCGAGGTCGAAGATGATGAACAGAATCGACACCAGATAGAAGCGCACGTCAAACTTCATGCGCGCGTCGTCGAAAGCGTTGAAGCCGCACTCATAGGCCGAGAGCTTCTCGGGGTCCGGGTTTCGGTAGGCCACCAGGAACGGCGCAACGATCAGCGCCACGCCGATCAGGAGCGCGACGCCCATGAAGATGACGATCGGCAGATAGGAACTCAGGAGTGCATCCATGACGTGCCTTATGGGTCTTTCTGATACGGCAGACCCTAGCATGGTTTCAGGTCGTTCGTACGCGACAGATTGGCCGCCCGCGCGACCAGCTCCAACGCTTGCTGCAATGCGGCGAGGGTTATCCCAGCGGCGGATGAGGTGCAAGCCAAACATTGGCCCCAATCGCCCGGATTCCTCCTTTCAGCGTCAATGGATTGTGCGCGATTTTGTCACTGTCTCGTGATCGGGCTGGCGCTTCCAGCGACGGAGACGACCACCGGAACGCAACCCGGCATTCGCAGGTGCGAAAAGATGCCCCGAGGGCACCGCGACGCCCTGCGTGAGAACTGGAATCACGAGAAGAAAAAATGGCGCGAGTGACGGGGCTCGAACCCGCGACCTCCGGCGTGACAGGCCGGCACTCTAACCGACTGAGCTACACCCGCGCTTGCGACATGGAGCCGTGGGCGCCGCGTCGATGGCGCGGAATTAAGGGGTTCGTTCCGGGCTGTCAAGCTGCCCCGCACCGGTTTTGCCGGCTCTTTCGCATGCCCATGCGAAAGGCCGCGGAAAAGGCCGATTGCGAGGCCATCCGGCCGCTTTTTCCTTGCGCCCAAAAGGCCGACCGCCTAAATCCGCGCGTCAGGGGCGATTAGCTCAGTTGGTAGAGCGCTTCGTTTACACCGAAGATGTCGGCGGTTCGAGCCCGTCATCGCCCACCATTCCCCCTTCCCTGCCAACCAAATTGCGATAGCGCGCCGGATACCGGGCGGCCAATCGTTCGCATGAACCCGTTATTGAGGTTTTTCAGCGACCTTCACCCGGCCAATGGGTTGGGGCACTCATGATCTTCCATCGCTTTCTCGCATCCGAGCGCGGCAATTTCGGCATGATGTTCGCGCTTGCCGCGCCGGTTTTCCTTGGCGCCATCGGACTTGCAGTCGACATCACCACGCTGGCCAGCGCGCGCTCGCACATGCAGTCGGCGCTTGACGCGGCCGTGCTTGCCGCATCCCGGCTGGACGACACGACCGAGGCGCGGGACGAACTGTTCCAGGCTTTCCTTGCGGCCAATCTCGCCAATATGAACAGCATCGAGAACGCCGACGGGGATCTGAATATCGACAAGGGCCTCAATTACATCCGCACGGATGCGACGCTGACGGCCGACGTCAAGCTGATGTTGCTGCGCGGCCCCGTCCAGCGCCTTTCCGTCAACGCCTCCGCATATGAGTCGACCAACGAGCTCGAAGTAGCGCTGGTCCTCGACAATACCGGCTCGATGGGAGCGACGAACATGGCGGCTCTGCGCTCCGCCGCCACTGATCTCGTCAACATCCTGGAGAATGCGAGCTCTTCGAATCGCAAGGTCCGGGCGGCTCTCGTCCCCTTCGTCGCCCAGGTCAATGTGAAGGGCGAAGGCTACGACGAGAGCTGGATCGATACCGATGGAAAGGCCCCATACAACGGCGCCAACTTCGACAAGAACGGCAACAAGAACTACAACCACCTCGACCTGTTCAAGCACCTGAATGTGGCGTGGAAGGGCTGCGTCGAGGCGCGGCCGGCGCCCTATAATCTCGACGACACCGCGCCCGACCCCAAGACGCCCGCGACGCTTTTCGTGCCGTCCTTCGCGCCGGACAATCCGGGCGCCGCGGCCAAGTCGCCGAACTCGTCGAGCGCTTGGAATAACTCCTACCTGGCCGACAGCTTCACCTCGTCCGACAAGTCGAAGGTGAAGGATGTCGCCCGCTACCTTTCCTCCGCGACCGCCCGCTATATCGAGGACAAGCCGCCGCGCAGTACCGGACCCAATTATGCCTGCGCCACGCCGATCACCCCGCTGACCGACGATTTCACCAAACTCAAGACATCCATCAGCGCCATGACCTACTGGGAAGGCGGGGGTACGAACGTGTCGGAGGGCCTGGCCTGGGGCATGCGCGTGCTCTCTCCCGGCGAGCCCTACACGCAGGGAAAGCCCTTCAAGCAGGAAAGCGTGTCGAAGGTCGTCGTGGTGTTCACCGACGGCGAGAACACGGTGTTCGGTGCGAGCAGCCAGAGCTTCAACACGTCGGACTATGGCGCCTACAGCTTCCTCGATTCCGGCCGGTTCGGCACCACCAACCGCTCGACGGCGCTGACCAACGTCAACACCTGGACCTCGTCGATGTGCACCGCGCTGAAGAACCAGGACGTGCAGATCTTCACCGTGCTCCTGGGTGCCGACACCGCTGCCAACCGCACGCTCTACTCCGCCTGCGCCTCCAGCCCGTCAAACTACTACCCGACCAGCAATGTCAGCCAGCTCAAGGTCGCATTCCAGAAGATCGGCAACGCCATCGCCCAGCTGTCGCTGACGCAATGATCCGGGCCATGGGGCGGAGGTCCAGTGCGGCCGGGTATTGATCTCGATACAACTGGCGCTATTGGGCGATCCTTAGAGCCGCATACATCTCAATAGCCGTGAATCGGCAGGTCCCAAAATCCTGCGCCAGGAGAGCACTCGGTCCTTCGTTTCTCACTAGGCCCGTGTATATTCTTTGCGGTTAGAGGAGCGGGAATTCCATAGATGGCCGAGCAACAGTTCATAGACAGGTTTGTTCAATCGATTACATCGAAGGCATTCCAGGACCGCCTTGGGCAATTGAGCGCTGAGAATGCGGATGTTCAAACTCTCCACCTCATGCTTGGCCGCGACCTTTTTCTGAAATGGGCGCACACGCTCGGCGTAAGCCAGACCGAAAGCCTGCGGAACCTCGCACCTCCCATTGCTCCGTTCAAGATCAGGAAGATTACAGCCTCGCACTCGGAATCACTCTTCCTTTGGACAGGGCTGGTAGATCTGACAAACTTTCTCGGACACTACCATCGCGTCTCGGAGAAGAAGAGTGGGATTCGTGTGCTTGACTATGGGTGTGGCGGTGGCCGGCTGACACGTTTCCTGTCCCAATCCAGCGCCTACGAAACCTACGGATCAGATGTCAATGAGGACATAGTCGACTGGTGCGCATCAAATCTCGACGGGGTAACGACCCGAAAGAATGGTGCGCTTCCGCCGCTTGCATTTGATTCGGCTTCGATGGATTTCATTTACGCGTACTCCGTCTTCAGCCATTTTCCGCAAGAAAACCATAAATTATGGCTTACGGAGATGGAACGGGTCGCTGCCTCTGGCGGTATTGTTCTTCTCACAACTCATACAGAACATGCGGCAAATATCATCTCAAACTCGCCCGTTCATCAGAAAATGTTCGGAATGTCATCCGAAGATGCGATATCTATTAGGGATCGCTTGAGTTCAGAAAGATACATCTATCTCAATTTCCAGCAGGCCACCCTTTCCATCACCAAGGCAGGAGATGATTACGGCCATTGTTTTATTTCGGAGAACTATATCAGGAGCGTCTGGCCTTCGTATGGTTTCGAATTGATCGACTACATTCCGGGCGGAGCACGAGGTTTTCAGGATATTGTTCTTCTTCGTAAGAGATAACGGCCCTTTCTTCCAAAGCCGGCGCAACGAGCGCTTTATGATCCGGGACAGCAAACGAAACTGATTGACCTAACCCGCGAACACGTTTCAAATACTGAAGACAAAAGGAAATCTGGAAATTTCGAATTTTGTATCTCGGGGGATTCGATGCGTAAACTTATACTTCTTCTACTAACGGTATTCTCGATTTTCATATCGCCGTCATTCGCTTTCGCGGACAGCTGCTACGATCTCTGGTACGAGCGCAACGCGATCTATGACGACAACGGCTATTGCTTCAAGACGGCGCTCGGCAAGCGGGTGTTCGACAACAGCGACTGCTACACCAGCGATCCGAGCTTCACGAAGGCCGAACAGCGGCGGATCGACCAGATCCGGCGGCAGGAAAAGCGTCTCGGCTGCAAGGTGAACTGAGGTCTGCGCGACTTCTATTTGCGGATCGCCTGCCAACGGCTTTCGACCAGGTGATGCGCCTCGGCGAGTTGGGTCGGTGTCATGGTAGCGCCGACGCGATCGCGAAGTGTCGCCGCTTCGGAAAGCCCGGCCGCGGCTGCGAGGTTGAGCCACATATATCCGACCACGTAATCCTGCGGCACGCCGCGGCCGCGAATGTGGAGAAGGCCGAGATTGGCCATCGCGGCCGGCAGACCCAGTCCGGCGGCCTTTTCGAACCACGCCGCCGCCCGCGACGCGCCGCCCGGCCGCGTCTCGTCCGACGCCTCGACATAGCCGAGCAGGAACATGGCGAGCGGATCGCCGTTCCCGGCCGCGGCGGCGAAATCCTCGGCGCGCGCTTTCGTTATGTCGAGCGGCTGGAGGCGCGGATCGTAGAGCAATCCGCTGTCCGATACGGCGTCGGTAGCGCTGTCGCCGCCAGTGCGCCCGGCCTGCGCATAGAGCTCCCTTGCCTTCGCCTCGTCGCGGTCGATGCCGAAACCGTTCTCGTACATGACGCCGAGATTGTACATCGCCTGCGACTGGCCCTGCATCGCAGCCTTGCGGAAGAGCTCGACGGCCCTCTCATAATCCTGCGGCATCCCCTCCCCGCGGGCGAGCATCAAGCCAAGATTGTTTTGGGCGCGGGCGTCGCCGGCATCGGAAGCCTCGCCAAAGAGCCGTGCTGCCCGCGCCAGATCCTTCAGCACACCTGCGCCTTGCTGATAGGCGAGGCCGAGGCTGGTCTTCGCGGCCGTGTGACCTTGCGCAGCCGCCGCTTCGAACCAGCGCGCGGCCTCCTGCCTGTCCTGCGCCCCCATGCCCGCATCGTCGAGAAGGATGCCGAGATCGTATTGATGGACCGGATCGCCCTTCTCCGCCGCGCGCCTCATCCAGCGCGCTGCGGCCCCGGCGTCCCGTTCCACGCCTAGGCTCTGCGCATAAAGACGCCCGAGCAGGTTTTGGGCCCGGGCGTCGTCCTTCTCGGCGGCTTTCTCGATCCAGCGGGCCGCCGCGGTAAAATCCTGCGGCACCCCGATCCCGTCGAGATGGGTCTTGCCGAGGAGATATTCGGCGGAGGCATCGCCGTCTTTCGCGAGTGGTTCGAGGATCCGCACCGCCGCAACGATCTCGCCGGCGTCGAGAAGCGCCGATGCATGCTCGACCGTTTCCGCGCGGGCGGGAAGTGCCATCACCAGGGCAAGCAGGAGCGCTGCCGCCGTGGACGATCCTGCCGGCCTCAGCCGCCGTCGCGCGCCTTGGCGGTCCATTCCCTTGCCTTCTTCTGCGCATCCGCGATCTGCTCGCGCGTCATCAGCTTCGACAGGTTGTCGCGCAGCTTGACGGCGTCTTCGTTGCCGTCTGTGGCGGCGATGTTGGCCCACTGGTGCGCGGCGACATAGTCCTGGTCGACCCCCTCGCCGGCAGCATATTTCCTGGCGAGGGCCAGTTGCGCCAGTCCGTCTCCGGCGCCGGCCGCCTCGAGATAGAGTGCGACCGCTCGCGCGTCGGCGGCGGCGTCATGGGTCTCCGACTCAATGAGTTCAGCCAGCCTCGATTGCGCCGCGGCCGAGCCTTCGCCTGCCTTGGCCTCCAGCCATGAGCGCGCCGCCGCATCCCCACCCTTCGCCGCGAGCGCGACCCAGAGCGCGGCGTCCGCATCCTGGAGTCCGGACCGCCCGTCGATGATCAGCGCGACCAGCGCGGAGAGCGCGTTGCGGTCGCCGCCGAGCGCGCCCTTGCGGTACCATTCCGCCGCCTTCTTATCGCTCTGCTCCACGCCGCGGCCCGCTTGGTACAGCACGCCGAGAGCGGCTGCGGATCGCGCCAGCCCCTTTTCGGCTGCCTTGCCGTAGGCCTCCGCCGCGCGCTGGTCGTCCTGCGGAACGCCCTTTCCGGAATAGTACATGTAGCCCAGATTGCTCAGCGCGCCCGCATCGCCGGCATCCGCCGCCTTCCTGGTCCAGTCATAGGCGAGCGCGTAGTCGGGCTTGCCGTCGATGCCGGCGAGGTAGATCGCGCCGAGGTCGCGCTGTGCCGCCGGCATGCCCTGGTCGGCGGCCTTGCGATACCATTCGAGCGCCTTCGACTCATCCTTCTCGATGCCGGTGCCTGCCATCAGGTTGCTGGCCAGCGTGTACTGGGCGCTGGCGAGCCCGTTCTCCGCGGCGAGCTCGAACCATTTGCGTGCCTCCTTCGGGTCTTTCGTGGCGCCCTCGCCGGTCGCGTAGATCGAACCGAGCTTGAACTGGGCCTCGGCATTGCCCGCGCGAGCGGCCGACATGATCCATGTCAGCCCCGCGACCTCGTTCTTCTCGATACCCGCGCCGGCGAGATACATCTGGCCGACATAGAGCTGAGCCAGCGCATTGCCCTTTTCCGCCGCGAGCTTGAACAGCCGCGCCGCCTCGGTCTCGCTGCGCTCGACGCCGGTTCCCTGAACATGAAAGACGCCGAGTTGCAGCAGCGCCGACGTTTCGCCCTGATCGGCGGCCTTGCGGAACCAGCCGGCCGCCGCCTTCAGATCCTTTTCGGTGCCCTGCCCCAGCGCGGTCATGTAGCCCACCCGATACTGGGCAAACGCGTCGCCGGCCTCGGCGAGCACACGCACGATACCGATCGCCTTGGCGTAGTCGCCCGCCGTGTAAGCCGCCTCCGACTCCGCCATGGTCGGCGCGGCCTCGGATACGGCAGTCTGCTGCGCCAGCGTCGGGCGCGGCAGCGCGACGGCTGCCAGGACGAGCAATGCGACGCCAGCGGCGCTTCGGGCGGACTTCATTCGATTCCTCTCAAGCCGGGAGGCGGCCCGCCTTACGGGCTATTCCGCTCACGGCTAGGCGATCCATAGCGGCATCGCAAACTGTTTCAAGATCGAGGCTCTCAGCGCGTCGCCGTCGGTTCGCGGGCGATACGATAGTGCGCGCCCGAGTCGAGACCTCCGTCGAGGACCGTCGTCTCGCCCGTCGACCAATGGACGGTCGCGCTCTCGATGCGCTCCGCCGTACCTGTTCCGAAATGCAGCACCGGTGCGTCGAACGACATGAAGCCGCTGCCGCTCTGCAATTCGCGCATCTGGGTCAGGCCGTCGGCCGTGCGGATCTCGATTCGGTTGCCGATGCCGTAGCGATTGCCGACGCCGTCGCGGAACTCGAAGGCGATCGAATGGCCTTCGGCCGAACCGTTGACATAGGCCATTGGCGGGCCGTTCACCGGCACGGTGATGAAGTCCTGGTCGCCGTCATTGTCGAGGTCGATCGCCGTGGCGGCGGCGGTGATCAGGTAGTCCTCCATGCCGGCCGCGACCGTCTCCTCCTTGAACTTGCCGGTGCCGTCATTGACGAAAAGGATCTTGGACGGGCTGATCTCGTTCGGGATCCACGTGCCGTTCAGCACATAGATGTCCTTCCAGCCATCATTGTTCACGTCTTCGACCTTCACGTCCCAGGTCCAGCCGCCGATCTCGACGCCCGCCGGCACGGCATGTTCCTCGTAAGTGCCGTCGGCCTTCGGCGACAGGAGCACGTTGCGGCGCTGGATCTGCGGGATCGCCTCGTCGAGTTCGGCCTGCACCGGCTGCCGGATCGGCCGGAAATGGATTTCGCAGAGCTGGCGCGCCCTCACCTGCGTCACGGCGATCAGCTCGCAGACCGACGGATCCTTGCTCTGGATGGCAAGGTCCTTCACCAGCATCGCGCGGCATTCCGAAAGGTCGGGCTCTGTGAGCTGCGCGCAGCGCGAGGCGTTGGACGGGTCGAAGCTGTGGCCGGACTTGTACCACTCCTTGATTGCCATGTTCTTCAGGCAGATCGCCTTGTCGCTCTCGCGCCCGATGTCATCGCAGTAGAATTCGAGCGGCTGCGTCCTCAGCTTGGTAGCGATGCCCGACGAACGGCCGGCGATCTGGCCGACATAGATGTCCTGCCGGCCCGTGTTGGCGAGGTCGGCGGTCTTGAACGCCATGGTCGTCTGCGTCGTCATCGGGATGACGTTGTCCTGGCGGCGGATCGGCCTGAACGCGCCGCTGCCGTCGCCGAGGGAAAAGATATCGGGCATCTCGAAGTCGTTGCCTTCGAGAAGATCGAGCTTGCCGTCGAGGTTCAGGTCGGTGAGCAGGATCGACAGCGTCTCGCCCGGCGGTCCGCCAAGCTCGGTGAAGGCGGAGCCGTCCATCACGCCACCCTTGTTGAAGACGATCCGGTTCGTCGCCTCGGGACCGGGGATGCGGCGATACCAGCCGGCGGCCCAGTTGCCGAGGGCGACGTCGAGATAGCCGTCGCGGTCGACGTCGCCGAAGCTCGCTGCGAGCGTCAGGACGGCGTCGTCGCGGTTGGCCACCTGCGACAGGTTCGCCGCTGCGAATGACCCGCCCGTGTTGCGCAGCACATAATTGCCCTGTCGGAACGTCGTGAAGAACAGGTCGAGCCAGCCATCATTGTCCAGGTCGACGAGCGCGATGTTGAATACGGGCATTTTCGCGATCTCGCCTATGTCGAAAGCCGCCTTCTCGAACCTGCCGCCGACATTCCGGTAGAAATGGACGCCCGCGACGGTCGACGCGATGGCGATGTCCTGCCAGCCGTCATTGTCCCAGTCGCCGGCGGCGATCCCCCGCCCCTCCCAGAACGGCGGCCACATGTCGCCGAAGGAGAACTCGATCGGCTGGTCGATGCCGAGCTTCCAGGCTTCCATCTTGGCGAAACGCTTCTCGCCCGCGGCCGAGCGCGGCTCGAAGGCGCGGCGCGAGATGGTGACCGTGTTCGGGCCGTCGGCGAGGCTGCGCACCTGTTCTGGCTCCGCGGCCTGCGCCGAAGAGACGAGGCGTATCTCGAAGGAGGTGAGGATCTCCAGCGCCCGGCTCTGGAGATAATGATGGTAGTAGTGAACCCCTATTCCGGCCAGCGTTCCGATGACGACGATCGCGCCAACCAGCAGCGAAGCGGCCCGCAGCGAGATCGCGCCGGCGACGATGAAGAAGGAATAGACCGAGAAAATGCCGAGCGTGAACAGCAGCGTCGTCACCAGGCCGACATCCATGCCGCCGCCGAGCAGCGCGCCCGACACGACCACGTCGAAGCCGATCGGCACCGGCAGGAAGGTGCCGAGCAGCGCGGCGAGGAAGACGGTGACGAAGCCAAAGCTGAGGCCGGAGAAGGTTTCCGGCGGCACGAGCGTCGCCACCACCGCGCCGAGGAAGCCGGCGAGCAGCATCAGCGGCAGCGTGCGGGAGACGATGAACCACAGGCTCTTGGCGAAATCCCAGGCGAAACGCCAGACGGACTCGAACAGGTTCTCGCTCGTTCCCGCTTGAGCGGGCTTCGGCATGCGCAGGAACTTCTCCGGCGTGGACGACACCTTGAGCTGGTTTTCCGGCAGAAAGCGGCAGATGACGGGCACCGCGATCAGGATCACGAAAACGCTGAGGACGACCTTCAGAACGCCGACATAGAAGGGCATCAGCGAGAAGACCATGGTCAGCACGACGACATTCAGCGTCGGCGATGCGATCATGGCCGACAGTGTGGCCTCCGCGCGCGCGCCACCGGAATAGAGCGCCTTGGCGATGGGCGCCGCGCAGTTGACGCACACGCCGAGCGGCGCGCCCACCCCCATGCCGAGCAGCGAGTTGGCGAAGCGCCCCTTGAAAGAATGCTGGCGCACATAGCCCATCAGCGTGAGGAACGCGGCGCCGAACAGGATGCCGAAGGTCATTCCCTTGCGATTGGTCTCGATCCAGTTCAGCGTCGAGTAGCCGATGCGCTGCATGGTGGTGTATTCTGGCTTTAGCGGGTATTTCGCCTCGAAGCTCAACGGATCCTCGAGCTGGATCGCGCCGCTCATCATCGCCTTCTCGTTCAGCGAGGGGTAGCGTGACTGGGTCCAGAACTGGATCGCGAGCAGGGCGACCAAGATCAGGCTCAGCACAAAGCGCTTCTCATATGGCCGGATAACGAACGAGCCCATCCTGCCCCCCTGGCATGATCTTCCTGCGTACAAATGCTATCCAAGCTTACGCAGCGACACAACGGTCGCGGGGTTGTTCCAGACGCCTAAATACGCTTTCGGGACGTGTGTTCGCCCCGAGAAATCGGCCCCCGGCGCTTGAACGGCATGTCCGTGGGATGCTAGACTAACGCAGGGTTAGGTTTGGATCGGGATTCGGTGCTGCTTGTGAGTGGCATTTCCGAAGATGGGGGAGGTCATGAGACATTCCATTCGGGTTGCAGCTTTGGCGGCCACGGCGGCATGTTTTACCATGCCGGCGCTTGCGGACGAGGTCATGAGCGCACGTAGCGCCTCGGCCGGAACCAAAGTCAGCTTTGTCCTGCCCTCAGGTTATTTCAATTCGACCCTGTCGGTGGCGGGGCCTGACGGCAGAGTTCTCACCGCGTCCGCCAAGCAGGGCTCGCCGGTGATCGACATCTCCGGCCAGAATGCGATGGGCGACGGCGTCTACACCTACCAGATCACGGCGGCTTCGCCGAAGACCAAAGCCGTCAAGGCCGGTGGCGCCGACGGGCGCGACGTTGCGGCGAGCCAGGTCAACATGCGCGGCGAGATGTCGGTGCATGTCCCGGCCGCGATGTCTGGATCGTTCCTGGTCAAGGGCGGCCGGATCGTCGACACGTCCAACATGACGGAAGGGGCGGCACGGTAAACCGGGCCGGGGAGAACCATCATGAAGAGATATGATCTTGCAGCCTGCACTGCCGCTCTGGCCATCACGCTCGCAGCAGGTTCCGCGCGCGCGGACCAGGTGATACCGGACGATCTGATCGTCCAGGGCAGCGTCTGCGTCGGTTTCGACTGCGTGAACAACGAAAACTTCGGCTTCTCCACAATACGGATGAAGGAGAACAATACCCGAATCGAATTCGACGACACCTCCGTAGGTACGTTTCCGGCGAATGACTGGCAAATTGTTGCCAACGACAGCGCAAGCGGCGGCGCCAATTTCCTCGGCATTCTGGACTCCACCGCGGGCCGGCAAATTGCAAGATTCACTGCCGGCGCGCCGGCGAATTCGGTGTTCGTCGACTCGACGGGCCGCGTCGGCTTCCGGACGGCCACGCCCGTGCTCGATCTTCACGTGGCAACCAGCAACACGCCCGCCATGCGCCTGGAGCAGTCCAGTGCTGGCGGTTTCACCGCGCAGACCTGGGACATCGCCGGCAACGAGGCGAATTTCTTCATTCGCGACGTAACCACGGGCAGCAAGCTGCCGTTCCGCATCCGTCCCAACGCGCCGACGAGTTCGATCGACATCGCTGCGACCGGAAACGTGGGCCTAGGCACCGGCAGCCCGGCGGACGTGCTCCACATCAGGCGGACTACGGGACCCGTCGCAATTCGCCTCGATTCGGGTTCGCAACCCAATCCGATCCGACTGAATTTCAATACAAATACCAACGAGTTTCGAATTACCTATGACGGGCTCGGGATCAATCAGTTGCGTCTCACAAGCGCAGGCAACCTGATCATTCCAGGCTCGATCACGACCAGCGGAAGTTGTAGCGTCGGCTGCGATCGTGTCTTCGAGCCGGATTTCGAAATTCCGTCGATCGAGGAGCAGAAAGAGTTCATGTTCTCCCGGAAGTATCTCCCCGCCGTCGGATCGACGCCGGAGGGTGAACCGATGGATCTGACGCGCAAGGTCGAGGGGATCTTGCACGAACTCGAGAAGGCTCACATCTACATCTCTCAGCTTAAATCGACCCAGGACCAGCTGACGGCCGAGATAGATCGGTTGAGGAAGCCGCAATAACTGTCTACGTCGACCATATTGGCCGATCGTAGATAGTAGGGATCCATGAGGACCTCGCACTCGAAGAGCGTCACGTTTTGTTGCGCCCTTGACCAGCAGCCGCGGCTGTATGTCGAGGTCATTCTGTGGCTCATCTGTGTAAAGAAATACGCAGCGAAAGCCGGAGACCAGATCAAGGTCTACACGTTCGGCGATTTGCCGGCTGATCTGATAGAATGGATTCGGGCGCAAGGCGTCGCGACCATACCCGGCGCCCCAATCGTTGACGGCTCGCCGCATTGCAACAAGATCGGACCATTTTTCGATCAGCACGAATCCGACTGGGTGATTGTGTCTGATTGTGATCTGTATTTTGTGTCGGATGTATCGGTGTTCTTGAGTGCCTTGCGATTCCGCGCAGCACCCAACAATCACTGCAACCCGCCCTCGAAAATCTTCAAGTCGATACTGAGCAGAGCCGGCGTTGGGGAATACCGGCCCGGATCATCCCTTTTCCCCGGTGCCGGGAACGAGCGAGAGACGCACATCAACAACATCTCGGCCGGTATCGTCGCCGCGCCATCCGGCAGGTCTCTGAGTCTTGCCTTGACTTGGAGGCGGTGGGCCAAATGGCTGATCGAGAACCGTGACCTCCTCGAACGATGGCATGTTCATGTGGATCAAGTAGGCTTTGCGCTTGCCATGGAACAGCTTGGCGAAGACGTGGAGTTCTTTCCCCCACAGTTGAACATGACACTTTATTCGATGAAGGAGTTCCAGAGCCCGATCGCATTTCATCTGACGACCGGACACATACCTTCCTTCCCCGAGTCGTTCGATGAGAACAGGAATTTGACGACCGACGGCCTGCACCCTTCGATGACGGACGCGGTCAAAAATCTCAACGACTCGATAGAGGAGGCCAAAGCGGTCATCAGACGGCTGGACTCAGTGGCGCCGCACTACGACAAATTCCTCAATCCGCGCTGGATTAGATGAGATCGAACGGCAAATGACACGAAAAGCCGTGATTCACGTCGGTCTTCCGAAAACCGGTACGTCGGCACTCCAGGACTGGTGCTATCGCAACAGGGAGAACTTCCTTGCCGACGACATCGCCTACCCGCCTCCCGATTCGCGTTCGGTATCTCCAAAACACCAATACATCGTCGAGGATCTGTTCTCGGGGCATGCGAACCGGATGCGGGAAGCGCTTCAGAGCACCACAGAGCAGACCGTCATCCTCACGACCGAAGGTCTTACGAACCATCTCTACGATTTCTCGGATGGGGCTCTCGAGGAATTCAGGGCGGCCCTCCGCGGCTTCGACGTTCAGATTTTCCTGGTCGTGCGCGACAAGGAGTTCTTTCTCAAATCATACTACAAGCAGGCTGTAATAAATCCGCCGATCCTGCGGTTCAACTACGCAACGTCTTTGAGTTTGCACGAATTTTCAGCACTTGAGAGGACAAGACGGCTTGCAGACTATGACAGGCTGGCCAGCGATCTGTCGGTCAAATACGGCGCTGCGAATGTCGTCGTTTCGAAATACGAGGGCGACTGGCTGAGCGATCTCATCAAAGTGGCTGGAATTACCACTTCGCCGACGTTCGCGTCGCTTCAGAAAGTTCATGTCTCAGTTTCGGACGATGTTGTTGAAATCGTGAGACAGGTGAACGGCAAGAGTCTCACGGAACAGCAGCGTTCGCAGTTCCTGGCCGTGATCCAGAACGTGCTTCATACCGAACATAACGGTCTTCGCCTTTACGCAAGACAGCACGATGCCGCCCTGCTGAGGAACGATGCGAACCTGGCTGTTGCGCACGGCATCGTGCCCCTCAACGATCGGCAGGAGGCCATTCTCGCGCGGATCCTAGCTTGGCTGACGGACCGGCGGGCACTATGAGCTTTGTTATGTCGGACCATTCGTGGTCCTCGCACATTGCCTCCTGCCGCGATCCGAATTGAGAAGCAGATCATGACCGAACCCTTGCCCGGCAGGCCGATGCTGATCCTCGGCATGCACCGATCCGGCACCAGCTGTTTGGCCGGCTGCCTGCAGGCCGCGGGGCTGATTTCCGGCGAGGTCAACACCCAGGCGATGTACAACGCCAAGGGAAATCGCGAGAACCTCGCCGTGATGCATATGAACGACGAGGTGCTGGCGGCGAACGGCGGATCGTGGCGCAAGCCGCCGCAGGTCGTCGTCTGGTCCGCCGAGCAGATGCGGAAAGGCGCCGAGGTCGCCGCCGCGATCGCCGGCCGGGGCGCCTGGGGTTTCAAGGATCCGCGCACGCTGCTTACGCTCGACGGATGGCTCGACGTGCTCGGGCCGGTCGAGATCGCCGCCAGCTTCCGCCATCCACTCGCTGTGGCGCAGTCGCTCAACAGCCGCGATCCGAGTCTCTCCATCGACGAGGGCCTCGAACTGTGGCGCGCCTACAACGAGCGGCTGGTGCGGGTGGCAGCCCGCTTCCCGGTCCGTCTCATCAGCTATGACCGGCACGGCGATGCGTATCTGAATGCCGTGACGCGGATCGCCGGCGCGCTCGGACTGCCCGATCCGGAGGGCGCCGCCCGCTTCTACGACAACAATCTGCGACATCAGACCGTGGAGGAGACGCGTCCCCTTCCGTCTCATCTCGCCGGCACCTATGCGCAGCTGCAGGAGTTGGCCCGATGACGACGCCCGCATCCGCTTCGCCCCGTCTGTCGATCGTCGTAGTCGTCTACAATATGCGGCGGGAGGCGCCGCGCACGCTTCACTCGCTGTCCGCCGCCTACCAACAGGGCGTGTCCGCCGGCGACTACGAGGTGATCGTGGTCGAGAACGGATCGACTGAGCCGCTTGACCCGGCCACCGTGACGGCCATCGGCCCGAACTTCCGCTACACCTACATCGCGAATGCGGCGCCCTCGCCCGTCGGCGCCGTGAACCATGGCGCCTCGCTGTCAATCGCGCCCAACATCGGCGTCATGATCGATGGCGCGCGCATGGCGACGCCCGGCATCGTCGCGCGCACGCTGGAGGCGCTCGACGCGTTCCACCCCGCTGCGGTGACGACCATCGCGCTGCATCTCGGGCCGGACGTGCAGTTCCGCACCATGACGCGCGGCTACGACCGCGCCGTCGAGGACGGCCTGCTCGCGTCGATCGACTGGCCCAAGGACGGCTACCGGCTGTTCGAGATCGGCGCGCTGGCGCCGTCGAGCGGCGGGGGCTGGCTGGAGCCGCTGGCGGAAAGCAACCTGATCTCGATGCCGCGCGAGGTGTGGGACAGGCTGGGCGGCATGGATCCGGGCTTCGTGATCCGCGGCGGCGGCCTCGCCAATCTCGATTTCTACAATCGCGTCTGCGAACTGACCGACCTGCGCATCGTCTGCCTGTTCGGCGAGGCGACGTTCCACCAGTTCCACGGCGGCATCATGACCAATCGGCCGGAGGAGCAGATGCCGGACGAGATGCGCGACTATCTCGCCGAATACCGTACGGTTCGCGGCAGGGAGTTCCGGCGCGCGACCCGGCCGCATCTCGTCTACGGAGAGCCGCGCCCGGAAGCGCTTCAGATTCTGAAGGCTGCCGCCGACAAGATCCTTTCGGACACCTGATCCTCAGCTCGCCGGCACCCGCACCGCCTCGGTCTTCTCGATTGCGGTCAGCACCTTCTCGTCGCGACCGTAGACGTCGGGGAAATATTCGACCACGCCGTCCTTGTTCGGCCACGCGGTGAAATAGGCGACATAGACCGGAATGTCGCCCGGGATCTTCTCCGAGGAATGACCGGCGGCCAGCTTGCTCTTGACGTAATCGATATCCTTGCCGAGCAGCGCGGCGGCCATCTCGCGCGGCTGGTGCAGCCTGACGCAGCCGTGGCTGAAGGCGCGCGACTCGCGGTCGAACAGTGCCTTCTGCGGCGTGTCGTGCATGTAGATCGCGTGCTTGTTCGGGAACAGAATCTTGAGCTCCCCGAGCGCGTTCGCCTCGCTCGGGCTCTGCCGCACGCTGTACGGCACCTTGCCCCCGAACTGCCCCCAGTTGATCGCGGCGGACGGGATGCGTTTGCCCTTGGCATCGGTGACCTCGTAGCCGGCCCGGTCGAGATAGCCCGGATCGCCGCGCAGGCGCGGCAGCATCTCGTTGACGATGATCGACTGCGGCACACCCCAGTAAGGGTTGTAGTCGATCTGCTCGATTACGTCCTGGAAGAAGCTGGTCTGGTTCGACGGCCGGCCGATGACGACGCGCATCGACAGCTTCTCGGCATTGTCCTCGAAATAGGTCGCCGTGAACGCCGGCTGGTTGATGAAAACCCGGCGCGCGCCGAGATCTGAGGGCAGCCAGCGCAGCTGCTCGAGCGCGACCTTGACCTTGGCGATCCGGTCCGACCGCGACACGCCGGCGAGCGCCTGCACCGTGCGCGGCCCGATGACGCCGTCGCCCTTGAGCCCGTGCTCCTCCTGCGCGTCCTTGATCAGCGGCACGAGGTCGGGGGTGTAGTCCTCTTTCTCGCGCGAGAGCGCCAGCAGCACGGAGTGTCGGGTGGCGAAGTCCGGCGTCGCCTTGCGCTCGATGAGGGCGATCAGCTTCGGCAGTTCGGCGCTCTTGCCGCCCGGTTTCAAAAGCAGGTTCGGATCGACGACGATGTCGTTCTCCTCCTGTGCGGACAGCGATTCGAGCTCTGCCCGCAGTTGGCGGTATTCCTCGTTCTGCGGATGGTACGATTCCAGCAGCACCGCCGTGTCGAAGGTGCGCGAGAGCTTGTCCAAGGTCCCCGCGAGATCGAGCTGCTTGGGCGCGAAATCGTGATAGCCCGACAGTCGGTTCGGATCGATGCGGCCGCGCGCGGCGTCGCGGACATAGCGCAGCACCTTGGCCGAGAGCGTGAGCTCGAAACGGGCGAGCTCGCGCTGGCGCGACGCCATGTCGTCCATCGAGAACGAAGCGCGCGGCACCTCGACCGAATAGTCGGCGGGGTCGAGGCCATGGCTGGACGCGTCCGCAAGCACGCGCAGCGCCTGCTGGGCGCGGCTGTTGAGGCCGTATCCGGAGATCCAGACGAAATCCGGATGCGTCGCATAATGCGTTGCGATCGCGTCGGCGACCTCCTTCTCGGCGACGAGATCAAGCTCGCCCAGCAGCGGCATGGCTTCCGAGAAACGAACGCCGGACGCGACCACCAAAGTCAGCTCGGGAACGGCAGCAGATGCCGCGACCTGCGGAACCTTCACCTTGGTCAGCGAGTCGACTTTGTAGGTGTAATAGGAGGGCGCTGAGATCTTCGCGATCGGCTTCGCGGCGCGCTTTTCGGGAGGCGGAGGCGGTGGCGGGAAATCGCTGCGGCGCTGGGTGCCGCCGCCGAACAGACGATCGAAAAAGTTCTGCGCCTCGGCCGGCTGCACATGCGCCACGACGAACATGCCCATTGCGGCGCCTGCCGCCAGGGCGCGCATCGATCCGTTTCGTCCCCTCAAAATCGTTCTCCCTGCTCCGCCGTGCATCAGGAACGCTCCGGTCGGCGGGGCCCCGTCCGCCTGCCGAAGCAATCACCCCGTCAGTATAGCCGTAACCGCCGCCGACACGACGGCAAAAAACCTACCGCGTGACGATCTCAATGAAACGTGATGCGGATCACACAGTCGATCGGGTATGCGCAGGCGTAGCTAGGCGTCGCTTCGCGGCGGTGTTTCGGTTGTTCTTTCCGAGCACTGCTTCCAGATCGGAATGAGCTGGTACAGCTGGTCCTGCCGGGGTGGCCTCGCCAGGAAACGCCGCGTCATGGGCGGGCCGACTTCGGAGCCCTGAGGCTTCCACTCGTTCGCCAGCTTTGCATTGTCGGGCTGGATCTCGTGAGCCATGTCCTCAACTCCCATCATGTCCACGAATGTTACCCACATTGAACGCGGAATACGGCGAAACGTTGCTGCCCGCCGGCCGGCCTTTTCGCACCAAATCGTTGACGTACAATGACTTTCGCGGCCGAAGCAGGCTTTCGCTCATCGATACGGCGAACCGCCCGACGCTCAATCGCGAGAGATCCTATGGGGCGAGTCGCACCGCCTGCTACGGTTCGGCTTTTGGACCGTGACAGGAGAAAGGCCGATGCCCCAGGAGAGTAAAGCAGCAATACCGACGCAGGATCAGAAGACTGCCG